>Ga0255182_1000007_pt1 | contig 561135 bp, 411 predicted proteins | sample Atl_UVDOM_RepA_8_FD_188420 | JGI IMG/M metagenome (GOLD analysis project Ga0255182, IMG submission 188420) | Freshwater microbial communities from Altamaha River, Georgia, United States - Atl_UVDOM_RepA_8d | ecosystem: Environmental > Aquatic > Freshwater > River | place: USA: Georgia...
CGGGCAAATGCCAGATGGTTTCGGTGATCATAGGGGTCGGTCTTGGAATCAAAATAATAGCCACAGACATTCGCGTAATTTTTGAGGTCCCTGGAATCGATGATATGGTGCGTGCAACCAGAGCATTCTCCCCTGCGTAGCGATTCCATGCGTTTGACGTAGCCAGGAAAGAATGTTCTTAACAAGGATCTGCGAACACGGCCCCAGAACAACTCCAAGCCAAAACAAAATCCACCACCGGGCTGAATAAACCGGATGGGGCTTCCATCACCAAGCGGGTCAAAGTTCGCCATTTAGTATGAATCTCACTGTGTTTCTGAAGATTTATTGATACCCAAAGACTTGAGTTTTTCCATGGCTTCGGGGCTTAATTTCATGACCGTGGTAGCCCTGGGGCTATCGGATGTTTTCGAAACAACACCCACAGGAGCAGGCGAAAGAATACTCGCCAAACTTTTTTGAACTTCATCTTCCTTGGGTGGCCTTTGAATGCAAACAGTTTCCAATCTTTCGAGAGGAACAAAATATAGCTGCCCCTGATCTGTGGTACCTGCCACCCGGCCACGAATGACCAAAAGGTTTGAATCAATCCGAACAATCGACTGTACAGAGATTTCGGTACCCGTCATGGTTTTCACCACCAGGGTATCCCGCCATTCGCCCGGCATATTGGCAAGCAGATTAGCCCAGGTTGATTCAATCATGCGAATTGTTCCGAAAAAGCAACTGACCAATTTATTTAGACAGAAATGTCCTTCAGAAGCTGTTTGGCCACTTTGTAGGCGGCCTTCAGCGAAGTGGCGCGAACTTCCATCTGGTTTTCGTTCAGGAAACGGCCCGCCTCGGTATGCGGTAAGCCTGCAATCTCACTCGTCAAAGGCAGCAATGCAATAAATTCCTTGATACGCTGTTGCTGCAAGGCTGCCTGCTGGTTTGGATCCTGGCTCATCTGAAATTCTCCCACAATACGACCGCCTCCATGGCGGTGATGGTTTAAGATTACACAAGCTACAGGCTCATCACAAGTTATAAGACGCCCTTTGTCGATGGAACACCACTACAACGTGGATCAGGTTCCACCGCTTGTCTTAGGGCCCGGGCCACTGCCTTGAAAATTCCCTCAACCATGTGATGGGAATTTCTTCCATAATGCAAAACGACATGAAGGTTCAATAAACCACAGGAACTGAAAGCCCGCCAGAATTCCTCGGCAAGGGGCACATGAAAAGCCCCTAGCAGTTCTCCGGGCAGAGCGGCATTCCATACACAAAATGGCCTTCCGGACAAATCCACTGCGGCGGTAACCAAGGTTTCATCCATGGGCAGCACAATGCTGCCATATCTGCGAATTCCAGCTTTATCGCCGAGGGCCTGCTTTAAGGCCAAGCCAAGGGCAATGCCAACATCCTCCACGGTATGGTGGCCATCCACATGCAAGTCACCCGCGGCTCGGACAGTAATGTCGATCATGGAATGCCGGGCAAGAAGGGTTAGCATGTGGTCAAAAAAGCCAATACCGGTATCAACCTGGGCCACGCCGGTGCCATCCAGGTCAATCTTGAGATCAATCTGGGTTTCACCTGTTTTTCTACTTATGGATGCTGTTCTGTTCATTGTTCTATCCTAAACCCGGAAACAAGGCCTTAGAAGACTGGTTTGGTAAAGCGCGCGGTTCGCATCATCACCAAGGTGGCATAATCGTCACGACTGCCAGATTCAATCATTTTCAAACAATATTGCGAAGCTGGATCAATAACTGGTCAATTTCCGGATCACTGCCCACGGTAATCCGCAACCCTTCGTGGGAGGGATACTTCATCAGCCTGACCAGGATATTCTTTTTCTTCAATTCCTCGTAAATACTGGCACTTGCATGCGCGGGATGTGTGCACCAAACAAAATTCGCCTGACTTGGAATGATGGAAAAACCCAGCGAAACAAGGCTTGATTCAAGACGCTTGCGGGTCGCACAAATCTTGGTGACCACTTCCTTGAGGTATGCCTGATCCGAGATCGCCGCGGTGGCCGCTTCAAGACTTAAAACATCACAATTATAGGAATCCTTGACCTTGTTCAACTGGTGAACGATTTGCGGCTCAGCAACCGCAAAACCAAAACGAATGCCCGCCAGAGAATACGACTTGCTCATGGTACGGGTGATAATCACTCCCTGGGCCGATTTGTTTCCCTGAAAACGCCATAGCTGGTTTTCCTGGGAGAAATCGCCGTAGGCTTCATCGATCACCAGAGGGCAGGAAATTTGCCCCAGAAGCATGTCGATTTCCGCGGAATTGACCACCGTGCCGGAAGGTGAATTAGGATTTGCCAGATAGAGCAAATTCGCGTTGGTAACCGGCCAGGGGTTGGGAACCTTCCAATCGTTTGTGAACGCAACTGTTTCAAACCGGGCGCCCTGAATTTCGGCGAGCGTCTTATAAAGAAGGTAGCTTGGTGTTGGTGAAACAATCAGGCCAGATTCTGGCACAAAAGATCTGGTAAGAATGGTCAAGCAGTCATCCGACCCATTGCCTATGAGGATGGAATCCGGGTCTATCCCCAGCGCAGCACCAGCCGCTTTTCGAAACCGGGTTCCCATGGGATCAGGGTATTTTCGCAATCGATCTCCGGTTATCGCGGCTTTAAGAGCCTCGATAACATGCGGAGACGGGCCATAAGGATTTTCATTGGTATTCAGCTTGATGATTTCCCCGGCTTGGGGTTGCTCGCCCGGGGTATAGCCAGACATGGCCAGCACTTGCCTTCGCAACGATTCCAAAGATGTCTTGCTCATGTCTACCCCTGAAAAATCTCTAATCCACCATGAACCGAAGAGTATTCTATTTTTTCAGTCGAACCGTGACGCTGGCCTTGTGACCTGTAAGTCCTTCCAAATCTGCCAGGGTACAAATATCCGGTGCAATCGCGCTTAAACCTTTTTCAGTAAGGTGAATCACGCTACTGCGGCGCAGGAAATCGTTGGCACACAAACCGCTGGCAAAACGGGCGGTTCCTCCTGTGGGAAGCACATGAGATGGCCCTGCCGCGTAATCTCCTGCTGCCACCGGGCTGTATGGCCCAACGAAAATAGCCCCCGCATTATCGATAAGATCCGCGTGTTTTTGTGGACTGGCGGTATCGATATGTAAATGTTCGGGTGCCAACTGATTCACGGTGGCAATTGCCTCCTGCTCACTGGGCGCGACCACAAACGCGCCAAACCTCTCAAGGCAATCCTGGGCGAGGTCTCCCCGTTCGAGTTTTGCCAAAGATTCCCTCAAGGCATTTTGCACTGCTTCCAATATGTTAGGGTTCCACGTAACAAGCAGGCTTGAACCTGGTGAATGCTCGGCCTGGGATATCAACTCTGCCGCCAAATGAACCGGGTTTGCATTCTCATCTGCCAGCACCACTACTTCACTCGGGCCAGCGATGCAATCAATGGAAACCTGCCCGTACACTGTCTTCTTGGCAAGGGCCACGAACATATTGCCCGGCCCGACAATCATGTCCACCCTTGGCAGACCTTCCATTCCATAAGCCAATGCGGCTATGCCCTGGGCTCCACCAATCCGATAGACTTCTTTCACTCCCAGCTCATGGCAAACAGCCAGCATATCGGGTGAATTGGCACCATTTGCCGTGGGAGGCATAATCACCGCAAGCTCGGCAACCCCTGCCGCCTGGGCTGGCACCACGGTCATCAAAAGTGTGGAAGGGTAGGCGGCGGCTCCACCTGGTATGTGGATTCCCACCCTGCGTATGGGCCTTAGCCTTAACCGCAGCTCCCCTTTATCCGCCAAAGATAAAACAGAATCCTTCTGCAATAGTTGAGACTGGAAGGCTAAGACATTTTGGCGAATTCTTCGCACTGCCTCCAGCAACGCTGGTTTTGCGTTTCGGTGGGCAATCTGTAATTCAGGTTCGCTGACACGAAGGCTGGCCGGGGTGATTTCCGCCTGATCGAACTGTTTTGTGTAATGAAGAGCTGCCTGAATGCCATTGGAAGCCACATCTGCGCAAACTTTTTCCACCACTTGGATGGGGGTCAAATCTTCCCCAAAAACCTTGCGGGTTAGTTCCCTTCCCCGGGCAGACACAACATTCCCCTGGTTCCCCAACGCCTGCATCATGAAGCGCAAGTCATCCTTGCCCCCAGGCTTTCCAAGGTCTATCCTGCGCATGGTTAACGGTTTCATCCCAATCTCCGGGCTTTTACACAACATTTATAATGCAGGCCTCATTGAAAAGTCATGATATCAGACCCCCCGTCATAAGTCTGCCATGGTTCCCAAACCAAAGGTTTCGCTTCCTGTCTGGCCCAAGCCAAGTCTATAATTCATCTACAAGGATTCGAAAAACACTTACAAGAGGTTAAACCATGTTAAGTATGTTTGTGGGCCTGTTACTTGCCCAAGATGCCGACTGGCAACAAAAGGAGTCCCAGTACCTGAAGAATATCCGCCAGATCACCAGCAACTATGTCCGTGCGGGCGAGGGTTACTTTTCCCCGGATGGTAAGACCATTCTTTTTCAAGCCGAAGAAAAGGATACCGGGAACCCTTTCTATCAAATCTTCAGCATGGATCTTGCAACCAAGAGCGCTCGCAGGGTAAGTCCCGGTGTGGGAAAAACGACCTGCAGCTACTTCCATCCCTCTGGCAAGAAAATCATTTTTTCCAGCTCACACCTCGACCCGGAAGCCAAGGCAAAATACGCACCGGAAATCAACCAGCGTGAAGAGGATAAAAAAGCAAACCGAAGGCGTACCTACAAATGGGACTTTGACAACCACATGGATATTTTCGAAGCCAACCCGGATGGATCCGGCCTAAAGCGCCTGACTGACACCACTGGCTATGATGCAGAGGCCAGTTATTCCCCCGATGGCAAGTCGATTGTTTTCTGCAGCAACCGAGATAATCCGGACAACCTGGAACTGTACATCATGGATGCGGATGGAAAGAATGTGCGCAAGCTTACCAACGCGCCGGGTTGCTACAATGGAGGTCCATTTTTCTCCCCCGATGGAAAAAAGGTCATCTTCCGAACCGATCGTAAAAAAAAGGATCATTTGCAGGTTCATGTGGTTGATGTGGATGGTAAAAATGACCGGGCGCTTGCTGAAGACCTGAATTGGGTTCAATGGGGCCCTTACTGGCACCCTGATAACAAGCACCTTTTATTCGCCGCCGCTGATCATTCCACCATGATGCGCCCCAACTATGATCTTTACTGGATGAATGTGGATACGGGCAAGTTTCAAAGAATCACCTTTGCGCCAGGCGCAGATGTGCTTCCTGTTTTCAGCCCGGATGGGAAACAGGTCATGTGGACTTCAACGCGGGATGGCCGTAGTCCGGCCCAACTTTACCTTGCGGATTTTACCCCTCCCAAGGAATAGCCCCTTAAAAAAGTAAAGCCCGGAGTGAATCACCACTCCGGGCTTTTTTGTTATCACTGCGATTTGACTAACTGCCAAACGGGCTTCCGCCGGCAGCACCAGTGCCACCACGCATGAAGTCCTCTGCCCGTTTAACACGGTCTCGGAAGTTATCCAAACGATCCTTTCTTTCCTTCAAATCACGATCACCAATCATGGTTCGAACTTGAAGTGATCCATCTGGGGCGAGAATATAAGCTTCAACAAGCTTGTCTTTTTCTTCAACACGTGTGACAGTTGGCTTGCCATCGGCGTTATATTTCAACCTTTCATGGGTGTAATCACTACCATCAAAATCCACCAGGATAAAGTCAGGCCGATCCTTGCGATCAGGTCTGAAATCCACCAAATTTCCATCGCCAACCTTTGTTCCTGGCGTGGCCTTAACCTTGGGGGGAACCAAGCCGAAACCCTCGAAGTAGAAAATCCACATGGGAACCTTGGCAACCACATCACGACCGATGAATTCACCACGATATACAGGCACTCTTTCCGCGATTCCCCAGTCACCCACAGGCATGTTTTGAGTGGCTAGACCGCTGGTTTGAAGCCATTTGTGAATTTGAATAGGAATCATTCGGGTTCTATCTTCCGAGGCGATCGGGCGGGCATTAGGGTTATCAGCCTTGTACTGATCCACTACATAGCAGTTTTGTTCCTCAGGCACTTTTACCTGAATGGGAATCTTGGACCAATCGGAAGTTAAATCAGCACCATCGGCATAGGATGGGGATGCAACTTCCTTGTTGCGCTTGAAATTCGGGTTACCCATGCGAACCTGTACCCGATATTCATAGGTATCGCCCGGTTCCACATCAACATCAATGAAGCGAACCAAGTTATGAATCGGAGGTTCGGAATCTGGTCCCTGCGGAACTGCCATGCTCCCAGGAGCACCAGGTCCTCCGGGGCCTGCAGGGCCGGGGGGCCTTATACCAGGGCCACCCTCTCCGGGACCACCCATTCCAGGACCTGTTGAACCACCTGCGGGCACCGAGAATACATCAAAAGTCTCTGCCTTGCTTTTTGGCTTGGATAGCGCCAGAAGTTCCTTGTTTTTTCTTTCCAGCTCATCCACTTGTGCCTTGATCTTTGGAAGAGCTAATTCTGCATCTTCTAGTTTTGGATATTGTGTTGGATCAAAGGCCGCCAGCTTGGGCATGATTAGGCCCGGAATACTGTAAAATCCCAGGTTTGGATCTTCCGGTTCAAAGCGAAAATCGGCAAGCTGCGCGATGGGAAGGTATTTGCCTTTTAGATCAAGGGCCTTCCATGCATCCCAGCTACCATCCGGTTTTTTCTTTCGCCTTTCCACATTCATACCAAGAAAACGGAAGGCATAAGCACTCTGGTTCGGATCATCGGGGTTGGCTGTCGAATCCGAAAGAACCTCATTAAAGGAGTTCAATTTAAGTTTGTTTCGGAATTCTTCCAACTGGGCACGGTAGGGGAAAGTTGCGTTCACTATCACCATGCGGACAGGCATGGACTGCTCTGCCGGCCTGCCGGAACCCTTCATTTTTTCATATTCATCCGCCGATACCGTAAGGAACTCCAATGGCTTGCGACCCGCGTACTCAATATTTTTCAAGTAAGCAACCCACTTGTCACTGATGCCCGCATAGGGATTCCCTGTCTTGCTGGCGGCAGCTTTCTTGTTCAAAAACAGGGTTATGTTCTTGGATTTGTTGCCAGCGTTGGCTGCGGTGTTTGGATTATTTCCACCGGGTTGCGCACCGCCCGGACCTGCCATGGCCCCACCAGGCGCGCCACCACCCTTAAGTACCGTGATGCTTTTCAGATCCTTGCTGAACATGTAACTGCGAACAGCCACACGAGCCACCGAAGCTTTGGCATCATCAATGGTAAGAATGTTTGGAGGCCTTCGCTTGGTGTCAATAAATTCACTTTCGGAAAACATCTGCCTGCCCCTATACGCAGATGGATCCACCTTGTCGATCAGGGCAAGTTTGGTTCCGGTACTTTCAGGACCAGGTTTGTCGGAATCGCCAGGCTCGGCATTGGCAAAGGCGGACTTCTTCGAATCTGCCTGCTTTTTCATTTCATCGGCATTTGCCTTGGGGCTTGGCGCCGTGATGCTTCCCCAAAGGCCTATGGCCCCAAAAAGAACCATGATGGCAAGGCACACCCCAAGGGCGATCTTCTCACCTTTGTCCTTGAGGTATTTGAGCACCTTGTCTGATAGTTCCTTGAACTTATTCGCTTTAGCCATGACTCACTCTCCCGGGAAAATATTCCCTTGGGTACTTCCGATTTCGGGTTACTTCTTTTCTTCCTCTTCCTTCTTTTCAGACACCGGTGGAGCACCGGGCCTTTCAAAGAGGGATGCAACCCCGTAGATACTGAATTCAACCAAATTAACTTCTGAACTGCTGGAATCCACCGCCATGGAACCACCTGGAACACCAGGGCCACCACCAGGCGGACGGAAACCCCCTGGGCCACCAGGCGCAAAACCACCCGGCCGCATCATTCCGCCATCAGGTGAACCTGGCCCACCAGGACCGAAGGAACCCGGACCACCAGGACCAAAACCAGGTCTCATTCCGGGGCCACCGGGACCGCCCTCTCCAGGACCACCCTGCGCAGTTCCACTGGCAGAACCTGCCAAAAAATTCCCCGGTTTGAAACCATTCGAATGCTGGTAGTGAAACTGAGTTACCTGCACCCTGAGGCGTGAATTGACCAAAGTCGCAATCACTTCATGCATCACACTCTGATCCAAAACCAAGTTCATCGCGAATGGCAGATGTCTGCATTGGTCAGTTGCATGAAGATAACGATCCCTTTCAATGTTGTTGATAAGAGTGGGGTTCTTAGCTGTTCCAGCTCCGCCCATCATGCCCATTCCCATACCTCTACCGAAGCCGGGTCTGCCGCCCGGACCATCAGGGGAACCACCCATCATGGGGCCACCCGGACCACCAGGAGGGGCTCCTTCACCACCCGGCGCCCCAGCCCCAGCAGCATCTCCAGCCTTTTCCATTTTCAGCACATTAGGGGAGCGCGCCACAGAGGCTTTACTCGCAAGTCTGTGGCTGGAGAAGTTAATCTTCAGATCTTGGATCATCTTGATGGGGGAATTCTTCTGGCTGAACAATTGCTCCACCGTGAAATCCTTGGAGGGATCGAAGGTGGTCGGCAAGGTGATTCGTTCCTTGGTGAACTCGCGAGACTGGGCATAACCCAGGGGTTCACCCTGAACACGGATCGGAAAAACAGTTGTTCCCTGCTTCAACAGAAACTCGGTCTTGCTGCCCGAGACCGGGTTATCCAGCGTTTGAATGCGATGGTCCACATGCACATTGGTAATCTTGGACCTCGGGCTTACAAACCTGTCCCTGTCCTGAGTTTCAAACATCAGATCAAGCTCCCAGAGATTGTTGTAAAAGCGCTTGCGTGCCTTTACTTCCGCCGGGGTTTGCTCATCTTTGCCAATTGGATCGGAGATCATTTCCGAGAGGGACTGCAGTGCTTTTTGCAAATCTCGGATTAGTTCACGCTTCACCCAGAACTCCTCCTGGGCAAGCCATACTTCTTCGTTACTAGGGGTGGCTCCACGCTTCCAAGTTACCGGGGCCATCAGGACATCAAAACCGCCGCTGAATTCAACCGGGAACCTAGCGTCCAAAAGTTCCTTCTCAAAATTGTGGAACTGTGTGATATACAAGGTATCTTTGAAGATATCGAGGGATGTGCCATCAATCGGCTCTGTTGGATATTTCCAAGCCCAATCACCGGTAGCATCCCTACCAAGTTTGGCAGGTACATTCACATTGTCCATCTGCCTCCAGACCAGATTGCCAGTCTTGGTATCGATCTGTTTTTCCCAAAAAGGTTTTTCAAACCAAGTCTGAATGCCCCTCTGAGGCTCCCATGCCTTGGCCCAAATATCATCACGCTGTTTCTTTAACTTTTCTTCCCGCTCGTTCCAAGCAGGCAAAAACTTCTCATTCTTGAAATCGTTCAGGCCTTTTACAGCCTTCATTTTGTCAAAGTAGTTTTTCTTCTCCTTCTCACCGGCCAAAGAAGTCATTTGAAAATAAGTGAGAATCAGGAGAAATAACGCCAGAGCCCCAAGCCCGATCCAGAATCGGAACTTGTTGATCTGCTTCATGTCGATCTTGATTTTGGCTTTTGCCATGATGAAATCTCACAAACTAACAATAATCAGAAGAAAACGCGCTTATTTACAATTTCTACTGTGTTGGCGTCTGTTCTTTGGGCATGGGACTTGAGCCACCCACAGGCGGCCTTTGGCCGGGCAGAAAACCGCGTGGCCTTTCTAAACGCCTGTTTATCTTCGGGTCAATAACAAGCCTGGGGCCCGCCTTGCCGGGTCCGGAAGAAATAAGGCCAGAACTTCCGCCACCTTCAACAGGGGTTACAGGCTCCACTGGTGCAGCAGCCCCTTCGGCCCCTTCACCCCCTGTGGATGCTGAAATTCGCATGGCATCCGATGGGGTTGGTTCTTTCCAAACCAGGAAAATTACAAATTCAGTTCTGGTGTGGTTGGATCTGGCACCAGTTGTTGTTGCAGTGGTAACACCGGGAGTTGAACCTTCGCCACCGGGGCCTGCAAAACCAGGAGGTGTCATGCCTGGGCCCATACCAGGGCCACCAAAACCACCGCCCGAGGCACCGCCACCACTGTTACCAATCGGCTGCCAAGAATCACGTGAGGATGCGCCTCCTCCGCCACCGGGGGCACCTTCTCCACCAGGACCACCCATTGGGCTTCCCATACCGGGGCCACCCATGCCAGGGCCACCCATTCCCATACCGCCAGCACCCTGAGTGCCCAAAGCAGTTGAAAGATAACTCTGGTTGATAATTTCGAAATTGCCACGCTCATTGGTTTTCTTGGTCAGGTATTTGTAGACCAAGGCGTGGGTAACCCTGTTCACAACCGGGCCCCTGTCTGGCAAACCGCTGGCTGCACCCCCAGGCGCAGCACCACCTTCCGCAGAGGGTGCGGCTTGGCCTGGCACTATGCCGTACCTGGCCAGATTCTCCAGAAGCACCTCCACCAGAAACCTCTTTTGATCCTGATGGAAGGTATATCCCCGCAGTTCCACCACCCAACCGGGACCATCCGGGCTTTTTTCCCAATGTTCCACAGGGCGGACATCTTCCTTTACTTTGCGTTCACCCGCTGTACCGCCAGCCTTTACTTGCTGCCAGTAGGTTGAAAGATTGTCGGTATAGCGACAGTTCACGCCCTCGATATTAACCTCGATAAGCTGGTCAATTCCCTTACCCAGGGTATCCCCAGGCTGATAGCCATCATTACCAAATTCATCACGGGAAAAAGTCTCCCTACGAATAAGATCGGAATATGCTGCTTCGCCACGTGGTTTTCCAGCGACAGCAGACCAATATGCCACTCGCTGCTGTTGCGAAAGATTGCTTCCATCAGTCCTTGGAATGGCATCATTCAGATAGGTGAACAACTCGAGCCAGTTGAATCTTTCATCCTGCCCAGCAAGAAGGCTGCGAACATTCGCTTCCTCTTTGGCCACATTATCCTTGGCTTCCTGAAACTTCTTTTTGCCTGCACCCACTTGGGAGATAATGCTGTCGCCATCTTTGATGGATTTGGTGACCAGGTCGCTGGTCCAAGCCTTGGCCTGAAGATGATTTTTCAGTGAATAGGTGCTTAGCCCCAACAAAACCGCCGCTGCGGCGGCAACTGCCCAGGGTCGCTTTGCCTTTAATTGCCTTTCCGCTGCAATTTCCGGCGGCAGAAGGTTGGTCGTCATGCGGGAAATTCGCAATCCCTGCAAGGCCAGACCATAAGCCACAGAGAAGGAAAGCAAGTTGTCGATAAAATTCGGTGACTTCACAACAGAATCACCCGTCAATCTCTCGAACTTGCCGGGCTTTCGCACTTCGATTCCAAGTTTTTCCTGCAGGAACTTTTGCAAGCCAGCCAGTTTAAAACCATTGCCAAGCGCCATCATATAGGAAAAATCCATGTTGCGATGGCGGTTATTGAAATAGGTAAGCGATCTTTGCAACTCGCCCACGAGATCCTGGAAGACAGGCTTTACCGCGGTAATCACTTGCTTAAGATCGGGACCATCCTTCGTTTGCACCTTGGCAACCGTCTTTTTCAGGTGCTCCGCCTTGGCAAAAGTCAGTTTAAATTCCTTGGAGATTTCCTTGGTGAACCTGCTGCCACCAATGCTGATGGTTCGCTGTTCTATCACACGAGTTCCATCGGTTAAAACCAGGTTGCTGATATCGGTGCCGATATCCAGCGCAAGCACCCCGGTTTTGGATGGTTCATCATCCTCGCTGGCATTTACGTTACTGCCATCAGGTTTGTAGTTGTTACCCAAAACATCGTAGGCAACATAATTAATCAGCGAAAGCGGAGCCATCTGCACCGTTTGCAGGTCGATATTCACATCGCGATAATGCTGAAGGGTCTTGGAAATGAAATCTCGCTTCATGGCAAAGAGGCCGATTTCGGTATCCAGCGCCAGACCATCGATCACCATTCCAGAGCCAAGTTTCTGAAAATCCCACACCACCTCATTCAATGGAAATGGAATTTGCTGTTTGGCTTCAAACCGGACGATATCGCTGACCTTGTCCTCTTGCACGGGGGGTAGTTTGACAAAGCGAGCCAGACCGCTCTGGCTGGATACGGCCAGACAGACAATGTCTCCCTTGACTTTGTTACGTGATAAAAACTTGAGAAGTGCCTCACGGATCAACTTATCAAGATCCTGGGCTGCTTCCGGTTGGCTGAGAATCTTGGGATGTTCGATGTAATCAAAGGCTGTTGCCGTTGGAACACCGTTTTGCAATTCCACGCGGATCGCTTTCATGGAGCACAACCCCATGTCGAGACCCCAAACACCCTGAGTTCTTGCCATAACAACCTCCGGCACTAAAACCGGCTAGAAGACAATCATAAGGAATGGAAACATGGGAATAACGAAAGTATCCACATAATCCATCGTTCGCTATTCTAACATTTTCCCTGTTAGAAACACGAATATCCACGATTTGTTGGCAAAAATAAATCAGGAAATGCGGTAAATGAAAAGGCCGTCCGGATTCCTTGGGTCAGGTAATCCGTACGGCCTTTTCTGGGAATCCTTTTAAGGGTTCCTTAGATGTTTTCTTTCTTTTCATCCACCAAGCTGCGAATTCTTTCGCCGAGCAGGGCGGTGTCGAAAGGTTTCTTGAAGGTTTCGTTAAAACCAAATTGGGTCAAACCTTCAGGATTAGCCTCATCTTCGCTGGCCATGGCAATAATAACCGTGGTTTCATAGGCAGGGTTTCGACGAAGATTCTGGGCAATTTGCAAGCCTTCACTGCGGCCCATCGCAAGGTCAATCACAATGGTATCCGGGTGGAAGCTTTCAGCCTGGATTCCAGCTTCGAAGCCGCTATTGGCGATTTCGTATTTGAAATCCTCGTCTTCAGGCAGCAATTCCTTGATACGGTCGGTAAAGATCTTTTCCGTGCCGATCAAGAGAATCTTGTGCCAGCCTTCTTCTTCCAATTCCCCCAAAGGCATGCCGTGTTCCTTAAGGAAACGGATCAATTGTTCGCGGGGAATTCGGCGATCCTGGCTACCAGGAATGCGGTAACCACGAAGCCTGCCAGAATCAAACCACTTGCTAACCGTCCTTGGAGCAACCTTGCAGATCTTGGCAACTTGCCCGGTGGTAAACACCTTCTTCATGTACAATTCTCCATTCTCAATACAGGGTGGGTGGGTCTCTCTCTGCAGAATTCGCGGAAATCCTTGCAGCGAGCATCCATCCCGCCTTGAGTGGGTATCCGGCCTGGTCGTCTCCAAAATCCAGACCTGCATGACGGCACCGACCGTCATTCCCGCTCACACAAACGATCCCCGTCCCTTAAGATCGCTTCCTAGTGCGGTTTCCCAAACAGGGGGGGTATGCCATCGACAGAACATATATCCATTTGAATACCCCCTCGTCCCTGAAGGGTTACTATTCAAGCGGTTGTAACTGTTCCGCCTTGGCTAATAGTTAAATCGGATTATTTGGTTCGGAGGATGAGAAATAACTTTGCAAGTTAGTAAGATTCTGCTGTTTTACCCTGCTACTACTTCTACCCGCATTGCCCTACTTGTCCTAAAAGCTTGTTTTATAATGCTTTTCCGCTTACTGAGGGTTACGCCAATTCTTTTGGGAATGTCTTCTATTTTTTCCACTTATCTTCCCAATTTGGCCCAATTTTTTATTAGGCACCCAAAAATCATTCCAAACCTTTGCGAAATACAACCATGTCATCCCCCCGGGCATAAAATTCCCTTAGAACCGCTTCCTGGTTATATTTGTATTTCAAGTAAAACTGTCGAGTTGGTTCGTATTTTGGCTGGGAAGAGGTCTCAATGAACATGACTCTTCCACCTTTTTCCTTGCAAAAATCCTCTGCAAACTTCAAAAGCTTGCCCCCAAGGCCTTTCCCCTGCAAATCAGCCCGTACAACAATCCACCACAACTGCCAGGAACCTTCAGTCATTGGTGCTGGGGCAAAATAAACGAATCCAAGATTTAATCCACCATCCTCCAGAATGAAAGCTTTATGATCATATTGATGGTTTTCTGCATGATAATCGTCAAAAACTTCTTCCAAGGCCACCACCTCGTGATCCTTGAAAAAACCAGTTTCAGCAGCCATTTTTACAAGTTCAGCAGTATGATCTTCATTTAAAGGCAAAAAGCGCATCATAAAACCCCTTGGAGACTTTCAAAACCAATCATTTAATCAAAAAAACATCATAAACCTAATAAAGCATTAAGGTTGCAAATTTATACCCGATTATCTTCTTTTCTTCATTGACTTCATCGAAGCTTCTTTTGAATAATAGGAAAGGCCCTCCTAAGATGTCTCAAGTTAGTGAGACATTTGTTGATCGTCAGGCATTTGCCCACCTGAAGGTTAAACTACCAAAAGCTGAAAAACCATCGGGAACAAAATTATCTGTTCTCCGAATAAGAATTTGTTTTTTGGCTTTGTTACAGGAAGCTTCATGTTTTCAAACGCAAGATCGTTGATTGCAGCTATATTTCTCTCCTCGGTAGCCGTGGGAACTCCGACCATTGCAGGGACCGAGAACTGGTTTACTTTTTTCCGAGAGCTTTTCAGCCTTTCCGATTACGAAACCATGCTGGAAGATCAGGTCAAACTTCGGGAAGATTTGGACCGAAAAGATGGTTCGATCCTTAACCGGCTTAAAGCTAAAAAAAAGACAATAGATGCCCTTTTGGCTAAGCAAATTACCATGCTTGAAGCAGCAGCATGCTTTAACCATTTTAAAAATGCTGATCCTGCATACCCAGAGTCTATAGACCCTGGTATTAGAAACCTTCCCGAGGAATTGCAATCCTGCGTCAACCTTTGCCAATGGATCAAAGGGTGCAAGGAGCCATCCTTGTGCGAATCGGAAGATTTTAAATCTTTTTGCGCCGTGGTGGAGGAAAAGGTTGGTAAAAAGGAAAACATCTCACTTCCCTTGCCACCCGTAAACCTGCTTGCGGATTCGATTTATTAAGGCTTTGGTTCGACCCGGAATTTTTCGACCTCTGCAAAACCATTTTCGTGCGAATTTCGTTTGTGGAATGAAATTTGATCGACCAAGTTTTCCCAACTCCGCCAATACCTTATCATCAGCGCGAAAACCACTTTTTATCCATGCCACTTGGTTGTCGGCATTGACCCATCCGCGCTCGCCAAATTTAAGAAACATTATCAACTTCTGTGTGGTTTGGGGCGGCTCCAAACCTAAGGTAAATTTCTGCTGGCCAATGACCTGAAGGATAGTATTAGCGGAAATATTTCCCTTTATGGCTTGCAATACTTTTATTTCAAAGCCGCACACAAAGAGTGGTTCTGGCTCAAAATCCACACCAATCCTCTGCAAACCATCGGTTACTTCAGCCAACACCACGGCTTCCGATCGTTCAAAAAGACCAGCAAGGAATTCTGGTGCTAACTCACCCAATTTCCATGTCTCGCTGCCGGGCAAAACATTCATGATTCCAAGCATCACAGCCACTTTGCCAATGATCATGTGAATTCCAACCAGAAAAAATTAAGGGCAGACATAATTAGCCTGCCCTCACAATTGATGATTAAATACTGAAGATTATCGATCTGCAATCTTGGCAACACCCACCACGGTGGCCTTGCCCTGCCGGATGGCAACAGCAAAGGCCACATCCATGGTTTTGTCCCCAACCTTTACTTGAACCACTGGTACCCTGTCGCCATCCTTGAGGACTTGGAATACCTTTTCTTTGTCTTCAGAAATCTGATCTTTGATGCTTTCAAAGGAATGGACATCTTTGAACTCATGGGTAAGCCCTGAAAGCTTTCCCGCATTTTTCTGAAACTCTTCCCGCAGGTGTTTTTCCAAATCCGCCCGATCCTTGAAAAGGTCGGCATTCTTCACATAGAAGGGTACGCTGGAAATTTTCATCGCAGCATCGGTATTGTTTTCCTTGAATGCTTTCAAAAACTCCACGGTTACATTCCGCGCCATTTCATCGGCGTTTTCCAATGCATGGGCAAAGCCATTCATGCCAAAGTAAAACAGTGTTATTGCAAGAATCTTTCTCATGGTTTTTACCTTTCTTATTACCAGTTATCCACTTTTTGAACTGCCAAAGCCGCTTCCAACTCGGACTTCTTCGGCCGGAGTTCCAAGCCGACATAGTCCTTGTACCCCAATGCCTTGATGCCCTTGAGAAGTTCGGGGAAGTTGATTTCCCCGGTTCCCGGTTCATTCCTTCCCGGGTGATCCGCAATCTGCAGATAACCAACGCAGTCCAACTCCTTTTTAAGATTTTCAAGCAAATTGGCTTCAGTAATGTACATGTGGTAGAGATCCCAGTTGAGTTTCACCATGGGACTCTTCACCGCGCGGATAATCTTGGTGGAAGGTTCACTGCCATAAAGGCAATGCCCCTTGTGATCCACCTTGATGTTCATGGGTTCAAGAATCAACATCACGCCATGCTTTTCAGCAATGGGAGCGGCCTTTTTCAAACCCTCTATGATGTTATCGTGCATTTTTTCCTGGGTAACTCCTTTAATATCGTTGCCACCCACCACGGTCATCATCTTACAGTCCAGTTTTTTAGCTACCTCGCAGGAAGCTTCAATTTCCTCAACAAACTTAGTGTGATTCTTGGGGTCGTTCAAACCGGGTGAAAAACCCCATGCGGTAAACTGGGTGATGCTGATGCCTAATTTCTTGCAAGTATCAGCCACCGCGTTCACATCCTTATTGCGCCAAGGCCAGAACTCCACCGCCTTGTAGCCTAGGTCGGCTGCATTTTGAAGCCTTTTCAAAAAGTCTTTCTCCTTGCCCCACCACATTTCAACATTGACCGCGAACTTCGTGTTCTTGGTTACCCCGGGTTTATCATTGGCCCCGAACACCTCACCGGAAACGATGGCACCAGCACTTAGGGCGGCAAATTCCCTGCGATTCATCTTCATTTTTCTTCCTTTTCAAATACCTTTGGAAAACCCCTTGAAGTGGTTACCTTTATACCGTCATCGGTTTTCAACACCACCCGGGCACTGACCGATGGAAACTTTTCGATGAGGTCAATTCCCTTTTCAGGCCCGAGAATACTTACCACTTTGGTTAATGAATCCGAGTCTATCCCATGCTTTGCCACCACGGAAACAGAAATTCGCCTGGTTAAGCCGATTCCAGTTTTCGGATTCACAAGATGAGAATAGCGGACACCATCTATCTCGACATATTGCTCGGTATCGCCAGAAGTGGAAACCGCCTGGTTCGCAAGAATCATAAACTTTCCCGCCTTGTCCCCCTCCTCCAAAATTGGGGCGATTCCCACCATCCAGCCTTCTTTTTCGGGCGGTGCATCCCCCAGGGCAATATCACCCCCCATGGCTACCAGCGCCCGGTTGATCCCCTCTTGCCTTAAAATTTTCAACGCTTCATCCGCGGCATAGCCCTTGGCTATTCCACCCAGATCAAGAAGCATCTCAGGCCTCTTTAACTCAACGGTTCCATTTACCAAAACCACATTCCGATAGTTAACCAGGTGTAAGGCCTGCTTAAGTTCCGTTGGATCTGGCAAAAGGATATTTTTCCTGGATCGCCGCCAAAGCTTTACCACGGGGCCCACTGTAACATCAAAGGCACCGTCAGAAAGTTCTGAGACCCTGCTGGCCTTTTCCAGCACAAAATAAAGCTCCGGGCTAACCTTTACAGGGTTTCCAACCGCGCGAACACAGATTTGCCTCAATTCACTTTCCGGATCATAGTCACTCATGATACGATTTAGGGCGTCGATTCGGGCAAACGCCTTTTGGGCTGCCTGTCTTGCCTGTTGGTCATTGGAAGCATAAAGAACCAACTGGCAGGTTGTGCCCATTTTCGGCTGGGTGAACTGAAACCGTTTCGTTTCATTGCCAGTGCCTGGTTCGGCGGCAAGCATCAAGATTGCCAATAGGTAGAGGTTCATTCCAAAGATTTCTCCAGACAGAAAGCGTTGAAGGATGAGTACAAGTGTAATCAATCGCGGGCGTTCCTCCCAGTATGCATGGTGGACAATTCTTTCGATCATGGCGGGTATTTTGGCCGGTTACCCCTCCCTTTTTAAGGGTGCACATGCCCAGAATACCAAGGCAGACATGAAAGCTTACGAGGAAAAATTTGCCAACTCGCAGGTTAAATTCACCATGCTTCCCATTGCCGGGGGCGAGTTCCAGATGGGCAGCCCTGAATCGGAAAAAGGTCGCAACGCCGACGAAGGCCCCCAGCACAAGGTGACTGTCAAACCTTTCTGGATGGGAAAATGTGAGGTCACCTGGGATGAATACGACCTTTATTGGAAAACAGATGACCAACCAAAAGACAAAGGCAAGGACGTGGATCCCAAGGGTATGGACGCCATCACCCGTCCAACCCCACCTTACGCAGACGAGACTTTCGGCCATGGGCGCGAAAATCAGCCCGTTATCTGCATTACCCACCATGCAGCCATGGAATACTGCCGTTGGCTTAGCCGGGTAACAGGCAAAACCTATCGCCTGCCCACGGAAGCAGAATGGGAATACGCCTGCAGGGCTGGCACCACCACAGTCTACTCCTTCGGGGATGATGGCTCCAAGTCGGGCGAATATGCTTGGTTTGCAGGAAACTCTGAAGAGGTAACCCACAAAGTTGGTGAAAAGAAACCAAACCCCTGGGGCCTTCATGATATGCACGGCAACGTTGCGGAATGGTGTTTGGATCATTACAAGAAAGATTCCTATGCCAGCTTTCCGACCGATCGGGCTAGCATTCAACCCGTTCTACTTCCAACCAACACCCGCTTTTCCCATGTGGCTCGTGGTGGATCATGGGCTGACCAGCCACCCGGGCTTCGCAGTGCGGCACGCAGGGGTTCCGACAAAACCTGGATCAAGCTGGATCCCCAGCGCCCCCAGAGCATCTGGTGGCTTACCAGTGCGGAATTTGTCGGTTTTCGAGTTGTAAGACCGCTCGAAGAACAGGAGAATCTTGTGGGAATCAAATCCAAGGTGACGAAACAAAGCGAGTAACCACCCGGGAAGCCTTATAACTGATAATTCGTATTGTTTTACTTTTGTTTAAACGATTGGAGTGATGAAGATGAGCAGTAAAGAATCAAATCGCAGGGATTTTATCAGAAACACTGGTGCTATCGCCGCAGGTGCAGCAGCGTTGAATGCAGTGCTGCCTTCCGGCGCGTACGCGCAGGGTAGTGACGAGATTCGTGTGGGTGTGATTGGTTGCGGTGGCCGTGGCAGTGGCGCGGCGCACAATGTGTTGAATTCCGCTCGAAATGTAACCATTCATGCGGTCGCAGATGCCTTTGAATCGCAAGCCAAGGGACTTCAAAGCCGCCTGAAGAAGACCGCAGAGGATGATCCAAAGATCAAGGAACTCAACAACAAGGTTGAGATTTCCGATGAACGCGTTCACACGGGTCTGGATGCCTATCAGAAGATCATGAATGATCCAAAGATCAATTATGTGATCCTCGCGACCCCTCCCGGTTTCCGATCCCAGCACATCATGGCTGCGGTCAAAGCGAAGAAGAACATCTTCACCGAGAAGCCGGTTTGTGTGGATGGCCCAACCGCCCGCGACTGCTTTGCGGCTTACCAGGAAGCCATGGCCCAAAAGCTTGGTATTGCCGCTGGAACCCAGCGCAGGCACCAGGCTCCCTACATCGAAACCGTGAAGCAACTTCATGAAGGCGCCATAGGTGAAATTGTTGCCGCCCGTTGCTACTGGAACCAGGGCATTCTTTGGGCCCGTGACCCCAAGCCAGGCATGACCGAGGCCGAAAAGCAGATCAACAACTGGTACAACTACACCTACCTTTGCGGTGACCATATTGTGGAACAACATGTTCACAACATCGATGTGATCAACTGGATCATGAAAGGCCACCCCGCAAAGGCAGTTGGCATGGGCCATCGCACCCGTAATGATCCCCGATATGGTCACATTTTCGACTTCTTCGCCATCGACTTTGAATACGGCAACGGCGTCCACATGCTTTCCATGAGCCGCCAGATCAGCAACTGCGCCAACAGCGTTTCCGAGGCTGTTGTGGGAACCAAGGGAACCTGCCAGGTGAACACCTTCACCATCAATGGCAAGCAGATCGTCGGCAGAAGCCAGCGCGGCACTGATCCCTATGTTCAGGAACACACCGACCTGATCGAAAGTATTCGCGCAGGCAACCCGCTCAATGAGCTCAAAAATGTCACCGAAAGCTCCCTTACAGCAGTCATGGGCCGCATGTCCGCCTATACTGGCAAGGAAGTTTCCTGGGAACAGGCTTTGAACTCGAAGCAAAGGTTGATGCCTGAGAACTTCAACAAGGACACCATTCCACCAGAATGGACTGTTGCGGTTCCCGGCAAGACCCCGCTTCTTTAAACAACCGTCTCCACCGGTTTCTCTCTACCCCGGCCAAGATTGCAGGATGCATGATTGGCCGGGGTTTTTTCTTTGCCAGAACCATGCGAACAATGTGAAATCACTCTCAAAATCATAAGATAAGTAATGGAAGCTTTTCGTTGGCAACCATCTTGTTAGGGCACGGAAGGACCTTGCATGAGTGAACTGCTTAAATGGAAACAGACAGCCTGTGAAGCAGCCCAAAAGGCCTCCGCACTGCTGCTTTCCATGCGTCAGAATTTCTCGGTCCGCGAGAAGGCACGGTTTGACCTTGTGACCGATGCGGACACCGCTTCCCAGAAAATCATTAAGGAACACCTGCACGGCGCGTTCCCCCATCACGATTTTCTCGGTGAAGAGGATGGCAAAGGGGAAAAAGAACCCGCACACGATGCCCCTCCGACCTGGATTGTCGACCCCATCGATGGCACCACCAACTATGTTCATGACCTTCCCCTTTATGCTGTCTCCATAGGTTTGTGGCATCAGGGTAAAATGAAGGTTGGGGTTGTGATGGATCCCGCTCGTAACGAGATGTTTCACGCCGCCAGCGGCCATGGTGCCTTCCTCAATGACAAGCAGATCAGTGTCAGTAAAGTCACCGCCATGAAGGATGCGATGATCACCACTGGCTTTCCTTATTCAGTTCAGGGCATGGAACATTTGTTTGGCTGGTGGAGGCACTTTTCCCACCGTTGCCAGGCATTGAGGCGGATTGGTTCCACCGCATTAAATATGGCCTATGTGGCCTGTGGCCGTTGCGATGCCTTTTACGCCTTTGACAACCATGTTTGGGATATTGCGGGCGGGTTGGTGTTGGTGGAGGAGGCAGGCGGGTTGGTTTCCCATGTGGATGGGGGCAAGTTCAGCCCATTCCGGCCGGACTCTCTGGTTACCAACCAACCTTTGCACCAACACTTGTTGCAGGAGTTTTCCCAAGGCCCCAAGGAAAGTTAAGCCTTGAATCCATTTCAAAACGCTGCATTACGCAGGGAAAAACTTCGATCCTCACTTGCAAGCCATGGCTTGGACGCCCTGCTTGTAAGCTCGGTGCCAAATGTCACCTATCTGACAGGCTTCCAAGGGGAAGCCAGCCATCTGGTTGTGAGCAAGTCGAAAGATATTTTGGTATCGGATGCTCGATTCACCGAGCAGATACGGCAGGAATGTCCGGGGCTGGAAGCACTGATTCGCCCGCCCAACCGCAAAACCCTTGAAATGGTCGCTCAGGCCATCAACGATTTGGGCGCCACCAAAATTGGTTTCGAGTCCGCAATCCTGACAGTGGCGGATTTCGAACTTTTAAAGGAACTTCTCCCCGCCAAAGAATGGAAACCTGCAACGAGCCTGGTCGAAACCCAGCGCATGGTGAAGGATGAAAATGAGCTGGCCTGCATTCGTAAGGCCATTCTTCAGGCAGAGAATGGTTTTCTGGAAATGAAAGCCAGGCTGAAGGCGGGTAAAACTGAAAAACAGATTGCCGATGACCTTGATAATATTCTGCGGAACCAGGGTGCCCGCTGTGCTGCTTTCCCATTGATCGTTGCCGGGGGACCAAGGGCCGCTCTGCCCCATGCGATTCCGGGGAACTTTGACATTGGCGGTGAATCCCATCTATTGGTGGACTGGGGCGCCACAGATGTGAGTGGTTACCGCAGTGACTTGACGCGGGTTCTCATCAGCAATAACTATAGGCAAGAATCAACCAAGATGGACCCCAAAGGACTGTTTCGGAAGATATATAACGTTGCGTTGAAGGCACAAAAAGCTGCATTTGCCGCTATCCGCCCCGGAGTTCTGGCACAGGAAATTGACAATAAAGCCAGACAAGTGATTGCGGATGAAGGGTTTGCAGAGTATTTTGGACATGGTTTGGGCCATGGAATAGGGCTTCAAATTCACGAGGCGCCCTGGATTCGGCCTTCTTCAGACACATGTCTGCTGGAAGGCATGATTTTTACCCTCGAACCTGGCATATATCTGCCTGGATTCGCAGGGGTTCGAATCGAGGACGATGTGATGGTCACCCGTGAAGGTGCTGTCCAGCTAACCAGCCTTCCCAAGGAATGGGAAGATCAGGTTTTTGAGGTTTGATTTTTTCTGAAGGGAGCTAGCGGTGGCGGAAAAATCCAGCAACAAACAAAACCCGTTCGATGTGAAAAGCATCCACGAGTTGGTTCGATTGATGACCAAACACAGCCTCAGCGAGTTGGATCTCCAGGATGGTGACAAGAAGATTCGCATGAAGCGCGACAGTGGAATTATTCCTGTTCAGGTTCCAGTGGCAGGAATGCCATTGCCGGCAGCGATACCAAGCGTAACGGCACCTGCCGCGCCTGCCGCTTCCGCACCCGAACAAAAGGCCAGCACTCCCGCACCTTCCAACCTGATTGAAATCAAGAGCCCAACACCTGGCACCTTCTACGCACAGGAAAAACCCACAACACCACCTTTTGTCACCAAGGGTGCCAAGGTTACCCCCACCACTGTTGTCTGCCTCATCGAGGCGATGAAACTCTTCAATGAAATTCCAGCAGAATGTACCGGAACCATTGTTGAGATTCTTGTGGAAAACAAGCAACCTGTGGAATACGGACAGGTTCTATTCCGCGTGGATCCCAATGGCTGATTACAAGTTTCTGTCCACAGGGCTTAAGGCTGGCTAAAAATATGTTTCAACGCATTCTGGTTGCTAATCGTGGTGAGATTGCGCTTCGTGTCATTCGTGCCTGCAAAGATCTTGGCATCGAGGTAGTGGCCGTTTTCAGCGAGGCGGATCGGGGGGCCCCATACCTGTCCATCGCTGATCAGGCCATCTGCATTGGCCCTGCAGTTGCCACCGAAAGCTATTTGAATATTCCACGGCTGATTAGTGCCGCGGAGATCGCCGATGTGCAGGCTATCCATCCCGGTTACGGCTTTCTCTCGGAGAACGCCCACTTCGCCGAGGTTTGCCGTTCCTGCAAGATTGAATTCATCGGGCCTCCCCATGAAGCCATGCGCAAGCTGGGCAACAAGAACGAAGCCCGCAAGATGGCTGTTCAAGCCAAAGTTCCCGTGGTACCGGGCAGTGAAGGTTTGATTACCGAGGAAGAACAGGCCATTACGCTGGCACATTCCATGGGTTATCCGGTGCTTATCAAAGCAGCCGCGGGTGGCGGTGGCAGGGGTATGCGGGTTGCCCACAACGACATTACCTTGAAATCTGGCCTATCCGCTGCCCGCCAGGAAGCGGAAAACGCCTTCAAAGATGGCAGCGTCTATCTGGAAAAGTACATCGAGCAACCTCGTCATATCGAGGTGCAAATTATTGGGGATACGCACGGAAATGTGGCACACCTTTACGAGCGCGATTGTTCGCTACAGCGCCGCCACCAAAAACTTGTCGAGGAATCACCTGCCCCCAACCTCCCAGCGAAAGTCAGGGATGAAATCTGTGCCGCCGCGATTCGCATGGTGAAGTCCGCGGGTTATTATGGCGCGGGCACCTGTGAGTTTCTTGTCGACAAGCACAATAACTTTTACTTCATCGAGGTGAATGCCAGAATTCAGGTGGAACACCCCGTTTCGGAACTGGTGACTGGAATCGACCTCGTCAAGGAACAGATTCGTGTGGCGGCCGGGCTTCCACTTTCCTTCAAGCAAGAAGACATCGTTCAACGTGGTTGCGCCATCGAATGCCGCATCAACGCCGAAGACCCGGCAAATGGGTTTCGCCCATCACCGGGAACCATCACTCGCTGGCAGCCCCCGGGTGGCCCAGGTGTTCGACTCGACACCCATGTTATCCAGGGATACAAAGTTCCACCCAACTACGATTCCATGGTGGCAAAACTTCTTGTTCACCAGCCCACACGCGCGGAGGCCATTGCCACCATGCGCAGGGCACTTGCAGAGTTCGGTGTGGAAGGCATCAAGACCACCATTCCGATTCACAGGGAAATATTCACCAATTCGGCATTTGTCGAAGGCAAGGTGGACACCACCTTCATTGAAAGACACTATTTCAACAAAGCGCAGTAACCACCGTGTCCATTGCCCATATAACCCTGGTAACCAGGGACCTTGCCAGTTTTCAAAACTTTTTCCGCGAGGCTCTTGGCTGGCAACCTATCAATCGCCCGGGCAACATTGCGGTTAATGCGGCCTGGTTGCTTATTGCGCCCGGCCAGGAACTTCATCTTCTGGAAATTAAGGATTATCAACCCAGCAACACCGAAAAGGAATACGGAAGGCACATTGCCATCACCTGGCCTGTTTCGGAATATGAAAGCTTGAAAAACAGGCTTTCAAAGCTTGGTGCGGAAATTATACCTGCCGAAAGGCCCACACCCTTCCCGCGCTTTTTCTTCCGCGCCCCGGATGATTACATCTTCGAAGTAGTGCCTGAATAATTCTCAAAAACAGACCTGCATTTTTTAAACCAAGACATCCTTCATGACCTTACAAGGTTCCACACCGGTCAGCTTTGCATCCAAGCCTTGAAACTTGAATGTGAAAGATTCGTGATCAATGCCCAACAGGTGCAGCATGGTGGCATGGAGGTCATGCACGGTAACCACATCTTTCTCCGCGGCATATCCAAGTTCATCCGTCGCACCGTAGACCATTCCACCACGAACCCCGGCGCCTGCCATCCACATGGACATTGCCTTGTTGTGGTGATCGCGGCCAATTGGCCCCTTGTTACCCTGCCCCATGGGAGTTCTTCCAAACTCGCCGGTCCACACAATTAGGGTTTCGTCCAACATGCCTCGTTGTTTCAGGTCTCGAATAAGGGCGGCACAAGCCTGGTCGACCTCGCGGGCCCGCAAGGGCAACTCTTCCTTCAAAAGGCTGTGGTGATCCCAATCGCGATGGTAAAGCTGGATAAAGCGGGTGCCCCGTTCCGCGAGTCTTCTTGCCAACAGGCAGTTGCTTGCAAAAGATCCATCACCAGGAGTACAGCCATACAGTTCCAGCATTCGGGAACTTTCCTTGGAAATATCCATCAGCTCCGGCACACTGGCCTGCATCTGGAAAGCCATCTCGTATTGTGAAATACGAGTTGCAATTTCCGGATCAGCAATGGACGCATCCAGCTTGCGATTCAATGTGTTGATCACACTCACATCATCTGCCTGCTGTTCCTTCGAAATGCCGGGGGGATTACCAAGGTACAGAACCGGATCTCCCTTGCTGCGAAGTTGAACCCCCTGATGTTTGCTGGGTAGAAAACCACTGCTCCATTGCCGGGCCGCAATGGGTTGTGGCGAACGCCCCTTGCCAGTGGAAACTAGTACTACAAAACCTGGAAGATCCTCGGCTTCGCTTCCAAGACCATAATTAACCCAGGAACCCATGCTGGGCCTGCCGGCAATTTGCGAACCTGTGTTCATGAACATATGCGCGGGATCATGATTGATGGCATCCGTCACCATCGACCTTATCAGGCAGATTTCATCGATAACCGAACCTGTGTGCGGAAACAAACTGCAGATTTCCGTTTGATTTTTCCCAAACTTCTGAAATGGGAATAACGGTCCCTGACAAACCAACTTGCTACCCTGAAGTTGTGCCAACTGCTGGCCCTTGGTAAGGCTTTCCGGCATGGGCTTGCCATGCATTTCGGCCAGCTTTGGTTTTGGATCAAATGTTTCAAGATGAGAAGGACCGCCAGCCATGGTAAGCCAGATCACCCGCTTTGCCTTTTGAGGCAGATGCCCTGGCTGAATGATTCCCTGAGTATGGTTATTTTTTGCCGCTTGAACAAATCCTTTTTGCATAAGGGTTGCAAGGGCCACCGAACCAACACCCCGGGTTGCGTTTCCCAGAAAAGCCCGCCTGTGCAATTGAATGTGCTGTTGATTCATGGTTAAAACCTTGTGATGGTTTCATGCAGGTTCAGTATCACGCGGGCCAGATGCGTCCAAGCGGCAAGCTCGGCGGCATCCAACTCCTTGGGTACAGGAATAAGCCCCACTTTAAGAAGATTGGCCGCAGACTGGGGATCCTTCCGATAATCCGCAAGATGCTTTTCGAAGAGTGTGCGAAGGGTGTGCAATTCCTCCTGGTCTGGATGGCGTTGCAAAGCCACCTGGAAGGCCCAGCGAATTCGATCGTCCGTGCTTGCATCGGATTCCTTGAGAATCCTGGTGGCAAAGGCCCGGGCAGCCTCCACATAACTGGGATCATTCAAAAGCACAAGCGCCTGCTGGGGTATGTTGGAACGACTCCGCTCTGCGGTGCATTCTTCCCGGGAAGGGGCATCAAAAGCCAGCAGACTGGGGTGCAAAAATGTTCTCTGCCACCAGACATACAATCCACGCCGATACTGCGATACATCTTTGTCTGCAGCATATTCCCGGGTGGGGAAATTTAAGTTTTCCCAATAACGATCAGGTTGGTAAGGCTTTGCGCTTGGTCCGCCAATTTTACCATTTAGTAAACCAGCAATTTCCAAGGCGTTATCACGGACCAATTCCGCATCCAACCGAAATCGACTTTGCCGGGCATGTTCGCGATTGTAAGGATCTTTCTGAACCTGTTCCGCAGTGGGTGTGGAAGTCTGTCTGAAGGTTTTGCTCATAACAATTGTTTTAACCATGTGATTGAAATCCCAGCCACTATCCATGAATTCGCAAGCCAACCAGTCGAGAAGATCCTGGTTGGGGGGTAATTCGCCCTGAGCACCAAGGTCATCGAGAACTTTACTAAGGCCCATTCCAAAGAATTGTTTCCAAAGTCGGTTCATCACGGTGCGAGCTGTCAGCGGATTTTCCCGGGATACCAGCCACTTTGCCAGTTCCAGTCGCCCTGGTTCCTTGCCATCGGATTTGGGGGCGGGCAAATAAGCTGGGAATGCAGCTTTCATGATCTCCCCTGAATCATCCATCCAGTTTCCACGAGGCAGAATCCTTACCACTCGCTTTTTATCCAAGGAAACAGAAACCAAAGTTTTCGGCGAGGCGTTTTGGATGGCCTTGATCGCCTTTTCAATGCTGGCGACCTCTTCCTTCGAAGGTTTGCCCCCTTGCAATGCATTCAATTTCTTCTCCAAAATTTGCAGTTGTTCCGCCTGCTGGGGATCAAGCACCGGCATGCCTTCCTCGCGGCGGCCGATGGCGGTTTCCTTGATATCGGCAAAGAATGCGCCCATTGCGTAAAAATCTTTGCTGGTAAACGGGTCATATTTATGGTCATGACATTGGGCACAACCGGTGGTCTGGCCAAGCCAGGCAGTACCCACCGCACGCACGCGGTCAGTAAGCATACGGGATTCATAATCCTTTGCCTGTGCGCCACCTTCTTCCGTGGTCAACAACAAGCGATTGAAACCACTACCGACCCGGGTTTCCTGGCTGGTATCCGGAAGTAAATCGCCGGCAATTTGTTCCAAAGTGAACCTGTCAAAGCGCTTGTTGGAATTAAAAGATTGAATTACCCAATCCCGGTAGGGCCAGATATTCCTGGGTGTATCGCTGTGATAGCCAATGGTATCCGCAAAGCGCACCACATCCAGCCAGCCAATAGCCATGCGCTCACCATAGTGAGGATTTTGTAAAAGCGCGTTCACCAGCTTTCCATAGGCATCCGGTGATTTGTCATTGAGAAACGCTTCAACCTCGGATGGTTTGGGAGGAAGACCTATCAAATCAAAATAAAGTCTTCTCGCCAAGGTTCGCCTATCCGCTTCGGGAGAAGGTTTCAATCCAACCTTCGCCAGGCGCACCCCCACAAAGTGATCCACCGGATTAACTCCGGCAGGAACCTGCTTTTTTACAGGAGGCTCATACGCCCAATGCAAGCTGTACTTGGCACCCTGCTCTATCCACTTTTTCAAGATTTGCTTTTGCTCTTCAGAAAGTTTCTTCCGGGAATCCTGGGGCGGCATCAGGGTGTCGGCATCCTTGGAAAATATCCTCTCTATAAGCGAGCTATTTTTTGAATCCCCGGCAGCTATTGCTTTTTTCTTGATGGCACTTTCACGGTCATCCAGGCGCAAACCAGCTTCCCGATGGCTCTTATCTGGACCATGGCAATAGAAGCAATTTTCGGAAAGAATGGGACGAATATCCCGGTTGAAGTCCAGGGGTTCATCCGAAACTGCAATCCATCCGAAACACATCAATGAAAGTGGAATGAGGCTCATAATTTTTCCAAGTGCGATAACACATCTTTGATCACTAAAATTTTAACACAAGAATTCGAAGGATTTAACGACTGCAGGGAATGTAGCCTTAATTCTTGCGGTGAAACCAGTTGTAAGGCTTCAGGATTAGAATCGCATCCGTTTCGGAAATCAAAAAGACATCCCTGGCTTTGGAATCCGCAAGCCGGGCATAAAGCCTGGCTGATCCGCCCTCCGGTCTGCCAATTTGCAGTACCCGTTTTCCCTGAGGGGTGCCAAGTTCTATAGTCCACTCCGGTTTTTCCAATCCGAATAGGTTCAGCGATGCCCCATCATCCACCACATAACGTTCCAGTTTTAAACCAGCCAGAGAAGACAAGGTAAGGTTCAGATTACCATCGTTGACCTTCTCGGAGGGCTTGTCGGGGTTTTGCCATTGATTGTCCTTTTTCACCATTTCAAAGCTGGAAGATTCACTGGAATATTTGATCGATTCCACCTGAACCGCATCCAGACCCGGGTTCCAAACCGTTCGGTTGCGAAATTCCCCTTCCAGCGAGGATGTAAGTTTCGGATCCAGTAAAAACACCATCTCTTTGCCTGGAATCATGACGTAAGTTCGCCTGCCAGATTCATCGCGGCGGCCGAGTTGAAGTTCCAACACACTTTTTCCCCCTGAACGGATCGACCAAACCAATGCAGGCTTTTCCAATCCGTACTTTTTCAAGTCTTCAGCTTTTGGCTTTTCAAGCACCAATTCGTCTGCCCGCAGTCTGGCAAGCATATCAATGGTATCATCAATCAACTGCTGGTCTGCATCGGCACTAATTGGCTGGGTTAGTTTCCAGTTTCCTTCCATCCTTTGAAAGGTTGCCTTACGCGCTCCCCTTTCCAGTACCAATTGATCCGCATCTGGAAAACGGGTAATTGCCCTATCCCGGAAGAAGAGCGGGCCCGCGAGTAATTTTCTGGCAACTTCCGGCGCCAGTACGCCAATGGTTTTTTCCTTTTCCACCATGGCATATCTTTGGCCGGTTTTTGCATCCACTTCCTTGCCAACCAACAAAGTTCTTTTGTTTCCAGCTTCCTGAAAAACCATGGTTGCAAAGGGAACATCCAAACCAAATTCCTTGAGTTCTTTGGGAGCGTAAGCAAGAACCGTATCCAGTTTCAGGTCTGAAACCAGGGCTGCCATTTCCTGAAGAACCTTTTCATCCGCACTGAAATTACCAGGAGCATTGATTTTCCAGGATTCGTCTTTTTGGGTAATATTCAATTCACCAACAGGGCCCTTGCGATTCCAGCTTTTCCATTGATCCGCAGGCCATTTCCAAAGCTGTCTGGGCACATAAGCCAGATAATCTCTCGAAAGTATTTTGACCTGTGCGGGGGTTAACAGAAAAACAGCAGGCTCCCCTTCAAATTTGGCGAATAAGCCGCCGTTTCCATCCTTTGGCGCATCCCCCAGCAACATTTGTTTCGTGACGGATTTCTTGTCGGCGTTTTCGAATTCGATGGTTATTTTCTGCGCGGGCTTTTCGAGGCCAAACGATTTGAGATCAGCGCTTACCCCATAACCGACATATTTTTCCACCTTCAGGTTGAACCAGAGATTGATCATGGAAAAAATATTTTCCTGATCAGCGGGTATGCTACCCGTGACAGCCTGTTCCAACAGCCAGTCGGCATCTTTTCGGGCAAGCTTAAAATCTTTTTTGCCTTGCAATTGAATCCTACGCAAGCTTGATGTGTCCACCTTGAATGCCACGGGGTCCAACAATGCCAGGGCATCCGTTTCCAAAAGTTCGGAAAGTGGTTTTGGTATTAAAGCCACGGGCCCATTGTCACCCAGGCGGGCATGGCGCAAGCCCGTTTTCTCATCCACTTTGCCGCCTACCACCAGAAGCTTCTGCTTTTTTTCCTTGTCGGTGACGATCAACTTCCCAAGTGGTTTGTCAAAACCAAATTTGGCACCATCCTTGGTCGCAATTTCAACATACTTTTCAGCGCGCGGTGCAGCCAGCAAAGGCAATGCAGCGGTCAGTTTCTCCAGAAAGGCATCAGCTTCAAAGGGCTTGGTAATCTTCCAGACATTTTCCTTTCGCTCGAGTGTGAATACCTTGCCCTGGCGATCCATGCTCCAACTGGCAATTTCCTCTGGTAGAAGCTTCCAGAAATCCATGGGCAGGTAGGCCAGCGAGTCTTGCTGAAGGTTTTGCACGGTTTCATTCCCGACGGCAAATACCGGGCCATTGCCATCCAACCGGGCAAAATAACCGGGCTTCTCCCCACGGGTTTTACCCACGGAAAGCTTACGTGGTTTTGTGTCCTTGCCAGCGAGGCCAATCTCCACCACCAGGGCTGGTTCGACCAGACCGAACAATTCCTTGAGATCTTTTTCAGAAGGTGTTTCCTCGACATATTCCAAGGCTTCCAAAGAAGAAAGGTTGCTGGCCAACTGGGAAACCTTGGGATCATCGATCGCAATATCCTTCCAATCTGGAACTGTCCATTTGCCTTCAGGTGCTTTGCGGAATTGAACCTTGCCCGCCTTGGAAACGATGTCCAATGATTGAATATCGGGAGCCTGTAGATCCAAGGCGCGTTTGCCTCGATAAGCCATAACAGGCCTGCTGAGAAGGTTCACCAGCGAATCCTCAACACGATCCACACGGGTGACGCCCTGCCTTTGAGCGAACACTTTTTTCTCGCGGGCCAACTGTTTTCCAAAATGAACCTGAATAGTACGGGAAGTTTTCTTTTTTTCCTCTGCCTGCTTTTCCTGGTTCTTTGATTCCTCCAGCAGGGTCAACTGGATGGAGAGGGCCGGCTTTTCCAATTCATATTCAGGAAGCTTGGGTTGGTCGATCACATCCGCACCCTTGGCTTCCAGTGCGGAGAGTTTAGAAAGCAGTTCATTCACTTTTTCGCCATCTGCCTCGGATTGAACTGGCTTCTCGAGCCTCCATTTCAAATTATCCCTGACAATGTGAATCTGGCTGGAACCAGAGCGGATTTCCAACCGGGTTACATCCGTGGTGTTGAACCTGGCCACCTGCGGATCTCGTAATTGATCCACGGCAACAAAAACATCTTTCAACTTGTCACCCACTATTTCAAAGATCTGGTCGTTGCCATCCAGCTTTGCATAGCGCATTTCATGAATAATCACCTCCTCTTGCGGTGGCATTCCCGGTGGCATTCCGGGTTGGGGAGGCCTGGGCTTGCGGGTTTCCCTTCGTGAAGAAACCGCACCTATGCGAAGGGTGATCATGGTTCCATCCTCACGGGTTACCCTGAGGGTTCTAGCTGGCTTATCCAAACCAGCCTTGGCAAGATCCACCCTCACAAATTTTTCGGCCCATAGATCGGGGATCGCGCTTAACATGGCATCCCTGGCTTTGGGTTCCAGATAGTCCATTCCCACGGGCTGGCCCAGAATCCACTCATTGTCTTTCTGTTCAATTTGGAATGAAGTTTTCTTTCCCTCCTCATCCAACTCCACAGCCACTGCCCTGGCCACCAGTTTTTCGCTTTTCTGGCTGGAAGAAAGTGATCCGTCCGCCTTGGTGGACAGCCTTTCCCCGGTGAACAACCTGCGTTGCTGGAAATAATCCACCGGATGATCCAACTGCCTGATAATTCCGGGCCCAAGTCGCATGACGATACCCGAAGGCTGAACTCGCACAAAGGTTGGAGTTGCAAAGCGATTGCCAGAATCTACACTTGCAGGCTCTGCAAACTCTAAAATAACATCCTCTGTGGTGGTTGCCTCTGGTTTCCCAAACCCAAGCTTGATTTTAAGTTTGGGCGAAGAAAGCCCTGTTTCCGTTTCCCCCTCGTTGGCAATGGGAACAAACCGGGTTCGAAGGCCCAGTATAGCCTCGGCAATCGCGTTTACCTCGGCATTGCGGGTGGGCCAGTTACCCGGCAAAGACCAGCTTCCTGATGCGCCTTTGCGTTCTATCAAAAACCCGGAATCACCCTTCATCCATTCCAGTTTTCGCAGGCTGGTAATTTCACGACCTTCGAGAACCCTGGCACCTGCCGCCTTCGTATCCTCTCCGTGGCGGGTTCTTTCACCAACCCACCAAGCCGCAAGCCCCAAACCCAAAAGGATCATCACCAGTGTTGTTCGCCAATTCATCTTCCAACTCCATCCTTAACTGCTTTCAAAATTCCTTATCGCATACGCCTCTGGATCAACACCACGAAACCCAAATAGGCAAAGAAAGCTGGCATTCCCAGTTGGGTTCCCCAAAGCCATAGCACTTTTGTTCGATCCTGCATTTCAATGCGGGGATATTTCCAGGGGGCTGATGGCCTGGGTAGGAAATCCTCTCTTCCCAGCAACCAATTGCATACATCCAGTGCAAATCTTTCCTTAACCGGTGGTAGCTCCGGTCCGCTTAGAAACCAGCTTTCCCCCACCACAGCCAACCTTACCGAGGGAAGCTTTTTCGGAGGCGAATTGGCATACCATTCGGCTGGCACTGGAACCTCGGCAGCGGCACCCACAGGGAAAGGGCCCCTTCGGCGCGCCTCCAGAGTTCCCTTATTGGGATCCTTGTCATCAGGGTTATAAGAGGGAATTTTTCTCTCACCCACACCCTGCATCTCGGGAAATGGTTGCGATTCATTCCAGGAGTCCCGCGAGGTCTGGAATAATTCAGGATTGTAAACAAGGTTCACACCTTGTGGCGCATCGAAATACACCGGGCGCGGATGCCTTAGCCTTAGCTCCAATGGTTTGTCCGGCGACTGACTTCGACCAGTCAGCTTTAGGGATTCACGAATAGGATGCGCTGCCTTGGCGAAGTTGGGTTTCAAGGCAACAGGCCGTCCGGACCCCTCACTCCAATCCAATAGCAGAGGCGGAGCCTGTATTCCTGTGCCACCTGTAAGCAACCCAGCCATTTGTTCACTAAAACCTTCAACTTCCTCGTCGAACAAAATGGTTTGTTTGCCGAGCTTGAAGCCAAGCTTTGCCAACAAATCTTCAAAGCCATCGTTGGCGACAAAACCCTGTGGCACCGGACCTTGATCCTGAGGTTCGTTAGATGGCCCCAGCAGTGCGAAAACTGGTTTTCCAGACTTGATGAACGACTGCATCGCGTCGACCTGGGCCTTTTCCAGTCCATGCAGCCAATGTGGAAGGTTACGATCATCCGTGATGACATCATGAAGCGTGGGGCGAGGAACCAGCAACAGATCGCAATCCGCAAGCAGAAGGTTCATCTTGGCTTCAAGGTCCGTCATTCTCTGCTGTTCAATCAGCGAATCGACATCGAGAGAAGATTTTTCCTTTGTCACTTCCAATTTTTGCTTTTGCAGGCGGTCCCTGGCTTCTTGAAGGTTCTTAAGTTCACCTTCGAAATATTCCACCTGTGCCTTGCGGTTTTCCTCGGAAAGCTTTGCCCCTCGCAATTGATCGGAATAGGCTTTCTCCAATTCTGAAAGGGGTGTGCCTTTCCATTGCAGCACCATCTTGCCCAACGCGCCCAATCCCTTTTCAAACCTTTCAAGGTTGGTGTCTATCACCCGAATACGCTGGTCCAGTCGATCAAGCTTACTTTCATCAAAGGTATAGGCCACCGAGGAGGCAGGACGCTGGCGCAACTTTCGAAGGATAAGGTCCTTCACCTCGAATCCGTGGGCCTCCAGCGATTTGCGCAAGCCGTTATAGCCAAAGGAATCCGTGCCTCGCGTGGTCAGCCATTCATCCACCACCGCCACCGCAACCCTGGGCTTGCGTGCTTCCAGTGAGAGAATCTTGCGGACAAAGGGCTCCACCGCACCGGAACCCTCACGCCCCTGGGGTAAAAGCATCAGGTTACCCCGCTGTTGGTTGGCTTCCACCGAGGCTGTCTTGTCAAGCCGGTAGAAATCATTGAAGCTCATACGCTGGATCATTTCCGAGCTGGAGCCAGCGGAGGTTTTAGCCCAGAAGAAGATGCTGTTCTCAGCAGCAGTTTCTATGGCCTTGCGCAACTGCGGGGCATTGGAAGTCAGGTCGGCCAGCCTGCGCTCATAGTTTTCATCCTCAACATCCAGAACCTGCACCCGAAATTTTGGCCCCAGTTCACGAAGTTGATCCACAAGGTCTTTCACCTTGGCCACAACCACCCTTTCCGCGGCGTAGTCGAATCGGTCCGGCTTCTCGGTGAATTTTCCGAAGGTCTTGTGTAACTGACAGACCACTATGGTGGTTTCATCACGCAGGTTTTCCAACTTGGATTTCAAATCCGCAGGCAGAGTGAACAACCTGCCAAGGGTGGTATCCACAAGCTGATAGTGCGAATAGGAGAAAAGGTTGACCCCCACAAAAAGTGTGACAGCTAGAATCGCTTGCAAGGTTGCCCCGGCTCCGGCAATATTTTTGCGACCTGCAGCCAGCTTTAACATAATCAGGATTTCCAATACCAGCACAAGCAGGGCGATGGCAAACTCCACCAACACCACCTTGCAGGCAAACCCCATCTCCATGGTCCGTATCTGATTCCATATTTCCGAGACCGCCCCGCCAAGACTGGTTGGCTTTACAAGAACCAAACTGGCTATGCCAAGCACCAAACTGGTCACCCCTATCAGGCGACACCAGGCATGCAGACGAACCAGGGTTGCGGGTTTCTTTTCTACTGGCTTTTTCATGTTGTTTCCTCCAGTTAGCGGAGCCTCCTGCTTTCCAGGCTGCGCACGGTGAGAAACAGGCAAAGGATTGCCGTGCTGATGTAAAGGATCAACGGACGTGTATCGAGTATTCCACGGGTGAAGGATCGATCAAAATGCAAGGGAACGCTAAAGAAGTAGACGGTGCGGTAAAGGGTTCCACCATCCTGTTCAGGCCGCCAGAATCCCGAGAAGATAAACAGCAAACAAAGTCCCATGGAAAGGATTGCTGACACCATTTGGTCACGCACCATGCTACTGACCAGTATTCCGATTGCCAGGAACATCGCTCCCGCCAGGAACATTCCCAAATAGGTTCCCAATACTGGCATGGGATCGATGTCGTACTGGAAGGCTATCAGCGGGTTGTTACTACCGTGGTAATGGAAGAAACAAGCGATTGCGGTTAACAGCAAACCCGCGGGCACCAACAGAAGCCCCAACATCCTCCAGGGAGATTCCATCGATGTTGGAAGCAGCAGGAAAATGCCAAAGATGGTGGCAGGCACTCCAAGGCAAATGAACCAGGACCATATATCAGAAGGTGCGTTGAGGGAGAAAGAATGCCAACCCAACAAAGCAGGAAGATATAAAAAGGTTGGCAACCAAAGCACGAGATAAAACAAAAGGCAACCCAGGTATTTGCATAAAACCACCTGCCAGTCCAAAAGAGGGGCAGTCATCAGCATTTCCAATGTGCCTGAACTGCGTTCCTCGGCAAAGAGGCGCATGGTCAGCAAGGGTGGTATAAACAAAAACACCAGCCAAAATCGCTCATCAGCGAACATGGTCTGCATGGGGAATTCCGTGCCCTTGGGACCGGTGGTGGTAAGTAAATCCAGCGTGCGGGCAAAGAGAAAACCTGTTACGGATAGAAATACCACAAATACGACATAAGCCACCGGTGAGAGAAAGTAGGCGGTAAACTCACGCCTTAACAGAGTACGAGCCTGAAATAATCCCCTGCCCACTCGAAGGCAGATGAAAAATGCCAAAACGGCCGCCAATCCCAGCAAGGTCATGGGCAGCCATTGCGTTTGAAACGCTTCCTGGGGTGTGAATGAACGTTGTTCCATGATTTTGAACTCCGATGAATCCTAAGCCACCGTGGAGGCTTCGTCGCGCTCCACCAGACGGATGAACATTTCCTCAAGCGTTTGATCCCTGGAACGAAGATCCTCGATGGGCCCGGAAAGAGCCACCCTGCCACGGTTGATGATGATGGCCTGGTCACATGTCATCTCCACCTCGCTGAGGATATGGGTGGAAAGGAGAATGGTGTGGCGATCACCCAGGTCACGAATCAGCTTTCTGGTCTCGCGAATCTGGGTTGGGTCCAGCCCGGCAGTTGGTTCGTCAAGGATAAGAACAGGCGGATCTGCCAGCAGGGAATCCGCCAAACCCACCCGCTGCCTGTATCCCTTGGAAAGTGTGCCTATGATCTGGCTTTTGACACCGCCCAGCCAGCATCGTTCCATGCACTCATCCACTCTTTTGGCACGGGATGCCCCGTGGAGGCCCTTGATGCCCGCGCGAAAAGTCAGGTATTCCACAACCCGCATCTCGGGATAGAGAGGACAACTTTCGGGCATATAGCCAATGCGCCTGCGAACCTCAACTGGGTTCCAGAAGACATCAATTCCATCAATAGAAGCATAGCCGGATGTAGCAGTAAGATAACCGGCAAGAATACGCATGGTGGTGGATTTACCCGCGCCATTTGGGCCGAGAAAACCAACAACCTGCCCCTTGGGCACATCAAAGGAAACATCGTGGACAGCTTGGAAGTCGCCGTAAAACTTGCAGAGATTCTTCACATGAATCACAGTGCTGGCTCCTTGATCAAAACTTGTGGTTTCGTGCGATTGGATTTTAGAAGATCCCTCAGCGCGTAAAGTGACTTGGAAAGTTGAAGAATATCCGCCATGGAAAGCTGGTTCATCCCAAAGCGAACCTCGTACAGTGTGCTGGCGATCTGCTGGGGTAGTTGAACCATTTCCGAAGGCAACCCCAACTCAGCAAGCTTTACGCCGATTATTTTTGCGAATTCCAAAGGGGTCTGGCCATGATCGTAGGAAAGCCCCAACTGGGTCTCCGCCAACTGGACAAGCGAGCGAAACAGTTTTTGAACTGGTTTTAGTTTGACGCCGCCGAACCCGGTGAACGAGTTCAGCATGCGGGGTAGACCTATCACAAGGCCCACTCCAGCAAGCAGGGTGATACCGATTCCCAACAAGATTTTGGGCAGGGAGGCGACCACTTTTTGTACTGTCACATTTCCAAAGTCGGGGAGAATGCGCTGCCAGAATTCCGCTTGCTGTTCGGAATTGTAATCCATGATCATGTCGCGCCAGAAATTGCGGATGCGATCCAACCCTTCGAAAAAGTAACGGACCACTGAGAACGAGGCGGATTCATCCAAGTCCACATCTGGCGTGGGATCCAATGTCAGCCAGTCGAACATGGGCCTGCCTGTAAGCACATCCTGCCTGATGCCGCCTTTCTCGTTTAATTGGGGCACCAGCACCTCGACCCAACTGTGTGCCTGACTGTTGCGAACAAGATAGGTTCCATCTTCCTGGCTTTCACAACCCCGAAAACCCTTGATAACACGGGAAGGAATGCCCAGGGAACGAAGCATCAGCACCAAACCCGAGGCATAACGCTCGCAGTGGCCTTTTTTCACATTCAGAAGAAAGTCCACCACCGGGTCCAGGTTTGAGTTCTCCCTGCGAATTTCCAGCGAGTAGGTAAAATCACCTCCGCGTGCCAGGTAACTGCTAAGCGCCCTGGCGATCGGTTCCCTGTAGGCACTCTCTATGGCAGGTCGGGTCGGTTCCTTCTGGGCAACAAGGGGTATCGGTATACCATCAAGTCCGTAACGAGATTTCTCCCTCATGTCGATCAGCAGACTGATGGTCCATTCCTCCAGGGTGGGGATTCTGGGTGATATCAAATCCCCCAGATATTCTGATTCCAAGATTGCAGGTATGCGATCCGGTGCGACCTTTCCAGGCACCACTTGGGTGTATCCAACCTGCTGGCGCATCCTGGTTGAAGCGACCGTAAACTGCACTGAACTGCCCTGCTCCACGAAATAGCTTTGATCCTGATACGGGGGATCCATCATCACGGGAAGCCGGTTGAATGGAAGCGAATTCAGTCGAACGGGATCAGCCAGAAACATGCCGCCGGCTTTTCTGGGAATCACCTGGAAGTGTAGAAGGTGCTGGTCTGTTCCAAAGAATGGCAGCTTGGTCTGGGCGGGATTTGTGGTTACAGAACGCTTGACCCTGCGATTCCAGATACCCCCTTCGTAATGCTCCAAAATGGCACCGCGAAAACGCTGGTCGTTAGCCATGGAAAGATACGGCTTGCCATCGTTGTCTGTAGCGCTAAGTGTGAAGGCAACATCCGAGTTAACTTCGATCTCACCTGTCTTGTTAAGGTTCATCTGCTCTGCAAAGCCGGTACTTCCCATACCGGCACCACCCCCCTTGGCCTGACCAAAACGCAAAATTGGATTCCACGAATTAGTATCCGAACGGGGGGTTACCAGAAAGAGCACCACGCTCAGGCTTACAAGTACCAGCGACCATCCAACGCTGGTCATGGCCCCGGGAGGCACCCCGTATTTGCCAGAAGGAAGCACATGCACCAATGCTTCTTCTCCCCGGGTGGATTGAAACCTTCTTAGTAACCAGATTAGGACCACCAAATAAGGGAAGAACAACAAGGCAAAGTAACTACCCGTTGTAAGAACGCAGCCTAGGCTAACCTGCAGCACACCCATTCCCTGAAGAATCCAGAAGTCCCTGCCTCCCTTGGGCCCAAAAAGCCTCAACATGACCAGAAAGGCAAGAATAGGCCCCACTAAAGGAACTACAGCGGTGGGCATGGGTAACGGCGTGTTGGCCTGATTAATCTTAAAAACCACCCATCCCGTCCCCAAAACCGCAATGGTCAGACCGATGATGTTTGTCATCCAGGGCTTCAGGGTTCTTTCGCCAGCCCCCGAGTAAGAAACCCAGAATAACGCATAGAAAAAAGGCAGCATAACCATGAAACCGGGCACAAACTGGTTTTCAGACTCGATCAGGCATGTGGTGGAAAGCGCAAGTGCCAGATGCGAAAGGAAATTAAGCTGTGGGTCCGCCTTGTAGATATTACCTTCCTGCGAGTTAAAGGCCATTTCGCACCTCCCCCGCTTTCAGCGGAGGTTCATAAAACCCGCGTTCCCTGGCGATGCGGGAATTCAGCACGGGTAAAGATTGCGAAGCCCCCAAACCAAGGATCGAGGGTTTTTCTGTTCTTTCCAATAACACCCTGGAAGCGGGCAATTTCATGTCCTTCAGCATGGAGGAAAGCCTGCCGGTGGCGCTTTGATAATCCTGCTTGCTGGTGAATCCATGAATCGGCGCCAGGGCTTCGAGTATCTTCAAGCCCAGCTTGGGGTTTGCAAGATCCTCCAGAATGACAGGCTCTTGCGCGACAAGAGCAAACAACAATCTTTTACCCCGAATCTTGCAGGCATCGTAAATCAGTGTGGCGGCAAAGCTGACCAGATCTTCCAAGCCAGACCCCTGCCCAACTCCCGGATCCACGATTACAAGCAAATCATCGCCAGGGTTATCCTCATATTCGCGCACCATCAATTCACCCCTGCGTGCGGAAGTCCGCCAGTGAATGTTTCTGGGGCTGTCGCCCGCACGAAAGTTTCTAAGCCCGTGAAATTCCTCCTGGGCGGCAGGATGGTAGCGGCCCACCTTGCCGGAATCATCGAGCGCTGAATAAGGAGAAAGAAACCTTTCCAGGGCACTCTGCCTGGAATTTCCAAGCTTTGGCAGCACCAGCACCCTGTCTGATTCATCTTGCGGAAGGCGGACTTGCACCAAACCGAATGGATAGCTGCCACATCGCTCAAGAGGGGGCATTTTTAACCAACCGCGTGCTTCCGGAAGAAACCTTCCCTGAATTCGAAAATTTCCGCCTGCCTTCAGAGATGGCACTCCCCAACTGACGGGTTCTTTTCCAAAGTTGTCAATCAAGTGCCAGGTTGGCACGGTGGTCATACCCTGGTTTTGAACCTCGATCAGAAAGAAACCTGGGACACCCTCGAAGACCGGGTCTGGGAAAAATCGTCTCAGTAGAACCTGCTTCAATCTTCGGTCAGCCATCAGTGCATTCAGAAATAATGCGAACAGGAAAAAGTATCCCATTAATGCCAGTAGATTGATGCTTTTGTAGACACCGATAAATAGCAGGATGGCGGCAAGAAGACTGAACAGTCTTCCCAAGGGAAGAAACGCCTTCTTACGCCGGCGGTTCTTCCCATTGCCTGCAAGTGCCTGATCGGGTTGGATCAATTCGTTTGCCATGACTTTACTGCGGAACGGCAATGCGTTCGAGAATGTCACCCAAAATTTGTTCGGAGATTCGAATGGCCCCGCTTCCGCCCGCCGCCCTTGGAAGCACCCGGTGTGCCAGCACAGGTCGGGCAAGATACTTAATGTCATCCGGTATCACATAACTACGACCGCGCAGCAACGCAAGGGCCTGACTTGCACGATACAAACCCAATGCGGAACGGGTACTTGCACCAAGCAATAAGTCGGGATGATTTCTTGTGCCCTCAATCAGATCAAGAAGGTAGTCGGTTATCGATTCCTCGATGGGAATTGCGGTAACAACCGCTTGCGCCGCGATGATTTCCGCACTTGTGATCACAGACTGTAATTTGTCAACCGGTTCGCCCTCGCGATGGCCCAGGAGAATCTTTTTTTCATTGGCCCGGTCGGGGTATCCCATGGGTAGCCTGATGATGAAACGATCCAACTGGCTTTCAGGAAGGGGATAGGTTCCCTCGAATTCCCTTGGGTTCTGGGTTGCGATAACAAAGAACGGTGATTCCAGCTTGCGGGTTTGCCCATCCACGCTGACCTGCCTGTCACTCATCGCCTCCAACAAGGCGGATTGCGTACGTGGGCTGGCGCGATTGATTTCATCGGCAAGAACTATCTGGGCGAATATGGGGCCGCTTTGAAAACTGAATGTTCCTGTATTTTGTTGATAGACACTTGTACCCAGCAGGTCGCTTGGAAGCAGGTCTGGGGTAAACTGAATTCGATGGAAAGAGCAAGCCATGCTTTTAGCCAAGGCACGAGCCAGAAGGGTTTTGCCAATACCAGGCACATCCTCCACCAAAAGGTGGCCATCCGAAAGCAAGGCAACCAAAGCCAGTTCCACTGCCTCGGTTTTTCCCAGCAAGGCAGATGAAACACTGGTGGCAACCTTGTGAATGGCTTCTGTTGCCTGGGTCTGATTAAAGCTGGTTGATGTCAAATGATTATTTACCACTGGCGCGTTCATACTTTCATCCGTGACGGAATCGGGGAGGGGTATAGATCTCCTCCACAGCAATCATTTTAGCCTGCCAGAACCAAAGAGATAGAGAATTTCAGGGACCTTCGAAAGAAATCAGCGACTGGCATAATAATAGACTTGAGGACCTTCCAGGAGGGCAAATTCCGGCCTTGGTAGCGCGGTGAGGTCCGAAGCACTTTCAAGCCTTATCATGCGGCCGCGAAGCAACTTCCTTAGACCTTCATGGAAACCCACAAGATTGATTTCCGGGTGGGCATCCCTTACCAGTTCAAAAAGCTCGGGAAGCGGGGTCTGGGCTTTTTCACCTTCCACCCTGCGCCACTGGAGATAACGCACCACCTCAATGGACCATGGCACTTGCTGCTGCAATTCCAGACTGACCAAAGGAACAGCCTGCTCCATACGAACTATCGCATCCTCGATCCTTCGTTCCAGCGCTTCCAGCTTGGCAGACCAAGCATGGGCAAATTCCAAAACCGCGCCAGAAAGATCGCCAAGTTTTTGCTGCAACCCGCTAACTCCACCCGCGCATTCGCCCTTTTCGCGGCGAAGCTCGCCCAAAGCCTCATCCAAGGCTCTTGCGGGGGACTCCCTTTCATGCAGAAAACGGATTCCCTTAGCGCTTACCCTTACAAATTCGCAAAGTTTTTTACCCTCCCCTTCCTGCCGGGTGGGCACCAAAAACTCTCGATCCAGCGCAAAATTCGCCGCATCGGCACAAGGCCCCGAGCGGCTGGCAAACAAGCCATCCTGCTTTCCCATTTTAAAAAGCAGATGCTCTCCGCCAACGGCCATGGCCTTGCGAATCGCGCCTAGAATTAGCTCTGTATCCCTCTGCATGAATGTTTCCCTTGACCAAACCAGCCATTCCCAAGGCCAAAACGTGCCCGGAATATTAAACTAATCCTAACTTTATCCCGGGGGAACTGTCCATGTCACAGAAAGAAGCTGGCAAAAGAATCCTTAGCGGAGTGCAACCTTCGGGCAAATTGCACCTCGGAAATTATTTTGGCGCCGTCAAGCAGCATATTGAGCTTCAAAATAGTGGCGAGTGTTTTTACTTCATTGCCGATTACCATTCGCTGACGACCGTGCACGACGCCAAAACCCTGAGCCAGAACACTCTGGATGTGGCATTAGACTACTTGGCACTGGGATTAGATCCCGCCAAGGCTGTGTTTTTTAGGCAATCTGATGTTCCAGAGGTAAACGAACTTGCATGGATTCTGTCCACAGTCACCAACATGGGACTTTTAGAGCGCGCCGTCTCCTACAAGGAAAAGGTGGACAAGGGAATCGATGCCAGTGTGGGATTGTTTTATTATCCGATCCTGATGGCAGCAGACATTCTCATATACCGATCCTCTCTGGTACCTGTTGGCAAGGATCAGGTGCAGCATATTGAAATGACCCAGGACATTGCCGGGAAGTTTAATCGTTGTTTTGGGGAGATTTTTCCCATTCCCGGATTCCGACTGGACAAGGAATCAAAGGTACCCGGGGTGGATGGCCAGAAGATGAGTAAATCGTACGGGAACACAATAGAAATTTTTGCCGAGGGCAAACCACTGGAAAAGCGCGTCATGGGAATCGTCACCGACAGCACTCCCGTGGAATCTCCCAAGGATCCGACAAAGTGCAATGTATTTGCGCTATACAGCCTGTTCGCAAGCGAGGCCGAAAAAACCGCACTGGAACAAAAGTACCGTTCGGGTGGCATGGGATACGGAGAGGCCAAGAAGGCACTATTGGCAAAAGTAAATGAGCATTTCAGCGCCGCAAGGGAGAAGCGCAAGGAACTTGCCTCGCGACCCGGGGAGGTCGAGGATATTTTAAAGGCAGGCGCAAGACGGGCGCGGGAAGAAGCCAGGGCCACCATTCGCCTAGTGCGCAGGGCGGTTGGAATGAAAGATGAACCAACTCTCTAATATGCCGCTTAAATTATTTTGAAAATTTTTCCAGCTTCCGCTTGCAATCTAGATCGTGGGGCATTATTTAAGTTCCATGAAATGCATGATCACTCTATATAGAGTGTGAAGCATGGTCTGAAATATGAGGCTGAAGCTCTTCTCCACAGCCATCGTTTTTCAGGAAAAGAACATTAATAGATGATCTTCAAAAAAGGATCGTCTTAAAGACCTGTCCAAGAATGCTTGAGGATTGAAGCAGCTAATTTACAGGTCAGCCAGCGAATTTCATTCGTCTTGGCAAGGAAGCTACTCAGGGGCAGGATGCCCTACTTTTTTAATTATTAGTCTTTAGCCTAGCTTGGGCGGAATTCCAGTCACCGACTTCAGCCACCATTTCGCGGCTTACCCGGTCACGCCAGACTCGCAGCCTGATTTTTTTACCCGGCTCCAAACCGCTCACCATGTTAATAAAGTGATTCTCATTCCGAATTACCGTGGAATCAATCTGCAGAACCACATCACCACTTTTCAGGCCAGCCGCACTTGCGGGAGTTTCCGGATAAATCGTTTCCACCAATGCGCCCTGCAACCTTTCCAAGCCTAATTTGATCGCATCGGCTGTTTCAAAAGAACTGGCAACCTGCAACCCAAGATATCCACGAGATACAACACCTTTTTCCAACAAGTTCTTTGCCACCTTGCGAACCATGTTGATGGGAATGCTGAATGCCACACCGCTATTATTTCCAGAGTGCGATGCTATGGCGGTATTCAGACCTATCACTTCGCCATCAACATTCACAAGTGGACCACCGCTGGAACCAGGGTTGATTGCGGCATCCGTTTGTAGAAAATCCTTGATTCTAATGGTGTTTCCCAAGCTGACCTGACCACGTTCCCTGGCGCTTATAATGCCATGAGTCACTGTCTGGTGAAGGCCAAAGGGGCTTCCGAAGGCTAAAACCCACTGGCCCACTTTCACCTGATCGCTGTCACCCATCGGAGCGGCGATCAGATTTTCAGTTTCGTCAAGTTTCAAAAGGCCGATATCCGATTCAGGATCGGCCCAAACCTGTACGGGCCTGACGATCCTGTTGTCATAAAGGCTTACCGTTATTTGTTGGGGCTGGGCCTGGGCAATGACATGATTATTGGTGATGACATAAATTCCCTGCTGACCTGGAAAACGCACCATGACACCAGAGCCGGATTCATCTACAGATTTGCCTTTTTTGCCAGGCTTGGCAGCCTCCACAGCAACCACCGAGGGGGAAATTTTTCCCGCTACCGCCTGAAATCGGTCACCCAGTCGCAAGGAACCGGCTTGATCGCCAGCTTGAAAGCCCGCTCCATCCGCATGAAGGATCGAGCTTTGCTGCCAGCGAGCTCCAACAATTCCACCCACAAACGCACAACCACCCACTAATACTGCCCAAAGGCTGGATTTCATTGGACCACATGCCTCAAAGAATGGCTGACCGATTTGAGAAGGCCCCAGCCCAGATGGGAGTACTAAAAAGGGATGGGAACCATGACTCACCTGTTGAATTCTACCCCTCTTCGGAAAGAAGTTGGCCGATATGGTCTAAAATTCTTGATTTCCCCGCCTACCTAACCGTCACAAAGCGAACAAGGCCCGGGTTTAATCCCCGAGCCTTGCGATTTTTATTAATGTTGTGCTAGTTCTCGAAGTCTGCCAGATTCACTGTTTCCATGCTGTCTTCCATGGAAAAGGCCTTGTCTCCGAGTTTATCCCATCCCGCCGACCCACCGTGCACATCCCAGCCGGGGTTATTTTCCATCTCCTTCTGGCATTCAATACACAGGGTGCTGTATGGAAGCGCGTTCAACCGTGCCACAGGAATCTTCTTGCTGCAAGATTCACAAGTGCCATAGCTTCCTTTTTTCAGCTTCACAATTGCCCTTTCAATTTGGGTCAGTTCGGAAGCTTCAAGCTCGGCCAGTTGGCAATTGATTTCCTCGTTACCGGCATCAAATGCTTCATCACCGCTATCCCTGCCTTCTTGCGAATGCAAGGTGTTTAAATCTCCCAGCAATTTGGCACGCAAGTCGGCCCGGCGTGCCTCCAAAGCCTTGTGCAGCTTTAACAACGCTTCTCTTCGAGCCATGTTCCACCTCATTTTTAGGGGATTTCCATGCAGAAATCCTGATTACTTTTCAGGTTTTGCTTTCATCCGAAGCTTCATTCACAGCCTGTTCCAAAACTTGTTTCTTCAGCAGAAAACCGACTTGGAAAGACCTGCTCATGAACCCGGGATGGGATGTCCTGTTCCGTCGAAAGTATATACGACAAATGTAATTCAAAAGTTCATTCCGGCTGAAAAACTTTAGAAAAAAGATGTCAGATTTTCCGATAATTCTCCCAAAGTATCAATTGTGATGGATTTACGACGATTGCGGCCCTGCCAGGCCAAATTTAAATATAGCCTTTTCCCGATCCCACAAGATTTCAGGTAAATGTCCTTCTTGTGGAAACCGTCATAAAGATGTAGGTTTTAGCCTGCTTAATACCGCGGAGGATGCAGTGAACGCCATTCTGGAACATTTTCGAAACAAGTTACTTGCTGGTGCTTTTGCAATGATCCCCATTGCGCTGGTTATCTACATTGCCTACTGGGTGGAACAAAATACCAAGGCAATTACGGCCCCGCTGGGATTTCACTATCCGGGATTGGGGTTCCTGATCGTCATGACTACGGTTTACTTGCTTGGAGTGGTGGTTACCAGCTTTATAGGGCAATGGTTTCTCGGAATGGCCAACTGGGCCATGGAGAAAGTGCCTGGCTTTAATTTGATCTATCGGGCTTGGAAAGATATTTTGGTGCTGCCCCCGGAAAAAACCGGAATGTTCCACAAAGTGGTTTTGGTTCCCACCGCAGAACAAGGGGCCCAATTGGGTTTCACCAGTTTTGACCCTTTACCTGCCGACCCAGATAGCATTTGCGTGCTTCTTCCCAACATACCAAGCCCTTTTTCCGGCAGGCTGGTAATCGTGAAAAAGTCGGTTTGCGTTCCAGTAAACATGACCGTGGAAGAGGCTTTAAAATACCAGCTTTCCACTGGGAACTACCTTCCAAAGAATCTTGTAGCCCCCAACCCAAATTGAATTTCAGCCGAATCAGGGGGCAGTCAGGGTCGCACTAATTCCAGAAAGTTCTGCACCCGGTGCCAAATACCACAGTCGGGGAGCCAGAGCCTGGGGCAGTTTGGAAAAGTCCAATCCCTTGGGTGTGGTGCCACCTGATTTCATATCAAACAATACTTCCGTAAAGCTCTTTGGCTTTTCATAACGAACCACCTTGGTGTCTTCAGGAAGATTGGCAAGCTTTTTTGCTTCAGTAATGGCTTCATCCAAGTTTCCAATCTGATCGACCAAACCGAATTTCAACGCCTGATCGGCTGTATAAATACCACCATCCGCACGGTAGCGCTGGTAAGCAACGGCCTTCCCATTCGGGTTTGGACCGGCTTGAACTGGTTGAATCTCCACCTTTTCCAAAAGTTTTCCCTTCAATGCGGGCCTTCCCTCCTCCACCACCTTTACAAAAAGGTTGTAGGATTGATCTACCATGTCCTGCCAAACCTGTTTTTCTTTTTCCCCCATCAACTTGAAGGGTGAACCACTATCCTTGATTTCACCCTGTTTGATGGTAATCATTCCCGCACCAAGCTGCTTGCTAAGCCCCTCAACATTTGGAAACGATGCATAAACACCTATGGAGCCCGTCATCGTAGTGCGCTCCGCAAAAATCTTTTCCGATGGCATGGCTATGTAATAGCCTCCCGAAGCGGCAAGACTGCCCATGGAAACCACAAGGTGGGGTACTGCGTGGATTTTTCTAGCTTCATTGCCTTTCTTCATTTCCAGTAACTTTTGGTGCAGTTCATCGCTGGCGGTAATGCTACCACCCGGACTGTTGATACGTAGTACCACGGCCTTCACTTGCTTATCCTTGGAAGCCTGCTGAATTTGCTTGTGCACATAGCCAAGCATCCCTTCCATGATCACACCATCTAGATTGACGATGGCAACTTTTTCTTTGCCTGAAGCGTTCCCGGAATGAAGGTTTTCTTGAAGATTAGCCTGGGAAAAATCAGCCCCGGTATTAAATGCGGCAGCGCCAAGGCACGCCAGAAAGGCAAACCCCGCCAACACAATATTCATCAAAAGCGAAAATGCCAATAAACACCCCACCAGAGGGGATCTACTCTGGGGCATGGGGTACATGGGAGGCATGGCTGATGGCTGCTCTGGATAGCCGTTGGAATTCATGGTTTGTCCTTGTTTTGAAAACAGTTGCTAAAAGGATATTAGGCAAAACCTTGAAATTCGCAAATGAAATACCCGCTGCCAGGCTTGTAAAGCCCAAATCCATGATTAGTGTGGTTACTAGCCCGAAACGGAAGTTGGGGGACAAAGTTATGATGTTACGATGTATTCTGGATGGCTTGGAACTTGAAGCGTACTGGGAAATGGGACGATTATTGCTTTGGGACGGCGATGAAAGCTTTTTCCTGCAAAAGAATGAGGCCGCATTCTACGAAGTAACCAAAGCCAGCACTTGGGAATGGCATGAAATAATCCGGCAGGATTACCTGAAATTGCGATGGGCTGCCGATTTTGCGTCCTATTCCGGCAACCAAAGCAGCTTGAACTAATGTTGACAGTTGCCAACCCGGGCAAAATCCACTATGAAATATGATGTAGTTATGTCATTAAGGGGACGTAGCTCAACTGGTTAGAGTACCGGACTGTCGATCCGGATGTTGCGGGTTCGAGTCCCGTCGTCCTCGCTAAGGTTTATCTCAAACCACCCTGCTTTCAGGGTGGTTTATTTTTTTCATTTGCTTCTTCAAATACTTATCCTTTGCCAAACGATCCATAGGACATTATCCTTTAATTGCTTACCCGGATATTGAGGGAATAATTCTCCCATCGAAGATGTATCGTGGCTTCCTTTGATAAAGAATAAAGAGACCAAAGATGACCCTGTATTTTTGCATTCTTCTAAGTTTCCTTCCCGCCGCGGATTTGAACTGGCCTTCGTATCGTGGGCCGAGCGGTGATGGCCATGCCGAGGCAGCTAAGCTGCCGTCAAAGTGGAGCGAATCTGAAAATATCCGCTGGAAAATTGCCGTTCCTGGCAAGGCGTGGGCTTCCCCCGTGGTCTGGGGAAACCAAGTTTGGCTCAGTAACGCCACCGAGGATGGAAAAAAACTGGGGGCGCTTGCGGTGGACAAAGATACCGGCAAGATAATCCATGACATAACACTTTTTGAAATCGAAAAGCCGATGTTCATCTGGAAAACCAACAGTTACGCCTCCTCCACACCGGTAATCGAGGAAGGCAGGATCTACCTTCATTATGGCAGTGCTGGTACCGCCTGCGTGGATACCAAAACCGGCAAAACCATCTGGGCCCGCCAAGACCTTCCCTGCAATCACTGGCGCGGGCCGGGTTCCTCCCCGATCGTTTTCAAGGATTTTCTCATCCTTACATTTGACGGCTACGACATGCAATATGTGACTGCGCTCGACAAGAAAACTGGCAACTCCATTTGGAAGACAAACCGCACCATCGATTACAAAACAGATAATGGCGACCTTAAGAAGGGATTCTCCACCCCTGCCATCTTCGAGATTAACGGCGAACTCCAGATGATCAGCCCCACGGCCGTTGGAACTGTCGCCTACAACCCGGAAAATGGCCAGGAACTCTGGAAAGTGCATCATGGTGGAATGAATGCGGCTTGCAGGCCCCTTCTGGTTCAAGGCAAGGTGCTTGTCACCACGGGCGATGGTGGCTGGAAATTCTTTGCGGTAAGGCCCGATGGCCAGGGCGATGTCAGCAATACCCATGTGGAATGGAAAACCGTCAAAGGTGTTCCCTCGCGCTCTTCGCTTCTAGCCATCAAAGATCGGGTTTTTGCAGTTAACGAGGCTGGCATTCTCACCGAGTTCGACCCCAAGAACGGCAACGCCGTGAAACAGGAACGCCTTGGGGGAACATTCTCCGCATCTCCACTGCTTGCTGATGGAAAAATCTACCTGTTTAATGAGCAGGGCGAGGGCTTTGTGGTGGATCCAATCAAGGACTGGAAAGTTGTTCAAACCAACAAACTGGATAGTGGCTGCATGGCTTCCCCTGCCGCCATTGGCAAGCAGATTATATTGCGCACCACCACCCACCTCTATTGTCTGGAATCAAAGAACTAAACCTCGGCTACTTAAATTCCTACTCAAGGGCCTTTCCTCCATGAGAAACACCTTCATTCCCGTAGCACTTATTGTCCTGTTTTTACAATCAGGCTTTTTGATTGCAGAGCCCGCAAAGGTGTTCCGCGCCGGCGCAGCCACCAGCGAAATCACTTCGCCTCTCGGTGCTGCCATCGTTGGAGGTTTTGTCCCATTTCCTGCAACCCGTATTCACGATGAACTTAATGCCCGTTGCCTGGTTCTGGACGATGGATCCACGAAGCTGGCAATTGTGGTTTGCGACCTGCTGGGAATCGCCAGGCAGGTAAGCGATGAGGCAAGGCTGCGCATTGAAAAAGAATTGGGAATTCCCAAGTCACATATTCTGATCAGTGCCACCCATACCCACTCCGCAGGCAGCGCTTTGGGTTCCAATCCCCGCGCCATCAAACAAACCCTGGACAATTATCAGGAACTAGTTACCAAAAGAATTGTGGATGGAGTTCGCAAGGCCAACAACAACCTGCGGCCGGCAGAAATCGCCATTGGTAATGTGGATGTCCCAGAACATGTGTTCAATCGCAGATGGTACCTGAAGGATGGCAAAATGCCCGCCAACCCTTTTGGAACCTTCGATAAAGTCAAAATGAATCCTGGCGCCGGGAATCCAGATCTTGTGGAACCCGCTGGCCCCACCGACCCGGGTATTCGCTTTATCTCGGTTCGTGAACCCAATGGCAACATGATCTCCATCTTCTCCACCTATTCCCTGCACTACATCGGGGGAGTTGGTAATGGTGATGTTTCCTCGGATTATTACGGGGAGTATTGCAACCGCCTGTTGGAAATGGTTGGCAACAAGAATTCAAAAACTCCCTTCGTGGCCATGATGGCCAATGGCACAAGCGGAGACATCAACAACATTAACTTTCGAACCCCTCGGGGAAGGCAAATGCCCTACGAACAAATTCAATTCGTAGCCAATGATGTTGCAACTAAGGTGGCGGATGCAGCGAAGAAGTTGAACTACCAACCTTATGTGAGCCTGGATGCCAGATATCGTGAACCCTTGATTGGATTGCGCAAGCCAACACCCAACGATCTTGCCTGGGCCACCGAAACCCTGGCCGACAAAAGCAAGGATCCCGCCAAGGGAAATCTTTCCGCCATCTACGCCCAAAGGGTGAACGCCATGAAAGATTATCCGGAACAGGCACCGATGCCCTTGCAAGTTTTTAGAATTGGCAATCACACCATCGGTACCATGCCTTGCGAGGTATTCTGCGAGATCGGGCTGGATTACAAGTCTAAAACCAGCCAAAACACCGGTTGGATGGTTTCGCTGGCACATGGCTATTATGGTTATCTGCCCACTCCCAAGCACCACGAACTGGGTGGCTATGAAACCTGGATTGGAACCAATCGGCTTGAAAAGATGGCTTCGGACAAAATGCTGGCACAACTGTTTGAGATGACCACGGAATTAAAACCTGGTCAGGCTTCAGATGCCCCGGAACCCGCCCGCAGAAGGAAACTCTTGGGCAGAAAGTTATTTCACCGATAATTCTGCTTACCTGCCTTTACCATTGCGCCAGGAATTTACGCATTCCAATGGGTAATCTGTCAGCAGGGCATCTGCGCCAGATTCCCTTGCCTTGCGCCAGTTTTCTGGCAGGTTACCCGCCACTAGCGGCCCAACCACAAACACCTTCTTACCCTTCTGGTGAACTTTGCTCACCTCTTGGGGCGTTGGTATAAATCGTACATAGATCCAATCCGCAAGTGGGTCTTCCAAAGCGGCCGGCAGTTCCGCGGAAGTTTGAGCAAGCCTGGCCACTTTGGCTTTTGCATCCGCCTTTTTTAGTCTTTCGCGAAATCCGGGTTCAGTAATGGTTCTCCCGATAAACATCAAGTATTCCAACACCTGATGTTTACGCGCAAGGCCAACCATTTCTTCCACCAGTTGATCATCGTCTATCTTCACATCCACACAAACCAGGGGATTGGATTCCTTGTACCGGGCCAACCGAAGTAAAAATTCCTCCAGTGTAGGTACTTTTTCACCCTTGAAGCTAGGGTCAAACCATGATCCGGCATCCAACTTCTTTAACTCCGCAAGGGTTATTTCGCTGACTTTGCCTACACCATTGGTGGTTCGGTTCACTTCCGAATCATGCATCAGTACAAGAACGCCATCCTTGGTTCTTTGAATATCCAGTTCCAGGCCCAGCCTTAGGCTCATGCAGACATCGAAGCCTGCAAGGGTATTTTCAGGTGCCTGAAATATCAACCCTCGGTGACCAACTACCTTGGGAAATTTGTTCTCTTCCTGAGCCCCAAGAAATCCCCCGACAAAAGCCATGTTCACAATATTTAGCAGCAGCAACAGCTTTATGTTTTTCATGATCGAACCTCAAATTCCGGATCTACCAACATATTCGAAGCCACTGAAAAGATTATTTTGTTTTCCTTTGGCAATCCATTGGATTAAAGTTTTTCAAGGAATGAAACCATAAACCATTCGTGATTTTGAGATTATCGGGGGCCTAATCCCCAGGAGAAAATGATGAGCATGAACAGGCGCGACTTTGTGGAAACAGCTTTGGCAGCCGCGGCAGTTTCACTGGCAAACACCCCAATTTCCACGGCCCGAGAAGAGGTTGCCCAGGCCCGCAAGGTCGGGGCCAACGAAAAAATTCGCGTCGCGGTCATCGGCGTAAACGGACAAGGTGGAAGTCATTTGGGAGAATGGTTGAAAAACCCAGATGTAGACTTGGTTGCTGTATGTGATTGTGACCCCGCAGCCTACCAGAAACATGTTTCCAAGTTCAAAGACCTGAAGCACAAACCTCGCTACGAGAAAGATGTTCGCAAGCTTTTGGAAGACAAGAACATTGATGCTGTTTCGATTGCAACGCCAAACCACTGGCATGCGCTGATGGCAGTATGGGCCATGCAGGCGGGCAAGGATGTCTATGTTGAAAAACCTTGCAGCCATAATGTCCGTGAAGGTCGGGTCATGACTGAATGGGCCCGGAAGCTTGGTCGCATGTGCCAGATGGGTGTTCAAAGCCGCAGCATGACCGGCATGAGAGAAACCCTGGACTTTATCAAGAGTGGCAAGATCGGCAAAGTAAGCGTTGCCCGTGCCATCTGCTATCGGCGTCGAGATAGTATTGGTATAGTGGACACCGAAGCCCCCATTCCTACAGGTCTGGATTTTGACCTTTGGGCAGGCCCTTCCGAAAAAGTGGTTCCAAAGCGCAAGCGACTTCATTATGACTGGCACTGGGTGTTCGAAACCGGCAACGGCGACTTGGGCAACCAAAACCCCCATGAACTCGACAAGGCACGCTGGGCGCTGGGCAAACAAGAACTGCCCAAACAGGTGATCAGCTTGGGCGGCCGGTTAGGCTACACCGACAATGGCAATGTGGCTAACTGCCAGGTTAGCATTTTCAAATGGGATGATGCAATGATCATCTCGGATGTGCGCGGCCTTCCCATCAAAACCCCAATTACATTCGGCCTTAAGGGTGGCCCTTTGAATGGCGCCAGCAACATCTGGTTCGGTACCGAAGGCTATGTGGTAGGCCCCAACTACACCTCCGGGGTTGCCTTCGATTACAAGGGCAATGAATTGGGTAAATGGAGTGGCGGGCAATATCAGCAGCATTTTGCCAATTTTGTAAAAGCAATCCGCAGTCGCAATTACAAGGATCTTCACTTGGATATTGAGGACGGCCATCTCTCCAGCGCACTGGCTCATTTAGGGAATGTTTCCTACCGCATGGGCAAGGTTGCACCTTCTGGAACTCGCCCCAGCGAATTTTCTAACGACAAACATGTCACCCAAACATTGGAAAGTTTTGAAGGCTATCTGAAGGAAAGCGGAATCGATTTCAACGCCACCAAGTTCTATCTTGGCAAGACTTTGAATATAGATCCGAAAACAGAACTTTCCACGGATGCCGATGCGAATCTTCTGTTCACCCGTAAATATCGCAAAGGCTTCGAACTTCCTGAGGTTGGCAACAAGGGTGTAGCCAAAGCGGGAGTTACCGGGGATGTTGAGGAAACCCGTCATCCTTTACTTGCCAAAATTCGTGGCAGGATTCGCAAGTAATGCGCTTCAACATGATTTCACCACTGGTGGCGGTTGTCTTGATGACAACTGCCACCTCTGTTTTTGCGGACAAACCAAATGTGGTCGTCTTTCTCGCGGATGACTCCGGATGGGGCGATTATTCCATCAATGGCAATAGCAATCTTAAAACTCCTAATATTGACTCGATTGCCCGGCAGGGTGTCACCCTGGACCGTTTCTATGTCTGCCCGGTTTGTTCCCCCACACGGGCAGAGTTTCTTACAGGCAGGTATCATCCCCGTTGTGGTGTCAGGGGCGTATCCACAGGCCAGGAACGCTTGAATCTTGATGAAAAAACCATCGCGGATGCTTTCGCCAATGCTGGCTATGCCACAGGCGCCTTCGGCAAATGGCACAACGGCAGCCAATGGCCTTACCACCCAAACGCCCGAGGTTTCAGGGAATATTATGGTTTTACCTCCGGTCATTGGGGCGAATATTTCGATCCTCCCCTGGACCATAATGGGCGGGCAATTCGTGGTAAGGGATATACCGCCGACGATTTCACCAACCACGCCATCTCTTTTATGGAAGCCAGCAAGGAAAAACCATTTTTCACCTATATTGCCTTCAACACTCCGCACTCGCCCTGGGCAGTGCCAGACAACTACTGGCAAAAATTCAAGGATCATCCGATTCCGCTTCGCACCCATGAAGGTGGCAGAGAAAATCTTCCAGAAACCCGATGCGCATTGGCAATGATGGAAAACTTGGATTGGAATGTCGGAAGAGTGCTGGCAAAGCTTCAGGAACTAAAGCTGGATCGCAACACCATCGTTGTTTATTTTTCGGACAACGGTCCGAACACCTGGCGATTTAATGGTGGCATGAAAGGCAGAAAAGGCACCACGGATGAAGGTGGCGTACGATCCGCTTGCTTTATGAAGTGGCCCGCGGGTGATTTTAAACCCGGCACTACCATGAGACAGATTTCTGGTGCCATTGATCTACTTCCCACACTATGTGGTATGGCTGGGGTAACCAGGGTTGGCAACAAACCATTGGATGGCATCAATCTTTCCGAGGCACTTAAAGGTAAGCCATTGCCAGAACGCATGATCTTCTCCGCATTCAATGGCAACATTAGCGTTCGCACCCAGCAACATCGCCTGGACAACACGGACGCTCTTTACGATATGGTGAAGGACCCCGGTCAGACAAAAAACATCGCCAGCGAAAATACCGCCGTGGCCAAAAGGCTGAAAGATGCCGTGACCTCTTGGCGGAAAGAAGTTTATGGCCTGGCAGACACCCCTGCCACCAAGGCGGAAGCCAAGGGCAAAGGGCTTGGCAAAAAACTTGGACTTCCCGCCGATGAAAGGCCTTTTCCTGTTGGCTATCCTGAATTCCCGGTCACCACCCTTCCCGCGCGGGATGGTATCTCCCATGGAGGAATCAAGCGTAGTGCACCAGCGCCCAACTGCTCTTACTTTGTAAACTGGAAATCCAAGGAAGATTTCATCACTTGGGATATCGAGGTAAACACCCCGGGAAGTTACGAAGTTGTGATCCACTACACCTGCAGGGAAAAAGATGCCGGCGCAACCATAGAACTGGGCTTTTTGAACAATAAGATTCAAGGCAAAGTTGGCCCGGTATGGGATCCACCTTTGTATACCAATCAGGACACCATTCCCAGGCCGCCAGCCGAGTCCATCATGAAGGAATTTCGTCCTTTAAGACTCGGAACGCTGAAAATGGAAAAAGGCCGTGGCCTTTTAAAATTAAATGCCAGCGATATTCCCGGTGAAGGCGTGATGGATGTTCGCCTGGTTGAGCTTACATTAAAGAATTGATGGATAGTATAATGTTGGACAGTAATCCATTAATGGAATTCAACACAGGGATCAAAACATGAATGCCGTCATCATTGCCAGCCTGTTGATGGTTCATGCGGAGCCTGTGGATACTTCCTCCATTGTGAATACTTTTGAGAAGATCAAGCGTAGTGGAACCCCGGAGCGAGTCATTCCGGTTGCCAGGGGTGAAAAGATATTTTTCTTCCGCAGAAAGTTTGAACTTACTTCCTACAACATAGAAACAGCAAAGACCGGAAATGAAGTTATCCCCTATCTTGCGATCGTGAAATATGGCGCCCGGGTCAAAAACACCGGGGAATTCGAAACCAAGGAATTAGCTGAAAAAGCACGCTTTGAAACCGATTCCGATTCCTTCATTGAGTGGAAGGCAATCTTCCGGCAGCTAAAGGGAAACTGGGCCCTGGAAAACATTGTTTACAAGTCCGGCAGCATGGATATGCCGGCTGATCTCAAAAACACCCCCGACGCCCGCCACTTTGTTCACGACTGGTTCCAAGCTTTGGATGGGTATTAATTCCCAAGGCGATTCCTGATCCAAAGCGGGCTTCGCTTCGCATCTAAAATCGCAACAATCAGAACCCTGTCGCCATCTTTAAGATAATAAATACAAAAGGGAAATCGCTTCGCCAATGCACGGTGAAAACCGTTTTCAACCTCATGAATTCCCGCATAATACTCAAGAGAATCCAAGTCCGATATCAGGCAACTTCGAAAATAATCTCCCAAACCAGGAGATTGCCTCTCGTAAAACCAGTACCCTTCCAAGAGGTCTGTTTCGGCCTCCTCGGTAATTTCAATAATCATCGGCCCACTTGCAAAAATCGACTTTTTGCCTCATCCCATGAACACAACCGGGCTTGTCCCTGTTCAAGTTGCTTTTTGCGAGAATCGAGAATTTCCCGGTGCCATTCAGGCGACTTCACATCCCCGGAATGTTTGCAAAGACTCTCCCATAGATCCTCCAAAAGTCGCACTTTTTCTGCAACGCTTAAAGATTCCAAGGGTAATTCAATCGACATTATTACCATTCCGTTTCAATTTCAAATCGTCTCAAAACAAACACACGTTTAAAAGTGGATATCACTATTAGCAGCTTTCTTGCAATCTTGAGCCTTTATTTTTACAGGGCACAAGTTTGATTACAAGATAGTTTCTTCTCTAATGGCAGTTGGCATGGTTTACAGCCACTTTTTTTGCCGGCATCATTGCTGAGCATGGCTTTTGGAATTAAAATATCCAAACGAATTCATCCTCCCGAAGATTCGTGCAAAAAGGCTTTCCACACGTATGTCACGAATCGAAAAACAAATCACGGTCCATTTCCGCCATCAAATTCATTTCACGGAAAATGTGTTCGACTCTAAAAACAACCTGCTGAGAGATGTGCTTCTTAATGGTGAAAACCGGCCTCCCCGCAAGGCGATTTTGATTGTAGATGAGGGCCTATCACGGGCGATGCCTACCTTGGTGGGTAACATACAATCGTATTTTGCCAGCCACGCCCGGGATCTCTTACTGGTTTGCCCCCCCATACTTCTTGAAGGTGGGGAAAAATGCAAGAACGCCTATTTTCATGTTTCCGAAATCCAATCCCAGATTGATCGGTACCATATCGACAGGCATTCCTACCTGATCTGTGTTGGCGGCGGGGCCCTTCTGGATATGGTTGGCCTGGCGGCAGCAACCGCACACAGGGGCATTCGCCATGTCCGCATTCCCACCACCACCCTCAGCCAGGATGATTCAGGCGTTGGGGTGAAGAATGGTATCAACGCCTTCGGCAAGAAAAACTTCACCGGAACCTTCGTTCCCCCTTTCGCCGTCATCAATGACTTTCAATTCATAACCACACTTGGCCCGAGGGACAAGCGTGGCGGATATGTCGAGGCGGTGAAGGTGGCCTGCATCCGTGACAGGCAATTCTTTGAAAATATCGAGCGCGATGCCAACGCGCTTCGGGATTTTGAACCTGCTGCGATGAAACGCCTGATCTATCGTTGTGCCGAATTGCATGCAAACCACATCGCCACCAGCGGAGACCCTTTCGAGTTTGGAAGCGCCCGTCCGCTGGACTTTGGTCACTGGGCGGCCCACAAGCTGGAACAACTGACAGAATACCGTCTTCGTCACGGTGAAGCAGTGGCTATTGGTATCGCTCTGGATGTGATTTACTCACGCCTTATGGGCTACCTGAAGCCTGAAACCACCGATCGAATCCTGGCCTTGCTGGAACATTTGGGATTTTCGCTTTGGTCGAATGAACTACTGGCCAGAAACTCCGAGAACAAGCTTGTCTTGCTGGAAGGCCTCGAGGAATTCCGCGAACATCTTGGCGGGCAACTCACCATCACTCTCCTCAAGGATATCGGGGTTGGTTTTGAAGTCCACGAAATGGATTTGTCCAAGGTGCAAACTGCGCTGGTGGAACTTGAAGAGAGAAACCGCACCAAGAACTCCTGATTCTCCAAGGCAACTTCATCATGGTTTCGCTGCTGATCGCATCCCTGTTGTTGGCCGGCCAGCAAGAAAAAGTAATTTCTTGCGACCTTCTTGTGGTGGGTGGCAACGAATCCGCGGTGGCTGCCGCGGTTCAGGCATCCCGGCTTGGTGTTCCCAAGGTATTGCTGGTAAGTGACATTCCCTGGCTGGGTGGGCAGTTCAGTTCCGAAGGTGTTGGGAATGTGGATGAATGGACCACGGTAAACGGCAAGCGCACGGATTTTCCTCGCTCGGGAATGTTTCTGGAAGTCGCGCGTTCCATTGAAAAACTTAACCTTGCAAAGCATGGTCACAAGGCACCCGGAAATTCGTTCTGTGCAAGGCTGACAATCGAACCCGCCGAAGCCGCCAAAATATTCGAGTCCTTGGTGGAACCAGAAGTTCAATCCGGCAGATTGCAAATCGAGCGTGGATGGTCCGTTCTTTCCTCAGAGGTTCGGCAAAACTCCATCACTGGGGTTGTGTTTGAAAAGGGCCAGGAAAAATTGCGTGTAAGTTCAAGGCTTACCATCGATGCCAGCGACTGGGGCGATGTCATTCGCACTAGCAACACCAAATGGAGTGCCGGGCCAGATTCCAAATCGCGTTTTGGCGAACCCAGCGCTCCGGAAATAATTAATGAGACCAACCGTAACGAGATGAACCCGCTCACCTATTGCGTGGTGGTAAAAGGTAGTGCCAACCCCAGGCCAATTCTCAAACCAGCCAATTACGATGAAAGAAGGTATTACGGCATCAGCAAGGAAACTCGGCAATCCTTCATGAAAACTGGCTGGCCCAAGGGAGTTCTCTTTATGGGCGTCAGCGCCTTTGAGGATACCACCCATGCCGCTGGCCCCTACTCACCACCGGTAAATATTTACACGCATCGCAGGCTGGTGGATAGCATGCACCTGAATATGCCTTTTGAAAAGGAAAAGTTGTTCTTCAACTGGCCCGTTCAGGATTACCCTCTGGATGTATGGCCTAAGCATGTTGCGGATGCTCTTGAATCCACCGAAGAAGGCGCGTCTAAAAAATCACTGCCCGGACTCACCCCTTCACAACGGGCTATTGTCTTTGCGGATGCCAAAAATCACGCTCTTGGAATGTTTTACTTCCTGCAGCAAAGGTACCCGCAGTTCGCAAGGCTGGAACTGACGGATGAGTTCGGTACAACGGACAACCTGCCTTGGAAGCCCTATGTGCGGGAGGGTTTAAGACTGGAAGCAGTCACCATGCTGAAAGAACAGGATCTTCGCACAAAACAGCAGGAACCAAAATGGGCCAGTCTGATGAGCGCGGATGGTTTGTTTGGTTTCCAGTTCAACATAGATTTTCACCCAACCCGCAGGCAGTTTTTAAATAACGACCCCTCCCAACCTTGGGCCACCATTCATACCCCCACCCGCAACTGGAGCACTCATACCGATCGATCCATGTTTCCCGCGGCTGCGCTGGTCCCCCTCGAAATGGATTCCCTGCTTGGGGCATCCAAAAATATTGGTGTTTCCAGTATTGTCAGCAGCGCCATTCGACTGCATGGCCAGATGATATTATGCGGGCAGGCAAGCGCGACTTTGGCATGGTCCTGCCTGATCCAAAACAAACAACCAAGGGAACTAGTTAAAGAACCTGGTCAAATCAGAAAGCTTCAGAAAGTTTTGGTGAAGGGCAAAGATGGCCCCGGTGTATTGCTCTGGCCATACCATGATATACCGCCAGAACACCCGGCTTTCGAGGCAATCAACCTTTTGTCCGTCAATGGAATCTGGAAACCGGAGGCTGATTCCATCTTTTTCAAACCGAATGAACCTATTTCAGAAGAACTCTGGAACCAACTGTTGGAAAAGGTTCCCCCCGCAAAAGGCCCAATACCAAAATCCCGTGGCGATGCAGCACTGGCTGTTTATAAGGTTCTATCGCCCTGATAACCCGGGTGAATCATTGCATGATTCTGAAAACCGAATTATCATAATCTAAAGAATTATCCCTCCTGTAGTGAAGTCACGACCTCCATGAAGAAATGTCAGATCCTGTTTGTGATGGTTCTATGCCCTGGAATGTCCCACGCAGATCAGCAGGTTCGCTTCAGTGTTGATGTACTGCCCATCCTTTCCGAGAACTGCTTTAGCTGCCATGGCCCCGATGAGAAACATCGCAAGGGTGGTCTTCGTTTGGATGACCGGGATGCCGCAATAAAATCTGGCGCAATTGTTCCGGGTAAACCATCGGAAAGCGAGTTGCTCAAAAGAATTCACTCGGCTGATTCAACCGAGGTCATGCCACCCCCGAAGTTTAACAAAAAATTATCCGCACTTCAGACCAAGGTATTGGAAAAATGGTTGGCCCAAGGCGCACCCTGGGGAAAACACTGGGCCTTCGAGGCACCCCAAAAAGCCACTCTGCCCAAGGTTAGCGACCAGTCTTTAAAAAACCCCATAGACCTTTTTGTGGTCTCTGCCCTTCAGGCCAAGGGATTGAAGCTGTCCCCGCGGGCCGCAGATCATACTCTTTTACGCAGAGCATCCTTTGACCTCAAAGGCCTGCCGCCCACAAGTACCGACCTTCAAAACTTTCTGAATGACAAACGTACGGATCGTTGGGAAAAAGCCATCGACCAAATGCTTGCATCTCCCCACCATGGAGAGCGAATGGCCATGTGGTGGCTGGATGCGGCTCGGTACTCGGATACCGATGGTTATCAATCTGATGAAACCCGAACCAACTGGCCCTGGCGTGACTGGGTGATTCAGGCCTTCAACAGCAATATGCCTTTTGACCGTTTCACCCTGGAGCAATTTGCGGGTGATTTATTGCCCAACAGCAGTGCCGAGCAAAAGCTTGCCACCTGTTTTCATCGCAACCATATGACCAATGGCGAAGGGGGGCGTGACCCTGAGGAATCCCGCATTGATTATGTGATCGATCGTATCAACACGGTGGGCACAGTTTGGATGGGCCTTACGCTGGGTTGCTGCCAGTGCCATTCGCACAAATATGACCCCATCACCCATGCGGAATATTATTCGCTGTTCGCGTTTTTCAACAATATCGACGAGGATGGCAAAGCAGGCAAGGCGGCCAAACCATACCTTGCCTATGAATCCCCGTATGCGAAACGCGCTGTGGATGAAACCCAAAAGCTAGTGGATGCCCGCAGGCAAGCCGAGCAAAAGGCCCGTCAGGATTCGCAAAAGCCCTTTGAGCAGTGGCTTGAAAAGCAGAACACCCTGGTGCACAAAAGCTTTTCACCCTGGCATCTCCTGAAAGCCATCACGCTGGAATCCGTGGAGGGAACCACCCTGCATCAAAACGCCGATGGCATCATTCAGGCAAGTGGCAAAAATCCCAGGCAGGATGATTACAAGGTTGGCTTCACGGTGGCGTTGGATCGTGTGACAGGATTTCAGTTGGAGATATTCCCGGATGCCTCCCACACCCAAGGTGCGTACTCGCGGGGCGCAAGCGGGGAATTCATTCTGACAGATATCAAAGTTCAAGTACGCCGTAAGAACAGCAGCCAGATTCGAGACATTCTGGTTTCCAATGCCGCGGCTGATTTTTCCCCAAGCCAGAAGGATGCCCGTAACTATGGCGATATCAAGGGCACGCTTGATGATGATCCCCGCAATGGCTGGACCACGAAGGGGGAATCCAATCGTTCCATTCACCGAGCGGTGTTTGCGCTTGCGGAGCCTCTGGTTTTGGAACCAGCCGAAGAGGTGGTGTTTGAGTTAAGGCAAAGATCCACTACGGGGGATTCCAACCTTGGCAAGTTCAGGCTATGGGCAACCAATCAACCAGGCATTGCCGTGCAAAGCGTGGCAGCCATGCCTTTGGAAGAGTTGGCCCGCCTTCCGGAGAACAATCTTTCCAAGATCGATAGCAAACTTCGTGATCGGTTGTTTGAACAATTCCTTTATGATCATCCTTCCTATCAACAGGCAAAATCACAACTCGACAAGGCGAACCGCCAGTTGGCAGAAGTCAAAAAAGCCCAGCAAAAAGTGGATGTAATGGTTCTGGCTGAGCGCAAGGAAGCCCGTCTTACGCAGGTACTTGAGCGCGGAGTCTGGGATAAAAAAGGCGAAAAGGTGGAACGGTCGGTTCCCAAGGCACTGTCTCCCTGGCCCACAAGTCTTGCCCGGGACCGCCTGGGACTCTCACAATGGCTAACATCCCGTGAGAATCCGCTTACCGCCCGGGTGATGGTGAATCACTTATGGCAGATTTGCTTTGGCTCGGGCTTGGTTCGCACGCCGGAAGATTTCGGAGTTCAGGGTGAACGGCCAACCCATCCGGAACTTCTGGACTGGCTTGCAGTCGAATTCATGGAGTCTGGCTGGAATCTCCGCCATATCCTGAAGCTGATCACCACCAGCGAAACTTACGCGCAGTCTTCGGTAGTAACGCCACAGCTCTTAAACATGGACCCGGAAAATAAGTTACTCGCCCGCGGACCCAGATATCGCCTGCCAAGCTGGATGCTTAGGGACAGTGCGCTGCTGTACGCCGGATTGCTGAACCCAGCGTTGGGTGGCCCGCCCGTAAAACCCCATCAACCGGATGGATTGTGGGAGGAAATCTTCATGGGGCGTTTCCGTTATGAACCCAGCGAAGGCGAAGCTCAGTACCGGCGCACGCTTTACGCATTCTGGCGACGAAGCATCTCCCCGGCCTTTCTTTTTGACAGCGCCCAACGCCGCGTGTGCGAAATACGCATCCCCCGCACCAACACTCCATTGCACGCGCTGACCTTGCTCAACGACAGAACCATGCTGGAAGCATCGCAGGCAATCGCATTGAAACTTATGCGCGAATCCCGTGAAGAGAAATCCCGCATCGATTCCCTAGGATTTCTTGTGTTGGGCCGGGCTTGGAATGAAAAGGAAAAATCAGTGTTAATGAATGAATGGAAACGCTCGCTGGAGCACTTCCAAAAGCAACCTGAAGCTGCGGCCAAACTGCTTTCCCAGAAATTAGACCAGGAAATGTCCGGGGTGCCTTCCAAAGATTTACCAACCCTGGCAGCCCATACCATGCTTGCCAGCATGGTCCTGAACCTGGATGAGGCCATAACCCATGAATAATCCCCTGGATATAACGCGGAGGTATTTTCTGGGGAAATGCACCGGCATATCGCTGGGCTCCATGGCGCTTGCCAACCTTGTCAACAACGCAACGGCCTCCACCCCCTCGCATTATCAACCCAAGGCCAAAAGAGTTATCTTCCTGACGCAATCTGGCGGCCCCTCACAGATTGAACTTTACGATTACAAGCCGGGCCTGGCCAAGTGGGCGGGCACCGAACTACCGGATTCCGTGCGCATGGGCCAGCGCCTTACCACCATGACAGCCAGCCAAAAACAACTGGTCATGCCCGCGAGAACATCGTTTCATCATGGCAAAAAATCTGGAAACACCGTGGGCCACTGGCTGCCACACATCGCCTCTATCTCGGATGAGCTTTGTTTCATCAAATCAATGCACACCGACCAGATCAACCACGCACCCGCGATGACTCAATTCCTTACAGGCAACCAAATTCCAGGCCGACCGAGCATGGGTGCCTGGGTAAGTTACGGCCTAGGCAGTGATAACAAAAACCTTCCGGATTACCTGGTTCTTATCTCGAAAATGCAAAGACCCAGTGATCAACCCCTTTACGACCACTATTGGGGCAGTGGATTTTTGCCTTCACGGTTTCAGGGTGTGAAGCTTCGCAACTCGAAGGATCCGGTGCTGTATCTGCGTGACCCGGATGGCCTGCCCCGTGAACTTCGCAGGGGTATGCTTGACAGCCTCGGCCAAATGAATGAAATGCGCCTTGCACAGACCGGCGACCCGGAGATAGCCACTCGCATCCAGCAGTACGAGATGGCTTATCGTATGCAAACCAGTATCCCCGAATTGACAAACCTCCGCGATGAACCGGAGGAAGTGTTCGAACTATACGGACCCGATTCACGAAGGCCGGGTAGCTATGCTGCCAACTGCATCATGGCGCGCCGACTGGCCGAGCGAGGCGTGCGATTTATCCAGCTATTCCATCCAGATTGGGATCATCACAGCAGGCTACCCTCCTGGTGCACCGCCCGTTGTCGAGATACCGACCAAGCCAGTGCCGCGCTGGTGAAGGATCTTGCACGAAGGGGCATGCTGGATGATACCTTGGTGATCTGGGGCGGGGAATTTGGCAGGGGTGTGGCGGGCCAGGGCCAGTGGGATAGTGAAGAGGCTGGAAGGGATCATCACCCACGCTGTTTCACCATGTGGATGGCAGGCGGCGGCGTAAAGAAAGGCCATACCCACGGCAGCACTGATGATTTCAGCTACAATGTAGCGTCCGATGGTGTGCATGTTCGTGACTTGCATGCCACCGTCCTCCACCTGCTTGGCATCAACCACGAACAAATGACTTATCGATTTCAGGGACTTGACTTCAAACTCACCGGTGTGGAACCGGCGCGAGTTGTTAAGGAAATTCTGGTTTAAACCACACTTTTTCAAGGCTTTATCATGAGAACCATTCTACTTTGCCTTCTGGTTTTTACTGTTTCCCAAATTCACGCCGCGGACATTGTGCTATGGCCTGCAGGAATGCCAGAACCCAAGGTTCCCACTGATCCAGCCGAGGTCATTGAAAAGGGGAAGGATGGCATTTCCCGAAGATCCAATGTATCCAACCCCAGGTTGATTCCATTCCTGCCTGGCGCCGATGCGAAAAAAACAGATGCCGCTGTGATTGTGATACCGGGTGGTGGATTTGGCAGACTGGCAGATGAACACGAAGGTTCGGATGCCTGCCAGTGGCTTGCCAAACAGGGTATCAAGGCTTATTTGCTGGTGCACCGCACACCCACAAACAAGCACACAGAACCCAACCAAGGGCCGGTTCAGGATTGCCAGCGAGCGGTGCAGGTATTGCGGTCCAAGGCAAAAGAACTGGAAATCGATCCGAAAAAGATCGGGGTGTTGGGTTTCAGCGCGGGGGGCCAGGTGGCACTGGTTGGGTGTGCCAACGAACCCGGTTTCGAATCCCGGGAGGCATTTCCTTCCCACAGGCCGGACTTCCTATTGGCCATTTACGCCTATCGAATCTACGATCCCGCCAGGAAAGCACTACGGGTAGATTTGCCCGTATCCAACAAATTCCCTCCCACCTTCATAGCCCAAATGGGTGACGATGCAGCATCACTGGCGCAAGGAAGCGCATTACTTTATCTGGGACTTTTGGAAAACAAGGTACCCGCGGAATTGCATATCTACGAGAAGGGCGGCCATGGCTTTGGCATGAATGCACGACCGAATGCTGTTGGCACCACCGATTGGACCTTGCGTGCCCTGGACTGGCTTAAAAGCCGCGGTATTACAAATTAGACTTGAAACACTACAGCTTCCTCAGCGGTTGATACCGCCCTGAAACCAGCAAAAGCCAATATAACCATGCAGGGCTATCAGGCAAAGTAGTGCGATCCCGCGTGCCCTTTGCGGCCATCGATACACCGCGAACATGGTTGCGATAAAAAGCACGGTTGCGGTTAAATCACCCCAGGAAACCAAAGGCCACACATATCCCTGTTCATGGAATGGCCAATAGGGCTGAATCGGCCAGGGGGTCATCTCTTTGTGGCCTGAGAATATCATGTCGGCTGGAAGGTGGCACAGTGCCGCAAGCATACCCACCAACACCCAGCCCACCAGATTCTTTTGGGAAAATTCCACCGTTGAGGCAGGATTAGCTTCGGGTATCAACCGAATGGCATACCGCCTGACCCCGGCAGAAAGGTAAACCAGATAACCTAATAGACCCACCATGGCCCCACTGGTTCCTGCAACAAGAATGTTGTGGCCCCAAACCCGATGAACCTTGGAATATGCCTCCCCACCAAAAAGGATGGAAAGACCATCCCAATCCGCCATTGCCGCTGCCGGAGCTGCCATTACAACCACGCCCCAACCCTGGCTTTTTTGCACGCCAGTCACCATGGTCAGCGTGATTCCCAGCATGGCATGCTCAAAAGTAGTCATCCGCGTTTTTCCAAGGAATACTACAACCTTTACTTCTTAAGGGTCTTCTCAAACAAATCAAATGCCTTCAGCCGCATGGCTTCGGGAAAATCATGGTCGCAATCCGGATGTTCCACCTCCAGATTATTGGCAGCACCATAAAGCTGAAAGATGGGCCTAGCGGCTTCTACAACACGGTCGACACTCAGATACCTGAAGTTGGAATCCTTGATAGGGGCACTGATGAAAACATTTCGAGGTGCAAGCGCACCGATCATCTCATGAAAATCGAAAGGAATGTCTTTAAGCCTGCCACGATAATCCGCCAGCTTCAACATATAACGAGTCTGGCACCAGCCCTTCTCGGGAAACCAGTTTTTCTCGTTGCCGTCATAATAATCCAGATAAGAATCCAACCCGCAACTGGAGACCACGGTCTTGATTCGATCATCAAAAACCGCGGTGTAAACAGAATTGTGACCACCCAGTGAATGACCAATCGCACCAAACTGGTTGTGCGCAAGGTAAGGCAATGTTTCCAGGTAATCCAAGCCTCGCATATTATCCCAAACAGCCTTCAGGGTGCCGCTTTCCCAACCAAGGTTTTTCAGGTCTGGCTGGTATTTGGCAAGCAAAGGGTAGTTAGGTGCAAAGGCAATGAAGCCCTTCTTGGCGAGTTCCATGGCGTAACCACGATTGGGAAGCTTACCTAAGCCAACCACCACGCCATGCCCCACTTCGTTATTGGTGCCATGCAGGCAAAGTACGGTGGGTGCCTTGCGCTTGCCGGCCAAAACATCCTTGGGAATAAGCAGATAGGCCGGGGTTCTACTGCCAGGTTCACTGGAGTAGGTAATCAGCCTGCGCACATAGTTATCGATTTCCACTTCTTCTTCAATCTTCACATCAAAGTCGCATTTCTTTTCCTTGCCGGGAAGTTTCCCCATAACGCTTTCCATGCCCCGGACAATCTCAGCCCGTCTTTGCAACCAGTCATCTTTCGAAGCAACCTTGGCAACCGACCCATCTGCCTTGTGATATTCGAGAAGGTTTTCGCGATTGAGTCGGGGCAACTTTTGAGGGGTTTCCGAGAACAAGCCGGAAATGGTGACAAACCAAAGAGACCCCACCAAGGCATAGTAGACTGTGGCTTTCATGACTTTCTCCAAATTGGGATATGAATCATGGTTTACAGTAATTCTGGTGGGAACACTAGTAAAATAGGCATTTCATGGCGTATGAAGGAGGTTCAATTATTAGCTTTTACCAAACGCCCTGATGATGGCACTATTATCCAAATCGCCACCACCATCCTGAATCACTTTCTCGAGCAATTTCAGGTGCAAATCAGAAAGGGGAAGCGGCTGTTCCAGGGAGTTGGCAATCTCTAATATCAATCGGACATCCTTGGCATGCTGGTGAAGTCGTGCCTGGGGCTTAAAATCACTCTCGATCATCTTAGCACCCTTGTGCTGCATTACCATGGAGGCAGCGGGGCTTTGCATCAACACTTGGAGTACCTTGCGCAGATCTAATCCCATGGCGTTTGCAAACACCATGGTTTCTGCCAGCACCGCACGATTCAAGCCCAGCGCCAGATTATGCACCAGTTTCATCCTGCTGCCCGCACCACTTGCTCCCATAAGAAAATGCTTTTCAGCAAGCTGATCGAGGATGGGCCTTACCTTTCCAAACGCCAGTCCATCGCCACCCACAAATAGCAGTGCCTTTCCCGCGCGAAGCAATTCGCTGGAACCGGCTACCGTGCAATCCAGATAAAACACGCCCACTTCCGATAAATCCTTGCAGCGTCTTTCACAACATTTCGGGTCACCTGTGGTGGTATCCAAAATGATGCACTGGGTCTTCAAAGAAGGCTTGATGGCACCAATCACTTCATCAACCTGGCGGTCTTCCGGCAAAGAAAGAATGATCACATCGGCCAACCGGGCAACTTCCATGGCGGATGGGTGGCATAAAACCCCCATGGAAATTGCATGTTCTCTTTTTGCCGGATCGATATCAAAACCGTGAAGCTGCTGGTTTCCTGGCGATAAGCGGTTTGCAATCGCGGAACCCAACAATCCAAGCCCGATCACGCCAACATGGTTCAAACAGCATTCTCCTTGGAAACTTTAGAGGTATCCGGTGCAAACAAAATAATGACAAGTCCAAGTCCAAACACCAAGCTGGTTATAGCCCCAATCTTTGCATAATCTCCCCCAAACCAGCTTACAAGCAGTGTGGAACCCAGTGCAAAAAAGCCTGCCACAATCCTTCCGAAATTAAAAGCCACTCCAATTCCAGTGGCACGAACCGCGGTGGAAAACAACTCGGGCAAATACAACGGCAGCCATCCAAAATAGGTCACACCAACAACCCCCACAATAAATACCCAGGTGGAAAACCAGGGATGATCCGGGGTAAGAAAAAGAAAAATGTATTCGCTGGCCAACAAAGCCAGAAGGCTGATGGCAAAATAGCTTAGTCGCCTGCCCACCATACTGGCCAGCCAGCCACCAAACAGGCTTCCAACAATCGCCCCCGAAGAGCGGGTTATCTGCGTCCAGGCTTTTACTCTGGGATCGCCCTTGGGCTCCTTACCCTTGGCTTGGGAAACCGAATCTGCCCAGGGTATCAACCATGCTGCGCTGACCGCAGTTCCCACCGTTGGCACGGCACCAAGCGCTATTCCCAGAATGGTTCGCGAAAGCCAGGGCTGTTTCCAGATGGATTCCGCAGTAAGGCTGAAATTCTTCTGCTTGGACTTCCAGCTTGCAGATTCAGGAACCAGCAGAAATATGAATCCAGAAAGAAAAACAGGTGTGCTGGCAACAAGAATGATCCAACGCCAGCCATCCACCGTAACCGAAACAAAGTAGGCAATCATTCCAAGAAGCACAAAGCCGAAATTAGCCGCAGCGCCCAGCCAGCCTGAAATCCATGTTTTACTGGCGCCTTGCCAGGCTTCCGTCACCAAAGCAACAGCATTTGGCCAGGTTCCACCCACCCCCATACAGGCGATAAATCGCAAGCAAAGCAGAACATCCGGCAAACTGAAAAAGTAACTACTCAAGGTTCCCAATGAATAACAAAGCACTGAAAGCGAAAGGGCGGTTTTCCTGCCTAGCCGGTCGCCAAGAATTCCGAAGACCCAGCCACCAAACGCAGCCCCTAAAAGAAAGGATGTGACAAACCAGGAAAACCACATGGCTACCTGTTTTTCCCGGACAATTGGGTCCGATACCGACGAGAAAAGATCCGTCAGCATGGTTCTACCGATCAGGGGGAACAGGGAAATTTGCACCCCCGCACCCATCCAACCCAGGAAACCAGCCAACAATACCAACCACTTGTTAAAATTCACCGATTGCGACATTCCCTTGGAATACCACAATCAGGCTTTATCAGCAAAGATTTACCATTTCTGGAATTCGCCATCGGACTGATTCATCAATTCATGAAAAATAGGGTTAAACTCCGATTTTTGTATTTCCAACACTAATTACAATCCGATAAAATTCATATCTCTTCTGCCTATTTTGAATTTGGAGCTTTGCTGTGCGACCGTCCAAGCTCATTTCAGTACTGATAATATTGATTGCATTTGGTCTTTTGGGGTGCGGTGGTTCCCCAAAAGAAACTTCCCTGCCCACAGATCCAACTTATCTCGCTTTGGAAAAGATCGGTAATGCTTACATTCGCATAGACCCACCACCCCAAAAAAAGGCAGAATTAGTAGCTGCCTTGAAAAGTTTTGGCAAACCAGAGGAAATCCTGAAATCCCCCAATGATGGGCATGAGTTCATCATTGTCTACGGGGTAAAACTGCAAATGCTAAAAGCCACCGGTAATGAAGTCCCCGTGGTTGCTTTTGAAAAATTTGGCAAGGATGGTAAACGCTATGTGTTGCGTGGCCGCAACGGAATCACCCAATTAACCGATGATGAACTTCGGGATGCGAAATTCCCCGATGGTTACAAACTACCTTTTTAATTCTTTCTTTTTTGGGAGTTGAACATGAATGCCTTGGCTCGAAGAAAGGGGTTCACGCTGATTGAACTCCTGGTGGTGATTGCGATCATCGCCATTTTGATAGGGTTGTTATTGCCTGCGGTTCAAAAAGTTCGTGAAGCTGCCAACAAAATGCGTTGCGGAAACAACCTTAAGCAATGTGGTCTCGCTTTTCAGGTCCATCATGATCAGTTAGGGGTATTTCCTTCAGGTGGTTTAGCCTGGACATCTGATAGAACCATGCTTGGTAATTCTCCAACTGATTTTCAGACTCAGGCCTGGGGATGGGCATATCAAATATTGCCTTACATGGAACAAAGGGCTTTGTGGGAACACCCTAGTTCAGCCACCGTGGCAGGAACCTCCCTTACTTTGATGCTATGCCCTTCGCTGCGTGGTCCAACCAAATTTCCCTACACCCAATCAGTACCCAATGGCGATCGTGCCCAAATGGATTATGTTGGCAATGGTGGCACCTTTGGCACATGGAATAATTTTACTTCCGCAGGAAATAGCCTCGATGGCCCATTAGTTCCCTCAAGCAACACTTCAGGGAAAATGATTAAAATTGCCAACATTAAAGATGGAACCTCAAGCAGCTTGTTAATTGGTGAAAAATACTTGAATGTGAAAACAGCTAGCACAAACGCAGATTGTAATGACGATCAAGGTTGGGTGGATGGGTGGGATAATGACACTATTTGTTTTGTTCGCGGTAACGCGGCTGGCAACCCAATTTATCCCCCTCAACCGCATGGCAATGTTGGCACTTGTGGGAGTATTTTTGGGACGATCCACACCACTCTTACCACAGTTTTTTGTGATGGCTCGGTACATTCGATTAGTTTGAACATCAATCCCAACACATGGCTTTACCTTTGCGGCATCGATGATGGCCAGGTAGTTAACGGCAACGAAATCAACTAAACTAAGTCTTATAAATAAAAAGGCCCCGGTTCCTTCCGGGGCCTTTTTTATTGTTCTCAAACAATTGAACACTTTCCAAATCTTGGTAGCCTAGACCCTGATTCCAAAGGGGGCATATCCATGTATCGTTTAATGTTTCTAGCATCCTTTTTTATGTTTTCTGTGGTTGTATTTGGCCAAAGTAACACCATGCCTCCATTGCCAAAATCCAGATCAAAACCAGTGGAAACAATCGAGACCTTTTGCTTTGCCATAGATGCTGTGAAAAAGCAAATTCCCGGTGCCATGGAAGTTGCCCGGGAATGTTTGGATTTTCCCCCGGATCTGACAATTGCCGAAAAATCCAAACTAGTTATCTTAATGGCCGAGATTCTAGATATTTTTTCCCCATCGTTCATTAATGCTGTCTCAACCCAGGAAAACAAAACTGCCGTCCTATACAAGGACAAAGATATTCAACTCGTTCTGGAACAAGTAAGCGATGGTACCTGGAAATTTAGCAGGTCCACGATGGTTCATTTACCCATGACCTACCAGGCAGTTTTTGAAAAAATCAAACCCCAGTTAACCCAAAAATCACAATTTGCAGAAGGCTTGGGAGACCCCACCGAACTTACCACCACATTTCTTAGCCGATGTATAGCAGGGGATTTTGAAACTGCCGCTCAGTGCCTGGATCTTAGAGGTATTGCCCCCTCTAAAAGGCGCACGGAAGGGCAACGCCTTGCCTGGTTACTGGGAGCCTCCATGCAAAGGCTTGGTTATGTTTACCTGCAGGATATTCCTGTGGACCCGCTACGGCCACCTTATGTTTGGTTCAGCGGCAAAGAAGGCTTCGTGGTTTCGGAACGCATTCATCAGGAAAATATGCAAGATCGTTGGCAGTTTAACCAGATCACAGTGGCCCAAATTGAACAACTTTGGGAAACGGTGAAAAACCGCCCTGTGAATGATAAATGGATCATCATTGGAAATGTCATACGCACACCCGACAAATCCAACTTTGAAAAAGAACCCCCCAAAGGAATGAGCCCGGAATTTGCCTCCCCAAAGAAAATGATCCAGGCGTTTTTAAAAACCATGGATGATGCGGAAAACAATGACAAGATGCTGGAAAAAGCAACTGAATACCTTGATCTTTCCAACTTCTCGGATGATGAGAAATCCAGGCTGGCTTCAAAACTGGCTGAAAAAATGGAGGTTTTGCTGCGCAAGGTAAAGCTCGGCATCAGTGAACTGGATGACCATTACACTGCCCCCATGGTTGTACTTTCCGACAAGACCATCAAAATAAAGCTGGTGCGTAGAGCGGATGGAAGGTGGGGTTTCAGTGAAGATTCCGTGGCACGAGTACCCGCCATGTACGAAAGCCTTACCGCCGCTGAAAGAGGATTGGGCGATCATCTGTCAGGACGTGCATCACCCCGGGAGACATTTAGCACCTTCCTTCGAGCGGTAAACGATGGCAGGCTGATGGAAGCCGCCGAATGCCTGGATTTAAGCGACATTCCGCTTTCTGCCCGTGCCAATATGGGTCCAACCCTTGCCGTGAAATTAAAAGCCCTTATCGATCGCATTGGCAGGGTTTACTTTCATGAATTGCCAAGCGAATCTGACGGCCCAAGGTATCTCTGGCACCGCGGACCCATGGGAAGAATCATGTTGGCCCGCAGGCAGGATATGGCGAACCAAGGCTGGCGCTTCAGTAATTCCACCATCGCTCAATTAGACGAAAGCATCAAGAAAATGATCGACATGCCTGTGGATGCCACTTTATTGAACCAGAAATATATAGTTACTTTGCCTTCCTGGTGGGTCGCTCCCGGACTTCGCACCCGCATGCTTATGCCGAAAAGCATGGGTGAAACGATCGGGTTATTGGAAATCTGGCAATGGTTGGTCTTGGGAACCATATTGTTTGCCCTCTTCGCGTTTTACAAACTATTCAGCAAATTTCTGATGGTTGTTGTGTTTTACTGGTTCTCCATTCAGGATGAATCCACTCGCAAAAAAGCCGCGTTTTATCTTTCGCAGATCGGTGCATTTTTCACAGTGGGACTAAGCCTTCAATGGATGGGATTTGCGGACTTACCCATGCAGTTAGCTGCCTCCTTTTATTCCTTTGATGATCTTTTATTTGGGGCCGCCGCGGTTTGGGGCGGTTTTGGCCTGATTGACATGATCCTGTTAATTTCAGATCACACCCGTGAAGAGGGTACCGTGAGGGGATTTCAAGACCTGCTGTTACCCTTCCTATCCAAGTTGGTGAAGACCTCTATCATCATTGGTTCGTTAATCTATGTGGTTTCTTGTTTTGATGACGGAGCTTTGATGGGAAGATTTCTGGCAGGCCTTGGCGTGGCTGGCCTTGCAATTTCTTTGGCCGCCCAGGATTCCCTGAAGAACCTTTTCGCCACCATGCTTCTGATTGGTGATAGAACTTTCAGCGTGGGCGACCTGATCCAGATGGGTAGCGTTGAAGGCACCGTGCAGTCGGTGGGTTTTCGCAGCACCCGCCTTAAAACCAAGGAAGATTCCATCATCATCATTCCCAACAGCAACCTTGCCGGTGGCACCATTGATAATCTTGGCCTGCGAACCCATCGAAGAGTACATGGGTCCATTACAGTTCCTGTTCATTCTAACCCGGCATCCGTGCTGGAACTTAGAAACCAGATCGAATCTTGGATTCAAGGAATGGATGGCCACGACAACAAACGCTCGGAAGTGGTGATTTACGGCCTGACAGACCGGGGAATCGAGATTCGGTTCACCGCTTATGTGAAAGGTAATGGTGCGGTTGCCAATGAATTCCGCTCTGGAGTCACCTTGATGATGGTGGAAAAAGCCACGCAAATGGGGCTGGGCTCTGTTTAAGAAACCTCTCAGCCCAGAAGTTCCTCAACAACCGTGGCATCAGTGATGGTGGCACGTTCATCACGGCCGTTGTGCCTGAAGGTTAGAAGATCATTTTCCAGCCCGGCCATGCGGAGTATGGTGGCATGGATATCCTTGATGGGTGCTGGTCTGTCCACGGCATAAAGGCCAATTTCATCGGTGCTGCCAACCACGCTGCCGGCCTTCACACCCGCACCTGCAAACCACATGGTGAAACCATAGGGATTGTGATCCCTGCCATCGCCACTTTCGCTCATGGGAGTCCGGCCAAACTCGCCACCCCAGATCACCAGGGTTTCATCCAGAAGGCCTCGGCGCTTAAGGTCCGTCAGGAATGCAGCCACCGGCTGGTCGGTTTCCCTGCACAAACCGGAATGATTGCCTTCCAGATCGGTATGCGCATCCCAGCTACTGCCACTACCCAGATACACCTGAATAAAACGCACGCCTCGCTCCACCAGCCTGCGCGCAAGCAGGCAGGCTTTCGCAGCCTGGCCTGTGGTTTCGTTCTCCAGCCCGTAAAGGTTTAGAGTCTCTTTGGTTTCACGGGAAAGATCAACCACTTGCGGAATGCTGGTCTGCATCTTCCAAGCCAGTTCATAGCTTGCAATTCGGGCCTCCAACCGATCGGCCGCCATGGAATCGTTCTTACGGCGCTCGTTCATCCATTTCAGGTAATCCAGTTTCCTGCGTTGACGCGCGGGAGCAACCTGCGGTGGAGGCGCGTGAAACAGAACCGGTTCGGGGCCTTCAAGAAACCTGGTTCCCTGATAGGCGGCGGGAATAAAGCCACTACCCCAGTTTCGGCTACCACCGGGAACATCGCCCCGTCGGTCGGAAAGAACCACAAACGATGGCAGGTCATCACATTCATTACCAAGGCCGTAAACAGACCAGGCACCCAGGGAAGGCCTTCCAGGCAGGGTGCTGCAAGTATTCATCTGAAGCACGCTCGCAACATGGGTAAGGCCCTCACCCACGCAGGACCTTAGCACCGCCATATCATCGGCATGGCGGGCAAGGTTGGGCAGCCAGTCACTCATCCATATGCCGGATTTGCCATGCTGTTTGAATTTTCTTTTCGATGCCATGAGCGGGGTGTTGGCCGTGATGCCCATGGCAGTTTGTGGTCTGGGGAAACTGGATGGCAAGGGTTTGCCTGCCAGCTTTTCCAGCACCGGCTTGGGGTCGAATAAGTCGATGTGGCTTGGGCCTCCGTCCAGGAAAAACCACACGATACTTCGGACCTTGGAAGGAATATGCCTTAAGGGATCCTCGGTAATATCCAGATCAGAGGCTCTGGCATCCTTGGACAGCATGGAACCCAGGGCTAGCGCCCCAAATCCATTCCCCATGGTGGAAAGAAATTGCCTGCGCGAGGTGATTCCCTGGTTGCGGATCATTCAAGCTCCAGAAATTCACTGGTGTTCAGCAAGGCATGCAGAAGGTCCGTCAAACGGTCCAACCGATCATTCCCATTGGATTTATCCTCTAGGAAGACGCGGGATTGTTCCAACTCCCCAGCATCTGGCAAACGCCTGAGAACGGAAAGGAATCCATTCTCAATCTGAGACTTGGTCAATGATCCACTTTTCAAAATCACATTGGCCGCAAGCACCTGTGAATGTTCCAGCATGGCAGGATCGTTCAGCAGTGCAAGTGCCTGAAGCGGGGTGACTGTATCCGAACGCATGGCACAGCTAAGGTTGCGATCCGGGAAATCAAAAGCTTCCAAGGCGGGGTTAGGCAAATTCCTTCTCTGGATCAGATAAATGGATCGGCGGGCGAAACCCGCCCTGTCTTCATCCGGGGTCCAGGAATAACGGCTGTTTGCCATGGAAGCAGGCAACGCATAACGCACCACCCCATCATGTAAACCCGGGTTCAAGGTACCCGATGCCTGCAATATGCCATCACGAACCTGTTCCGCGGAAAGCCTGCGAACCTCGGCATGCCAGAAAAGATGATTATCCGGATCCACCTGTTTGCCTTTGCGAACCAGCTCCCTGTCCGTGGTTTTGCTAGCCAGCTTGTAAGGGGCGCTGTTCAGAATCAGTCGGTGAATCGATTTCAAACTCCATTGATTTCGAACCAGTTCGCTCGCCAGCCAATCCAGCAACTCGGGCTGGTGATAGGGTTCGGAAGCCTTGCCAAAATCGCTGGGGTTTTCCACCAAGCCATGTCCAAAGTAGCCCTGCCATATGCGATTGACGATTACCCTGCTGGTCAGTGGATGATCATCCCGGGTAATCCATTTTGCCAGGGTGGCTCGGCGGCCAGAACTGTTGGCGCTCTCAGATATTTCAGGTTTGCTTCGGTCGATCCATGCGGGGAAACCGGGCTGAACCTCCTCGCGTGGTTTGCGGGCGTTCCCTTGGGCCAGGCGATGCGTTGCGGGTGGCTTGGCAAACTTCTCCTCCACCCCCATGTACACCTCGACGGAAGGCTTCTCTTTCTCGATATTTTTGAGGTTCTCCATCTTTTTGTCGTAGACGGCCCTCTGTTCGGTATTTAGTCGTCGGTAAAGCTTGGTTCTTCTTCGCTCGATTTGCTTGCTGGCAAGGATGGCCAACTGGGTCTGGGTCACGGTTCGGTTTTCCGGGGTTGTCTTCAGGGCAACCTGGGTTTCCGGATCCAGTGCCACCACGATTTCCTCGAAGAGGTCCTTCTCGTGCCCTTTCATCATCTGGCTGATTTCTTCCCGTATGGGGCGGGCCTTTTCCTCAACGGTTTTAGCCATCACCGACATGGAAGGCGCCATGGGTAGAGAAATTGCATCAGGGTAAAGAATGCCACTGAAAAACGCCTGAAACTGAAAATACTCCTCCTGGCGGATCGGATCAAACTTGTGGTGATGGCATCGGGCACAACCCATAGTAATTCCCAGCACGGCCTGGGATGTCACATCCGTCACATCGTTCAAAATATCCTGGCGAATCAGGGTGTAATCGGCACCGTTCGATTCCTCGGGGGCCAACCTTAGAAAACCGGTGGCTATGCGGGCATCCCTGACCTCGGGGGCGAGTTCATCACCCGCGATCTGCCATTGCACAAAACGGTTGTAAGGCATGTCCTCATTCAGGGAACGAATCACCCAGTTGCGATACTTCCAAGCTTCCGGGCGGATTCGATCGATCTTAAAGCCCTCGGAATCACTGTAACGAACAAGGTCAAGCCATTGCTGGGCCCAGTGTTCACCAAAGTGGGGAGACTGCAAAAGTTTATCAACTAGCTTTTCATGGGCATCTATTGATGGGTCTTCGATAAATTCCCTGGTCTGTTCCGGGGTAGGTGGCAAACCCGTTACATCCATGTACAGTCTGCGAACCAGTGTTTTCCTGTCTGCAGGGGGGAAGGGAGTAATCTTCGCCTTATCCAGCGAAGCCTGCCAGAAAGCATCTATGGGGTTCGATGAACCTGTTTTTGAAGCTGGTATTCTGGGTGAAACGAGAGGCCTGTAAGCTGGTTTTGAAGACGAAGATTCGTCTGCCTTCATGAATGGCATGAAGGTGATGGCTGTGGAGATGGCTAGTGCCACCACGATGGTGTGGCGCAATCCTATAAGCCGGCGCATGCGATCCTACTGAGTATATCTGGAACCTTTTAAAACCAGGCGGGCCATGATGGCTTGAAGTTGCAATCCCTGCAAAAATCTTGATATAAGTTAAAGTAATTCAGGAAGCAATTCAAGCTTCAACCCTTAATCCCAAGCTAATTTCGGCAATTATTGAAGGGTAAATTGATAAAAAGCCGGCAAAGTTTACCTATTTGGCAACTTTACCGGCTTTTTTGAGGCCGCAAGTTATATCGGAGCTATTTGTTTCCCCCATCACCCCGCCCTCTTCCGGCGGAAGAGGGTTGGGTGTTGGCAAATGTTTCTGTTTTTTGTAACACACCGGGGAAAGGGTTCACACCCCCCGCTTGAAATGCAAACTTCGGGGGGATGGGGCCAAGTTCGGCTTTAGAAGTCTGCGGGTATCACCTCACCATTGGCACGGGTTACCAAAGCTGCGAAAGTTTGCACGGTTACCCCGCTTGCAATCGCCCTTACCGAGCCGTCCCCCATCAAGGCATTCACAATACCTGTGTGGAAGGAAAAGGGCTGGCTGGTGCCCTCGGTTCCAAAAGGCGCCATGTTATAGGTGGGGTAATCAAAACCGTTAGTGCAGTTTACCGCGCAGGTTCCGGGATAAGTGGTGCCAGCCGGGGTCGAAGAGATAAAATCCATGTCCGAGGCTGGGCGGCACCAACCACCACCATTCACCTTTTTGGTGGGTACCGCACCAATTACCACTCCTTTCTGGATCAGCGATGGCCTTCCTGCGGATTCCACAACCATCAGGGTGTTTGAGGTGCCATCCTTGATGTCCAGAATTTTCACGGTCTTGTTCTTTTCCATGATGCCGGGAATCGCCGCACCAGTGGTGTTAACATTGGTAGCAATCGCACTTACGCCAGTTGCCGCGGCATAATCTGATATGCCAACAATGTTCCACACGCCTGTCTGCGGATCACCATCCAACCGGGTTGGGTTAGGCGAGGATGGACATTGCAGAATCTTCAAGGGCTGTTTGGTATTGGGAAGGTTTGTCGCCGAACTCCAAGTGGAGTTCATGTCATAGGTTTTCACGAGATTTCCCTGTTCGATATAGGGAAGTAACGCCACCGCCCAACTAATACGTGGGGATGTGGTGACACCTCCCGGTCGGGTGCTTGTGGGAATCTCATCCCGATTACCGCTGGCGTAATTCTGTATGGCCAGCCCTAGTTGCTTCAGTGTGTTGGTGCACTGGGTTTTTGCGGCTGACTCACGCACCTTTTGCACGGCTGGCAGCAGCAGCCCAATCAAAATAGCGATGATCGCAATCACCACCAGCAACTCAATCAGGGTAAAGGCCTTCCTGGCTTTAATCCACTTGGCAATCATTTTGATACTCCTTGTTCATTAACGACTAAAACGCAAATCAAAGGTTTTGGATTGGGAAAGTTCCGGCCCCACCGAAGCAACCAGACGTGATGTATCCGGGTTGGCAAGATAGCCGGGAAGGAAGTTTCGAACCGTTTCATCCCCTTCCTGAACTTTGGATGGGTTCCCCAGGGAGCGGAACCAAGTGATGCTGACCTTGTATTCCCCAGCAGGCGCTCCATCGAAATCCTTCACACTACTCAGGCGGAATTTGCCCTCTTGATCCGTGGTTCCGGTAGGGACAACAGAAGCCTTGGAAGAATCCAAGGGATGAAAAACCACGGATGCACCAGCGATTGGCTTTCCATTGAGCCGAACTTCACCTTCAAAAGGAACCACCAGTAGGGAAGCTTCTTCTCCCTGACACCCAAGCACCGAGAAAAACAGGGGCAGAGCAAGAAAGGTGGTGAAAACCGCTCGTAAAGTGTTCATAAAAAAACCTCATATACATGATTATGTTTATGACACTAGTAGTGTATCGGTTGGCTGTCAATGAATGTTTATAAAATTTATGATTTTTGTAATATATATTCGGTAGCCGGCCTCTTCCATTGCTTCACAAGCTATTCTGCCATTTACCTTTACGACGCTTTAATGTATTCACTTCTCATGCCTCAATTCAGCAATTACCTAAGGCTTTCCCAGAAACCCTTGCATGTATGGCTATGGGCCATCCTGTTGATTGCCCTTTGTGTTAAAACCTTCCTCAAGCCCGCTTCGCATTCTGTTTTTCCCGTTTTCTTTTATGGTGGTTTGCACTGGTGGCAGGATGTTTCCCTTTACCAGCATTTTGAAGGCTTGGATTACTTCCGGTATTCTCCCCTTGCAGCCATCTTTTTCTCGTTCTTCTCCATGTTTGGGCTAACCGCGGGAAGTATCCTTTGGAATTTGACATCCAACGCCATCTATCTTTTGGGTTGCCGGGCTTTCTGGAAAAAAATCCAAAGTCAAAGCGGTGCTGATGAAAAACAAAAGTTCTTCCTCATTTGTCTGTTTGTGGCACTGAGCGGCATCTGGAATTCTCAATGCAATATCACGCTGGCAGGTTTGCTGCTATTGGCTTTGGTCGACTTGTGGGATGGCAAAGACCTGCGTGGCACTCTGTGGCTGGCGCTGGCGCTGTTTTTAAAAATCACCATAGCCCCGGTTGTTCTGCTGGTTGTATTTTTAAGACCGATCCCGCTTGCCAGCCGTCTGGCTTTCTGGCTTGGCCTTGGCACTTTACTGCCGTTCCTAACACGATCCCCAACCGTGGTAATGTTCCAATACCAGGAATGGTTCAATCATCTTGCATCGACTCAATCCATGCGATGGCCCGGTTTTCGCGATGGCTGGTATCTTTGGCTGGTGACCAAACAACAATTGGACTCTTCCTTGAACGATCCGGAATTCTGGAGAATCCCCAGCGCAGGCTGGTATCAACAGCTTCAGGCATTTGGTGGTCTTATCTGTGCCATGGTGTGTTTCTGGTGGAAAATGCGGGGAATGCCACCATGGGAATGGTTGCCTAGAACCCTGACATTGGGAATATGCTGGATGATGGTACTGGGTCCCGCGACCGAGTTCCCCACCTATGGCTTATTGGCACCATTTCTTGGGTGGGCTTTGGTCCTACGCAAACAACCGGGCAGTTGGAAACACCTTTTGCATGTGGCTTCGTTTTTGATTCTTTTCATGGGCTGGAAGGAACTACAGGCACCTTTTGTGAAATTTTTACCCATCATTCAGGGGGCGTTGCCGATTGGAAGCGCCCTGTTTGCCATCTGGCTGGTACAGGATTCTTACCAGATCGTGAAAAGAACTTTTTCGAATGACGAACTCGTGAAAACCGTCTAAAATGCGTTTTCAAATCCCGTCAAGCTAGTGGAGTATGGATCATGATTCATCGCCGTTCATTCCTTGAAGCCGCGGCTTTCACTACCGCCTGCTGGACCATACCTGGGGTGTTCGCGGAAGAATTGGTACGAACCCCATCCCAGACAGAGGGGCCTTTCTACCCAGACAAGCTTCCTCTGGATACCGACAACGACCTGATCATTATCAATAACAAGATTACCCCCGCAGTGGGAACCATCACCCATCTGACAGGGAAGGTTTTCGATTCCAAGGGGAATCCGGTAAGGAACGCCATGGTCGAAATCTGGCAGTGCGATGCGAACGGCGCCTACCTGCACACCCGCACAGGCAACAAGTCAAAGCAAGATTCCAACTTCCAGGGCTTTGGGAAGTTTCTGACCTCATCCACCGGGGAATATTATTTCCGTACCATTAAGCCGGTGCCATACCCCGGCCGGACCCCGCACATTCACTTCAAGGTCCGCCATGAAGGCAAAGATGTGCTAACAACCCAGTGTTATATCAAGGGCGAGGAGAGAAACGAAAAGGATGGCATTTACCGTGGAATTCGCGACGCCAAACAGCGTGATTCCGTGACGGTTGATTTCAGTCCGATGAAGAATTCGAAGGTGGGCGAACTTGCCGCCAACTTCCATATTGTGCTTGGCATCACACCCGAGATGCCCGGCTAAAGGTACTTTTCCTGTTTTAGCTCGGCAGCCAGAGCTTCCACCTGTTCCGTTGAAAGTGCCTGGTTGGGCAACCTTGGCGGCCCAAGTTGAGCAGCGGCCCGTTCGCATTGTAAACAGGGTTCGGCGTGAGGTCTTTAGCGCCAGCTTGTTTCATCCAGGTTTCGAGCCGCCATTTCAGATCGTTTATCCGCGTATCCTGACACAGTTTTCCCGCCAGCGGCGAAGGCGAATAGGCAAAGCAACGATCGTAACGGGTTCATGGCTCAAAGGTGCTTCCTGATTCGTGCAGTTCCTTCGGTAGTGCGCCTCTCGCATCATCGGCAATGAAGTCGAAGACGCTGCCTTCCGCCACGCCTTTAAAGGTGTTATTTACGACATGGATGTTCTTCGGCAGCAGTGGATACTCTTTACGGGCATAGATGCCTGCGGCGATGCGATTTTCGCAGCGCTCGAAACGGTTACCTATGATGAGGATGTCGCGGGTACGTCCGTATCCGCTGAGCCGGTCGGTTTCACCATAGGTCTCGACGTCACTCGCCATCAGCGAGATAGGCCAGAAGTAGTAGTTCTTTGGTTTTCTCAGATTGCGGAAGGTGTTGCCGATGACCACATGGCCATCGCCCTGCAAACGCACGCCGCCGGTATTCTCGCGACCCCTGCCGTCGAAGATGTTGTCCTGTACGAGCACGCGGCGTGCTGTGCGCAAGCAAAGCACGCCTTGGCTGGCGATGAACTTGTTAGCGCGCACGACAATGTCAGAGGCTTTCAGTGTGATCAGTTCGTTCTCGCCATCGCAGCGCTCGAAAGTATTTCCTTGAATGAGTGAACCGCTGGGGGCTGCACGTTCGCCACTCCAGCCGATCTGAAGAACCTCGTAGCCGTTTTGGTTGTCCAGATACGGACGGTCGCTGAATTGGTTGTTAAGGACGTGAAGCTGTTGCAGACCCTTGCGCGGTAGTTCGGCTGCTCCCAGCATCTGACCGATGTTCTTTAAATCGCGAAAGACGCTGTTCGCGACTGTATTGCCGCGGCCACGCATGGACATGAGCCACACCTTGAGTTTCGGACGGTCGGCCGGATTCACCGAGCCGCAGTCGTCGAAACGGATGCGATTGAAGATGCAGTGATCGGCCGGTTTCGCCTCGCCATTGCCGACGGCAAAGACAGTCGTGTTGTCCTTCATCACCGTGACGCCCCGAAACGCGAGGTCATGCACCACGAGGTGCTCGCCGTGAAAACGTACCGTTGATTCGCCACTGAAGGTAACGCTTCCGGGCTTCTCGGGCCGGATCAAAAGGGGCGCGTCTATCATGCCGTGGCCTTCGAAGGTGAACCGCGCGTCCTTCCACTCACCTGCGGCAAGCACAAGCTGATCCCCAGGAGCCAATTTGGAGGATAGGCGACTGATTTCACCTGCATTGCCCACGAGATGCTTCCGGCCGCGAAAAAGGCTGCATTTCGCAATGTCACCCGCTTCGATGCTCGCGAGCCTCGGGTCGATAGGGCGTTGAAGATCGGGCCGCAGTTGGTTTTTTATGCCAGCGTCCGCCAGCATCGCCGTGGTCGGATGCGCGTGATACTCGTCAGGCTTTGGCGAACCACTGGCGATGACAATCTGTCGCTGCGTGTCGTCAGAGAGGTCAATGTGCTTCAACGCATCCCGCTGCTGCTGCAAGCGCGCTTTCATTTCCGCAAACGCGGATTCCCAAGCGCGTTTCGCGGCCTTGCTGGCGTTCGCGACTTCTGGCTTCTCTTGAGCAAAAAAGGCCATTGGCGCGATCAGCAGGGCGGCGAGGAGTGTTAGGGTGAGTTTCATCGGATGTGTGAGGATCGGTTTCATGGGAAGAACACTGGCAAAGCCCATTTGCCAATGAGGATGGTTTCACCGGCAGTGCAGTCTTTCTGGTAGAGGGTGCAGAAGTTTGCGGTGGAGGTGGGATTGAAGAGCGGGACTTCGGGCAGGGCGACTTTCTCGAAGCCTTGGTCCATCAAAGACTGGGCAACCGAGTCGCGGTTGCGATCCTGCGCTGGCGTGAGGAAGAATATGGTACCCGACCGCTGGCACTTGACGGTCTTTTGGCCGTTCATCGCGATGGGGAGGAAGTGCGCGTTTTTGAGCGCGGGGGGAAACCCGGCGGCGATATAGGCGCGGTCGGTGAAAAGTTTTGCCCCGGGGGCGAGCGGTTTCGGTTTGGCCTCTGCGCACGTAAGCGTGCCGAGCTTGGTTTGGCGCAGAGGTTTGCCATTGGCGTTGTCATTCACTGGGGCGGCGGAAGGCTTGGGTTTTTCCTGACCACCGGTGGCTTTGCTGACGAGTTGTCGCAGGCGCACGGCATGGCTAACGTCCTTGCCTGCCGCCACGTCTTCCTCGCGAAAGGAAGCCATGAGGATGTTACGGTCGGCGGTGCGATTGTAATCGTAGATGATGCGGATGAGGCCGTCGGGTGTCTGCTGACCATCGGGATAGGACACACCGAGACGCTCATCGAGCAGTAGGCCGCCGCTCCAGGTCTTGCCGTCGTCTTTGGAAAGAAAAGCAGTAAGGTGCGAACGGCTGGTGCGCATGTCAAGCGGGCCGTGTTTGACGAGCAGCAGATTCCCTGATGCGAGCCGACGCACGAAAAAGCGCGACGGTGTGTGCAGAATAGCGGACGGTTTCAACTCCGGCCATGTCTTGCCACCATCCATGGAGACGCTTTCACCGATGCCGTAGTTGGTGCGTACGAGCAACCAGAGCGAGCGGTCTTTGCGTTCGACGAACATGTGCTCGTCGAACTGTCGCACGTCCTTTGGCACATTGCAGCCGCCGCGCCGCGTCCACGTTTTGCCGGCATCGGCGGAGACGACCATTTGGGCGCTTTCATCGTGCTCTTTCCAGCGTGAAATCGGCAGCACCCATTCGCCGGAGGAAAGCACCAGCGGCTTGCACATCATCACACCGTCGCCGAGGCGGCGTGGCTGCGACCACTTCGGCTGTGCTGCATCGGGTTCCCTCGTCTCGATGCACCACACGCCCAGTGCCGCATCGCGCCGCCCTTTCTCCATTTGTGCCCAGAAGAAAAACAAGCGACCATCCGGCGACACCCACAGCTCGGGGTCGAAACTGCGCACCGGCCCACCCGCATCGGGATCAACGGTGAGAACTTCCGTCCAAGTCTTGCCGTCATCGCCGCTCGTGCTGAGCACGACATAGTTATTCAGGTCTTCCGCAGGTGTCACGCCCGCATACCAGGTTGCCCAGAGCCGCCCCTTCGGAGCAACCGCCATGCTCGGAATGCCGGCAAAGGCACGATTCGTTACACCATGCTCTGCCAGCGGCGGGGCAATGTGCTTGGGTGGTAGAAGCGATGGCGCATCAGATGTAAGCAGCAGCGTAAATAGCAAGGCGATGAAGAATGGGAGCTTGAGGTTCATGGCTTGTTTCCTTCGATCGCTTTCAAAAATAGCCCAACCGCAACAGTTTTCTCGCATACGGTGATGTCCAGGCCGTGCAGGAGTTTCGCGGCAGCAGGAGATGCCAGGGGTCATTCTACTTTACCGGATCGCTAATATAAAAAATTCCCAAAGAATCTCGGTGGTGGCGTCACAGAAAAACTCACCCCGACGACCAAATACCTTAGCACAAAATTGAATGACCCCTCACAACTACCCGACTAAAAGATCTAAAACCCTTTCCCCGGTTATCCCAATTTATTTGTCTTTTTATTATCACTGAAAGTGGATTATCTCTCATTTAATTCACTCATCAAACCGAGAACCTTATTAAAAGTACTTTTCCTGTTTTAGCTCGGCAGCCAGAGCTTCCACCTGTTCCGTTGAAAGTGCCTGGTTGGGCAACCTTGGTGGCCCAACAGGAACGCCCAGCATTTGCATCATTGCCTTGGCACTTCCCATGTAACCACGGGTCACAAGAATATCCACCAACCGAATCGAACGCGCCTGTTCGGCGCGGGCAGTTGCCAGATCATTCTTTTCAAAAGCCTGCATCAACCTGTGGTAAATGCCAGCCGCAAAATTATAGGTGCTGCCCACCGCGCCATGCGCCCCAAACGCCAGCGCCGCCAGCAGCATCTCGTCCACGCCCCAGAGAATCTCGTATTTGCCGCCATCCATGTCCAGGCACTTTTTGAACGAGACAAAATCCACATTGGTGAACTTGAGCCCCGCAAGGTTGCTGATCTTCCTGGGCGCCTTGGCTAAAAACTCCGGCATGGAAAGGTTCACACCGGTCAGAACGGGAATATCGTAGAAGTAAAAAGGCAGGCCCGGCGCGGCACCCGCAATATGCTGGCAGCATTCCACCAGTGCATCGACATTACGGGGCTTGAAGTACGAGGGTGCCAGCGCGGAAACCGCCAGTGCCCCTAATTTTTGCGCCTGCATCGCCAGGGTGCGGGAATCCTCCAGGCAATTGGAACCCACATGCACCACCACCTTCAGGCTGCTTCCACGGGTAACCTGCATCCACCTTTCGGTCAAAAGTCTGCGCTCTTCCAATGTAAGGGAATGACTTTCCCCCGTGCTGCCACCTATGAAAGCAACCTGCACCTTGTTATCACTTAAATGGGCGGCCTGTTTATCCACCACATCCAGGTTCAGGGTGCCATCGGTGTGAAACGGTGTATGCGTTGCCGCAACCAATCCATGGAATAGCTTGCTCATTGATTGTCCCCGGAAGCAGTGTTCTCCAAATCCACCTTGGGCCGGATCAACAGAACCAGCACCACCGAAATCAGGGCAAGACTTGCGAACACACTGAAGATCATATTGATGGAAACCTGCCGATCACGCAGGATTCCGAAACCCCAGTCCGCCAACCCGCCACAACTGATGCTGACAAGGTTCATGATTCCATAGCCTGTGGCGCGCAGATGGGATGGAACTATCTGGGAAAGTATGGGCATATTGTTGCCGTCAAAAAGCCCCCAGCCAATTCCAAACAACACCAGCGATGCTATCGCCAGCCCAAGGGAGTTAACCTCCGTGGAATTTCCCACGCCAAACAACGCGGGAATGATCAGGGCCATGCCAACCGCGCTGACATAAATCCTGCCTCGGTTGGTCTGTTTCATCATGCGATCTGCCCACCAACCCCCCAGGAACGCCGAAATGATGGCAGCAAACTGCCAGAAAAGCGTGGCGCTGACACCAGCCCTACCCTGACTGATGTGGAAGGCTTTTTCCAGAATACTGGGCATCCAATCGCGTACCACCCAACCCGCAAGTGCAGGCAAAGTAAAGTAAAGGACCAGAAGAACAAACGAGACATTTCCCATCAGCAACGCCATGGCACTAAAAAAGCCCGGCTTGCTGGTTGCTTCCCGGCTGCCAGCATGCACAGGCGCATCCCGCAGAAGCAACATCAAAGGCAACGCGTAGACCACACCGGCCAGACCGGTAAAGTTGAAGGCAAAGCGCCAGCCATAATCGGGGTTCTGGGCAATGTAACCGCCAAACCCGCCAAAAATCACTCCGCAATAGATCGCCATCTGGTGCAAACCTACCGCTCGAGATCGTGTGCCGGCATTATGGTAATCCGCAATCAGGGCGAGCGCGGCTGGTATGTAGAACGCCTCACTTATCCCCATGAAGGTTCTGGCCCACAAAAGCTCTTTATAGGATGTAACCTGACCTGTCCACCAGGTGATGGCGGACCAGGCAAAAAGGCTTCCACATATGGTCAATCGCCTGCTGAACCGATCCGCAAGGTAACCACCCAACGGGCTGAGAATGGCGTACACCCATTTGAACTGCCCCAGCATATAGCCCCAGTTGGCCTCGCTTCCAACATCTTGAATATCCGCCATCACCGAAGTTTTCATCGATGAGATCATCTGGCGGTCCAGATAGTTCAAAAGTGCCACCGGCCACAGCAAGGCCACCACCATCCAGGCCGTTCGCATCATCGCACTCATGGCAACCTTTTAGAAAGGACTTCCGGAGTTCTTATTCCCGGCCGCATTTCACCGCTTACGATCACCATTTTTCCCATCCACTGCACCACGGGTACCGTGGCCAGCGAAAATGGTACTTTTTCTCCCTGGCTCCAGGTGTTGTTTCGAATATCGTACCGGATGCCATCGCGGGGAAACCCAGGATGTTTGGCTTTGGGTTCAAAGTTTACCAAGCTGCCATCATCACCACTGTTTATGGTAATCAAATGGTTCTCGGCCCATGCGGGGGTGGGGGCCGCCACCGTGGCTCGCGGCATATCCGCAAGCTTTTTCCAACCGCCCGCCTCGGAAAATGCATAGGCATCCTTCCAATAGTTGCGCACCGGCTTGCCATCCATCCCCCGGGAAAGCCCGGTGCCACTGAAAAGATAAACAACTCCATCATGTTGCGCGCACACCGCCAGCATCCTTCCGGGGCCGGGCCAGGGGGCAAGTTCTTTCCACCCGAGGTTCACATTACCAAGATCGAGAACCCAGAAATTGTGCAGCGCCTCGGTGCTGTCCGGCTTTTCCGTGCCACCCATCACATAAACCTTGTTGCCCACACGCAAACCAGACATGTTGGCGCAAGGCTTGGGCAGACTGGGATATTTTTTGAAGCTGGGCTTCTCACCCATGAATCCAATCTCAAAGCAATCGGCATAATGCGTTTTGGCATCCGAACCGCCCATGCACAACAATCCCTCGGGGGTGGAGACCGCCACTCCATACGCCAGTGGCACAGGTAGTCTGCCCACAAGACGCCATTCTTTTTGGGTTGCATCCAGCACAAACACCCGATCATGCCAAACCTTGGTGCCACCTTCCCAGGGTTTCTTGTCGGGGAAGTTGGCCCCGCCGGCCGCGACCAGTTTGTCATCCACCACTCCCGCAAACATGGAGGCAAAACCAGCCTCATCCGGCAAAGGTGGCAGTTTTTCCCACACCTGCTGCTGAAAAATCATCATGACAAATACCGTCAGCATGGATGGCATGGGGCTAGCCTTTCAGGTAACGGGCAAAATGTTCCCTGGTTAGCTTCCACATCTCATCGCTTAGCACATGACCGGTCTTTTCCTGAATGTACCAGGTGAACTTATCGCCCGCGTTCTTCGCTTTGTAGGCATTTTGGATGACGGGCATGGCGGCTCGAACCTCTTCAATCGGGCTGCCATCGTCGGTTTCACCAAAGTTCAGGTGCAGCGGCCTGGGTGCAATCAACCCGACAATATCCGGAATGTCGCCATGCTGGCGCCAGCCGGGCACATAGTTTGGGAAACAATGAATCAAATTAGTACGCTCCATGGCCTTGTAAGTCGGCATGCAGCAATTGCCCACCAGCGCCTTCAGCCGAGGTTCCCATGGCCCCACCTGCCAGGTGTGGGTGGAACCCATGGAATGCCCGTAGCAGCCCAGCCTGTCCGCTTTGACTTCCTGCCGTGAGGAAATGAAATCCACCGCGCGCCTCATGTCCAAAATATTTTTCCACGCCAGACACTTGCCCTGAACCACATACATGCCAAAAAGATAATGCTCCAGGTTTCGGCCATTCAGGTTCTTATTGTTTTGCGGGTTGGGCTTCACATTCCTATCCCCAAAGCCAGCGGCATCCGGGCACAACACCACATAGCCTTCACGCGCCAGCGCCTGGCCTGTCATGTGCATCTTGCCATAATTGGGGGAACGCACCCCCGCAGGTTCATCCTTACCCACCTCGTACTGGCCGGCATGTTGGTGCCAAAGACAAATTCCCGGGGCCTTGTTCTTCTCATTCACACCATCCGGAACAAGCAGCCAGGCGGCAATTCTCTCGGCCGGCTCGACCAGGTAACTCACCCGATGGAGCAGATAACCTTCCTTCTGTTCGGTTTTTTCCACACGCGGTTCCAGGGGTTGCCCCTCGGGCCAGGGTCCGCCAAGGCACTGAAGAAGCTTTTTGCGTTTTTCCACATCACTATCAGAAGACTGAGGTTGAGCCGCATTGGCGGGCTGCATGGCAGCCAGAGTGGCACCCACCGCCGCACCCAGAAATTTTCTTCTCTGCCTGCGCATGATAACTACTCCCCAGTTACTTGCCCCGGTTCATCTCGCGACACAACTTCCAGCAGTACCACATGGCACGCGGGTGATGAAAGAAACTTTTCCAAAGATTACCCTTCAGCGTGGTGGAAACAGTGCCATCCCGATGCAGGTAGCCATACCATTCCCCATATTCGGGGTCTGCAAAGTGCTTGAAGGACCATTCCCTGACTTGCTCGTGCCACCGCAGGTATTTGGAATCCGCGGTCAACTGCCAGGCCAGAAGCGTGGCGATCAGCGCCTCGTCATGAGGCCACCAGAATTTCATATCGTGCCAGTATTCCTGCACCGGCCTGCCATACACATCCCTGAAATAAAACAATCCGCCTTGCTGCTGATCCCACCCGCGCTTCCACATCCAATCCAGCATGTTGCAACCCAGGCGCACCCATTCTGGCCGCCCGCGGTTTTTGCCCTCTTCCAACACGAACCAGGCACACTCTATGGCATGGCCGGGGTTCAAGGTCCGCCCGTCAAAATGATCGATGATGCCGCCCGATGGGTCCACCTGTTCCATCACACATTCAATTTCCGGCTTCACGAACCATTTTTCGATTTCTTCAATCATGCGTTGGATGCACGCATCCAGTTCGGAATCGGCACCCAGGTTCAAGCGCAATTCCTGCGCGGTAACCATGGCTATCATGCGCGGCCCGATACCCATGGCGGGCCTTTCCGCGGTGAACTTTGCTGGCATCAGGCCGGGGGTGAAATTCCACTGCATGAATTGATCGAACAGGTCCTGCGCCCTGCTGCGGGACTTCTCGCTGCCAGTCGCCCGGGCATGGGCCGCGAAAGCGATCGCCGCAAAGGATTCACTAAAGGCATACCGCCGCTTGCGAATCGGTTTTCCCTCTCGGGTCACATGGAAGAACATCCTGCCATCTTCATCAAAACAATGGTCGTTGATGAACCCCAGACCGGATTCCGCCCACTTCAGCCACTGCGGATTTTTTTCCACCTGGTTGTACAGGGTCAGCAGCATCCATGCGATGCGCCCCTGCGCCCAAACCGACTTGTCTGTATCCACCAGGCTGCCGTCCCTGTCCAGGCAATGCAGGTAGCCGCCGTGCTGGGTGTCCACACACCGGGGAAACCAGAATGGCACGCAATCCTCCAGCAGTTGCCTTCGGTAGAAAGATTCCAAATCCCGCAATTGTACACTCACTGCTTCATCCAATCCTTCTTGCTAATAGAAAAGGAACCAAGGCTCTTTCCATCATTGGGGTTTGGAATAGGGAACACTTTTCCAAGTGACACATTTCTGAATCTTGCAACTGTTCAGAACGGTTCGTTTATAGCACGGAATCTATCACCCAACCAGCATGATCCATGCACTTGGTGTTCGGCACCTTATCAAGGAACTGCTTGGCCATTCCCCATGCCTAAGTGTACGATGCACGCCAGATACCAAAATTTTAAAGAGTCACAATCATGAATTGGAAACAGATTATTGCAATGTTCTTGCTGGTTGCAAGTTGCCATGCCCTGAACGCCGCCACCAAACCGAATATTCTGCTGATCTATTCAGATGACCATGGCTGGGCTGATCTTGGAATCCAGGGTGCGGACAAGCATATCCGTACGCCTAACCTGGATCAAATGGCCAGGGATGGTGTTCGGTTTACCCGCGGCTATGTCACCGCGCCCCAGTGTGTTCCATCGCGAGCTGGTTTAATGACTGGCCGTTACCAACAGCGTTTCGGGGTGGAAGACAACAGCCGTGGCCCACTGCCCCTGAAGGAACTTACGATCGCGAAACGGTTGAAAGAGGCTGGTTATAAAACCGGGCAGGTTGGTAAGTGGCACCTTGATATCGGCGGGGATAAGGGTGTTGGCAAGGCCCTCCGAGTTCTACCCGAGCACATGCCCCATCACCAGGGTTTTGACGAGTATTTCAGGGGTGAACTCCGGCAGTTTTACGCATCCCATGATTTACAGGGCAAGCCTTTCACTGATGCACCTCATCTGGTAACGGACAATCGATTTCGAGTCACCGTTCAAACCGAAGCCACGCTTTCCTTCCTGGAACGCCGAAAAGCCACACCGGAACAACCCTGGTTTCTTTACCTGGCATGGTATGCGCCGCATGTTCCATTAGAATCCGCTGAACCCTGGTTCAGCAAGACCCCGGGAAATCTACCCCTGGCACGGCGTCAGGCGCTAGCAATGATCGCTGCCATGGATGAGGGCATTGGACAGATTCGGGAAAAATTGCGGGAATTGAAACAGGAACAAAACACCCTGATCTTCTTTATTGGAGATAACGGCGCACCTTTGGGCAACGCTTGGAATGGCTCGGTGAATCTTCCCATGGTCGGGCAGAAAGGGATGGTTGCCGAGGGGGGCCTGCGAGTTCCATTCCTTGCCACCTGGCCGGGGAAACTGCCTGCTGGGACCATTTATGACCAACCGGTCATAAGCCTAGATGTGGCTGCAACCGCCGTCGCACTGGCTGGTAAACCTAAGGATTCCCTGCTGGATGGGGTGAATCTTATTCCCTACATCACCGGTGAGAAAAAAGATCCGCCCCATGAAAACCTCTTCTGGCGTTGGAGTTCTCAATCCGCAATTCTTGAGATGCCTTACAAGCTTATCAAGCTGGGAAACCGCCCACCTTTGCTGTTCGATATTCGCAAACCCGATGGGGAAAACCTGGAGCGCGATCTTTCGTTGAAACATCCCGAGATCGTCGGCCGTTTGGAACGAAGATTACAGGCTTGGACTGCCGAACTTCAACCCCCAGGACTATCCACGGATAATTCAGCATTCAGCAGACATCATGAGGAAATGTTTAAGGAACACCGAATAATCGATTCAGCACCCAAATCCACCAAACTTGGCTCACCCAATGCAACAGCCTCCGAAAAAAGCCTTCAAGGCTGGATTGCGCGCAACGGCGAACTTTCCATCAAGGGTGGGGCCATGGTTTTAACAGCTCCTGAAAAGCCAGATGCCAAAATGAGGCCATTCATCACGCATTCCCGCCTCGATTTTCAAGCGCCGGAAAGCATTGTCCTACGCATCCGATGGAAAGGTGATGCCAAAAACCACGGCATGATCACCTGGCGCACTAGGCAGCAAAGCTTCGAGGCCACCCAGAAAGCCGATTTTAAATTACAACAGAATAGCGAATGGCAGGAACTTAAAGTACCCCTGACCGAGAAGGCCCCGATACTTCATTTGCGTATTCATCCCCCCGCGTCTTTCACAAGCTTTGAAATTCAATCCATCAAGCTTGTCAGTAAAGACAGCAAAGAAAGTGTTTTCTCATTCAAATAAGGCAGCCCTGTTTTGTAAAAAAACAAACCGCTTATTTGGCCTGGGTGACCCACTCTAATGGAAAGCTCGCGAACGCAAGTTGTTCAACCCCGCTCTTGGGGCCGGTTTCATACAGCACGCCTATGCTGCCATCCGGCAGAACCGTCATCGAGGAATACTGGCAGGGTCGCTCGTCCAGAAGTTTTCCAGTCGACCAGGTTTTGCCACCATCGGTGCTGGCACGAATGGTAAGGGCAATGCGCTGCCTGCTGGAATTCGGGTTCGAGAACAGCAGTAATCCCCTGGGATGGCTTACCAGGCTTGCCATGCAGGTGGGGTCCGGGTTTACCCACCAGGGTTCGCTCCATTTGCCGCTGCCAAGATCACCTTTCCATTCATACGCCGACCAGGCCCGCTTGCCCGGCCGCGATTCATCCCGCATCGTCAGCACCAGGTTGCCATCAGGCAACTGCGCAATCATCGATTCACTGGTGGGTTTCTTGCCGGGGATGGCGGGTGCGCTTATGGCCCAGCTTTCGCCACCATCCTTGCTGTAGATGAAACAGGAATGCGCCACCGCGTCCGCATCACGGTACTGCGCCGGGAACACCAGCGTTCCATCCTGCAACTGGATGCCGCTTCCCGGCCCTTGGAAGCAAAGCCTCCATTTCGCATCGCGGCCCTTCAGGGTGGCGGAGATGTTCATCGGTTTCGCCCAGGTAAGGCCATCATCGCTGCTTTTGGCGATCACAAACTGACCGGTTTCCTCGGGGGTAAGGCCCGGGCCAGAGCCATTCCAGCCCCGGTTTCCCTTGCTCCAGAGAGCCGCCACGAAAATGTTCCCTGTTTTGCGGTCCACCAGAATGGAAGGGTCGCCAACTCCGTTGCCGCGGGCATCCTTCTCGTTCTTGTCGTAATCCATGACAACTTGCATCTTCTGCCAGGTTTTGCCCATATCGGTGCTGCGCATCAAGCCAACATCAATGTCTGCGGGAAGATCGCCGGAATGCTTGTGACGCAAATCAAATACCGCCAGAAGGGTTCCCTTGGTGCTGCAGGCCAGCCCGGGGATGCGATAAGTATGCACGTTATCATCACCCTGCTTGCGTACCACGGTGCGAAAAACAGCGGGATCGTCCGCCGCTAAACTTGCCACCACCGCCAATAACAGGAATGCACGCACCATGAATCTTCCTCCACCGGTATGAATTTCAGAATTGCCAAAATAACACGCCCGCCGGAAGACATCAGCAAATTATTTGTTATGATCATTCATTCTGGTTCACACTATTTTAGATGGAGAACATCATGCGTATTGGATTGGTTCGAATTCTTGTCAGCCTTCATCTGATTGGACTTACTCCATTGGCGTTTGCTAATGTCAAGCTGCCGGCGGTGTTTTCGGATCATGCGGTGTTGCAGCAGGATGCCAGCATTCCCGTATGGGGTTGGGCGGACAGCGGTGAGGAAGTAACCATCAGCATTGCAGGGCAGACAAAAACCACCAAGGCGGGCACCGATGGTTTGTGGAAAGTGAACCTCGAAAAAATCACCAAGGGTGGCCCTCACACCCTGGAGATCAAAGGTAAAAACACCATCACCATCAAGGATGTGCTGGTGGGAGAGGTTTGGCTGGGTTCCGGTCAATCCAACATGGCCATGACGGTGAACCGCTGCAAAGATTATGAAAAGGAAAAAGCCGCCGCCAACTTCCCTCAGATTCGCATGTTCAAGGAAGGTTCCAGCTCCAACACCAAGCCCCAGCAAACCGGTTCGGGTAGCTGGGTGGTCTGCTCGCCGGAGACCGTGGGTGGTTTCTCGGGCACAGCCTATTTCTTTGGCCGTGAACTTCATCAAAACCTGAAAGTTCCGGTGGGGTTGATCAATTCCTCGGTGGGTGGCACCCCGGTGGAATCGTGGACAAGCTACGATGCCCAAGCTGCTGTAAGTTCTTTGAAACCAGTGCTTGAAAACTGGAAGAAACTGGAAGCCGAGTATGAACCCGCCAAGGCCGAGGCCAAGTACAAGGAGGATCTTGAAAAGTTTCAAAAGGCAAAGGCCGCGGGCAAGGCCCCGGCGCGTGCGCCACAAAAGCCCACCCAGCCCAGGGAAAACAACCATCACCCCGGCAACCTGTTCAATGGCAAAATCAACCCGCTGATTCCCTACGCCATCCGTGGCGCGATCTGGTATCAGGGTGAAAACAACGCTGGCCGGGGCATCCCGAATTTGTACGGCGATCAGTTATCCACGCTGATTAACGACTGGCGCGTTCGTTGGGGCCAGGGCGATTTCCCCTTTGCCTGGGTTCAGCTTCCCAACTTTCACAAACTGCAAACCGAACCGGTGGAGAGTACCGGTTGGGTAACGGTTCGTGAGGAGATGACCAAGACCCTGCGCCTGAAAAACACCGGCATGGCTGTCACGCTGGATGCCGGTGAAGCCAACGACATTCACCCCAAGGATAAGCAAACCGTGGGGTATCGCCTGGCACTTTGGGCGCTGGCCACCGTGTATGGCCACAAGATTCCCCACCAGGGCCCGACTCTGGCAGGCCACGAAACCAAAAACAATGAGATCATTCTGCAGATGAAGAATACCGATGGCGGGCTAAAGGCGCAGGGCGACAGCCTGAGGGGCTTTGCGATTGCCGGGGCGGATAAGAAATGGGTTTTTGCAAACGCCCGGATTGATGGCAATAGGATCATTTTAAGCCATGCCAGCGTTAAGGACCCAATACATGCCCGCTATGCCTGGGCTGACAACACCGTGGGGAATCTGTTCAACGGGGCGAGTTTTCCAGCCGGCCCCTTCCGCACCGACAAGGATTAGGATTATTTTTTACCCGGCAAAAGGGCGTATTGAACCTCGAAATAACTTAGCGCTGCCGGCATGAATGGACTGTTGTAACCCAAAACCCTTAAGTCGCCGGTGATCTGGCCGCTTTCAGGATGCTTTTGCAGATACTCTACCAGCATGGATTTGGCCTTGGAGATCGCCTCCGGCGACATTTTTCCATTCATTCCAATGCTTGCCACCGTTGTTTTACTGGAATCAACCACATCCACTTTATCCTTGGAACCAGTGGAACCCAATGCGGTTGACTGATACAGGAAAGCCATCGAATTTTCCGACCACTTGTTCCCATTGGGTTTCATGGTCATTTCAACCGGTGCGGTCATCTCAATCTTGTTTTGCTGAATGTGGTTAAAAAGTGTCATAAATTTGTTGGAATTCCCCGAGTCGGCAACCTTGGCAAGCCTGTAAACAGGAAGCGTTTTAATTTCCACTTTACCAACCGGGGTGGGCTGTGGATAACCCTCCGGCAAAGGTGCTTCCATTTTTGGCTTGAAACTCAGCATCACAAAAGCTTCCAGCATCGCCTTGCGGATGCATTCGAATTTTTCCCTGCTATCTTCCATGTTTTTGATTTTTTCTTTTCCAGTCTTCAAGACATCCGCCACCAAGGGATAATCGGAAAACTGTCTGGTGATCTCATCACAAATATCAGAAAGCTTTTTAACCCTGAGATTCAAATCATCAATTTGAACCGCATCCTCAAAGTTTTGTCGAAACTCCACCACCCGTGGGTTTTGGGGTGGTTTCTCAAAGGCAAATGCAAAACTATAAACAAAAAAGTTAAGCAGACCCGCCAAAACAAAGTAGAGCATGTTGAGAAATTGTTTCATGATGGCACCTTTAAATGAATTACTTATTTATTTTAGCTATGCGCCAACTCTAAATTCCACAGCCAGATAACCATGCATTTAAAATGCTTTAACGGAGGATAAATTCCAGCGCGGCGCAGGTATCCCCGTAGTTGGTGGAATGGCCTCCGTTTTCCCGATGGAGGCTTAACACCTTGCGCCCATCCTGTTTCAGTTGCCCCAGCAACCGGAGAACGCTCTGGGGTGGAACCACATCATCCTTGCCACCGGTGGTGCAAGCCACGGGCATGGTGAACTTTTCGGGCCAGAACTCGGCGCTGCGTTTTTTATATTCTTCCGGGATCTGCTTTTTGGTTCCACCGAAGGAAGCGGTGATGGCATCTTGAAATTTTTCGTACTCCACAAGGTTTGCGGTACCGTTCAGGCTGCATACCCCTGCGATCAAATCCGGATGCAACGCGGTAAAGATAAGCGCGCCTGTGCCACCCATGGAACCGCCCACGAGGTATATTTTGCCAACCTTGTGCCTTTGGCGGAGTTCACCAATCAATTGCACCATGTCGGCCTCGGCCTTGGGGCCCATCCAGGAAGTTTTGGCCCGGTAATCTGGTGAGACAAAGATCATGCCATGCCGGGTGGCTACATCGCGCGCACCCTTGCATTCACCACGGTTATCACGGATGAACTGCCAGCGATCCGAACCATGCCCATGCAGGGCAATCATCAGGTGGTGGGTTTGGTTTGCATCAAAACCTGGGGGCAAAATCTCGACATAGCGCTGTTCGGTTCCATCCACTTTCGCCTTGAAGACAACCTCGTTTGGTTCGCCGGCAACCATTGGCAATGAGCAAAGTAAAACAGCAACAATAGCCAGCATTCGTGCCATGGCGAATTACCTTGAAACGGGGATGAGGAAGAAAGAATGCAGGCCTGCAGCCAGCCAGATGGCGATGGAAAATCCCGCAACCAAAAGGGCAACCCCGGGCCACCGTGTGGAGCGAACCTGCCACCACATCCACACGCCAGAGCAAGCCCAAAACAGCATGGCCAGTGATACCAAATCCACAAAAATCGACCAAAACCAACGGGGACCAATACCCCCGTTGAAACCATGCACGGTGTGCAGCCTGAGCAGAAATCTTCGCCAACCCAGTTCGGCCGGCTGTACCTCGGAAAGCAGCTTGCCCTGCAGGGTACCTGTTAACGCGTTGAACTGGGCTTGCCAGGGTTGACCATCGAACTCCACGGAAAAGATCAAATCCGGAACCGAGGTTACCGTGATGGCACCACCAGGCATGCGAGTCCTTTCCAGTATGACGGGAATGGCGGCTAAAAACTTCTCGTGCAACCCATCAGGTACTTCGATCTTTTCTGCGGAGCTATCTGCCTTGGGTAAAGCACTGGAACCTTGTCTGGTAAACCCGCTACTGGTTTTGCCCACGGCAAAGGGTGCCGCAGTTTCTTTCTTGGGTGCCACCACCGTTTGGGTGCGAACCGTTCCCTGATTTCCAACGACATCCAGAAGGATGCTGGTTTCTTCGCCATCCCTTTTGCAAACGGCAAAGGCAAAATCACGGGAATATCTTGGGGTAATTTTGCTGGTGAGCTTCATGCCCCCTTTGTTCTCGCGAGTGGATGCATAAGCATCGACCACTTTTTGGGCTGTGGCCTGCAAATCTTCCTTCTTTACCAAAGTTGTGCAATGAAGGTCGGCGGGGCCATACGAAACATAAGGGGCATCCCCAAACCAGGTGGGGTGGTTGAAAAGCATGGCGGTAACAGCATAAAGGATCACCCAGGGCAGCATGATCAGACTGGAATACATATGCAACCTTCGGATCCAAAGCATGCCATCATCCCCTTACCATGCGAACTTTAAGTGCCATTTGGTGAACAAAAGCCCAAGTTTTCTTGGCAGAAATGCCGATTTTATCTTATGATAAAGGTCCTTCCATGAATTAAGGACAATACCATGCTCAGCTTCTGGGATCACGATCATAGGTTGCGAAGGCGCGACTTCCTAAAGGTTGGTGGTTTCGGGCTTGCGGGTCTGGCTTCTTCGTCGCTGGCGGGAATTGAGGAAAAAGCTGCACTGACCGGAAAATCGGTCATCTTCCTGTTTCTGCACGGTGGCCCTAGTCAGGTGGAAACCTTCGACCCCAAGCCGGAGTCGCCCAAGGAATTTCGCGGCCCCTTGGGAACCGTATCAACCAAACTACCAGGCGTACTGTTTGGTTCACCCTTTCCCAAGCTGGCAAATCATGCCGACAAACTAACCATAGTTCGTTCCTACGTGCCTGGTGATGCCAACCATGACATTAAACCAGTGGTCTGCCGGGCAACCGGCGGGGCTAACATAGGTAGCCTGTACGCAGCGGTTGCCGGAATTTCGCACCCGGAAAAAGCCATCCCACGAAACGCACTTCTTTTCCCCAGAGCGGTTAATCCCGAGGCACAGGCTGGCACTAGCAGCTTTGGAAGATTCGATGCCACGGGGCCATTCTCGGCTTCGCTTTCGCCGGTTCAACCTGGCGCGGGTAACGGAATGATGGAAAACCTGAAGATCAAGCTGCCACGCGAGCAACTGGATGATCGTTTGGGACTGCTTAAAACACTGGACAATGTACGCTGGGCGATAGACGACCATTTGCGCGCAGAGACTTCCGACAAGTCCCGCGAACTGGCACTTTTGGCGCTGATGGGCGGCTTGGCGGATGCCCTGGATCTTTCCAAGGAGGATCCCAAAACCATCAGTCGTTACGACACTGCCCCGCTCTTCGATGTCAGTAAGATTGACAAGAAATGGAAGAACCACAAGAACTACACCGACAACGCAAAAACCATGGGGAAGCTATTGTGCCTTGCTCGCAGAATGTGCGAAAGAGGCGCGGGGTTTGTCACGGTAACCACCAACTTTGTGTGGGATATGCACGCCGATGTGAACAATGCCACCATCGAAGAAGGCATGGGCTACATGGCGCCATCGCTGGATCATGCGGTCAGCGCGTTTTTGGAAGATGTCCAATCCAGGGGTCTTTCAGATAAAATATTATTAGTGGTGTGCGGTGAAATGGGTCGCACGCCCAAGATCAACGGCAAGGGCGGAAGGGATCATTGGGGCAACTTGGGTCCGCTTATCCTGGCAGGCGGCGGTTATCCCATGGGACAAGTGATTGGAAAATCACGCTACGATGCCTCTTCTCCTTCCTCGGAACCGGTAACTCAGGGAATGGTGATCAGCACGGTGCTTCAAACTTTGATGGACTATCCCAAGTTGCGGCTGCAACCCGATATAGCCCGCGAGGTGATCACTGCTGGTTCCCATGTGAATATTTTTGGTTAAACAATCGATGACTGGTGCTACATGAGAACAAGAGAAACTTTTTTCCTGGTGATGGTAATGTGGTGCGGGGTGGGTTTCATCCACGCTGCGCCCCTGGGTTACAACAAGGACATTCGCCCGATACTGGCGGAAAACTGTTTCGCCTGCCATGGGCCGGATAGTGCCGCCCGAAAGGCCGACCTTCGGCTGGATCGCCGGGATGACGCAATCAAGTCTGGCTCCATCATTCCGGGCAAGCCCAATGAAAGTCCTGTCATTGAACGCATTCTCAGCACCGAAAAAAGCAAGGTGATGCCTCCGCCCAAGGCACACAAAACGCTGACCGCGCAACAGAAGGAAAAACTCGCGCAGTGGATTCGCGAAGGTGCCAACTATGAACTGCATTGGTCCTTCCTGGCCCCGAAAAAGCCGGACCTTCCATCGGTGAAGAATTCTGGCTGGGTGAGAAACCCGATAGATCGGTTCATCCTTGCAGGTATGGAAAAGAACGGTTTGTCGCCCGCGCCGGAGGCTGATCGTCGCACCCTAGCCCGCAGGCTTAGCCTGGACATTACAGGCCTGCCTCCCGAACCAAAGGTGGTTGAGGCCTTCGTGGCGGACACCCGTCCGGATGCCTACGAAAGGCTTGTGGATGATCTGATGAAATCTCCCGCGTGGGGCGAGCATCGCGGGCGCTACTGGCTGGATGCCGCCAGATATGCGGACAGCCATGGTATTCATTTTGACAACTACCGTGAGATGTGGAGCTACCGCGATTGGGTGATCAACGCCTTCAACAGGAACATGCCCTTCGACCAGTTCACCTTGGAACAACTTGCGGGCGACCTGTTGCCCAACGCCACGCTGGAACAGAAGATCGCCTCGGGTTTCAATCGTTGCAACATCACCACGAATGAAGGCGGGGCGATAGCCGAGGAATACCTGGTGCTGTACACCCGCGACCGCACCGAAACCACCAGTCAGGTTTGGCTTGGCCTTACCGCGGGCTGCGCGGTCTGCCATGACCACAAATTTGATCCCATATCCATGAAAGACTTTTATTCGCTGGCGGCATTCTTCAACAACACCACCCAGAACGCCATGGATGGAAACATCAAGGATACCCCGCCCATCATTCCGGTTCCCAAGGGGGAAGACCGTGCGCGCTGGGAAAAGGCATCCAAAGACCTGTCCGATGCCCGAAAGAAACTGGAGGATCGTAAACAACAAGCCAGGCCCGATTTTGAAAAATGGGCCGCCGCCGCGAAGCCTGAAACCCTTCGTTCCAAGGCACCCTCGGAAGGTCTGACGGTGCATGCCCCCCTCAACGAGGGCAAGGGTAACAAGGTTGGTTTCAACATCTCTGGCGTCAAAAAAGAAATCGAGTCCGCCGATATCACCTGGGTGAAAGGCAATGCCGAGGACAAGGCGGTTTCGCTGACCAAACCCGGTGCGATCACCATCAGTGATGTTGGCGATTTCGAAAAGGACCAGAAGTTTTCCTTCGGCGCCTGGGTGCTGGCGCCCCGCCAGCCGAATGGAGCCATCTTTGCCCGCATGGACACAGGCAACAACTTCCGTGGCTGGGACCTTTGGTACGAGAATGGCAAGTTTGGCTGCCACATCATTAACAGTTGGCCCAACAATGCCATCAAGGTTGTCACCAACGCCAGCTTCAATCCCAATGTATGGCATCATGTGTTTGTCACCTACGATGGCAGTTCCAAGGCTTCCGGGGTGAAGGTTTATGTGAATGGTGTTCCACAGGCAACCGCCGTGCTGAATAACAACCTGAGCCAGACCATTCGCACCAAGGTGCCATTCAAGATTGGCACCCGCGACAACGACAGCCCGATCAACCGCATTACATTGGCGGACATCCGCTTTTACGACCGCGCACTTGCTGCCAACGAGGTGCATGATTTGGGCCCCATCGACAAACTCGCCCAGATTCTCGCCAAACCCGTTGATAAGCGATCCAAGGAGGAAGCCAACGAATTGTTTGACTGGTGGGTTGGCAACATGGATTCAGCATCCAAGGAACTTGCCTCGCTGGTCACCAAGCTGGATATCGAGGAAAAGCAGATCCGCAGCGCGGGTACCATCGCCCATGTGATGTCTGAGAAAAATGAACCAGCGATGGCGTTTATACTCAACCGTGGAGATTACGACAAACGCAAGGACAAGGTAACCGCCAACACTCCCGAGGTATTGCCTGCCCTGCCCAAAGACAGCCCCAAGAACCGTCTTGGGCTGGCCCAGTGGCTGCTTTCAAAGGATCATCCCCTGACCACCCGCGTGACCGTCAACCGCTTCTGGCAGGAACTGTTCGGCAACGGACTGGTGCGAACCAGCGGTGATTTCGGTATTACCGGGGAATTACCCACCCATCCGGAGCTACTTGACTACCTGGCCATCGAGTTCCGCGACAGGAAGTGGGATATCAAGGATTTCTTCAAATTGTTGGTGACTAGCGCGACCTACCGTCAGGCTGCCACCACCACCCGCGAAAAACTGGAGAAAGACCCCCAGAACCGTCTCCTGAGCCGTGGCGCCCGTTTCCGGCTGGATGCCGAGATGGTTCGCGATTACGCACTGGCTTCCAGCGGCATTCTGGTGAACAAAGTGGGTGGCCCCAGTGTAAAGCCTTACCAACCCGAGGGTGTGTGGGAGGCTGTCGCCATGATTGGAAGCAACACCCGCGACTACAAGGCCGACAGTGGCGAGAACCTATACCGCAGAAGCATGTACACCTTCTGGAAACGATCGGCTCCGCCCGCCAGCATGGAAATTTTCAATGCCCCCAACAGGGAAACCTGCACCGTTCGCAGGGAAAGAACCAACACCCCACTGCAGGCTCTGGTAACCCTGAATGATCCCCAGTTTGTGGAAGCTGCGCGCTACCTGGGTGAGAAAACCCTGAAAGAAGGTGGCAGCAGCCTGGATGAACAGCTTGACTTCATAAGTCTGCGTGTGCTTGCCAGAAAGCTAAACCCGACCGAAAAGTCGCTGGTGCTGGCCGAGCATTCCGATCTGTTGGACTACTACAGCAAGAATACAGGTGATGCCGGCAAGTTGATCGGCACCGGGGCTTCGAAACCCGATCCCAAACTGAACCCAAACCAACTGGCCGCCTGGACCATGACGATCAACTCGATCATGAACCTGGACGAAGCCCTCAACCATTAAAATGGACAGGACCTAACCATGAGCACCGAGCACCTTTTCAACGAACACAAGCTGAATGTCACTCGCAGATATTTTTTCAAGGCGGGTTCGCACGCGTTGGGTTGGGCTGCGCTGAATTCCATGATGCACGGCAAATCGCAAGCCGCTACCGTGGAGGAAGGCAGCGGGTTAAATCATTTTGCCCCCAAGGCAAAAAATGTGATCTACCTGCACATGGTGGGTGGCCCCGCCCAGATGGACCTGTTTGATTACAAACCCAAGATGCAGGACTGGTACGACAAAGACCTTCCGGATTCGGTGCGAAACGGCCAGCGCCTTACCACCATGACCAGCGGACAGAAACGCTTCCCGATCGCGCCCTCCAAATACAAATTCTCGCAACACGGCGACAACGGCATGTGGTTTTCCCAACTGCTGCCCTTCAAGGCCAGCATGGCAAAGGACCTTTGCTTTATCCGTTCCATGCACACCGAGGCGATCAACCACGAACCCGCCATTACCTACATTCAAACGGGCAATCAGGTGACTGGTAGGCCCTGTCTGGGCGCGTGGGTCAGTTATGGCCTGGGCAGCCTGAACAAGAATCTTCCCACCTTTGTGGTGATGGTTGCCAAGCCTTCCAACCAGGAACAGGTGCAGGCCATCTCCGCCAGATTATGGCAATCGGGTTATCTGCCTGGGGAACACGCGGCGGTTCCGTTCCGGGCAAGTGGCGATGCGATTTTGTATTTGAACAACCCCGCTGGTGTTCCAGCACAGGTTCGTCGACGCAACCTCGATACCATCCGCCAATTAAATGAGATGACCCTTCAACAGGTGGGTGACCCCGAAACCCTGACCCGTATCCAGCAATATGAGATGGCATTCCGCATGCAATCCAGCGTGCCGGAACTGACCGATCTTACCCGTGAAAATGAGAAGACCTTTAAACTGTACGGCGATGCGGCCCGCAAGCCAGGCACCTTTGCCAACACAGCCCTTGTTGCACGCAGACTGGTGGAGCGCGGGGTTCGCTTTGTGCAGGTCTACCACAATAACTGGGATACCCATGGGAATGTTGCCGGGCGGTTACCCGACCAGTGCCGCGATGTCGACCAGGCATGCTATGGACTCATTCAGGATTTAAAGCAGCGAGGCATGCTGGATTCGACCCTGGTGATCTGGGGAGGCGAGTTCGGACGAACCATTTATTCGCAAGGCGGTCTAAGCAAGGAAAACTATGGCCGTGATCATCACCCCAGATGCTTTACCATGTGGATGGCTGGTGGTGGTTCCAAAGCCGGTGCTGTCTACGGTGAAACCGATGACTTCTCCTACAACATTATCAAGGATCCAGTCCACATTCGCGATTTCCATGCCACCATTCTGAAGATGATGGGCTTTGATCACGAGCGATTCACCTATCGTTTCCAGGGTCTGGATCAAAAGCTGACAGGTGTGGAACCCGCCCGCGTGATCCCAGAACTGCTTGCATGATTACGATAATTCAATCTTCAAAAAAATGACAGAAGGGAAGGCAAAACTGCCTTCCCTTTGTGATTGCAACACTTTGAGGCTGGCTTAAACTTCCCAGCCCTTGCGGTAGGTTCTACGGAGCAGGTTCTGGGCCTTGCAATTGCCTTTGCAAACCAGATTGGCAGAATCCCATTCAAAGCCACCGGCATAGTAGGCTACATTCCTTAGAAGTTCTGCCATTCGGGTCAATCCATTTTATTGAGTAGGTTCCAAGATAGTGGCCCATCATAAAGTTGAATGACCTCTTATTCTTACCCATGGACAGGTTGTTTGTCGCCTGGATTCTAACTGTCGGGATCATTCACCGGTGACATTAGTGCGACCTCTGAGCGGCGAAGGGTGAAGAGCCCTTCGGTACGGCGGGTTGCGTACGCCAGGTCGGGATCGATCCGTCGCTCGGTTGCAATCGATTGTTAGGGCTGTTCAAGTTCGGGCATGGACTCAGAGGCCCTGTCCACGTCTACCACTATCCTTCCATTGCTGTCTCTGTATTGCGTCAGCTTGAATTGCATGGATTGACCGGATGGAACGCCGTCAACACCGATCCTCGTCCCGTCCTCCATGTCGATGAATGGATCGTCGCCAGAAACAGTTACAGTCCGCTGACCGACGATGATTGGTGGAGTATCAGGACGCAATTGCCCGCAACCGATGGCAAACAGCAAACTCAGCGCGTAAATCGCACACAGTCTTTTCATATCGAGCCTCCTTGCCCTAACGGGAAGGTCACCTGCCGGGGGCGAAGTGGTAAGGATATTATATACACAAGGAAGAACGTGCAAAGCGCGCTTGACCTCCCCCCGGTCAGGTGTAGCGGGTGGTTCGATGGCGCCTGCCGCGCGAGGACGTTCGAGCCAAGGTTCCTATTGCACTAGGTTTCCGGGGCTAGAAAATGGATAGGCCGCAACGGAAGCCGGCGTCTCGCGTCATCGTCAAGCTTTGGGTAATACTGGACCCATAAGTCAAATAACTTTTCCAAATTGACCAGTGTGACTTTCCGCTTTTCTTGGGTCCTGGCTTCTTCTTCAGCATCTTTCGTGAAGCCAGATGTTGTAACGAATAGCCCAACATCATCATCCCCCAAGATTGCCATAAATGAGCGAAGGCCATCGACGTTTACGTTTTGGGTGAGGCGCTTCACTTGAACTTTTATCCGAGGAGGGCGTGTTCCCAAGGGGTCGCTCCAAGCGACAATGTCTATTCCGCCATCTTTTCCAGGTGGCGCAATCCAAGAAACATGATAGCCCATTGCACGAAGCAACGCCGCAACAAGGTCCTGGAAATCATAAGGATTCATTTCGTGGAGGTATTGGCTAATTTCATGCCACGCTTCTTCCTCCGCTTGTTCAAAGGTAATACTGACTGATTTGCCGCTGGTAGTATCATCGATTTCGTTGTCGGGAGGGACCTCGGCACCTGGCTGGCTGGCTTTCCACTCGTTGTAGCGTTTCACCGCCTCCTTATAGAAAACCTCTGGATCGGGATACGTTTTGTAGGCTTCTTTACCTTGATCGGTTATTACCCAATTGCCCTTTTGTTTGAGGAGCCAACCCGCCTTGACGCAGTCAACTGTCGCAAACAGAACGATCTTTTCAAAGCGAGACCCACCGGATTCAAAGGTTCCCTTCTCGTATTCGGAAAGGTCGACCTTTTCGCGCAACGCAGCAAGGGCATCCCGGCCTTTTACACCTTCGGGATGAACCATGGCAATTTCGAAGAGCTTTCGGAGGAGCTCGCCAGTACGGCGGCGCGTAATTTCAGCCATCGGGTAAACCCCACGGAAAATGAGAAGCGAGGGAAAGCAAAAAACGCCTCCGCCGAACTAGTGTTTATGCAGACCTGAATAAAATCTGTCCCGGTCCGCATATCGTTACAATGACCAAGGGACTTTATTGGTCACAAAATATTACCATATAAAGGCTTATGATCTCAGCTCAGCCTTTCCCCTTGCCGGGTTATCAAGACCTGTGGGACCGCATAACACGCTTGAAGACATCTTTGTAATCAAACTGCCCCAACTCTCCACGGAACTGCGAACTCCTCGGCCACATTGAATGGGTACAAAATACTATTCGGGAAATTCTTCTTGATTGAGTAGCTTGTACAGTATTCCACCCAAGGGCCTCAAAAAAGGATTTATAATAAGTCTTTTTATACACTATGTAAGGCTAGATAACAAAACAAATAGTTAGAAGGGAAGGCTGACACGCCTTCCCTTTATGATTGCAACACTTTGAGGCTGGCTTAAACTTCCCAGCCCTTGCGGTAGGTTCTGCGGAGCAGATTCTGGGCCTTGGGATTACCCTTGCAGACCAGATTGGCAGAATCCCATTCAAAGCCACCGGCACGATAGGCGACATTGGCCAAAAGAACCGTTTCGGTCATCGGGCCGGAATAATCAAAATGGCAGGTCGCAGGTTTACCACCGCGAATAGCATCAAACCATTCCTTGTGGAAACCGGGGGAATCCTCAAAAGTCTTGGGAGCCTTCACGCCCTTGAACTTTTCATCCGGCAGCAATTTCCAGCCATTAAACCCACAGATCAGCATACCTTTGGAACCAATAAACAGGTTGTTGTAATTGCCTGCCTTCAAGCCATGTTCGGCAAGAATCTTCGGACCTTCCTTGGCGTGGTCCCAGTGCAGGGTAATCGCATCATGCTTGTCGGTCTTGGGAAACTCGAACGTGGTTTGCATGGACTTTGGCGTGGTAAGTTCGTGTACCGCGGGGCCGGAAGCCTCCACCTTGGTTGGGTAACGAAGATCGAGTGCCCAGTAGGGAATATCCAAGATATGGCAGCCGAAATTGCCTGTCTCGCCAGTGCCAAACTGCCACCAGAATCTCCAGCCATAAGGGCAGATGGTTGGTTGGTAAGGGAAGAATTCATTGGGCCCCAGCCAAAGGTCATAATTAAGGCCTGCAGGAGTTTCCGGTTTCTCGGTGGGGATGGGAGGCATGCCACGGTCACCGCCCATCCAGGCATACACTTCCTTCACATTGCCAATCATGCCAGCGCGAATGATTTCCACCGCTTCACGAAGTGGCTTCAAGGTATGGCGCTGGACACCCAACTGGGTGGCGACTTTCTTTTCGCGTGCCAGGTTGGTTAACTGCCTTACTTCCCACACATCGTGGGCAAGCGGCTTTTCCTGATAAAGGTGCTTGCCACGCTGAAGCGCCCACAAGGCGATATGGAAGTGGGTATGATCCGGAGTGGTGACCAGTACACCGTCGATTTGCTTTTCCATCTCATCGAACATCTTGCGGAAGTCGACAAATTTTTTGGCCTTGGGGTGTTTCTGGTAGGCGTCCCCGGCCCGGTTGTCATCCACATCGCAAAGGGCAACCACATTTTCCTTGCTGGCACCATTCAAGTTTGCCTTGCCCTGGCCTCCCAAGCCGATTACCGCCAGGTTCAGCTTCTCGTTGGCAGATACCGCCTTTGCCTGGGGTGCGGAACCCAACCAGAAGCCCGCTGCCACGGCACCCGATTTCTTGATGAAACTTCTTCGATTCGTTCTGGAAAACATGGTCACTCCAAAGCAATGAATAAAACTGGTTCAAACCAACATAACAATCCAACCACAAAACTCAACGAACTATTCAACACCTGACAAGCTGATTAGTTTCCCACCGGAGGGCCATCCAGCCTGCGGGTATTCTCACTTAGAAACAAGGAGAATGCCTGTTCGGCCTGCGCTTGTAATTCGAGTGTGGTGGCACCCGCCTTGATGGCCTGTTCCATCTGCGAACCAAGGCCGAGCTTTTCCACCTGCTTTAAGACCTCGGACAATCTAGGATCCGAACGAATTTGTGCCTCTGCGCGTGGCCTGGGTTGTGCGATGTCGCCGGATAGTTTCCCAGACCAGATCGGCAACAGCGAACCGTTCCCCAACCGGGCAAATATCGCATCCTCCACGGTCATTCTACCCGCGCTCAATTCCGGCAACACCCGGGTCACCCTTACAGCATCCACCTTCTTTTCATCGGCGATCTTTGCAGCCTGTTGCAACCAGTTGGAAGATGCGGCCCTGCCCCCGCCAGGTTCAAGGTCCTTGAACAAATCACCCAGGGCGTTCTTCCCCAACTGCTGCACCAAGCCCATGAGATCGATCTTTTTATTGTCCCCGGCGTCCAACAACGTCTCGCCACTTCCCTGTAGGTGCAGGCCCTGTTCCCTGCTGTAGGCAAACAACGCCTTGCGTTTGATCCAATCTGTCTCGTTTTCCACACCAAATCGGGGCAGCCGGTCTGCAAGGCTGATCTTTTCGCGCAACCAATCGATCTTCGCTTCCCTGAACTCGGCATCAAGTTCCTGCGCCGGTCGCCCCTCGATATTTTCCAAGCGCTGCTGCAAGGCTACCAGCAATAGCTGCTTAAAAGCGGGTTGCAAGGGTGTGTATTTTTTCACCTCGGAGTTTTTGAATTCCAGAACCATCAACTGCGTTTGCGGCTTGGATTCCTCGAGAAGTTTTCTTTCCGATTTCAGGGAATCAAGCCAGGCCCTTGGCTTGTTGGCTGCCTGTTCCTTTTCCATCCAAAGGTCCATGCGTTTCAGGTAGTCGCCAAGTATGGCTTTATCCCTTTCACTTTCCTTCGAGGCAAACAAATCAAACTTTGCGGGCAATGCCTTTTTCAGCCATGACCTTTGCACCACGAACAGCACGGTGGCGTTTCGTGTCTGCGCGAGGCGGAAACCTTTCAACTCCTCTCCCGATTTCAAGGACAGGGTTTCCACCGCGGGAGATTTTTTGGTTTGCGAAGTGGCCACTCCCATGGTGGCAAGGCAAGTTAGCAAGGCAATCAGGCAGAGTCTCATACCTTGCTCCGAAATAGATTCAAGATTTTTTCATGCTGGGTGGCAGATGGCAGACACCATCCTTACAAGGCACTAATCGATAGCGATTGCGGGCCACCCATAGGTAAACTTTCTGCCCGATCCATGGAACCAATGGCAGATAAAAAAAAGGTGCCAGCAAAAACAACAAGGGGATTCTCCAGGAAATCGACCTGAATGCCCGGAACCCCGCTGTGGTCCAGGTTCGGCCCGGATTTACGAAGTGCATCTCTTCCAAAAGCCTGTCCGGGTGAAGGGGGGGATCCATGGATGGAATGCCTGCGGGGTCGCGGGCATCGCGAAAATCGATGGCCCCAAACCAGTCCAGTTTTTTCAGGATTGCCACGCTGCGCTGGCACAACGGGCACAGCCCATCGAAAAGAACCAGTGGTTTGGCAGATTCCGGCATCAAAAAACTCCCTTGGATCACTCCTATTAATTCTAGCTTATTGCACAGGAAGTGATATAGATGAAGTGATTCAGGGGGCAAAACTATGTGAATTTTCAGCCTCCCGACCTATGTACTCCCTAAATCTTGAACCGCGATGGTTACCATGGCACAACACAAGAATCTTCTGGCATTTGACTACGGGGCAGAGAGTGGCAGGGCAATTGTGGGAAAGTTTGATGGTAATACCATCAGCTTGGATGTTGTCCATCGTTTTCCAAACCGCCCAGTCCGCACACTCGGCAACTTGAACTGGGATATTCTGGACCTTTACCGCGAAATGCTTCAAGGTATGCGAGCTTCGGCTGCCAACTATGGACATATCGACAGCATTGGCGTGGATACCTGGGGAGTGGACTTTGGCCTGCTGGGCAAGGATGGCACGCTTCTGGGAAACCCCCGCTGCTATCGCGACCCACACACCGAAGGTATCTTGGATCAGGCCTTCAAGATCATGCCCAGGGAACAGCTTTATTCACACACCGGCATCCAGTTCATGCGGTTCAATTCGCTTTTTCAGCTTCTTGCCATGTCCAGGGATCATTCCAGTGTGTTGGAATCTGCCCGGCACCTTCTCTTCATGCCTGATCTTTTCCATTATTTTTTGACTGGCATCAAATCCAACGAGTATACCGATGCCTCAACCTCACAGATGATCGACCCGGCAACCCGGGGTTATTCCCACAAGGTATTGGAGACTTTTGGCATTCGTCAGGAAATCCTGGGCACCATCGTCCAACCGGGAACCATGCTTGGCCCTGTTCGACCGCAGGTCATGGAAGAAACCGGCATCAATGCGGCACCTGTGATCGCCCCTGCAACTCACGATACCGCCAGCGCGGTAGCTGCCGTTCCCGCGAACTCATCCTCGTGGGCTTACATCAGTTCGGGGACCTGGTCCCTGATGGGAATTGAAACACCCTCACCATTGATGAACGAGAAAGCACTGGCTTACAACTTCACCAACGAAGGCGGGGTGGATGGTACCACACGGGTTTTGAAAAATGTCATGGGTTTGTGGCTGGTGCAGGAATGCAAGCGAAGCTGGCAAAGACAGGGAACCGACTACAGCTACGAGGAACTTACCCGCCTGGCCTCCGAGGCAACCCCGTTCGCATCCCTGATCCAACCGGACGATGAATCTTTCCTGTTGCCTTCCGATATGACCACCGCGATTACCAACTTTTGCACCAAGAGTGGACAGAAAGCTCCGTCATCACCAGGTGCCACAGTTCGGTGCGCTTTGGAAAGCCTGGCTTTAAAATACCGATGGGTCATGGAACGATTGGAAGAGTTATCCGGCAAAAGGATCGAAGTCATCCATATCGTGGGTGGTGGATGTCAAAACCAGCTTCTCTGCCAGTTCACAGCCGATGCTTGTGGCAAACTGGTGCTTGCGGGCCCCATCGAAGCCACTGCCATTGGAAATGTACTGATGCAAGCGGTGGGGTTGGGTTTGGTAAAAAACCTCTCTCAGGCCCGTGAAGTGGTGAAAAGGTCATTTCCCATCCAAACTTATATGTCTCAAAACACAAGAGTGTGGGATGAGGCTTACGCCCGCTTCCTGAAGCTTTTTTAATGACGGGTTTCCAACACGGGTTATGATTCTTCTTGTGAACCAACTTTAAGGAACCTTTCCAAGCATGGCGTTCGAAACCAAGTGTCCAGATTGCAGCCAGCTTTTTAATTCCCCGGATCGCTTGATAGGCGCGATGGGCAATTGCCCCAAATGTGGCCATGGATTTCGAATGCTGCCCTGCAAAGAATCCAAATCCAATGCGGAATCTTATGGGGTCAAGGATAGTTCGCCACCTCCAGCGGCTGAAGTAAGACCTAAAAAAGAAGCTGTCGAGGAAATGAAAACCACCAGCAAGGGTGGACCATACAATTCGTTTGATGTCGCGGACCTGAAGCGTGGCAGAGGTGTTAGCTTCGACCAAGATCCACCCAAACCCGCATACACCAGTAAAAAGCAAATCTTCAGTGGGGATGGTGGCGCTTTTGACAACGTTTATGGCTTTATAGCCGTGGTGCTGGCCAGCGTGGGTTTGCTGTGCGCTAACTTTCCCGTGGTTGAATACCTTGCTATTCCACTACTTCTTAGCGGCCTTCTGCTTGGAATTGGATCGGCCTTTCTGCCCGGAAGCGCGGTCCAGCGTTTTACAATGCCCGGCATAGTGCTGCTGATAGCCTTCCCCACCCTTTTAATTGTGTTGAAAGCTCCGGAATGGTTCCGGGAAAAAAGGGCCAAACCGGAAGAAGCCTCACCCAAGGATAAATACTTGTGGGTAAAGCCAGGTGAAAGGCCATTGTTACCTGAAAAGCAGGAAGACAAGATTAACGCTTCTCAATTTGCCGTACAGCGAAATGACATCCGTGTGGCAGTGGCTGAAGTCCGTTACAAACGGGCAGAGTATACTCAAAACAAACAAAAACTCTTCACCAAGGAACCCAAAGTTCACATACTTTTAAGGGTGCTCAATTCCGGTTACGAAAAGCCTTTCGATTTTGCAGGCTGGCGCACCTACGGCGAGGGTGCAAAACTTTTTGACCCGGAAGGTCAGGAACTGGGAGAGTGGTCACCTCCAAAGGGTGCGTTGCAAAAAGTGACCCCCACCACAACCCTATTTCCGGGAAAGACTTGTGAAGAATGGGTAATCTTTGATGCCCCCAAGGTGAAATTCGAAACTCTTACTTTGGATCTGCCGGGTAAGGCTTTCGGGGCTGAGGAAGGAAAAATTACCCTGTTTTTGCCTGCAAGTTTGATCACAAAGTGATGTTAGCAGGGTAAAATAGGTTATTGTTGCCGTTGGAGGCTAATCCATGAACCGAAGATCTCGCCTGGCATTCACCCTGATTGAGCTATTGGTGGTGATCAGCATCATTTCGGTTCTGATGGGTTTAATGATGCCCGCGGTGCAGAAGGCACGGGGTGCCGTCAATCGCATTTCTTGCAGCAATAACCTGAAGCAGATTAGTCTGGCAATGTGGTTGTATCACAACACTTTCGACACCTTGCCTGCCAGCCGGGTGGGTAACCAAGGGGCCACCTGGTCTGTTTTGGTTCTGCCCAACTTGGAACAGGAAAACCTCTATCGCAAGTGGGATACCTCCAAAACTTATTACCAGCAAAACCAGGTTGCCAGGGAAACCAACTTGAAGGTTTTCTTCTGCCCGGAACGCAGAACCTCCAGTGCAGCAGGCCTGAGTGTGCAGGGCGACCAAGATTCAACAGGTAATGCAAATGGAACCCATTACCCCGGTGGCTTGGGAGACTATGCTGCCAACATAGGCACGGTATCCAACACAACCGCGGTGGGTGGATTAGTCTTTTACAATAATGATGGTCCATTTGCGGCCCAGACTGGCCGAGGTTTTAACTTCAACATGATTCGCGATGGCCTTTCCAACACACTGATGGTGGGTGAAAAGCATGTGCCGATCTCAAAGTGGGGAATAGGAACTTGGGATTCATCAACTTACAACGGCGACCATCACAATGCCTATGTGCGTGCGGCGGGAAGGCTCTACAAACTGGCCACAGCACCGGATGACATTAATTCCATGAGCTTTGGCAGCTATCACTTTGGTGTGGTGAACTTTGGTTTTTGCGATGGAGGTGTTCGCAGCATAGCCACCAATACATCGGAGAATACCCTTCGCCTGCTGGCCAGCCGCAATGATGGAGAAGTCCTTCCGGATTATTGATTCCGACTGCGTGGATCGCATCAAACCCATGCCAAGTATAGGGTTATAATCCACTCAAGAATGAATGGATCGTTGATTCGCCCTCTGCAAGGATCTATACTTTAAGGAAGGAGCTTTTATTTGAAAGGGTCCGCCCATTACTGTCAATTTTCACAAAGAACTGGAACGAGCGCTTCGCAAGGGCCATTCCATTTTCATGCCCAAGGAATTGCAATCCCTTGAACCCTGCTTGGACCCAGCCGGCAAACTGATTGTCAAGGAAGGCAAAAGCTCTCGCGTTTATCAAATGCGCGACAAGGAAACCAATAAAAAGTTTGCTGTTAAATGCTACCATTGGAGTGATAATTCTCTCGAATCTCGTTATGCCTACCTGAAAGAGATCAAGGAAAAGAACGATATCTCGTTTCTGATCCCATGCACCTTCCATTTGGAAGGAACACTCATCCAAGGTGAAAAATATCCTGTTCTGGTTATGGATTGGATTGAAGGCGTGCCCTTTCGCGAATTCCTTTCCCGCGCAGCGGGTGTACCCCGCATTGTGGACAAACTTGGCAGGTTACTGGCCCGCATTGAAAGAAAAATGTACCGCGCTGGCATCGCGCATTGCTGCCTCGAGGCAGAACACCTGATGCTGGGCAGCAATTCTTCTGAAGAGCGAGGCGTGCTGGTTCTTTTGGATTACGACAATATCTGGACGCCCCAGCTTGCCCATCAGAATATTCTGGAATCCTCCGATCCGCTTTACCATCATCCGCAACGCGTCAGGGAGGGTATCTTTGGCCCGCTGGCAGATCGCTTTGCCTTTCTGCTTTTGTACACAACCCTTACCGCGATAAGGGTTCTCGGGCCGAAGTTCTACAAGGAAAAATCCAACGAACAGGGAATCATCTTTAACCAGCAAGATTTGTCCATGCCGGATGAAGCCCGCATCTTCAAGGAACTTCTTGGCCAGAAGGATAAATTCCTTCGGGGCATCACCCTGGAACTGCAAAATGCACTCGCCAAGCCCATGGGGTGGATATCAAGCCTGGAAACCATCATCAATCGGGTGAAGGATAAAGTGGAGCAAGGCGAATTCAGTTGGGCTGAAATCAATTTCGATGAGGAAGAAAAACCATCATCCACCGAATCTGACTTTGAGGAAGAGGGCGGGCTTAAGAAAGTTGTCGAGGAAATGGCGGCCAGTGGCGCCATGTATGCAGCGCACGGCAACTTTGAGGAAGCCATCAAGCTTTACACCGAATGCTGCAACCGTGACCCCGGCAACCTGGCCTGTCGCAAAAAACTTCGCGAATGCCAGATGAAAAATCTGGACAACAAACCACCCTCCGGGCTTTCAGCGCTTTCTGGTGGTTCTTACAGGTCCAAGGTGAATTCTTATTACAAATCTGCCCAACATGTCGAGGTTCTTGAGGTTGGCGAATCCGCACTTGCAGCCAACCCATGGGATACCGCAACCCAACGCACCATGGGCAAGTCTGCGGATGAACTGGGCTTCCATGATGTTGCCGCCTGGTTATTCCAGTCCGCCTATAAGATTTCCCCCAATGAACCGGATGTTCTGCAGGATCTTGCCGAGTTTCTCGAAAGGCAGTCAGACTTTAAATCAGCCAGGGTAATTTGGGAACGCATCGCCAAGCTGAAACCAGGCGACATGGATGCGGTTCGCAAGGCAAAGGAGTTGGGCGCTTCGGAAACCATGAAGCGGATGTCTGACAACAAGGATGTTGTTATAACCAACCAGAAAGAAAACCCGGCGGTCGCCGAGGAACAGCGCATGCGTGGCATGCTGCAAGATCAACCGCACTGGGCGCCTTTTTACATCGACCTTGCAACCATCCTGAAAAAGGCCAGCCGTTTGGAGGAAGCCGAGGCCACCCTGAAACGCGGCATCGTTCAATGTTCCGCGGACAAACGCTTGCTGTTGGAGCTTGCCCACCTGGAAAAAGTGATCCTCACCAAGCGGCTCGAGGAAATCAAAGAAGTGGTCCGCGAGGATTCCCAATGGCCCTATGCAAAAGTTGCAAGCGACAGCATTGAAATTGAACAGCGCAGGCGCGATTCCGAGGTTCTACGCCTTCGCACAGAGGCAGACCCGGGCAATACGGAAGCCCGCCTGAAACTGGGACTTATGCTTCTGGACCTTGGCGACATCGACAATGCCATCAGCGAACTGCAACTTTCGCGCAAAGACCCCCGGCTGGCATGGAAAGCTCTGGCCGCGTTGGGAAAATGCTTCAGCGCGAAGAACAATATCGCACTGGCCCGCCGAAACTTGGAAGATGCCCTCAAGGCGCTTCCCAAGGAAGAAGACGAGCCACGCAAGGAAATTCTTTTCACCCTGGCCCAAAGCCATGCGGCCACTGGCGATTTCGACAAGGCAGTGGAAATTGCCAACGAAATTGCCAACATTGATTTTTCGTACCAAGGCATAGGCAAGCTTTTGGATGAATGGATGGCCAAAGCCAGGCAGGCATGACTTGCCTTTTCCCCAAGTCCTTCCCTAGGGATATACCATGGCAAGGCATTACTTACGTTTCATAATCATCTTTATGCTGTCAGGCTGCTCCAACGATCAGCCCCTGAACAGAATTCCCCACGGAAGTTCCACCATGGAAAAAATTGTAAAATCGGATGCTGAGTGGATGACTCTTCTTACCCCCGAGGAATTTAGGGTGACCCGCAAAAAAGGCACCGAAAGGGCATTCACAGGCGCACTATGGGATAGCAAGAAAGATGGTATTTACACTTGTGTCTGCTGCGGATTGCCGCTTTTTGATTCCTCGGCAAAATACGAATCCGGCACCGGGTGGCCCAGTTTCTTCCAGCCCGTGCAGAAGGAAAACATCGCGCTGAAATCAGACCGTTCCTTTTTCATGACCCGTACCGAAGTGCTATGCAATCGCTGCGATGCCCACCTTGGCCATGTGTTTGAGGATGGGCCGAAACCAACCGGCCTTCGCTATTGCATGAATAGTGCCGCTCTTCGCCTGGAACCCCGGGAAGCCAAATAAACCCACCCGCTTGCACCTTGATAGCGTTTGGAATTGCCAGTAGAATCATCTTCTGCGCGGGATTGGTATATCGGCTGTGCCCAGCCTTCCCAAGGCTGTGAGACGGGTTCGACTCCCGTATCCCGCTTTTTACATATCTTTATCGCTTATTCGGGATCAAATTCATGAAAAACCCCCGCCTAAAGGCTTTTACGCTAATCGAGCTTTTGGTGGTTATTGCTATAATTGCCATCTTGATTGGATTGCTGCTTCCAGCGGTTCAAAAAGTTCGAGAAGCCGCGGCCAAGAGCCAGTGCCAAAATCACTTAAAACAACTAGGACTAGCGGTGCATGGATACCATGACACCAGTGGGTTTTTGCCTCCTGTCCGAATTACCGGCAACGATGGATGGGCCACTTGGTTGGTTTTAATTCTGCCTTATATCGAACAGGATGGCGTTTATCGCTTGTGGGATACAAAACTCAAATATGCGTCTCAAACACAAGCCGCGCGTCAGGCTCAGATTAAAACGTTCCTTTGCCCTGCCCGCCGTTCTCCTGGAGAACTTAGTACTGCGGAAGGGTTCGACCATTTGACAGCAACCGTTCCGCCTTGGACCACAACCAGCGCGCAATACAGATTTTCTGCCCCAAACCTGCCGGCAGGCTCTTTAACCGATTACGCAGGTTGTGTTGGTGATTTTCGAGGGACGAATAATGTGCTTACAGGTGCCTGGTTTAACAACACATCGAATGGCGCCCTGATTATTGGTGATGTTGCTACAACCCCGGCGCAAGGTGCTGCAACCAACAACACACCTATTCCCACTTTTCAAAGCTCTGTCAAACTGACAAGTATTACTGATGGCACCAGCAACACTTTCATGATCGGTGAAAAACACGTTCCCCAAGGTGCCTTGGGAAGAGCTTTGGCTGGGGATGGCCCGGCTTTCAGCGGGGCCTGGACAAGTTTTTCTGGCCGCATAGCGGGAATCGAGGATCCACTTGCCAAAGGGCCAACGGACCTTACACCCAGTACGAGTGGCGATGGTTTTTATGCCCGAAAATTCGGCAGTTGGCATTCTGGAGTTTGTCAGTTCGCCTTTGCTGATTGTAGTGTCAGGGCATTGAGAACAACGCTGGATACCACAACACTAAGAGCACTTTCGGGACGCGCTGACAACACAGTAATACCGAATTTCGATTAATATAAATTCTCAACCCGATTCCTCTATGGAATTCCCACAAAATGAAAAAGCTATTGCCAATAATATTCCTCTTGTTTTTAGCTGGCTTCTTTTCGGGTTGCGGTCCGTCCAAAGTTCAAGTTTCCGGAAAGGTTGTTTGGAAAGATGGAAAGCCAGCCACTGAACTTGCAAACGGCCAAATCATTTTTGATTGCAAAGAAACCCTGACATCCGCAAGAGGTGTGATTCAGCCCGATGGAACCTTTCGAATCAACACGGAAGGACCAAAAGATGGTGTGATGCCCGGCTTGTACAACATCGCAATTGTTGAACATCGACCCGCCTCTGAAGGTTCAACCAGACTTCCCCCTCAGCATTTGCCAGATAAATATTATTCGTTTGATACATCGGGGCTTACATTCACTGTCACACCGGGGTTGAATGAAACAACCATCTCCTTGGAACGGTTCTCAGGTTCCCGTTAGGAAATGAAATGGAAAATAAAAACAAAATCTTCCTGGGCTTTATTGCCTTGATGTTGTGCTTTCTGTTCCCTAAAGAATCGTATTCCCAGGCGAAGCCTCAGGAAGCTGAGATGGCCGGGTATCTTTTGGTTCCGCATGAGAAGGTGCCTGACAGTTTCAATGCGGGGTTTTCGATGTATGTCGCAGCCTGGCCTTTGCTGGACAAATATCCCGGAAGTCGATTTCAAACCGGCTTGTTTGGCACGTGGATGTTCGCGCAATACCAGGGAACAAAGCCAGAAAAGCTCTATTCGGATATCGAGGGCGGGTTGGGTTGGTGGCGGGACACCCGGTTCGCAACGGAAACCCCCAAGTTTATCATGGGTGGGGTGGCCTTGAATTTCAGCGAATGGGCGAATGGCCCGGGTGCTGGCAAGGGCAGAGATTGGGACAAGCCCAGAGGCAAATATGGTGTGGCCCAGCTAAGCCCATGGGTGGTCTGGCCACCGGATGGTTTGAACCTGAAACAGGGTACCTGTGGAGAGTTGGTTGGGTACGGATACCTGCCATTGCCACTTACAGATACCAAAACCACCACAGCCGGTAAAAATGTTCCCACGGGTGACCATTCGTGGACGCTTTTTCTTAATTCAGGAAACTTCAAAGGCCCGGTGGCGTTTTTCACCCCATATTTCTGGTCACGGGCAACGGTAGAAGAACCATCCCTTGCGGGAATGTTTCTGGATTCAAAACCTTCCAACCCCAATAAGGCCTTGCAGATGGAAACCCAGTATGTTCCCGGCTATCAGGCAAGGGATTCCAAGGGTGAACTATATGCGAGGATTGCCCCAACATTTTTCCCCAGTGATAGTGATGGCAAATCCATTCTTGTACATCAGGTAACGGCTTATGACAAAAGCGCACTTTGGAATTCAGTAAAAGCATGGTTCGATGGCGGTTCCGAGGCCAGCGGTGCCATTAACCCCAAAGGTTCCAGCGTTCATACCTTCCAAGACAAGGGTGGTTCCACTTGGAAAATTTATCCCCCGAACACCCCCCGCGAAAAAAAGATTTCCCTGGCTTGGAACTCCTTTGCAAACCCCATGGCAATTAATCCAACCACTTATGGATATCGCTGGAACAAGCAAATGGTTGAAAAAATTGATTCCGAAAAAGGTGCATTAGTAAACCTTCCACAATATTTTCATCTTAAAAAAGATGGAAACAACAAAGAGGAATGGGTTGTTGTACAGGCCAAAGATGTTCCCATGGAAACAGGATTGACCAAAGTGGAATTCAAAAAACAGCCGCAGAATAATGGCGAGGCATATATCACTCCGGATGATCCACAAAGTTCCTGGAAGAAACCAGGTCCGGTAGCCGGGCCATTTCAAGCACACCTCGGAGATGGCAGTGTGGTTACCTATCATTGGTATCGATTTGCGGACCAACCAGCTCTTTTGAATGCCGACCTGACAGACAAGGAACGCGAAGCCATGCAAACCCGGGTGGAGAAGCTTCACCGCGGTTGGAAGAAAGACAGGGAATACCTTCCAACTCCCACTATAGGAAAGCTTGCTGATCTTGATCCTGCACTGTTGGTAACACCCCCCAAGGGGCTTGAAATTGGATATGTACCCATAGCAACCCGCCAGTCAGCGAAAAAATAATGGGCTTTCATAAATCCAATATCGCAATCCCTCGAAAGTGTGCTTTCGACTCCCAATTTTTAACTAATTATCATAAAATTTATTTAGCCCTTAATAATTCCATTCTTTTTTGAGAGACTAACATGGCACCCAAGCTTTCTCGAAAAGCGTTTACGCTGATCGAACTTTTGGTGGTGATTGCGATCATCGCCATCTTGATAGGATTATTGTTGCCGGCGGTACAAAAGGTCCGCGAGGCGGCAGCCCGCATGAAATGCCAGAATAACCTCAAGCAAATGGGGTTGGCATTGCTGAATTATGAATCCACTTATAATGCCTTCCCCGCCGGCAGGCATGGCTGCGATGGTATCACAAATGGGCCTTGTGCCAACGATACACTTATTCAACGCGATGGTTCCAGCGCATTCCTGCAACTACTGCCTTTTATGGAACTGGAAGGACTTTATAAAACCTTTGATCAGAACGATCTGCCCTACAATCAGGCAAATACTTGGGTTGCAAAAAGCAAAGGTGTTGAAACAAGGCCGCCTGTCATGGTTTGCCCCTCGGATACCAGTGACAAATATATCGCTACCAGTGGTCTAAATGCTGCCACAGGCAGCTATGCATTGGTGCATGGCCAACTCGGGCCTTCACAGGGAATCAGCGCCACTTTAAAGCTTTATAACGGTGGAATCTTCAATTACAAAATCAATCAAAAACGTAACGAAATCACGGATGGCACCAGCAATACCATGGTGATTGGTGAAGTAATTGACGCACATACCAATTTGTCCAGAAACATTTGGTCGGAGGCTGCCAGAAACGAGAGCAGCATGCGCAACACAGAAAACCCACCCAACACCAAGCCGGGCACTGGCATTACCACCTCTCCCTATGGCATTCCAATTTTTGGTGGGTTCGGAAGCAAGCATGCTGGGGGAGTAAATTTTATTTTCGCAGATGGCCACAACCAGTTCATTACCGACTCCATAGCCCTTTCAGTCTACAAAGCGTTATCCACCAAGGATGGTGGCGAAGCGGTTTCCCCTCCTTGATTTTCAAACCATTGGATTCCCCTAAATGATTCGATACATAATAGGTTTTTGCTTGTCCGGCATTTTGGTATTTCTAGCTGGATGCGATTCCGGCCCCAGAATTGTCAAGGTTTCAGGCATCGTTCTTATTGATGGCAAACCTGTACCACTGGGCTTCGTTCAAGTGGCCCCAGCCGGTTTCAGAGCTGCATCAGGTAAAATCAATCAAGATGGAACTTTCACTCTCACCACCACGAATGACAACGATGGTTGCGTAACTGGAACTCATCCCGTGGCGGTGATTGCATTGGAAACCCTTGGGCCTTCCAAGCAGATGTGGCATGCGCCAAAAAAGTATAGTTCCACGGAAACCTCAGGGCTTAAGGTCACCATCGACAAACCCACCAACGATCTCAAGATTGAAATCACCTGGGATGGTGGAAAACCATTTATTGAAAAGTTTGACAAAGAATAAAAAAGGCTCTTCCGCAGGGTATTCCCCGGCATGGTTGACCCTAACCATGTGGATCCGGATTGAATCTTTGTCCCACACCCATTCAAGGATGCTACCAAACTTCCCGCGTTATTCGGTACGCCGAAGAGCCCGTTTTGACGGATAAACGGCTTTTGCAAACCGCTCGGAATCGAATTCCGACTGAACAAGAGGCGATATAGCGAGGGTGCTTTTTTCTGCCAAGTGCAATTTTACGTTTTTTAAAAAATACTTTTAAACGGCTTAAACAATGGCACTTTGACCCATTTCAAGGGCAATTTTCTCGCCTAATAACCGGCCTGATCGCATCGCCGTCTGAATGGATGCCACACCAAAATAATCACCACATGCGTATATGGAATTTTCCATCATGGCGTAACCTTCATGGGTGAACTGAGTAGGTGCCGCCTGCTCTGGCAGTGCATGGGTTACGTTAAATGTTTTTAAATGATCCCAACCATCCACCTGCTGGCCAAACCAGTCTTTCATCTGCTGTCGGACATCCCTAATCAAGTCCTCATCAGATAATTCAGGTGTCCCAAGAATCGAACAGGAAACAAGATGCATACCCGCCGGAGCATATCCCGTAGCAACAAGGCTGGGAACGCACATATTCATCACCAGCCCCTTGCCCTCACCATTCAGGCATAAGATAGGCTCAGACATCGGGCTAACCTTGGTGGCAAAATACATGGTGGTGACTTTTTTCATTTCCGCACCCATACTTTTGCCAAGCAAAGAAGATGCATGACCCTGGTTTGTGGCCAGCACCACCTTTTTAGCTAAAACCTTTTCCCCAGACCCAAATATAAGGCAATTTCCTTCCACTTGAAGGACAGGCTTGCTAAACAGAATATTCTGCTCTGGAATATCAGAGGCCAATTGTTGGGGAATTTCTGCCATGCCATTGGAAGGCAGGGTGGCGTCACCCAGAGCCATCATTCGAAAAATAAAATCAAAAAACCTGCTGCTGGTGCGCAATTCATCCTCAAGAAAAATGCCTTGAAGGAACGGTTTGAAAAACCTCTCAATCATTGATTGGGTGAAGCCGAACTTTTGCAACCTTTCTAGCGTTGTTTGCTCGGGAATATCTATTAACGCATCTTCCGAAGTTGCAACAAGCTGCCTGCGAAGTTCGGCAACCAAAAGTTTGTCTCGGAATGTTCCTATGGGGAAAAAGATACCCCGCAAGGCAGCGAATGGTTTTTTGAAAGGATCCGCCAGCTTGTAAAAACGCTTGTTGTAACGAACCTGGGAACCCGGATAAAAACTGCATAGCTTCAAAGATTTGTAATCGAGCTGTGATCTGGCTTCCGGATACGCAGAATGCAACACCTGGAAGCCATGGTCGAGCTTAAACCCCTGATAATCATCCGTCGCGACTCTTCCACCCGGCCTTGCTTGTGCCTCGTAAATGCGGAATGATTTACCACGCTTTTGGAGTGCCAAGCCACAGCAAAGCCCGCTCAGGCCAGCACCAATGATCGCAACATCCACCTGTTCTGGCATGAGCCTTCCAATCATCTTTGAAAAGTAAACTTACTGGGGATGTTCCAGGCAATGTGCTCCATGGGTTACCGCCGCTCCCAGCCTTAGCAGGCCTGCAATCATGATAGTCTCTGCAATTTCCTGTTCTGTAACCCCAGCGGCCTTGGCCTTTTCGCGATGAATTTCCAGGCAATAGGTACATTGGGTGGTCATAGCCACACCCAGCGCAATCAATTCCTTGTACTTTACAGGTATTGCGCCTTCACGCATCACCTGTCGGCTGAATTCTCGATACGTGGCGTAAGAATCCGGAACCAGTTGAGGCATCTTCTTCAATGCTTCCAGTTTTTTCATGTCATACATGCGCAAAAGCTCCCTTTTGAAAAGTAAAGATAGGCCGAATTTCACGGTTATAACTGATAAGTTTGTGCTTGGAAAAGGAAAAGAACAGGTGTCCATTTTTCGGTGCTATGAATCCCTGTTCTCATCAAAGCCCGCAACTTGCCAGTTTAAATGTTTCCACCCTTACCATTTATCAGCAATTTTTGAATCTTCGAAGTTTTTTCTCAAGCTGCGATTCAATTCAAATCCCAATCTGCGAATAATCAAATAGGGAATGCGAACAAGGAAAATTCAAGAGGTGTTCATCATGCGTACCGCGTACCGTTTTTCTTTGGGACTGCTGGGATTATTAGGAATGGCTGTGCTTGCAAAGGCACAGGTGGTTTCCGCACCTGCAAATTTCAAGACACCCAATCAGCCTAGGCCAGCTTATTCTTTTGATCCTGCGGCCAATATCCCCGGCCAGCAGGTCGGTTACAAAATCAAACATATTACCAATGGATTTGCCGCTGACAGGGCCGGTTTCAAAAACACCGATGTGATCATTCAGGTTAATGGTAAGCCTTTCCACAACGAAGGTGAGTTCAATTCACTGCTACGCGCTTCCTCAGTAAGCACCAAGATTACTTACTTTGAAGGCAATACCGGCTTGGTAAAGATGAAAGAAGTTCGCCATATTTTTGCCAGGCTTGGAATTGAAGGGGATATGGTGCCGCTGAGCGCACCCGTTGCCCCGCCGATGCCTGCCCTGCCCCCCGGACCAGTTGGTCTGCCGCCAGGCGCCATCTTGGCCCCGGTTAATCCAGGAACAGGATTGCCCGGCTAATTTAAACCGTAAAGCGTTCCAGCAAGGCCTCGATACACCTCCGGGTGGCATCGGGGCTTTGTTGTTTTTATGCGTTCGATTCGCGGTATGGAACTTGTTCAGAAAGCCATTTTTCAATGGCTACCCATGTTTCCTCGGAAGACGCATCCTGTAGCAAGACATGCCTTCCCCCGGGTACTTCCACATAATGCATCAGTGTTGAGGGTGCCATCTGGGCAAACTGCCTGGAACCTTCCACCGATGTGATCTTATCCGCATCCCCATGAATCAACAGCGTGGGGGTTTCAAGCACCTGAGGATTCTTCAAAAGCCTCTGCGCAGCCTTGGAGCACTGCAAATACATGCGTGCGGAAATCTTGCGATGAATCAGGGGATCCTTGCGAAAATCCTCTATGAATTCCTCATTCCGTGAAAGATCGGATATGTTCAGTCTGTTGTCCATGGAAACACTGGGGGCAACCACATTCAGTGTGTTCGCCAGGTTTTCCATCCACCAAGGCAACTTGAAGGGCAGTGTCAGCCACGGCGAAAGGGCGACCACACCCTGCACGCTTTGGGGATAATTCATGGAATATGCCAGGGAAAGTTGCGCTCCCAGGCTAAGCCCGAATAACAAGATTGGCGCATCCGGGTGAATCTTCTGCAGTTCGCAGTAAAAGATTCGCATGTCATCAATCAGCATATCGTACGATGGACAATGGCCGCGCGGTCCTTCCGATTTGCCGCACCCCCTGCGATCAAAACCATAGACTGCAAAATCCCTGGCTTCCAGCCTGCTGGCCACATGCTCGTAACGGCCGCTATGGTCGCTAAGGCCATGAACGCACCAGATCACAGCACGCGCCTGGCGATTGGGTTGCCAGCCTTGCCAATAAAGGCGAAGCCGGTCTTTCGAAAGCAAGTTCCCCTCAAAATGGTACATCACGAAAAGTGCCTGAAACCCCAATTATTCTGCCAGACTGGATATAACCTTTTCCAACCGCTATGATCGAATGGACATTCTTTAACATACTGATCTTATCAGACATTCCGGGCTTTTCCATGAAATCCACCACCCAGTATCTAACCTTTCAAATACCGGAACGCATGGGCTTTGTAAACATTACTCCCGAGGTGCGTGAAATTGTTAGTCAAAGTCAGGTTCAGGAAGGCTTGGTACTGGTAAATGCCATGCACATAACGGCGTCTGTGTTTATCAACGATGATGAACCGGGCTTGCATCATGATTACAAAAAATGGCTCGAACACCTCGCCCCCTTTGATGAATCGCCCCAGCGCTACCATCACAACCGCACCGGCGAAGATAATGCCGATGCCCACATGAAAAGGCAAATCATGGGTCGGGAAGTCGTCGTGGCGATCACCAAGGGGAAACTCGACTTCGGGCCGTGGGAGCAGATTTTCTACGGCGAATTTGATGGCCACCGCCCCAAGCGGGTACTGATCAAAGTAATCGGGGAATAAAGTCACTTAGAATTGCAGGCACGATGACTTCGATCCTGGAACAGCAGCTCAGCAGTTCACTTCGGACCGTTCTTGCCGACCTTCCTGCCAGTGCGAACATCCCTGACTCCGAGGCATACCGAGATGTCTTGACGGCACTCCAATACTATATTCCGGTCGTCCTCGGTGAACTCTACCGGGAATGGCTATTTCAAGGGTTGGATGACATTGTACCTATAGAGGCTCGAAAGACGGGCGAAGGTGAGGTAGAAATCCTCGGTATCTGCTGCTTCATTTGCGACCAAACCCTTACACCCATGCATATCCATCTCCAAGTCGCCGCTTCGGTTAATGAGATTTCTTGGCTCGAATGCAGGCTTGGAACGAAAGGACAAGACGGCATGGAGCGGAAACCATACGATTCCTTGGGTGAGATGACGAAAATACTCAAGCGATTGGATGGGCAAGCAAACCTAATCAATTGGGTTTACAAGGTGATTTTCGGCGAACGCCAACGCTAAGTTGGACTGCACGAGGATCACCGAAGGATACGATAATGGCGTGGTCGTCGGTAAATGCCTTCTCCGTCAGCCATCGCTGCGGAAATCCAGCAATAACTTGATAAATCCCCCAAGCGGGTTCTGGTCAAAGTGATCGGGGAATGAAGTTCCAAGTGCTTGCTGATCGTTGTGACCATGAGGATGCAGCCATGAATGGTGGTTTTGATCGGAGCAAGTCCCTCCAAGAACTTGAGCAGCAAGATTGGGGCGAGCCGACCTACCACTCGTCTTTGGTGACAACCTGCCACCGCTTGCGTCGGAAGCCCCTGAACCAGTTCACCGTGGAAGACCTTCGGATCATGATCGGGCAGCAAATCAGCCTCCCGTTTCTCGTCCCGCTCGCAGTTGAAATGCTGGAATCCGAGCCGCTAGCCGAAGGAAAATACTACCCCGGCGATCTGCTCGCTATGGTGTTGAAGGTCGATGAGGCGTTCTGGACCAGCCACGCCGATTCTTTCCAGCGGGTTCGTCGTGTGGTGGGTCGAGTCAAAGACTCCCTTTCCTCTCTTGATGAGATCACCGGTCCAACCGTTCAAAAGCTGCTGGAGGATGCCCCTCGGTCATGGACCTCAATGTAGCTACAGGTCACCATCTAACGACCGCAACAGCTTGATGATCTGTGCCGGGTGACGCCAAGGCTGGCAGTTGCGTGTGCGGAAGCCGAGGTGGTTGAGTTCATCCCAGACCTCCGGGTGCGTCATGCCCTGCTACCGAAGTTCAACGGCCTTCCCTACCAAATCGGCGTATACGGCCTGCAGCGTCTCCGGGATCAACTTCTTCCTCGGCTTCTTGGCCTTCGGGGTGGTAACATGTATGGAACGGAGGAGCATCCCAAACAGGGATGGTGAATGCCATGCACATAATGGCGTCTGTGTTTATCAACGATGATGAACCGGGCTTGCATCACGATTACAAAAAATGGCTCGAACACCTCGCCCCCTTTGATGAATCGCCCCAGGTGAGAGCCGGTCAAGGTAATTGAGGAGTAATTTGCATGGAAAAACCGCAGGGTAACACGATCCTGCATGTGGACATGGATGCGTTCTTCGCATCGGTGGAGCAATTGGATAGGCCGGAACTTAAAGGGAAACCGGTGATTGTGGGTGGCAGACCGGGTGGCCGGGGTGTGGTAAGTGCCGCATCTTACGAAGCCCGTGTTTTTGGTGTTCATAGCGCCATGCCCTTGAGAACGGCGCAAAAGCTGTGCCCCCAGGGAATGTTTTTACCCGTGCGTTTCGAACGCTATGCCTTTTTCAGCAAGATCATCCGGGAAATTTTTCACCGATACACGCCAATGGTGGAACCCCTCAGCAGCGATGAGGCCTTCCTGGATGTTCATGGCAGTGAAGCCCTGTTTGGCAATCCCGAGGAAATTGGAAGAAAAATCAAGGAGGATATTTTCCACGAGACAAAACTCACCGCCTCGGTGGGGGTGGCCCCGAACAAGTTCCTGGCAAAGCTTGCAAGTGATCTGAAAAAACCCGATGGGTTTGTGGTATTACCGTTGGAAAAGATTCCCGAAATATTGCATCCCCTGCCTGTGGGAAAAATCTGGGGCGTGGGCAGGAAAGCTGAGGCACGGCTGCACGCGTTCGGTTATCGGACCATAGGCCAGATCGCACAATCCAACCCTATCGCCCTGCAGCAGGCCTTCGGCGACTGGGCCCATCATTTGTGGGAACTGGCAAACGGAAAAGACTCCCGCGAAGTCACCCCGGATCGGGTAGCAAAATCTCTAAGTGCCGACACCACTTTCGCCCAGGATATCGATGACCCGGATTCCCTCAGGGAAATACTCTTCGGGTTGGTGGAGCACCTCGGTGGCAGGCTTCGTCGCAAAGAATGCAAAGCCATGGTGCTGGAAGTAAAGTTAAGGTCATCGGATTTTACCACTAAAAGCTGTTCACGAACCCTTGCTGAACCAATGGATCAAACCCTGCTGCTTTGGAAAGAAGCCCAGACTTTGCTCGAACAACTTCTTAGGCAAGATCTTTTGCCGGCAAGGCTGCTAAGCGTTGGGGCAAGCCGTCTGGCCCGCCCGGGTCAGGTACAGGGCAGCTTGTTTGATACCGAGGAAAACCAGAAGCAAACCGGCGTGGATACTACAGTGGATGCCATCAAGGAAAAGTTTGGTCCAAAGGCAATCCAAAGGGGCCTTTTGATCGAAAATGGGGGAAAAGGCCCTTTGGGTCTGCAGAAAAAGAGAATCGATTAACCCCCCTTGTTTCAGGCGGGATTTTTAGCAAAATATGTTTGTCAGCATTTGGCTGCAAATTCATGGCGGCGTAGCTCAGCCCGGTTAGAGCAGCGGCTTCATAAGCCGCGTGTCGCTGGTTCAAATCCAGTCGCCGCTACATTCTTTTCTCGAACTCCCAAGCTATTCACACCCCGCTTTCGGGTTCACGCCTGCGGATAATTCCATGTTTCCCAGGATTTTTGTATCTCTGAGCTTTGGCCTGTTTTGCGCAATGTATTGCCATTGGAACAAACCCACCTTGGATAACAGCCTTGTGGATTTGGACTGGTCATTTCATGCTGCCCAAGACCTGATCCATGGACAGAATCCCTACCGCCATGAACCCTCTGCATTCCTCATTCCCTATCCTTTGACTTCTGCCATTCTGGTCATGCCATTCAGCTTTCTCCCGGGTAACCTTGGGTTACTGATAGTTGTGGGGCTTGCAAGCGGAACCTTGGCTTTTTGCATTCTTTCCCGGGAACCTTATTGGCGTATCCTTTTGTTTCTTAACCCCTGTTTCCTGCTGGCAATCAAATTGGCACAATGGTCACCCATACTGCTGCTGGCATACTACTGCCCAGCCCTCTCTTTTTTGTTACTGGGCAAACCCAACATCGCTCTTCCAATCCTGACCCGTTTCACCCTCCGCCTGCGGTACATCATTCCATGTTTGTTGCTAATTATGGTTTCACTCCTTGTCATGCCAACATGGCCCACACGGTGGCTTTCCAGCCTTGGTCCATACAACGGGTTCATACCCATGCTAACTTGGGCTGGGCCGTTCCTGGCTCTTGCGCTTCTGCGCTGGCGTGAGAAACAAAGCTGGTTTTTCCTTACCCTTTGCCTGTGTCCCCAGCATCGATTCTTCTACGACCAGTTACTGTTATGGGTTTTACCGCAAACTCGAATCCGCATTCTGGTATTAACCCTTTCCTCCTGGCTGGGGTATTTTTTGATCAGCCTGAGCCATCAAAACCTTTGGCCGGCAGAACCCTACCTGTTACTATTTCTTTACCTTCCCACCTTGTGGATGGTTTTATTCCCACCAGCAATCGATGAAGTTGAATCAAAAAAGGAACCAATCCCATGAACAAGACCTTGCTTTGCATGATGTTCCTCCCGGGAATACTAATGGCGCAGGATGCCGACCTCATCATTACCAATGCCAGGGTGGCTACCGTGGATAAAAACTTCACCATCGCCGAGGCTATGGCCATCAAAGATGGAAAAATTCTTGCCACGGGTTCTACGGAAATGGTTCTCAAGCACAAGGGTTCTAAAACCACGATAAGGGATCTTGCAGGCAAACTGGTTTTGCCAGGGTTAATCGATTCCCATGTTCACCCCATGGGCGCGGCCATGCATGAGTTTGATCACCCGATTCCACCCTTTGAAACCATCCAGGATGTTTTGGACTACATCAAAGCCCGCGCAAAGGTTCTACCCAAGGGAGAATGGATCGTGCTCAGGCAGGTATTCATCACCCGTTTGAAGGAACAACGCTATCCAACCAAGGCGGAGATGGATGCTGCGGCACCGGAACACCCTGTTCTCTATTCCACAGGCCCTGATGCCTCAATCAATTCACTGGCGCTGAAACTGAGCAAGATAGACAAGGATTTCAAGGTAAACGATGGAGGTGCTGGCTATATCGAGAAGGATGCCAAGACTGGCGAACCGACAGGTATTTTGCGCAACTGCACCCGCTTTGTGAAAACATCGCAACCCTCCCAAAGACAACCCAACGAAAACGACCACCTTGAAAGACTTGAACTTCTTCTGAAAGATTACAATAGCGTTGGTATCACCGGGATTGTGGACCGGGGTGCTGGTGATTCCTCGCTTAATCGTTTCAAAAAACTCAGGGAAGCAAACAAGCTTACTGTAAGGCTGGCAGCTTCTGTTTCCATGGGAACCTCGGACCCAATGGAAAAACTTCAAGCATCCATCACCAAGTTATCCCAACACCCCCTTCGCAAGCCCGACCCATTCATCCATATCATCGGGGTAAAAATATTCCTGGATGGTGGCATGCTCACCGGTAGCGCCTATATGAAAAAGCCCTGGGGCATCAGCAAGATCTACTCTATCGAGGATCCGGAGTACCGTGGCCTGCTTTTCCTTTCTCGTGAAAAACTATTGGGCATGGTTCAAGCAACGGTGGAGGCAGGCATGCAATTCACCGCGCACACCGTGGGAGATGGAGCCGTGGAAACCTTGGTGGGTGTTTACGAGGAAGTTAACAAGACCAAACCTGTTCGGGCCACAAGGCCATGCATTACCCATTCAAATTTCATGAGCCGCGAAGCCGTGGAAGCCATGCCAAGGGTCGGTATTGTCGCAGATATTCAACCCGCGTGGCTTTATCTGGACAGCCATACCCTGGCAGCGCAATTCGGGGTCGATCGGCTCGAATATTTCCAACCATTGCAAAGCATCTTCAAGGCGGGTGGGATCGTGGGTGGTGGTTCGGATCATATGCAGCGCATCGACTCACTGAAATCCGTGAACCCTTACAATCCATTCCTGGGGATGAGCGTTGCCGTCAATCGCCAGGGCAAATACTTCCCACAGAAGCTGAGGCCCGAACAAGCCCTGACCCGCGAGCAGGCCATCCGCTTCTACACCATGAACAATGCTCACCTGATGTTCATGGAAAATGAAGTAGGTTCCCTCGAAAAAGGCAAACTGGCTGATTTCATCGTCCTGGATCGGGATATTCTAACCTGCCCGGAAGACCAGATTGCCTCCACCCAGTGCCTGGAAACATTCGTGGCAGGCAGACAGGTTCACAAGGCAAAATAAAACATCGTCCCCCGAATGATTGCGGAAGACGATGTTCTTGTGTTCAAAAACTGCCAAAAGGAATTACATGTGCGCAATCACGGCTGAGCCGAATTCGCTGCACTTGATCTCTTTGGCGCCTTCCATCAGGCGGGCAAAGTCATAAGTGACTTGCTTGGCACCAATGGCCCCATCCATACCCTTGATAATCAGGTCGGCTGCCTCGGTCCAGCCCATGTAGCGAAGCATCATTTCGCCGGAAAGCACCACTGAACCGGGGTTGACCCTATCCAAGTTTGCGTACTTGGGTGCGGTTCCATGGGTGGCCTCAAACACCGCGTGACCGGTGATGTAATTGATGTTTCCACCAGGGGCAATACCAATACCACCAACCTGCGCGGCAAGCGCATCGGAAAGGTAATCACCGTTCAGGTTCAGGGTCGCAATCACATCAAATTCATCAGGGCGGGTAAGAACCTGCTGAAGGGTAATGTCGGCAATCGCATCCTTCACAAGAATCTTACCAGATGCCAGCGCGGACTTCTGCTCTTGGTTGGCGGCATCCTCACCCTTTTCCTTCTTGGTCCGTTCCCATTGATCCCAGGTATAGGTCTTCGCGGCAAATTCTGTCTCGGCAAGCGCGTAGCCCCAGTTACGGAAAGCCCCCTCGGTAAACTTCATGATGTTACCCTTGTGCACCAGGGTAACGCTCTTGCGCTTGTTGATAATGGCGTATTCAATGGCGCTGCGAATCAGCCGGTCGCTACCTTCGCGGGAAACCGGCTTGATGCCAATACCCGTGGTTTCAGGGAAGCGAATCTTGGAGAATTCCTTGGGGAAGTTTTCCTTGAAGAGTTTCAGGAACTTGGCATTCGCCTCGGTTCCCTGTTCAAACTCGATACCTGCGTAAATGTCTTCGGTATTTTCCCGGAAGATGACCATGTCCACCTTGCCGGGATTCTTCACGGGTGAGGGAACACCCTTGAACCAGCGCACGGGACGCAAACAGACATAAAGGTCCAGCAATTGTCGTAATGCCACGTTAAGGGAGCGAATACCACCGCCAATGGGTGTGGTCAGCGGGCCCTTGATGCCCACCAGGAATTCGCGGAAAGCCTCCACGGATTCATCGGGCAGCCAGTTGTTGAACTGCTTGAAGGCTTTTTCACCGGCATAGACTTCCATCCAGGAAATCTTTTTCTTTCCGCCATAGGCTTTCTCAACGGCAGCATCCAGAACGCGTACTGAAGAACGCCAGATATCCGGGCCGGTGCCATCACCCTCAATGAAAGGAACTATCGGCCTGTCTGGCACGTTTAGCTTGCCATTGGAGATGGTAATCTTGTCACCCTGGGGAACCTTGATGTGGGTGTAAGCCATGTGCGAAATCCTCTTAAAACGGTTAACGGAATAACATTAGCCAATGAACTTAATATATGACCCGCAGCCGGAAGGATAGGCAAAGGAATTCTTCGAATAAAAGTGGGGGGCTTTCAGCGAACGTCTTTCAGTTGGCCTGCGGCTAAGCTTTCTTCTCGCCAAAGTGATCTTTCGTCGTATCTTAAAGGCTAGGAAGGGGTTCAGTCATGGCCAGAAATACGATCAAGTCTTTGTCCGATGGTGTTCAGGTTGAAGAGGTTTATGTAGCCCAGGAGAAGCAACTGCGGGCCAATCGAAATGGTAACTTCTACCTTCAGGTGGAACTTCGGGATCGTACCGGCACCATCGCCGCCAGGCAATGGAACGCAGGCGAGAGCCATTTTCGCTCTTTCGACAATGGCGATTTCCTGAAAGTGCATGGCAAGGTTCAACTCTTCCAGGGCACATTGCAAATGATCGTGAACTCGTTCGAGAAAATTCCAGCCGATCGGGTCGATCTTTCCGAGTTTCTGCCACACACCGAACAAGACATCAGCAAACTGTTTGAAAAGGTTCGCAACCACCTGCGAAGCCAGAAAAACCCCCACCTGAAGGCATTGGCGGAATCCTTCCTGATGGATGAGGCACTGATGCAGGATTTCTGCAGGGTGCCCGCGGGAATTCGCCATCATCACGCTTACCTGGGGGGATTGGTGGAACATGTCGCAGGGCTTCTGGAAGCCTGGGACAGGCTGGCGCCTTTGTACCCATCTGTTGACAGGGACATTCTGATCACCGGAATATTCCTTCACGATATTGGCAAGATTCGTGAGTTAATCTGCGACAAAACCCTTTCCTATTCGGATGAAGGACAACTTGTTGGCCATATAGTTCAGGGGGTGGAAATTCTAAATGAGAAAGTCGCAGTGGTTCCCCAGCTAACCGGTGAACCCTTCCCAGTGGAATTGCACTGGAAGTTGAAACACCTGATTTTGAGCCATCATGGCACGTTGGAGTTTGGCAGCCCGAAAGTGCCCATGACACTTGAGGCGATCGCATTGCATCATCTGGACAATTTTGATGCCAAGATTCATGCCTTCCAAAAGGAACTTGAGGAAGCAGGCAAGGATGCACGCTGGACTCCCTTCAACAACCTGCTTGGAAGAAAGTTGTTCAAAGGCGCGGTTGACTCCAATAACAGTCAGCAAAACAGCTAGAATAACATAAGTGGTTTCCATTCTCCCAAGGGGTAGTCGCCATGGGTCGCATCCACGATCAGATCCTGCAGGCGCTTAGCAAGCGCAACTACCAGCCTGTTAAAACCCGCGAACTGGCCCGCAAGCTAGGCCACGGTGGGGGTAGCTTTGGTTCCTTCCGGCAGGCTCTGGCTGATTTGGTACAACAGGGCCGCGTGGAAATCACCCGCAGCCAGACTATCCGAAAAGCCGGGCCTCAAGGCACCGTAGTGGGAACCTATCGTACCCTTGCAAATGGTGGTGGTTTTGTTCGACCCCATGCTGTCGATGGTAATCAGGCGCCGGAAATCCGAATCTTTCCGGAAAACGCCCTCGATGCCTCCACTGGCGACATCGTCATGGTTCAAATTTTGCGCAAGGCCACACAGGATCGCCCTGCCACTGGACAGATTTTGCGGGTTACCGAAAGACAGTCTCACCAGTTTGTCGGCACCTATTTCGAAAGATCAGGCGAGGGCTTTGTAAAGGTGGATGGAAAGGTCTTTGCCCATTCGATCCTGATTGGTGACCCCACCACCAAAAATGTAAAACCCGGCGACAAGGTTGTGTTTGACATGATTCGGTTCCCTTCACCCGAGGAAAGGGGACAAGGGGTAATCACCGAGGTGCTGGGCCCACAGGGTGCCCCGGGTGTAGATACGCTTGCCATCATGCGAGCTTACCATTTGCCCGATCATTTCCCCAAGGATGTGCTGGATGAGGCGCACCATGTGGCGGAAAACTTCTCCGAGGAAAACCTCGATGGCAGGAAGGACTTTACCGCGGACCTTGTGGTAACGGTGGATCCCATAGATGCCAAGGATTTTGATGACGCAGTGCAGGTTATTAAGGATGAAAAGACCGGTCACTGGAGCCTTGCGGTTCATATTGCCGATGTATGTGCCTTTGTAAAGCCAGGCGGTGTATTGGATAGAGAGGCCAGAAGTCGGGCCACCAGCATTTATCTTCCGGGCAAAGTTATCCCCATGTTTCCGGAAACGATCTCAAATCATCTGGCAAGCTTGCAGCAGGACAAGGTTCGCTATGTCCAATCCGTCTTCATGGAATTCGACCCGGAAGGCCGTAGAACGGAAACACGCTTCGAACGCGGGGCCATTCGGGTAAAACGAAGGTTCCATTACGAAGAGGTGCAGGCTTTTCTGGATAACGCCCCCAATGCACCCGCCTTGGATGATGCAACCGCCAACATGGTTAGAAACATGAGGGAACTCGCGCTGATTCTAAGGCTGCGAAGACATCGCAAGGGTTACCTGCAATTGGATATGCCAGAACCAGAACTCGAGATGGATCGTGGCGGCAAGGTTACTGGGGCGCACTATCGATACCAGGATTTAAGCCACCAGATCATTGAGGAGTTCATGCTTTGTGCCAACGAGGCGGTCGCAGAGCGTCTGCGTGATGCTGACTGTTTGTTTCTTCGCCGCATTCACCCGGAACCTGATCCGCTGAAATTGAAGGCTTTTGGAAGGTTTGCAAGCTCGCTGGGTTTCGAGGTGGAGAACCCGGAGGATCGCTTTGCCCTGCAAAGGGTATTGGAGGAATCCGCTGAAAAGCCGGAAAGAACCGCCGTGCATTATGCCCTGCTGCGTAGCTTGAAGCAGGCTGTTTACAGTCCGCAGGAAGAGGGACATTACGCCCTTTCCAGTTCCTGTTACTGTCATTTTACCTCGCCCATTCGAAGGTATCCCGATCTTACCGTGCACCGACAGTTGGATCGTCTCAGGCAAACCGGAAAAGGAACCTCCGATGAATCTGAACTGGCGTTTCTTGGCGAGCATTGCAGCGCCATGGAACGCAGGGCGGATCTGGCAGAGCGGGAACTCGTTAAAGTAAAATTATTGGAACTTTTAGCCACCAAGCTTGGCGACCACATGCCCGCCATGATCAGCGGGGTGGCAGAGTATGGGTTTTTCGCCGAACTAAAGGAACTTCCAGTCGAGGGTTTGGTCCATATCAGTAATTTGCATGACGATATCTACAGGTACGATGGTGAAACTCACACCCTTACCGGCATGAAATTCAAGCGCAGATTCCGACTTGGGGATGAGGTTACCGTGGAGATAGCCCGGGTGGACATGCCCAAAAGGCAACTTGATTTCCGACCGGTTTTGGCAATAACCAAACAGCCCAAACGGGGGCAAAGGTAAGTCGTCATGCCCTATCCGGATTATCCCTGTACCAAGTGCAATTCCTGGATTGATCCGCCGCCTGGAACCAAAAAAGGAATGAAGTTTATCTGCCCGCGCTGTGATGACCGGGTGACCTGGTTCGGGCCTGATATTCCTGAAGATGCGGTAGTATCTCCCCCGATTAAGATGGAAGTAACGGAAAGAAAAAAAATTACCGCGGGAAGCGTTGTGGCAGTAATGTCCTTCATGGCGCTTGTCGGCCTGATATTCGCCCTAAGCACCCAAAAAACCCGGCGTGAACGCGACCACGCACCCAGAAAGAAAGACCCACGCGAAATTTATCTTTCCTGGGTTCATTCCGACTCCACCCTGCTGGCCACTTTGGATTTGGAAAAACTGCGGGAATCCGAAGCGTTTGCACCATTGTTGAAAACCTTGGATGGCAACAAACAACAAGACATGGTGGCAAAGTACATCGGGTACAAAGCCAGGGAAATCCAAGTTGCATGTCTGGAACTAAACCCCGAAAAGATTATGGGGGCCACTCTGGTTTTGCGAACCAAACCCAAAATTGATCTTGAGATATTGGCCACACGGCTGAAGGCTTCCGGTTCCGGTTACCGAAACGGAAGGGAAACCATGCGATATCCCGTAGATTTTTTTCCAGTTGGCCCCACCTTTGCCAAACTTGAGACCAATACATTGGCCCTTAGTTTTTTACCCGAACGCCTCGATGCAATACCCCCCTTTGCCAGGGATGGTCTGCAACATTTGAACAAGCGCATCTCACCTTTGGTTATTGAGAGAATCCCGGGTCATGCAATGGCGTGGTTTGCCAGCCAAGGTGGCAAGTTAAACTTAAATGGTTTTGCAATTCCAGCCATCGAGGAAATCCCATTGCTGGAAATGATGGAAAAAGTGGATTCCTTTGCAATTTGGGTGGAGGATCAAGGCAAAATCATGCTGCGATCTGAAATCCTTTGCCAAGATTTAGAGTCTGCTCGAAATCTAGAGGAAGCTATTTCCTCCATGGGCAAGAAGAATGCAACGCCTGTCCAAGTAGCCTCCCGGGAGAAATGGTTAACCTTGCAAATGGAGCTTTCCGGCGAAAAACTGCGTATTTTGGATGATTCCTTGCCCAAAATACTCAAAAAAGACCGTTAGCAAAATGGGAATTCATCGTCTTCTAACCGTGGGAGCAAAAATTGCACCTTTTCTCGCTAAAGAGAATCGATTGGCAGCCAGACGGGTATAATTAATCAGTCCGTTTGGGAGAACATGGTGCAAAAAGAGTTCCAAAGCTACTACGATGCATATTCCCGCGAAGTTTGGGCTGTTGCCTACGGAAGGGGAACTAATGCTGAAACCGCCAATGATGTTCTTCAGGAAACTTTCCTGAGGTTATGGCGGGAAATGTGTAAAGGTGTTGAAATACGGGAACCGCGTGCTTGGCTTATTCGGGTTGCAAGAAATCTTGCGGAAGATATAGCCAGAAGCGCATTTTCCAGAAATGGAACCACGGAACCCGGCCTGATGGATCAGGTAAAATCAAGAACCGAACAGCCGGAATATGCGGTTTTGGAAAAAGAACTGCATGGTCAAATCCGGGAAGGAATGCAGGAGTTAACCACACAGGACCGCGAAATACTTACCATGCGGTATTCGATGGATTATGAAATACCGCAGATTGCCAAAGCCTTGGGCTTGCATACTTCGGCGGTTCATATGAGACTAAGCAGGGCAAGAGCCAAACTGGCAGAATGCCTGAACCAAAAGGGAATTCATACTGCGGGTATTTAAGATTTCTGGAGAATGGATGAACGAGCTGGCAAACGAACCTCTGGATGAAAAGCTTTCGGAATTCTTCAAATCAGAATTTCCCAAGCCTTTTCCAGCCGCCCCCCGGGTAATTATGCCTGTGCGAATGGCCAGGGGCGCCAGTCCAAAGGCAGCCCGATTTGCCCTTGCCGCCAGTTTGTTGATTCTTGCATGCTTGGCAATCTTCTGGCCTAAAAATATCAACAACAATAATTCCAGCCTTCGCAATGGCCCAGCCTCGGCTTCCGATGACAAACGCCATCAGCTTCGATTTTTGAACGGCAAAGAATTGCCGAAGAATATCAGCCCCACAAGTTCCAAATAGGCTGACTGCTTTAATCAAAATAAATTTTACTTTGCCTTGCCAGAAAGATGTTGGCGCCTTTTGCGAACGCTTTCCGCCAGACTATTTAACAACTTTTCAGAATCTTCCCAACCCAGACAGGCATCGGTAACACTTTGGCCGTAGGTTAGTGGTTTACCTGCAACGAGATCTTGCCGGCCTTCCACCAAGTGCGATTCGACCATAACACCAATAATGCGCCTGTCACCTTGGGCAATCTGGCTTCCCACTTCTGTCGCCACTTCCATCTGCTTTTTGTACTGTTTGGAACTGTTGGAATGGGAAAGATCTATCATCAACCTTTGTGGAAGTGAAGCACTTCCCAACGCCAGGCAGGCAGCATTCACGCTGTCACCATCGTAATTGGGGGTTTTGCCACCCCTTAGAATAATATGGCAATCTTCGTTTCCGGCAGTCTCCACAATCGCAACCTGACCATTTTTATGAACCGAAAGAAAATGATGCGGCTGCGCACTTGCAAGCAAGGCATCCACTGCGATTCGCATGTTGCCATCCGTTCCATTTTTGAAACCAATTGGCGCAGACAGGCCGGATGCGAGTTCCCGATGAACCTGAGACTCGGTAGTTCTAGCTCCAATGGCACCCCAGGTGATCAAATCACCAATATATTGGGGAGATATGGTATCCAGAAATTCGGAACCTGCCGGCACCCCTTCCTGATGAATTCGAATTAATAAATCTCGGGCTATGCGAAGACCTTCATTAATGCGAAATGTTCCATCCATATAAGGGTCATTAATCAGACCCTTCCAACCAACGGTAGTGCGGGGTTTTTCAAAATAAACCCTCATGACAATCTCAAGGTCTTGCGCCAACCTGGCACGAATCGGAGCAAGCTTGCGCGCGTAATCAGTGGCTGCAGAAGGGTCATGAATGGAACACGGCCCTATTACCACAAGAAGACGGTCGGAATTTCCGCGAAGGATGTCCTTCACTTTCTTGCGGGTGTCAGCAATCAGCTTTTCCGCAGGGGTACCCTGAACTGGGAAAAAACGAATGAGGTTTTCCGGTGATGGCAACGGAACCACATTGCGAATGCGTTCATCATCCGTTAGGGAGGTTTTATCATTTGGAACAAGGGGACGGAAATCTTCTTGGTTCATGGCACGCTCGGAAAGAATATATCCCATTAGTTTAGCATGAAAACCCCCATCTAAAAGGGGTAGAGCCCCATTAATAAGACTTCGGAGGATCCAAGGATTCCGGCTTCCTTGATTGTATGGGGCGCATTATGGGGTTATATTCAGGCTTTACACCCCCCAAGGAGTACTTTTTTATGTTGAATCGTCGTCAATTTGCACAAACCGCAGTGGCTGCCTCGGCAGGTTACATGGTGAACCATGGACCTATTCAGGCCATCGAACCTGTTTCCAGACATGGCAAACACCATATCAAGCTAAGCCTGGCAGCGTATAGCTTCCGTAAATATCTCGACATTAAGGGCAAAACTCCCCCCACAATGACCTTGCTGGATTTCGCAAAATACGCTGCCGAACAAGGGTTGGGGGCCATTGAACCAACTTCCTATTATTTTTCGGATGTATCCAATGAATTCATGTCCAAGTACAAGGTGGAATGCACAAAGCTTGGGCTTGATATCAGCGGAAGCGCCGTTGGCAATAATTTCTGCATTCCCGATGCTGCCAAGCTGAAAGAACAGCAGGCGTCTGTAAATTCATGGATCGAACGCTGCAGCATTCTAGGTGCGAAAACCATTCGAATATTTGCAGGAACTGTTTCCAAGGGGGATTCGGAGGAGAAAGCTCGTGAGCGTTGCCTAAATGCCATAGGTGAGGCCTGCGATTACGCCGCTAAATTTGGGGTGATCCTTGCCCTGGAAAACCATGGCGGCATTACCGCCAGCGCTGAGCAACTACTCTATCTGGTGAAAAGCATCAAACATCCTTACTTTGGAGTAAACCTTGATACTGGCAACTTCCATACTGCCGATCCTTATGGCGATCTGGAAAAACTGGCACCATACGCGGTTACTGTTCAGGTAAAAACAGAAATCCAAAAAGCGGGCCAAAAGAAGGAAGATGCCGACCTAAAGCGAATTGTGGATATGCTGAAAAAGATCAATTACCGTGGCTATCTTGCCTTGGAATACGAAGCGGCCGAGGAACCAAAGGTAGGGGTACCCAAAGCGCTGGAAGAATTGAAAAAGCTTGTCGGTTAGCAGTTAACAAAAAGCCCCCGGAAAACCGGGGGCTTTTTTATTGGAATTATTTTTAACCCAGCACCCATGGATGGTCCACCAGCTTGTAGTTGACCAGTTCATCAGCCTTGAACCAAAGTGCCAGCTCAATCTTGGCGTTATCAACACTATCACTGCCGTGAACCAAGTTGTTCTGGATGCTGATGGCGTAGTCGCCACGCACTGTGCCGGGGGCAGCCTTACTTCCATCAGTGGGTCCCATGATGTTGCGAACAACCGCAACCGCATTAGGTCCTTCCAACGCAATGGCCACAGTAGGGCCACCGGTCAAAAACTGAATCAGCGATTCAAAGAAAGGCCTGGCCTTATGAACTTCATAATGTTTTTCTGCAAGTTCACGACTGGCATGAACTAGTTTCAAGCCTACGACCTGAAGGCCTTTGCGTTCAAAACGGCCGACAAGATCCCCAATCAGCCTGCGCTGTACTGCATCGGGTTTTAACAAAACAAGCGTTCTTTCCATGAGAATTCACCTGCAAAAAGGAATATTTCGTGCCAAATCTCTTCAATGAAATGGTATGGATTCTACGCACGAGGTCGAGAAAGAACCCATTCTGTTTACTCGGGATCGTTCGGATACCCATCACCTCTTGCTGCCAATTTTTGCAAAGCTGTCATGCTAATATTTTCTTTCAAAGCCCTAACAGAGCCATCACCCATGGAGACCATGCATGAACCCGTATGAAATGAATAGAGTTCACCCTGGTTCCAGCCATTGACTGTCAAGGCTGTATTGACCTGAGCGGCAGTTGTTACCTTGGCGGGTGCTGTGGTTGCCCCTGAAAAAGTAATTGGTCCAACAGTGCCTGCACAAACAATATTGTTTGATTCGGAAGCCCAAGCTCCTCGAATGCCCCATGTAGCAGTAGTCGCCAAATCATTGTACTTTTTGCCTTGAACCCAACCTTCATTTCGCGCACCTGACTCACCCAACATGATCGTATTACTAAGCCCATCCGATATTTCTGCAAACCTGGTCTTCAGGTTTGCAGTAAGAACCCCATTGATGCCTGGTGTGCCTGGATAAGTCATACCCAATGCGGTCCAGACAACGGCATTATTATTACCTCGTGTGATAGGCCAGTAGTCTGATGTGGCAGGACCTTTTGTCCAGCCTGCAGGGTTGGGGCTGATGATATGCGGACTGGGAACCGAGGGACATTCAAAGGATGGAATTCTAGTGGCACTGACATTTTGATTTGCAGCAGCACTCCAGTCGACCTTGAAATTGTAACCCCCGTTGGCAGTCAACAGATTACCTTGTTCAATGTAAGGCAAAATCACAGCTAGGAAGCTTTGTTTCGAATAGGTAAAAGGGGCAGCATTCTGACTGGTAAATTCCAACAAATCAGGGATTAAAGTTGTGGAGGTGGTATTTACAACTCCCGGTGGCAACCCTCCAAAAGTTCCCTCAAAGTTATGACAGGCTAGGCCAAGTTGCTTGAGGTTATTCGTACATTTTGCCCTGGAGGCTGCCTCGCGAACCTTCTGCACGGCTGGCAAAAGCAACCCTATCAGAATGGCGATAATCGCAATCACTACCAGAAGCTCGATCAGCGTGAAGCCCTTCACGATCTTACGACCCATGATATTTCTCCCAATATTAAGAAATGAATGACAATATTATCATTGTCACTTGACTAGGGAGAGTTCAAGAATCAATTTGAAATTATTGCATGATTATGGAGTTTCGCAAGCATTAGAACCATCATGCTGTGGACATTTTCTCCAAAAATGCCTGGTTCGAAGGGAACTGGCCAAGCTTTTTCACCAAAAGTTCCATCGCCTCCACAGGCCCCATGGAAACCAACATTCGCCTTAGCATGTGGGCTTTTTTAAGAACCTCGGGTGGAAGAAGCTTTTCCTCTTTCCGGGTTCCAGACTGACAAATATCCATCGCGGGGAAAATTCGCCTATCGGCAAGCTTTCGATCCAGCACCAGTTCCATGTTGCCGGTGCCTTTAAATTCCTGGAATATCACCTCATCCATCTTGCTGCCGGTTTCAATCAGGGCGGTGCCCATAACAGTCAGACTGCCTCCCTCTTCAAAAGCCCTGGCGTTACCAAAAAGCCTTTTGGGAAGTTCAAGCGCCTTGGCATCGACCCCACCACTCATGATGCGGCCGCTGTTTGCGGTATTCTTGTTGTATGCCCGGGCCAGGCGGGTAAGGCTGTCCAATAGGATAAACACTTGCCTGCCCTGCTCCGCCAGCCTTCTGCTGCGTTCGATTACCAGTTCCGCCGTGCGAACATGACTTTGACTATCGCGGTCGGAGCTGCTTGCAATCACTTCGCCACGAATGGTGCGGCGCATTTCGGTGACTTCTTCCGGCCTTTCATCAATCAAAAGAACTATCAGGTGCAATTCTGGATGATTGGTTGAAACCGCCTGGGCGATATGCTGCAAAAGAACCGTCTTGCCGGTCCTTGGCGGGGCAACTATCAATCCACGCTGTCCCTTGCCAATGGGAGCAAGCAAATCCATAACGCGAGTTGTTACCGGTTCCTTGCCTGTCTCCAAGCGAATCTGCTCATGTGGGTCAATGGCGGTAAGTTCATCGAAGTTACGCTGCTGGAATTCTGCCGCCGGCTTGCCTTCGATGGTTTCAAGCTTCAGAAACTTGGGATATTGGCCCTCGCGGTAGGTTTCGCAAAGGCCCCCCAGAAGGGTTCCCTCGCGCAAGCCGTGTCGTTGAATCATGGAAGCAGCAACCGCGGGATCAGAAGGCTGTGGCAGATAATGCTTGGCAACGCTTCTAAGAAAACCATAACCCTTTGGATGCAATTCGAGAACCCCTTCGACAAAAGGGGCATCTGGCGGGATCACAATTTCCGTTTGAGACTTATCAAATTGTGGCGCGGATTGCGATGGTTGCTGTGGTCGCTGGTGCTGCGGCGGACGACTTTGCGAGCGTCTGGCGGAATACTGCTGGCCAGGGTGCGGTTTACCCCGGTAATTTGGCCTGCGCGAGGGCCTGTTGCCCCCTTGCGAGCGACCGCGTTGGTCGTTGTTCATACTTTGCGATGTTGGGTTACTGCTTCCATGGTGCCATCTTCAAGTGGCACCAATTGATAATCTCCAAAAAGATTGGGCGCCTCCACCTGGAGGATCTTGAGTACTTGAATAGCCAGTCTGCGAATTTCATCCTCCGCATGGCGATTACCACGCATCTCGATGAAATGCCTAAGCGACCTGGCATTGGCTGTCACAAATATCTTGGTTTCGGTGGCGTTCGGAAGAACACTTCTGGCCGCCTGCCTGGCAAGCTTTCTTCTCAAGGTTTTGTCCGGCTCGTCCTTGAACTTTTCAGCAAGAAGCTCCACCAGCTTCACATAACCGGTGTGTGCCGCCTGAACCGTTTCCAGCCAAACCTTGTGGGACTCGGGGTCGTTGGCGATGCATGGTGGTTCGACATATTCCGCGATCGATTCATCGACATAACGCTGGCTTAGCTGGGAATAGCCCATACCCGCGCGATGGCGAACCAATTCATGGGTCAAGGACCTGCTTACGCCGGTGAACACAAAGTTCCAAACCGCATGCTCTAAAACCGAACCATGTCCCACTTCAAGAATATGGTTCAAATAAGCATGATTGCCACCAGGCCTGGGTTTGGCAAAGCTCATGTAGCAAACTCTGCCTGCTACCTCGGTAAGGTATTCGCCTGCAACTTCGGTATCCGACTGCCAGGAAACACCATGGTCCACCAAAAATTGGTCCAGGGTGGCATCATCCACTGTTTGCCGACCCATCAGGTAAACTTTGGGTTCCAATACAACCTTCATCGAAGCAATATCGTGTCCAGTGACGGCCATGTATCCCTGCCTTGAGATTTATGAAACTCAACTTCCAATCGAAGGAATCATTCAGGAAATGAATCCAAGGTTCGTGGAAACCCTGGCGATTTTCATGTTTATATTAATCGCCATCTTACAGCCTACCCCCGGGAAGTCAACGAAGTAACCGGGTTTATGTAAGGATCGTGAAATTTAAAAAGGTTTGTGGAAACCATGGCAGTTTCTAGTGGGTCTTTCGCCCGGGTTGGATAAAATAAAGCTTAATATTTGCTTGTTAGGCTAGGAACCATCCATGTCTTCAGAATCGAAGTCCAGGCAGGTAAATTTATCCAAGCCGGTCACAGTACCAGATTTGCTTCAAAGTAAATCTCTGGGGCAAAAGATTACCATGGTAAGTGTATACGACTTCCCCATGGCACGGCTGATGGACGATGCCGGGGTTGACTGCCTGCTGGTTGGGGATTCACTTGGAATGGTGATTCAAGGTAACAATGATCCGCTTTCGGTCACACTTGCCCAGATGATTTATCATGGCACCATGGTAAGCAAGGCATCCAAAAGAAGCCTGGTAATCGTGGACATGCCTTTTCTTAGCTATCAGGTCTCAAAAGCACAGGCCATTCGCAACAGTGGAAAGGTCCTTCAAAAGACAGGTGCCCATGCGGTAAAACTTGAGGGAGGCCAAAAGATTGCCAAAACCATACGTGCGATCAGCGAGGCGGATATTCCCGTGGTAGGTCATGTTGGATTAACGCCCCAATCGGTCCGCAGGCTGGGTGGCTTTAAGATGCAACGAGATGAAAAAAGAATCCTGGATGACGCACTAGCGGTGCAGGAAGCTGGTGCCTTTGCGTTAGTGCTGGAATGTGTACCTCCTGAAATAGCCCGAAAGTTAACCCAGCAACTTAAAATTCCAACCATCGGCATAGGTGCTGGTCCACACTGCGACGGCCAGGTTCTGGTGGGACATGACATGCTTGGAATGACCCAGGGCTTTCACCCGAGGTTCTCGAAAAAATTCGCTGAGATCTCAAGCCTGATTATTGATGCAACTCGCTCCTACTGTCAGGAAGTTCGCTCTGGCAGCTTCCCTGGCCCCGAACACACTTTTGAATAGCGCTCCACCCATGAAATCATTCCACCTGGCGGAAGCTCTGACATTTTTCAGGCTGTCATTCCTGGTGGTGGTTTGTTTCTTGCAAGCCTTTCCCTGTCAGGCGGAAGATCTGGCAACGCAAAGAAAGCTTTTACTTCAGGGTAAATTCGAGGAGGCCCGGGAAGGCCTTGAAAAACTTTTATCCAAGGCTGCATTCAGGCAGGAAGCTTTGGTGGCGCTAAGCCACTTGCTCGAGGAAACGGGCGAAATCCAAAAAGCAGTTCAACTGCTGGCAGATGAGAAAAACCCCTCACCACAAGTGTTGGGTAGATTGGCTCAGTTGGAATACCAACTAGGCAAATGGGATCAAGCCCTGCGGCATTGTGAACAGGGATTAAAAGCCCAACCAGATGAATTGTTATGTCGATGGATTCGCGGAAGAATCTGGTTTGATTCCGGAGAACTGGAAAAAGGGCTGGCTGAGTTCCTGTGGTTTGTCCGCACCTACAGCGAAAGGCTGGACACACCCAAGGCTTTCACCAAGGCAGCCGATTTATGCCTGATTGCCCAGGCAAGCTTGGAACACGCAAACTGGAATGGCTTGGGGGATGAATTACCCACCATCCTGAAAGATCTTTTGGGAGATGCCATCAAAGCAGAGCCAGACTACTGGCCGGCTGAAGCCCTGGCCGGGCAGATACTTTCTAGCAAGTACAACAGGCCAGAATCATTGGCAGCATTCGACAAGGTTTTGTCCATTCATCCTGAAAATCCGTCTGCGTTAACAGGGAAGGCCCAGGCCGCCTTGGATCGGTTGGAATACGCTGAAGCTGAATCGCTTCTAAATAGAGCGTTGAAATCCAATCCCCAGTATGTCCCTGCCATGCTGGGCAGGGCATCTCTTTTGATCTCCCAAGGTGAACTTGAACCTGCGCGAAAAGAACTGGCCAAAGCCCGTGGCCTGGCTGGTCGTCATGAAAAGCTTTTGGGAATGCTGGCTGGCATAGCATGGCTGGAGGGAAAAACCGCCGAGCTCCAGACCTTGGAAACCGAGGTTCAAGCTTTCGACAAAAAGCCTGCGATGTTCCATGCTGAGATGGCGGAGATACTTTCGGCCCGAAGACGGTTTCAAGAATCCATGGCAAGGTATCAAAAGGCCATCGATCTACGACCAAACCTTCCCGAACCACATATCGGCTTGGCCATGTTGAACCTTCAGTTGGGTAACGAAGCCGAGGCAAAAAAACAGCTCGAGAAAGGTTTTTCCCGCGATCCATTCCATGTGAGGGCTTCCAATTGCTTGAAAGTCCTGAAGCATCTGGGAAGTTACAAGACCCTGGAAACCGAACACTTTCTAATAAGGCATGACCCGAAAAACGATTCGGCTTTGGCAGCTATTCTGGCCTTTCAATTGGAACAACTTCATTCTCAACTCGCAGCACGATTCCGCTTCACACCCAAGGGCAAAACCCTGGTGGAGATTTTCTCTTCTCACGAGATGTTCTCGGGCCGGACAGTTGCACTGCCAGACCTCCACACGATTGGGGCCTGTACAGGCAAAGTTGTTACCATGGTTTCACCCCAGGGCAAGTCGGTGTCCAAGCCATTTAATTGGAACCGGGTCATGCGCCATGAGTTGACCCATATATTTAACCTGGAACAATCCAACTTCATGACCCCGCACTGGCTTACTGAGGGGCTTGCAGTATCCCAGGAAGGTTATCCAAAGCCAGCTTTCTGGGCGGCGGAACTTCAATCACGATTGCAATCTGACAGGCTTTTTGATCTGGGAAATATCCAGCTTGGTTTCCAACGACCAAGGTCCCCCATGGATTGGCAGATGGCTTATTGCCAAAGCCTTTACTATGTGGAATTTTTCCAAAGCAAGCATGGGCCCGAGGCGCCCAGAAAGTTACTTGAAGCCTTTGGCAGGGGTTTGGGAACCGAAACGGTTCTAAAGCAAGAATTAAAGATGGATCCCGCCAGGGCAGAAACAGATTTCAAGGAATATCTGCGCAAGGAACTCCCTGGAGGTAAATCGAGCCAATCTTCAAGATCCGTCTCGGAGTTGAAAAAAATACTGGAAAAATCACCCGCCGATGCCGATGCCCAGGGAGAAATGGCATGGCAAATCGTGGGGCGTGACAAGGCTCAGGCACGAAAGCTTGCAGAGGCAGCCCTGACAACCAAACCATCGCAAAGCAAGGCTCTGTTAACCCTGGCAAAACTCGCAAAATCCTCCGGAGACAGCAAACAAGAGCAGTCTTATCTGGAACAAGCCTGCAAATCATCGGATGACCCTGAAGCATTCTTTCAGTTGGGACGAATGTTTTATGAGTCATCAGAATTCCCCAAGGCATTGGAACTGTTTCAAAAGGGTCTGGATATGGAACCAGCCAACCCACGATGGCTTGAGTACCTTTCCCGAACGTATGCCCAAATGGATGACATACCAAAACAGATGGAGACTCTGCAGAAACTTTGCGAGCAAAACCCGGATGACTTAGAAAAACGCAAGCGCCTTCTGGGGCTTGCTTTAAAGGCTGACCGAAAGGCGGATGCTTATCAGGCAGCACGATGGGTTTTGGAAATTGACGCTAATGACAGCCAAAGCCAGGAATTATTCTTGGAACAGCTAAAGGGACAAGGGAAAATCGAAGAGGCAAAAATGCTTGAAGAGGCCTTCAAGAAATAAGGGTGGGCAATGAGTGCAAATTTGAAGGATCTCCAAAACCTGATCCGCTCGATGTATGGAGCGAAGGATTCCTCTCGCGGAATCGAGGGAACTTTCATGTGGTTCATGGAAGAAGTGGGTGAACTTTCCGCAGCTCTGCGTGGGAAAGATCATCAGGCGTTGGAACTTGAATTCGCCGATGTGCTGGCATGGCTAGCAACGCTGGCAAACATTGCCAAGGTTGACCTCGAAGATGCGATCCGGAAAAAATATGGTTCCGGCTGCCCGGGTTGCTCCGAGTCTCCCTGTGCTTGCGGACCTGCAGAAAAACCCTAGGAAAGAATTCATGATCCGAGTGGCTTGTGTACTTATGATTTTGGTCAGCGCCAGCCTGGCAAACGCCAGTCCGGTCATTGCCAAAGTACGACTTGGGTTTCCCTCTTCTCAGGGGGCCATTACCCGAAACGCATTCTGGATGCCTGTCAAATTGGAATTGAGTGCGGGAACAGAGCCTGTTGCTTCTTCCTTGCTGGAGTTGGAAACAACCGATGGAGAGGGAGCCATCTACCAGGTCCATGCCCAAATACCTCCAATGGAGGCAAATTCCAACAAAGCCATCTTCACATATATTCGTCCTGGATCTGCGGCAAGCATCCTTACCATCCGCTGGAAAACCCAGGAAGGCAAAATACTGAAGACCTGGGTCTCAGCATCCCGAACTTCCACAAGCATGGCAGGACCCAGAGATTTCATGATTGCCCTGGCAGGTTGCGATCTTCCAAAACTGAAGGAAACCGCAATACAGATGTCGAAGACCGACACCAACAAACAGGTGACACTGGAACGACAGGCCAGGAAGTTTGTTGATCTAATGACTTTGGAGGACCTTCCCGATCAGGAAATAGGTTACGAAGCAATAGATATTCTGGTTCTTTCCTCAAAGTCTTCCCTGGCCAGCGAATTACTTAGGGAACCCGAACAGAAACGGTTGAAAGCACTTTCAAACTGGTTGCTCGGCGGGGGAAGGATTCTTCTGGATAGTGGATCATCTTATGAGACAACACAAAAGCTTCTTCAGGGATTGGGAACCGCGGAATGCACCATTCCAAAAATGGATCGAAATGCAGAAGGCCTTCGCGCCTTGAACGGACTGAATCGCTGGGTAACCCCGTTGGTGGGACAATTGCTTCCCATGAGGGTGAAGGAACTTGCGGTACTAAAACCCGGTAGATTTGCCCAAACCGTGGTGCGTGAACCATCCGAACCATCGGATCCGGTGGAAAGGCCCATACTTGTGCAAATTCCACGATCCCGAGGCAGAATCCTTTTATTCGCGCTTCAATTCGACGAAGCACCTTTTACCTCGTGGGATGGCCAACAATCTTTCTACAACCAACTATTGATTGAGCTTTCCCCTCGCAACCCGGGATATGCACCGGGAAAGTTTCCCCCGGATACCTCCGTCCCACGCCAGGAAATTTCAGGGGAGTTCTTGCGATCCCTGGAAACCTTTGAGCAGGTGCCCGTCTTCCCATTCGGATGGGTTGCCATTCTATTGCTTACTTACATCGGCGTGGTTGGCCCATTGGATTATCTTGTTACCCAACGATGGCTCAAAAAGCCCGGCCTTACCTGGATATCTTTTCCGTTGATAGTACTGGGATGTTCTTGGGCAGCCTGGGCAACCGCGGAATCCTTTAAGGGCAATCAGGCTCGCCTTAACAAGATTGATTTGCTTGATGTGGACCAAACCTTGGGCGTGACCCAAGCTTCCTCCTGGTTTTCTTTTTTCAGTCCGGCTCCGGGGGAATATTCTTTTGAGATTCAGCACCCCGAAAAGATGCATGGGTTGACCAAGCCAAACTCCCCCAGGATTTCTGTTCTGGAACCTCCGGATAGAAACTTTCGGGGTGGTTCCAGAACTCTGTTTCGCACACCCTACGAATACACCCCGGGTGGAAATGGTGTGGAGCATTTTGGCATACCCGCATGGGCCACAGCCACCTTTGAAGGACAGTGGTCCGCTAAGGCTGAACCATCGCCAGTGAATGCCAATTTGCGCCATTCCAGGATCGACCCAACAATTCTGATTGGTTCCATCACCAACAATCTGCCTTTTGAAATTGAGGATTCCACACTTTTCTATCACGATACCTGGTATTCGTTGGGCAAACTTCAGCCCGGGGAAACCCGAAGGATTGATAACCTGCAGGTGGGCGGCAGGGGCCTTGCCATACAGAATTGGTACGATTCAAAAATCCTGGGCCAAATTACTCCACCGAACAAGGACACCCAATATTTCAGTCTGCAGAGACTTCTAAAGGCCACCCTCTTTCACGCCCACCCGGAGGCAACAGACCCTTTGTTCAACAGCATGCTTCGCAACCTGGATCAAAGCTGGAGAATGAAGCAGGTTGCTGAATCTTTTCTGGATGCAACCACCCGCATCCGTCATGCCGAGGAGGTGATTCTGGTGGGGCACACTTCCGATAAAACCGACAAGGCTGCCTGCTCCCTAACTGCGCAAATAAAAGAAACCACCGGGAAAACGAATTCACCGGTTCAAGTTGCAAGCTCGCAGGAAACTTTTATTCGGGCCATTCTTGCCATCCAACAAGGGACCGAACCCATCACCGACAAGACAGGTGAAAAAAATGATTGAAACTCGTGATCTAACCAAGATGTACGGTGACCTTTACGCGCTTAATCGCCTGAATCTCCGACTGGATCGTGGGGATGTATATGGCTTTATAGGCCCGAACGGGGCGGGTAAAACCACCACCATGCGCATTCTTGCCACCCTTTTGAATCCCAGTTGGGGTGAAGCTACAGTTTGTGGTTACTCCATCTACAACAGTTCCCGCGAGATTCGCAAGCTGATCGGTTACATGCCGGATTTCTTTGGCGTCTACGATGACATGAAGGTAACCGAATACTTGGAATTCTTCGCTGCCGCGTACCGAATCCAGGGAGCAGACCGCCGCAAAAAATGTGACGAGGTTTTGGAACTGGTGGATCTGGGTTACAAGCGAGATGCATTGGTCACCAGCCTATCCCGAGGCATGACCCAAAGGCTTGGGCTGGCCCGAGTACTACTTCACGACCCGCAGGTGCTTTTGCTGGATGAACCCGCCAGTGGACTGGATCCTCGCGCACGAATCGACATGCGAAACCTGCTGAAAAGACTTCGATCCATGGGCAAGACCATTCTGGTTAGCAGCCACATTCTTCCGGAACTGGCGGACATTTGCAACAAGATCGGCATCATCGAAAGAGGCCAGCTTCTTTTTGATGGCGATGTGGAGACCGCCATTAAAACGGTTCGGCAAAACACCATCATTCATGTTGGTGTGGAAGAATCACGCATGGCAGAGGCAGCAACCTTTCTTCGCAAAATGGATGGCATACTCCAGGTTGAGGAAAAACCTCCATTACCATTCCTGCGCGTGACCCTGGCATCTGATCGCAAAGAGGGCAGCTTTATTGCCGAGGCACTGGTGAGATCCGGCTACAAATTGAACACCCTTTCCCAGGAAGAAGTGAACCTGGAAGATGTGTTTATGGGTATCACCAAGGGTATCACCAATTAGGTGGAGGTCTTTTCATGCGGGTTCTGGTTACTGGTGGCGCAGGTTATATTGGCTCTCACACAGTCCGCCATCTGCTGGAGTATGGCCACGAGGTAACTGTTTTTGATAACCTGTCCAAAGGTCATGCAGCATCCGTGCCGGCAGACATCCTTGTGGAAGGAAGCCTTTCGGACAGTGCCCGGTTGGATCATATTCTGGTTACCCTGAGAATTCAGGCAGTGATTCATTTTGCTGCTTTTGCCCAGGTGGGTGAATCGGTTCAGCAACCTGACCTTTACTACCGAAATAATGTTCTGGGGACATTTAACCTTCTGGATGCCATGGAAAAGGCGGGTGTTCGCCGAATGGTTTTTTCCAGCACTTGCGCGACGTATGGCATTCCCGCATCGATGCCAATTGTAGAGGCCACACCTCAAAACCCTATCAACCCATATGGCCGAACCAAGCTCATGGTGGAATGGATGCTTGAGGACATGGTCCGCCACAAAAATTGGGCATGTGCTTCCCTGCGCTATTTTAATGCTGCCGGCGCAGACCCAAAGGGAGATATCGGCGAAGATCACACGCCGGAAACCCACTTGATTCCATTGGCTATTTTCGCGGCCATGGGTAAAACCAAAGGCCTTGAGATTTTTGGCGATGACTACCCTACTCCGGATGGAACCTGTATCAGGGATTACATTCATGTGCTAGACCTCGCACAAGCCCACAGGTTGGCCTTGGAAAAAATCTCTCCGGGTACTCACCTCAAATTAAATCTTGGAACAGGCAAAGGCCAGAGTGTACGAAATGTGATTGATGCCGTTCGAAAAGTTTCCGGATTGGATGTTCCCTTTCGAATGGGCAAAAGGCGGGAAGGCGACCCACCTTCCCTGGTAGCCTGTTCCGACCTGGCCAGAATCACACTCGGCTGGAATCCACAATACTTGGAACTGGAAAAGATCGTGGAAACAGCCTGGCGTTGGCACAGGGACCATCCCAACGGTTACGCCTGATTCATGTATATCTTAAGCCCGGAAAATGTTTCAAATTATTTGAAAGCCCGTTTAGGAGGGGAAGCTGGCGATTTCACAGTCAGTCCCTTGGGCGGTGGTGTTTCCGCCCATGTGTACCAAGTTCAAACCAATAGTGAGAATTTCATTCTCAAGCAGGCTTGCGAACATCTCAGGGTGCACACCCACTGGCAAAGTGACCCTGCAAGGGCTGACCGGGAATATGCTTTTCTAAATTCCTTTTTCCCGCTTATTGGGGAGAGCAACCTGACCAGACCGCTCTGGCATGATTCCAACAACCATATTCTTGCCATGAGCGTGGCATTACCCCCGGCCACTCCATGGAAGAAGGAACTGCTTGAGGGAGTTGCGGAAACCAGCCGGGCCAGGCAAGCTGCCGAATTACTTGCCAAGTTGCATTTGGAGTCGATCATGCAACCAAGCCTTCTTGGCCGGCTCAATGACAGGGAGATTTTTCGGCAACTTCGTGTGGAGCCATTTTACGACCGTCTGGCACAGGCTTTTCCCGAGCTTGGGGGTAGAATTCTCGCCCTGTCGGAAAGCCTTTTATCCTCCACCATGGGTCTTTGCCACGGAGACTTCAGTCCAAAAAATCTTCTGCTACATTCAAATGGTTTAATCCTGGTAGATCACGAGACCGCCCACCTGGGAGATTGTGCCATGGACTTGGGCTTTTTTATTGCACACCTTACTTTGAAAGCAATCAAAGCAGGAGAAAATCGCAGGTTATTTGGGAAACTGATTCGGACTTTCCTGGCAACTTATTTTGGGTTTGGCGGCCCCAGGGACATCGATTTTCAAAGGCGGGCTCTTGGGCATTTGGGGGTGGTAATGCTTACCCGTGTGCTGGGCACAAGCAGGGTGGATTACCTTTCTGAACCCCAAAAGGAGGAAGCGAAGCAACTTGCAATCGCCTCGCTTCAGCATACTTTCCACAACTGGCGTTATTACCCACCTGCCAGTTGGTGATTACTTCTTTTCGTTTTCTTCCAGAACCTTAAGTTGTGCAGAGCCATCCACAACCAATTGGGGCTTGTTGTTATAAGTTCCCACTTTGCCATCAACTTGGATGGTCTTACCCTTGAAGAACTTGATCGGATCGTTGAATTTGTACTTCTCCTTGAGCTTTTCGGCAGCACCGGCACGGACCAAAACCGTAAAGTTGCCATCCTCCTTAAAGCTAGACTTGGAATTCAAAAACATGTTGCTCTTGTTTTTATCCATCCCAGCGGATTCAACTTTCATCTCCATCTTCACTGTCTTGTCAACCATCTTGGCAGCTTCGTCCGGCCCGATTGCCTTTTCCTGTGCCATCGCCAAAACAGAAAAACCAAACATCAAACATAACCCGACAAGTAATCGCTGCATGTTAAGTATCCTTTCATGAATGATTTGAAATAGATCAGAACGCATGGGAATCAATGCCGCAAGCTAAATCCCAATCTGCAATTCAGGTCGGGTTATTCTAAGGCAGGACTTCAGACTTGAACTTGAGGTCGTTGATAAGGCAGGGGTGTTTGTATTGTTCCAAGGTACCGCCAGTTTTTTTCAAGCGCTCGCGGTCCCATTTTTGCCATGTACCAGTGGGAAGCATGAACGCTTTGATAGGTCCCAGGCGGGCACTTTCCCGCTTACTTTCGTATTCAATATTTGATTTTCGCAGATCAGCCTCAAGCCGTTGGGCGACCATTTGAGCATTTTCCGCAGGCATTTCATTAGATTCAATGAACAATCCATAATAAGGCTGGTCATCATTCCAAACAGGGGCAACACTGTAAACATTCAGGGCCAGATCCAAATCCTTGAGAATGTTTGCCATCGCCCCGGTGATCTGATATTCAGATATTTTCTCACCGGTAAGGTTCGCAAAGTAAGAACCCTTGTTCAGAAACTCAATCAAAGGTGTCTTCTCATGATACCCGGTACAACGCACAACATCATGAATGTCGTAGCGGTAAAGACCATATGAGGTGGTAAACAAAATGAAGTAATTCCTTCCCGGAATCAATTCATGCGGCAAAAGGATGGTTGGGTTGGGGGAGTTTTTTTCCTCTTCAGGGATGAACTCAAAAAAATGCGTTGTGACATCGAGAACCCCGGAAGGTGTATTATCCTGCAGGGGAATGGTCATGCGTCCCTCACTGGCTATCAATCCCACATCCCGGACAGGCATGTTCCCGAAGAACTTCGGATAGTGGCGCAGGTAAGCACCCATGCTGCCACCAGTCCAATTCCCCAGAAGCGAAGTGGATGGCCAGTAATCTTTTGGGTAAAGGGTTCCGTGCTGTTTGATAATGTTTTCAAGCTCCCCTACCCGTTCCTGGTGTTTTTTAATCCTTCCGGAAACAGCGACTCTTACCTCAGGGGGAATATCAAATTTTTCAGAAAGAGTTCCCTCGTACAAATCTTTCAGAAGTGTTTCTTTTTCAAGATCTCCCGCCTTGGCAAGATTGATCATTGTGCTGGGGTTGGCCGCGAGTATCATGCCCACCCTGGAGGGAATACTTAGGCGGATGGCTGTGTAATACTTGGCAGCGGGATCTTTAATTCGACTTACTTCGGGAGGTACCCTATACAACCAACGAATGACTTTTTTCTGCATGCGGGCGGTAAGGCCTGTGACACTTCCACAAGGCACGTTCGATTCGCTGCGGTATTCATCCCAATCGCCGCTCATTTGAACAATGGGCTTAAACTTGATTTCAGGATGGTCCATGAAGGCTGTAAGCCCCCACATGTTCCAGCCCCTGCGGTAATCTTCCAGATAACTATCCGTAACGGGAATATACTTGCGAGTATTGGTAGTGCCCGATGTAAGGGCAAACATGTGGATGATCTTATCGGAAAGGAGGGCAGAATTCTCCCCCTTGCGAACCCTGGCCATGTAAGGCTCTATCTGTTCGTAACCGCCAACCTTCAGATTGTTTTGATAATCCTTGATGGACTTGATGGACTTAAAATGAAAGTCCCTGCCAAAGTCAGTGTCTTGGTGCCTGCGTAGAATCGAAAAAAGCAGATTTTGCTGAACAGTGACCGGATTCTGAATGGCCTTGTTAAATTGATTAATCTTCCGCTGGATGGACCTTCCCATAATTGGGGAGACAACACCCATAAGAAAGGCCCGGCTGAGAGCGTAGCCTATTTTTTCAAGCATAGATGGCATTGGATGTTTCCGGAACTATCTGGCTGTGGCCAGTGAAGATACAGCAATTTTGGGATAGTTTTGCGCCGGCTCTATGCCAGCCAATTGATGGTTAAAAAACTGAAGCACCCGTGTGCGGTATTCATCCCCAGCGACATGGATGCCCCCATTATGCTTTGCACCGGGAACAATCCACAACAGCTTGGGCCCTTTGGCCAAGTTGAAAAGGTTTCTCGCCATATCAGGCCAAATGTAACCATCCAACGCACCATGAATCATGAACCATGGCTGCCTTAATCTGGCAAGCCTGGGTTCCAAATGTTTGAAATGGCAACCACCACCCCTCTCCTGCTCGGAAAGACGGATGGCATTGTAGCCTATAATCTGGAAAAACCACGATGGTATCAATGGATGCAGTGAAACCTTATCGCTGTAGATGCTTATCCACTGACGCATATAAGGGACCATGGTGGTCATGCTTGCGAAAACACCATCCGAACAAATACATCGTATGAATGGATCTTCCGAAGCTATATACAGACCCGCCGCGGCTCCTTTGCTCATGGCGAAAAGGCCAATACCCTTGGAATCTTTGTCCGGCCTGCTTTTCAAGTAAGCTATCGCCGCCTTGCAATCATCAACTTCGTACTGGGTAATCCACTGCAAGGGTTCATAATTTGGCTGACGATCACTGTCACCCTGGCTTCTGCTTTCATAGGTAAAAATGTCATAACCGGATGCCAAAAGCCAGTCGCAATAAGAGGAACAAGACCAACGGTTTGAACCAAATTCCAGGCCAAAAAGAATCACGCCTTTCCTGGGCTTTTCCGTCTTTAAATAGCAACCCTGCAAAGTAAGACCATCCGAGGTGGTAAATCGAACTTCCTCCGCATCGGGATTTGGCTCCCCCCGGGGAATCACAAACAACGGTTTTTCCTGGAAGATTCTTCCAACGAACTGAAGGTATTTTTTTTGAATGAGATAATAGGCTACCGACAAACCAATTGTCATGGCTATCAGTGGAACGAATAACAGTAGCAGGCCTAAATAGATCAATTCCATGCAAAGCAGCCCGAAAAAACCTAGTTATGGAAAGCGCTAACAACCAATGAAGTATTCTGGCCACCAAATCCAAAGCTGTTGCTAAGGCAATGTTCCGCCTTTGCCTGACGGGCCTTGTTTGGAATGTAATCCAAATCACATTCAGGATCGGGTGTTTCGTAATTCATGGTGGGGGGCAACCAGCCAGTGCGCATGGATTCCACGCAGGTAATCAACTCCACCGCTCCAGCGGCGGCAATCAGATGTCCCATCATGCTCTTGATGCTGCTTACCGGTGTTTTGTAGGCATGAGCCCCAAACACGCTCTTGATGCCGATCGTTTCCACACGGTCGTTTACCTGGGTACTGGTGCCATGGGCATTGACATAACCGATTTTTTCAACCGGTACACCGCTGTCTTGGATGGCTCCAGCGATGCAGGCAATGGCTCCACGACCTTCGGGATGACTGTCAGTTACGCGGAAGGCATCAGCGGTGGAACAATAACCCGTTAACTCGGCATAAATTTTTGCGCCACGCTTTCTGGCATGCTCCAGCTCCTCGATCACCAGCATTCCCGAACCTTCACCCAGGACAAAGCCGTCACGGTGAAGATCGAACGGCCTGCTGGCCTTGGTTGGATCACCCTTGAATGTGGACAATGCGGTAAGAAGATTGAAGCCCGTCACACCAAATGGATGAATCATGCTATGAGATCCACCGGTCAGCATCATGTCCGCATCGCCATGACGGATCATTTCCAGGGCTTCACCAATGGCCTGGCTGCTGGCGGCACAGGCCGTAAGGCAGTTGTAGTTTGGTCCTTCCAGGCAAAAATAGTCCGCCAAATGTGCCGGGGTGGTATGCAATTCCTGTTCAGATTCATGGCCCGCATGGAAATACTTGAGGCCATCTTTTTCAAAGGTGGGATTGTCCAGAGTTCTGGTTTCTTTGTTGTAGGCGCGGGCAATCAGGGAAATCATGTTGTTGAAATCCTGAATTCCCTCACCGGAACCCAGGTAAACACCAAACCTGGTGCGATCCACATTGGAATTTTCAGGCATCAGTCCCGCATCCGTAAGAGCCTGTTGGGCTGCAGCCGCCGCAAAACGGCTGTTAACGCCACAGTTCTTCCAACGGCTTGCATCTTTCACGAAATTCGCAAGCTCGAACCCTTTTACCTCAGCCGCAAATGTGGTGGGGAACTTTCGGGCGTTGAAACGGGTGATCGGGCCTATGCCACTCTTGCCAGCGATCAGGTTATCAAACATTTCCCGAACATTATGGCCGAGCGGAGTAATCGCACCCATGCCTGTAATTACAATTCTTTTGCGCATCTTGGTATTCCAGAATCTTGCTGTGCCTTATTCTTTCCAAGCCCGAACAACCACCGCGGAGCATTGACCAGTCTGGTCCATGCCAACCTTCACCACGCAAGGTTTTGACATTGCCCTGGGTTTATTAAGAACTTTCACCGGGCAATCAGAATCAGGTGTTTCGTAATTCAGTGTTCCGGGTAACTGACCGGTTCGCATGGCTTCCAAACTAACAATCAATTCCACAAGCCCACCTGCCGCACCCAGATTGCCCATGTAAGACTTGAAAGCCACCACATCCACCTTGTCGCCAAAAACCTTGTGGATACCCTGGGCCTCAACACGATCATTGATTTTCGTGGCAACACCATGAGCGTTGACATGGTCGACATCCGCGTTGGATATCCCAGCTTCTTTCATGGCAGCTTCAATGGCACGGCTAACGCCACCACCGTCTTTCTTCTGGTCAAAGGCGGCACCAAAGCCAAGAACCTCTCCCAGAATTTTAGCACCACGCGAACGCGCATGGTTAAGTTCCTCAAGGGCAATCACGCCCGTGCCTTCGCCGATTACCATGCCATCACGATTTTTGTCAAAAGGCCTGCAGGCCCTTTCAGGATGACCAGGATCATGCGCAAGTTCTTCAAACAGGCAATGACGGGTCATGGAAAGAAGGTTGATTTTGCTTTCAGCGCCACCAGTCAGGAAGAAGTCGCCCTTATCCCTGCCAAGAAGCCGAAAGGTTTCACCCAGCGCAAGCAAGCTTGCAACATCACTTTGGGTTATTGAATTATTTGGCCCCTGTGCATCATGAAGAATGGACACCTGACAGGCCAGCATATTGGGAAGGTATTTCAACATCCAAAGAGGCTGGATGACACCAAGGCCCTTTTCACCCCAAACATCCAAATCAACATTGCCCGGGGTTCCATCGGTGCAAAGAACCGCGGCATCAGCCATTTCAGGCAGTTCGGTGGCAATAAGCCCCGCACCATACACCACGCCAAAGCGGGTCTTGTCCAATTTTGCCTTGTCGACTTTTGTATCGTTAAGGACGCACTGTGCACCCGAGACCGCAAGCTGAATGGTTCTTGCCATCACACGCAGCGCCTTGCGATCTTTCTTGTCCACATAATTTTTAGCATCGAAGCCGGGAATCTCACCGGCAATTTGAATGGGAAGAGCTGAGATATCAAAGTTGGTGATTTTCTTCACACCACTTTGACCCTGAAGAAGTGATGCGTGTAAAGTGGCGGCATCATTTCCAAGCGGGGTCAATGCCCCAGTTCCTGTAATTACAGCCCTGCGCGAAGAAGCAACCATGGCACCCTACCAAACCCGGCGTTTCAACAACTTGAAAGCACGGGCAAAAACAAAATATACGGGGATAGCCTTCCCCTTAGCCAGGGCTGTCCTTGCCTGATTGGGCCGCAACCTTTGCCAACCCAAGAAGATGTTTCAATTCCCCAGAAAAGACGAAGTTGTGATCACCAAAGATCTGTTTGGACCGGCTTTGATCCAGATGGGCAAAAAAGATCTCAACCTCGGCGGTCTGCACTCCATCCACAAACACTTTTCCAAGCACCGAAGCCCCCTCGGGCCTCAACATCAGAATCTCCACATCGTAGAGAAGCTGTTCACCGGCAATCATTTCCCGATCGAATCGGGCCTTGGGAATCTTTGCCAGAACCACCTTTTCCTGAAACTGATTGGCTTCACCAACCAGTATTCCCCCGGTTTGAGCCAACCCCTCAATAATCAGAGGGGCAGGCATTACGGGGTATCCGGGAAAGTGATCCCTAAAGTGATCTTCCGCCGAGCTAAGGTTTTTCAACGCCTTGGCTGACTTGCCACTTTGGAATTCCACAAACCGATCAATCCAAATCCATCTCATAGGTCAAGAAACCTTGCCATGCAGAAGGAATAAAATCAAAACTATCGGGAAGAAATCTTTAAAAAAGATTAAACTTCAGGACAGCTTTTGCCGAAAGTGTTAGTTCTTTCCAGCGGCCAATTTGCCTTCGATATAACGGGCAATCAGGTCCACGGTGAAAAGGTCACTGAAGTTGCTTACTTCAGGGTTCTTTTCGAAATCGGAAAGGTCGGCAAAGGGCATCTTTTCCTTGAGTTCAGCAAGACCCTTTGAGGTCACCTTGCCATTTTGAACGAACTCAGGGTCGCCTTGGAAAACGGCCTCTGGGAAAAGCTCGTTACGTGGAATCTTGATCCCGAATTCCCTTTCCAAACGGAAAACAATATCCAGGAAGTCAATGGATTCTGCGCCCAAGTCTGCCTGAAGGGTAGAGGTTGGCTTGATTTCATCCTCTTCCACATTCAAAGCTTCCACCAAAGTGGCGGATACCTTAGCGTAAATCTCTTCTTTACTAGCCATTACAAAATCCTCCAAAAGACTTCAAACAAGGGACCTAGAAAGAAAACCCGTAAAAAGGGGTCCATTCGGGTCAACTACCAACAAATCAACTGCCAAATCCTTGGCATCCACATTCCTTTAATTATAGGGAAACCTCTGGATTTTGGGGGTTAACCACCCACCGCACCCAGGCTTAATCCACCGTCTATAGTGATCACCTGTCCAGTTATGTAGCTAGACTGGGGACCTGCGAGAAACACCGCCATATTGGCAATATCGTCCGGTTGGCCGTACCTCTTCATAGGAATAAATTTTTTAATCATATCGCCTGCCTTGTTTCGGACGGCGGCACTCATGTCTGTTTCAATAAAACCGGGGGCCAATGCGTTTACTGTTACTCCCCGGGGAGCCAATTCAACGGCCAGGGATCTGGTAAAGGAATTAATGGCACCCTTGCTGGAGGCATAGTTCGTTTGACCAGGATTTACGTAATCTGCGGCGACACTGGAGATATTGATGATTCTGCCACTTCTACGGCGCATCATGGAGAACGCAACCGCATGGCAAAAGTTAAAGGTTCCACCCAGATTGGTCTGGATAACCTTGTTCCATTGATCAGGTTCCAGCCTTACAAACAGGTCATCATGGATCATTCCGGCATTATTTACGAGAATATTTACCGGACCCAGCACCTTTTCCACTTCTTCGACTACCGATTTAACCCTTTCGTAATCGGCAACATCTGCTTGTATAGCAACTGCGGTGGTACCTTTCGCTTGAATTTCCTGAACCAAGGCATCAGCTGCTTCTTTGCTTCCCTTGTAGATAACAGCAACTTTGGCACCCTGCCCGGCCAGCCCCAAGGCTATTGCCCGGCCAATGCCCCGGCTTCCACCTGTAACTACCGCAACTTGATCTTTTAGCAGCATCCTGATCTTCCTGTCCTAAATAAACTTTGGAACTTAAACCATTTTCATGGTCATTTGCCTATGCAACTCACGAAAATTTGCGATGATTCGTTCATCGGTATTTTTCATGGCTGGGTCCCTGTCCGCCAGGTTATATCTATGAAGGGTAATCTTGGCCGTAACCGTGGATTGCCCTTCCATCTCGCCTTTTCCTTTGAAAACGGCGGTTTTATCATCTTTTTCAACCAACTCAACAGATATCGTCATTTGCCTGCCGGGTTCCATGAAGGTGCCGTACTTCACACCCTTGGCCTCCCGGAGGACTATGACGCTGTGTTTGTAATCTTCGGTAATGCGAAGCAACCAAGCCCCGGCTTCCACCAAGGTTTCTAGCATTAACACCCCGGGCATCACCGGAAATGTTGGGAAGTGATCGGCCAGATACTCCTCCCCCAGGGTCAAATTCTTGATCGCCTTTAAGGAAACGCCTGGAACCACTTCAGTTATTCTGTCCAACAAATTAAAACGCATTACCTATCCTTCAACCGTAACCCATTCAATGATTTCAAGGATAACAATCCTTGGAAAGGAACGGACTATAGTGCCCTGCCGATGAATTCGCAACCATAAAAATTGCGGTCATAATTCAGCAAGAGAGGGTATTGTGCAAAGTTTTGAAATAATTATCAAAGCGAAAAGAATTAACATTTTGGATAATTTACAAACAGTGGGCCAATTGGAAAAATCATAACGGAAATTCTATTTTTAACGGTACTAATGAATGTGCATTAATGAACTTTTTTATCCAACCTAACCTTAATTCAAATTCCACAGGCTCCGGGTCATCCCAGATTCATTTTTCTCAAAAAAATTTGGCCCGTATGTCTTTAACATTACGCTAATGACTATTGGTATTTTTTTCTTCAGGTTCCTTGTATTCTTTTTACCATGTTTTAAAATAATATTGTTCCGCTGCTTTGATTTTTCGGTGACTGGGCGACGCCGAAGCTTCATTCAGCGGAACATTTTTTATTCACCCTCTTTATTAGTCGATAATATTCCACGCATGAAACCACTATCTGTGGGTGCCTTATAGCGAACATTTAACTCTTTGGTTTCAAGCTTTCTCCCCTTTTGAAAATTACTTTCCAATGCGGAGGCGAGCACTCCGCTGGTCAATAAAGTCCTTTCAATCGGAATCGGGGACTTTTTGTTCACAAACAATTTTTCGAGGTTGTTCACCTGTGCATCAAAAAACCTTGCACCGGGTGGCATGGGTAGACGAAAAAGACATGACTTCATTTTTTCCTCGCCAGAAATCTTCGCGGCAAAACAAAAATCCTGGATGTGCCCATTTAACAACATAACCGTTCCCTTGGTGCCGTCGTTGTATTCGATCAGGAATGCAATGGGTTCTATGCGGGGTATGGAAAGAGAGGTGACATTTTTTGTGTTCACCCGAATATCGCCGGGGTTCAATGTTTCGCTACGGGACAATGCTTCATCCAGAAGTTTCCAGCTCCAACTGCCTTCATCCCCGGCTTTCCAAACGGCATCACCACGAATGCATTGCACATTGCGCACCCCGCTCTCGCCTCCCTTTCTTCGTTCCATCATGGTTTGTAGGGCTTCCAATGCGTGCAAGCCATAGATTTCAATTCTGCTGAAGGCTGCCAACATGCCTTCCTCAATGGGGGTTTCCAATGGCAACTCAAGTTCCGGCCTTCGCCAGACAAATGGCAAGCTTGAACCAGCCATAAATGGAAAATCAAGTTCTTTGGACCACTGAACCATTCTGCTTGCTTTTTCATAAGTAATCGAAAGATGCTTATCGTTAAACACCGGCACCGATTTTCCCACCTCGCGAAATACCTTTACAATCTGCTCCATGTATTCGTAACGAGGATATTGAATCTGGCCTTTTTCATTCTCGGGATAGTTGCCATGCTCAATAATGAGCATGACTCCATCCACGGCTAACTGCCCTTTCTCATCCAGCATTGCCTCGCGCACACTCTTTGCCAGGCGAAAGCCATAAGCCTTGGAATAACTTTCCGAGACATCATTTTCCGGTTTCTGATCCACAAAAACTGAATGGATGTAATGCTCGGGAACATGGTGTCTGCCTTGGATGTAATAACCATCCAAAAAACGGCCGGCAATATGGTAGGTGTGCGAAAGCGGATAGTAAGTGGAACCAATCACCGCCAGAGGTTTTCTGCCTTGCAAGGAGATCTTGGGGGGAATGGTTCTGGGAGAGGTAAATACATCAGCCCCCATCACCATGGCTGGAAGCAACACGCCTGTAGATCCCAAAAAAGCCCGTCGATTAGTCATAAACTGTCGTGTCATGATAGATTTCCCTTTCAGACAAGTAGTTTTTTGGTGATTCCGGTTGGCTGAGCATCCGATATGACTTATGATTCATTTAGATCTTTAAGATCAATCTCACCGACACAAACTGCTTGTTCTCCCCACCTGTGATTTTTTGGATTCTAACCGATGGCCGGATATTCTTTCAGCAAGAAACAGTTGGAAAACCTTTGCAGGCGAAGCTTTCTAAGCGCCTCCGGCCTTGGTGTGCTGGGTCTGACCTACCAACAGTGCCTTCTCGCCGCCGAGGTTGCAGGTAAAAAGGCCAGGGCCAAAAACATCCTTGTCATTTACGAACAAGGCGGCCTGTCCCATATGGACACCTGGGACCCTAAGCCGGATGCGATCAGCGAATACCGAAGTCCTTACAAGCCCATCAGCACCAATGTGTCAGGCATTCAGTTCACCGAACTTTTATCCAAGACTGCAAAGCTTGCAAACAAACTGACTGTCATTCGTTCCATGCACCATACCCGTGGCGGGGCGGATGCCCACCCCAATGGCACGCAGTATGCACTTTCCGGTTCGCACCCTGCCAACGCGGCGTTAACCATGCCGGATATTGGTTCTATTGTTTCACTTCTTCAGGGTTCCAACTGCAAATACCTGCCACCTTATATCATGGTGCCGGGCAACCACGAACAATCCGCGGAAACCCGCCATGCATTTCTGCCGGCGTCCACCAAGGTATTCAAGACGGGTGGTCGTGATCTTTCCGATCCATCCTGGAAGATCGACAGCCTTTTGCCACGGTTGGAAAACCAGGGTGATCGATTTCAAACCCGCAAACAATTGACTGATGTGCTGGCAACTGCAGGAAAATCGGAATCAGCGGGAATCGACCGCTTCCTGAATCAGGCATTCGACATGATCTCCAGCCCGAAAGTGGCTGATGCATTTAATATTCAAAAGGAATCTACCAAGACACGGGAAGCCTACGGCGCTGGCCATCGTGGCGCCTGCTATCTTGTTGGCAGAAAACTCATCGAGGCAGGGGTACGATTTGTAACCGTGGATACCCGCTGGCCCCTTACCAAAGAAACCCCCAGGGGTGGCAACCTGAACTGGGATCATCACGATCATATTTATGCAAGCACCACCTGTGAACTTCCCGGAGCCACCGGAGCCGGTGCGGGCAGATATGGAATTGGTCACTGGGTTATGATGGGAAGCACGGACCAGGCTTTTGCAGCCTTGATCACGGACATGGAAGAACGGGGTCTTCTTGCGGAAACGCTGGTCTGTTTTGTGAGCGAGTTCGGCAGAACTCCAAAGATTAACAAGGCTAAAGGCCGAGACCATTGGACCCATGCCTATTCCATAGTGATGGCGGGGGCTGGGGTTCCCGGCGGTCAGGTAATTGGCAAATCGGATCGTGAAGGCGGCTATGTGGTGGAATCACCCTTCACACCCGAGGACTATGCCGCCACCATTTATGAAAAGCTAGGAATCGATCGCACCCAGCCGATTTATACCTCAAGCAACCGGCCTGTGTTTTTTGGTCACGCAGGCGAGCCGATCCGGGGCGTGTTCTAAATCGTGCTAATACGATTTCGCAAAGACCACTCTCTGCGCCGAAGGTTTTCCGGTAACCATGCACTTTCCCTCTTCCTTGGGTAGATTGAAAGGAATACAGCGGATGGTTGCCTTGGTTTCCTCGGCAATGCGCTCTTCCGTTTCGCGGGTGCCATCCCAGTGAGCCAGGAAAAATCCGCCCGGTTGTTCAATCTTTTCTTTGAAATCGTCGTAGGAATCAACCTTGTGCATGTTCGCATCGCGAAATGCCCTGGCCTTCTCGAACAGATTCTTTTGAATCTCACGCAGTAGACCGTCAATCTTGCCAGCAGCTTCAGCCAGAGGAATGCCAAATTGTTTGCCATCCTTGCCCGGCTGGTCTCTTCTTGCAAGCACACAGGCATTTGCGGCAATATCCTTGGGCCCAAGTTCCACACGAACCGGCACTCCCTTGAGTTCCCATTCGTTGAAACGAAACCCGGGTGACTTGTCGAATTCCCTGTCGATCTTCACGGTGATTGGCTCATAGCCATAGAACTCATCACGAGGCAGTGCCGTCAGATTTTGGGCGAGTTTCTCGGCTGCCGCGACGGATGCATTTTGCTCATCGGGATTTTTACCCAGCGGGCAGATCACCACGTGTATGGGAGCCAGCCTGGGTGGAACCACAAGTCCCTGATCATCGCTATGGGTCATGATCAAGCCACCAATCAACCGTGTGGAAACACCCCAACTGGTGGCCCACGCAAATTCCCTTTTGCCCTCATTGCTCTGGAAAGTCACATCAAAGGCCTTGGAAAAATTCTGGCCCAGGAAGTGACTGGTGCCTGCTTGCAGAGCCTTTTTATCCTGCATCATAGCCTCGATGCACAAGGTGTAAACGGCACCGGGGAACTTCTGACCTTCGCTTTTCGGCCCGGTCAGTACCGGCATGGCCATCCATTCCTCGGCAAAGCGTCGGTAAACTTCGAGCATTTTGTGGGTTTCTTCCTCGGCTTCCTGACTGGTCGCGTGTGCGGTGTGTCCTTCCTGCCAGAGAAACTCCGCCGTTCTCAAGAACAGCCTGGTACGCATTTCCCAACGAACCACATTCGCCCATTGGTTAATCAACAAAGGCAGATCACGATAGCTTTGGATCCAGTTCTTATAGGTATTCCAGATGATAGTTTCCGAGGTTGGTCGAACAATCAGTTCTTCGTCCAGCTTTGCTTCAGGGTCAACCTCAACGCCCTTGCCGGGAATTGCCTTAAGTCGGTAATGCGTGATGACCGCGCATTCCTTGGCAAAGCCTTCCGCCATTTGTTCTTCGCGGGCAAGAAAAGATTTGGGAATGAAGATGGGAAAGTAGGCATTCACATGGCCGGTTTCCTTGAACATACGATCCAAAGCATCCTGCATGCGTTCCCAGATGGCGTAACCATGCGGCTTGATCACCATGCAGCCACGCACATCAGAATTTTCCGCAAGCCCTGCGCGGTTCACAATGTCCAGATACCACTGTGAATAATCCTGCAAACGCGATGTGATCTTCTCTCCGGCCATGGTTTTCCCCTGTGCTAAAAATCAAAGTTTCGATCCGAGGCATTATACGCATCGGCAGAAAAGATAAAATCGGGAAAGCATTCAGAATTACAAATGCTTTTTGAAGTACCCGGCGATTCGGTTCCACAACCGCTCAGTTTCCAATGCGCCGGGTACCATGTGGGTTAACCCAGGCAAAGGCAGCATGTCGAACTCGCGGCCTTCCTGAAACAATGCCTGCGCAAGCCGAAGCGTGTGACGAAAATAAACATTGTCATCTGCCGTTCCATGCACCAGTAACAACCTTCCCCGCAGGTTCTTTGCCAGCGGCAACAGCGAACCCGCATCGTACTCTTTCTGGTTTTCCGGCAGCAGGCCCATATACCGTTCGGTGTAATGGGTGTCGTAATCTTCCCACGAGGTTACAGGCGCACCCGCAACCCCAGCCTTGAACACATCCGGCCGCTTCAAAAGCGCCTGCGCCGACATGTAACCCCCAAACGACCACCCAACGATACCAACCCTTGCAAGGTCCATCTGTGGGTGAAGCTTGGCCAGCGCTTGCAGACCCACCACCTGATCTTCCAGAGGTACGCTGCCAAACTTGCCATACACCGCCCTTTCCCAATCCCTGCCTCTCCCGGGTGTGCCACGATTATCCGTTGCAACCACGATAAATCCCTGGTCGGCAAGCCATTGCATGAGGAACCAGTGTCTAACTGTCGGGGTGATGGTAAGGTGATGCGGGCCTCCGTAAACATCAACAATGACCGGGTACTTTTTTGAAGGATCAAAGTTTCTCGGCTTCACCACCGCGGTAAAGAACCCCTCCCCGGCCCCAACTTTTTCCACACGCACCTGCGGAATGAAAGGTGGCTCCACCGCAACCGAGGGAATCTTTCCCACCTCTTTTCCATTTCGGATTACCACAGTTACCGGCATTTCCTTCATATCCGCTTTACTGGCAACCAAAGTGATGCCATCTGAGGAAATACTTCCACTGATAACACCCTCACCAACCAACACTGGTGAAACAATAGGGTTGCCATCGACAGTCCCAAGGTCCAACTTGAAGATGGATTGGGACCCAGGAATCATCCCATCCGGACAATCATGAAAATAAAGCACCTGCTTTTTGTCATTGAATTCAAGCACGGAACCCAGACCGGGTCGATCCTTTAACAGGGTCACCTGTAGAGCGCCATCCTTGGATCTTTTTTGAATCTGCCAACCTTTATTGCCTTCTGCAATCCAAAGGAAGGATTCCGACCCCGGCAGCCAAATGGGAATATCCTGCCGGAGGTTCAAAAACGCTGGATCCTTTTCCACCAGCAACTGCTTGGTGGCCCCGGATTTCACATCCGCGAGTAAAAGCGCCTGCTCCTGTTGCTTGCGATCCTGCACCAGTAGCGTTAATGGCCCCTGCTTATCCCAACGGACACCGGCCAGATATTCATAACGTTTCTTATCCCATTCCAGCCAGGTAATGTTACCGCCCGCCACGGAAGTAACACCAAGGCGAACACTGACATTCGACTTACCCGGCCTTGGATAATACTGCAAATGCGCGGTATTTTGAGGACTTAAGGGATCGGCTATACTCCAAATCTCCACACCCGTATGATCCACTGCCTCGAACGCAATCCACTGGGAATCCGGCGACCACCAGTATCCCGTAAAACGATCCATCTCCTCCTGTGCGACAAACTCGGCGATGCCATGAGTCTTAACCGGGGTTCCTCCCTTTGTGACCATGGATTCAACATCCTTTTCAAGGTCGTACACCGCCACATCATGGTTCAGCACATAGGCAATCATTTTTCCATCGGGAGAGAACTTGGGATCGGTAATTGTTCCCTTTCCAGTGTTCAACATCCGAACCTGAAGATCTTTCAAGCGAACCAGATAAAGCTTTCCGGAAAGGCCCAGCAGAATGTTATCGGCCTTGGGATCAAGATAATACTGGGTAAAACCTGCGCCCGTTTGGCGCTGTCTTTCTCGCCGGGCTTTTTCCTCGGCGGAAAGCTTTTCTTCCCCACCTTTGAGCAACATGGCGCTGTTAAGCAGTTCCCTGGTTTGCCCGGAACTTGCATCGTATTCAAACAAAGCGTATTTCGCATCACGCGGACCACCCCGAAGGAAAAGGACTTTCTCCCCACCCGGAAGCACCTTTGCCTTCACTGGCCTGCCGTGGCTAAAGCCGCGTGTCCTGGCATATTCCTGAAGAAAAGTATCTTCCGCTGCAAAAACAGAAATGCCTGCCAACAACCAGGCAAACATTAATTGGATACCCATGTTTAATTTCATAACGGGGTTCACCTTTCCATGCGATCCATCAGTGTTGCAAAAGTTTTTTCCACTTCTGCCACGGTTCCAAAAGGTACAAACATTCGAAAGCCATATTCTTTCGGTGGCACGACCTTTTCATTACGAATTCGAAACACAGCATTCCATTTCACAACCTTGTCCTCGGGGAATACAAACCTTCCATAACCCGGACCAACACAATCGCCCCGAAACTTTGCAGGAGCATAGATTCCCATGGCATGTCTGCCATCGGCGGTGGCAAGCACCACGGGGTAACGCTGTTCACCTTGAATCTTTTCCAAAGGCACAAGCTTTTTTTGACCTGATTCCCATCTAAGGAAATTCTGAAAATCCCACGGCATATAACCTGTCAGCGCCTCGAACTGGGCGTAGGTGTGATGTTCACCTTTTGGCATGACAAAAGTAACCCGGTAATCTAACACCTGCTCGATATCCTCAAAACCAATCCTTACATGCTTGTGCAAGATATGGTTGGAAAGAATGGTGGAATTGTAGGCGAGGTTTCCGTTGGACTTGCCACCGGGCTTAAGCCAGAACGCCATCTGGCAGGAAGTGCTAATTTCGCCTCCCCCAGCCTTGATTTGCAAAAGCCTGCTGGATGAGGTTGGCCCCCTGCCATCCGCCTCGGAACCGGCTTCGGTGGGGTTGAATACCTCGGGGAAGAATTTTTTTCCGCCATCAAAGTTCGCTGCCGACTGCAACTGCCTGCCATGATCAAAACTATCTATATATTCTCTTCCCCGGTAGCGAAAAGAATGAATCGCACCAGCCAGCCGGTTTGTGGTGGTTATAACAACCTCCTCACCACCAATTTTTTTGGAAATGCTGGCATCTCCATGAATTTCCTTTTCAGCCATGGCTGGAACTAAAAAACTTGTCCACACCATCAACAAAACAATCTGCACTCGCATGAAAACCTTGGGTTTGAAAAAGAAACTGGCAATACAACGGGCCCCATTCTATCCTAGTATTCCAAGGTTAACTGCTTTTGAAATCGTTCTGAAGGAAATTATCATGAGACTTGCACGCTTGCTTGCTCTTATCATCCCCTGTGTGGCAATTTGCATTCCCGCATTCGCGTTGGAAGATGAAAAAGGTTGGGTGCCACTTTTTGATGGCAAATCGCTAAAGGGTTGGGAAGCCAACGAAAAACCTGAATGCTTTCAGGTGAAGGATGGCACCCTATTCCTGCAGGGCGGCATGGCTCATTTGTTTTACAACGGTGAGGTAAAGAACCATGATTTCAAGAACTTCGAATTCAAAGCCGAAGTGAAAACCGCCCCCGGTGCCAACTCGGGGATCTTTTTCCATACCGAAAACCGGGGCAAAGGCGGGGTGAAAAAAGGCTACGAGGCCCAGATCAACAACACTTTTGTGAAAGACCCCCGCAAGACAGGCAGTCTTGTGGATGTGAAAGATGTCATGGATTCCCCAGTCAAGGATGACACCTGGTACGAATATCACATCATCGTCAAGGGAAAGCAGATCATTCTCAAGATCAACGGCAAGACAATCGTAGACTACACCGAGGAAGAAAAGCCCGTCCGCAAGAAGGGTCGCGAGGAACGCATTCTTACCCATGGCACCTTTGCCATCCAGGCACACGATCCTGAAAGCAAAACTTGGTTCCGCAACATTCGCGTGAAGCCACTGGCGGACTGATTTTCAGGCAAAAAGCTCGTCCACTGGCTTTCCTCCATCCACAATCTTGATGGGGCGGTTCAGAGGGCCATTGTTTTCCTTGCGCGGATTGATTTCCAAGGCTTTGCACAGGGTGCAGAAAAGATCCGGAACCGAAACGGGCCTTTCCCGTACCTCGGTTCCGCCTGCATTCGTGGATCCCAGAACAAATCCTTTTTTGATTCCGGCCCCAGCGAGTGCTATCGAAAATGCCCTGGGGAAATGATCACGCCCGGTGCGGGGGTTGATGATGGGGGTTCTTCCAAACTCACCCATGAGAATCACCAGAGTTTTTTCCAGCATTCCGCGTTGGGCAAGGTCCTCCACCAGTGAGGCAAACCCACGATCCGTGGCCGAGTTCAACGGTTTGATTCTCTCGAAGTGATCAAAGTGCGTGTCCCAATCCCGGGATTCCACCTCCACAAACGGCACTCCGCGCTCCACAAGCCTGCGCGCCAGCAGACAACCTCGGCCAAAGGCAGTCTTGCCGTATTTTTCCTGCATCTCGTTGCTTTCGCTGGCAATGTCAAAGGTCTTCAAATTTGGGCTTCTGACCAGGCGGGCCGCATTGGCATAAATGGCCTTGTGATCTTCCACGCGTGCCTTCGCCCCCTTGTTTGCATACTGGCCCTCCAAATCTTCCAGCAAAGAAAGCCTGCCGGAGAATCTCTGCTCATCCAACCGGTTTGCCTTGGATACATTCGCGGGAAGCTTGGATGCATCGTTGACCACGAAGGGTGCCTGACCCATTCCCAGAAATCCGGAGCCTATCGTGTTACCCGGAGTTCCTATCGAGACAAACGAGGGAAGGTCATCCTTGGGGGCAGGAAAATCACTGGCAACTATTGACCCAAAGGTAGGGTATTTCACGCCACCGCTTGGCAGGTAGCCCGTATGCAACTGGTACTGGGCCCGGGTGTGCTCGGCCACATTGTTGGTCATGGATCGTATGATGGAAATTTCTTTCATCACACGGGCTGTGTTTTCCCACCCTTCTGCTATCTGAATTCCAGGCAGAGACGTGGCGATGCTTTTGGTCGGGCCACCTGTTGGGGTACCCGGTTTGGGATCGAAAGTTTCCAACTGGCTGGGGCCACCGGTCATGAACAGCAATATGCAGGAAAGCCCCTGCTTTCGAAGGGTCTGTGCCTGCGCCACAACCTCACCCTTCCAGCCTGCCATGGAAAGCGCACCTGCTCCAAGAAAAGCCCTGCGGCTCATCAGCCCGCCCGCATGAATATCCAAGTGCATCCACATGGGGTTATCGCCTCGACTGAAACTCGGTGGTGTTAATCAAAGCCCAAAGAATATCCTCAAACGCTTCTTCACGGTTTTTGGATTTGGCCAAGTGTGCCTTGCACCGCTCCTCCTCGCCAGCCATAGGCAAACGGGATAGCACCCGGGCATACAGGATACGCAACGCCTGGCTATCATCCGGAAAATCCTTGAGTAACTTACCCAGGAAGTTGCCGGGCCGGGTCAGAATCTTCTCCTCTATCTGGGGGTTGTTCATCATCCAAAGTGCCTGGGCAACCGAGCCCTCGACTTCATCTGCCCGGAAGGATGGATCAAACTTGAACTGGTTTCGAAATTGTCCCTCGTAACTGCGGGCAAAGAACAATGGGTTCAACCTGTTGAATGATGCAAAGGGCCCACCCACCTGCCCCAGGGCATCATTTAATGATTGCCAAAATGCCTCCGCATCAAGCCGGGATGGATACACCGCCGCAAACAACAGGTGCTCGTCCTGCGTTTCACCCAACCGAGTCTGCCTTTGATAGGCCTTGGTGTTCAGAACCAGTCGGAGAAAAGCCTTGCTATCATACTTCATGGCCTGAAATGCCCCGACAAGCCTTAGGAAAGCCTCTTGCTGAACCAGTTCCTTCTGGGGTCCCATGTCATCGATGGGCTGGTAGAATCCCTGCCCGAGCAATTTACCCCAGATGCGATTAACATAAGCCGCGGCAAACCAAGGATTATCCTGGCTGGTCATGGAAGCAACCAAAGCTTCCCTTCGTTTCTTATCGCTGGCATTTTTGGGCCCCTCGGAACCATCCAGAAACCGCGGATGCATGGTGGTACCCTTTGCAGGGTCTTCCTTGGAGGGCATCTTGTGTTCGCCAAAAAACCTGCCATGCACACGCAGGCCAAAACGCATGTTGCCCGCAGGCACAAGCCTGTCTCCAGTCCTGGCAAAGTAGGCTGCAAATTCGTGAAACTGCTCCCGCTTCCAGACATCGGAAGGATGGTCGTGGCATTGCGCACACTGGATTTGGATTCCCAAAAAAATTCGGGAAACCTCGCTGGCACGTTCCACCGGGCCATCCGGCCCCAGATGACCAAGCATCAGAAAGGTTCTGCCATCACTTTTGTCGCCAGGCATCACTTCGCCCTCGGCAGTGATCAATTCATGGGCAATCTGGTTCCAGGGCGTGTTGTTTTTCAGTTGCTGTGCCATCCAATCTTCAAAGGGTCGATACGCCAGCAACCCCCGGCGATCCGTCACCTTGGCGGCGATCACCTCCGCCCAGTATTGCGACCAATACCGGGAATACTCGTCCGATTCCAAAAGTTTGTCGATAAGTTTGGCCCGTTTGTCGGGGGATGAATCCTGCGCGAAATCCCGCAGTTGAACTGGGGTGGGTAGCTTGCCTGTTATGTCCAGCGAAACTCTGCGATAGAAGTCGGCATCATTGCATAAGGGGGCAGTTACCCTGCCAACCCTGATAATTTCTTTTTCCAACAATTGATCGAGTTGGGCCGGGGTGGGAACGGTGTGTTCAAGTTTCTTCCACGCCTCAGAACCCAAAGGGGAAGCCGGACCAGCACCAAATGCCAGCCCGGCTTTCATGGTTACCAGCAACAGCATCATGAAAACTATTCGCTTCATGAAAATGTAACTCCTGATGCTGTTATGAACTTTAGTTATCCTTCTTCTTGAAAAGATCCTTCATTAATTCCCGGGTCTTTTCACGACCGGTCTTGAACTCTTCCAGGGAAAGGTAACCATCCTTGTTGGTATCCATGGCGGTAAACATCTTGTCCAATAAATCTGGCTTGTCGGTGAAGGCTTTCTTCAGGCCATCTTTGCCTGCTTCAGCCATCTTTTCTGCCATGGTGTTTTGGGCCTTCTTGAACTCTTCCTTGCTGACCTTTCCATCGCCATTTTCATCCATGCGTTTGAATTGTGTTTCGGGATCAGCAAAGGCTCCCTTGCCTTTACCCTTCTTCTCATCTTGGGCGAAGCCCACAACACTAAGGGATAGAAACCCAAAGGCCAAAGCCACAACACTAGCCATGCGAATCATAAAAAACATCCTTTCAGAAAAAATATTACGCAAGCCAACATGGCCGGCGCAATCTACAGACGAAACAGAACAACTATCGAAACAGCGGAAACATACGCAAGGAAATTGCCGGGAACTCATCCCCCCGAATCACCTTGCTGCCCTGCGCCAGATGCCCTTCCAAGGTGTATGCGGTATCCGGCTGGGAACCTGTCTCCAACAATTGAAACGAAACCGTTGCCACAGGCAGGCCCTGGTTCCATCTTTCCACGACAACCCTTCGCACTACCCGCGTGGGGGAATCAATCTCGAGGGTGATGGACTTCACCTTGCCTGCCACCAAGGGCTTATTGGGCCTTGCAACAATAAGGTGGGTACCGCGGGGTGCCCTTTCCTCATGAAGGGTAAAATCATCCAATACCTGGGTCAGTAGGGTTTCCACCTTCATGGTCATCAATTCCGCAGCCATGCGAACAGGTTCTGGAACCACATTCATGGGCATGTGAATTCCCATGTTCACCCTGCCGCCAATAGCCACCCAAAGTTCATCCATTGGATTACGACCGATGGCCCAGGGATTATTTGGGGTTAGCGGTTCCAGCCAGAAACTGTCGCCCCGGGTCCACAGGTAATTTCGCCTGACTCTTTCGCCCCCCGGAATACGGGCAACGGTAATTCTCGGATCAAAGGTCGTTTCCACGAAATAAAGACGGTCCACAGGCAGCGCGTGGGCCTGCAAAGCATCGCGTACCACCGTCTGGGGGCTGGCCTGCAAAGGGGTAATGTACAATCCCCCCAGGAAAGCCACCACCACAGATGCCGCCAGAATGCTTACCCACCGCACTGTACGGATAAACCTTTTGTGCCTTCGGCGTTCAGGTGCTGTATGGGCCTTTAATACACGATCCGCAAGCGACATGGCTTGTGGATTATTCGCATGCGATTCCAAGTATCGCTGGATTATCTCATCCAAGGGATGGTTGTTTTCAGTGTTCATACAGTCTGCTCCTCCACCAGACCGCCCAGATGTTTTTCCACAAACTTGCGCGCACGAAAGATCAGCACACCGGCATGGTTTGGAAGAATGCCCAGCTCACTGGCGATTTCTTCCTGACTGCAGCCCACACTTTTCATCTGCAAAGCCGCCCGCTGCTCGGTGGGAAGCAAGTCAAGGATGGCCGCGATTTTCTGGCTGGTTTCCCGATAGACAAGCTGATCCACCGGTTGTTGTTCACGGTGATCCATCACCTGATATTCGCTGCCGTTTTCCTCATCTTCCAGACCCGTCACCAGCCTGAACCGTGTGGAATGGTTGATGCAGGCATTGGTGATGGAACGGAACAAAATCCTGCGGCCATCGGAAATCAAATCGTATTCGCCCGCCCGGGACAGTATCCTGCACAGGCAATCCTGAACAATATCCTCTGCCTGATGGTGATCCCGCAAAAGCGACTTTGCGTAGGCCAACCCTGGGCCGGTGTTTAGCCGCACCCAAGCTTCCAGCAGCTCCTTCGCAATTACCTTTCCTGAACCAGCCAAGGGAGCCTCCCGAATATCTGCTTTTTTCAGGCTTCTGGTTGGACAACACACACCATTGCATTATCTTACACCCATGATGAAAAATCCCACATGAACCGGAGTTTCTCAGATGTTTTTAACCGTTACCACACTTTCCCTGCTGTTTGCCCAGAAGTTGGAATTCAAGACACAGGAAATCGATCGATCCCTTACTGTTGGTTACGCCACCCTGATCGAGGACATCAACGAGGATGGCAAAAAAGACATCATTGTGGTGGATAGTCACCGGGTGATCTGGTTTGAGAACCCCACCTGGAAAATGCACACCATCATTACTGGTCAAACCAAGCCGGATAATGTCTGCATTGCCGCCCATGATATCGATGGGGATGGCCATCTGGATTTGGCCTTGGGTGCCGACTGGAAACCGTTCAACACCAAAACAGGCGGTACCCTTCAGTGGCTGAAGCGTGGAAAAAATATCGACGACCCCTGGACCCTTTACCCCATTGCCGAGGAACCCACCGTGCATCGCATTCGCTTTGCGGATACCGATGGCGATGGAAAACCGGAACTGGTGCTTGCCCCGCTGATGGGCCGCAACAGCACCAAGGAACAAAATTGGACCGATGGATCACCAGTTAGGCTGATTGCCTTCAAGATTCCCACCAACCCCATGAAGGATCGCTGGGTGCCTGAAGTGCTGGACGAAACCCTGCATGTTATGCACAACTTTTACCCACTTCCTGCCAATGGCAAAAAGCCTGCGGATGTCATTACCTCAACCTATGATGGTGTGCACTTGGTATCCAAGGCCAACGGCAAATGGAATACCTCGAAACTGGGGGTTGGCAATCAGGAAAATCTAAAATCCAATCGTGGCGCCAGCGAGATCAAACAGGGTTCGCTTGCATCCGGGGCACCTTATATTGCCACCGTGGAACCCTGGCATGGCAACCAGATCGTTGTTTATAACCAAGCCAAGCCAGGTGAACTTTGGAATCGCAAGGTTATTGACGACCAACTGAAATGGGGACACGGGGTTTGGTGCGCAGACTTAAACGGCAAACCCGGGCAAGAACTTGTAATCGGCATTCGCGATGATCTTTCCAAGGAAACTGGCAAACGCAGCGGCGTGCGCATTTACACCAACCCGGATGGCAAGGGTACTGATTGGATTCGCCAGGACATTGACGAAGGTGGGGTCGCTGTTGAAGACCTTGCCTGCGCTGACCTGAACGGTGACGGACGAGTGGATATTGTTGCTGTTGGCCGGGCCACCAAGAATGTTCGCATTTACTGGAACCAAGGCCCCGCAAAATAAAGCAACTTGGAGCGGGGAAGATATCGAACATCAGTTTATAAGTTGATGAGCGGGGGTGTGAACCCCGGTTCTTTGTTATCATCCCCACCTAATTACAAGGGCATTCCTGAAGAGCAAAATACATGGCCTGCTTGGGGCATGGGCAATCACGAAGATACATAATCCCCAGATATAACCCGGGGGCAATCTGACGAACCTCGTCCCTGGCCTTGCTGGCCCACTTCGGACCGTTGGCATAATCAAAAATCACCGAAGGTTTGCCGTCAAGCCAGCTGACGTCTTTGCTGATCTCCGCGCGCACTATCTGCTTTTTTCCCACTTGGTTCAGCATGAACCCCTGTTCGGGATAAAGATGCTTGCCCTTCCATACCAGGTTTAATGTTTCAGATCTCCACGCTGGGAAATGGGAATCAGGTTTTGGAAAAGCGCGTGCCTCGTGGAATCCCTGCTTGGGTTCAAAGATCGTTCCAGTCCGGTAAAGTGCCTCGAGTTCACAAGTGCTCATTTTTTGTAGGGATTTTAGCAATAATTCTGCGGTTTTTGGCTCTGCATGGGTGGGTGCCACCAAAAGGGCAACAAGAGTGGTGGCAAAAAGTGAATAACTCAAGGCGTAGATCCTTTCAGACTTTGGTAAGTAATCTTAATTCGGGGAATATCTGCCCCAACTTCAAAAAATCCGGTCCGACTTTTGGATTAAGATCATTACCTATCACCAAATTTACTTTTTTCGGGATTTTGTAGGTGAAGTATCGTGATGGAAAACCTAATAATACTGGTGTGGCGGAAATACTGGGCGAATTTCCCCACGGGTCACGGCAGAGCAATCTGCCGTGATTTCTTTTTTTATGCATTGTCAAACTTTGCTGATTATTCCAATTCTTACAAACACAAAAGGCCCTTTCCATATCTTTGGAAAGAGCCTTTAAGGTTTTGATGTTTAATGGGTCAGATTACTTGCGAATACTGACTTTGTCGGCTTTGGGAAAATCACCAGGAAGTGATGCTTCTGTTACCTTGCCGGTGGCGGCCCATTCGGTGCCACGCACCAAAGTTACCTGAAAGCCAACGCACTGCATGGCTGCCTCGGCATGACCCAGAGTGGTGTGAAATACCCTTCCCTTGCCATAATCAAGCACCATCAGCATGGGTTCGTGTTCGCCGGAACCACCGGTCTTGGTATCAGCAAAAGCGGTGGCCAATACGGTGAGATTCTTGGCTGGTCCACGCAGACGGTCGTACAACTCATCGGTATTGTGCATCCACTCTGCGGGAAGTCCCTTGGTAATGGGGTGCTCGTTATTCCTGGTAACCACCACAAATTCATGCTGCTTGCCATGGCTGCCACCGCGGCCCGGTGTCAGGTCATTGACAAACTTACCATCCTTGAGGCGCACATAGGGGCCACTTTTTTCTGTGCGGCCACCCCAGCCACCCACTCCAATGATCTCGTTGTATTCCGCCCAACCGGGGAACGCATTGTTTGCGGCATGAACAGAAACAAAACCGCCACCATTTTTCACATAGTCCACCAAGTCTTTCTTGGTTTCCGCGGACCAATCCTGCCCGTTGTAATTGCTGATGACCACTTTGTAATCCGCAAATTTGGGTCGGTACTTGGAAATATCTCCGGACTTGTCCGGGGCGGTGGCAACTTCCACGGTAAACTTGCCGGAATCTTCCAGCACTTTTTTCAATATCGGGGTGGTGGCTTTCCAATTGTGGTTATTCTGGCCATCCAGAATCAACGCTTTGATTTTGTCTTGCGCGGAAACTATTCCACCAAACCAAAGGCCCACGGCCAACACAGCCAACCTTAACGCAAACATCCTCATCGATGAATCTCCTTGGTTAAAATGAAAACATTCCAAAAGGTTATCTTTGCCGGGTTTAAAGTACAACCATTTAGTACATCAATTAATTATCAGGACCCAATATGCATGAAAAATCCATGAGGGCTGGATTACCAATTGCACGCATTTACTTGAGAACCTAAGCTTGGAAAATTAATACTTATCTGGAAATCAAATGGCTTTATTCAAGAAACCACCTACAACCCATCCCAGTCTTTTGGTCCGCCTTAGAGACCAGATGGATGCCAGTGCTTGGAACGAATTTGTGAGTATTTACTCGCCCATCATTTTCTCATTTTGCAAAAAGCATGGTATCTCCAACCATGACTCGCAAGATATATGCCAAGAAACCATGGTAAGGGTAATTCAGCTAATGCCGGAATTCAAATATTCTCCGGAGAAGGGACATTTCCGAAGCTGGTTGAAAAAAGTCACACTAAACCGGATGGTTGATTATTTCCGAGCCAAAAAGAATGAAAAGTCGTTGGACAACCTTCCTCCTTTGGAATCACCCGCACTATCCACACAATGGGAGGAGTTATTCAACCAGAAAGTTTTACAATCCGCGTTGGAAATCGTACGCAACCAAACCATTTCAAGGCATTGGGGAATTTTTGAGGCTGTTTGGCTAAACCATCAGGCGCCAGCGGAAGTTGCCAAAAAATTTGGGATGGAAATCGCCAATGTGTACCTCATTAAATCTAGGGTATTACAAGCTCTTAACAAACAGGTCGAGCTGCTGGCAGAAGATACGCTTCCATAAAAACAAATTTTTCTGATAGGTTTGCCAAATTTTTGCCATTATTCGATAAACCCGATCAGGCAGAGAAATATTTAGATGCATGTGGAAACCACAGAAAAATCGTTAGGCTGTCCTTCGGATACCGACCTTAAGCTTTGGCTGGATCATTCTGACCCGGATATTTCCAGTTCGCCTATTCACACCCACATCGAATATTGCAAAAGTTGTCAGGAGCGGGTCGAGTCTTTGACATCGTTTCCGGAACTTTTTCTTCCAGACATAGAAATTGATGAAACCGGACTGGATATCGAAAAAATTCTGGAGAAAGTGAAATCTCTTCCAGAAGTATCCACACCACGTGGAAATGTTCATGTTCAGGTTGGGGATACCATAAAAAATTATCGCTTGGAATCCATCATTGGTAAAGGCGGCATGAGTGTGGTGTTCCTGGCAAACGATGAAAAGCTACATCGAAAAGTCGCATTGAAAATTCTCTGCGCTCATCCGGAATTTGACAATTCCCACAAAGTTCTTTCCGAGGCTAGAAAACTTGCAAATGTAAGGCACGAAAATGTTATCCGTGTCTTGGAAGTAATAGAACCGGATAAGAATACTCCAGGCGCCATAGTAATGGAGTGGATGAGAGGTCCAAGTTTGGCGCAAATGATCCATGAAAACCCAACACTTTCGGTAAAACAGGCCGCAATATTATTGGTTCAGGTTGCCCGGGGCGTGGGCGCAATCCATGATGCGGGAATTCTCCACTGTGATATCAAACCAGGCAACATACTTCTGGATGATCAAACCGCACAACCAAGGCTTGTGGATTTTGGAATGGCTCGTTTTGCGGATGTAAACCGCCAGATTTCCATGGTTGCCCCGGGTGGAACTCCCCAATACATGTCTCCGGAACAGGTCCAAGGTTCAAAAAATCTGAATGCAACCACAGATATTTATTCCCTGGGCATAACCCTATACGAAAGCCTAACAGGTGAAGTTCCTTTTCATGGTTCCGTGGCAGGTGTTCTAAACCAGATTCTTCAAAGGGAACCGGTTCCGCCGAGTTCTCTCAAAGAAAACATACCCAAAGACCTGGAAACAATTTGCCTGAAGGCAATGAACAAAAATCCGTCAGACAGATACAAAACTTCCAAGGAATTCGCGGAAGATCTGCAAAATTTTCTGGATGGAAAACCGATAACAGCCAGGCCCATGAACCCCTTGCAAAAAGTCTGGCGCTGGTCCCAACGCAATCCAAAAATAGCAGTGGCATTTTTAATTTCAGCAATCAGTTTGCTGGCTCTTGGGGTTGTTTCCATGCTGGCCGCAAACCATCAGTATCAAGAAAGGCTTCATACCCAAAAAGAATTCCACCGCGCCGAGGAAAACCTGAATATTGTCCTTAATAACATCCACCATGTGATAGGAACTCTTCAGGAAGAACTAGGTGCAAGGCCGGGAATGTCGAAAATCCGTGACAATCTTTTCAAACAGGTGGAAGCCGACCTAAGTATGCTGGCCAAAAATAATTCAAACACCCAAATAAGCCTGGCAACCTGTGCGCTGGATATTCGCTTGGCCGACCTATATTCACAAACAGGCAATTCGATGAGCGCGCGAAAAGTTCTTGAACAAGCAATGGCAAATCTTTCAAGAATGAATACCATCTTAAAATTCGAAAGGCAGCGCGATCATCTTTTGGGCGAGGCTAATTTCAAGATGGGTGACCTGGAAATTGCTGCATTTCAACTTGATAAGGCATTAGCTTTTTATGAAGCTGGAATCCGGATTTTTGATAATTTGGCATTCATTCATAATCAAAACCCGGATTATTTAAAAGCCTTGGGCGCAGGTTGCGAAAAAGTAGGCTTTATTTTTCAAAGACAGTCAAAACTGCAAAAAGCCTTGGAAAAATATGAACAATCTGCTGATTTTTATCAGCAAGCACAGAAAATCACCGGATTAGCATTAACTGCCAACCTGCAATCTCTTCACTCGCGAATTGCGGAAACGCATTCACGACTTTGCAACCACCAACCTGCACTGGAAAGCGCGCGTTTATCTTTGGAATTTGCGAAAAAACTTACCACCAAGGAACCTGAAAAATTTAGTTGGAAAATGACCGTGCTTTTATCGCAGCAACAGTTGGCAATAGTACTGGCTCGCGATCAAAAATATCTCGAGGCAGAATCACTTCTAGCGGAAAACCTCGAGCAAAACATGGGCTTGGTAAAACTAGATCCATTGAGGCTTGATTATCTGAGGCAGCTTGCCCTTTGTCATTCTTCCCTTGCCGACCTGTCATTGGGCAGAAACCAAAGGGCACTGGCTATTCCACACACCTCGGAAGCGATTAAAATTTTCACCGAGGCATTTGAGAAGGATCCCGAAAGTTCTCAGCTAAGGTTTGAAATCATCAAACAGCTTGGGCGGAAAGCAGAACAGGAACTTGAACAGGATCAATTTCAGGAAGTTATGCTAACGATTTCAACCATGCGAAAAATGTTTGAACCCATGAAAGCCATCTGGCCCGCTGTACGCTTCGAAATGATGATGTCTCAATTGATGGATGATCAACTTCTGGTGGAAAAACTGAAGGATCTTTATGCTGAAAAAAACACCTCCATTGCAGGCCTACCTGCCAAGGTGGCCAAAAATTATGAAATCCACAAATCAATCCTGTTGGCAAGATCCGGCAAATTTGATCAGGCCATGCAAACTCTTGAAAAGCTAGAGGAAACAATACCCCCGGACATGGATCTTTCCTTTCCCTTATCCAAAGCGTGGGGAAAACTTTCAGCACCAGAAAATCCAAAAGCCTCTGTATGTGCCGAAAAAAGCTTGTTCCACATTCGAAAATACATGATTCTAAACCCTGAATTCACAGCCACTGTTTCATTTGTTGCGGATTATTATTACGTTAAAAGTCAGCCCGCCTGGTCAAAGCTTGCCAAAGAAACCGATCAATCATTCCGTTAGTACACTTTTTGTAATAATTTTCAAATTAATAATTAAAGTTAAAAAAACTGTTTTTTTTGACAGATTCCTTGGAAAAGTGCCAAATCAGTTTAGTTGGATATTTTTACTTTCACTGGGGTTTTACACATGCGCAAACCAATCTTATGCTCAATCTTTGACCTTTTCACGAAAAAAAAGACCAACAAAAAAAACCTCGGCATTCCCAAACTTGAAAATCTGGAACATCGTTTAACACCTGCTGCCCCAAATGTTCTCTCCATCAACAGAATTTCTAGCTCCCCGGTTTCCAACCAGGCCGATTTTGGAGTTATTTTTGACCAGCCTGTAACTGGCGTTGTTGCTTCGGACTTTCAAATTGTAAAAACAGGAACTGTAACTTCGAACGCCACCCTGCAAATCACAGGTTCTGGTGCATCTTATACCGTTCAAATTTCCGGGATTACCGGCAATGGAACTATTGGCCTTAATCTTTTAGACAATGGTTCCATTATCAACGCAACTTCGGAAAAGCTTGAAGTAGCCATAACGAATCTCACTTTTTCCAATCCATTGACTTTTGCCCAAGGCAGTCATCCTGTGGATTTAGTAACGGGTGATTTCAACCTGGATGGAAAACTTGATATTGCAACCTTAAACTTTGGAGGAACGTCAGAAATACTCCTTGGCAATGGAAATGGCACCTTTCAGCTCAAACAAACCCTTTCGGTCCCCTCTAATTTAAAAACAATCCAAAAGGGTGATTTTAACAGGGATGGCAAACCGGATATATTAGTTACCGGACCAACTGGTGGCGAGATATTTCAGGGTAATGGTGACGGAACTTTTTCTAAGACAAGTTCAGGATTTGCATCAGACTCCATACCGCTTGTCGAAGACCTAAACAATGATTCTATTTTGGATATTACTACTTCTTATACTATTTCCATTGGTAATATTATTATTGGAAGGGGCCTGACTTCCAGTTATGGAAAAAACGATGGAACTTTTAATGTTTCTAGCGGTATTTCAACTGATAATCTTAGTCCTCCTGCCAAGTTTGTTTCCGGGGACTACGACAATGATGGCACCAAAACATTAACATTTATTGATTTGCCAAATAAAATTTGTGTCAATGGAGGTTTTGGTAGCCCCTCATATATAACTGCTGGAACAACACTAACAGATTTGGTCACGACAGACTTTAATAAGGATGGCAAGATAGACATTGCAGCGGTAGACCAAGGTAGCAATTCCTTTATTGTTCTCCTTGGAAATGGGAACAGTACTTTTAAAAGCCCGACTACTTTCCCCATAGGTTCCAACGCACAAAGAATAAATTATGGGGATTTTAACGCAGATGGCATCCCCGATATTTCAACACTCGACTCCAATCCAACCGGAAATTCCGGTGTAAAAATATTTCTGGGAAACGGGGATGGGACATTTCAAAGTGGAACAGCAATCTCAGGCCTAAGTAGTTTTCCAAATACAATTACCATTGTGGATGTGAACGGAGACGCTTTACCCGATGTTCTCACCACTGATGCAAACACTTTTCAAATAATTTTGAATGAAAGTCCGGTTTCAAGAGTCATTGAATTTGGACCACAGGAGGTGTTGGCAAGTACGCAGACAACCGGTGTTACTGCAAATAATGGCACATTAGGAGATTTAAACCAAGATGGCAGCCAAGATCTGGTAGTTTTTAGCTCAACGGGCGGTGTCGTTTCATTGCTGGGCAATGGCAACGGAACGTTTAAATCTCCATCAATCATTTACTCCTACAGTTCTGCCCTGAACGGATTTAATTATAATAGAAATATGAAACTTGCGGATATAAACCATGACGGAAAACTGGATTTATTGTTTGATTATAAAAATAACAACCAAAGCGGTGTTGCGGTGTTTCTTGGAAATGGCAATGGAACTTTTCAAACCGACACCGGCCTTAAAATAACAAACACCCAGGATTTTCTATTGGAAGATTTTAACCGTGACGGCAAGCTTGATCTTGCAGTAAATATTAACAATAATAGTATAAATATTTTTTTGGGTAATGGTAATGGAACCTTCAAGTCCGCGAATCCAATCCCTCTATCCGTGAATGGATCATTCAATTCATTGGATTTAGCGGACTTTAATTTAGATGGCATTCTCGACATAGCAACGGGAGAATTAAACCCCACAATCTACCTAGGCAATGGAAACGGCACCTTCCAATCTCCTTTGACAATTCCGGCACCCTTCTCACCTGGAAATCTTGAAGCTGTCGATATTAACGGGGATGGTAAACCCGATTTAATAATTAGTGCTGACAGTACAAGTTATCCCCTTTATAAAATTTTGGGCAATGGTGACGGCACCTTTTCAAACCCAGTAAGTTTTGGACCTCCAAACGTTGCTTTTTTTAAAACGGCTGATTTAAATGCAGATAACAAATTAGACATATACTTGAATACCTACACACCCACTTCCCAATTTACAGGTTTTTTTGAACCCGCTTTTATTCTTGCTGAAAACGATTATTCCTTTGGAAGCCCTACTGATTTGGGGAATGTTTATAACCCAGATACCTTTGTAGATATTGATGGCGATAATAGACCTGAAATTTTTAGTTTTTATGGGAACGTACATTACCAAAAAAATATATTGATTGGAAATTTTACAGGACAAACCTACACAGTTCAAAACAATACACCTACACCTACACCTACACCTACACCTAGATTAGTAACTGGTTCCAAACCTCCATCGACCAATCATTTGAATGTACCAGGGACTTCCGTGAATTTATTTAATCCAGTTAATGGAGAAATAAATGGTCTGGCAGTTCCATTTCCTGGCTTCCAAGGCGAAGTTCGGGTTACCTCTGCTGACATCAACCAAGATGGCATCCCTGAAATAATTGCGGCAGCAGGTTCGGGCGGCGGGCCTGCCATTAAAATCTTAGATTCACAAAATGGCTCGGTTCTTCGATCATTTTTTGCCTTTAACCCAGCTTTTAGCGGTGGAATTTTTATCACTGTAAAAGATTTGAACAATGATAACATTCCTGAAATTATCGCCGGGGCTGGTAAAGGAGGAGGTCCTCATGTTCGAGTATTTGACGGTAACACTCTAAATGAATTATATTCATTTTTCGCTTACGACCCATCCTTCAACGGGGGAGTAAGTGTCGCCACTGCTGATATCAACAATGATTCCATTCCAGAGATTATCACAGGAGCTGGTCCCGGCGGAGGTCCTCATGTAAAAGTTTTTGATGTTTCTAATGGTAGACTTATCAATGAATGGTTCGCTTATGATATTAATTTTACTGGTGGTGTTTATGTTGCCGCAGGGGATATTGGAAATACTGGCTCTTTTAAAGTTGTTACGGGAGCAGGCATAGGTGGTGGACCTTTAGTCTCCATTTGGAATCCTCTTAACGGTAATCTTCTTAATCAATTCTTTGCTTACGAAACCACGTTTTCTGGCGGAGTTCGAGTTGCTGTAAATGACGCTAACAATGACAACACTTTAGATTTGGTCACTGGTGCAGGTCTTGGAGGTGGTCCGCTAGTTAAAGTTTTTGATTATCCAGGGTTAAATCTTTTATTCCAGTTCTTTAGTGGTAGAGAGTCGGATAAAACCGGGGTATTTGTGGGTTAAAAACATGATCTGGAACTTTTGTGACTAACATTAGCATGATGATGCCTTTCGGGGTATCATCATGCCATGAAAAACATCATCCTCTGCTGTCTGGCGTTGTGGGTTTGCGGTGGCGTGTTTGCGGTACATGGTGCGGAACGGCCACCGAACATCGTACTGATCTTTGCGGATGACCTTGGTTATGCAGACTTGGGTTGTTTTGGTGCAAAGAACATCCGCACACCCAACATCGACCGTCTGGCCCGTGATGGTATCAAGCTGACCAATTTTCATGTTCCCCAGGCGGTTTGTTCCGCCTCTCGTGCCGCGCTTCTCAGTGGCTGCTATCCTAACCGCGTGGGAATTCTCGGTGCACTTGGGCCGAATGCCAAGAACGGCATCAAAGATTCCGAAACGCTGCTTCCCGAGCATCTTAAAAAGCTTGGCTACTCCACCGCCATCTTTGGTAAATGGCACCTGGGTGATTCCAATCAGTATTCGCCCTTGCGTCATGGTTTCGACACTTATTTCGGGTTGCCTTATTCCAACGATATGTGGCCCAACCACCCCACCAACAAAACCTTTCCCCCTTTGCCGCTGCGGGATGGTGACAGGGTGCTGGAACTCAACCCTGATCAGACCAAACTAACCGGCTGGTACACCGAGCGCGGCGTGAAGTTTATCGAAGCCAACAAAGAAAAGCCCTTCTTCCTGTATATGCCACATTCGATGCCTCATGTTCCGATCTATGCATCTGAAAAGTTCCGTGGCAAAAGTGCCCAGGGGCTTTATGGCGATGTCATCGAAGAGATCGATGCCTCGGTTGGCAGCATTTTGGAAACTTTGAAAAAGCACAGCCTGGAGAAAAACACCATCGTGTTATTTACCTCAGATAATGGCCCCTGGCTTTCCTATGGGCATCACGCGGGTTCGAAAGGCCCGCTGCGCGAGGGAAAAGGCAGCGAGTTTGAAGGCGGTGTGAGAGTGCCCTTTGTAGCCCGCTGGCCCGGAAAAATTCCCTCCGGAATAACCAGCAACGAACAGACCATGACCATTGACCTTCTGCCCACGCTAGTTGGCTACGCTGGGGGAATTGTTTCGGAATCACCACGGATAGATGGCAAAAGCATCGCAGCCATTCTTGAAGGCAAACCTGGCGCCAAGAGCCCGCAGGAAGCTTACTACTATTATTGGGGTGATGCCCTTCATGCGGTTGGCAGCGGCAAATGGAAACTGCATTTCCCGCATCCTTATCTGCATTTCATCGAGGGTGGCAAAGATGGCATGCCCGGCAAGCTGGAAACCCTGAAGATAGAGCTTTCCCTCTATGATCTGGAAAACGACATCTCAGAATCCAAGAATGTTGCGGATCAAAACCCGGAGGTTGTCCAAAGCCTTAAGGCACTGGGCGACCGGATGCGTGAAGACTTGGGCGATTCGCTGGTGAAGAAGAAAGGCACAGGGGTACGCTAACGGCTGGTCTGTAACATGCGCGAGATTTCCTGAAGCATTTGCAATTCCTCGCGGGCGGCGATTACCAGCACACGGGCTTTGGCAGTTGAGGTGGAAACATCCATGTCCGGCTTGCACCGGCTGTTCAAGCTACCTTCCAGTTCCAACCCCAAAAACTTAAGCGGCCTGATGATCTTTTCGCGAACCAACGCAGCGTTCTCACCCACTCCAGCGCTAAACACCACGGCATCCAACCCACCCATGGTGGCTGCCAGTGCGCCTATGGCCTGTTGTACCCTCAGGCAGTACATCTCCAACCCCAGCAAGGCATCCGCATCCCCGGTATTCGCAAGTGCAATAATTTCCCGCATATCTGCGGTCTTGCCTGAAACACCCAGCAAGCCGGATTCCTTGAGCAAGGCTTTCTCAATGGCTTCGGGGGCAAGGTTTTGGGAGCGCGCCAGATGGAAAATGATTCCCGGGTCAATACTCCCTGAACGGGTTCCCATCATCAGGCCTTCCAGCGGGGTTAGCCCCATGGTGGTGAAGACACTTTTCCCATCCATGACCGCTGTGGCAGAGGCACCATGGCCAAGGTGACAGATTACCAGCCTGCCATCCCGGTTGCCAAGCATCTGCCTGGCCCGACCTGCACACCAAGCCACATTAAGCCCGTGAAAACCAAACCTTCGCAAGCCAAGTTCACGAGTCCACCGGGAAGGAATGGGATAAGTAAAAGCCTCAGGCTTCATGGTGGAATGAAAAGCTGTATCCAGGCAGGCGTACTGGGGAACATGGCCCAAAGCGCCTCGGGCTTGGGCGATCACCTCCAGCGCAGGTGGGTTGTGCAGCGGGGCAAACACCGCGGCACGGGTAATTTCTGCCACTGACCCATCATGAAGAAGAGTGGTTCCCGCCAGATTGCCACCATGAACCACCCGGTGGCCCACCGCGGTAAGTGTCTTCAAATCCGTGGGGAATTTGTTTGCCAACTCGCCGAGCAGGTGTTGAAAACATTCGGAAGCCCCACGAAAGGGCAGTTCCAACGAATGATCCTGGATTTTGAAAATACATTTCTGCCCCGCCCAGTCATACATACCCTGGGCCTGCATGGATTGGTCCCGCAGGGATATCAGATGAAACTTCAGGCTGCTGGATCCGGTGTTGATCAGCAGGGCGGTCACGAGGGTTTCTCCCGGTCGAGAGGTTTCCAGCCCGGCCATTTCCAGTTGCGAATGGCGGGCATATCTTCGCCGTGCTTGCAAATGTAATTGCGGTGGTCGATGATCCGGTTGCGGAGATCCTGCTTGATGTAGGCGGCCTGCCCTGCCAGGTTTTCGACACGATCGATCACCGCCATGCCCAGATGAAAGCGATCCAGCTTGTTCATAACCGTCATGTCAAAGGGCGTGGTTGTGGTGCCTTCCTCGCGGTAGCCATGCACATGGAAATTATCATGGTTGGTACGGCGGTAAATCAGGCGATGAATCAGCCAGGGATATCCATGGTAGGCAAAGATAACCGGTTTACCCGGGGGAAACAGGAAATCAAACTCGCGATCATCCAGCCCATGAGGGTGTTCGCTGGGTGATTGAAGCCTCATCAGGTCCACCACATTGATAACCCTGATTTTCAGGTTGGGCAAAAGGGTGCGAAGCATATCCACAGCGGCCAGGGTTTCCAGCGTGGGAACATCACCCGCACACGCCATGATCACATCCGGCTCGGCATTTCGGTCGTTGCTGGCCCAATCCCAGATGCCAATTCCCGCGGCACAATGCTTAACCGCGGCGTCCATGTCCAGCCACTGAGGAGCTGGCTGCTTGCCGGCCACCACCACATTGATGTAATTGCGGCTGCGCAGGCAATGGTCGGTCACACTAAGAAGGGTGTTCGCATCCGGCGGAAGGTAAACGCGAATCACCTCGGCCTTCTTGTTTACCACATGATCAATAAAACCCGGGTCTTGGTGGCTGAAACCATTGTGATCCTGCCGCCAGACATGCGAGCTAAGCAGATAATTCAGCGAGGCCACCGGCCGCCTCCATGGTATTCCCCGGCAAATCTTCAGCCACTTGGCATGCTGGTTGAACATGGAGTCGATGATGTGAATGAAGGCTTCGTAACAGGAAAAGAAACCATGCCTGCCTGTCAGAAGGTAACCCTCCAGCCAGCCCTGGCAAAGATGTTCGGAAAGAACCTCCATCACACGCCCCTCGGGGTGCAGGGAATCATCACCAGGCAGGATCTCCTCCATCCAGGCGCGGTTGGTCACCTCGAAGACATCATTCCATCGGTTGGAGTTGGTCTCATCCGGGCTGAAGATGCGAAAGTTTTTTGAATGGTCGTTCAGCGTCAGCACATCACGCAGGTAGGAACCTTGGGCACGGGTGGATTCCGCAACCAGCGAACCCGGCTTCATCACCTCGACGGCGTAATCGCGAAAGTCGGGCAGTACCAAGTCCCTTAGCAAAGACCCACCATTGGCATGGGGATTGGCACTTATGCGAAGATTACCCCGCGGCGCCAGCAATCGAATCACCGGGTTCGGCACACCATGGCTGTCAAAAAGTTCCTCCGGCTTGTAGGACTTCATCCATGCTTGCAAGGCTGAAACCTGGACTGGATTGTCACGCACCCGCGACAAAGGCACCTGATGCGAACGGAAAGTACCCTCGATCTTTTTGCCTTCAAACTCCGCGGGGCAGGTCCAACCCTTGGGTGTTTTCAAGACGATCATCGGCCAGGACGGGCGGAATTGCTCGTGATTTTTCCGGGCACGATCCTGAATCTGGACGATCTCTTCATGCACATGATCCAGCGTTGCAGCAAGCGCCTGATGAACTTTTTCGGGGTCGTCCCCCTCCACAAAGTAGGGCGTATAGCCAAGCCCCATGAAAAGATGGTTTAGTTCCTCGCGTGGAAGGCGAGAAAGCAAAGTGGGCCCGGCAATCTTATAGCCGTTCAAGTGAAGGATGGGCAGAACCACTCCATCCCTGTTGGGGTTGAGAAACTTGTTCGAATGCCAAGAGGCCGCAAGCGGACCTGTCTCTGCCTCTCCATCACCAATCACACAGGCAACCACCAAGTTGGGGTTGTCAAACGCCGCGCCGTAGGCGTGGGCCAGCGCGTATCCCAGTTCGCCTCCCTCGTGAATCGAACCGGGTGTTTCCGGCGCCACATGGCTGGGTATGCCACCGGGGAAAGAGAATTGCTTGAAGAGGTTTTGCATACCTTCTTCGTCCATACTGATCGCCGGATAGACTTCGGAATAGGTACCATCCAGCCAGGCATTGGCAATCAGCGCCGGGCCACCATGGCCAGGGCCAGTGATGAAAAGCACTTCCAGCGAATGCTTGTTGATGATGCGGTTCAGGTGGGCGTAAATAAGATTCAAACCTGGGCAGGTTCCCCAATGCCCAAGCAGGCGCGGTTTCACGTGCTCGGAAAGCAGTGGATTGCGAAGCAGCGGGTTATCCAGAAGGTAAATCTGCCCCACGCTAAGATAGTTGGCAGCCCTCCACCACAGGTTCAACTGCAGCAACTGTTCCTCGGAAAGAGGGTTGCCTTCCACACTGGTAAAACTCTGGATGTTCATCGGTAGGCCCTTTCAGGGTGGCTTATTTCATGGACTTGTTGGCCAGCATGTAAGCCATCAGGTCTGCAAACTCCTGGTTGGAAAGCTGATCGACAAATCCGGCCGGCATGGGCGAAACATTCGAAAGCTTCCTTTCCTCCACCTGATCTTTGGCAACTCGGATCTCCTTGCCTTGTTGATCCGCCAGCACCAGCAGCACCCCTTCCTCCCTCAACACCAGACCATTTACAAACTGGCCGTTCTTCAGTGAGAGAGTCGTCTGGCGGAATGCCTGGTCCACATTGCGGTTGGGGTCAAGCATATCCTCCAACAGGCGATCCAGCCCGCGGGAACCTATGCCATCCAGTTGAGGACCAATCTTGGCACCTTTGCCAGCTACCTGATGGCAAGCCGCGCAGTGCTTTTGGAACATCAATTCTCCCTTGCCAAGGTCATGTTTTTGTTCACGGAAGTATGTGCGCTTGGCTTGAATCTTTTCCAGCAGCAATTGATCCGCGGGCGGAAGTCCCTTGGTTAGGCTGGCCAGGCGCGATTCCAAACCGGGCAAGTTGCGCTGTTTCAACTTCACTTCCAGGGGTCGCTCCAGAAGTAATCGGGCGGATGCCTTGCCCTGCTGGATGGAATCCAGCAATTGGTTGGCCCCTTCGGGTGTTCCCGCCAGAGCCAGGGCGATGGAACTTTGCAGTCTGGCAGGCGAACCGGCAAGCATCGCGGCAAGATCCTTGATCACCTGGGGATTCAGCATGCGGCCCAGCGAGGCGACCGAGGCTTCACGCAGGTTCTGGGTCTGACTGGCATCCCGGGCCAAATCACCAAGCGTTGCAACGACATCCCCCTGAGAGAATGCCCCCATGGCTTGAATACAGGCCACCCGGGTGCCATCATCGCGCTTGGAATCCCTGGCCACAGTGATAAGGCTTTTGGCTTGTTCTCGAATAAGCAGGCTGGAAGCAAGCTCAGCCCCCACCCGGACATCGTTATCCTGCGAAGAGGCAAGTAGATAGCCACAAAGATCCAAGGCCTGTTGTGCAAGCGCGGGATCAAGGCGCGAGCCCTTTTCCTGCAATGCCTGTGCCGCATTCTTCAGCAAGTCTGCCTGTCGGGATGGTTCCCTTTTGCCCTCCTTGAGATAGGCGACCATGCGTGTTGTGTTTGCCTGACTGCCTTCGCGCATGATCCATCGCACCATGGCAACTTCCCTATCCCCCTGTGGGTTGATGGCAGCCAAGTTGCCTGCAAGAAACGCAGCGGGAGCTTCACCGGGAATACCCAGAGCAACATCCGCCAAAGCCACCAACTCTTCACGATTGGTTGTGTTTGCGGGAAGGCCTGCCCAAGTAGCTGGTTCCCTCAACTGATCCCTAAGCGCAAGTCGGGCTGAATGGTAAAGATGCGAATCCGAAGGATCACTCTGCAGCCTGAAGGAAAGCGCCTGACGAAGATTCTCACCCGAAGGCAACCTGCCTATCGACTGGATAGCGGCATGACGAACACGGGAATTTTCATCCTTCAGAAGTTCACCAAGGATTTTGGAAGCCGATTCATCCATGCTGTTGGAGGCAGCAATCATTTTAGCCGCATGGGCGCGCACCATTGCAGAGGAATCCTTGCTCAGTTCAGCCATCGAATTTTTATCTAATGATCCAAGCCTTAGCAGCGCCCAGTTGGCGTGAATACACTGGACTTCATTCTTAGCCGTGGCACGGCTGGCAACCTTTCGCAAGGCCATGCCTACGGATTCGCCTCCATGCTGCACCAGCATATGCCCTGCCATGATTCTCTTGGTCAGATTGGAACTTGAAAGCGCATCCACCAGTTCGGGGATGGCCATCTCCTGAAAGTTGGGAAGGGAAGGCGGGGTTTTCCTGCCATCCTTGCCAGCATAAAAGACTTTCCAAACTCTGCCACGATGGCGATCCCGGCCAGGGTGAGTCAGCGGAACCTCGTAATGGCCAATGATCTTGTTGTAAAAGTCCAAAATATAAATTGCGCCATCTGGCCCTAGCTTGATGTCCACAGGCCGAAACCAAAGATCCTTGCTGGTGATGAAGTCGGGTTGCTCGACCGCATTGGGTGTGGCACCCTTGCGATCGATTACATCATGGTTCACCTTGCTGGTAACCACATTGCCAATCACCACGCTTCCCCGATGTTCCGGAGGAAAACTTTCATCATTTAATATCGCAATACCACAGATGCCCGTGGAATGATGAGTATGTTTGATCATGTCCGGGCCAAAACCCATGCCATCATGCGGTTTGGCAAAGCTGGGGTAAATCGCCCCGGGAAGCAACTGGTAGATTGGCTTGCTATGGCAATCAGCCGTGTAGAAGTTACCCCATTCATCCACCGTCATTCCAAATGGGTTCACCTGGCCACGGGTGTAGGATTGCAATCCCCTGCCATCGGGCAGATAGCGATAGGTGTTGCCGGAGTTCAGCTTCAAAACAGTACCATCCGGCGATTTGATTTCCGAATCATTGGCAAAGCCATGGGTGGCATGAATCCAGCCATCCCAGTGCAGTTGGAAGCTGTTGGTCATCCCATGGGTATCACGAAAACCAAAGCCTGTCAGAAGAGGTTCACGCTTGTTGGCTTTAGAATCTCCGTCAGTGTCGGTGATCTTCCAAACATTGGGAATGCCATGCACCAGCGCGCTGGTCGGTTCACCTTTTTTGGAAGGCAAAGGCAGCAGGCCAATGGGAATATTCAACCCGTCCGCAAAAGTCTGGATCTTACCTGCCCTGCCATCCGGCCCAAAGTTGGAAAGTATCTTCACCGAATCGCGGGGTTTTTCACCATCCTTGGCTGCCCAGGGATATTCCAAAGAATCAGTCAGCCAGATGCGCCCCTGGTAATCAAAGGAAAGATTCATGGGTTTGAATATATCCGGTTCGCTGGCAACCAACTGGACCACATAACCCTCTGGCAGCGTGAAGCCTTTAGCCTCTTCCGCCGGAGAAAGGGCCCCGGAGGGCGCAACCAAAGGCGGCGCAGGCTGGCCCGAAACCACCACACCCAATGTCAACAAACCAACTGTCAGGAGGGAAAATCGCAAACTCATGGAAAAGCTTCCAATCCAAAAGAACGGGGAAAGACTTATGCTATAATTCTAGCCTTGCCAGCAACCAATACCAGCGAAAGAACGGGCTTTCGGCTTGGACATCATGCAATTGTTGGAAAGTTTTCATTTTTCATGAGCCGGTTTTCAGCCGGAGTGTGATCCATGCACCTGATTTTCATAGACGCGGATGCCTGCCCGGTGAAGGAAGAAACTTACAAGGTTGCCATCCGGTATTCCATGCGGGTGGAGATTGTCGCGAATGCCTTCATGCGGGTGCCGGGGAATGCGCTTTTTCAATTAGTGGTAAAACCGGGGTTTGGAACAGCGGATGATCATATTGCCGAACACTGCGGGCCCGGCGATCTGGTGATTACCTCGGACATACCGCTTGCCGCCAGGTGCATTGAGAAAAAAGCTTTGGTCCTTAACCCCAAGGGCAACCAGCTTACCGAGGACGACATTGGAGAAGCGCTTGCCATGCGCAACCTGATGGAAGAACTGCGCCAAAGCCAAGTGGTGGGGGGAGGGCCTGCCCCCATGACCCCAAAGGATAGATCCCGGTTTTTATCCACACTGGACCAACTGATCAACTCGCTGAAAAGAAATCACCCCATCACTTAGAAGCCTGCTGCCAAGCTACCCTATTTGAATTACCAAGTTATGATTTGCCTACTTAACAACAGGCAAATCGTGAGCGTGAATGATTTCATTCCTGGCATACAGCCCTTCTCTAAATTGGAGGATTTGAAAATGAACATGGACTTGGTGGAAATTGCATGCGTAGTGGATCGTTCGGGTTCCATGGCTTCCATTGCCACAGATGCGATAGGAGGATTCAACACTTTCCTGGCCAGCCAGAAGGCACAGCCCGGTTCCACAAGGTTTACCCTGGTTCTGTTCGACAACGAATATCAAGTGGTTCATAACGGAACACCCATTCGATTGGTCGAAGACCTGACCAGCACCACTTTTATCCCCAGGGGTTCCACAGCCCTTTTAGATGCCATCGGAAAAACCATGGATGACATGGGCACCCGGCTAAGCCAGACCCCGGAACAGGAAAGACCAGGCAAGGTTATTTTGGCCATATTGACCGACGGAGAGGAAAATTCCAGCGAAGTCTACTCCCCGGAAAAGGTGGAAAGGATGCTTCGCCATCAACAAGAAAAATATCAGTGGGAGGTTCTGTTTTTGGCAGCGAACCAGGATGCGATCATGGCGGCAAAGAAACTTGCCATCCCTTCAGAAAATGCCTTTAACTTTTGCCCCAGCCCAAAAGGAATTCAAATGGCTTTTTCCGCGCTCAGCGACGACATCAACCAGCGCAGGGAAAGCCACCGCAAATCCAGAAAATAAACCGCGATTGTATTACATAAATCATTCGATACCCCTGGATAGCCAGGCAGTTGCGACCCTCGTTTATCACCGGGGAAAAAGATAATCCCTGCAAAGCTGATGCACTGAGTTACACCCAAGCAGGCATATGGATTGGCGCAATTCCTCGTGCAGAATCTGGAACAAACGCAGGACTCCCTGCCGGCCGCCAGCAGCCAGTGCCCAAAGCAACGGCTTTCCCACCAGCACACCTTTGGCGCCCAGGCAAATCGCCTTGATGGCATCCGTACCCCGGCGAACTCCTCCATCCACAAATATTTCCGCCCTGTTTGCAACCGCTTCCACAATTTCAGGCAGCGCTTCCAAACCCGTGGGGACCGTGTCCAACTGCCTGCCTCCATGATTTGAAACGAAGATGGCTTTCACTCCGCTGGCGACTGCTTTCCGGGCATCTTCGGGATGTAGAATTCCCTTGATACCCCAGGGAAGGTCGGTGATGGACATCATCTTTTCCAGATCGTTCCAGCATAAGGATACATCAAAATTCGCCGCGATGCGCACAGCGCCCGAGCCCATGCCGGGCTGCATCGTCTGGTTCAACACCGAGGTTAGATTTTCCAAACGAAGATCTGCTGGCAGGTGGAAATGCTGCCTGCTATCAGCCTCTCGTTTGCCCAGCATTTGGGCATCCACCGTGAGGATGATTCCATCGTACTTTGCGGCGCTGGCACGCTGGATCAGTTCCCTGGTAAGGCCCTTGTCTTGAAACACATAAAGCTGAAAGAACTTCGGGCCCGTTGCCGCCTTTGCGATTTCCTCAAGCGAGGTTGTTGCCATGGTGCTTGCAATAAAAGGCAAACCAAGTTCTCCCATGGCACGAACCACCGCAAGTTCGCCATCCGGGTGGGCAAGTTTCATCATCGCAACCGGAGCGGGGAAAATCGGGAACTCCACCGAATGCCCCATCAGGGAGGTTTTCAAATCCGGCGCTGAGATTCCCTGAAGCATCCGTGGCCAGAGCTTGCAACTGTTCCAGCCGGATTCATTGGCGCGGATGGTGATTTCATCACACGCACCCGAAGAATAGTATGCCCAAGCCATGGGTGACAAAACATCCCTGGCGGCATTTTCAAAATCCCCGCAGTTCAAAAAGCTTGAAATGGATTTGTTGTTGGTTTTCATGACTGAAAAACAAGAAAGCCACCTGAGGCTTCAGGTGGCTTCCATGCGTTGGGAAAGACAAAAGTCTTTAGTTGGCCTGCGCAGCGGGAACCACATTTACACGGGAACCCTGCCTGTCGAAAACCACGGTGCCTTCAGCCAAGGCAAACAAGGAATCATCCTTGGCCCTGCGAACATTGCGGCCAGGATGAAAACGGGTGCCACGCTGACGGACAATGATGCTACCCACGGTAACAAAACCACCACCAAACACCTTGATACCCAAGCGCTGGCTATTGGATTCGCGACCGTTCTTAACTGAACCCTGACCTTTTTTATGTGCCATTGCAACACTCTCCATTACCCGGTTACAGAATATGCCATGGGAAAAGGCATATCCGTGGGGATTCTAACCCCGAATCTTGTGTGCTTATATGTTATGAAACTTATTCCTTCTTGGCAGCCTCTTCCTTGGCTGCGATCCCCAACTGGGGAATTTTTACCGTGGCAGCCCGGTAAATCCAGCTAGCGGGGGGTATAAACTGAATTTCCCCGGTCTTCTGGTTAAACTTGTCACCCTGCCTTTTGAAGTTCATTTGCAGGGTCTTTCGGCGTACCACAGGTTCTGTTTCTGGGGGAATAGGGTCGGTTACAGCCCAGCCGTTCGACAAGCCGGAAACGAATATGCTGAAACGGTTTGCGTCAGGATCTATATCATCCCAGATGGCCACGCCAGTGACTGGTTTGGGGGGCAAACCGGGTTCTGAAACAGGAATCTCTTCCTTGCCAATGGTTACCGAATTCTTGATACGGTAAAACCCAGATTCCGGGTCATCGGGGTCAGCAGTGGGGTCTTCTAGCCGAATGACCGCTTTTTGAACCTTGGGAAGAATTTGATCTTTATGAACGGTATTCTGATCGATGGTCCGAACTTCAAATTCCGGGATGAACCGTCTTGGCTTTCCAGTGTAGTTAATCACCTGATACCAAAGATACCAGCAAACCTTCTGGCCACGGCCTGGAATATCGACCTTTACCAGCCTGGGATCCTTGAACTTAAAATCCAGCACCCAGATTTTGCCGTCTTTCTTGTTGATATCATCCTTGTCTTGCGGGCTGGGACCAGGCTTTACCTCGCGCTCATTCGGATTGGCAGCAAACGCCAACCCTGCTAGGGTAAATCCGGCAACAACTGCCAATAACATTGGCCATTTGCGCCACCACGATTTTCTGGTTGGGATCACCATGCCAAACCACTCCTACCGAGGCCCGTTCCCTGCAAGCTTCCATGCCTGCAATGGGCAGAATGCCTCAGTTAGAGATATAGCAGGAATGAAAAAAACGGGTCAAGGCATGATTCGGGGAATAACGCGGTTTTCACAATTTATGTCAATATTGGCAAACTGGGTGAACCTTATTCATGATTCCAGACTGGTTTTTATTCTTCCACCACGATCCTATCTGGGGCTTTGCCTTGAAGGTGCCTTTGCCAAATGATCTGAAACGCTTTTTCCAAGTTTCGCACAAAGCGTGCGGAATCAAATAATGGAGCATCAGGCAGGTTGGCTCTTAAAGTTTCCCTGATAGCTGCAAGCTTTTTGCAATCGCCTGCAAGTTCAACGGCCTTGGCAACATATTCTTCAGGGCTGTGGGTTACCATTTCGCCTAGTCCCACGGCATGAAGCAGGCTACTGCCCACCCGCGAAGCAAAGGTTTCCCCTTGGAGGGTAAGAATTGGCAAGCCGGCCTGAAGTGCCATGCTTCCCGTCGCGGCGGCATTGTAAATGAACGTATCCAAAAACAGGTCGGCGTGGCTTTGCCTTTCCAGATGAGCATCACACTTCGCGAAGGGCGCGAAAATCAACCGTTGAGGATCAACCCCACGATCTTCGGCGTTCTTCCTTAGATTATCCTCAATGATTTTACCCGTGGCACTTAGCCAAAGAACACTTTCGTGCACACGATCCAGAATGTTCATCCAGCAATCAAACGTACATGGCTCGATCTTGTAGGCATTGTTAAAACTGCAAAAAACAAACTTTCCGGATGGTAATTGATGGTATTTACGGGCTGTGCTTGGTACTGGTTCCATGCGCTGGGCTATCAGGTAGGAATGTGGCATACGAATCAGTTTCTCATCAAAATTGCATTCCATTTGCGATGAGACTGTGTGTGGGTCCGCCACCAGGTAATCCATGAAAGTTGCCCCCATGGTTCCCAGCATTCCCAAAAAGCTTACCTGCAATGGTGCCGGCCTGGCGGCGAAAACCTCCATGCGAAACACCCCGGTGTAGCCCATCAGATCCACCAGAATCTGGATGCCATCGCCACGAATCTTTTCCGTTAGCTGGCTGGCATCCATGGCGGAAACATCCACAAAATGCTCGGCCCCCTCCTCGATGCGTTTGCGGTACATGCTGCCGTCGGAAGGGCTGAACGAGTAGACAAATACCTCGAAGTTTGCGCGGTCATGCTTTTCAAAAAAACCATGCAGCAGATGCCCAACCGCATGATCATAAAGGTCACCAGAAACATACCCAATCCGCAACCGGGGGCCGGTATGGTTTACAGAGGTAGAGATCGGGCGCTTTATGGCATAAGCCGCGGAATGGTTCCTGGCAATTTGCTGCAATTGGTCGCAAGACCAGGGCATGGTTAGCGATTGAAAAGGCCCCACGGGAGTCAACTTCCCCTGGCGCATGGCCTGCTCGCAGAATTTCCAAAGGTCATCCACCATGTGTTGATAATTGCCCCAGTCGCACAATAACTGCCTTCCATGGAAAAGCCTGGCCAGGTTGGAAGGGTTGGCGGGGTTCAATTGATAAGCCTTTTCGAGATACTCCAGTGCCTTATTCCAATCCCGTTTCACCAGCAAATGGTCGCCCAGCACCCTGGCATATTCATCATGTTGAGGATTGAGTTCCACAGCCTTTTGAAAATACTCCAATGCCTGAAAATCGTTGCGGAATTTTTGAAGGAGCAACCCCAACTGAAATACGGCCTTTTCATACGCCGGGCGAATTTCAACGGCTTTTTGAAAGGCACCGGCTGCCTCCCCCGGACGGCTTACCTCCAGCAGACTGATACCAAGGTTAAAAAACGCCTCGGGATAACGAGGCGCTATGCTAATGGCTTTCTGAAAAAACTGGATCGCGCTTTTGTGATCATTTTGCTTCTGGCTGGCGGCCCCGAGGTTATTCCAGGCAATGGCGTAGGACGGATTCAGGCTGACTGCCTTCTGAAAGCACTGAATGGCCTGATCAAACTGGTTTTCAAGATGTTTTAACAAGCCCATGTTGTTCCATGAACGGGCATAGCCGGGGTTCAGGGATATCGACTTTTCAAAACACTGCCAAGCCTTCTGCCTTTGCCCCTGCGATTGAAACAGTTCCCCCAGGGCATTTGCATAAACTCCATTGACAGGATCTGCTTCAATGGCCCTTTCAATCGATTGAATGGCGGCATCCAACTGGCCCGCTTCCTGATACAGAACCCCCTGTAGATAGAGCGCCCTCGATTGATGGGAATCGATGCCAAGAATGTTGGATATCAGATGCTGGGCTAATTCCCTGTTTCCAGACTGGTAGGCAGCGTAAGCTTGGTCACAGGAATGGTTTGGATTGTTAAGGTCTGTCATGACCTGTCACCTGACTTCGTTCCAAAGATATATCAGAGCTTGCATCGGAATCCATCCGGGCAGGATATTCAAACAAAAAACCCCGGAACCATAAACCGGGGTTTTCAATTCTGAATCAATCTTTAGCTGACATAGACACCCCTGGTGTAAGAGGGATCATTGGCACCAAAAAAAGAATCCACCACATGATTGTTGGAATCGTACACATTCACCTGAGGACCACCACCAGCCCCTGCGCCGGTAATAAGGTTTTGAATACCGGTGCCGTAATAGTCCGCGGCACCCACTCGAACCGAACCGGTAAAGTTCTGCCCGTATGCCAGGAAAGAACCCAGACGCTGATAATTCTGGCCGCTGAAATAGTTGACCCTGGCGTTTCCACCAGCACCCTGCCCCGTGATGATTTCGCGCTGAAGGTTTCCATCCAGGTCACCCGTGGCGACAAGCACGCCCCCCAGGAAGTCGGTTTCATAAGCAAAGAAAGCCGCCCGAAGATTCAAGCTACCACCCGAGTAGACATTCACCTGCGGGCCACCACCCGCCCCGGCACCGGTGATAAGCTCATCCACGCCATCACCACCCAGATCTCCGGTGGCGACAGTCACGCCGCCTCGAAATTCGGCGGAGTATGCAAAGAAACTGGCTCGCACCGCAGGCACATGATTCGCCAGGGAAACTCCATCCCAAACCATCACATGGGGACCACCGCCAGCTCCGGCACCAGTCACCAAATCTGCCACGCCATCGCCAGTGACATCGCCAGTGGCCACGAATATGCCACCTGTAAACGATACATCATAGGCGAAGAAATCCACCATGACCCTGCCACCGTTGCCATTGAAGACGGTAACCCTTGGACCTCCCCCGGCTCCGGCCGCGACGACAATTTCATTCACACCATCACCATCAAAGTCCGCATTTGAGCTTACACGGATTTCACCAAAAAACCCCGCAAAGGGAGTGATAGTGGGAGGCGAAGCATTGCCCGCGTTTCGAATTTCGATGCCAGATCCGCTGGATGTGGGAACATTACCAACCGTGATGGCTTCTGCCCTTGGTCGGGTGATGCTTACATCGTTTCCATCACCACCGTCATAGCGGATTCGATAGTTGACGCCCTGAATATTCACCAGTTGCAGGTTTGTAATTCCCTGAAAAGTTCCAACCACCGGATCTGTTCCATCATTTTGGACAAGGATGAGTTCCGACCCGGCTGTTCCCTGGGAAATTGCCGAAAGATTCAGAACCGCATTCCCAAGGTTTACCGAACCGGTTGCCACCAGTTGATCCACCGTGCTTCCATGAATGTTCAGATGCACCGCGGCATTGGCAGCCAAGGTAATGTCTTTACCACCTATCACACCAGGTGAAACAGAGCCGACCCTGACTTCCAGATTGCCTATGATTGCAGATCCCTGCAAGCTTCCTCCATCCACAAGGAAATTGCTCGCCTGATTGGCCGCAAGCACAACCATACCACTAGAAATGGTTGTGGTACCTGTGTAAGTATTGCTGCCCTGCAAGGTAGTGGAGCCACTGCCTGCGCGAACGAGTGCACCGGTACCGGAAATTACCCCGGCATAGATATCTGAAGAGGAACCATTTAAGGTAAGGGTTCCAGCGCCAAGCTGAAGGTTACTGCCACCAAGAATCGCCGCCACGGTTTCCAAATGGCCATCAAGGTTCCATGCCCCGCCATCCAAATTCACAGAAGAGGTATCCTGAAAGATATGGTCACCCTGTGAGACAAAATCGCCGCCTTTCAGGGTGATTGTTCCCGCCCCTGCATCAACAAGATTCAAGGCTATTGGGGTTGCCAACGCCTTGAGGAAAATGCTGCCATCGGCGGTGGTTTCCGCATTCACACCGGTGGCAGAGGCAATCACCAAGGGCTGATCATTGGTACCCAATGAGGATCCTGTAAGATTGATATTTGAACCGGCCTTCATACTGCCAGTGCTGGTGCTTGTAATCGCGGAAATGGCATAGGCTGTAAATCCACCCCCCGCGACGATGTTATCCAAAAGAAGCTGGTTGGCATCCGCTATCTGGATTACACCCGAGCCAGAATTGGAAAGCGATAACGCACCGGTGAAATCGTTACCCGCCAGGAACAAGGTGAGTATGCCGCTACCCGCATTCAAGCTGGTGGGCCCTGCCTTGGATTCCTGAACGATCGCCCCGCTTTGCGAAATTCCATTCGACTGCACGGAAAAAGATCCCGAACCCAGGCTGGAGGCACCCAGGATAAGCGCATTACTATCCACTATGGTGACAGAGTTAGCCCCGATGTTTTTCAATGCCACCGCACCGGTAAAGTCGTTGCCTGCCGCATCAAGCTGGATGCTGGTACCAGCGGAAATGGTGGTGTTACCCGCAACAGTCAGTGCTGTGGAAGCCTTCTGGGAAACAAAACCACTGGCTACAACCGAGAGTTTGCCCGGGGCATTGATGGCTGGCAGTTCAAGATTACCAGTCTGATCCAAAGAAATATCACCACTTATTGTGGAAACACTGGAGAGGACTGCGACTTGGGTGTCCACATCCAAACCGGTGGCTGCCGAGATCGAGAGCGTGTTGGCAATAATATCCCCGGTGCCTGTGATATTCGCCGTCGATGTAACAGTGGCTGAACCCGTGGTGTTGATAGTGGCGCCGGTTCCAAGGAACAGGCCGTTGGCGATTAAAGAGATGGAACCACCAGTATTAGCAGTGGTCGCCGAAACATTTTGATCCATGCCTATGCCAAAGCTGGTGGAACCATTGGTCTTTGTTCCAGTGATGGTAATGCCGCCACTACCTGCCTGAACCAGACTGGAATATCCAATCAATACTCCATGGTTGTAATTACCACCGCTGTTAGGACCGCCATTGCCAGTAATGGAAAGTGATCCGGTTCCCTGGGCAAGCAGCATGCCTGAATCAATGGTCAGAACACCAATATTAAAACCTGTGGATGATGTTGCGCTTCCACCGGCGGTTCCAAGGATGGTGACATTTCCATCGGTACCGGAGGTGATGTTTCCCGTGGCAGCGACCTTCACCCCATAGTTGTAACTACCGGAACCTGAACCTCCCCCAGTGCCGGTTACTTGGATGGGCCCTCCAGATGAAGTGATTCGAGCATAGTTGGTAGAGACAAAAACACCATAATTGTTGCCACCCTTATCATTCACACCACCAACACCAGTAACCTGCACCAAACCTGTTCCGCCCGACTGAATCACCCCGCCATCCACAACAATCACACCATGGTTGTACCCAACGGTACCGGTGCCTCCACCTGTTCCCTGCACATGAATATCCCCGCCAGCAGTCGTAACTTTTGTCCCGGCACCTTCCACGCGAACACCCATGTTTCCGCCACCAGTAGACGTTGCATTACCCTGACCGGTTAATTGAACCGTACCAGAACCTCCCACTTGAACCACGGCAGCAGCACTTATCACGGTGCCAAAGTTTCCACTACTGCCTCCCGTACCACCGCCCGTTCCGGAAATTGCAATATTTCCACCGGTGGTTTGAATTGTGGTATTGGTTCCATCCAGCCAGACACCGAAGTTGTAGTTTCCCGTTGCCAGCGCGCTTCCCTGACCGGTGATGTTGATCGATCCAAAAGTGGTTCCATCATCGCCTGCCTGAATTTTTGCACCCGTATCAACCACGACACCATGCAGATTGGCAGTGGTTCCAGAAGCAGTTCCGTTAAGGGTGATGTCACCGCCAGCGGTGGATACCACAACGGAAGTCCCGGAAATCACCAAGCCAAGTTGATCCACGGATGATCCACCCGTTGTGGTGAGAATAATGTCACCCAAGGTGGTGGTCAGGCTTGCCGAGATTTGAAGCGAATGGTTTGCCTGCAGGTTGATATCCGAGGATCCGGTGGAAATACCTTGAATCACTTCGATTGATTCGATCCCACTGGCAGCAATTCCGCCCGCAAGAAGAAATTCACTTGTACCTTCAAACTTCATGGATTGGGCTGTTCCTGCACCGCTATCTCCCATAACCATTTGATGAACATCACCTATCAGAAAACTTAGCTGGGTTCCGGTAACATCCCCAGTGAGTGTGATGCTGGTACCATCATTGGTTGCAACAACCGCCTCGGTGGTGGAGTCCACGGTTTGAAAATCGATGGTCAAAACCCCTGCCACCAAGTTTGCAACGGCAGGAGTCGTCCGGTCTTCCAATATTTCCACGCGGGGAAGCCGACTTATGTCTTTCAAGCAGTTAACTTTTGGATTTTTCTTGGCCGACTTTTTATTTCCAAACCATTTTGAAAAGATCGAGAGCATGATAATTCCCCGGATTTAAATCCTTTTATTTCTGTGGGAAAGGGCGGAATTAGCCACCTGTTAACCCACATCAGGGAATATCGACCGAAGATCGAAGAGAGTTGATGGAAAATTTACTACAACCCGAACAATCCTTATTCTTAACTCAAAGCCCCCAGTCTTCCCATTTTTGGTCTGCTTTTGAAAACCTAAAAAGAAAAAGCTCATGGGTTTGGCCCATGAGCTTTCCTAAAGGCTTTCATATTCGACCAACTAACTTACAAAAACACCACCTTGGAAGGTTTCTGGGCCTGAAAAGTATTGGTCGAGAATGTTGTTGTTAAAATCTTGCACGATGACATGGGGCCCTGCTCCTGGCCCTGCCCCTGTGACTATGTCTTGAATTCCATTTCCAGTGAAATCAATGGTGCCAACCCTTACTCCGCCACCAAAGAATAAGCTGTAAGCAAAGAAACTGCTTTGTAACTGAAGTGACTGGCCATTAAAGACATTCACCTGGGGCCCACCACCAGCGCCTGCACCGGTAATGATATCACCTTGGCCATCCCCGGTGACATCACCCGCCGCAACATACACTCCGCCAGTAAAAGAACTAGCGTAAGCAAAGAAAGAGCTTTGAAGTTGGAAGGTGCCACCCCGGTAAATATTTACTTGTGGCCCACCACCTGCACCAGCACCGGTAACGATTTCCGCAATATTATCACCAGAGAGATCACCCGCAGCAACGGATACCCCGCCTGTGAATGTTGTGGCATATGCAAAGAACTGGGTCACCACGGTTGGGTTCGCATTACCAAGAGTGGTGCCATCCCAAACCTTCACATGGGGGCCTCCACCAAACCCGGCGCCGGTGATCAGATCCACAACACGGTCGCCGGTTACATCCGCGGCGGCAACATATAATCCTCCAACAAAGGATGGATCATAGGCAAAAAAGTTGGCTATGACCGCCCCGTTGGAACCATTCATGATGGTAACCCGCGGTCCGCCTGTGGGCCCGGGAACCGCCACAACATCACCAATGCCATCGCTATTGAAATCGCCATCCGACGAAACACGAATTTCCCCAAAGAATCCGCTGAAAGGTGTCAGCACGGTTGGGGTGGAACTTCCAGCAAAGGTAATGTGGATGGTGCCACCATTTCCGGATGGTGCAGCACTGCTAACTACCGGCTGCTGTATGGGCGTTCTTAGCACCACATCGTTTCCATCACCACCAAAATAGGTGATCTGGAAGTTCATGCCATTGACCGTAACGATGGAGTTGTTGGCATAACCTTTGAAAGTACCGGTAACAGCATCGGAGCCATCGTTGGAAATTAGAACAAACTCATTTCCGCTGACCGGCGTAAAACTGGTGGTGGTGATGGTAAGCGTGGAGTTTCCAAGGTTAACAGTTCCATTAACAACCATCTGATCGTAGGAAGTACCGGGAACAGTACCCTGAATATCAATCAGAAATGCGGCAGGCCCTGTCAGGCTGAAATTTCCACTCGTCAGTTTTCCAGGGCTGGTGCCCGGGGCAATATTTCCAATGGTTGAAGTTAGGGTTCCAACCTTGCCGGTACCGCCAAGTGTGCCACCTGATACTGTGTAATTGCTTGCCTGATCGGCCGAGACAATCAATTTACCGCTGTAAAGCGTGGTGTTGCCGGTATAGGTGTTTGGGCCGGATAAAGTGGTGCTGCCGTTTCCTGTTCTTACCAATTCACCAGGGCCCGACATGATTCCGGAATAAGTATCAATTGTGTTTCCACCAAGGGTCAGCCTTGCACCAGCGGCGGTGGTAAGGTTGGTACTGCCAAGCAGCGCGCCGATAGTTTCTGTGAACCCAGCCATATTCAGCACACCGCCATCCAGGTTCACCTTGCTATCATCACTGATTTTGTTACTTCCGCTTAGAGCATAAGTGCCAGACTTAATGCTGATTGTTCCGGTACCCGCTGTGAATAGCGTGATGGGAATGCTATTGCCAAGTGCGCCCAGAAAGAGATTGCCATTGCCTGTGCTGGTGGCGGTAAGGCCAGTGGTGGAATCCAGAGTGATGGGGGTGGTGCTGTTACCCACCGAGGAACCACCCAAGTTTGCAGCACCAGTGGTCTTGATGGTTCCGGCACCGGTGAAGGTGGTATTCGCAACCATGTCAATACTGGAAGGGGCGGTTGAATTACCAATATTGCCAGCCAGCAAAATAGCAGCATCCGAACGAACTTTGAAGCCAACCGCACCATTGATGTTGCCATTCAAATTTACATCACCGGTTTGGGTGGCAATGCTCACATCGCCTGAAGAAAGTGTAACAACATTTAGAGTAATGCCGTCATTCCCGGTGAAAGTCAGGCCATCCAGAACGGTGGTACCCGCCAGGTTTGTTCCGGTGTCGCCATTTCCCAGGGTTACATTGGCATCAAAACGCAGATTGCTTGTGGTTCCTGAAGCGGTAATACCAGAGTTTCCAGCAACCGTGTTCTGGAACTTCACCAAGCCTGTTACGCCAGATGCAACAGTAAAGGCAGCACCAGTGCCTGTGCCAAGCGCAGTGACTGTATTTGCAAAGGTGGTTGTGCCAGCGCCAGTGCTGGCACCAATGGCAAGGTTTTTAGAACCACCGTTCACCGTGGAGGAAAACAATATATTGCTGTTCGAGGTGGCAACAGTAACCGAATTACCAAGCGTTACCGCACCTGAATAGGTCTGGGAACCTGTGGTGGTTAAATTGGCATTCAGATTGATACCATTTGGCCCAATTAGTTCCAGGTTGGGTACCAGTGTTAAGTCAGCGGAAATCGTAATGGCACCATTGGCGGCACTATCACTTCTGCCGACTACCAAGGTACCCGCAGATATTTTGTCCAATTGGGTATCACTTAGGCCAAAAGAAGTGGAACTTGCCGTACCCAGGTTAATAGAAACATTCGCGGTCTTATTACGAAGGGTTACCGTATTGGTTGTGGTAACCGTGGCATTAGTGATAGAAATAATATCCGTTTCAAGGGTTATGGCGCCTGGCACGGTACCACCGGAAGTAATATCCGCAACAATACTGCCGTCATCCAGAGGTAATCCTTCACTGGTACTACCGGCACCTTTGGTTCCAACCAGATTGATCGCACCGCCTGCGGTGGTTTTAACCACAGGTGCATTGCCTGAACCTAATGTCATGAAAATGCCATCGTTAACATCGCCAGAAGCACCGCCTGTTCCGGTGATGGAAACGGAACCACTTTCTGCTTGAATCAGTGAGTTATCCCCAACATATACTCCTCTGTTAAAGCCAGAAGAACCATTTCCACCGGTTCCTGTCAACGAGATGGCCCCGGAACCTGAATTTTTTATAACTCCATCATAGACTTGAATTCCATAGTTGGAACTATTTGTATTAGTGCCTGAACCACCGGTTCCATTCAAGGTAATGCTGCCACCAGCAGATTGAATCAATCCGTGAATATCCAATCCAAAGTTTAATCCCCCGGTTGCTGTGGCACCACCAATACCAGTGAGGCTGATATTTCCCGTTAAGGTTGATTTAATAGTTGTCCCGGTATTTATAAAGACACCTGTCTGACCACCACCATTATCGTTACCTCCACGGCCATCAATTTGGATATTTCCTGTGGTGGTGGTAATATCTACTCCCCCGATTCCACCGATAGTAACTCCGGTAAAATTGCCCGTTTGTTGAGTACCACTTTCCGCATCCAAGGTAATATTTCCAGAGGTTGTGGTTAGATCAGCAGCAACAGAAATCCAATTTGGGGCAATTACGTTGATATCCGCGGAGGTGGTTGAAACTATCTGGTTAATATAAACTTGTTCAATCCCGCTGCTTGAGAACCCATTAGAAAGCGTAAAAGTATTACTGCCATTTAATTCCACATATTGATTCGTTGCACCACCGGCCGCAGTGTCAGAAATAATTACTTTGCTCACAACATTCGTGGTGTTGCTATAAACATCACTTGCACCACTGGATGTACCTACTTGAATAAACCCACTAACCACCTGCAAATAAGCTGAGTCACTATTGGCACTTAAATCTACGTTTAAAATTCCACCATTAAATGAAGCGGAAACAGCAGGTGTAATTCGATCCTCCAGCGCTTGCAGGGAAAGCTGGTTGGGAAAAGAGAATGCGTTGGCAGGTGGCCTCTTGCTTTTGGATTTTCTGGAAGAAAATATTTTGGAGAAGAGGGAAATCATATTTCGGTACCTTTCAACGGTTCTAACACTACACTCAGGCATACATCCTTAATCATCGACGAGTTGTGGGCACCAATTTGACGAAAAATTCAAACATTCAACTGTAAAAAGGATCACCACCAGAAGAGTTCAACCAATTTACCCATTTTAAACCATAAAGTTTCATTTGTTTCATGAATATAAAAAAACCCCGAGGTTAACCCCGGGGTTTGTTGGAAAGCCTTTAAATTCTTCAGCTTACTTCTTTACTTCAAACTCGGCATCGATGACATCATCGCCGCCTTTCTTGCCACCGGAAGCAGAAGCACCCGCATCACCTGCAGGGGCCTGTCCAGGAGCTGCACCCGCCCCACCCATATGCTGCGACAAAGCCTGGGAAGCTGCAACAAGGTCTGACGTGGCTTGGCGAATCGCCTGGGCATCCTCACCCTTGCAGGCAGCCTTCACACGGTCGACCGCACCCTGCACAGCAGCCTTGTCATTTTCGGCCAGCTTGGAACCATGTTCCTTAAGCTGCTTTTCAATCTGGAACACAATGTTGTCCGCCTCGTTGCGGGCATTGATAACTTCCAGCTTTTTCTTATCGTCATCGGCGTGGGATTCCGCATCCTTGCGCATGCGTTCAACCTCATCCTTGCTGAGTCCGCTGGAACCCTTGATTTCCACCCGGGCCTCTTTGCCTGTTCCAAGATCCTTGGCGGAAACCTTGAGAATACCGTTGGTATCCAAAGCAAAGGTCACTTCAATCTGGGGTTCGCCACGAGGTGCCGCGCCAATACCCTCAAGGTTGAATTCACCAAGTAATCGGTTGCCAGAAGACTTGGCAATTTCGCTTTCACCCTGATACACGGAAATAGTGACCGCAGTCTGGTTATCTGCAGCAGTCGAGAAAATCTGCTTGCGTTCCACAGGTATCGAAGAGTTGCGTTCAATCAACCGAGTCAGCCTGCCACCCAGGGTTTCAATACCCATGGAAAGCGGGGTCACATCCACCAGAAGCACTTCCGATTTGCTACCCAATAGCAATTGGGCACCTTGGATGGCTGCGCCAATCGCAACCACTTCGTCTGGGTTCACACCCCTGTGACCTTCCTTGCCGAAGATGTCCTTCACAAGCCATTGAATCTTCGGCATGCGGGTCATACCACCCACCATGACCACTTCATCAATTTCAGAAGGTTTCAATTTTGCATCGTTCAATGCCTTGATAACCGGAATTCGGCAGCGTTCGATCAACGGGTCCACCAACTGCTCAAACTTGGCGCGGGTAAGTGCCAACTGCAAATGCTTTGGACCACTGGCATCCGCGGTAATGAATGGCAGGTTAATATCGGTATTTGCCTGCTGGGAGAGATCTTTCTTGGCACGCTCGGCAGCTTCCTTCAACCTTTGAAGCGCCATCTGATCCTTGCGAAGGTCGATACCATTATCCTTCTTGAACTCATCCGCAATGTAATCGATCAGAACCTGGTCAAAGTCATCACCACCCAGATGAGTGTCACCATTGGTGGACTCCACCTTGAACACGCCATCACCCACATCCAAGATGGAGATATCAAAGGTACCGCCGCCAAGGTCGAATACGGCTATCTTCTCATTGGCCTTTTTCTCAAGACCATATGCCAAAGATGCTGCCGTGGGTTCATTGATGATACGCATACGCTGGCGGGTCTTTTTGCCCGTGGCGGGATCTTCAATTTCCCATTCGGTATCAAAGCCTGCAATCTGCGCTGCCTCAATAGTTGCCTGCCTTTGGGCATCATTGAAGTACGCGGGAACGGTTATCACCGCCTTGCGTACTGTGTGGCCCAGGTAGTTTTCGGCGGCTTCCTTGAGTTTGCGAAGAATCATCGCGGAAATTTCCGGAGGAGTGAAATTCTTGCCGTCGATTTCCACTTTAACTGGTTCTTCAGGACCACCGACTATTTTGTAGGGAACCAGTTTCTCCTCATCGCCAACTTCGCTATGCCTGCGACCCATGAAGCGCTTGATGGAGTAAATGGTTCGACGAGGATTGGTAATTGCCTGACGCTTGGCGGGGTCACCAACAATGCGGTCACCTTTGTCGGTGAATGCCACCACCGAGGGAGTGATTCGATTGCCTTCCTGGTTGGCAATGACCTTTACTTCGCCACCTTCCATAACCGCAACCACCGAATTGGTGGTGCCAAGGTCGATTCCAATGATTTTCTCTTCAGCCATGTTGAATTCTCCTTTTGTTTTGAAGTCTTACAAGCATCCATGATGCCTTTTTGTGTCAAATGTTCATGTCAATCATGCAAAAACTTAATTTTCTTAAAATCAGGAAAACCGTCTTTTGCACCTATTGTTCGATTACCAAATTCAATTCAAGCCCCCTCCGGCTTCTTAATTCTTAGGTATGCAACTGTTATGCCATTCCAGAAAATGGGTTGAATCCGGTTTTATTTAATTGGCCTAAGTCATTTATGATATTGCACTTGTGTTATTAATTCAAAACATGTCAAATAAAATGGCAGCCTACCGGATGCCATTTTGGCAGAACCAATTCCTCAAATCCCAACCAAAAATGGCCATTCTGGCAATATGTAAAAATAAATAGTTTGCATGATTTGGCTAATTTGATAATATGTCTGCACAATACTATCAGATGATATTGGTTCTTCTGATGAATTGACTCTCCAAGGAAGGGGCATAAATTAAAGGAAATTTACGCTAATTTTACTTCTTTGAGATTTACCATGGCGCGTAAAATCGAATCTCACCAAGCTCTTTCTCCTGCAAAAGCTCTTGCGGCGGTTAAATCTTACCGCTCCCAGATCGATAAGCTGGATCTGCAAATCCTAAAGCTCATCAATGAACGTGCCGAAGCCGCTGGCGAAATCGGCAAAATTAAAATTGAGAATGGAGAGGATATTTTTTCTCCCGCACGGGAAGAAGAAGTTCTCGCCAATGTTTTGGAAGCTCACAATAAAATTCACGGTCCTTTGGATGCAGGTACCGTAAGAGCGGTTTTCCGCGAAATCATGAGCGGTTCCCGTGCCCTGCAAAAAATCATCAAGGTTGCATACCTTGGACCCGAATACAGCTACAGTCATCTCGCCGCCATTGAACGATTTGGACAGGCTGTTGAATTTGTTCCTGTTGGCAGCATTGCCGCTGTTTTTGAAGAAGTAAACCGTGGTCACGCCGATTTTGGCGTCGTGCCTGTGGAGAACTCCACCGACGGCAGGGTCGCTGATACTCTGGATATGTTCTTGCGTCTTCCCCAGATGCTAATCTGCTCGGAAATTCGCCTGGCTATCCATCACAATCTGATGGCAAAGTGCGAGGCCAAGGATATTCGCAGGGTTTACAGCAAGCCACAGGCTCTTTCCCAATGCCGAAACTGGCTTAGCAAGAATGTACCCCATGCCTTGCTGACGGAAGTTTCCAGCACAACAACCGCTGCTGAACTCGCGCAACGCGAACCGGGTGCCGCAGCCGTGGCCAGCAGGCAGGCGTCTGTCCGCTACGGCCTGAGAATCCTCTTCGAAGATATTCAGGATTCGCCAGATAATGAAACCCGTTTTGCGGTGATCGGCCACCAAAAGAGCCATCGAACCGGAACGGACAAAACCACGATTATGTTCCGAATCCCTCACCGCCCCGGCTCACTCGCCGATGCGATTGATATTTTCCGCCAGACCAAGGTCAATCTTACCTGGATTGAATCCTTCCCCTCTCGCGAGGCAAAGGCCGAATATATATTCTTCGCCGATTTCGAAGGCCATGTGGATGACCCCAAGGTTGGCAAATTGTTGAAGGCGCTTGGGGATCAATGCACCGAGGTAACTATTCTGGGTAGCTTCCCCATGGCACAGATCAGCGGTTAATTTCTCGATAAATAGTAATTCTTAAAACCCGCAAAGCCAGTCTTAGCGGGTTTTCTTTTTTTCATAAAATGCCTATCTGATTCAAAACAATTCATCAGGAAAGGTTGGGCCTTCAAATGCGCAGGAAATTCGTGGCAGGAAACTGGAAGATGTTCACCAACCTTGCCGTGGCCAAAAAGCTGGCTCAAGATGTGGCAACTGCCGCAGCTTCCATCAGTCAGGTGGATGTGGCGGTTTGCCCTCCGTTTCCCTACTTGGATACTGTAGCCCAGGTGCTCAAAGGTACCTCGGTAAGCCTTGGTGCGCAGAATTGCTATCACGAAAATGAAGGCGCCTTTACCGGTGAAGTCAGCCCCACCATGCTGGTGGATATTGGCTGCAAGTTTGTGATCCTTGGGCATAGCGAAAGAAGACAGAAGTTTGGCGAATGCGACGGCATGATCAACAAAAAAGTTCACGCCGCATTAAAGGCCGGCCTGAAGGTAATTCTGGCGCTGGGTGAAACTATTGAGGAACGCCAGGGTAACAAGACGGATGAAGTTTTGAAAAAGCAGCTTGAAGGAAGCATGGCCAGCCTTACAGCAAACGATCTGGCAAATGTGACCCTTGCCTACGAACCTGTATGGGCCATTGGCACAGGCCTGAATGCAACACCCCAGCAGGCACAAGACGCGCATGCGTTCATCCGCAACTGGGTGGCAAAAACTCACTCCAGTGATGTGGGCCAAAAGCTTCGCATTCAATATGGTGGCAGCATGAAGCCGGAAAATGCCGCTTCCCTGCTTAGCCAACCCGATGTGGATGGCGGACTTATCGGCGGAGCCAGCCTGAAGGCGGATCAGTTCCTTGCCATCGTTAAGGCCGGAGCCTGAACAGCCGTTTGATAAGTCTTTATTATTTAGTGATCTTCCGGATGGCGAGCCGGGCTGCATCCACCACCTCGGCACGGGAATCTTTCTCGGCTATCTTAAGGGCTTCCAATGCACTAGAAGCGGAGCTTCCTATTTCTCCCAAGGCTTCCGCAGCCATCATGCGAACTTGATAAGCAGGGTCTTCCAACGCTTCTGTAAGAGGCCGAACCGCATCTTTCGCATTGGCCTTCATTCTTCCCAAGGCTAGCGCGGATTCCCAGCGTACTCCCACATCCCTGTCGCGAAGGGTTTCCACCAGGGCTGGCATGGCTTTGGCTGCGCGCTCCCCCATCTGAGCCAGAGTGGATACACTGCGAAATCTCACCTGAACATCCTTGCTGGCAAGCCCTTTTACCAGTGCCTCGATTGCTGAATCGGGATTATCTACCAAGTTTTGAGTGGCAATTTGCCCCACACCGCTGTCTGAATCCAGGCTGGCTTTCTGGAGTAACGCCATCGCTGCCTCGCTGGATTTCATCTGCGAAAGCAGGCCCACCACCTCAGTGCGAAGATCAGGGTTATCCTCTTTTTGAAGTTCCGCAAGTATTGGAACCAGTTCTTTCGCCAGGGCATCCTTGGGCTCGGGGGCTATATCCCAAAGTGCACCGCTAGCCGCCAGGCGTATCCAGGCAACATGATCCTTCAGGCTTTTCTTGAGGGCATCCATGGCAGGCCTGGCATCTTTTCTCATCATTCCCAGGGCATGAATCACACCCAGGCGCACATGCTCATCATCATCCTTAAGGCATTCCAACAAAACAGGCAGAACATCTTTGGAATCTTTAGAGATCCTGTAAATAGCCTGTGCGGCATGCCCACGCACCCTGACATCCGTATCTTTCAGGCTCCCTTTCAAGGCAGTTAATGCGGTGCCGGCTTTTTCCCCCATCATTCCCAATGCCAGAGCGCTTCCCATCCGGACCATGCGATCTTCGGAATACAATCCCTGGGTTACATCTCCCACGGCATCTTTGCCAAGTTGGGCAAGGGCTTGGGCAGCATGGGTACGAACCTGGGGATCAACATCTTTTAGCAATCCCATCAAAGGTTTTGCAGCTTCCTTGGCTTTTTTCATTGCCAGTTCTTGCGCAGCCTGCAATCTTTTTTCCTTCTCTTTTTCTTGCAACTGCTTTGTCAGCCGCTCAACTTCCTTGGGATCGGCAGCCGGTTGGGCTGGCTGAGTGCCTGTTTGTGGCTGGGCCACCTCCACCGGAAAAGGAAACAGATACTGGGCATTAGCCCCGGCTGCTGCACTAACCGCCGCCGCATAAATATGGTAACGCGTCCACGGACCAGAGGAATGAGGCCCGGTGGGGCAATATCCAAAGCATGTGTAATAATTACTGGCAGGGCGCAGCGGACCATTACAGTAACCCAGGCAGCCCCAATAAGAATGTTGACCATATGGCATGGCGGGGTTGCTAACTGCAGGCGCAGCAGGGGGCATGGGTCTTACAGCCTGCCCTTTCACGTTTTCGTAAGCCATGAAAAATCCGGCACCTGCAAGCAAACCTAGCCCCAGAATATTTCGCACTTTCATGGTCTTACTCCCAATCATTCCAAAGTTGCCAATCATTATTTTACTGGAAGAAGCCTAATTTCGAGCCTCTCTGATCTGAAAATGACACTAGATGATCAGCGTACAATCTTTGAGATATCGATCAGATACAGTTGCCTGCCTTTGCCATCATGTGGGGAATCAAAGGTCACCAACCTGCCATCATTACTAAAACGGGGATGGTTATCACAACGCCATTCGCCTGTGTATTCCCTGGGTGAAAGGTAATCCCCAAGTGAAATCTTTTTACCAGTCTTCACCTGAAACAGGTAAGGATGCTGAAGGCGTTCCTTGTCAGGATAAGTATCGTTAAGAATCCATTCATTCCCGGGCAGATAGGTGCAATGCCCATTCTGGGTCATGATTCCTTTACCGATTTGTTCGAACTCGGTGGTTTTGTCTTTAAAGAGGTAAAAGCCGGGTTGCATACCCTTGGGCTGTGTCCAGGCAAGAACGTGCTGTGGATCCCTCCAAATAAAATGAGAGGTTTCCCCGGAGGGATCCAGCACATAAAGGTCTTTGCCCTCTGTGGAAGCGGTAAACATCCTGGTTTTGAAGGAGACCTTGCCCGAGGTGGGCCTCCATCGGTGCAGAAAGATAAAGCGAGTTCCATCGGTGTTGAAAAGCAGGTGGTTAAACCAATGTTTGGCACCTTTCATGTCTTCGGTCTGTTGGCCAAAGGCAGCGACCTGCGCCATGGAGAAAATCAATTTCTGGCTGCCGGTGGCCAGGTCCACCTTGAAGATTCCTGAATCTTTTGGTGCCAGCTCCAACGATGGATCAGGCACCCCGCTGTAGCCATAACCAGGCCGGGTATCATTTAATCTGCGAAAATCAGCGGCAATGCCAGTCTTACCATCCGGAGAAATCGCATACACGGGGTGTGGAATCGTTCGAACTTTTTTGGTTGCCATATCCATAATACGGCAGACATAGTGCGGTTCTGGTTTGTCTTCACGGTCGTTCCACAAAACCTCTGTTTTGGAACCTGGAACCCATTGCAGCATGCAACCCTGCTGCCAGTTCCAAGCCTTGCTGGCACCTAGGGTAATCCAGCGGTCGTTGTCCCCCAAATCCACCATACCAACTTCAACCGAATCCTCAGGCTTGGGGGAACGGTGCTGAAAACCCACTTTCATTCCCAGCACATAGCGATTCGTGGGATCAAACTGAAGCTTGTCGTAATAGGCAAACCAGTGATATCCGGGTTCTCTGGTAATGGCTCGCACAGTGAATTGTTGATCCTGCCCGCGCAGTAATCCATGGGCAGCCAGAATGGTCGAACCAGCAACAAATTCCCGGCGATTCATGAACGATGTATCCATACTATTTCCCTGTTTGTGATCATTTCATGGTTATCAATGTATTCTTGATGGGGTTAGTTTGGTACAAAATTAGAGGCTTCCTTAAACAGGTTGGATTTGGATGGAATGGATGAGCACCAGCAAAAGGTTAATTAGAATTCGGGCAGTGCTTACAATTTTTTTAGTGGTTCTGACCATTGTTACCGGCCTGACCATGGGAACCATCAATTTTGTGTTGGAAAGCAAACAATCCCAAGCCGAAGGAAATAAACTTCTAAGTCTTGTCACCGAAGATATCAATGACCTGACGCAGTTCCTGCTAACGGGTGTTCGTAACCGAACCACTGCCATAGGAAAAATGGCTGACAAGGGATTTTTAGACTTAAGCAACAAAATCATGCTGGGAAAATTCGGTATCGAAGTCCTTAAATCCGACCCGCATATATCCTCTATTGAAATCATTGAACACGCCACAGGCAACATGACTCATGCAGGCAGGGATGAAAAGGATAACCTTTATATTTTGAATGTGAAAAAGAGCGGCACTACTGGGAAATTTGAAATGTACCGCATTGAGGCTGAAGATGTTCTGCAGCTTACCCCCAAACTTGCAAGCTCTGATACGAAAGATCCAAGGCAATATGAATATTATCTGAATGCTGAAAACCAAAATGCACCAGAATGGACGGAAATCCGGGCGCCCTCCCCGCGGAAAGTGAACTCCTTTCAAAAAACATTCAATTATGTCTATCCCATCCATAGGGATGGAAAACTAGTTGGCACGGTAAGCACAGAATTAGGGTTGAATGTCATAAGCAATTTCATTCAAACTAATAGCGAAAAAATTGGCTTTGGCGGCACTGCCTTTGCCATCGAGAGGAAATCGGACGGCACCCTGATTGTCATAGGCCATGAAGCCAAGAAAAAATCTTCGGACAATCCCATGGATTTAACCTACGCCAGGGAAAGCTCGGACCCACGTATTCGTGTCTTTGAACAAGTGGTCAAGAAGTACGAATCCTTCGGACTTGATCCGATGAATTCCACGGAAACTCTGGTGGATCAAATCATGGGGGAAGATGGCAAGATTTGGAACATGGCATGGAGCAGTATTTTCCCGAATGAAAAACCGGAATGGGTTATTGTGGCGGTGGCCCGAAAGGATCTCTTGCTGGTGGAAGCCTGGCGCCGGATTTTTACGCATATTTACATAGTATTTTTTGTTTTATTCTTTGGTGGAATTGCCGTGTATTTCATGGCAAAACGCGCATCCGGCCCATTGGAGGCTTTGTCACGCGATGTCATCCGTATTGGCAGAGGTGAAATAAATCAAAACCAACGCCCAGATTTCAGGATATTTGAATTAGACTACCTGGCTCGTGGCATCGAGGAAATGAAAACCGGTCTGCTCTCGTTCAGGAAATACATTCCCAGTGAAGTCGTTGGGCAGGTGATTCAATCCCGCAAGACGGCCGACCTGTTTGTGGAGAAAAAAAACATCACCGTTTTTTTCTCGGATCTGCGCGATTTCACCAACTTGTCCGAATCCATGGACCCGGATGCTCTGATAAAAATCCTTGGCGAACACCTGGCAATATGCACAAAAATCATCCAAAAGCACAACGGCACCATCGATAAGTTTATTGGTGATTCTGTGATGGCTTTCTGGAATGCGCCCTCAACCGTTGAGGATCACCCCTTAAAGGCTTGCATTGCTGCACTGGAATGCCAGGCCGCGATGAAATCTTTCAATGACGCCAACGCGGCCATGGGACTCCCAAGGTTATTCATGCGCATTGGCATACACACCGGAGAAGCTCTTGTGGGGAACATCGGTAGCGACACCCGGCTTAATTACACTGCCGTGGGCGACACTGTGAACCTTGCCAGCCGATTGGAAGGCGCCAACAAGGATTATGGCACCGCCATCCTCATCAGTAAAAATACCCAAAGCCCGATCGAGGGAAAAATCTTAACCCGATTAGTAGACAAAGTCGCGGTCAAAGGTAAGACCAAATCCGGTGAAATTTACGAAGTTATGGCTATCTCGGAAGAAGCGACCCCGGATTTACGCAATATCATCGAATGGACCAACCAAGGCAGGGCTTTGTATGAAGCCAGAAAGTTTCACCAGGCAAAAGATTGCTACATGCAAGTCATAAACAATAACCCTGAAGATGGCGTGGCAAAAGTTTATTTGGAACGCTGCGACTTTTTCATCACTAACCCTCCACCAAACGATTGGGATTCCGCCATTCATAAGACAACCAAGTAGTCACATAAAGTTAGACTGCCTTGTCAGGATTAAATATTTATTTCAATCAACCCCCATTTGGTGCAAAATCAAGTACCTGCCAACTGGTTTGTTAAGCGACAGGAATCTTGATGAACTCAGAAAAATCCCGATTTCGACTTCGATTGATGCTGATCACCATAGTGATCTTTTTTACTGTGATCACCGGTGGAAGCATGATCATCGTGAATTTTCTGCTTGAAACACGCCAGGCCGAAAGGGATGTCACTGGAAAACTCCGCCTGATATCCGAGGATGTTAACATTCACACCGAATCATTCATTACTTTTGTTCATGGCAGAACATTTGCCCTCGGAAAAATGATGGAAGCCTCCATCCTGGATTTTAATAAACCAGGTCAAATCATTCATGTAGGGTTTGAAATGTTAAAAAATCAAACTCGATTCACATCGATTGAGTTAATAGATGCCGCCTCGGGTTCCATGGTTTTTATTGCCAGGGATTCCGAAGACAAAATTGTTGCCACAACCATTTATAAAGATGAAAAAACCTCGCTTTTTCAAACTACCATCCATGAAAACTTGGACTCCCCAACCTTCCTGGAAAGATTGGTGGATAAAAACAGCATGGATCCCAGAGCTGGACATTATTTTAAAATGCTAAGCGAAACCAAAAAACCGGACTGGACCGAGGTAAGCCCGCCATCCACCCATGCTCAAAAATTAAATCAGGAGACCTTGAGTTATGTGTACCCGGTTATGAAAAAAGATGTTTTTCTAGGTATGGTCAGAATCGAGATCGGCCTCAGGGATATCAATCATTATCTTGCGTTACAAGGAGAAAGAATCGGCTTTGATGGCGCCGCTTTGATGCTTGAAAGAAAAACAACTGGCAAAGTCATTGTGATTGGACATGAACATCACATCCATCAGCTTCATCAGTCGCCACAGGAATTACTTGCAGCCTCTGATTGTACCGACCCCCATGTGCAGGCCTTGGGAAAAATCCTAAACAAGTGCGCACTTGCTGGCATGGATGCCTTCAATTCGCTGACGACTTTGGATGACAAGGCCACCGATGAAAATGGAAGAATGTGGAATATCGCATGGACAAGTGTTTTTCCTCATCAAAAGCCCTACTGGATTATCGTTACCGCCGCAAGAAACGATCTTTTAATGGCAGAAGCCTGGCGTCACATCTTTTCCAGCATGATCATCCTGTTATTGATCATGGGGGCAGGTATTATTTTGGCAATCATCATTGCCAGGAAAATGTCCCTTCGCTTGGAAATGATGTCTTCAGACCTCATTAAGGTCAGCCAGGGGGAAATTACACCCCAATCCACTGATGACTACCGAATCATCGAAATGTACAACTTGGCAAGCGGTATCGAGGAAATGAAAACCGGCTTGCTTTCCTTCAGAAAATTTATTCCCCGTGACATCGTCAATCAGGTGGTGCATTCGCGAAAGACCGCGAATATTTTCGTGGAGAAAAAAACCATCACATTATTTTTCTCGGACCTTAAGAATTTCACAACCCTGGCAGAGTCGCTTGATCCGGCGATTCTTATAGATATCTTGGAGGATCACCTTGCCTTTTGCAGCGGTATCATCCAGAAAAATCATGGCACCATTGATAAGTTTATCGGTGATTCGGTGATGGCATTCTGGAATGCCCCAGCCCCGGTGGAGAACCATGCTGCCATGGCATGCATTGCGGCATTGGAATGCCAGGCTGCCATGAAGAACTTCAACGAAACCAACCAGACCAAGGGCCTTCCGCTAATCAGCATGCGCATTGGCATCCACACTGGCGAGGCACTGGTCGGAAATATTGGCAGCAACACCCGGCTTAATTACACTGCCGTGGGCGACACTGTGAACCTTGCCAGCAGGCTGGAAGGCACCAATAAAGATTATGGAACCTCGATTCTAATTAGCCAAGCGACCAATACCCTTGTTCAAGGAAAAATTTTAACCCGACTTTTAGACAAGGTTTCAGTGAAAGGTAAAACCCAACATGCCGAAATTTACGAGGTACTGGGTACAGTTGCTGATGCCACGCCAGAACTTCTGCAAAGAATCGAATTAACAAACACCGCCAGACAGCACTACGAAGCAAGAGAGTTCACACTGGCAAGGGATTGCTACTTTCAGCTTCTAAACTTGGACAAAGAGGACGGCGTCGCAAAACTCTATATTCAACGCTGTGACGCCTTCATCGCTTCCCCACCGCCAGCGGAGTGGAACGCCATCATCCACAAGGAAACCAAGTAATCGCTACCTTGCAGGGACCTTGTCGTCCACCAGAACCCGGATTTCATCCGCATTTCCAACCAGTTCCGGAGCATACATTCCCATGATCTTGGTGGGCAGGGCATGGAATTCACCGGGAATTTCGGCGCGCATGCGGTAGCGCAAGCTATGTTTACCCCGGGATAGCTGCCTGACAAAGAAATCCACCTTCTCATCGCGAAGCTCCATGTAAGCGCGCATGTCATTATTCCCATAACCGCTGCGTAATTCGACCGGTTCAAAACCCGCCGCTTTGGGATCCTGAATCTGGATGTACTCGTAATCATTCTTGCTGTCGATCTCGAGTTCAATCTCCACCAAGTCCCCACTGGTAACCTTACCAAGGTCAGGAATCTCGGTTCGTTCCCATTTCTCGCCCTTTTGATTCACCACTTGCCCTTTGACATCTGGCGCCTTTACTTCGGTGGCGGATTTTTTCAGAAGGTAATACTTGCGCTGAACCTTCACTTCCAGGCCCGCTTTCTTGATTGGGTTCTCCAGAGTGAACACTGTCAGGTAGGCGTTGAAGTAAAGGGGACCACTGCCTTTCTTGCGGATTTCCAGCTTGTGCTCGCCGCTTTCCAAGGCATCACCCAGCACAACCACCTGATTTTCAAAGGTAAAAAGATCCTCAGCGGTGATCTTGATTTCCCTCAGTTTGCGACCATCCAGAAGGATCTCGACTGTCATATCCGGTTTGTCTTCACCGGAAGCCTTGAAAAATTCCGCCAAAGCCTCGATACAGTACGAGGTATCGCGGGTGCTGTTCCAGTAAGTGGCATGCTTGCGATTATTCAAAAGGTATTTTGCCAGGGCAGGTGCAACCTCGCCTTTTGGATCGGTTCGGGAAAGTAACTTCAGGTACCAGGCATTAGCCTCGGTATCACTGCCATGCCAAGACCACCACGCATTACCTTCCGGAAGTTGTAGAAAGGCGGACTGGTTTTCCTGATCACGAACAAGAAATTGACTAAGGTTCTGAAGAATCATGGCTAGCTTCTCGTCCTGCTTCTGCTTGTGAAGCGCTATGCCAAAGACAGCCTTGCCGTAAGCGGAAAGTTTCACCCTGTCGCGGTACAAATATTCCAGCATGGTATTGCTGGAAATATCCGCATCCAGAAGAATCATGTAGACCAATGCGTCCAAGTCATCCGCATGCGGTTTGGAGGGGCTTTCCTTTTTCTCCGCCCTGCGGATCAATTCGATTTGTTTTTCCTGGTAAGCCTTCAACCAGGCAATACCCCGTTCCAGCATCTGTGCGGGAAGGGCAATGTCATGTTCTCGAGCGATTTGCAAACCATGCACCACCACCGCCGTGGTATGTGGCCAGGATTGTTCACCAAACCCACTGAACCAGCCCCAGCCGCCATCCGATATTTGCATATCTGCCAAGGCTTTCACACCGGCGCTGGCCATTTTCCGGACCTCGGCGCGGTCAAAGACCGGGTTACCCGGAAATCGTTTCCACCCCTTGGCACGGGCCTTGTCATCGCCTATTTCCTGGGCGTTCAAGTTACTTCGTTTATCCCTGACTTTTTCCAGATCGATCTTCATCCGGTCCAAAATTCCAAGGGTGATTATGGTAGGAACAAACCGATTCAAAGTTTGCTCGGTGCAACCATAGGGGTAATCCACCATGTAGGGAAGCGCGTCCACCATGGCACCAGCTAGGGAAGGTGAATAACGAATCTCCAGCCTTGAATCCTGAATGCGCCTTTCCTCTGGTACCCGGAATTTCACCAACCCGGACTCCTGATTCGGCCGTATCGCACCTGAAAAAGAATCCGTCTTCAGCATGCCATGAACATACGATGGAAAACGCATCTCCATGGCATCTGATTCTGTATCGGTAATGGCCTTCACGCGAACCACCGCCTGCCCTTCCTGAATAACTTTCACCCTCCAATCCACACGGGTTTCATCATTGGCTTTGACAGGCACCTTCAACTTCAGGGGGGATGATGCTTTCAGAACATTTCCACCCAATTCCAAAGCCACCTCGACATTCTTGGAATCCTTCAAATAGTTATGAACATTGGCACTTAGAAGCACTTCATCATTCTGCATGAAAAAGCGAGGGGCCTGCAGGCGAACCAGAAGGTCCTTGCGGGTGGTAACCTCGGCTTCTCCCTCACCCACACGGGTGCCGGCAGCCATGCTCCACGCCTTGATCTTCCAGCCTGTAAGGTTCTCCGGCATGCTGATTTCCGTGACCGCGCTTCCATCCGGTCCAATCTCCAAGCTTGCCACCCAAAGAGCTGTATCTGCAAAGTTTTTTCGAACCGTGGGTTCAACTGCCATGGGGTCTGCCCCATCGGGAACACCTGCAGCATCCTTATCAGCGGCTTTTTCCAGGGCATCCATCGCCACAGCCGATTTTGTCATGGCCATTCCCAAAGCACCGTTCAAGCCACCCCCAAATCCACCGCCCCCACCACCAAAGCCTGCTCCTGGTGCACCAGGCATCGCCATTCCACGGTCCCTAAGCATTTGGCGGTTATTCCCAACGCCTCCACTCCTGCCTTGCATCCCACCCGACTCTGCAAATTCCTCGATGGAGCTTTCACCAAAAATGCCCAGATTCTCCATCCCCGTCTCATTCTGCCTTAGCAAATTATGACCAAATTTATCCAGCGAGGTGACTTGGGAAGGATGGTGATTCCTGCGCCATTTCCAGAAATATTCCTTAATATTCGGAACATTCGAGCCACCGGAAATGTATTCCACACTGCGATCGTAGGCAGTCAGCACCACACTGCCCGCCACCGGTTTGCCATCCAAGTCGGAAACCTTCACCCGAATTTTCCCTTTCTGGCCAGGCTTGTAATCAGCTTGGTCAGGTTCCACACTGACGTTCAGAATCCTTTTCTGGGGCGGGACCACCACCTCCCGCATTTCAGTATGCACCCTGCCCCGGGCAATCGTAACCGCTTCCACAAAAGTGTTTGGCATATCACCCTGGGCAAGCACCATTTCGTCGACAGTATTTTTGCCTTGAAGGCGAATTACCTTTGGGGCCTTGCAAACCCCATTTGCAGGCTTAAGAAAAAGAAGCACCGTGCCATCGTCCTGATTGGTGTTGATGGAAAGCATGGCTTTCTCGCCGGGAGCATATTCCCTGCGATCTGGAATCAATTCCAAATCATTGAAGCGGAGCGATTTGCCATCAAAATTCTGGCCGCGCACGATAAACAAGTAAGCACCCTCCTCTTTGTGCCCCTTGTCATCGGAAACTTCCAAAGCCACCCTGTATTGCCCGGGTGTCTGAGGTTTGAATTTCCAACTTGCTCTGCCCTGTTCATCCACCTGCAAGGGTGTTTTCTCGACCACCTGCTCGGAAGGCTTGCCATCCTTGCCGTATTGAATGCGGTAAAGCGAAGCCTGACCCCTGCCTGCAACCGGCTTGCCATCAGGTGTTTGAGATTGGAAGGAAGCCTCCACCACTTCACCCGTCTGGTAATGACCATAATTCAACCAGGCAAAAACGCGGTATGGCTTGCGTGCCACGAGCACATTTCCACTGCCGTTGATGGTTCTGCGTGATTCGTCCACAACCTCGGCGGTGATGGAATATTGATGATCCTGGTTACCATGGAACTGCTTCGCCAGGCCGGTATCGATCTCAAACTTTACAGTGCCATCAGGGCCAACCGGGGAATCCTGCTCCAACACGATCTCCGGTGGGCCATCCACCCGCGGGTACCACCATGGACTTGGCTTACTGCATCCCCAATTAGCCCAACCAGGGTACCAAGCATAATCTGGAGAAAACCACCAGTAACCCCTGCCATAAAACCAATCCCACATTCCCAGCGGGTACCAATCGGTTGATTTGGCTTGTCGGGTCACCTTAATCTTGGCCTGACCCTTGGCAACAGGGGCGCCAAAATAGTATCTGGCTTCCAATGTCACTGGAATTTTTTCACCAAGCATCACTGGCTTATCCGGTGCCTTAACCTTCACTTCAAACTCGGGCTTCTTGTATTCCTCCACCCGAAATTGAACCCCTCCTGGAGGGTTGTTGTTTTCCGTGCCCGCAAAATAACGACCCAACGTGGCATCCTTGGGAATCTCAAAGCTGCCCTGAACCGCACCAAAGGCATCCGCGCGTAAAGTCTTCTGGAGTAACTTCTGGCCCTTGGGGTTGCGAATGACAACAGCAATATCACGCCCCGCATAAGGCGATGCCCCATCCAGATCGTATCTCGCCTGAGCCGCCCAAATCTTGAATTCCACCTTCTGTCCCGGCCTGTAGACGGGCCTGTCTGTGATGGCAAAAGCCTTGGCAGTCTGGTAATACTGGTTTTGATAGTTGGGATACCAATGATGCTGGAAACCCAGATATGCCTTGCTGTTATTCCTTCCTGTTGCCATCACGAGCCATTGCATTTCCTGTGGAGCCATCTTGCCATCCAGGAATATTTGACCATCCACATCGGTCTTTTTCTCAAACCCCGTGGTGATGACACGAAACTGGTTGGTGTTTGGCTTGACCTGTTCTTGCTTGTAACCGAAGAACTGAACCCTGGCTTCCGACTCCGGCTTGCCCGTCTCGGCATTCGCCAGGAAATAATACATCTGACCATCAAGATGCTTCTGAAGAATGGACAGGTCATGCAACCAGACCACCATCCTGCTGGTGTTGCCGTTGGGCAGCTTTGCCGTCAGATAATAAGCCCCCGCTGGAAGCGCGGGCATTTCAATATCCGCCCGGTTATCCTGATGCTTCGGACGTGGATTCAGCTTCTGGTTCCAGGAAGCCGCCTTTTTGCCGATATATTTTTTCTCATTGTCCCAAACCAGTCTCTGCCCAATATCGGCAATATTCAGGTTGCGCCAATCCAACTGACGCGGGCTAGATTTCAAATACGACATCACATCATTCAGAAGGTTTTCAACATTCACCTCGTACGCTTCAAGTTCCACCTCGTTTGCATTGCGATAACGCAACTGAACCACGGCCTTTTCATTGGGGTGTAAACCAGGGGTGGATTCAAACCTTCCCCAATTACCAACAATCTGGGCAAGGCGCTTCTTTCGATAATCCCCAATACCAGGCCCATATTCCTTAATAAAGGTTTTCCACACCTGCTCCGCCAGCTCGTATTGTCTGCGGTTTTCATATTCCCTACAGATGTTTTCCAGACACTGCTCTGCTTCGGGTGATTTACCCTTGCTGCTAATTTCCTTCCAAACCTTCAGGTAATTGAATTCATCCGGAAGCTTAAGCCTGCGAATGCCTGAGGCAATACGGGCAATGGTTTCTTCCTCGGAAAGATTGCCAAGCGCATAGGTTCCTGTTTCGGCATCGTTGCCTTCCATGTAACCGGGGAAATACCCCGCGAGTGTTTGCACACCAAATTGCTGGTGCAGGAAACTGGCAAAACGCAACTTCGATTGGCCCCATAAGCCCGGTTCTATCTTCGCAGCCTGGGCTAACAACCATCGCCATCGTTCGCCGTCCGATTGGGCTTTCTCGTAAGAATCCGGCAATTTATGAAATACAGGCTTACCTTCGGCATCCACCGGCGCAGGGGTCACACCGTGATAGCCATGCCAGAAAGGTGCCTCATCATAATCCGGTATCTGGGAAAAATCGGTCAGAATCTGAAGACGCCAGGCTTCATGCCCGGAAGACCCCCGGAGAATCAGATCGGCAAATTCCAGGTGGAAGTTCGCGGATTCTCCCTTGTCGGGTGCCTTGTCGATATTCTTCAGGCAATCATCCATCAGTTGCATCGCCCGAGCGCGGTCACGAGCATAGCTGCTTACCTGCCTGCCACCGCCACGGTGACCACCGCGCTGAAACTTTCCCGCAACGATGAAACCGTAATGTTCCTCCTGAAGGAAGGATTGTGCCACCGCTCGTTGGAACTGCCATTGGTTTTTATGAACCACAATGGCTTGATCTCGCAATTCATCAATCTCATGGGTGCGGCCCAGGTTCCGCAGGCACTGCATGGCCATCTTCAAATGGTCTGCTGCCTGACTGCCGGAAGATTTTGGATCCAACGCCAGCTTACGAAAGCCCTCCAAGGCATCCTTGAAATTGCCCTGCTTAAAGAGTTTTTGGTAGGGTTCGTCTCCCTCGGCGAATTTGTACGCCCGCACCCCGGGAATCATGCACCAAAGCAATCCTCCCAGCATTCCAAAGACAATCCATAGACGGATGGTGCGATTCATGAGAAGCCCCTTGCGATTTTCAGCCACTTGTTACCTGAGTATAAGACGAAATACCACCACCGGCGGATTTACCACCCTCCCCGAAAATGGTACGAAAGCAATCTTCTAGCGAACTTTTGTCAGCAGAAACTGCCCATGATCCCGGCGGGCCTGATAAGTTGCGGTAAATTGATCCGCATCCGCCGTGGCATGATATTGAAAGGTTCCAAAACCTATCAGTCGCTGACTTCCTTCCAGCAAAACCTTGTTACCCTCGGTGCCGGTCACCTGAAGATTGGCTGTATAACGAAAAGGAAAAACCTTGAAGAATCTGCCCGTAAAAGTCACCCGGTAGGATCCATCGCCAGAACTTTCAAAACGGGCATTCATGGGTCCGTGGTGGCCAGAGGAATCGCTCTGCCAGGTACCGGACCAGCTTCCAGAAAGGTCCGGCGTGGCAACCTTGGTGGTATCTTGCGCAACTGCAACAGTAGCCAGCATTCCAAAGGCAAGCGTGAATTTTAGAATCATTCCATTTCCCATGACGATTCCCTCCTTCAAAAACATAATTGATTCGTTCTTGATTTTAATTCGGCAAGCATAGGTTTGCAATCGATGCCTTTGCTTGAAAGAGATTCACCATTCTTTACTGGAACCCATGTTGCGAAGCCATTATCCTAAAGACATCACGATTCACGCGATAATTTTGGAGAAAACAATGCTTCGCAGATTTTTTATCATGAGCCTGCTGGCTGGCGCTCTTGTATCACTGGCATACACACCAATCACCGCACAGGCACCCCAGAAAAAGAAACTGGTGATGATCGCAGGCCGTAAGAGCCATGGCTACGGCCAACACTCCTTCAAGGCAGGTTGCATGCTTTTGAAGAAGGCGTTGGACGAAAATGTTCCCGGTTTGGAAACCACTGTCGTACTGGATGGCTGGCCCAAGGATGAGTCGATTCTGGATAGTGCGGACGGTATCCTCATCTATAGCGATGGTGGCGCCGGTCACCCCTACAATGCGCATCTGGAAAAAATCGATGCCCTGGCCAAAAAAGGCGTCGGGCTGGCGATGTTTCATTACGCGGTGGAAGTGCCCAAGGGCCCCAGTGGCGATAAGTTCCTTGAATGGATTGGTGGTTATTTTGAACCCAACTGGTCCGTTAATCCCCACTGGAAACTTGGTGAATCCGATCTGGCAAAGAATCACCCCATCACCCGCGGGGTTCAGGCTTTCAAGACCAATGATGAGTGGTATTACCACATGCGCTTTGTTCCCATGATGGCCAATGTAACTTCGATTTTGAGTGCGTTACCCCCCAAGGAAACCCTGATGAAGGAAGACGGCAAACTTTCCCGCCCCGATGGCCCGCATAGCAACAACAAGTTTGTGCGCGAGGCGGTTCTCGATCGCAAGGAGAAACAGGTTCTGGCATGGGCTTGTGAAAGGAAGGATGGCGGGCGGGGCTTTGGTTACACCGGTGGACATTTCCATTGGAACTGGGGCAACGACAACAACCGCAAAATGATCCTGAATTCGCTTCTTTGGGTCTGCAAGATGGATGTTCCTTCCTCGGGAGTGAACTCCAAGCGCCCCACCCTGGCGGATCTTCGTGAAAACATGGATTACCCCGTGCCGGACAAGTTTGATTTCGCAAAGATCGAGAAAGACCTTGCGGAAGGCAATAAGTAATCCTTTCTGATGAACCCCAATGAAACAGCCCCCGGAAGAATATTCCGGGGGCTATTTTGTTTCAGTTGCCTTTACTTGCCCAGCACGTCGTCCAGAATCTGAGGGCGTTTTCCAAACTTCTGGGCATATTCCTGCTGGGATGGATTCAGACGAACTTTGATCTTATTGTCGTGGTTCACCAAAATGTCGGTCAGCTTGTGGTCAATGAAAGGATTCTTGAAGCGCTCCACCACCTGGTTTGCGAAATTCTTGGGTCCATCACAGCGCCCATCAAGAATCGGCACGATCTCCTCATGCAACAGTTTGTTCAACCAGGGGCCAAGCTCGGCATCGTTCACCGAATCCCGGACAATGGTATGGCCCTTTGCCATCGCCTTCTTCACCAGCGCGCTGTGACCGCCGTTGAGAATCCTGACCTTCCTTAAAAAGTAGGGAAGCACATCATTGGTCCAGATGATGGCCGGATGTTCAAACCAGCGTGGCACGCCCGGAACTTCCTGGATGGCAAACAAGGCATAGGGTTCGCACACCGTCAACATGGGATCCTTTTCCAGAAGTGGATGCGCATCGGGGGTGCCTGTTACTATCCGATCCACCAGAGTGCTATGCCAGGAGCAGTTCTTTTCCACCCATTGGATGAATTTCTCGTCCAGCTTCCAATCCCGCGCAAGCTTGACAACTATTCCACGCAAGAGTTCTGCGTTATGCTCGCGCAGTTCGCAGGGGATAACCATCACGCCAGGCTGATTTGCCTTGAAGCGCTCATGCAACACGGCCAAAAGCTTCGCCGGGAAGGATTTGGGTGGGGCGCACTGCGCGGTATCGGCGGGATTAAGGTCGTAACCTGATTCCGTCGTATTGGAGAGTATGGTCTTTAAATGAGGGCTGCGGGCCAGTTCCAGAACCTTGTCCCATTGCGAGTTCGCGGCAAGCGCCCGGCTTACACTCTCGCAAACCTCGACCTTGTCCACCACCTGGCCATTTTCCAGACCCCGAATCACCACATGATACTTGCCACCAAGTTTGGCCAGTTCGTTGGCACGATCCCCACCGGTGGATTGAACAATGACCACCTTGCCGATGTTCTTGCCCTGCTGATTGGCATGATGAATAAAAAGGTCTGCAAAGGCCCTTAGAAACTTGCCCGAACCAAACTGCAAAACTGTCTCATGCATGGGTTGACTCCTACGCTTTCTTAAGTTCCAAGGTTAAATCATGTCCTTCAATCTTCACTTGGGCGTTGTGTGACTCCGCCAGTGCGACATTAGCCCAGTGAAGGACCAGTGTTTCATTGCCGATGTAATCGCGATGAGCCGCCAGGGTTTTCACCAGGGGCTCTGCCTGGGTGGAAAGATGCAGTGTGATGCGATCCTCCATTTCCAGGCCAGCCTTCTTGCGAAGTTCCTGCACCTGGCGAATGATATCCCGGGCCATGCCTTCTTGTGCCAACTCCTCGGTGATGCGGGTATCCAGCGCAACCTGGGTGTTTCGGTCAGCAACACCTGTCCAACCCTCTTTCGCTTTCAGCGAGATGAAAAGGTCTGTCGCCTCAAGTTCGAAGGGGCCGCCATCCCCCGGAAGGGTAAAGGGCGACCCGGACTGTGCATATTTCAATAATTCCAAAGGATCAGCCTTGGAAATGGCCTGCTGCACTTCCTTCATACGCTGACCGAACTTTGGTCCCAGAGCCTTGGGGTTGGCCTTGATTTCCGGCACCAGCAAGGGCCCGGAAGCAGCATCATGGATCGTCGCCTTCTTCAGGTTCAATTCCTCGCAAAGCTGGTCGGCAAATCGATGGATTGCGCGCCGATCCGCCTCATCCCCCGGGTGTACCTTCAATTCCGCCAATGGCTGGCGAACCTTGATCTTCACGGTATTTCTGGATGCGGAACCCAGCGATACCAGATGCAATAACGCCTCCATGTCGGCGGATAATTCCTCGTCGATCAGGCTGGCATCCACCCTGGGGTATTCCTGCAGGTGAACGCTGTCATCCCCCGCATCCACCAGATTGTGATACATGTTTTCTGAAAGGAAGGGGGTGATGGGCGCAATCAGCTTGGTAAAGGTTAGCAGCACCTGGTGAAGTGTCTGATAGGCGGCTAATTTGTCCTGCCCCTGTTCCGCTTTCCAGAACCGCCTGCGATTGCGCCTGACATACCAGTTGGAAAGCTTGTCATCGATAAATCGTTCTGCCTCGAGGCAGAATGACGCCAGGTCGTGGGATTCAAAGCCCTTTCTGGCCACCTGAACCAGCTTCTGCAAATCGGAAAGTATCCAGCGATCGATGTCCGGGCGATCCTTAAGGGGTACCATAGGCGCCTTGGGATCAAACTTGTCCAACCTTGCGTAGTTGCAAAAGAAGGCATAGCTGTTCCAAAGTTTCAGGATAAACCGGGCACGAAGTTCATCCGCGGGAATCGGGCCAAAGTTAATGTTGGAAGCTGGATTGGTTCGGCAGAACATCCAGCGAATAAGGTCCGCACCCATGGGAGGATGCTTCTCAAGCACACCCTTGGCGTTCTTGATTTCGTACCCATCGTTGGCGGCACCTTCAAAGGGAATACTGTTGCCCTTGGACTTGTGCATTTCATCGCCATTTTGGTCGCGCACCAGCGCATGCCCCAAAAGCACCTTGAACGGGGCCTTGTTCTCCATCATGGTGCTCATCGCAAGGATGGCATAAAACCAGTTTCGGAACTGCCCCGGAAAGCACTCGGTGATCAGGTCCGCAGGGAACCATTTTTCCCAATAGGCACGATCCTTGTTGTAACCCATGGTGGAATAGGGAACAATGCCCGCATCCAGCCAGGGGTTGCCAACATCCGGCACACGGGATGCCAGCGCGCCGCATTTACATTTGATCTTCAGTTGATCCACATGAGGCCTGTGCGGGGAATGGCCTTCAAACTTTTCCCAACCTTCAACAGCACGAGCTTTCAATTCCTCGCGGGAACCAATCACATCAAACTGGTTGCATGCATCACAAACCCAGATGGGCAGGGCCAATCCCCAGAAGCGCTTCTTGGAAATCATCCAATCGCCCATGTTTTTCAGCCAGTCCAGCTCACGGGCTTTGCCGTTGATGGATTCGGGAAGAAAGGTAACCTGCTCGACGACCTTCATGATTTCGTCACGCCAGGTCATCGAGATGAACCATTCATCCACCAAGCGAAAGAGAACCTCGGTCTTGCATCGCCAGCAGTGGGGATATTTGTGAGGATACTTTTCAACCGCGAAAAGAAGACCCTTTTTCTGAAGGTTTTCCAGCACGAAGTCAGCAGTAGCCGGGTCAACGGCGGGCTTTCCCTCCAGTTCGCCAAAACCGGGAACGAAGCAGCCGAATTCGTCGAGCGGTGCGACAGGCGGAAGTCCCTGCTCTTTGCCCAGATGAAAGTCTTCCTTGCCGCAACCGGGTGCAATATGCACGATGCCCGTGCCTTCGGTTTCGCCGACATCCTTCCATGCCACCACGCGATGGGATTGTTTAGCGGTGACCGCACCCATCCACTTCTGTCGTTGCACAACACGGGCAATGGCGGCGGGAAAACCATACTCGCCTGCCTGGGCGGGGATCTCATCGAATGGCCCGTCATACGCCCAGCCCACCATCTCGGCGCCCTTCAACTCCCGCACAATTTCGTAGCCACCCTTTTCCTTGAAGATCTGCTCCAAGGACTTTAGCTTTGGCACCCCTTCCAGCCATTCCTTGCGCTTGAATTCCTCTTCCAACCGGGCATGCGTAAAAGCACCCTTGGCAAGATAATAACGCTGATCCTTATGAAGCACCTCGATATAGGTGTTATCCGGATTGACGGCCGCACCCACATTACTTGAAAGAGTCCAGGGGGTTGTCGTCCATGCCAGCAAAAAGGAGCCGGGTTTGTCGCGCAGCGGGAACTTCACGAACACCGCCTTATGCGAGACCATCTGATAACCTTCCGACATTTCCATCTGGCTGAGGCCGACGGAACAACGGGGGCACCAAGGCATGGCATCGTAACCACGGTACATAAGGCCGCGGTCATGGCACTTCTTCAGAAAACTCCAGATGGTGTAGTTGTTTTCTTCAGACATGGTGAAGTAGCTGCGACGATGGTCTGGAGCCTTCGCCCAATCTTCTTCCCTGTCCCAGTCCATCCAGTATCCAAGGCGGATTGATTGCTCGGTCTGCTTGCGTGCAAACTTGTTGACCCTTTCCTTGCACATGGTCACAAAGCGATCGATGCTAGCAAAGCGGTCGCCAGACACCAGGTTTTCGATGTCGCGCTTGGTTTTGAGGCCAAGTTCCTTTTCCACCTCGACCTCGACCCAAAGGCCCTGGCAGTCGAAGCCATTTTGCCAGCGAAGGTTCTGACCAAGCATGGCGTGATAGCGTTGGAAGGCATCCTTGTAGGTACGACCCCAGGCGTGATGCACACCCATGGGGTTGTTGGCGGTAATGGGGCCATCCAGAAAAGACCAGGGTTGGCCATTCTTGTTTTTCTGGCGAAGCTTTTCAAAAGCCTGGGTCCGTTCCCAAAATGCCAGCGCCTCGCGCTCTTGTGCCGGAAAATCAACCTGGGTTTCTACCTTCTCGAACGGCATGTTAGCCTCTGCGTTTTGGAATGATTCCTGAATCGATTATCTTAGTAATAATGGCACCCCGAATGAATCCTAAAGCATGATCCTTCCTGCAAGGGTATGTTTCCCTATGCTTTCCATAATGGCCCCAAGCCCTTCCGAGTTGGAGTTCGAAGCATGAAAACCCTGAAAATTGCAGTTCTTCTGAGTGGTTCTGGCACCACCATGCAAAACCTGATAGACAGAATCCGCCAAGGAAAACTGAATGCCCAGATTGTGATTGCCATCGCAGATCGCGCGAACACCCGCGGATTGGAACGCGCCTCCGAGGCGGGCATACCCACCGCATTGGTGCCAAGGGAACAATCCGCAACCTTGACAGAATTCAGCGAGAGAATCTTCGGACAATGCAGGCAATCCCAAGCTGACCTGGTGGTGATGGGCGGATTCCTGAGGCTGATCCAAGTCCCCCAGGATTTCGAGAACAAGGTCATCAACATTCATCCCTCGCTGATTCCCGCCTTCTGTGGCAAGGGATTTCATGGCTTGAATGTGCATCGGGCGGTGATTGATGCTGGTAACAAGGTCACAGGTTGCACCATCCATTTTGCGGACAATATTTACGACCATGGGCCCATCATCATGCAATGTCCGGTGCAGGTTTTGGATGATGACACCCCCGAAACCCTGATGAAGAGGGTCTTCGAGGAGGAATGCAGGGCTTATCCCGAAGTGATTCAGCTTTTTGCGCAAGGCAGACTTCGTATTGAAGGTCGCAGGGTTCGCATACTTTCGTAAACAGGAATCGTCATGTCCGCAAGCAATCGAAACATCAGTCGTATCCATGCCCGTGAGGTTTTAGACAGCAGGGGAAGACCGACTGTGGAAGCCGAGGTCCACCTGGTTTCCGGGGATGTGGGAATGGCCAGCGTGCCCTCGGGTGCCAGCACGGGAACCTTCGAGGCATTGGAACTTAGGGACTGCGACCCAAAACGCTACCAGGGCAAGGGAGTACTGAAGGCCATCCGCCATATTCGCGACATACTTGCAGGGTATCTGGTGGGGATGGATTGCGCCGACCAAGAAAAGATCGATCGAAAGATGATCGATGTGGATGGTACGGAAAACAAATCCAAGCTGGGCGCGAATGCGATCCTCGCCGTATCGATGGCTTGTGCGCGGGCGGCGGCCAAAGTCATTCGCATTCCCCTTTGGAAGCATCTGGACCAGGACAAAGTCGCTCGGCTTCCCATGCCCATGGTCAACATGATCAGTGGCGGTTTGCATGCGGGAAAGAATCTCGACTTCCAGGATTTTCTCTTCCAGCCCGCAAAGGCCACCAGTTACTCGCAGGCGCTGGAGCAGATTGTTTCGGTTTACAACACCCTGGGTGGAATTTTGAACAAGAGTGGGCACGAGGGCACTCTGGTTGGGGATGAGGGTGGTTATGGCCCAAAGCTGACCAGTGAAAAGGAAGCACTTAGTTTCCTGGCACTTGCCATGGAACGCTGCGAGGTGGGTGGCACTATCGCCCTGGATGTGGCTTCCAGCCATTTCTATCAGGGAGGAAATTATCATCTGGAAGGCAGGGTGCTTTCAAGCTCGCGCATGGTAGGGCTTCTGGAGGATCTGGTGGCGAATTATCCCATTGCCAGCATTGAGGATGGTTGTTCCGAGGATGACTGGGCCGGTTGGCAGGAACTAACCAAGAAACTTGGCCATAAGATTCAGCTTGTGGGTGATGATTTCTTTGTGACCAACCCGAAGCGACTTTTCAAGGGCATTCGGGAAGGTGCCGCCAACGCTGTTTTGGTGAAGGTAAACCAGATTGGCACTCTCACCGAAACTTTCGAAGTGATTCGCATGGCAAGAAAGCACGGCTACCGTGCCGTGGTATCCGCCCGTAGCGGCGAGACCGAGGATGATTTTCTTGCGGACCTTTCCGTGGCCAGCGGTTGCGGCCAAATTAAGGTGGGTTCCGTGGCTCGTAGTGAGAGGCTCAGCAAGTACAACCGACTTCTTCGCATTGAGGAAGAAATGGGCCCCAACCCGCCTTATGGGTTGCCTGTTTAACCATAGCACCGGTGAATCATTCTCAAAGCGTTACCATGGGTTTTCTCAGAATGCCCCTTTGGGGCAAGAGCAAATGTTTCCATGCCCCAACGAGGCGAAATGACCCAAACGTTTATTTCCCAAACAAACTTAGGCATGTAAGTTCCTTGTCGGTGCGAGCAAACACGCAACCACGGGCGAACGCGGGGTGGGCCCAGGTGAACTCGCATACCGAAACCTGGTCCAGTTTTTTGAAACCCTGCGGGGTCATCTCGGCAAGAATCAGTTCTCCTTTTTCATTGAAGATAAGTGCCCTTTTATCCACCCACACCATGCTGGCTTGGGGATTTCTGCCTCGCGGAGTCACTGATTCATCCTCCCACATGACTTTGCCGGTGGCTGCCTCAATGCACTTGATGCCCCGGAAGCGATCCAAGGCGTAGAAGTAACCATCGCGCACTAGGGGGGAACACATCAACTGACTGAGTTGTTTGCCTTCCCATGCCAGCTTTGCCTCGCCTTTCTCCAGCTTTACCGCCTTGCTACCCGTCCAGTAATCCGATGCGAGAAATATCCCCTCATGAAACAAAACATCGGTAATGGCAACATCGTAATCCATGCCAACAGGATACTTCCAAAGAAGCTTTCCATCGGTTGGATTAAGCCCACAAGCATGCTGGGCACTCCACCACACAATCTGCTTTTTCCCATCAATATCTGTAACCTTGGCCGAGGCATACCCGGGGCGGTCCCCGGAAGAGCGCCAGATTTCCTTGCCAGTATCTTTGTCCAGCGCAATGAAGCAAGCATCCGGCTTACCACCTATTTGAAGCAAAACCCGGTTTTCATCCACCAAGGGGGAAGAAGAATAACCCCAGGTTGGATACTTCGCGTTGAAATCCTTCAGGGTGTTGCGGTGCCAGATAATCTTGCCAGAGGAAAGATCCAGACAATGCATGTCGCCCACCGCGCCAAAAGTATAAACCTTGCCCTGATGAATGGTGGGCGTTGTCCGGGGGCCGTTGCCGTAATCCAGCTTTTTGTAAGGTGCGTTGTAAGTGTGTTGCCAAAGAAGCTTGCCGCTGGCACTGTCCAGGCAAAGCACCCTTTCGGAATCCTTGGGCTCAGTGGGTTTGTCCATCACCAACAAGCGGTCCTGCAAGACTGCAATACCACCATACCCTGCACCAATTGGTACTTTCCAAAGCGGCTTCGCATCCTTTGGGAACCGCTCTGGCAATTGGGTTTCATGCCAGACACCATCGCGTGTTGGGCCACGCCATTGGGGCCAATCCGAGGTCTGTTGGCCACATATCACAGTTATAGTTAAAAGCAGTTGCAGCATCTGTGGTTCCCCCAAATGCAAAAGCTTCCCTTTTTGGGAAGCTTTTGGAAAGTTGAACTACAGTCTAAGCCCTGAACCGATAAATCTCAAGCAAACCAGGAAGGCATCTGCCCTGCGGGGGGCAAATCCACGACGGTTACCGCATGAATCTGGGGATGGCTGGCTATTTCATTGATGACAGATTCCGGCGGACGGGCATCCAGGTTCAGCACCGCAATGGCCTCGCCTCCCTGCGTCTGTCGGCCAACATTCATCTGGGCTATATTTACCCCGTGTTTGCCACAAATAGTTCCAATATGACCAATCAGACCTGGAACATCACGATGGGTGAAGATCAAAAGCACTCCATCCATGTGCGCATCCAGCCGGTTCGAGCCAAACTGAACCAGTCGCAGATATTGATTTCCAAACAAGGTGCCAGCAACGGTGAAGCTTCCCTTGTCGCTTTGAATGGTCACCCGAATCAGGGAGCTGAAATCCCCCTTCTCAATGGTGGCCTGTTCCACAACATCGATACCTCGTTCGCTGGCCAGCATGCGGGCATTCACAATATTTACCTGCTGCTCAAGGCCCCTTTCCAGAAGACCGGCAGCAAACGCGCTGGTTACCAGACGGGTGGATCGTTTGGCAATGTCTCCGCGATAGTGAATCTCCGCGCGCTGGATGGAACCCTTGTTCATCTGGGCGGACATCAGGCCAAGGCGGTAAGCCATATCCACAAATGGCCTCATCTCTTCCATCTCGGCGCGATCCATGGCACCCATGTTCACCGCAAAGCGAACCATACCCTTGCATAGGAAGTCGACCAGCAATTGGGCGGATTCCTTGGCTACCAGCAACTGGGCTTCGGCGGTAGCCGCTCCCAAGTGAGGGGTGATCACCACATTCGGAATAGTTAGGAATGGATGATCCTTCACGATCGGCTCTTCCACAAACACATCAAAAGCTGCGCCAGCAAGATGGCCAGACTTCAGCCCCTCTACCACTGCCGCCTCATTGATGATTCCACCACGGGCACAATTAATGACCCTGGCACCCTTCGGAAGCAGAGATACCTGCTTGGCGCCAATCATATCCTTGGTTTGCTCGGTCAACGGAGTGTGAACGGTAATGAAATCGCATTTGGGCATAAGCTCATCAATCGAGGAGCAGGTTTGAATGCCTATTTGAGCGGCAGCAGAAGGCGCAAGTACCGGGTCAAAGCCAATCACATTCATATCCAAACCGTTGGCGGCCCTGCGAGCCACTTCTCGGCCGATGCGCCCCAGACCCACAACTCCCAAAGTTTTTCCAGAAAGCTGGCAGCCCAGAAACTTGCTCTTTTCCCACTTACCCGCCCTCATGCTAGCATCCGCGGCAGGAATGTGACGCGCCATCGACATCAGAAGACTGATGGTATGCTCGGCTGTGCTTAGGGTGTTGGCATCCGGCGTGTTCATCACCACAATGCCCTTGCGGGTAGCGGCGGCAACATCGATGTTATCCACCCCAACACCACCTCGAACCACCGCCCGAAGCTTGCCCGGTTCTTCAATCAGGTCTGCCGTGATTCGAGTGCCAGAGCGAACCACCACTCCATCCGCCTGGCGAAGGGCGGCTTTCAAATCCTCGCCCTTCAAGCCGGGCCTTTCATCAAGCTCGATCCCCGCCGCGCGAAGAATCTCCAAACCGGGACCTTCCATCTTGTCGCTGATCAATACTCTTGGCATGACAAAACCCTCTACGGGAGAATAAAATCTGTTTACTTTTTAACGCCGGCGGTAAGAACCTTCTGGGCAGCGGCAACACCAGCACCAGGTTCCAGCTTGTGACCCATCTCCACCAGCGCCATCTCCAGGGCGCTAAGTGCGGTAAGCACATCGAAGATATCCATGTAGCCCATGTGCGCGATGCGAAGGATCTTGCCTTTCAGCACATCCTGCCCGCCAGCCACACGCACGCCATACTTCTTTTCCAGCTTGCCAAGAATTTCCACACCATCTACGCCTTCAGGCACATGGATGACAGTCAGGCCATCCACAGGTTCCTCCGCCATCAACTTCAGGTTCATGGCAAGCGCCCCGGCCCGACAAGCGGCAGCCATGCGGGCATGCCTGGCCCAGGTGTTTTCAATCCCCTCGGCTCGCAGCATCTTCAGGCTGTGTTTCAGCGCCTTGATCAGGGTATTAGCAGGGGTGAAAGGAGTATCGTTATTCTTCAGGTTTTCACGGTATTTTTTAAGGTCGAAGTAGAACGACCTATGCTGGGTATTGGCTTCCACCAGCTTCCAGGCCTTGTCTGAGACGGAGAGGAACGCCAGGCCCGCGGGAAGCATAAGAGCCTTTTGCGATCCGGTAACACAGATATCCACACCCCAGTCATCTGTCCTGCATTCCATGACACCTAACCCGCTGATCGCATCCACGATCAGGATCTGGGGTTTATCCTTCAGGATGGCACCGAAGGCCTTTATGTCGGCACGAGCCCCGGTAGCTGTTTCGCTTAGTGTGGCGCAAACAACCTTGGCATCCGGGTGTTCCGCCAGCGCCTTTTCCAATTGAGCCGGGGTGATCGACTTGCCATAGGGGCAGGTAACCTCAATGGGGGTGATGCCAAAAGCCTTGGAAATGTTGCGCCAGCGTTCGCCCCAGCGGCCCGCGATCAGGCAGATGGCCTTGGATCCGGGAGGTGCGGAACTGGCTAGAGCCGCTTCCATGGCACCGGTGCCGGAAGAGGTCAGGGGAAGCACATGATTTTTGGTGCAGAAAACATACTTCAAGTCTTCCAGTACTTCGGCTAATACGGCGCGAAACTGACTGGAGCGATGAAAAGTGACTGGTTTGGCCAGTTCCAGAAGGGTTTCCTCGGGAACTGCGGTGGGTCCGGGTGTCATCAGTCTTGGCTTGATCATCGAGTTTCTCCAGTGCGTTTTCGTCTTGAATCCGACAAGTCTAGATTAGGGAACAGAGGTACCACCTCCAAGGGTAAGGGGACAATCTTGTCCTATATTCCCCCGTTGCCCTATCATCCTCCATTCTCCTTTTCTATTAAATGATTCTTCCCTAGGCCCAAAGGACTTCCAGCCCTGCACTCCGTTACCGGAAAGGTAACTCTTAAGGGAAAGATTCTGGAAAGCGGTCAGGTTTCCCTGAACCCGGAAAATGACACTCCCGATCTGATAGTTAACGGATCTATACAGAAGGATGGATCGTATACGGTAACAACCAACCAGAATGGCAAACGGGTTGATGGGGCACCCGCTGGGAAGTATCGGGTTTCGGTGCACGCTGGCAGTTCTGGTAACATTCCCATTCTGTACCTGTTCCCAAAAATGTTCGAAGTTGGAGCTCAGGCAAACCAGTGGGATTTGGACCTTTCAAAGGCTCAGAAACAGTAGGTTGGGGCATCCAGCTTAAAATCCGCTAATTTAGCTTATTTTGGATATTTTTCTTGGTTTAAAGGCTTTTTTCCCAAGCACTTACCGCAATGATTATTCCATTCCACAGTTTACAGAGTGCACTTGGTTCGAATTGTGAAATTGAAAGTGTTAGCAGAACCTTGGTATGGAATTGGCTTGATAGATTTGCTAATTTAATGGCGGCAAACGGACTCCGGGAGATTAGGATATGCCTCAGGATGTAAATTTATTGGTTAGTGCCGAAGGGTTGCATGCTCTTGCGGACATGGCCCTAGCCACTAAAGAACAAGCCAAGCTTGATCAACTATTGGCCCAAAACACTGAGGGAACGCTTTCTAAGGAATGTCTGGAAGAATTGGATACACTCCTTAAAAAAATCGATGAATTGAATCTTGTCAAAGCTCGCGCTGCTGTCGCAATAGCCAAGATGATGAAAGACGGCTAGTCGTGAGCGACTACATTCCAATCGAATTGCGCAAAAGAATTCGTACCCATTTCATGCAGTCATGCGGATACTGCAAAACTCTTGAATCACTCACGGTAGTAACCTTTGAAGTTGAACATATTATTCCACGTTCGTTAGGTGGTTTGACCGAGTTTGAAAATTTGTGCCTATCATGCCCCAGTTGTAATCGATTTAAATCCAACAAGATTTACAGCGTCACCGAAACTGGTTTTGAATGCAGGCTGTTTCACCCCCAAAACGATCAGTGGCTTCAGCATTTTGACTGGTCCATCAACAGTACCCAAATCGTCGGACTTACGGATGTAGGAAAAGCGACCATTCAATTATTGCGTATGAATCGTCCGCAATTAATTGAATTAAGATCCTTATGGGTAATGTTTGGAAAGCATCCCCCAAATTGAACTCCTGATAGATTCACCCGCCACCGTTAAAGGACAGGTCGTTTCTTTGATGGCAGGTTGCGGCTTTTATCCAAAAATGTTCGAAGTTGGAGCGCATCCAAACCAGTGGGATTTGGACCTTTCAAAGGCTCAGAAACAGTAGGTTGAGTTAAACGGCCTCACAATCCGCAAATTTCGCCTATTTTGGCAATTTTTACTGGATTCACTCCATTTCGTTCTTTAGCCTCAATAATTCGTCGGGAAGGTCCCACCTGAGTTTTCTTTACTTTACATGAGGATTGGTCATGCGAAAGTTGCTTTCCGCTGCCCTACTGGCAGCAGTACCGCTTGGACTATTTGTTACAGAAAAAAATTCCTCCGCAGGGGAGAGAGGCGTGTTTGGAAAAATCTTCTCCAAACGCAAGTCAAGTGAATGCGTAAACTGTGAAAAGCCTGGCGAACCTGCCAAGGAAACCAAGAAGGCTGAAACCCCAAAGGCCGATGCCAAGAAAATGCCCGCAGGCCCTTCCGGCCCTCCTGCTGGTTTTGTGAACCTGTTCAATGGCAAGGATTTCAATGGCTGGTGGGGCTACGGCACTTCCGACCCACGCAAGTTCAAGGCACTTTCCAAAGAGGAACAGGATAAGCAAAAAGCCAAGAACATGCAGGATATTCTGGCCCACTGGAAAGTGGAAGGCAACGAAATCGTTAACGATGGAAAGGGACTTTACCTTACCACCGAGAAAGAGTTCGGCGATTACGAGCTTCATTTGGAATACAAGATGCTGCCCAAAGGTGATAGCGGCATTTATCTGAAATACACCCCCCAAGTTCAAATTTGGGATTACACCGACAAGGATAAGTTCAAGCTGGGCGCAGACAAGGGTTCTGGCGGCCTTTGGAACAACTCCCCCGGCACCCCGGGCAAGGATCCCCTGGTTCTTGCCGACAAGCCTTTCGGCGAATGGAACAAGTTCCGCATCATTCAGGTTGGCGCTCGAACCACTGTCTACCTGAACGATAAGCTGGTTGTTGATCATGCCATCCTGGAAAACTATTTTGATCGCAAGCTGCCTTTGCTTCCCAAGGGCGCCATCCAGCTTCAGACCCATGGCAGTGAAATTCGCTGGAAGAATATCTTCCTCCGTGAGATTCCCGCCGATGAAGCCTCCAAGATTCTTGCCAGCAAGGGCAACAGTGGCTTCACCAGCATCTTTGATGGCAAGACCCTCAACGGCTGGACCGGTGCCAAGGACAACTACGAAGTGGTTGACAATTCCATCCAGTGCAAGAAGGGCAAGGGTGGAGTTCTTTACACCGAAAAGAAATACAGCGACTTTGTAGTCAGGCTGGAGTTTCTTACCCCTCCTGGTGGCAACAATGGTCTGGCCATCCGTTACCCAGGTGGGTCCAAGGATGCTGCTTACATTGGTATGACCGAACTTCAGGTTCTTGACAGCGAAGATCCAAAGTATGCCAAGTTGGATGCCCGCCAGTATCATGGCAGCGCTTACGGCATGGCAGCCGCTCACCGTGGTTACCTTCGCCCTGCTGGCACTTGGAACTTCCAGGAAGTGACCGTTAAGGGTTCCACCATCAAGGTGGAATTGAATGGCAACATCATTCTGGATACCGACCTTTCCAAGATCACCCAGTACATGGCCAACAGCCCGCATCCTGGCAAGGATCTCAAGGAAGGCCACTTTGGCTTCGCAGGGCACAATGACCCTGTGCGTTTCCGCAACCTTCAGATCAAGCCTATCCAGTAAGGTTGTTCCGATTATTCCCAAGCCATCGGGGGTACCGCCCCTGATGGCTTTTTTCTTTTGCAATCCCTACCACCGTTACCACTTTTCCATTTTTTCCAGTTATACTTAAGCGGTATCTCCTTTCTGGTATTCGGGAGCCGCAAACTCATGTCTGGCCCAAGGCTTTTCCAATTCCGCAAAGCTTTCACTCTCATAGAGTTATTGGTGGTGATTGCCATCGTTGCCATTCTGATCGGTTTGTTGCTATCCGCTGTGCAAAAGGTCAGGGAAGCCGCTGCGGTTACCACCTGCCAGTCCAACGGCAGGCAGCTTGCCCTGGCCATCATTCACCATAACGATGTGCATATGAAGATGCCCAGTTATCACGGCGTATTCCCAGAGGTGGACAGCCTTGGCCACACCAATGCCAAGAATTCCAGCGTGTATGGCAGTTGGATTGTTCACATCCTTCCCTTTCTGGAACAGGACAACCTTTACAAGCTGATTGCCAACAATATTTCGGGTAACGGTGGGAATGATTTCAGCGATGCCCTTACCGCCGCCAACAACTGTGGCAAATCCACCTGGGTGCCTCCCCACTACACCACCAAGACAGAATCACTTCCCGGAGTTGGAACTGTTTCTGTAACCACGCTGGACCCCGGAACCAACCAATGGGACCCGCCCTGCCCGGTTCAAGATATTTCTTCTGCCTCATCGGTGGGAATTTGGAACCCGCAGGTTCGCTCGAAAGTGATTTCCGTCCTGCGTTGCCCTTCAGACCCAAGCCTTCCTTCCAATTCATTAACCAAGGATCAATGGACCCCCACCAATTATCTGGCTAACTGGAATGTGCTTGGAGGTTCGCAAGGGGATGCCAGCACCCCGATTGGCCTGTGGAGCAGGCGCAAGATGGGTTTTTATTCGCCCCCTGTCGGGATCACCACGGTTACTGATGGCCTTTCAAACACCATCCTTGCCTCGGAAGCTTACGCTCAATGCGATGGCAGGGGACGAACAGCCTTTTACGCTGCCAACCGCCACAACTTTGGGATTACCGAGGGAGCCAGGCTGGTGATTCCTGAACAGGTGATGGAACTTCCCCGCGGAGATTACGACAGCCCTAACGGCGTGCCAAACACAATGGGTTTTCAATCGAAACCCTACGCTGACCTTTCTGATTCTTGCCCCGATGGCAAGGACTGTTGCCATCGCTGGCGTGTGCAAACCCCGCACGAATCGCTGAATGTTTTCCTTGCGGATGGCAGTTCCAGAAAAGTTACCAAGAATATGTCTCTGAATACCTGGGCCATGCTACTCCTGCCCGCCGATGGCAAATACATTCCGGACTTTTGATTTAACCTTTCCATCTAATCCTTCTTGTACTTTCTTCTTGCTTTAGCCGACAATGCCAAAGATCATGGAACTTTCCAAGTTTCATGGAGTCTTTCTCATGCGCATGTTGGCTTTTCTGGGTTTTCTTGGCACCACGGTTTCCGCGGCTCTCGCTTTCTGGGATGCGCCCAAGCTTGAGGAACTTCCATCCTCGGACAAAGCCATTCCCATCGTTTTCATTGCCGGCAAGCCGGAAGCCAAACCAACCGGGGATCACGAATACTTTGCCGGCTGCGCACTCCTGGCAAACACACTCAGGCAAACCCCGAATGTTCATCCCATTCTGGTGAAGGATGGCTGGCCAAAGGATGAAAAGGTTTTCCAAAACGCCAAGGCCATCGTCTTTTATCTGAGCGGCGACAACAAACAAGCCTACCTGGAACCAGAAAAATTAAAGGTGATTGAAAAAGCGGTATCCAAGGGGGTCGGGCTTGTTCATCTGCATAACTGCATTGAATACCCAGCAGATCGAAAGAACCTGGCCTTGGAATGGACAGGCGGGGTTTACGAAAAAAACCTATCTTGCAGGGGTCACTGGGTCGCCAATATCGATCAATTTGAAAAACACGAAATCACCCGGGGTGTGACTCCGTTTAATATTGATGAAGGCTGGCTTTTTCACATGAACTTTTTGCCCAATGGCGTAAAACCACTTGTCATGGTGAACCCACCGGAAAAAATGCGCACCACCGCTTCCGCCAAAAAGAACGCACCCAACCCCGAGACGGTTGGCTGGGCCTACGAAACCACCAAGGGCAACCGCGCCTTTACCTTCACCGGTGGGCATGCGCATTCCAATTGGGAAAAAGATGGCCTTCGCCAACTCGTGGTGAATGGCATTCTCTGGAGCGCGGGACTAACCATCCCGGAAAAAGGCGCCCCCAATAAACTCGCCCCTGAAGATTTAAAGGCGAACCTGCAAAACAAACCTGCCCCAAAGAAGAAGTAACCCGCCGGCAAATAGAGCGACTATTTGATTTTGCCAAAAGCAGCCAACTGCTGTTGAGCGTCTTTTTTTAGTTTGCCACAGACCAGGGCACACAAGTCAAAGATCCTAGGGGCGGTTAGGGAATAAAAGTACCACCTTATTTAAAAGCAGTGATTAAACAGGTTTTCCGAATCGGAATTAAATATTACTTCTTCAAAGTGACAAAACTAATTTCAAAAAGCAGAAAGCTTTCAATTTTTCTTAAACACCCCTGTATTTCCATACTAACCATATTTCCTATCTTGACAAATGCGCACCGGAGGTTATATTTACTCTTGCAGATCGTTTTCATTTAGAACCTTTTTTAGAAATACCTGCAATGACCAAACCTTATTCTTGGAAACGCCACCTTAAAGTTCTATTTGGTCGCTTGATTTTTAACGACTTTCCATTGATCCGTGCCTCAAGGTTGCTAGAACCCCTAAGTCAATTTTTTTCTGCCAGCCATAAAACCTCCCGGCCCATTCGAAACATCCCTAATCTTTTTGCCCTCGAGGACCGCCTGGTTCCGGCACAAGTGCTTTTTGAAAGTCCCGCAGCTACCAGCTATCCCACAATTTGGGGAGATACCCCTTCTGGCTCATCACCAGATGTTGCCACTTTCACCCAATCCTTGGTAGTGATCACTAAGGATTATCAGGGAAATTTAATTGACTTTAATCAAGATGGCAGAGGCGATTTTATCAACCTGGGCAACGCCATTGAGGTAATTGATTACATCCCCGCTGCCTCTACAACATTTGTTGCAAACTTTGCGCACTTTGGCAACGCTTATGTCAACACGCAGTTTAATGGGCCTCAAGTAGTCACCCCGAGTAAGGTTTTCTCTGGTACCGTGAATTCTTCTCCACTCGCAACTGTGGCGGTTGTGGACCTCAACGAGGATGGATATCAGGATATTCTAAATATTGAAGTTGCTAACGGATCGGTTTCTAAATACCTTTGGGATCCGGTTCAAAGTAAGTTTGGAAATACAAGAATTTCATTGCCAAATGTCACCGTACCAGCAGGCAATGCTAGTTCTTATGGCCACCTTCAGTTACGAGACCTCAACGGTGACAACATCCCAGACATGGTGGTTCCTTTTTTTACTACCCCATCTTCAAGGTCTGATGTCCATCTTCTTACTAGCTTTGGTGTGTATTTTGGGAAAGCTGAAACGAATGGAAAATGGATCGGGGCTTTCGATTCTACTTTGGTAGTCGAACTTCCTCTTACAACAATTTCACAAAATATTTTTTCAACTACGAGACTTGGAAGCAACAATGGGCCCTGTTCAGTAGATGTAAATCCGCAGCTTGGTGATTTCAATGGCGATGGTTCCGTTGATGTGGCAATACCTGATGGGACCGGTATTCGCGTTTTCTTAAACCCGGGCAATGGGGTTTTTGTTGCGAATCAGGGTATTAGTTTCAACAGCGTGAATAACAGTCCTGGTGCCAATCTGGTATTGGGAGATTTGAATAGTGATGGTTTACCTGATTTGGTATCAAGCTCCAATTATTATTATGCAAACATTAATTCTATTGCGGGACCATTAACCATCTATCTGAATACCAGTCAGGGTAATACCCTTTCATTTACAACTAATTCGCAACCTGGCCATGGTTCAGGATATAGTGGCGCCTTGAACCTTGCCGATTTAAACCAGGATGGCAAGCTGGACTTGATTGTGGCCCCCGGTGTTTCTCGGGAACGAACCGTAGTGGTGTACGAAGGCATGGGAAATGGTAGTTTTGGGGCAGACAGTAACTTTCTTGGATATTCAAATGTAGACGCATATTATCAATCCGACGATCCCAGAGCCATCATGGGTATTGGCATTTCCGATATAAATGACGATAGCCTATTAGATTTGGTAATCGTAGCTAATAATCAAGAAGATAAATTAACAGTCGGCATTACCGGTATTTCCATTAACGACACTTTCCAAACTCCCAAGGTTACTCCTACCTCGTTGACAGATGCCACTACCGGGCAAAACTACTCTCTTCAGTTGGCCCACACAGGTGGAAACCCCGATAGGTCTTATATTTATTCCTTGAACCCCAACAGCGTTCGATTGCCAGCCGGTTTGACACTTTCACAATCAGGACTTCTTTCGGGAAACCCCACTCAGGCTGGTTATTATCAGTTATTGGTGGATATTAACCAACCCAATGGCATGAGTGGATCCACTTTGGTTGGATTACGCGTAAATAGCGCATCCCCCGGTGTGCTGACCATAAGTCCGGCGACCATCCCCAATGCGGTTGCTGGAATACCATACAATCAGCAATTAACCACATCCGGTGCCACAGGCACATTAGTCTATTCCGTTTCTACCGGGCAATTACCTAGCGGATTAACCTTAAGCTCTGGTGGACTTATCGCTGGTTCCCCAACAAGCACAGGCGTCAGTACTTTTACAGTAAGCGTACTGGATTCCGCTGGAACAATCGGATATCGCCCATATTCCATCACAGTTACTACCAACCCCTCCCCGCCTTTGGCGAGGCCTTCAATTATTGCCGGGTCCGGCGAGGGCGGCTTGGTTACGATTTTTAACGCGGATGGTACCCCAAGATTGACTTTTGCCCCATTCGGGACTTCCTACAAGGGGGGGGTAAATGTAGCACAGGGAGATATCAACCGTGATGGTGTCGAAGACCTTGTGGTGGCAGCCGGATCTGGTGGTGGACCTCATGTAATCATTTATAACGGCCAATCACTTGCGGTAATGCAATCTTTCTTCGCATACTCTCCTTCCTTTACTGGTGGCGTTAGTGTTGCAACAGGGGATGTTGATGGTGATGGCCAGGTTGACATTGTTACTGGCCCAGGATTTGGTGGCGGACCACATGTTGAGGTGTTCAATGGTTCCAACCTCCAATTAATGGATTCGTTTTTTGCCTTTGATCCTAATTTCCTTGGTGGCGTAAATGTGGCCACAGGGGATTTAAACAATGATTTAAAGGCGGACATAATTGTTGGGGCAGGTCCAACAGGTGGACCTCATGTAAAAACTTTCAGCGGTGCGGATCTTTCGGTGCTAAGCTCATTCATGGCATACAGTACCCAATTTACAGGTGGGGTATATGTAACCTCGGGTGATGTTAATAATGATGGCGCCTTGGAAATCATCACAGGCCCAGGCAAAGGCGGTGGGCCGAATGTAAGGGTATTTAATGGGCAAAACGGCACCATGTTATCCTCATTCTTTGCCTTTGGACTTTCCAACACCGGTGGAGTTAATGTATCCGCGGCCGACCTTAACAATGATGGCAGCGCTGATATAGTTGCAGCACTTGCATCGCAGGGCGCAACAATTTCCACCTTTAATGGTTTAAGCCTTGCGCAAATCCAGACATTCCTGGCGTTTTCGAATCCTGTTGGCGCAAGTGTTTCAGCAAAATAATTTGCTGAAACACGCAATGGAATTCAAAACGATGAAGAAATGATTCTATTTAAAATCATTTGATTTGCGCGAATATTTCTAACTGCTGTTGAGCGTCTTTTTTTAGTTTGCCACAGACCAGGGCACACAAGTCAAAGATCATGGGATCCGCGATGGAATAAAAGACCTGATTGCCATCCCTTTTACGATCCAGTAACCCCGCATCATGCAAAATGCCCAACTGCTTGGAAACATTCGCCTGCTTGCAGGATGTTGCCAGGACGATTTCATTAACCGAAAGCGGTTTTTGCCGAAGGTTTTGAAGAATATCCAACCGGGTGGGTTCGGCAAGCACCTCAAAAAGCTTTGCCACCGCCTGAAGCTGTCCCAAATCCAACAAACCCTTGGCCATGCTGCCTCGTATTGACAATATTACTAGTAAGCAATATTATATTAATGCATTAATCGGACTTTGTCGATAAGAAAGTCAGCGAAAATCACAATTTCATGGAGAATGGCATGCCAAGGCGGGTACTAATCGTGGGTGGTGTGGCAGGGGGTGCCAGCACGGCCGCAAGATTGCGCAGACTGGATGAATCCGCTTCCATCCTGCTTTTTGAACGTGGCCCGGATGTCTCTTTTGCCAACTGTGGCCTGCCCTATTACCTCGGTGGCGAAATCCAGGATCGATCCAAGCTTCTTGTGCAAACGCCTCAAAAACTTGCAGCCAACCTGAACTTGGATGTCCGGGTCCGGTCCGAAGTGGTTGCAATCCATCGAGATCGAAAAATCATCCTGGTTCGTGACCTTGCCAATCAGCGGGAATATGAGGAATCCTATGATTCCCTGGTATTGGCGCCCGGCGCGGCGCCGATCATTCCAGCTTTCCCCGGAGTTAAAAGACCCGGGGTATTCACCCTGCGAAACCTGGTGGATACCGACCGCATTCATGGCTGGATTCTTGAAAAAGATGCGAAAAACGCCGTTGTGGTTGGTGGTGGATTCATCGGTCTGGAAATGGCAGAACAGCTTTGCAGACGGGGTCTGAAAGTTACCTTGGTTCAAAGATCGGCACAGGTTCTTGATCCCCTGGATCCGGAAATGGTGGAAGCCCTTCACCAATCCATTCGCAAGCATGGAATCGACTTGCGCCTTTCCACCGAAGTTCAAAAACTAGACGATCCAACGGAGGGTGCTGGCGCCGCCACGGTCAGACTTTCCGATGGCAGTTCTGTAAATACGGATATCGTGATTCTTGGAATTGGAGTTCAGCCGGAATCGAAACTGGCCAGTGATGCCGGGTTGGATACCAACAACCGCGGGGCCATTCGCGTAAACGACCATCTTCAAACGAGTGATCCTTCCATCTATGCGATTGGCGATGCCATCGAGGTGAAGGATGTGGTGAGTGGAAACCCAACGCAGATTCCCCTGGCTGGGCCGGCCAACCGACAGGGACGAATTGTTGCCAACAATATTGCCGGCATTCCAACGACTTACCGCGGGACCTTGGGAACCGCCATTATTCGTGTGTTTGAATGGACTGCCGCATGTACCGGAGCAAGCGCCAAGTCGCTGACTCGATCCAAGATTCCCTTTAAGTCCGCATACCTGCATCCCAATTCACACGCTGGTTATTACCCCGGTGCGCATCCCATTCACATGAAGATTCTTTTCAGCCCGAAGGATGGAAAAATCCTGGGTGCCCAGGCTGTTGGGATGGATGGCGCCGACAAGCGTATTGATGTGATTGCCACCGGCATGCACCATGGTGCCACCCTGGATGATCTGGTGGATTATGAACTGTGTTATGCGCCCCCGTTTGGCAGTGCCAAGGATGCGGTGAATATTGCGGGCATGGTCGGGCAAAATCACCAGCGCAAACTGGTTGAGATCATTCATTGGAGCGAGGTACCTTCCAAAGTTGCATCCGGCGCCAGGTTGCTGGATGTCCGCGAACCCAAGGAAATCGAGGCTGGTGCGATTCCAAACGCGATGCATATTCCGCTTGGTCAGCTTCGTAAGCGAATCAGCGAGCTGGACAAAAACGCGGATTGGATCGTTTACTGCCAGTCTGGCCAGCGGTCTTACAATGCCTGCCGGATCCTTTCGCAACATGGATTCCGTTGTGGCAACCTTTCGGGCGCTTACAAAACTTACAGTGCTGCAAACAGCAAATCCTAAGTTCTCATCCAAGCAAGGAGAATCACCATGGAAGTCATCGAAATCACCCCTCAGGAACTTCTGGAAAGACAAAAAGCAGGCAGCATAGACCTGATTGATGTGCGCACACCTGCCGAGTTCGAGGAAATGCATGTGTCGTTCGCAAGGCTGGTACCGTTGGATAGTTTCGACCCTGCCAAGGCGCTTGGGGAAAAGTTGAAAAGTGCCGAACCGGTCTACGTGGTGTGCCGTAGTGGTTCCCGTGGAAAGAAGGCATGCGAGAAACTGCTTGCGGCTGGCAAAAACCAGATCTTCAACATTCAGGGCGGAACCCTTGCCTGTGCTCAGGCGGGCCTACCGATAACCCGGGGCAGGAAAACCATCTCCCTAGAGAGACAAGTGCGCATTGCCGCCGGTTTTCTGGTGGCCTTGGGCAGTACCCTAGGTGGATTTGTAGACCCCCGGTGGTTTCTGCTTTCCGGTTTTGTGGGCTGTGGATTAATGTTCGCGGGAATCACCGACACCTGTGGCATGGCCATGATGCTTGCGAAAATGCCCTGGAACCACCGTAGCTCCAGTGGTGCCTCATGCACTACAAGGGCATAAACACCAAAGGTCCAAGTTACTTAAAGTCTTATATAAATTTAAACAGAGGTTTTGGTAGCTTGTTCAACCATTTTGGCATGGAGAAACTCGGGAGCAAAATCAGCCCCGTTGGGCCATTGGATAGTGCGAAAGGTTTGAGATAGTTCAAACTGCCTGAAAGATTCTGGTGACTGAAGCGTTTTGAAAACTTCGCCCCAAAGCTCTTCTTTCAAGTCAACCACACCTTCATCTCCATTGCTGAAAGAAATTCGAACTTTAAATTGATTGATGTACTTGGCATTGGTTACATACATCATTTTAAAATCACTCCAAAGGTGGAATTGGCAACAATTCTTTTCTTTCCTCGGCTCTTATCCAGTTTAGCATAAGTTCCTCCTTATGTAACTCATGCCAATCAATTACAGCCTTTAAGGCTTTTCTTGGAAACCTGCCTTCAATAATGCCGGTATCTATTTCCACAAGTATGTCAAAATCACCGTATCTTGCGTGAAAATGTGGAGGAGAATGATCCCCGTACAGCATATAAACAACTATTCCAAAAAACCTGCTGATTTCTGGCATAACTAAAACTCAAACAATCAAAGGGTCTTATACTCATTTTACTATTGCAACTATCCAACATAGCTACAAGGGATACCGTAACCATTCTTAGATTGAAAAACATAAAAATCTTCCTTCCCATGGCATAAGGATTATTCATTCAACTTCGATGGGTTTATCCCTTATCATGAACCCAAAGAATGGTTCATGACAGGGGTTATTCAACATGAAGGCACCGCGATTTTTATTTAGTTTGCTGTTTCTTTGCATGACTGCCCAATCCTGGGGGCAGGTGCAAATCCCCGACACTCAAAATCCCAAGGACAAACTTAGCACTCCACAGGAAGCATTGAAATCTATGAAGCTTCCAGATGGTTTTAAAGCTACTCTCTTTGCGCACGAACCTCAGGTGATTCAGCCCATCAGCATGAATTTTGACGAGCGTGGCAGGCTTTGGGTCTGCGAATGCCTTACCTATGCGGAAAGCAAAACCAACTTCGATCTAACCCTTAAAGATCGAATCATCATCCTTGAAGATACCAACAACGATGGTGTGCATGACAAACGGACTGTTTTTTGGGATCAAGGCCACCACCTAACCAGCGCGGTTCCCGGTTTTGGCGGCGTGTGGGTGCTGTGCGCCCCCAACCTGCTTTTTATTCCTGATAAAAACGGCGATGACAAACCGGATGGCGAACCGGAAGTGATCTTGGAAGGCTTCGACAATAACAGCATCCGCCACAACATTGTAAATGGGCTGGCGTGGGGGCCAGATGGCTGGCTTTACGGCAGGCATGGCATTACCACCACCTCTTTTGTGGGTACACCTGACACTCCGGCCAGCAAACGCACTCCCATCAATTGTGGCATCTGGCGATTTCACCCTTCCAAAAGAATTTTCGAGGTAGTCTCCAGGGGCACCACAAATTCCTGGGGGCACGATTGGAATGCCCAAGGCAACTTGTTTTTCATCAACACTGTCATTGGGCATTTTTGGCATGCCATTCCCGGGGCCTATTTCAAGCGTATGTTTGGTGAGCATTTTAACAACAGGCTTTACGAATTGATTGACCAGCATGCCGATCATTACCACTGGGATCGGGCCGAGAATTGGAGCGACATCCGCCAGAAAGGTGTCACACCTACCACGGATCTTGCGGGTGGTGGCCATGCGCATTGTGGTTTCATGATCTATCAGGGCGACAATTGGCCGGAAAAATATCGTGGCAAAGCGTTCACCTGCAACCTGCATGGGCGCCGCCTGAATTGCGATCGGATGGAAAACCATGGTTCGGGTTTCATCGCCAAACATGAACCCGACTTCCTAAAGGTTGGTGACGAATGGTTTCGCGGCATCGAGCTTGCCTACGGCCCCGATGGCGGCGTTTACATTCTTGATTGGAGCGATGTCGGTGAATGCCATGAAAATGATGGTGTACATCGCAATTCTGGCAGAATTTACAAGGTAACTTACGGCACACCCAAGTCACCTGCCGAATCGAATCTTGGCAAGCTCTCTGACAGGCAACTTGTCGAGTTTATCCATGCCAGTAACGAATGGCATTTCCGTCAGGCAAGAAGACTCCTCCAGGAACGATCGCTTGCGGGAAAGGATCTTACCCAAGAAGTTACTTACCTTGGCAAAGTGTTGAGGGAAGCCCCCTCAGTCACTGATAAACTTAGAGCGCTGTGGATGCTTCATAGCATCAAGACTTTGCGTGAATCCGAGTTGCTTGCACTTCTGGAGTTGCCAGAAGCTGAGTTGCGGTGCTGGGGAATTCGATTACTAATGGAACTTCCCAAAGTATCAGAAACCACCCAACAAGCGTTGATAAGAATGGCCCAAAGAGATTCTTCAGCCAAGGTGCGATTAGAACTAGCCAGTGCGCTCCAAAAATTACCCTTGGAACAGCGGCCCGCCTTGGGTCTTGCGCTTTCCAAGCATGGCGCAGATGCGAGCGATCACAATTTACCCTTGATGATCTGGTATGGCATGGAAAGTTCCATAAGCACCAATCCATCCAATGGAGTGAAGCTGGCGATGGAAACTGAAATTCCAAAGCTAAAGCTCTTCTGTGCGAGGCTACTGACCGAGGAACTCGCCAAAAGCCCGCAATACCTCGATGATCTTCTTTCGCAGGCGGCACTTGCCGGCCCTTCCACACAAAAGGAAGTGGCCAAGGGAATCCAAGAGGGGTTGAGAGGCATTCGCAAAGCAAAGGCCCCGGCTTCCTGGAAGGGTTTTGAAACCCGGCTTTCATCCGGTAAAGATGATGAAAGCAAGACTCTGGCACGGGAAATCTCGTTGGTTTTTGGGGATGGCAGGGCCATGGATGAGGTCCGCATCATAGCGATGAACGGCAAGGAAAGCACCCCGGCAAGAAACCAGGCCCTGCGTTCGCTGATTGAAAGCAAAGCCCCCGGTTTGGAGAAGGATCTTCCCAAGTTGGTGAACGACCGTTCGGTATGTGCCGAGGCTATTCGAGGTTTGGGCACCGTAAACTTGCCGGAAACTCCGAACCTTCTTCTTGGTAACTTCGGTAGGTTAGATCCTGAAAGTAAAAAAGCGGCGATCGACACTCTTAGCAGTCGGCCCGCTTACGCAAGCGCGCTTCTCAAGGCCATGGGTGAAGGCAAAGTAAGCCGAGACTCGTTGGGTGCGTACCACGCAAGGCAAATAGCAGCTTTTGGGGATGATGCCCTTACCAAAAAGTTAGGCGAAGTCTGGGGTGAAGTGCGTGTTCCCAGTGAGAAGAAAAAGGAACGCATCGCCCAGCTAAGGTCTGAGGTTTCTGCAAATGCATTGAAGACAGCAGATCTTTCCCAAGGCAGGGCCTTGTTCAACAAAGTTTGTGCCAACTGCCATGGTTTGTTTGGCGTGGGTGGCAACCTTGGGCCGGACCTTACTGGTTCGCAGAGAATGAACCTGGAATATCTCCTTGAAAACATCTTGGAACCCAATGCCACGGTAGCCGCAGATTACCGCATGTCCGCGGTGGCATTGAAAGATGGCAGGCTTCTTACCGGGCTTGTCTTCAAGCGAAGCAATGGAGTGGTGGAAGTTGCAGGGCCAACCGAGCGGAAAACCGTTCCACAGGATGAGATTGAATCCATCAAGCCATTGAATGTCTCACCCATGCCGGAGAATCTTTTGGAATCTCTGGGCAAGAAGGACATTCTCAATCTGTTTGGCTACCTGATGTCACCCGTTCAGGTTACCGCACCACAATAAAGATGAGTGCTTGCCCAAGGGCGCCAATCTTCCGAAGATAAGGCCATGCAAAAAAAACAGGTACGAACCGGCATTGACCAGTTGGCCAGCGAGCAATTCAGCTTTCTGAAAGGCAAACGGGTGGGTTTGTTGACCCATGCGCCAGCTTGCGATTCGCAATTACGCCCGACTCTTGGCCTGTTCCTCCAGGCATTGGGTGATGATCTAAAAGTGGTATTCACCCCGGAACACGGCTTTCATGCCCATGCCCAGGATTTGGAACCTGTGGCGATTCAGACACAGCCAGCCCTGCCGGAGTTTATCAGTCTTTATGGAAACGATGTTTCATCCCTGTTTCCATCAACTTCGGACTTGGCCAAGATCGATATCTTAGTCATCGATCTGGTGGATGTTGGCAGCAGGTATTATACCTTTCAGGCCAGCATGCTGTATTGCATGAAGGTGGCTTTCGCGCAAAACTTACCGGTGGTTGTACTGGATCGGCCCAACCCTCTGGGATGCAACACCATCGAAGGTCCCATGCTGCTGGAAGGATGGGAAAGCTTCGTTGGTGTGTACCCCATTCCCACCAGACACGGAATGACCATTGCAGAGCTTGCAATTCTTTACAAGGAAGAGCTTGAATTACAGGGCAATCTGGAAGTCATTCCATGTGAGGGATATACCAGAAACATTTGGCAGGACCAGACAACGGTTCCGTGGGTAATGCCCAGCCCAAATATGCCGTCGTTGGAAACCGCGATTGTTTATCCGGGCCAATGCCTGCTGGAGGGCACCAATCTTTCCGAGGGAAGGGGAACAACGCGCCCTTTTGAACTTTTTGGCGCGCCCTGGCTGGATGCTGACCAGACTGCAAACACACTTAATGCTCTTAGCCTGCCCGGGGTGCAATTTCGCCCAATCAACTTCAGGCCAACCTTTCAGAAATGGCAGGGACAACTTTGTGGCGGGGTGCAGTTGCATGTGTACGATCGAGACCTTTACCGACCCGTCCGATCAAGCCTGGCCATACTGCAGCAGTTGCGAAATCAGGATCCATCACGGTTTGCCTGGCGCACCGAATCCTACGAATTCGTGAGCGACCGGCTGGCCATCGACCTTCTATTTGGCAGTGATCGGGAAAGACTGGCTATTGAAAAGCATATACCCTGGCACGAAATCACCCGGGAATGGGAAGAAGAGGAAAGCGATTTCCTAGCCATGCGACAATCCTACCTCATCTACGGGGAGTAAAATTTTGGAAGACGCGGGATTCTCCTATTCGCTGCATCTGGTGGACCTGACGGTCATCATTCTCTACCTTGCCGCCAGCACACTGGTGGGCGCCATGTTCCGAAAAGGACAGAAAGACATTCACACTTACTTTGTGGGCGACCGCGAAGTTTCATGGTGGCTGGTGTTGGTCTCCATCGTGGCAACAGAAACCAGCACCGTCACCTTTCTCAGCGTTCCCGGACTGGCTTTTAATCCCAAGGGCGGCAACCTGACTTTCCTTCAATTGGCCCTGGGTTATCTTGTGGGTCGGATCCTTATCGCTATTGTTTTGCTGCCGGGCTATTTTCAGGGTCAGTACATCAGCGCATATGAGGTGCTTAGGAACAAGTTCGATGCCCGTGTGCAACGTTCGGCCTCTTTCCTTTTCATGCTGACCAGAACCATCGCGGACGGGTTGCGCCTTTTCCTTACCGCCCTACTCCTGCAGCAGTTCACGCAATGGAGCATGCCAGTTTCCATACTAACCATGGGAATCATTACGGTGGTATACACCTATCTGGGTGGAATGCAGGCGGTGTTATGGACTGATTGCGTCCAGTTCCTGATCTACACCCTGGGAGCCATTGTTGCTGGGTGGTTGCTGGTAAGTTACATCCCGGGAGGATGGGGAGAATTTTTCCAGGCCGGAAGTGCCTCAGGAAAGTTCGCCCTGATCAATCTTTCCACCGACCCGGCCATCACTTACACCCTGTGGACCGGGGTGATAGGCGGCGCCTTTTTCAGCATGGCAAGCCATGGCGCGGATCAGATTATGGTGCAGCGTTATCTCTGCGCTCGCAACTTGGGCCATGCCCGCGCGGCACTGGTGGCTAGCGGGTTGGTTGTATTCCTCCAGTTTTTGCTTTTTCTGTTCATTGGAGTTGGACTGTATATTTTGTCGAAATCTGGAAGCTGGCCATTACCTGCCGATATCCGCAATGATCAGGTATTTGGTAGGTTCATCGTGGAGAAACTTCCCGTCGGGTTGGTGGGTTTGGTCATTGCCGCAGTTCTGGCGGCAGCCATGTCCACTCTTTCCAGCTCGCTCAACTCCAGCGCAAGCGCGGCACTAGCAGACTTTTACAAACCACTAAGGCCTGGCAAAAGTGAACTCGAATACCTGGAAGCTTCCAGGCTGCTGACATTGATATTTGGATTTGCACAGATAGGGGTTGCACTTCTGGCCTGGCAGATTGACAGCCCCCGCAGCGTGATTGATCAGGTTTTATCGGTCGCCGGACTTACCACGGGAATGGTTCTTGGATTGTTTCTGCTTGGCATCCTTAAGCAACCCATTTCTTCAGCAGCAGCACTGTTCGGAATGTTATTCGGATTCTGCGCGGTAATGGCTGCCTACATCCCCGGAGCCATGGGAAAACCCATAGTTGCATGGCCGTGGTACGCCCCCATTGGGACCATTTCCACGGTCTTCATCACCCTGATCTTCAACAAAACCCTCAGACCAAACATCGGCAAATAACAAGGACAACATCGTGGATCATCTTGTCACCGAGACACGCAATAACGCCTCCATCCATCTCGATCTTCTGTCTGCGGAGGGATTGGTGCATTTAATGTGCTCGGAGGATGCCCGAATTCCAAAGGCTATTACAGCTTGTGCTCCGACAGTTGCAAAGGTGATTGAAAAAGTAACCGCTCGCATGCGCAATGGTGGCAGGCTGATTTACATGGGAGCGGGAACTTCCGGAAGACTGGGTGTATTGGACGCAACCGAATGCCCGCCCACATTCAGTGTGCCTCCCGGTTTGGTGATCGGGCTGATTGCCGGTGGCGAACGTGCGTTGACCACCGCGGTGGAGGGCGCGGAAGATCACCCGGAATTTGGTGTTGAGGATTTGAAGCGCGTTCAAATCACGCCCCAGGACAGCGTGGTGGGAATAGCCACCAGTGGAAGAACCCCCTATGTGGCGGGCGGATTGGATTATGCAAGGTCGCTGGGGGCCTACACGGTTGCCTTTTCCTGCAACCCACATGCGGAAATCAACGCCTGCGCTGAAGAAGCGATAGGCATTGTGGTTGGGCCGGAAATTTTGACTGGTTCCACCCGTTTGAAATCTGGCACGGCTACCAAGCTGGTATTGAACATGATCAGCACGGGAGTGATGGTTGCACTTGGAAAAACCTTTGGCAACCTGATGGTTGATTTGCGTGCCACCAATGTCAAGTTAAAGGCACGGGCAAATCGCATCATCCGCCAGATCACAGGGATGGATGAAAACAGCGCGGCAAAGTTGCTTGAAAGTTCGGGCAACGAAGTGAAGACTGCCATTGTTTGCCACCTTTTGCAAACCGATGCCGCAAATGCCCGGAATGTTCTTTCTGAAAACCAGGGTGGCATTCGCAAAGCCATATCCGCCAGCCCGGAAAAATTGGGGATCGATGCATCCCTTGTGGTTGGAATTGATGGCGGAGGCACCAAGACTTCCGCATTATTGGCAAAGATTCGAAAAGATGGTTTTGAGGTGTTGGGAAGAGGGATTGCGGGGGCATCCAACCCACGGGTGGTGGGCTTCGAGAATGCATCCTTAGAAATCCACACCGCTATTCATGCTGCGTTCCAACAAGCCAAAATTCCACTCTGCAAAGTTCATCGACTGGTTGCGGGATTAAGTGGCGCCGGCCGTGAAGAAGAACGCAAACGCATGGGGGAACTCCTTCAAGACATGGCCCAAAAGGTGGAAGTGACCTCCGATGCGAATTTGATTCTTGAGGAAGGCCTGCTGCATGGCTGGGGAATTGCCGTCATAGCTGGCACAGGCTCCATGATTCTAGGAAAAAACCACGACGGAACCTTGCTGCGTTCAGGTGGCTGGGGCACCCAGCTTGGCGACGAGGGCAGTGCCTACGCAATTGGAATGAGTGCCCTTAAAGCTCTGTGCAAAATGCAGGACGGCTTATTGGAATCTGGCCCTCTGCGCGAGTTATTGCTTGGAAAATTAGGTCTTACAAAAGTTGAGGATCTGATTGCCCCCATGGCTGAAGGAACTTGGGGCAAGGAAACCATCGCAGAGTTGGCATTAGAGGTACTGGCTCTAGCTGAAAAAAATGATCTGCTGGCTAATCAGTTGCTTCAGGAACAGGCAAACGCATTGGCACAGGGTATGGCTGGTTTATACCGAAGATTGCAAATTGCGCCGGCTGCCACACCTCTAGCCTTTGCTGGCAGCCTGTTTTGCAAAAGCAACCTTTATCGAACCCTATTCATCGATCAATTACATACATTGGGAGTACCACTGGAAATGCAATCCACGGTACATGAACCTGCTCTGGGTGCTCTTCGACTTGGTTGCAAACAGTAATTATCTAAGCCAAATCTCTTGGTTTATCCATTTTAAGCCAGGTGCCTCACTTTTTTTGGATCTTCCTCTTGTTGGATTAGCAACGGATGTTAAACCTTCACTTTCTGGAAGGAAATCGGGGGATCCTTTTCATGAAAGTTACGGTTTGGAATACCTTATGGCTTATCTGCCTTTCGTTTTGCCTGAATGCAAAGTGCTTTGGTCAGGAACCAGACATGAATTTGGCTGCAAAGGTAGATGGAGCCATTGCCCCCGGTGATACATTCCTTTACCGCCTTTCCAAATTCTTGAATCCCACCAAAGAAAAAGAACCGCAAGAGGGCATACCAAAACCATCCATCAAGGATCCAGGCCCTGACACTTCCAATTTTCCAAATGGGCCATACACCTTGCCACAAGGCAGAACTTACCTTGAAATGAACCCGTTTAACTTGGCGGGAAAATGTGCCTCCACACCAAGAACCTATACCTTCCCATTTTTGATTCGTCATGGAATCACGGATGATGTGGAACTACGACTTTTCTCCAATGGCTTAACCGCCTTGGGGCCAGAGGATGGAACTGGCCGTTTGACAGGTTTTTCACCCTTGGTGTTCGACATGAAATTTCACATCATGGATGAAAACAAAGATTTGTTCCTGCCAGCCATTGGTTTTGAGGCATACATCCAAAGCACCTTTGGATCATCCTTTTTGAATACCGGTGTGCAACCAGCGCTATTTTTGCTTTTCAGCAAGGAGCTAACAGATAAATGGCTTGCGGAATGCAGCATGGGTTTACAGAGCGCCAATTTTGAAGTAATGCCAGGGGACGGATTTCTGTACAGCCTTCAGTGGGCAGCCACCAGAAAAATCACTGATGATTTCTCTATGTTCATACAGGGATTTTACAACGATTCTGTGGATCCCAGATTCTCCGTCAATAGCGTGGCAGGATTTGGTGCGCAGTGGAACGTTGGAGAAAGAGTTACCATATTTGGCAGCTATAACTTTGGATTAGTAAATTCCCAACCGCCTTATGTGACTTATTTTGGAATGGCATTCGCACTTTAAAAAGTGATGGCCAGCCTGCATTGCAGACTGGCCATCGAATAAACCCTAATCATTCCTGAATTTACTTTTGTGTGCTCCAGAACATGGTGGGCCCGTATGTTGCGGAAAGATCAAAGCGCACATCATCAACCATGTCCAGCGGATAAGTGGTGGTTGCCTTGACTTCATTAGGATCCATCAACCCAACCATGGTGGCTGCTGTAACTACAATTTCAGCGCACAACCATCGCTTGCGGTCAAAATACGTGGTTGCAAGATATTTCTCCTTCAATCCACCACGATGCCTAATATAGGTACCCTGAAGCAGTAACCTCCACATGGCGTAGCGCTTACCTTCTTGTGCAACTGCAAAGTTGGTCAATCTTTCAGATTCTTCCTTGGTAAGTTCGCGCTTGGCCTGTCTCACTTGAATAGAACCGGAAAATTCGGTCAGACGGGGATGGATATCAAGAATGTACACATGCAAAGTATCATCCGGACCAGATTCCAGAACCGCTAGCTGTCCGTCCGGTTTCTTGATGACAATTCCAGCATGAAATGGGGGTGCTGTTTCGGCAATCTTGTATAGGAATGTCCACCATTCGCTCATATCATCGAACAGCAGAACATCCCCTTCCCGCGGAACATACGGGATGGCAGTTCTGGTAACACCACCCTTGCCATCCGATTTTTGATCCCAGAGGTACCCTATGGAATCCTGTTTGGCATCCGCACCAAGTGCAAGCATTCCAAATAACAAAGTCGATCCAATGGAGCAAATCACGAAAGTCCTCCCATCCTTGAGAAAACTAGATACAACCATTTAATCGACTACCCAAGGACGGATTAGGAGAAGAAATCAAGGCTGTGCACGGAATCTCGAAAAACCTGTGCAAAGATTTCTTTTTATTCTGCCTATGCAGATTGAAAGGGTTGCAAGGAATGGATTTTCACTAAAGTCTTGTTTGAATGTTGAGATTTATTTGGAATGGAAGTGGTTATGGGCCTAGAGACCAAACTTTTCCCGTAAAAATTTGTCCCCCGCCCGACCTGAATTAATGACATCGAAAGCCAGGAATGGCCTCATGAACCAGGGTAAAAAAGCTTCGCGCTGGCGATCCCGGATCAGGCGCATCACCAACTGCACACATTTTTCCAGGGGCCACAATCGGAATGGCAGATCTGGGGATTTTTCCAGCACCTTTCCATCACCACCCAGTACTTTGTCTCTCAGTGGGGTATCCACAAATCCCGTGGATACCACACCAATATGCACCTGGTCTTTTTCAACTTCCATGCGCACACTGTCCAGCAAACCTTGAAGGGCAAACTTGCTGGCACCGTAGATGGAATAACCGGGAACCCCACGCTTGCCGGTCAGGCTGCTGATACCCACAAACGAACCCTGGGATTTTTTAAGCTCAGGCAAGGTTGACTGCAGCAGGTGAACCACCCCGAAGAAATTCGTTTCAAACAGGTTGCGGATGGCTTCCATCTTGCATTCTTCAAACCGTGCCCTCATGGATACCCCGGCACAGGCAAGCACAATGTCCAGCCTGCCAAAACCCTTGACCGTATTTTTTACACCCTCTTGGACAGATAACGGGTCACGCACATCCAAGGGAATTTTTAATACCTCGTTGCCGCGGGAATACAAATCGGCAGCGGCCTTATCCAACGAGGAAATGTTTCTACCCGCAATCGCCACTCGCGCACCAAGACCTGCAAGGGCGCTGGCCACTCCCAGCCCAATCCCTGAAGAACCTCCGGTGATCAATACAACTTTTCCGTCAAATCGCATAACGAAATGCTTTCGAATCTCAAATCAATACTGTTGAATTCCTTAAAATGATTCTATTGTTTCATGGAGATCAATGCACCGGGGAGCGCTGATTATGAATGTTATTTATACCGTTGTTGCTGGATTGTTCATATTGGCCGGGAATCCCGGGGAACCACTTAAAAAGGATGTGGAAGCAGCCATTTCGATCTATGAAACAGCCCTTAAGAACAAAGACACCAGGGCCCTAGACGGAATCTTAGCCGACCAATTCATCCTTACAACAGCTTCCGGAAAGATTTTAAAAAAGAAAGATATGGTCGCTAACCTTACCAGGCAGGATACCAAGTACGAAGCTTTTGAAACCACAGGGGTGGAATTAAGGGTTCTTGAGAATACTGCCATCGAAACAGGAAAGGTGCGCACCAAAGGCATCAGGTCTGGCAAACCATTCTCGGAAACCACCCTGTATACGGATGTATGGGTCAGGGAAAAGAACCAATGGAAGCTCCTTGCGGAACATTCATCGTTCGTCAAGGAATAGGTTACTTTTTCTTCTTGGGATCTTTTTTAGAACTGGTGGAAGCAGAGCCCGAACTTCGCCCAAGCGAATCCTGAAACCTTACGGAACTACCCGAAGTACTCGCGCTTCCACTGCTGCGACCTAATGAATCACGAAACTTAATATCACTGCCACTTCGTGTGGCTTCGCCCTGCCTGCGGCCCAGGCTATCGTAAAAAGTCACCTTATCTTTGTCGACATTTGCATGGCCGTCACTTCTACCCAGACCATCCGAAAATCGAATACTGTTGCCACTTTTTGTGGCCTTTCCCACGGTTCTACCCAGCTCATCCCTGAAGGTGGCATTATCGCCACGCCAATCAATCCGAAGGGAGGTTCTGCCAAGGCTATCCCGTACCGTGGTTGGCTGATGACCGGTCAAAAGGCCGACAGCGGCGGCTTGCCTGGCTTGCTCATCCAGCCCCCCGGAATTATCATTCGCGGTTGCGATAAAACTCAAGGTAGCAAGAAAAACTGCGCAAAAATTCATGGGCGAATTTCCTTAAAATGGCAATGCTTCGAAGTTATTCGTTGACACGAGCCAATTATTTCCAAAAATCCATGCTTAAGAATAACTCTTGGATGTTGGACCATTCAAGAGGCTTTTAACCCATTAAGGAGGAATTCAGGATGAAAAAGTGGATATTGGCAGGTTTTGTGGGGGGTTTTCTGGTAGCAGCATTGGCATCTAACAACTTGCGCACCACCCAGGCTGCGGATGAAAAAGCACAGATGCTATCCCACGATGTATTTTTCACCCTCAAGGAAAACACCCCGGATAACAAAAAGAAACTGGTGGAAGCTTGCCATAAGTATTTGAAAGGCCACCCAGGTGAGGCTTTCTATAGCGCGGGTGTACTTTGCGAAGACCTGAAAAGGGAAGTCAACGACCTTGGTTTTGATGTCGCCCTTCATATTGTCTTCAAGGACAAGGCTGCTCACGATAAATACCAGGATGCTCCACGTCATCTTGAATTCATTGACAAAAACAAGGCTCTTTGGAAGAGCGTGCGCGTCTTTGATTCCTATGTTTCCAAGTAATTTTGCAAAGGAAATAAAACCATGAAATCTTCTCTCGTATTTTCACTGGCAGGGGTTGCAACATTAGGTCTTGCGGCATTGTTTCCCGCCGAAGGCAGGGACGGCCCCCTTAAAAAACTGCTAAACCTTGGCAAAAACAAAGGGGAGGTGGTTCAGGAACAAGCGCAAGCAAGCAAACAAGTAGAAGCGAGTTCACCCAACACCCTTTCCAGCCATGAAAAATCCCAGGGCTTTGAACTACTTTTCAATGGCAAGGACTATCAAGGTTGGGACAACAAAGGAAACTGGATTGTGGAAGATGGTGCCATTGCCCGCAAAGACAAGGGTGGTGGAATTACTTTCACCGCAAAAAAAATACCCGATAATTTCGAACTGGCCTTTGAATGGAAGGTGGCCAAGGGTTCCAACAGCGGCATCTACTACCGCCCCGGCCAGTACGAATACCAGATCCTTGACAACAAAGTGCATAACGATGGCAAGAATCCCAGAACCAGCGCAGCATCGCTTTATTTCTGTATGCCTCCCTCCAAGGATGCCACGAAACCCGTGGGAGAATGGAATACCGGCAAAGTTGTCTGCAAGGGAACTGTGATCCAGCACTGGCTCAATGGCGTGAAGGTAATCGACTTCGATTACAAAGATCCAAAGTATGCCTGGGAAGTGGAACTGTTGAAGTATCGTGGCGCAAATCTTGATGCTCGCGGATTCAACCTTCATATCCAGGATCATGGCGACCCCGTTTGGTTTCGCAGCATTAAGCTTCGCGAACTAAAAGATTCCGACCAGCTTGATCGCTCACCCGTTACGCCAGGCAAGGTCCCTGAAGATATCGTCAAGCGAGAACAAGCTTACATCGATAACGCCAAGAAAAAGAACAAGTAAAACAAAACCCCCTGTGGTGAAAATCACAGGGGGTTTATTTTGTTTCAAGCATCAAATCACTTCTTACCAATCACTTCCAGAACCACGGGCAGCATTAACTCCGCCATCGCCTTGTGGCCCGCCACATTGGGGTGCAGTTGATCCGTGGTCCATTTGCCAATGTCAGTTCCACCTTTGTCCTTAGCGGTCCAAAATTCAAAATGATCCACCAGAGGGGTGCTGGTTTTCAAGGCAACCTTGCGCGTAATCTCCATGTACTGGGCAAGTAAATCATTCGGATTATTTCCAGCCCCATTTTTGGAAGGGGTTCTGCCATAAGCGTTGGATGTCATCAAAATGGGTTTGATCCCCGCCTTTTTACATTGCTCCAAAAGTTTGTTCAGGTTGGCTTCAAACTGTTCCTTGGATAGGCGTGGCTGATCCTTGCCTTTGTCGATGTAGCTGTCATTGGCGCCATACATAATGGTGACAATGGTAGGCTTTTTGGCTGCAACATCTTTTTCAAATCGGTTAAGAGCCTGATCGGTGCGTTCGCCACCGATTCCCACATTTATCACCTGAGCCTTGCCAGTTAGTAACTTTTCCAAAACAGCGCTGAAAGTTTCCTCTTTTGTTACACCGGGGCGCCAGCCCTTGGTGATGGAATCACCCAATGTAACAATGGTTACAGGCGTTGCACCCTGAAATGCCATCAGAGAGGTTGTAAGGATTATTGTTGTCAAAATAGTCAGCAACCTGGTCTTCATACGATCACCCTTATGCTTAATAACTTGACTGGGGTGCCAAAAACAACCAACATAAGATAGTTCACGGAATATATCATGTTAAATACCTGCTTTCTCATCTTGAATCTATTCGCCCAGGCGGAAGTAAAGCCTGCCCGGGTGGACCCCTCCATTGAATTTTTTGCATCCCAGGCTATTCCAAAAATCTCCATTGAGATTGAGCCCAAAGAGTTGCAAATGTTGCGGATGGCGGATCGTTCCTATGTGCCTTGCACGGTAAACATCGAAGGCGTGGGTACGTACAAAAAGGTCGGCATTCACCTCAAGGGCGCTGCTGGCAGTTATCGTCCCCTGGATCAAAACCCGGCACTCACTCTCAACTTCGACAAATTCAAAGATGGCCAAAAATTCTTTGGCATGGATAAAATCCACCTAAATAATTCCGTGCAGGATGGCACTTATCTTCATGAGATTCTTTGCAGGGATATTTTTCGCAGCGCGGGGATTCCCGCGGGCCGTGCCACCCATGCCCTGGTAAAGCTGAACAATCGGGATTTGGGCCTTTACCTGTTGGTAGAAGGCCTCGACAAGGATTTCCTCAAACGCAATTTCAAAGATGCAACCGGTAATCTCTATGATGGTGGCTTTTGCGCCGACATCGATGGTGCCAAGAAGTTCATCTCTGGCAAGAAAGGCCAAAAGGATGACCAGGCTCCGTTGAAAGCTCTAACCGCGGCGCTCAGGGAACCCGATGTGAACAAAAGGCTTACTGCCGCGGAAAAACTGATCGATGTGGATCAGTTTTGGACATTTGCCGCCTTGGAACTTTTGACCTGCCATTGGGATGGCTATGTGCGAAACCGTAACAACTACCGCATTTATTTTGATCCAACCCGTGAGAACCGCGCAGTGTTCCTTCCCTGGGGCATGGACCAGATGTTCAACGACCCCAACTTTGATATATTTGGCATGGGCTGCCTGGTATCGAACCAACTCATGCAATGCCAGGGAATGAAATGGCGTTACCAAGACACTCTGCGAAAAGTCTATTTCCAGCATTTCAGACCCTACGATTCGAACAAACGGATCGACGAGATCACCGCCAAGTTGAAACCGGTGCGAGATATCAAGGGAGGCGCCGAGGATATGAAGCGCCGGCTTGCCGCGCGAAAGGAAACTGTGGAAAAAATGCTGCGTGAGATGCCACAGGCTCCGCCGAAATTTGGACCTGACAATACAATCTTGCTTGCAGACTGGAAGCCCGCGTTGGAATCAGGCCCATCCCTGCATCTGCAATCCACCATAGACCAAAAAACCTGCCTGCACCTGAAAACCAGCGCGGACTCAGTGGCAAGCTGGCGAAAACCCATGGCCCTGGAGCCGGGAAAATATCGCATCGAAGCACTGGCCAAGGCGGTGGATGTCAAACCGCGGGGCGAGGGCAACTCTGGCGTGGGCATGCGCATCTCGGGCGGTGAAAGGCATAATTACATTTCCGGCAGCACCGATTGGAAAACCATCTCCATGGAGCTATCCGTCAAAGAGCCACGCGATTTGGTTCTGGTTCTGGAAATGCGGGCCCAGTCCGGCGAAGTTTACTTTGATGTCACAACCATCAAGATTGTCCGCTTGGACACCAAACCCTGAGTAGCATTTAGAGTCTGCTAAGACAGCGCCTTGATCAACTGTCTGATGAGATGAAAATTAGTATTCCATCCTATAAAGCCTGCCAGTCCCATGAACAAACCAAAGGTTGCTGGAATTAAAGACACATAGAAAAGCCACCATCTTTTGGTAAGTGCCGTCACTCCCATCATCGCAAGGCTTAGTGCCAATGCGGCATCGCAAAGGTCGAATTGATCATCCTTGTCGTTCAACTTTTCGTATTCCTCATTGGCCGCCTCAGCATCCGCCTTTTGCTTTTCGGCTTTCTTCTCCTGCGATTCTGCCTTCTTGCGATATTCTTCAGCGCGGGCCTCCCTCAGCTTTTTGATCTCCTCATTTTCCCCAGGGAATGGCACACTCAAAGTTGCAGCAGTGCCTTCGTATACACCCTGTCGAATGTTGCGAGCTTGGAACCAGGCCCAGTTATCATTCCTATCCATCTGCTTAAGTTGCATCTGTTGGACAATATTGTCATCCTTCACATTGCAAATACCAATGAAGGTTGCAATCAACACCACCATAAGGCCCACACAGGTATCCAGCGGGTTGTTGGAATCTTCCTTCTTTTCCGGAATCTCAATCGGTTCCACCATGACTTTCTCCTTGCAAGATTTTGAGAAATCTTAAACCAGAACATCACCCAAAATCCATAGAAACCAATCCTACTTGCTTTACGATGCACCACCGGTGAAAATAAACCTCCTTCCTTTTATCATGGAGTTCCTTATGCAAATTCTTCTGTCCTGTTTGCTGTTGTTTTCGCAAGCACCCAAGGAACCAATCAAAATTGATTGGCAGGAAGCATCCAAGATAGGTTTGGAAAACCAGGGCTGGAAAGAAACCCTGGCACCCTACGACCGATTACCCGCTGAACTGGAGAAGAAAGCCCGGCCCCCGGTTTGGGGTCTTTCCCGCAATAGTGCCGGGCTGGCATGCAGGTTTGTTTCCAACTCCAGTCAGATTCATGCAAAATGGACCCTGACCTCCACTAATCTCGCCTTGCCGCATATGCCCGCCACCGGGGTAAGCGGCTTGGACCTTTACATGAAAGATGAAAAGGGCGAATGGCGATGGCTTGCCAACGGAAGACCAACCGCCCAGACAAATCAGGTGACTCTTGTCAGTTCCATGGGAGATCAAAAGCGCGAGTACCTTCTTTACCTGCCCCTTTACAACGGGGTCAGGGAACTACAGATTGGCGTCAGTCCGGGAAAAATGTTGGAAAAGGCACCTGACAGGGCTGCGCATCTAAGGCAGCCCATCCTTTACTATGGCACAAGCATTGCCCAGGGTGGTTGCGCATCGCGCCCGGGTATGGCGCACACCAACATACTAAGCCGTATGTTGGATCGTCCTGTCATCAATCTTGGTTTTTCCGGTAATGGCACGCTGGACATCGAACTAGTTCCTTACTTCGCCCAGGTGGATGCATGCTGTTATGTGCTGGACTGCCTGCCCAATCTGGATGCCAAACGCATCACCGAAAGGCTGGAGCCTTTTGTCATCGCGCTGCGCAAGGCGAAGCCGCTTACACCCATTCTTTTGGTGGAAGATCGCACCTACAGCCCCGGCATGGTTTTGAAACAGGCCAGGGAACGCAACGATTCCAATCGCAAGGCACATTCCGAAGCAATCCAAAGGTTGAAAGACCGTGGTATCACCGGACTGTTCTTTCAACCCGGAGAACCGCTCTTGGGAAAGGATAACGAAGGCACTGTGGATGGTTCACATCCCACTGATCTTGGTTTTCTGCGTTATGCCGAGGTGATGCTTCCCACGCTGAAACCCCTTATGCCCACCCCACCCCCCGCAAGGTCCGGCGCGGAAGGTTACTTTGATAAAATCAGTTATGCCCCGGGGGAAACTCTGAAGCTTCATGCCTCATGCTCCACTGGCAAGTTTGATATCGAGATCGCCCGGGTGGGCGCGAAGCGGGATGTTGTCTTTCAGAGGCAGCAGATTTCATGCGACCTTCAACCCGTGCCCGCAAATGCATCCTCGCATGGATGCAACTGGCCCGTCGCGTTGGAACACAAGATTCCCGCTGATTGGAAGACCGGTTATTACTCAGTGCTCCTGAAACCACAAGGGAAGGATGCCAAACCCACCGAGGCTTTCTTCATCGTTCGCAGCGCCAACCCCGGCAGTGACACCAGGATTCTTTTTCAGATGTCCACCAACACCTACAACGCTTATTGCAACTGGGGTGGGTACAGCCTTTATGCCTATAACGGCAATTTTAAGGTGCAGGGAAGGCGAGTCTCTTTCCTTCGACCCATTGCGGGCCAAGCAAAAAACTGGGAAATCCCCTTCATACGCTGGGCAGAAGAGACCGGTTACAAACTGGACTTTGCCTGCAACAACGATCTTGAATTTCACCCGGAACTGCTCGACCACTACAAGCTGGTTCTCAGTGTTGGCCATGATGAATACTGGTCATCCCCCATGCGGGACAACCTGGAAAAGTTTATATCCAAAGGCGGTAATGTTGCTTTCTTCAGCGGCAACACCTGCTGCTGGCAGGTTCGCAATGAAGATAACGGAACCGCGCTGTCCTGTTTCAAGCAGGCTTTTAAAGATGATCCGATTTTTGAAAAAGGCGACCAACGGTTGCTCTCCTCGCTTTGGAGCCATCATCTTGTCAGGCGGCCGGAAAACCAACTGACAGGGGTTGGCTTCCTCTGGGGTGGTTATCACCGCAGCCACGGCCAGTACATGGATGGCTCGGGCGCCTTCAAGGTCCATCGTCCGGAAAATTGGGTCTTCGAGGGAACCAGCCTGAGGCAAAACGACCATTTCGGTGGCAAAGATACCATTGTGGGTTATGAATGCGATGGTTGCGAACTTATCTGGAAGGATGGATTGCCTTTCCCCACTTACTCGGATGGTACTCCCAAAAATTTCTCCATCCTTGCAACCTCACCAGCCCGATGGCATCCGGATGACTGCGAGTGGTACGAAAAATGGCAGAAGGGCCGTGAAGGTCACGCTGTTCTGGGTATGTACACCAACAACGGAACCGTGATTACCGTTGGCTCAACGGACTGGGCGCACGGGCTTCAGGGCAAAGACCCCGCCACCATGCGCATCACTAAAAATGTCCTGGAAAAACTGGGAAGGTAGAAATCACTTCCAGTCCAGTTTCAGGGGTTCGCCATCTTTTTTGACGGTGAATGGCACCCCCTGTCTTAAGGATTCGGGAACCAGGTTAACCACCTCGGGGTAATCGGTGGCGTTTTCCTTGATCATTTTTCCCGTGGCCAATCAGGATTATTCCACACCCGTCACCACCAACTTCACCTTGGATTTATTAGACAGGGTAACGGCCATCACCCATAGCAAACTTGGCGGGGCAGGCGCCGTTACTCTATCCCAATTCAGCTACACCTATAATGCCAATGGTCGGGTGATTTGCAGCACAGGCCCGGAGGGTTCCCTCAGCTTTGCCCTGGATGCCAATGGGCAAAAATTGTACGAAACGATGGAAAAATTTTTGTAATTAAAAGCATAGATGAGCTAAGGCAATTCCGCATCGATTTCTCAGGCCCAGGAAGGCCCCCGCCACGAGACGCTTCATCAGCCAGGATCCCATTGCCGAGTTTGCTCCGGGCCTTTTTCTGATTGGTTCCAACGGGGGCGATAGCGGTTTTGCATTAGACACTCGGCATGAACCAATGGAGGTGAAGGAAGTTCCTTTCATTGGAATTTCTCACGAAGCGGCCAGGACAGTGGCCACCAGTTTCGAGGGCTTTGTTGACTATTTGATAGGAAAAAATGACTCGACATTGTAATTTGCGTGCCGCTGACGATGTGGTAATTGGGAAAACCGGGGATGTCTATAATATAAAGATTGGCGAAAGACTGGGAAGTTTGACAGGCGAAACTTTAGGCCAATAGGATTACAAAATGGTTCAAGACGCCCCAAATGCCAAGTATGACCATGTTTATGCAATCATCCGTTTGGACAGGGATGCTATTAAGGGAGAATTAAGGTTAGTGACAGTCAAAAAAATTGTGTGGTCAAAGGAAAAGGCTGAACAAGAGGTTGCCAGGCTAAACAGAATCAATTCCGACAAAGGTTGTGAGTATTACCACCAAATCACAAGATTGGAGAAGGTTTCTAAGGAGCAAAGCGAGGAACTGATTTAAATGACAGGTGCAGTTTCATTTTTTAGTGTTGGGCTTTGCATTAATTGCAAGGGTACGAGTCATCCAAAGTGGCAAAAACTAAAGGTTGCAGTCGATGGCGACGGAGGCCAACATATCTTTTTCACAAATCGTTCGCCAACAGTGACTTACCCTTCTTGTTATTCTTTCCAACTTTTTTACTCTCTCAACCCCACCATTTTAGGCAGGCCTGTTGCGATAGAGTCCATCAATCATTCAGCATCCAGAATAAGAATCATTCCTGCATAGAGGTCATTCTTACCGGGGTCCGGGGGAAGGTTGTCTTTCTTGGCGGGAGGCTTTTTCTTGAAAACGCTCACCAAGGCTAACCTGCCGGATTTCAGACTGTCCATGTCGCCTGTAAAACCGGGCAGCTTTCCTGGGCCACGAAGCTTCTGCAAGTCGGAAGTTGAATACTTCCTGATATTACCTTTTTCATCGAACAATCCTCCTGGTGGAGTGGATAATCGGATGGCAGTCAATGGCTGCAAGGAAAGTTCCAAAGTATCACCGGGTTGGTAAGAGGTAACCATCTTTTCACGAAGAGTCTGCAAATCGGCCAGGCCCGTCTCAAGTTCAGATGCTTTTTTAGCCCGGTCTGGTGAATCCTTGGGGAGTGCCAATGCCTGTTTGCGCAACTCGATGAGATTTCTGCGGATTTTCTCTGACTGTTCCCTGACATCGTTATCGATTTCCGCAAAAGGCAGAGTCAAGGCAACACGAATCTTTCCATCTTTGGCAGGGCCCTCTATTTTGCCATGCAAACTCCCAATAGGTATGTATTCTTGTTTCGGGGTTTCCTTGAGGCCGGGCTCGCTTTTCGGCTTGTCGGTCTGGGCGGCCACAAGGATCGCAAACACCAGCAACATCGCATATACAAGGGCATTCTTCATGATTTTTCCCGGGCGGATTATTCCATCAGCCTAGCTGGATTGTGAACAGTTCGCAATTCGGTTCATGGAATATCCCTTACTTTCCCTATGCTAATGGTGAAGTGCCGTTGAGTTATTCTGGTATTTTAAAGTAAATTTGAAGGTATTGTGGATCCCGTTGATTGATTAGGAAAGCTTCTTCATGCGAATTCCCGAGATTCTTTCAGTTCCGAAGGTCACTTTCTCGTTTGAGTTCTTCCCACCCAAGACCGAGGAGGGGGAACGAACCCTTTTTGAAGAGACTATTCCCCAGCTAAAAAAGCTGAACCCGGCATTCGTTTCTGTAACTTATGGAGCGGGTGGCAGCACACGCAATCAGACACTGCGCATTGTAAAGCGCATCAAACAGGATTTTGGCATTGAAGCCATGGCACACCTCACCTGTGTGGGATCCACGCAGGATATGATTGGTGAAATTCTTGCCGAGGCACAGTCCATCGGCGTGGAGAACATCCTTGCCCTGCGGGGAGACCCGCCAAAAGGCGAAACCGAGTTCAAGCCAACCGCAGGCGGTTTCTCGCACAGTATCGATCTGGTGCATTACATTCGCGCTAGGGGTCATTTTGCCATTGGCGCCTCGGGTTACCCGGAGGGGCATATCGAGTGCAAAGACAAGCGGCTGGATTGGGATCGAACTGCTGCCAAGGTAAAGGCCGGGGCCCAATTTTTAGTCACCCAGCTTTTTTACGATGCGGATGCGTTCCTTGAGTTTCAGGATTACCTTCGCAACAAACATCAGATTACGGTTCCCATTATCCCGGGTATTCTTCCTTTTCTGGGTGCAGAACAGGTTAAGCGGTTCACCGCACTATGCGGCGCCAATATTCCGGAGACCCTTTTGAATCGCATCAACTCTTGCACCAGCGAGGATGCTGTAAGAGACTTGGGTGTGCAGGTATGCACCGAGATTTGCGAAAAACTTTTGAAACATGGCACTAGGGCCTTTCATATCTACAGCCTAAACCGTGTTTACAGCACCGAAAAATTACTGGCGAATCTGAAAAATGCTTCCTGAAGGCAATCAGAAGTTCCCTTTCGCCCCTACAACCGATCATTAAAGCGGTTAAACTCATAATTTGTTCATGTTATTGCCTGACGAAGCGGGTTTTCTTCTCGGAAAACCCACAATCCAGTTGGATTTTCCTGCCATTTTCGTCAATAATGGGGGTGTTTTCTGAACGGCTTTCCTACACGAAAACGGGTTCGCCATGCCATTGCGATTGCCAGCCATTTTATTATCACTCGGGTGCCTGCTTGCACTGGGGGTTCAAGCCCAGGAAGGCAAGCAACCTGCCAAGGCAGATTCGAAGGCAGTTCAGGTGGATGTCACGGGCAGTCAGGAACGGCTGAAGCAGCAGTTCAAAGATTTCACCACGGATCTTCTGCGTCTTGCCCAAAGGTTGGAGGCCAGCCCGAAAGCGGAAGACCGCGACAAGGCAATGGCCCTAAAAAACGCTCTCAAGGTTGCATCTGATCAGGGAATCGAGATGAAATTCTCCACCCTGATTCTGGCGTTGCGATCTTCCGATTCCTTCAAGAACATCGAAACCCTGCAAGGGGTTCTTACCCAGAATCAGGAAATCCGTGAAGATCTGCGCAAGTTGATTGATGTACTTTTGAAGGATGACCGGGAATCGCAGCTTCGCAAGGAACGCCAGGAGGTTCAAGATCTGCTCGAAAAGCTCAAAGGCGTTATTGAAAAGCAGGAACGCGTTCAAGCTAACACCGAACTGGGAAAGCTTGGCAAGAATGAGATCGCCAAGGCCCAAGGTAAGGTCACCAAGGAAACCAAGGATTTGATCGATCCGAAAAAAGCGGGTGATTCGAAGGATGGTGACGGCAAAGGCAAGGATGGCAAAGATTCCAAGGATAGCGAAGGCAAAAGCAAAGACGGCAAGGATTCCAAGGATGGCAAAGGTGGCGATGCAAAGGGAAAAGATTCCAAGGATGGTGATAGTAAAGGCAAAGATGGCAAAGGTAAGGATGGGAAAGATTCCAAGGGCGGGGACGGTAAAGGTAAGGATAGCAAAGGCGGGGAAGGCAAAGAGAGCAAGGGTGGCGAATCCAAGTCTGGCCAAGACAGTCAGGATGGAAGCGCCCAGCCCAGCCCAGCCAGCCCCGAAACCCAAAATGCCAAAAAGCAAATTCAGGAAGGTATCAACAAGCAGCAGGAAGCTGAAAAGAAGATCGCCCAGGATGACAAGAAGGGCGCCTCCGAGAATCAGTCCGAGGCGGTGGACAAACTCAAGCAGGCTCAGAAAAAGCTGGAAGATCTTTTAAAACAACTGCGTGAGGAAGAACTGGAAAGATTGCTCGCCCAATTGCAAAGCCGCTGTGAAAAGATGCTGGCCATGCAGATTGCCGTGCGTGATAACACCGTAAGCCTGGATAAAACCATACTTTCGAACCCGGACAAAAAGGCAACCCGCGCGGATGACCAGAAAGCATTGGAGCTTTCCGACCGGGAAGACGATATTCTAAAGGAAGCGACCAAGGCCCTTACCCTGATTGAATCGGAAGGTTCCGCGGTGGCTTTTGCCGAGGTGTTCAAGCAGGTGGTGGGTGACATGCAAACGGCCGCCGGCAGATTGCGCAGGGCGGATGTCGGCCAGGTGACGGTTTCCATTGAAAATGACATCATCGATTCTTTGAAAGAGATGATCGAGGCTTTTAAGAAGGCACGCAAGGACAACCAGCAACCCAAGCCTCCTTCCCAGCCAAGCCAGTCGAACCCCGGTCAGCCAAAGGATAACCAGTTGATCGACATGATCGCAGAATTAAAGATGATTCGTTCGATGCAGGTCCGTGTAAACAATCGGACCAACCTATATGGAAAGCAACTGGAAGGGGAACAGGTTCCCAGTATCGCAAAGCTTGCAGATGCCAAGGAAAAGGAAAAATTTGAATCTTTCCGAAAGGAATTCAAGGATCTTTCCGGAAGGCAGCAGAAACTTTCCAAGGTAACTGAAGATATTGCCAAGGGGCGGAACAAGGGCCAATAGAAAGAACTGAAGGTGTTTCCATGGTGATAAAAAGCATTCGCGCAATGGCACTGGTAACCGCTATTGGTGTGATCGGCCTGAATAGCAACCATGCCGCAAATCCCAATCCCCCCAAGGAAACACCAAGCTTCGGGGTGTTGAAAACTCCGGCCCTCAAGGATGTACAAACCTTGGCAGATACCTGGGTCAAATCACTGGGTCAGATCAGTCCCGAGAAACAAAAAGCCTATCAGGCCATCTGGGCCATGCCCGAAGGCACCGCCGAAAAGCTGGCGGCAACATTCTCCCTGCTAGTACCCGAAGCAGCAGCATTGCTCGAAGAGGCACGCAACTCCAAACAAGATCCACCCGCAGAGATTCCCGCCATTTTCAAGGATGCATCAAAGCCATTATTCTTGAAGGCAAACCTGGCGGTGGCCTACTCCCGCATTCTGGGGCAAAACAAAAATTACGAAATCGCGCTGGATACCTTGAAGCTGTTTCAGCCGGAACAAGTTGCCGACCCTGCGGCCTACCTTTTCCACAGATCCGTCGCCGAGTATTCCCTGATGATGAAAAAGGAGGCCGACGACACCATCAATCGCCTTCTGGATGATGTATCCGAATCTCCGGAGCGCTATCGAAATGTGGCATCGCTGATGGCGATTGACATGATGACTTGGCAGGAAAAGGATCTCGGATGGATCAGCCGAAAGATGGAGATCATCCAGCGCAGGCTTGATTTGGGCCAGGGTGGAAAAAAGACCCAGAAAATGCAAAAGGAAGTGGTGGCCCGCCTTGATGAGATGATCAAGGAGATGGAAAACCAGTCCAAAAACAGCACCGATAGCAGTGGAAATTGCCCTGCTGGCGGCCCACCCTCGCAAGGCAACCCCGGCAATAATGTGCAGGCATCCTCGCCCCAGCAGGATAGCATTGGTGGCAATGGTGCCGGCAAGGGCCAGATCGACCAGAAGCGTGTCCGCGAACTTGCGGAAGTGTGGGGCAAGCTGCCCGAACGCGAGCGTGCCAAGGCCATGGTGGAACTGACCCGGTCTTTGCCACCCAAGTACCGCGAGGCGGTTGAAATTTACTTCAAACGATTGGGAGAAGCCAATCCGGCCCCATGATGATTAACGCACTTCGCATTTTTTCCCTGATCTTTACCTTGGGGCTGCTTGCCTTGGTGGCACAGCCCCAAACCATTGATGCTGCGGAAATTCGCACCCTGAAAGGGGAGACACTTCAAGGATCCTTAAAGTCGGTTGGACCCGATGGGATTACCCTTGAAACCTCCGGCAAAGAAATCCGACTGCCTTTAACCGACCTTGTATCCATCGACCTTAAACCAGGTGCTGCGTTTCCCAAGGATGCCTTTGCCATGGTGGAGCTTTCCGATGGTTCGAAAGTTGTGGCAAAGTCCGCACAAATACTGGGCGAGGAGGTATCCCTTGCCCTGCACCAAGGTAGCACCATCCGTATTCCCGTAACCGCCACAAGTTGGGTGTTGTTGAAGGCGCAATCCCCCAAGGATCGGCTGGCATGGAGTGAAAAACTCTCGAAGAAGCGCAAGCGCGATGCGGTCGCTGTTCTCAAGAAAGACACCGATAATCCGGATGGCATCCTGAACATGGTGGAAGGCACCCTTGGCAAGGGTGACCCGGAAGGCAAAACCATTGAGTTTGCGCCCGTGGGCGCCAACAAGGCAATTCCAGTTCCACAAACCAATCTTTTTGGTTTGGTTTACCTGCGATCGCTGGACGCCAATGCGCGACCTGTTATCTGTAAGGTTATCGATATGCAGCAATCCGAGTTCCTGGTGTCCGCGCTTTCCATCGATAAACAATCCATGAAGTTGACCACATCCACCGGCACAGCATTCGAGTTGCCTCTGGATTCCATCCACAAGGTGGATTTTAGCAGGGGAAAACTTGCCTACCTTTCCGACATGGAACCCTCCCGCCTGGTGTTAACCATGGATGAGGATCGCATCTCCACTTTTCGAAAAGACACAAATCTGGATGGTGGGCCGCTGAAAATTCAGGGCACCGTCTACCCCAAGGGACTTTCCATGCTGGCCACCACCGAGGTCGAGTATGACCTGAAAGGTGAATACCGCGAATTTCATGCCCTGGCAGGGTTCGATGATCTTGTGGGGGGTATTGATGACAAGGTGGTTCTGGAAATCGATGGCGATGGAAAGCAACTGGCAAAACTGGAGCTTTCCCGATCAGACAAATTGCGCGTAAAACCAATACACCTGGCGATCAAGGATGTGCAAAGGCTGCGAATTGTGGTTCGGTCCCCGGGTGCCCTGGATTTTGGCAGACACATCGACCTGGTGAACCCCCAGGTCAGCAAGTGATGGAAGGAAGTTGATTATGGTTCGGCCGGCACTGCCCCTGGTTTTCGCCATGCTTTTTCTGCCCACCCTCCAGGCTGCGGACTTGAATCCAAAAATCCAGCTCATGGAATCCGTCCGATTGGAAACCATTCGCAAAGTCAGCCCTTCCGTGGTGGCAGTGGTTACCGGTGGTGGTTCCGGGGTTCTCATCAGTCCTGATGGATATGCGCTTACCAACTTTCATGTGGTGGCAGGTCAAAGTCCCACCCTGAAATGCGGACTTGCCGATGGCATCCTTTACGATGCAATCCTCGTGGGGCTGGACAAGATAGGCGATGTCGCACTGATCAAGCTTCTTCCCAAGGATGATAAAAAACCCTTCCCCTTCGCGGCATTGGGTGACAGCGACAAAGTACAGGTGGGCGACCAGTCCATTGCCATGGGAAACCCCTTCATGCTGGCAACCGATTTCACCCCGACGGTTACCTTTGGACTGGTATCGGGTGTGCATCGCTACCAGTACCCTGAACGCGGAATGTTTGAATACACCGACTGCATCCAGATTGATACTTCAATCAACCCGGGAAATTCTGGTGGCCCGCTTTTCAACATGAAGGGTGAGCTTGTTGGCATCAACGGTCGTGGTTCCTTCGACAAGCGCGCTCGCATCAACTCCGGAGTGGGTTATGCCATCTCCATCAACCAGATTAAAAACTTCATGGGTCACCTGCGCTCTGGCATGCTGGTCGACCATGCCTCGCTGGGTGCCGTGGTTTCCAGCGGGTTTGAAGAATCATCCTTCAGCAAGGTGATGATCAGCGGCATGATCGATTCCGATGCCTCGCGCAGGGGATTGAAAATCGATGATCAGGTGCTGTTCTTTGCTGGCAGGCCCACTGGCAGTGTCAATCAGTTCAAGAATGTTCTTGGACTATTTCCCAAGGGTTGGAGAGTACCCCTGACTTTCAAGAGGGAACAGGAAAATGGCTCCTCGGAACGCAGGGAAATCCTTGTTCGCCTGATGGGTTACGAAAAGCAGGATTTGAACAATCCCAACGCGGAAGCCAAACCGGTTCCCATTCCCATGCCCAAGGGGCCCAATCAGCCAAAGGTGCAAAACCCCAAGGCTCCCAGCGGACCCGCTGCCAAGTTCTACGAAGCAAAGGCCGGCTATGCGAATTATTATTTCAACAAGCAGGAACGCGACAGGCTGCTGGCATCCATCAGCAAGAATGGCGATTTCAAAACCCTTGCTGGCAACTGGCAACTTCAGGCAACCGGCAGGATTGGAGACAAGGGCCGTCAGTCCATCGTGGTGCTTCGCGTGATACCAAAGGGAGCCAAGGATGGAAAAAATGACCTGGCACAGGGAATCTTCGATGGGATCGACTTCGCGGTAGAACCCCTGGCGGTGGAACAGTCCGGAAAGACCATGAAGGACCCTCCAGGCAGCGGAGGATTACTGGTGGCGTTCTTCCAACTGCGCCAACTTCTCGTTTATGGAGAAAAGGGTTTTGTGGGTGATTTCTCCCATGGTGGAATGGAACCCTATTATCTTCCCACAACTGATAGCGAAAAACCCAACTACACCGCAAGCAGAATGGATGCAGAGGTCTTGAGAACCAGCCTGGGTGGTGTTAATTCCAAGTGGTACTTCAACCCGAAGGATTATCAGTTACTGGGTTGCGAGGTCAGCACCGACCGCGATGATGACCCATGCGAGATTCATTTTTCGGACTATCGCAAGGATAATCAGGGCAGAATGCTTCCCGGAAAGATGGTGGTTCGGTACGGCGACAAGGAATATCTGCGCGCCAACATCGATGGCTGGAAGATGGAAGAGAAATAATGGTTTTGCAAAGCAAGATTCTTTGGCTTCGAGGGTTTCAACCATGACAGGATGGCTCGCAGCTTCCATTGGGGTATTGGCTATAGCCTGGCAGGGTGATGTCACAGCCACCCAGTTGGCCCAGGAAGTGAACCCCAAGCTGGTGAAACTTTTTGGCTCCGGAGGTTTCAAGGGATTGCCCAGTTACGGCACCGGGGTGATCATCAGCCAGGATGGTTATGTTCTTACCGTGGCCAATCATCTGCTGGAAAGCTCGGACCTTCGAGTTCATTTGTACGATGGAACCCGACTTCCCGCCCGGGTGATAGCTGTTGAACCCGAGTTGGATGTGGCACTGCTGAAGCTTGGAACCGAGAAGTCAAAGATCGAGGATCTGCCTTTCTTCGATGTCTTGGCAGCGATGAAAGCTCCGCTTGCACTTCCGGGAACCACCGTTTTCGCCTTCAGCAACCAGTTTCAAATTGCAACCCGTGATGAACCCATGTCCATGATGAGGGGGAACATCGCGGCCTATGCGAAATTGTCTGGCAGGATTGGTATCTTCGAAGCGCCTTATTCTGGAAACGTTTATGTGGTGGATGCCATCACAAACAATCCCGGCGCGGCGGGTGGAGTTGTCACCAATCGCAAGGGGGAACTTCTCGGCCTGATAGGCAGGGAGTTACGCAACGAGCAGACCGACACATGGATCAACTACGCGGTACCGATTCAAGCCAGTGTGGATGTGCGCCTTGCGGATGGATCCAGCAGAAAGGTTTCCATACAGGAACTGGTTGAGAAAAAGGAAAACTACAAGCCTGTCACCAAGGCACAGAAAGGCAGTGGTGGCGGAGGCTACCACGGCATGGTGTTTGTTCCAAATGTTGTGGATAGAACCCCACCCTACATTGAGGAGGTTTTGCCAAAGTCACCCGCACACAAGGCAGGCCTTCTTCCCGATGATCTGGTGGTGTATGTTGACGGGCTGCCAGTGGTCAGCGTCACCATGCTGGAGGAAATACTGGAGAAATACCGGCCTCAGGACAAGGTTCAACTGGAAATTCGCCGGGGTGACAAGCTTCAAACCATATCCCTGCAATTGGAAGTTACACCAAAGGCACTACCCGCACCGGGAGCAAAGCCATGATCAAACATTTCTGGGTTCTGGTTCCCTTTGTCGGGTTGATGGTTTATGCCCAGGATGACTCGTGGGAGCAGGCCGTTCAAGCTGCCACCAAAAAGGCAACCACCAGCATGGTAACCATCGAGACTTCCGGCGGAACAGAAACCATCTCCAGCGCGGCAGTACCCGGAAAAAGAAGACCGGGCCCGGCAGGTGCCCCGGGTGTGCGCAAAGGTAGTGGCCCAACCACCGGCGTGGTGGTTTCAACCGATGGATACATCGTTTCCAGTGCTTTCAATTTTGCCAACAAACCAACTTCCATCATCATCTCCACGGCGGGTGGCAAAAGGCATGTCGCCAAGATCATTGCCACCGACCAATCACGCATGGTGACCTTGCTGAAAATTGATGCGACCGGACTGCCCATGCCTGAAGTTCTGCCTGTTTCCTCGATTCAAGTGGGTCAGACTGCCATTGCCATGGGAAAAACGCTTTCCCTAACCCCTGACGCACCTCCGAGCATCAGTATTGGAATCATCAGCGCGGTAGGAAGAATCTGGGGCCGTGCCATCCAGACCGATGCCAAGGTATCTCCTGTGAATTATGGCGGCCCACTGGTGGATCTTTCAGGAAAAGTCATGGGCATTTTAGTGCCCGCTTCTCCCCAGGCGGAGGGAGAGACCGCGGGGTTTGAATGGTACGATTCAGGAATTGGTTTTGCCATGCCTATGGAACAGATCCTGGGCAACCTGGAACGCCTCAAGCAGGGAAAAGACCTTCGCAGGGGCGTGATGGGAATCACCATGCAAAGTAATGACATGTATGGCGTGGAACCCGTAGTGGGCGGTGTCATGCCGAACTCCCCGGCGCAAAAGGCTGGTTTGAAGCCGGGAGATAAAATCATTTCCGTGGCCGGTAAAAAAGTTGAAAGCCATGCCCAGATGATGAACCAACTTGGAACTCGTTATGAGGGCGACGAGGTTGAAATACGCATCAAGCGGGGTAACGATGAATTGAACCTTGGCAAGGTTGCCCTGGCGGGATCGCTGGCTTCCCCCCCAAACGGCACGCTTGGAATTTTACCCATGCGTGATGACAAGGAAAAAGGCGTGGAGGTACGCTATGTTTTTCCTGAAACACCCGCCGCAAAAATTGGCCTTAAAGAGGGTGACAGAATACTCAAGGCTGGCCTTTCACCTTTGCAAAGCAAAACAGATGCCCCATTAAGACCAATTGGAAATCGCGAGGAGTTGGCCAGCATGATCCATGCCAGCACCGTGGGTCAGCAATTTGGAATGGAAGTGAAAAGGAAAGATGGCAAAACAGAAACTCTGAAAGGCACCCTTGGCGAACCTTCTGAGATCATCCCACCCAAGCCACCCGAGAAGGCATCGCTGGCCAAGGTATCCGGTGCGGATGTGAAAAAGCCGGACTTGGGGCTGGTTACTAAGAACTCCGCCGCTGGGGATAAAACCTTCCTCCTGAATGTTCCCATCTCTTATGAACCAAATGCCGGCTACGGCCTGGTGATTTGGCTTCACCCCACTGGCAAGGGTAAAGACAAAGAGATGGAAGACCTGTTTGCCATCTGGGATGAATACTGTGCCCGGTACAAATTTATTATGGTGGCACCCCGATGCGATGCCGAGCTTGGCTGGACCCCCGGAGATTCGGATGCCATCTTGGAGGCAATCAAGTTCGCGCAAGACAACTATAATATCGACAAGAAACGGATTGTGTTGCACGGCATGGGTAGCGGCGCTCAGATGTCGTTCTACATGGCTTTTCAGCAAAGGCAGTTGATCCGTGGAGTTGCGGCGGTGGGGGGTGCCATGGGTGCATCGCCCAAGGAGCGTGTTGCAACCGAACCACTTGCGTTCTTTTTGGCCGTGGGAGACAAAGATCCCATTCGAGAGTCCACGATGGAAACCCAGAAGAAACTCCTGGAGTTCCAGTACCCTTGCGTTTTCAGGGAAATGAAAGACAGGGGCCATCAGTATCTGGATTCACCAACCCTCGACCAAATCGCCACTTGGGTCGATCTGTTGGATCGCCTGTAAACCCGAATAAGTTCCACGGAAGGAATTCCTAGATTGCGCAAACTGTTTGACCTCTTTAAATACCTGCTGGCGTTTGGACTGCTGGCCTTTGTGGTTTATCGTAACTGGATGCCTGGTTCAGAAAATGGATTGGAAGCAGTCTGGCAAAAGCACTGGATTGAAAAGAAACCCCTGAACCTCGCTTCATTCCTCCTTTGCAATCTGCTGTTCTTCACAGGAATCCTCCTAACCCAGGTACGCTGGCATCTGATGATGCGGGCACAGGATCTTGGCATGGGAATCTGGAACACCATCCGGATTGGTTTTATTGGTTTCTTTTTCAACACACTGCTTCCTGGATCAGTGGGTGGTGACTTGGTAAAAGCGGCGGCAGTCTGCAAGAACCAGTCTCGCAAGAGCGTTGCAGTTACCATCATTCTGCTGGACCGCGCAATTGCCTTGTGGGGGCTGATCTTTTTTTCGGGTGGTTGTGGCGCCATCTTCTGGAGCCTGGGCTATCTGGAAGAAGGATCGGCCGCTGCCGCCAAGACCCTTATAAAATTCAACCTTGGCTTTTGTGGCGTGACTGCCTTTGGCTGGTACATTCTGAAATATCTCCCCATGTGGCGGGTGGAACGGTTCGAGAAAAGACTCCGCAAGTATGTGGCGAATCCCGCCGCGGAATTCTGGCTGACATTCTGGCGTTATCGCCAGATGCCCGGGGTGGTGATGATCTCTTTTCTTATTTCCTGGTCGGCACATGTATGCCTGACCCTGGCGTTTTATGAGGCGGCCCAGGTATTACGAGACACCCAATCCATTCCAGGTTTGCTGGAACACTTCCTAATCGTGCCCATAGGTCTGGTGATCCAGGCGGCGCCCATGTTTCCAGGTGGCGCAGGAATTGGCGAGCTTGGGTTTGGGGCTTTGTATTCCTGGTTTGGCGCAGACCGCGCCATGGGGGTACTGGCCTCACTGGTAAAGCGTACAGCTTCATGGATTGTCGGAATCACCTGCTATCTGTTGTGCATCTACCTTGCTCCAAAAAATAGTGCGCCCACGGAACCATCGGTGGAATAATTTCAGGCCTTGAAAGCGCCTTCTTGATAAAAATACCATAGATTATGAAACCTTTCCGTTCCGCAGGATTATCATGAAGGTAAACATTTCTGGCGTTTGCATTGAAACACGCAAGATCGTGGTATACCTGAAAAGCCCCTGGCGGGCCAACGCCTTGGAACACAAACTGTTTGAGGCGGCAAGGCAGATTCCCGAGGTTCAAGTCGAGGAATCTCAGGCGGAATACAAGATCGTGCTGAAGAACATCGAGAAATTCCAAAACCTGCTGGAAAGTTGCACCCGAATTCTGAAGGGCTGGCAGGAAGATGCCGACCTGGGTACAGAAAGGCGTTTTTGGTGCTGGCTTTTTGAAGGTGATGCCGATGCCAGCGGCTATGACCACAACGGAAACCCGGCATCCATCTGGATATTTGTCCGGGCAATCATTGAACATGCCGAACATAGCATGGATGCCCCAAAGGTGGAGCATGTGGACTTGGAGAGTTTCAACTTCGAGCTAACGAACAACGAGTTTTCTCGCTGATTATTCCCCCAGAATTTTTTCCAAAAGCGCTTTCAATCGGGTCTTGTCGAAGGGTTTTACGATAAAATCACTGGCCCCCGCCTGGATGGATTCCGCAAGCTTATCTTTCTGGTTTACCGCGCTGATCATGATGATCCTGGCGTTGGCATCCAATTCGCGAATTTTCTTCAATGCCTCAAGTCCATCCATGTTTGGCATGACCATATCCATGGTTACAAGATCGGGTTTCTGGTTCCTGTAAATCTCACAGGCTTCCTGGCCATCCTTCGCCTCGCCTGCGATGTTCCATCCACATTCCTTGGCAAGTTCTGTGATCATCTTCCGAATAATCAATGCATCATCAACCACGAGGATTTTTTTTGGCTGTGTTTCAGTTGAGCTCATGATTACACCTCAGATTTCCACTTCTGATTCGTTGTTGATGGTGATGATTATCTTACCGGAACCTGGATAAAACAATGCTCTTCTTCCCTTGGAACCACCGCAATGGGTCGCCAGCACGGGTATTAAGAGCTTTTCCAAGGCCTCACGAGAGGCATTAAGGTTTCTTTCCCCAATAAGAAAACTGGCATTCGCATTAAACATGGCGGCCCCACCTGCCAGCTTTGCCCAGATCTTCCTTGGTTCGCAACCCTTCTTTACCAACTGATTGAGCATTTCAGGAATCGCGACATCGGCGTATTTCCCGATATTTTCATCCGTGGGAACGCGTCTCTGGGGCAGAAGGATATGCGCCATGGCGCCAAGTTTCTTGATTGGGTCATGCATCATGATGGCAATGCAGGACCCGAGCACTGTGCTGAAGCGCTCTTCCCCATTCCCAATCACGATATCGCCCATGTTGACGAATCGTGGCAAATTTTTACCCAAGCCAGCCATTCGCGATTATTTCCTTACTCCGCAAGGGTATCGGGAATAAAAAGCAAATGCCAAACCAAGGTTTTGCCCTCCATCAAAAACCGGGTGCGAACAAAAAGCACGCTGTCTGCAATCATTGCCTGTTCCAGAAAAAGGCCCTCTAAAAGGCTCATCGCATAATCACGATGAAAAGTAGGAGGAGAAGGGAGTACGGTTGAAATATCCTTGTTTGCGGCAGACTGAACCATCGCGTTCAGGAATGCGCAACCAAGGATGTTCGCGGATTCCAAGGCCGCAGATCTTTCAAGTTCGCCCCAGTCGGGAGAACCCTTGACACCTGTAAGCATTTCGGCAAGAGCCAAGCCACTCTCATCAGAAAAAGCCAGGGCAAGTCGACCACCAAAAGCGCCCTCAAGTTGCATGATACAACAGCAAACAGGGACATCAGGCTCACCCAAAAGATTCATCGATTCACCCAGCGGAATCGGGGTGATGGAATCCAGATGCACCGAAATCGATTTTCCAATCCATTGGGTAAGGGCCTTGCCCGATTCCATGGCACCCTGCTTGAAAGCTATCTCAAGCTGTTTGATGGATTTGGAATTTATGGCAAATTGGTTGCTGCTCATTTTGAACCTTCCTGGCTGAGAGCGGCCTGCAAAAATCCATCCGTGTCCATGACAAGACAAACCGATCCGTCACCCAGAATGCTGGCCCCGGCAAGTCCCCGGATATTTTCATAATTGTCCGACAGGGACTTGATCACAATTTCCTGCCTGCCCAGAAAATCACTGACCACAACTCCAGCGGTAAGCCTACTTGAGGTAACAATCACCACCTTGCAGGTTGAATCTTCCGAGACTTTAACAGATTCGCTGTTCGCTTTGGTTTCCTCAACCTGGTTGTTAGGACTGCTCTTCCAGTTGAGAACAGAGCTGGCGGTGACCACGGGAATGAACTTGCCCCGAAGCTCCATGGTTCTCGAGCCCTGCACATGGTGGACTTCCCGGGTGGAAATCTGAGCTACCTCGAGTACCGATTCAAGGGGTATTGCAACAGCCTGGCCATCAACACGCACCAGCAAGGTGGGCATGATAGCCAGAGTAAGGGGCAGGCGTATCTGAAACGTGGTGCCTTTGCCGGGTTCGCTGAAAAGTTCAATGCTGCCACTGATCCTGTTAATGCGACTGCGGACGATATCCAACCCAAACCCACGGCCGGAAATATCGGTAATTTTTTCCGCGGTGCTAAACCCGGGACTCCAAAGAAATTCAATAACTTGCTTGGGGCTAAGAAGGGCAGCCTCTTCCTCGCTTATCATTTCCAAGTTGATGGCTTTGCGACGGATTTTTTCAATGTCCAGCCCGCGACCATCATCTTCCACCTGGATCACAACACTATTACCGTTATGGCTTGCGGTAAGGCGCAGATGCCCCTTCGGATTCTTTCCCTTATTGGTTCGCGTTTCACTGTCTTCCAAACCGTGATCAATCGCATTGCGAAGCAGGTGCAAAAGTGGCTCGGTAAGTTCATCGATCAGTCGCTTGTCCAGTTCGACATTTTCGCCAACGATTTCAAATTCAAATTTCTTTCCGGTAGTCTGGGCCAGATCACGGACCATGCGCTGGAAACGATTAAACATTGGCCCGATCGGAACCATGCGCGTTGCAAGAATACCCCTTTGAAGGCCAGATGACGTGCGCCCAAGGTGATCCTGGACAATTCGAAGATCGTCCAGAAGCTTGGAGCCCGCTTTAATGGTCTGGATATCGTGTTTCAGTTCCTCCAAGTCCACCAGAAGCGATCCCAAATCCGCGGAGGAATTTTTCATCTGCACCGCATAAAGGATCGATTCCAGTTTCTTGGCAACAGTGTTATTCCCGAAAAACTCTTGGAAGGAATCCACCAACCCAGCGAGCCGGGCTTTTTGAATGACCAGTTCGCCGGCAAGATTCATCAATTCATCAAGCCTGCCCACCGGCACTCGCAATGTATCACTAGCAGTTTTTGAAACCCCGCCAGAGATATCCTGGGTGTTTTTTCTTTCCTTATCAGACTGAATCGCAGACTGGGTGGTAACAAAAGAAGCCGGTTGGGAATTATTTTCCGCAGCTTTGGGTTCTCGGATATCTTCGGGCGGTTTGGTCGGATTTTTTTCGATTGAACAAGACTGCACCCCATCCAGTTGGGTCATCATCACCAGAGAATCTGCAGCAAGCTCACTGGTTATATCAACGAAGAATTTTTGAAATTCCTTACCTCCCTTTAATTCTTCCTCGGAAGGATATGTTGCAAGAACTTTGCCCACTGTTTGCAATTTCAAAAGAATCAATTTGGCCTTGAGGTCCGGTAACTGCACATCCGGGGCAAATTTGTAAATAAGCCTAATTACCTCCGCAGGGGCTTTTGCAACTGGTGTAAGTTCCCCAGGCTTGGATACCGCCACAGAAAGCCCTGCACCGCTTTCCTGCACCAAATCATTCAATGCTTCCATGGGCACTTGCAAGGTTTCAGGGGGCTGACCTGACAGGGAAAGTTCGTGATGATAAGCCTTAAGGGCATCCAGACAAGCTAAAAGAATATCAATTCCACCCTTGGAAACTTTGGAACTGTTTTTTCGCCAGGCGGACAGAAGACTTTCCATCTGGTGAGCAGCCTCGGAAACCTCGGCAAGCTCGATAACTGCTGCAGACCCTTTGATAGTGTGTACTATCCTGAATATTTCATCCAAGGAAGCTGATGAGGTTGGCGCTTTTTCCAAAGCCAGCAATAATTGACCAAGACTTTCGAGGAATTCCCCGGTCTCGTCTAGGTACATGCGTAGGTATTCGTTGGCGCTCATGATCGTTGGTTAGCCGACTTCCTTCTGGTAAAGCCAGGGTTGTATTCTCCGCAGGGCCTTGGAACAGCCGAGAATGTCCTCAGCTCCTCCCAATATCAGGTAACCATCCTTGGCCATGCAACTCGCTATGCGATCCAAAACCTTTGTCTTGCTGTCCTTGTCAAAATAAATCAGCACATTTCTCAGGAAGACCAGGTCAAAAAGCCTTGGTGGCATCAATTGCTGCATGAGGTTGTGCTTGCGAAATTCCACCAGTTCAGTAAGTTCAGGTTTCACCTCCAGCATGCCTGGTTCTGTCGCATCCTTGAAATACCTTTTCAGTTTTTTCAGAGGTATCTGCTCCAGGGTTCTTCCCTGATAATTTCCCTTGCGGGCCGTCTCCAACACCGTGGAGCAAATGTCTGTTGCCAGTATTTTCAATTCCCAGCCATTCAGTATAAGTCTGTTATCCAGTAACATCATTCCGATGGTGTAAGGTTCCTCCCCTGTGCTGCAAGCCGCCGACCAAATGTTCAACTTTTTCGGTCTTAGTCCCTTCATTCCCTGGTTGGAAAGATCCTTCAGGTAAGTTTCCATCCAGGCGAAGTGATTATCATGCCTGAAAAAGAAGGTTTCATTGGTGGTGACGGCATCCATCATGGCGTCCAATTCCGCCTTGCCCGTCACCGACTGCACCAGCTTCAGGTATTCCCCGTACGTTTGTATTCCCGTTACCCGCAACCTTCTCAAGATTCTGCTGGATAAAAGAGCCTTCTTGGTCTCATTGATCCGCATTCCGGAAATCTTGTAGATGATTGCCTGGAACTCCGCCATTTCTTTATCGTTTAGCTCCAACAAGAATCTTTCTCCAGGAGTAAAAATTAGACGGGGGCGTATATCCTTTACTCCCGTGGTAATCACGAAACCTTGAATCTTGAAACCGTGCTTTGCAGGTTGGAAGCAAGTGCCCCCAATTCCTCGGCACTGCTGGCAAGTTCCTCGGCACCGGAAGCATTATCCTCGATACCCTTGTAGAAGTTTTGGATGGCAACCATCATTTGACTAGTGCTGCTTGCCTGTGACTCTGTAGCCTCGGCAATTTTGGTGATACCCTCGGCGGCGGTGGTAACACTATTCACAATGGAAACCAAAGATTCCCCCGCCTTGGCGGATAACTGCGCACCCTCGGTAACCCGCTTGGAAGATTCCTTGATCAATTGGGCAATTTCCTTGGCCGCCTGACTGGACCTTTCCGCAAGCTTGCGAACCTCATCCGCAACCACGGCAAACCCAAGGCCATGCTCACCAGCACGGGCCGCTTCAATCGCTGCATTCAGCGCTAGAAGGTTGGTCTGGCTGGCAATTTCCCCAATCACTTGAATAATGTCGAAAATTTGTTCGCTGGACTTTTCAATCAGATGCATCGACGCGACGGCTTTCTCCACTGTTTCCCTGCCAGATTTGGCAAGCGTGGAAGCCTCGCTAGATTGGGCCTTACACTGGTTAGCATTGCTGGAAATCTGCTTCACAGTAAGGTTTAACTGCTCGGCGGCTGCATTCATTTCCTGAATGGTAACCGTTTGGGTCTGTGTCCTTTGGCTCATCGATGCGGAGCTTTCGGCTATCAACTTACTGCCTTCGGTCTGTTGATTGATCGCCTCAATCACGCTGCCAAGCACACTTCGCAACTGACTTAAGAACGCCTTCAGGCCCTTGCCCATCTGACCGATGGCATCATCCCCGGAAACAGTGACTTCCGCGGTAAGGTTTCCTGCCTCGGCTGCATTAACAGTCTCCAGCAAGGAATTAACCTGATTTTGAAGGTATGCTGCCTGTTCCCTTTCACGTTCCTGTGCATCCTTGAGATTTTTCTCATTCTCTAGACGCTCAGTAACGATATCCCAGTTCACCATGGCGCCCACATAGTTTTTGTTGTGGTCGTAAATGGCACTTGCATTCAAATCCAACTTTTCCGGACCAACCTGGATGATGGTTCTGTGAGGCAGATTCTTAGGGTTGCTTAACAACTTGCGCTGATGTTCAGGGGCCTTGTGGAACAAATCCACCGATTTGCCGATCATATCGGAAACCTTGATGGGCATATATTTTTCAAGCCTTGCCAGCGTTCTAGCGGATGCAGGATTAAGGTAACGAATGTTGAAATCCATGTCGGTATACATCACATTGATGGGAAGATTTTCAACCATGTTGAAAATCCGGGCCATTTCCGCGGCTTTGGCCTCGCGCCCCTGCATTTCAAGCACCAGCTTAAAGAATTCCTCAAGTAATTGATCTTTGGCGGAATTGTGATCCAGTGCTTTGGCAGAAAACAGCAGAAACACGCCCACTGTCTTACCATCCAGAACCAACTGGCGTGCGACTGCGATTTTCATCCCTGCGGAAGACATGGCACGAGAAAGAGCGCATTCTGAAGATCCCAAGTTTTCAATCACCAAGGTTCCATCCTGCCTGCTTGCCCGGCTGGCAAGGCTGCCTTCCTTGAGGATGATGGATTTGATGGAAGAATCAAGTTTCTGGCCATCGGCACATGATTCCAAGGCAAGGCTAAACTGCTGTTCCTTGGCATGGAAGGCCCAGTAGGTCGCAAACGCAAAACCAATCGCACTGTTAAAACCGGGCAATGCTATCGCATTAATTTGGTTTGCATCATGAGCCTGGTTCAGTGCCTTGGAAAACCTCGCGTAGGCCTGGGCGTTTTCTGGAAAATCAAACAGGTCACCCATGGTTGTTCCCTGGGATTCAGAGGAGGTTCTTCTTTGACGAGCCATCGCAAACTATCCTTTTGTATAAACCATCCTGGAACTGCCAGTTGCAGCTTCAATTCTGCAACAAGAGAGATTTTTCAGCCTTGTTTTAAGGCCTCGTTCACATTGCTAGATTGCATCATTTTTTCGATATCAAGCAGAATCAAGAGATGATCATTTTCCTTGGTAAGACCCGCAATATGGTTGGAGGTGCCCATCGCTATCGCAGATTCAGGGGATTGCACATCCTTGGGATTGATTTTTTTCACCTGGGTAACACTATCCACTATCAGGCCAACAGTTTTCTTCTGCACGTGAACCACCACTACGCGGGTGTCCTGGTTAATCTCCCGGTTTTGCATTCCCAGAATGATGCGAAGATTGAGAATGGGAATGATGTTTCCGCGAAGATTGGTTACCCCCTCCACAAACGCTGGCACTTGCGGCAGCCTCGTCACACCATGATAAAGAACTATTTCCTGAATCTTTTCGATCGGGATTGCGTATTCCTGTTCATCCAAAATGAAACCAACATATTGCTGGTACTTCTGGGCGGCTTCCCTTCGTTCTTTTCTGGAATCCTCTCCAAGCATGGAGATACTACCAGCCTGGATTTGCGATGATTTGGTTTGGATGGATGTCATAACCTTGAACACTCCGCAATCATTTATTTGAGAGGTAACAGTTTAAAGGGCTGTGAGCAAACAGGACCAATACCCCATGTCCAAATCCCTATGTAGCAAGCCCTGAAAACCGTCAAACCTCATGCCAAGAACTTTCCAACCATCTTTCATCTTTGAGACTAAAACCAAAACTGTGTTCTTATTGGACTGGCTTTGGCTTAATTCCATTGCAATGCTAGCTAAGGTGGTAGCAGTTTCAAAAACGGTCCTAATTTCAATACACGAATCTGAACAATCACCTAAGGCGGATACCCTCCCAAACGCCTTTAAACCCGCTTGAGTTCCCTCAAAACGAACCAACTCTTCAGCAAAAGGGCCTGTAAAAAAAATCTCCCGGTTTGATTTACCTATGACCCCTATTTTATCCAAAATAGGATAATTCACAATCAATCTAAGAACTACAGGGAAAACTGTTTTAATTGCCTTTTTGTTAACTATTCCCCCCGCATATTCGTTATCTTCTTTCAAAACATTCACCAAGTTTCTGGAAACAGATACCAAAACCCCGTAGCTTTTTTCAGTTATTGGGATTTTCCTTAGCTTTTTCAAAAACTCCACCCCGGTCATTTCAGGTAACGTGTAATCAGCAAATACCAACTGGGGCACAGACATAACTGCCATTTCCAAACCTTGCTTGGCGGAAGTTGCCAGACGGGTATCCAACCCTTCGTAACTGATGGAATCCAAAATCATGGAACCCACCAATTTTGATGGCTCGACCAACAGAGCCAAGTTTTTCATTTCTCCAGGAATTTCATTTGAGGCCCCTTTGGTACCGGCTAGTTCATGAAATTTCATAATATCGCGGATAGACTTCGCCAAAGACTGGGCGTTAGGAAATCTAAATGCAGGATCCTTGGACATGCACCTTCGCACTAGCTCACAAACATCCCTTGGGATTTCGGGAACCCACAAGGATGGGTCAGGTACCGGCTTGGTGGTATGGGCAATCATTTGCTCCATAACTGTCTTGGCATCGGGGTAGGGAAACTTTCTGCAAAGAAGTGCGTAGAGTGTGGCGCCGAGGCAATATATATCTGACCTTGGAGTGATGTTATAGCCATCAAACTGTTCGGGGCTCATGTATTGGGGGGTCCCCACAATCACTTGATTTGCCGAATTCTTGAATACCTCCTCGGGATCGTGAAGAAGAGAACTGCAAAGGCCAAAATCAGCTATCTTGATGACTCCATCGTCAGCCAGCATGAGGTTTTCTGGCTTGATATCGCGGTGAAGCAAACCTGCCGCATGAGCAGCGGCCAATCCATCCGCAGCCTGGGCTATCATCCCCAGAGTTTCAAACCACCCGGGCTTCCGCTTCTTCATCAATTCTGAAACGCTACCTTGCCCGGCATATTCCATGGCAATGAAATACATATCGTTTGCAACATTAATTTCATGAATAGCAATCACATTAGGATGGTTCAACCGGGCAACCGCCCTGGCCTCGGCAAAAAATGAATCTAAGTCGTCTCTCTTTAGCCCCGATGTCTTTTTAAGCAGCTTGATTGCGACGTTTCGCTGTAGCATTGGGTCATGGGCAAGGTACACTTCCCCCATGCCACCTTCACCAAGCTTACGCAGAATGTGGTATTTACCCAACGAACTCCCCGGGGCAAGCTCGATGGCTTTTTCCCTCTTAAATCCCGGTGTTTCGGAATACTTGGAATTCAAATAAAGCTCGGTATGCGCAGCTTCAGCCAGACCTTCCTTTTCGGGTTGCTGGGAAACATTCGGATGCTTTTTATTTTGGGTCATGGATTTAGACCCTGGCTATCCAAGCTTAAATCCATCATGGATCTTGCCATTTCGAGAAGGTTCAGTGAGGCTTGGGAAATTCCTGCCTCAGAAACCGCCTTGGGCATGCCATATACCGCACAACTTGAAGGCTCCTGCGAAAGCACCAAACCACCTTTCTCGCGAATGGCCTTTGCACCCAGCATTCCATCCTGGCCCATGCCGGTAAGAATGGAAACAAGGGTTCTTTTGCCAAAGACATTTGCCATCGACCTGAAAAGAACATCAGCCGCAGGCCTGCAGAAATTCTCCTGCGCTTCGCGGTTCAATCCCAGAACAGGCAGCCCTCCGGATAATTGAACAAACATATGGTAATCACCAGGAGCTATGTATATCTCCGAAGGACGAAGCACCATTCCCTCGGTGGCTTCCAGAACTTTTCTACCGGGGATTAAATCATTCAACCGCGCCGCAAATCGTGTGGTAAAAACTGGTGGCATGTGAATAACCACCAGAATGGGAATCTTGAATTCAGGTTTTAGATGCTTTAACAAGCTTTCCAAAGCTGGCGGGCCACCCGTGGATGCCGCAATTCCCAATGCAGCCACTTTCTGAGGTGCAGGCAGGTTGAAAGAACGAGGCTCGGAATAGCGGGAACTTCTGGAAAGTTCCTCCTGTTTCAAAAGCGCATTCAGTTTGCGAAAAATATCCTCTTCGAATTGTTCCCACGTAATCTGTTTGCCGCCCTCAATCCTGGGTTTGGTGATGTAATCAACCGCCCCAAGAGCCAGGGCCTCCAGAGTAACCTCGGCACCTTCCGCTGAAAGGGAAGAGCAGATAACGACCCGCGTTTTGGGATTTTTTCTGCGAATCACCTTCAGGGCCTCAAGCCCTTCCATTCTTGGCATTACCAAGTCCAGGAAAACAAAATCATGATTGCCCTGAGCAACCTTGGTAATACACTCCATACCATCGTTTGCGGATTCCAAAGCAAGCTCTGGAAAAACTTCCGAAATCTTCGTGCGAAGAAAATGCCTCATGACCGCAGAATCATCAACGATAAGTAATGATTTCTTGCTCACGATGGCCTCGGTGAAGAAATGAATCCCATGGGAACCATTTTATCAAAATGGACAAAGAGGTCCCATAATCAAGTGCGACTTTTCTTCCATGGGGCCACCAACTGACTTATCCATATGGCGCCTAGAACCGGCACTCCCCATTGCATTTCCCTTATTTGAATTGCCATTCCGACTAGTATTACCCAGCCAAAACCTTTTAAAGTCGCCAAAGGATTGATTCTTGAAGGCCTTCGTTTGCCAAGAATTTTCCACCAATCTGGAACCAGCATTGCTGCCATGTACCAGGCAGGGATCGCATTTATTTCTTTAGCAGAAATAATTTCAGGTAAACTTCTTTCAAAGATGAATCCTGCCATCAACCCCACACCCATCATGATTGACTTTTTCACCAAGTTGGAAGCTTTTCTGTACCACTTTGCTGTTCCAACAAAAACCAAAGTAGAGGAATAAAGACTCGTCAAAATAACCGTAAAAATCATGGGCTTGCCATAAGAATCCACTACCTGAAGAATCATCAAACCAAACACCCAGATCAGGCTACCCAATGTGCTGAAGAAAAGTATCAATGGTACTTCGAATTTTTTCCTTGAGCCTACCTTTAATGAAGGTGCCGTACTGGCCACGCTTGCAGGTGCTATCACTTGCTGGACCGTGTTTGCCTCTACAAAAACATGATTAAAGTCCTCCAGCATGGCTTGCACACTTTCGTAGCGGCCATTCTTGTCCTGAGCCAGCGCCTTTTTTAATATGGGATGAAATCGGGAATCCCCCACACGACCCAGGTCGGGAGTCGATTGCATTTGCTTTCGCAATATCTCGACCAAGTCTTCTCCGTCATAGGGAAGACAACCTGATAGCATCTCGTATAAGATTACACCCAGAGCGTAAATATCCACATTTTTGTCATACCTCCCAGACGCAATTTCAGGAGCCATGTACTGGCAGGTGCCGATTCTTTCGGTGTGACCCCGGTGCAAGCCGGCACCAATGGATTTGCTAAGCCCATAATCTCCAACCTTGACAATCGAGTTCTCCAGAAAAACATTACCTGGCTTCAAGTCGCGGTGAACTATGCCATGTTCATGAAGATGTCGGATGGCCCCTGCCATGGAGACAAAACATTCCCGAACAAGATCCAATGGCATGCCACGCTTGTGCCTGGCAATCAACGAGGCAAGTGTTTCCCCAAACATATACTCCATCACCACCCAGGTATCATCCCGGGAATCCACCCGAAGATCATAAAGGGTAACCAGGTTGGGGTGTTTCAAATTCAAAACAGCCAGCGCCCCCCTGCGTTCCACCTCGCGGTCATTTGAATTGCGTATCCACTTAAGTGCGGCAATCTTGCCACCATCACTCACCGCAAGGTATACCTCGCCGAAGCCACCGATACCCACACCCCGCTTGATGGTAAAACCTTCCAGGGGCCGATCTCCACATTGAAAATTGAAGGACATGAAAGACCTCACGGGCGATATGTGGAAGCAGCCGGTTCAATACTGAAAGAGATGGACCCTGCGATAACCGAGGCTTCCTCGGGAATTGGGTGCGGCCCGGTAACTTTTTTGCCAGCAACAATCAAGGGGCTTTCAGAACGGATACTAAGGCCGTTTCGACTTCGAAAAATGATTACCGGCTTTGCCAACCCAGGCACAAGGATATGGGCGGGGGCCTCACGACCAAGCGAAAGGGTTTGCCCCATAAGAACCACCCCATCCACCGGCGCGGTGGGACGGTGAATGCTTAGCGGTCGAACCAAGGCAGTCAGCGATCCTTGCAAAGGCAGGCTAAACAGCACCCTGCAACTGTTACCCAGGGTTATTTCCTCATCTCCCTTGAGAATCATCGGTTGATCCACCACTACTTCATTCACTTTACAGGGAAGCTGGGCTTCCAGGGTAAAGCGCTCACTACCACGCTGAAAAACACAATGCACCCTGCCAATGTCTGCCATCCATGGAACCGAAGCGGATGCCTGGTGCCCCGCATAACCAATGCTGACGCGATCATCGGTAATCACCAAATAACCGCCGACACCATCAATCCAAAGGTAGAAGGGTTCATGAAACCACGGAAGAGCCGGCTCGCGCTTTTGGAAGCCCCGGGCTACCTGTTCGCTGTTATCATCCGCGGAACCAGCAGAAACTTTGGCCAGCGCAAACTTACGGAAGCGCAATGTCTCGGGGTGCCTGGGAGAGATTGCCAGGAGTTTGTTTCCCAATTCCAGGATTTTGGCATCGTCTTTCACCGATACCGCCTTGTAAAGTTCCCCCTGCAGGTTTTCAAAATCCTGCATCTTGCTTTGAACTGACTCCTTTTCCTGTCTTACCCCTTGTTCATCGCCTGGCAGCCTTCTTTCCACTCTTTGCAACATGGCTAGTGAATTCTGGAATTCACCCAAGTTGGCAAGATCCCTGGATTCCAACCAGGTCAGGCAGGTGGTGACCAGCAAATCCAGGTCAGAGGAAGAACCCCCGCGATCCCTTAACCTGGCCAGAATTTCCTCACATCTCTTGGGGTCACCCTCCCTAAGACAACCTCGGGCATTTGCAATCATCAGCCGCGTAAGCTTTTGGCGTAGCTTTTCAATGACCGGGTCATCGATTGCCAGGCTCTCGGCATTTAAAAGATCCGCCCAAGCTTCATCGGAATTATCGTTATTCAGGTGCCTGTCCGCACGATAAGCCAGCGAACGCAGAATTTTTAACCCCAACTCGCGCGCCTTGGGCGTCTTCAAAGGCCGAAAAGGCAACAGCATGCGGAACGCATCATCCAACTGCCCACTTTCAAAGGTGGTTTTTACCTTCAACAGTTGAGCCTCGTTGGTGCTGGCCATAAGAATGGTTCACTTTTTGCCAATAAGTTTCGCAAAAGGAGCATACACTCCTGCGACCCATTTTACGACTTGCCGAGTTCCCTTTGCCAGCGTTTTACTTCCTCAAGAAGGTCTGCGGGATCCATCCTGGAGAGATCCACTTCACGCACGGAATCCAGAATCGGATCATGAGACTGGGCAAAAAGGCTGCCTTGGATGACCTTGGGCTTGCGGATGATGGCTTTTGCGTCACTTTCTGAAAGGTGGTGCCTTTGTTCCAATTCCTCAAGAATATTCCTGGCACGGTCGAGTACCATCCGGGGAACACCAGCCCTTTGGGCGACATGAATGCCATAGCTTTGATCAGCACTGCCAGGCTCTATGCGGTGAAGAAAAACAATCCCGGAGGGAGTTTCGCGGACAATAACCTGCAGGTTTCTCAAGCCCTTGAGAAGTTCCTCCAACTGGGCAAGTTCATGATAATGGGTCGCGAAAAGAGTCCTGCAACCGACCTGATCATGAAGAAATTCGGTGATTGCCCACGCGATGCTCACACCATCATAGGTGCTGGTGCCCCTGCCAATCTCATCAAGAATAACAAGACTCTTGCGAGTTGCATTGTTCAGGATGTTGGCAGCCTCGGTCATTTCCACCATGAATGTGCTTTGGGATCTTCCCAGCTCATCGCTGGCACCAACACGGGTGAATATGCGATCGGTCAGACCCACGGTGGCGCGAGATGCCGGCACAAAACTTCCCACATGAGCCAGCAGGGTAATCAGGGCCACCTGCCTGATGTACACACTTTTTCCGCCCATGTTCGGACCGGTGATCAGGTGAAACATCCCATCCCTGGAACCCAGACAGGCACTATTGGGAACAAAGGTTCCGGTGGGCATGGTCTGTTCCAAAACCGGATGCTTGCCATCCACAATTTCCAGAACACTGTCATCAACAATCTTGGGTCGAACCCAGCCTCGCTCGGAGGCAATCTCCCCAAGTCCACAAAGGGCATCCGCATGGGCCAGGGATTCCGCAATATTCACCAGGGTTGCCGCATGGCTGCACACTTCGTCGCGCAATTTCAAGAAAAGCTCGTACTCGCGTTTTTCGAGTTTATCCTGCGCGGTGAGAACCTTTTCTTCCTGTTCCTTGAGTTCAGCCGTAATATAGCGTTCCGCGTTCTTGAGAGTTTGTTTGCGCTGGTAATCCGGCGGAACCTTGGAAGTATGGGTGTGGGTGACCTCAATGTAATAACCAAATACCTGATTAAAGCCAACTTTCAGACTGGAGATACCGGTGCGGGAGATCTCCTGAGCCTGAAATGTCGCAATCCATTCCTTGCCGGATGTGGCAATCTGCCGAAGTTCATCCAAATCGGCATCATATCCTGGCCGGATAATTCCACCTTCCTTTGGTGAAAGCGGAAGTTGATCCTCGAGTGCAACTTGCAATTTCTGCCGCAACTCCGGTAAAGGCTGAATCTGCGAGGCCAGCGATTGCAGAAGCACGCAAGGCGATCTCTCCAGTGCGGCACGCACTTCGGGTAACACCATGAGTGTTTTTCCAACAGCACCTAGATCTCTTGGTGTTGCCCTTTGGGTGCCAACACGCGCGGACAACCTCTGAAGATCGTAACTGCGGGACAAAGCATCCCGAAGATCGGAACGAAGTCGGTAGTCTCCGCGGAAAATTTCCACCGCATCCTGTCGGGCACGAATGGAAGTCAGATCACTCAATGGCACAAGAAGCCAATCACCCAGCAACCGGGCACCCATGGGTGTGGATGTTCTATCCAGGCAATGCAAAAGTGAACCTTCCCTGCCCCCTTCCCTCATAGTACGGGTCAGTTCCAAGCTGCGACGGGTGACCTCATCCAGAGTCAGGCTGGAACCCTTTTCGCATGGTTGAATTTTTCGCAAATGCACCAGGGCAGATTTCAGGGTCTCCTGCAGGTAGGAAAGCAATGCACCTGCCGCCCGCAGACATACCTGTTTGTCATCAAAACCAAACCCCGTGAGCGTGGAAACCCCAAACTGTTTGTGCAACTCCCCCTGGGCAAACCCGGACTCAAAGGTCCAGTCAGCGCGGGGTGAAAGTGCCGCTTCGGGCATTCGCAGGTGCAAGTCCAGCGGTGGCAGTGGATTTTTTGGATCGTCTGGATAGAGGATTTCGGAAGGGTGAATCCTTTCAAGATGATCGAGGATTTCGCCCGGCTGGCCATCCAGCGCGTGAAAGCTTCCCGTGGAAAGTTCCACCCAGGCCAGTCCCCACGGTTGGTTTCTGGCACCCTGCACCACACAGGCAAGATGATTGGATCTGCGGGGGTCCAGCAGATCCTCTTCGGTGAGTGTTCCTGGCGTGACTATACGGGTAACTTCCCTGCGAACCAATCCCTTGGCTTCGGAAGCATCCTGCACCTGATCACACACCGCAACCTTTTTGCCAGCCAGCAAAAGCTTCCGCAGGTGATTCTCCAGCGAATGGTGGGGAAAACCAGCCATCGGCACGGTCTTGTCACGCGATGTAAGTGTCAGGCCAAGGATGCGGGCGGCATCTTCGGCATCGTTATTGAATAATTCGTAGAAATCACCCATGCGAAAAAGCAGCATCATGCCAGGGTGGCTGTTCTTCGCCTCCTGGTACTGCTGCATCATGGGTGTGGACATTTATCTGATCGTCTGAAGAAATAGGGATCAGGCTTTTTTGAAGACCTTTTTCATCCGAACTGAGTTGCCCTTGTCGTTGTAATTAACCTCTGTCATGTAGTGGCGCATCAGCATAAGGCCACGACCACAGGGCCGTTCAAGGTTTTCAATGTCAGTTGGATCAGGAACATCCAGGGGATCAAACCCGGGGCCTTCATCACTGATCATAATTTCGAATACTTCGGCATTCAAAAGGTATTTGACAAACACCTTCTTGCTAAGGTCCATCTGGTTGCCATGCTTAATGGCATTGACCAGAGCTTCTTCCAAAGCAAGACGAATGCAGAAAACATCCTTGCTGGGGGCGTTTACCTCAGTAAGGCCCTGCTCGAAAACATCCTGTAGTTTTCTTGCTTCGGCGGTATCCGAAGGAATAACAACTTCTTTTGCCGATGTTTCAAAATCAGACACGGATGGCTCTCGACTTGGATTTACCGGTTTCTAAAATCCTTTTTCAACACTATTAAAGGGCTTCATGCCTTTAAACAACAGCGATCTAGCAGACTTGAATTTGGGCTAAGTAAGTACAGCTTTAGAATGATTGCAATCCAGCTTGCTCATCTTCCTTGATCTTAAAGAACTTGTCGAGCTTGGTGATCTCGAACACTTCCTTGATCTCAGGCTTGATGTTGCAAAGAACGAGCTTTCCACCCGAGGTGTTGGCCTTTTTGTTCAGGGTGATCAGCTTACCCAATGCAGCACTGGAGAGATAATCCACATTGCCAAAGTTCAGGAGAATCTTTTTCTTGTTCTCCACATCAACCAACTCAAACAATTGTTCGCCAATGATGGCAATGTTTTGCTCGTCTAGAATCTTCTTGTCAACGAAGTTCACAACGGTCACATCGCCGATCTCTTCAACTTCCAGTCGGCTTTTGCGTGGTGGTTGTCCCGACATAAATCAAAACTCCCCAAAAGATACTTCAAGCCCCGCAGGAGCTACTTTGAAATCACCCTGTATAATAAACAGAATAATAACCGGTATAATCATTAAGCTAAAAGACTTCATGGGGAAGTCAAGCCAAAAAGCATCAACTTGATCCAATAAGATAGTATTGGTGATTGTGCCATGTAAACTTTAACCGCCTGCCATTTTCACCAGCCAACAAAAGACCACCAGAGTTATGCATGGATGAACTTTCCGAAGAAGATGAAAGAAAATTCCAAGAGATAGTCCGCCAGTTGGAATCATCCGCCGGCAAGCCATGCAATCATTGCCAAAACTGCCTTCAGTCAACGGATATACTCTACTCCAACGCCCTGGGCTTCAAGGATTTCCCCAGGTGCCTGGATTGCCTTTGCCATGGCTTGAAAAGAGAACGGCAGGAACTTCTTGAACAACTCATGCAACACATTCAGCGAAGACCCTGCATCAGGAAGGCTTACGAAGTTTCCTGCAGCAAATTGAATAACAACATTGCAAAGCCGCAAAGCTTTCCCAACGTTGAAAAACCGCCGGCAAGTGAACCCGGGTTTGATAGCCTCTGGGATGCTGGAGACCTGGGCTGCGGGGATTTGGTACTGTTACTGAAGGGCAAACTTAAATCCTTGGCTGGCGGGGCTATTCTTAAAGTTGTTGCAACCGATCCCGGCGCACCCGAAGATATTCCTGCCTGGTGCAACATGACCCGACACAAACTGGTGTACTTCAAACACCCGCAATATTTCATTCAAGCGAAGGAATAAAGCATGAGCAACAAATTCGTGATAAGCCTTACCTGCGCCACGGACAACCCAGACCGGGCCACTGTGGCCTTTGTGGTTGCCAACGCCGCGGTTGCCAGCGATCGTGATACCGTGGTGTTCCTAAGTATCGAGGGGGTGCGCCTTTCCCAAAAAGGGGTTGCAGAATCAATCCATGAGGAAGGTTTCGCACCCTTGAAAGACCTGATTGCCAACTTTGCCCAGGCAGGTGGCAAAATCTATGTCTGTTCCCCATGCTTTAAGAAACGAAAGCTCGATGAAAGCAACCTGGTTCCAGGTGCTGTAATCGTGGGTGGGGCAAAACTTGTTGAGTTCATGGCGGATGGCGCATCCTCACTTTCCTACTAGGTTTTAGCTGATGGATTGGGTTGCAAAACATAAAGATTCCCCGCATGCATCATTCCATGGTGGCGACATGGATTGTGGCAATGGACTTCTGCTGCTGATCAGAAAGCATCTTGGCCCGTTGGAACCCGGCCAGCTTCTGGAAATTCTTTCTACCGAGGTTTCCGTAGATGAAGACCTTCCCGCTTGGGCAAGGCTGACAGGCAATCAACTTGTCTCCAAAGCAAAGGAAGGCAAAACACGCAGCTTTCTCATTCGCAAAGCGCAAGGAACAAAAACCACCCCGAACACCGAACCCCAAACACCTGTTCCAAATCTTTCCGCGGCCTTGGCGCATACCCGTATCAACACTCTGCCGGATTTCTGTGTAACCGGCATAGGTTCCTGGCCCAGACCAGGCTGGATGTTGCAAGCCATTCATAGTCGATTGGAAAATCGACTTGGAGAAAACGAATTTCAGGCCACAGCCGATGATGCTGTGCGTCTGGTGGTTCAAGCCCAGTTACAGGCTGGCGCAGACCTGATCACCGATGGTGAACAGCGTCGCGACAGCTACGCCAGCTTTATTGGATCCCGACTTGGAAATTGCCAGTTGGTTCCCATCGTGGACCTTCTTCCTTATGTGGATGATCCTGAAAAATTCCAAAAAGAATTGGAATCACTGGATGTGCCCGGTGAAAGCATCCATCACCCGGCAGTGTTCGGACCCATTTCCCGCGAGAAGCCCCTGGTGGCCCATGAACTGAGGTTTCTGCAAACACTAACCGAAAAACCATGCAAGGTGGCATTGCCAGGCCCGTATCTTTTAACACGCACACTTTGGCTTGAATGCGTTTCGGAGAAAGTCTACAAGCGGCGCGAAGACCTGGCGACCGATGTGATCCGAATACTTCGAGAGGAAATCGAGGAGTTGTTGCGGCTAAATCCGGCTGTTATCCAGCTTGATGAACCCGTTCTTACCGACATTGTGTTTGGACGGCCATCGAAGCAACGCAGTTTCATGTGTGGGGCGCTGGGTGAAAAAAAGGCGCCTGCACAGGAACTGGAATTCGCTTCTGAATGTTTGCGACGAACCTTGGAAGGCTTCCCCCGTGAAAAGTTTGCCCTGCATATTTGCAGGGGCAACTGGTCCAGAGATGAGGCCGTTGCCCTGGCGGGTGATTACAGACCCCTTCTAGGTTTATTGAAGCATGTACCCGTGGGAATTCTTTACTTGGAAATGTGCACGCCCCGCGCGGGTGAGATGGAAGTGCTTGCGGGCTTGGACAGCGATTTCAAACTTGGCCTTGGGGTGGTCAACCCAAAAAGGGAACAGGCTGAAAGCGTTCAGGAAATTCTATCCAAGGCGGAACATGCCGTGGAACTTTTTGGTTCCAAGCGGGTGATGCTGAATCCGGATTGTGGTTTTGCAACTTTTGCGGACAGCCCGATTTCCTCCCGCGATATCGCCGTCCAAAAAATTTCAAACATGGCTGCCGCGGCAAAAATACTCAGGGAGAAATACCCCTGAACCATTTGATTTCCTTCATTCTACCCGCTCATAACGAGGAAGCCTTTTTACCGGCTGCGATTGATTCCATCCACCGTTCCGCTAAACAAATGGATTTGAATTACGAGATCATTGTTTCCAATGATGCATCCTCCGATCGTACCGGGGAAATCGCAAGCTCGCTGAGTGCCCGGGTTTTGGATGTGAACTTTCGCAAGATAGCCTCGGTACGAAATGCTGGTGCCAAAGTCGCCAGAGGCGAAATTCTTTTTTTCATCGATGCCGACACAAAGCTGACAAATGAAGCCCTGGCTGAAAGCCTTCAGGCGCTAAAGGCTGGTGCCTCAGGGGGCGGATGCCATTTCAACTATGATGTAAAAATTCCCCTTTGGGCGCGAATCCTTCACCCCATGGGACTTTTCTTGGGAAGAGTCTTCGGACTGGTGGGCGGCTGCGCTGTATTTTGCTGGAGGGAAAATTTTCATCAAGTTGGTGGTTTTCCCGAAGACTACTATGCCGCCGAGGATGTTGCTTTTTCCCGGGCATTGAAAAAGACCGGGCCATTCGTTATCCCAAAAGCCCGAGTGGTTACCTCTGCAAGAAAACTTTGGACCATGGGACCCCTTAAGACTACCTGGCTTATCCTCAAGCTGGTGTTTTTGGGTCCCGCTGGCTTTCGAAAAAAACAGGGGTTGGAACTCTGGTACGAGAAACATCCGGACGACCCTGTTTACGAACAGCTTCGCAAAGATTTGTGATTATTCCGTTACCCGGTATTATGGTGGCAGAAACAAAAAGACACCAAGTTATGAAAAGGACTATTCATGGCGGCTAAAAAAATCCTGATGCTGGTGGGTGATTTTGTGGAAGACTACGAGGCCATGGTGCCTTTTCAGGCATTGCAAATGGTTGGCCACATGGTCCATGCTGTTTGCCCCGGCAAAAAGAGAGGTGAATATGTGCAAACAGCCATCCATGATTTTGAGGGACACCAGACCTATAGTGAAAAACCCGGCCACCGTTTCACACTTAATGCCTGCTTTTCGGAAATCAAGGCGGGCGATTATGATGCTTTGGTGATTCCCGGTGGCAGGGCACCCGAGTATCTTCGCATGAACCCCGATGTTATCAGCCTGGTGAAACATTTTGCGGAACAAAAAAAACCCATCGCCGCCATTTGCCACGGTCCACAATTGCTGGGCGCGGCCGGAGTGCTTGCGGGAAGAACCTGCTCAGCTTATCCTGCGGTGGGACCAGAAGTCAGCGCAAGTGGGGCGACCTTTGTGAACATCGGAATTGACCAGGCTCATGTGGATGGTAATCTGGTGACCGGACCCGCCTGGCCGGCACACCCATTATGGCTTGCAAGGTTTTTAGAAAAACTTGGAACAAAAATTGAGCTGTAATTGCCGATCTATTTCCATGTCAATCTGGGGCCCTTGGGGCCCCTTTTTCTTTTATTCCACCAACCGCATTTGTTAATCTTTTCTTTCGTTCATGCCCTCTCATGGACAGACACCAGCAAATACCGATCTATTTTAAATGAATAATACTTTCTTGCTGGGTAACAGCATGGTTGCAGCATATACGGTTGGAATAATTGCGGTATTTCTCTCGCTTGTCATCAAGGTAAGCTTCGTAACCGTTGTGTTGGAATTTTTGGATCGTTTCGGCAAGGTGGCATCCCACATCAAGATGGCAATTATGGTTGGCTTTGTGGGAATCCTGGGCATGGTATCCTCAATGATGGTGATTTATTTGTGGTCATTAATTTTGTGGGCCTATTGCGATATAAGCCCGAATGAATCCACCTACTTTTCTGCCACTTCGTTTACCTCGCTAGGATCGCCACACCGAACACTATTGGCCCCTTGGAGGCTTCTTGAACCACTGGAAACTGGCACGGGCATGCTTTGCACCGGAATAGATACCGCCATGATCCTGACCACCATTTCCAAAATTTTTAAAAATACTCGAACCGTTAACAGCTTTATGGATCGTGATTGATATCTTTCCCACGCTGCCAGTAAAATCAGCTTCATGAAAAGAAGCGCATCATTCCTATTTTTGCTGGCAGTCATCCTTACAGGGGTTTCCACCAACTGGGTTCTTACCCAAAAACTACCTGCAAAGGTTGCCACACATTTTAATTTCGAGGGTATTCCAGATGGGTTCATGACACTGGCTGGCTACCGTTGGTTTATTTGCATTTTTTCAGGGGCATTCCCCATGTTTATGCTTTTCATGATCGGTGTGGTTCCATCCCTGTTTCCCGGCGCAACCAATATCCCTAACAGAGATTATTGGTTTCACCCAGATCGAAAACCTGAAACCATGAACTATATGTTTCGCATGGGTTGCTTGATGGCTGGCCTGATGACACTATTTTTTGTTGGTCTGAACTATGTTACGGTGGTTGCCAACATGAATGACCCTGTTCGCATGCCAAGTACAACTTTTTTCATCATGCTGGGGACATTCCTGGCAGGAGTAGCAATATGGGCTCTAACCTTGCACAGGAAATTCCGAAGGATGGAACCAACCGGGGTGGAAAAATAGAAATGAAAACCAAACTTGCATTGGCGACGGTCTTTCTGCTTTCGGTTTGGATTGTGGCGGAAGAAGTGTCACCGGAGCTTAAAAAACTTCAGGGAAGCTGGATACCGGTAAGTGCCGAACTTGCGGGTCAAAAGTTACCGGATGATTTTCTTCGCAAGACCACGCTGGTGATTGAAAATGAAAGTTATTCCAGCAAGGTTGGTGATGTAACCGATCGAGGCAAAATCAAATTGGCGGGAAACGGCCCACCCAAAGCGATAGATATTATAAGTTCCTACCCGAACTATCAGGGCAAAAGTTTTCCCGCCATTTACGAGGTTGAAGGAAATAGCCTGATGGTGTGCTACGATCTGGAAGGAAAAAAACGTCCCGATGGTTTCAAATCACCCAAGGGCTTTCAGTGGTTTTTGGTGCAGTACAAGAAAGAAAAGTAGTTTCACAGAAAGGCTGCATAATGTTTGGAAAAAGTGTTCTTCTGGCGGTTTCCTTCATGCTGGCTTCTGCATTTCAGGCCACGGAGGAACGAATTCTAAAGTACGAAAAAGATATTGCAGCCATCGAAAAAAGGCTGGAGAAGTCTTCTCCGGCTAAGGACGCGATTTTTTTTGCAGGCAGTTCCACCATTCGCAAATGGAATGTTGCCCAGTCATTCCCGGGCCTGAATGTGGTGAATGTTGGATTTGGCGGATCACAGACCCGTGATGTAACTTATTATGCACCGCGGATCTTGCTGCCATTCTCTCCAAAAACCATTGTTTTTTATGGCGGCGACAACGATATCAACGCCAAGCGAACCTCCAAACAGGTGTTTGAAGATTTCAAGGCTTTTGTGGAATTGATACACAAAAAGAACCCGGAAACAAAAATCATCTACCTTGGTATCAAGCCAAGCATCAAGCGGGAATCGCAGTATGAAACCCAGAAGGAAGCCAACAAGATGGTTTCCGAATACTGCTCAAAAAACCCAAGGCTCGCTTTCCTGGACACAGTTCCTCTCACCGTGGATTCGGAGGGAAAACCCAGGCCGGAACTATTTGAGGAAGATGGCCTGCACCTTAATGACAAAGGCTACGCCATCTGGAGCAAACCCATCCAATCGCTGTTGAAGTAAAGGTATTTCCATTGAATACACTCCTTCTGTTGGCTGCCGCACTCATAGGGGCGGATTCACCGAAACCAAACATCATTTGGTTTGTGGTGGAAGATATGTCGGCACATTTTTCCTGCTATGGGGAAAAGGCTGTTTCCACCCCTGTTGTGGATGGACTTGCCAAAAATGGAACCCGATTCAGCAAGGCATTTGTCACCGGGCCTATCTGCTCCATTTCCCGCAGCGCCATGATCACGGGTATGTATCAAACCGCTATCGGAGCACAACACCACCGTAGTGGCAGGGGTACTGAAAAGATCCAGCTACCCACCGGGGTGGTTCCGGTTCCCGTTCTTTTCCAACAAGCCGGTTATTACACTTCGAATGGTTCTTTTCCCCAGATTGCCAGGGGAAAAACAGATTATAACTTTGAATTCAGCCAGACCATATATGATGGCAGTGATTGGTCCAAAAGAAAGGACGGACAGCCCTTTTTCGCCCAAGTCCAGATTCATGGTGGAAAATATCGCGAAGGCAAAAATTGGGACAACATTGTCCAGCGTGAACTTGGCAGGCCCACGGACCCAAATTCCCCCCTGCTGAAACTGCCCCCCTATTATCCAGATGACCCGGTGATCCGCTCGGATTGGGCCAGATATCTGGACACCGTGCGTTACACCGACAAAATAGTCGGCCAGGTGATTGAAAGATTGAAAACCGAAAAACAGCTCGAGAACACCGTGCTCTTCTTCTGGACCGATCACGGCATCAGCCACGCCCGCGGAAAACAATTCCTTTATGAAGAAGGCATTCATGTTCCATTGGTCATCTCCGGCAAAGGTATTCCAAAGGACCAGATAAGGAATGACCTTGTTTCTCACATCGACATCGCCGCGACTTCACTGTCACTGGCTGGGGTTCCTGTTCCAGAATGGATGCAGGGCAAGAATATTCTCGCCAAGGATTACAAGAAGCGGGAATACATCTTTGCAGCCCGCGATCGCGCCGATGAAACAGTCGATCACATTCGCTGTGCGCGCTCCAGCAAGTTCAAATACATCCGAAATTACCTGAACCAGAGACCTCACCTGCAACCCAATGCCTACAAGGATGGCAAGGAGATCCTGGTGCAATTACGCAAGTTGCATGAACAGAAAAAATTGAACGATATCCAGGAACTGATATTCAAACCGGTTCGTGCACCGGAGGAACTTTATGATCTGGAGAAAGACCCATGGGAAATTCATAACCTGGCTGGTGACCCGGCTTTTGCCAGACAACTGGAACAGCACCGCAAGGCCCTTAAAGACTGGGAAATCCAAAGCAATGACACAGGTCGCGCACCGGAATCCAATTTCCGTTACGACAGCGACATGGCGGTATATCTGAATGACATCAAACGAAGCCCTGACAGACTAGCAATCATCCAGAAAAACATTCAACAGATGAAAGATTGGGCCAAAGAAGGCAAGTAAAGAATTATCACATCAGAAAAAAACTCTCCGAGAGGGCATAAATCGCACCTGCCAAGTTGGAAACATTCTTATCTTTGGAAGAGGCCAATTTTAGGAATTATGGGCCAATGCGTTCTTGCTTCCGCCTGATTTCCAGCCATAATCAATATTCTTTCATAACATCGGTTACTTCATTCAGGAGAATTTGCCATGGAAACATTCAACTTCCCAAAGATTAACAGACGCGGAATGATGGCCGGCCTTGGAATGCTGGCTCTTTCCCCTCTGGCTGTTGGCCAATCGGCAAAACGGGATTATTCCCCAAACGCCAGCCCGGTTCGCTACCCAGACCCCGACATCATCGCCCTCGATGATCGATTCAAAAAAATCAAGATTGGCAATACACCCATTCAAAGACTTGCGACTGGATGCCTTTGGGCGGAAGGCCCTGCCTGGAACGGGGTTGGCAATTACCTGCTTTGGAGCGATATCCCCAACGACCGCCAGTTACGTTACCTGAATGAGGATAATCATGTAAGCGTGCTTCGCAAGCCAGTGGGTTATTCCAATGGGAACACTTTCGATTATCAGGGCAGACAGATTTCCTGCGAGCATTCCAACCGCAGGGTGGTGCGATATGAATACGATGGCACCGTCACTGTTCTTGCAGACAAGGCGAATGGCAAGGCATTCAATGCGCCCAATGATGCCGTTGTGCATCCGGAAGATGGTTCCATCTGGTTTACTGACCCTGGCTATGGATCGCTTTTTGAATACGAGGGCACCAAGGATCCCGGCAGCAGCCCACAGCCCACGCAAAAGGAAGCTGTCTATCGCATTGACGCCAAAACTGGCGCCATTGAAAAGCTGACCGATGAACCATTCAAGCCCAATGGCCTCTGCTTCTCGCATGATTACAAGAAGCTATATGTTGCGGAAACTGGCGCCTCTCATTATGAAAAAGCCCCAAAGAACATTTGGGTGTTTGACATTATTGATGGCAAAAAACTTGGCCCCGCCCGTGAGTTCACTTCCATGGAACTGGAATTGAATGGGAAAAAGGTCGCTGGGTTTGCGGATGGCATTCGTTGCGATACCAAGGGAAACATCTGGGCCAGCGCGGGTTGGGTTGGGGATGGCTATGATGGAGTGCATGTTTTTGCGCCGGATGGCGCCCGCATCGGCCAGATTTTGCTTCCCGAAATCTGCAGTAATGTCTGTTTTGGTGGTCCCAAGCGTAATCGTTTGTTCATGACTGCAAGCCAGTCACTTTATGCGGTTTATGTGGAAGCCAGGGGCGCTCACATTAGCTAAGGAATTCTTCCATGCGTTTCGCATTCACTCTGGCGTTTGCGCTGGCATATGTCTCCACGGGTTTTTCGCAATCGAAGCCACCCAATGTGGTGATGATAGTTTCGGATGACCAGGGCTGGGGCGATTACTCGTTCATGGGTCATCCCCAGATCAAGACTCCCCACCTCGACAAACTTGCCGGCCAAAGCCTTGTCTATCGAAGGGGTTATGTACCGAGTTCGCTTTGCTGTCCATCGCTGGCTAGTTTACTGACCGGCAAATACCCCCATCAGACAAAAATCACCGGGAACGAACCCCCCGCCCCGGAAGGCAAAGGGATGGCACAGCGTTACAAGGACCCGGCTTTTCTGGCGCAAGTGAATCGCCTGAATGGTTTCATGGCTGAACATCCACGGATACCGGCTGAACTAGGCAAGGCTGGGTACCAAAGTTTTCAGACAGGCAAATGGTGGGCTGGTAATTTCAAGACCGGTGGATTCACCCATGGTATGTCACACGGAGATCAAGCGATTGGTGGCCGCCATGGCGATGAGGGGCTGAAGATTGGTCGCCAGGGCATGAAGCCCATCTTTGATTTCATGGATAATGCGGGGAACAACCCATTTTTTATTTGGTATGCGCCGATGCTGCCCCATTCGCCCCATAATCCTCCGGAAAGGTTTCTTGACAAGTATCGGGATAAAACTCCCTCTATTCATGTGGCAAGGTATTGGGCCATGTGCGAGTGGTTTGATGAGACATGTGGTGAGCTTTTAAGTTATTTGGATAAAAAAGGAATCGCCGACAACACACTTGTGGTTTATGTGACCGACAACGGATGGATTCAGCAGGAAAACAATCCCAACTATCGGGCGGACTCGAAGCAATCACCCTATGACGGTGGTCTTCGCACCCCCATCATGTTGCGTCTTCCTGGGAAGATTTCCCCCCGTATGGATGACATACCAGTTTCATCGCTGGATATCGCACCAACCATTTACAAAATTTGTGGCATACCAGTGCCCAGTGGTCTGCAAGGGGTTGATCTTCGCGATAGCAAGGCGGTTGCCGCCAGGGAAAGTGTTTTCGGTTCCTGTTTTTTGCATAACGCGGTGGATATCGACAACCCTGAAAAGAACCTTACCTGGAGGTGGTGTGTAACAGGGGATTGGAAATTGATCGTACCCAACCATGCGAATGCCAAGGGTGGTATCAAGATTCCCGGCGACCCGGTTGTTGAACTTTACAACATCAAGGAAGATCCACAGGAGACCAAAAATCTGGCATCTTCCAAGCTTGATCTGGTGAAAAAGATGACTGCAAGCATTGATGGCTGGTGGAAACCCTAGCACAAAACAAGAGGAAAAAAGATGCGATTAGCTTATATTCTGGCAACGCTTGCGATGGTGGTAACCGTTCCTGCTATTGCGCAGGAAACCAGGTCTTTGATGAAGCCGAACGACCTTTCCGGATGGAAGATGGCCAAGAGCGGTGAGGTTCTGGATGGCAAAGCCGATGCCGCAAACAAGCGCTTTACCATGAAGGATGGGGTGTTAACCATCGATCCCAAGGTAAAAGGTGACATCACTATCCAGACTGTCGATGAATTTTCAAAGGATGTGCATATCAAGTTTGAGTTCAAACCCGATGCCAAATGCAACAACGACACATTCCTGAGGGGCGTCAAATTCGATCTCAAAAAACCGGATGTAAAAAATCTGAAGGTGGATGAATGGAATCAGTTTGAAATCATCGTTCGGGGTGACTCTTCGGAATACAAATGCAACGGGGAAATTCTTAAGACCATCAAGAACAAGCCGGCAAGGACGCCCTTTGGAATCCGGGCAGAGTTTGGAGGAATTGAAATTCGCAACCTGATCGCCATAGAAAAGCCCTAAGCCGGGCTTTGAATTTCACCCACCCTGCAAATTACTTGATGACGCCCGGCGATTATTGCTCGGCAGCCAGCACTTCTTTGGATAGAATTTACCCAAGGATTGAAAAGTTTATTTTCCAGGATGGATGGACAATGCTGAAGTACCTGCCACCATTTTTGTGTTTTGGTCTGCTGATCACTGTCGGATGCACACCAAAGCTACCCAAGCTAGAACCAGATGGCCCGATGCCTGGCCAGGTCAGCGAGGTTATTGAGAGGGAAATCATAGATAATGTGCGCTTTACCGCCAGGTTTAACGCAATCAATTATGTGGATGTTCGGCCTCGGGCAACAGGCTACATCACTTCCACACCCTTCAAGGAAGGTGCCATTGTCAAGAAGGATGATGTGCTCTTCAAAATTGATGAACGGCCCTACAAGGCCAAGTATGACGACCAAATGGGTCAGGTGAAGTTATATGAGGCAAAGCTAAAGCTTGCGAAGGCTGACAACCTTCGCGCCAAGGAAGTGGGTAAAACACCAGGAGCCATCAGCAAGCAAGACCTTGACAAGTATCAGGCAGCCGAGGAAGAAGCCATGGCTGCGGTAGAGGCTTCGAAAGCCGGTCTTGAGGTATACAGACTTAACCTCGAGTTTTGTACCGTTACCTCGCCGATTGACGGCAGAATCAGCAAATATTATGTCACCCTGGGGAACTTGGTAAATCAGGACTCGACTCTTCTAACCACAATAGTTTCCACCGACCCAATTTATTGTTACTTCGATACAGACGAGAGGACGCTACTTAGTCTTTTGCGAAGAATTCAGTCTACCTCCAAGGAATACCAACCAGCAAAATCTTATCCGGTGTTTATCGGCCTGGCGGATGAGAAAGGTTTTCCTCACAAAGCCATGCTGAATTTCACCAACAATCAGGTGGATTCGCAAACTGGCACTCTAACCCTTCGCGCAGTCATCGACAATCCGATTAAAAATGACAGACCTTTATTTGTTTCAGGAATGTTTTGCAGGGTTCTGCTTCCGATTAGCAATTACTACAAAGCACCCCTTGTTTCCGACCGCGCCATTGGCACCGATCAGGGGCTTAAATTTGTTTATGTGGTTGGTTCAGACAACAAACTGGAATACAGGCGTATCACCGTGGGAGAACTGGAAAACGACAATCTTCGTTCCATCAAGTCCGGATTAAAACCGGGGGAAAAGATTCTTGTCACCGGGATTCATATGTTCAAACCCGGCATGAAAATAGCCCCCGAAATGATTGAAATGCCCAGGCTCATTGTTGATGACAGTGAAAACAAGTTGGGCTCCAAGTGATATCGAACTTCTTCATCGATCGTCCCATATTCGCAACGGTGGTGTCCATTTTCATCACCATTGCTGGCGCTTTGGCTCTAATTTCCTTGCCCATCGCCCAGTATCCACCGGTTGCGCCACCCACTGTACAGGTTTCCGTGACTTACCCCGGCGCCAGCGCCCAAGTGGTCGCAGACACCATTGCCGCTCCCATCGAGCAGCAGGTGAACGGTGTTGAGAACATGCTTTACATGTCCTCCACATCAGATAACACAGGTCTTTACAACCTTACAATTACCTTCGCCTTGAACACGGATTTGAACACAGCCTTGGTTGCGGTGCAAAATCGAGTGAATCTGGCAGTTCCACAGTTGCCCAAGCAAGTTCAGAAACAGGGATTGGTCATCAAGAAAAAGTCCCCCAACATCCTGCTGGCAGTGAATTTCTTTTCACCCGATGGCAGATATGACGACATCTATCTTTCCAATTACGCGACCATTCATGTGAAAGATGAAATCTTCAGGCTTGATGGTGTTGGGGATATCACCATGTTAGGGCAGCGGGATTACGCGATCCGCGCGTGGATAGATCCCCAGAAACTAGTTCACCTAAACCTTGGCACCGATGATGTGGTCAGTGCTATCCAGCAGCAAAATGCACCGCTTTCCTCTGGAAGGTTGGGGCAATCACCTTCTCCAGCAACCATGGAAACCCAATTTCCAATCAATGGGCTGGGCAGGCTTGCAAACCCCGAACAATTTGGCGAGATCGTTCTTCGGTCCTCCAATTCAGATGGCCCAAGCCCGAGTTCATCACCAAAAATCGTGAAGCTGAAAGATGTTGGCCGAGTGGAACTTGGCGCGCTTCGCTACGACATGGATGCCACGATTGATGGAAAACCATCCGTGGCCATTGCAGTCTTCCAGTTACCTGGAACCAATGCGCTGGATGTTGCAGACCGGGTTAAAAAGAAGATGGTGGAACTGTCTAAAAAGTTCCCTCCCGGACTGGAATACATCATTGTGTACGACACCACGCCTTTTATCAGCGAATCCATCATGGAAGTATTCAAGACACTTCGTGATGCGATCATTCTTGTGGGAATCGTGGTGCTGGTGTTTTTGCAAAGCTGGCGCGCCACCATCATTCCACTGATTGCTGTTCCGGTTGCCATAATTGGGACCTTTGCCTTCATGGCCATGCTTGGCTATTCGGTGAACAACATATCACTGTTTGGAATGGTATTAGCCATTGGAATTGTGGTGGATGATGCGATTGTGGTTGTGGAAAACGTGGAACGCTGGCTGGCAAAAGGCGAGAGCCCCAAAAACGCCGCCCGCAAGGCAATGCAGGAAGTTACCGGTCCGGTCATTGCGGTGGCCCTGGTGCTTTGCGCTGTCTTTATTCCATGCTCATTCATCAGTGGAATCACCGGCCAGTTTTTCCGGCAGTTCGCTGTCACCATTTCAGTATCCACGGTGCTCTCCGCCATCAATTCACTTACCCTCAGCCCGGCTCTTGCATCCATTCTGCTGCAACCCCATGGCAGCAAGAAGGACCTGCTGCAAAAATTGATGAACCTTTGCCTGGGCTGGTTCTTCTGGATATTTGAAAAAGTTTTCGGAGTGGGAACCAGCGCTTACGGATGGCTGGTTGAAAAATGCCTGCGGGCCAGCTTTGTGGTGCTTGCTCTTTACGGATTGCTGATATTTGGAACTACCGGACTTTTCCAGAAGATTCCCAAAGGATTCATTCCTGATCAAGATCAGGGATGGCTACTTCTTAATGTTCTCATGCCGGATGGCGCCAGTGTACAGCGTTCCAAGCAAGTAATGACCCTGATCGAGGAAGAAACCCTGAAAATCCCCGGTGTTGGCCATACCATGAGCACTTCGGGATATTCGCTGCTTTTCAACGCCTTCGCATCCAATAATGCATCGATGTTCATCATTTTGGATCCCTTCGAAAAGCGCAAGACCCCGGGAATGGATGCCCGTTCCATCATCGCAAAAATCACGAAAAGGTTATGGGAAGTCAACCGCGAAGCCAAGGTATCCATTCTCGGGGCACCGCCCGTACCGGGGATTGGAACCGCAAGCGGGTTCAAGCTGATGATCGAAGACCGTGGCGACATGGGAGCCCTGGCCCTTCAGGAAGAAACCGAAAAACTACTGGAAAAAAAATCTTCCATTCCCGGGTTGTTTGTTTTCTTTTCTTTGTATCAGGCGCGCACACCGCAGTTGTTTGCAGACATCGATCGTGAAAAAGTCCGGGCACTGGGAGTTGAATTCCAAGACTTAAACAATGCCCTGAATTCACTGGTAGGGTCTTTGTTCGTGAACAACTTCAACGCATTTGGCAGGTTCTGGCAAGTCACCCTGATGGCGGATGCAAATTTCAGGGATCAAACCATGTCCATAGATCTGATTAATGTCAAGAATAGCCAAAAATCCCTTGTACCCCTGGGTTCCATGGTTCGATTTCGAGATATGAACGGCCCATCCATGGTCATTCGTTACAACCTGTATCGTGCCGCTCCGGTAAATGGAATCAACCTACCCTGGCTTTTGAGTTCGGATCAGGCTGTCAAAGTGGTGGGCGAAACAGCAGCCAAAACATTGGCACCAACCATGGGAGTGGAGTGGACCGAGCTTAGCCTGCTGCAAATCATGGAAAGCACGGACTTTCGCAACAAGATTGTTTTTCCACTGGCTGTGATATTTGTGTTTCTGGTTCTCTCAGCGCAGTATGAAAGCTGGAGTCTGCCCCTGGCGGTGATTCTGGTTGTTCCGGTTTGCATTTTTTCAGCACTTATCGGGACCATCGTGGGTATGACAGGCATCAACCTGTTCACGGAAATCGGTCTGGTGGTTCTGGTGGGCTTGTGCAGCAAGAATTCGATTCTAATTGTTGAGTTCGCCAAGGACCTCCACGAAAACGGCACCCCCCTCAAGGAGGCAACCATCGAGGCTTGCAAGCTCAGGCTTAGGCCAATCCTGATGACATCTTTCGCATTCATCCTTGGCGTGGTGCCGCTGGTAATTGCAAATGGTGCGGGGGCGGAAATGCGAAGGGCCCTGGGTGTGGCTGTATTTGCGGGAATGCTCGGGGTCACCATGCTGGGTATCCTTTTTACACCGGTTTTTTTCTATGTCATTCAGGGCTTGAATGACATGCCGATATTCCAATCCAAACTGGCAAGAAAATTCGGCAAGGCATTCTACCTGCTGCTATCTATCGCCACATTGGGGCTGTTCGTACTGTTGCGCAAGGGTACTTCCCATGGAGGGAACAAGGAATGATTTCCCATTTTTTCATCGATCGGCCAATCTTTGCAACAGTGCTTTCGATTGTGATTACCATCATGGGTGTCGTTGCGTTAACAGCGCTTCCGGTGGCGCAATATCCGGAAATCACCCCACCCACCGTTATAGTCACCGCAAGTTACCCGGGGGCAAACGCACAAACCGTTCTTGATACCGTGGCGGCACCCATAGAGCAGCAGGTTTCCGGGGTTGAGAACATGCTGTACATGACATCCCAATGTGCCAACGATGGCAGTTACACCCTGCTGGTAACCTTCAAGCTGGGCATGGACCCCAACATGGCCCAGGTTCTGGTTCAAAACCGTGTATCGTTGGGCCTTCCCAATGTGCCAGACTTGGTACAGAGGCAGGGAGTGGCGGTGAAGAAAATTTCCCCCAGCATCATGATGATCATCAATCTGGTTTCCGAGAAAGACCCTGAAACTAAAAAGCCCATGTTCAATGACCTGTATATGTCCAATTTTGCCACCATTCAGGTGCGCGATGAACTACTTCGCCTTCCTGGAGTTGGGAATGTCACCTATATGGGTCAGCGAGATTACTCGATGCGGGCTTGGCTTGATCCGGTGAAAATGACATCCTTGGGTATCACGACCAGCGAGGTAACGGACTCTCTTAGCCAGCAAAACCTGCAGGTTGCCGCTGGCTCCATAGGCCAGGAACCCGCGCCCAAAGGCCAGCAATTTCAGTTGATCATCAACACTCTGGGCAGGCTTATGGATGTGGAGCAGTTTGAAAATGTTGTGATTCGATCTGTGCCTGTGAAGGATTCCAATCCCGTGGCGGCCATCGTAAGGCTTCGGGATATTGCCAGGGTTGAACTTGGAGCACAACAGTATGACCAGATTTGTTCCCTGGACGGACAGCCTTCCGTCGCTCTTTCAGTATTCCAGCTTCCGGGTTCAAACGCCTTGTCCACCGCAAATGGGATCTACAACAAAATGAAGGAACTGAAAAAACGATTCCCCCCGGGACTGGACTACCGCATTGTTTACGATACCACGCCCTTCATCAAGGATTCGATCTTCGAGGTATTCAAAACCCTGCGGGATGCAATCATCCTTGTGGGGATTGTGGTTCTGATTTTTCTGCAAAGCTGGCGAGCCACCCTGATTCCCCTGATTGCGGTACCCGTCGCCGTAATTGGAACTTTTGCCGCCATGGCGGCGGTGGGTTTCAGTCTGAACAACCTTTCGCTGTTTGGTTTGGTTCTGGCTATTGGCATTGTGGTGGATGATGCGATCGTGGTGGTGGAGAATGTGGAACGATGGCTGCACGAGGGTTTAAGCCCAAGGGACGCCGCCCGCAAAGCTATGGAGGAAGTTACCGGCCCTGTCATTGCGGTGGCACTTGTTCTTTGCGCGGTATTTGTTCCCTGCGCGTTCATTAGTGGAATCACCGGCCAGTTCTTCCGCCAGTTTGCCATCACCATTTCAGTATCCACCATTATTTCCGCTTTTAACTCACTAACTTTAAGCCCGGCACTTGCGGCAATACTCCTGCAACCACATGGAGCCAAAAAGGATATTATCCAGCGGCTCATGGATATCACCATGGGTTGGTTTTTCTCCATATTCAACATGGTCTTCAATCTCGGAACCAACATGTACGGTGGTGTTGTAAGAATCTTTTTGAAGATTTCCGTGATAGCTCTCCTGGTTTATGGAGGCTTGCTGTACGCGACTTATTACAACTTCAAGATCACCCCCACAGGTTTCATACCCCCGCAGGACAAAGGTTATCTTCTTGCAAATATCCAGTTACATGATGCGACCTCGGTACAGCGCACCAACATGATAGTGGATATCATCTGCAAAATAGCTAGTGAAACCGAGGGTGTTGCCCACACAGTTGGTATAGCCGGGCAGTCCCTTCTTATGGGAACCAATTCACCGAATCTGGGCTCCATTAACATCATGCTGAAGCCCTTCGAGGAACGCCTTAAGGAGGGTTGCACGGCGGAAATAATTGGTGAGAAAATCCGGCGACGCTGTATGAAGGAAGTCCCGGAAGCCCAGGTAACCATTTTCGGTCCGCCACCTGTGGATGGTTTGGGTACTGCCGGTGGTTTCAAAATGATGATTGAAGACCGTGGCCCCCTTGGAATCGACAACCTGCAAAAAGCGACCGATACCTTGGTGATTGAGGGCAATCTAGATCCAAAATTAAAGGGTCTTTTCACCAGCAGCAGGGCGGATACCCCATGGCTTTACCTGGACATCGATCGGGAAAAAGTAACCTCGGTGGGCCTTTCCATGCAGGATGTGTTTGGCGCCCTGCAAAGCTATTTCGGGTCTTACTATGTGAACAGCTTCAATTTATTTGGTAGATCCTGGCAGGTGAATGTGATGGCAGATGCGCAATTCCGAGGCAACATCAATGACCTGCTATTGATCAAGATTCGCAACAAACAGGAACAGACTGTTCCACTGGGCACCCTCATGACGGTTCGCCCCTCCTCCGGCCCCAACATACTGATGCGCTACAACATGTATTCTGCCGCGGCGGTTTTTGGAAACAACGCCGCGGGAATCAGTTCCGGGCAGGCAGCCTTGGAGATGGAAAATATTGCCAACAAACATCTGCCCCGCGACATGGCCTATGAATGGACGGAGCTTACCTTTCTGCAATTTCAAACCGGTAGCACTGCCATGGCGGTGTTTGCGCTGGCGGTTGTCTTTGTATTCCTGGTACTGGCGGCACAGTACGAAAGCTGGAGCCTGCCTCTGGCGGTTATCCTGGTGGTTCCAATGTGTCTGCTTTGCAGCGTGCTGGGTGTTCAGCTATTCAAGATGGACATCAACATCTTTACTCAGATTGGTTTTATTGTGCTGGTTGGGTTAGCCAGCAAGAATGCGATCCTGATTGTTGAGTTTGCCAAGCAGCTTCGTGAACAAGGCAAAGAACTTGCCGAATCCACCGTTGAAGCCAGCAAATTGCGCCTGCGACCCATCTTGATGACATCCTTCGCATTCATTCTGGGCGTGGTGCCGCTGGTGCTATCTGAGGGGGCCGGCGCAGAAATGCGCAAGGCACTCGGCACAGCGGTCTTTTTTGGCATGCTGGGTGTGACTTTTCTGGGAATCCTTTTCACACCCATTTTCTTTTATGTCATTGGAAGATTTTCAAAAACCACCGTGGTGGTTGCTCCCACCGAGCATACCAGTGGCCATGGTCACTAATGCATTCACGGTCCCCTGTCAGCTTGTATTTAAGGCTGATTCGAATGGTTATTTTTGAGGTGGATGGCTGGATTCCGGTCTGGGGCGCAAGCCCCACCAGTTAATACCTGTGCCGCCATCCGGGTAGCAAATACCCAGGGTGTTTGGCTTGAAGCATGGAATGGTTTTGTATTTGTAATCGTCGCAGCCATTCGGCACAAAGTAGGGCTTGGTTGGTACACAAGTTTTCATTTTGTATGGGTCGCAACCATTGGGGCAAAAATATTCCCTCTTGGGTGGCATGCATTTCGTTTTGTAGTCATCCACACAGGGCTGACAGGTTCTGCTAGTTTCCCCACACTGGCCCAATATACCCAGCGCAAAGAGCAGAAACGAAGCAAGCATCATTCGACTATGTTGCATGGCGTTACTTCTTTTCCGGGTTTGGATCCAGCGGGGTAAGAATCTTTGGGGTTGGAAGAGGTTGTTGTGGTTTTGGCTCATTCAGCCTGTTACCTTCCTCGCAACCATCAAGACGAATTTCCCAACCACCACCCAGCGCGCGATAAGTTTTTACCAAGCCACGCGCCTGAACCTGTTGGAATCGTGCAAGCTCTAATTCCCGGTTAATTCTCTTTTCCTGAACAAGTGAAACGCGGTTAAAGTCTGTAGTACCGGCCTTATACTGTACCAACACCAGTTCGGAAGCCTTTCGGATGGCTTCCACCGAGTTAATCATTTCCTTGACCGCTTCCTGGCCCTTGATAAAGTCTGCCAGGCCGTCCTCAACCTCGGCACCCGCCTTGACCACGCCATCTTGATAGCGGGCAATACAGGCCTGAAACTTGGCATCCTGTAACTTCACCTGGTTCAGCAACCTGCCATAGTTAAGAATATTCCAGGAAAAACCCGGCCCCGTGGACCCATAAAACGAAGGCGAAGTAAACATCGCCAGGTTGTTCTGTGCGTTGTAACCAAACGCACCATTAATGTAGATATGAGGTAGAAGATCTGCCACAGCGATGCCAATGCGGGCACATTCCGCGGCGGCTTCCCTTTCCAGCTTGCGGACATCAGGCCGCCTAACCAGCAACTGGGCGGGAATGCCCACCGCAATCTCTTTTGGAGGGTTGGGGATACCAGACTTGGCAAGTTTTTTCTCCAAGTCTTCTGGGGATATTCCCAAAAGGGTGCAAAGCCTGTTGTTTTCAATGCGAGCAAAACGCTCAAAATCTGGAATCTTGGCATAGCTTGCGGCTAGGTCGCTTTTACCCTGTTCCACATCAAGATCACTGGTCAGCCCACCACGGAATCTTGCCTCAGCCACCTGCAAAGTCATCTTTTGATATTCAATATTCTCCTTGGTCAGTTCCACAAGACGGTTAAAAAATCTGTTAATGATGTAGGCATCACCAATATCACCCAGAAGCGAGACCATCACCTCATCGTAATATTCAATGGATGCATCCAACTGGTCGCTGGAGGATTCAATGGCCCTGCGGTACTTGCCCCAGAAATCCAGTTCCCATAACAGGCCATAGCCGTAGTTCCATTGCGGGTAGTAATTAGTGGGTATGAACTGCCTGTTGGCAACGGCGGTACTCAGCCCTATTTGAGAGAAACTACCCTGCATGAATTGGGATTGTGGCATGAATTCGCCAATGGCTATTCCCAGCTCAGCCCGGGAAGCCAGCACTCGATATCCCGCTTCCTTCAATTTCAGATTCTGGTTACTGGCGAAACAAATCAACTCATCCAAGTTGGGATCTTTGAGAGCCTTCCACCAGTTACGGTGTTCTTCCATGCTGGAAGAAATCCGGCGATCTTTGTCATGGTCTATCCAGTCTTCGGATACTGGCGCAGGCGCCTTGGAATATTGGGGGCCAACCTTCATGCCATTTTTGAAGTAATCCCTGACAGGGTTGCAACCACCGAGAAGCATGGCACAGCAAATCAACGATAAAAGGCTGAATCTATTCACCATGATTCACTCTTGAGGATGACTACAACAAGGGTCGCTATAACCCTACTCTTTGGAATAATCGGCATATATTGCTAGAACCATGAGAAATTAATCCGTGAATAGCCTTAGAAATCCACCTGGGCTTGTAAACCCCAGGCATTGGCCTGGCTGTTTACCGATGGACTTAAAGGGTCTGTGTAACGCAGCGGGGAATTTAAATAAGCGGGAATATAATTGAACGATAGCTTTGTATAAGGATTCATGTACCAATTTAAACCAAAGGTTGGATCGATTAATCTACCACCCTTAACGCCATTTGAATCCAGGTTGATGTAATTCAATCTGGCACAAAGTTCCCAAGCCCCGCCAAAGGGATCCCCTTTTTTAGAATCTTTCCTTGGAATAATACGGTCAAACAAAGCTAGATTTCGGTCGTACGTTCTATGTTCACCTGTCAAGAACCAGGTTATGAAGCAATAACCACCTTGGAATATTGGGGTGCGTCCATCATTCAAGCTAAATGGAACAATATCTCCTTCCGCTTGAAAGGAAAACGGACCCCTTACAATCGCTGTTTCAAGGTGAAAGTCCTGATAGTATGCTGTGCCGGGGTATGGCTTGCCAGTCCACAAATCATTCTGGGTTGTCAATTGTCTGCCTGTGTTAACCATGGATTGGTTCTGTCGAAAGCGAGATGTATCTATCTGCCCCTGAATAAGTCCCAGTTCAGGTGCGTTACCACCAAAGCGTCCCAACTGGATACCGCCATTCGATGGCCCAATCAACGAATAGGTTGCCCCAAAGTGCAAAACATCTTCCCCATCATTTTCATAATAAAAGCAATGCGTTCCACGAAAAGCACCGCCATAGCCGCCAACATCAGTCAAATCATTGCCATAAAAATCATTAAAGCCTCTGAAGCCTGTGACATACCAAGTCCATTTAAGATCTTCAGACCAGTCAAAAAAACCAACACCTGTCCTTCGAAATGGATGAAACAGAAAACTGCTGGAACGATCCATGAACGGATTGAAGCGAAAACTGGTCAGTTCTTCCAGGCTGAATGGTTGTTTGAAATGGCCGATTCGAACATGCCCTAGAAGGGGCACATCTTTAACATCCATATACATATCTGTGATCGCTGGCCTGCCAAAGCCCCCAAGATCAAATTGAAATCGGTAATCCACATTTTCTGAAACCGAACCAAACGCTGTCAGCCTGGCTCTGCGAATTCCAGTTCCATCTGGTTCAATACCAGTGGGGTTTTCCTCACTTTTTAGTACTTCACGGTTCAACGCGGTTTGAGAATAAAAGACCGAAGTAATTTGAAAAACACCACCCATTTGCACCAATGGGTACTTGCCTTTGGTCCCCATAATGGGAGGTAAAACCATGGGCTCTGCGTACTGGTTTGGTCTTGGCCCCTCGGGAGGAATTGGAGCCGGGCCTTCCTGAAATCTCTCCAGCAAAGTCAAAGGTGGTGAAATAGTTTCTTTTGAAAGTGGCTGCTTTTCTTCAGGTGGCACATCAAGTTCATCAGCGAACAATTTTCCAGCCCCGAAAAGGAGGCTACAAAATAAAAGAATCGAACCAATTTTAGAACTATTTGGTACCATCAATCATTCATGCAAGAATCTATTTGTTTAACCCACACAATCAGAATAATCGGCATATTTTAACATTATGTTGAGGTTCTTAATTAAAAGTTTGGTAAACCATACCATCCTCGGCAAGCTGGCAAAGATGCGTGGCAAAATAAATAAGGGGCACAATTTATTATGCCCCTTACATGGTCATTTTTTAATCGCGAAGAACTTTACAAGCCTTCCACTTCCCAGCCCTTGCGGTAGCTTTTACGCACAAACTGGTTGGCTTCGCTGACATTGGTAACCTTCATGTTCACCCCATCCCATTCCAGTTTCTTGTTGGGGAATCGGGTGGCCAGACAACCAATCAATACGGTCTCGGTCATGGGGCCAGCGTAGTCAAATGGTGCGGATGTCTTGCCGATACCACGGCAGGCATCAACCCATTGTAGGTAATGGTTGTCGCCGGGAACTTTCTCAATCTTGGCATCCACCTTGTTGCCATCCTTGAACACTGTGGGTGCCCCGATGTAAGGAGAATAAAGGACACCATTGGTGCCAATATATAAGGAGCCTTGATCACTAAGCTTGGTGCTGCCCAACAAGGCCTGCACTTCCGTGCCGGGACGAAGTTTGCCATCGTACCAGGTAAGGGTTAGTGCGCCATCGGTGAATTTGGTACCCGGGAAGGTGTACACCACCTGATTGTCCAATCCCCAGCTATCAGCATTGGTACCACCCTTGGTGCAAATCATGGAAGTGGGCATGGTCAGGGCAACCGAACCAAACACAGGGTCAAGAATATGACAACCCATGTCGCCAAAGGTACCGGTGCCAAAATCCAGCCTCTTGCGCCAGTTTCCGGGATGGTAATACCCCTGAATATAAGGCCTATCCTTGGCCACACCCAACCAGCCATCCCAGTTGAGGCCAGCGGGAACCATGTCCGTCTTTTCGGGTCGGGGATTATTATCACCCCACTGTTTGCCGCTCCAGCTATGAATCGCCTTGATCTTGCCAACCACACCATCTTGAATGGCTTTTACCACGGTCTTGTGTACTTCATGGGAATGAATCTGGATGCCCATCTGGGAAATAATTTTCTTCTCGCGGGCAACCCGGGCCAACTGCCTGGATTCATAAATGCTCTGGGTGAGCGGTTTTTGGGTGTAAACATGAAGGCCCTGCTGCATGGCCCGCATAGTGATCGGTGCATGCATATGATCCGGGGTGGAAATATTGGCGCTGTGCAGGCCTTTTTCCTTGTCCAACAATTCACGCCAGTCGGTATAAGTCTTCACATCGGGAAATGATTTTTTCAATTCCGCCAGACGGCCTTCATCCACATCCGCCACGGCGACCAGCTTCAGATTCTTGCTTGCAGTAAGCGAATTGATGTCGGCACGGGCCATGCCACCCGCGCCAAAGCTGGCATGAAGAATGGTCTCGCTGGGTGCTGCCTGGGTGAACTTGCGGAATGCCATGGGCGCCATGGCCGCTGCACCCAAGCACAGCATGGCACTTCGACGATTGATTTTTGCAGAATGTTTCATGATGGATTTCCCCTGGATGATTTTTCCAAACCGGTGAGGATTGCATGGTAACCGGTGGGGAATCTTTTTCAAGCAAAAGGTTGTCAGGGTTGCTTCGACTTGGGTGGGATCACTTCCAGCATGATGGCAACCTTGGTCTTCAATTCAGGAATATTCTCGGTAAAAGCTTCAAACTGCACATCCGCATTATCCTTGCTGCTTTTGATAGGAAGGTCCAGCAGGGCTGTCTCAAAATTGCTAACACAGATCACATCGCCATCATTCGCCATGTAATAAGGTGGTTTGTTCTTATCCAGCGGATCGGGAACCATCCTGCTGCCGGCAAACACCCATTCCTGGGATAGTGCCTTGCCGGATTTCATATCACGAATCATGTCCTGGGCTCGCAGGTTCACCTTTTTTCCATCCTTGCTAAAGACCACTTCCACACGAATGGTGGAACCCGAGGCCGGCTTGTAAACAGGTTGAAAAGTAACCGGAGAACCCGGTTCTGCGCGGGCCAACAGTAATGCCTTGTGCAAATCACGAGCGTCAATCTCCGCGCTTACCACCGCCTCGTGTTCCTTTGTTCCAGCCCTGCACAGAAATTGCTCAAGGGGCCCCTCCCTTTTGCAAATTTCACCACTAACCCATACGCGCCGGGCATCTCCATCCACTTCAAGAAGCACATTCGGCCCGACTGGCACCTTTTTGGCTTCTTCCCGAACAGGCTTGGCAACCTCGGTTTTAGGTTCGGTAGGCTGCGACTGCTTTTTTTCCGGTTGCTGTTCATGGCAACCTAGAACACCACCCACCAAACCCATCATCAAGAAGGCAAAGAACCTGTTGAGCATTTCATTTCCTTTGCTGAATCGCCTGGATCGCCTTTGCGGAGGTATCTTTCGCGAAAGGTTTTCCCGAGGCGCCGTACTTGCGGATCTTTTCCATCGACTTTTCGGTACCGATGGCTTCCAGCACCTTGCAGGCTTCCATCTGCACAAATGCATCCCGATCTTCAAGATAAGGTAAAACAGCATCTTCCGCCATGGGGCCCATGGCTTTTAGGGCATTCACCGCGTCAGTTCGGGTGGCGTGTTCCACCAAAAGTGGTGCCACCGCCATTGGAGCTTCCTTGAGGTTTAGTTTGCCAATGGCCTCCAAAGCCGCCTTGCGGACAAAAACATCCTTGCCCTTGATTTCCTGAAGCAAAGCGGGGCCCGCTGTTGGAGTACCCCATACCGCCAGCGCCTTGGCCGCTGAAATTTTTGTGAAATGGTCTCCAGTTTGCAGGGCTTGCAGCAGCGCCTTGCACACCTCTTCCTTGTCACCCTCGGGCGTTGCCCTGGCCAGTTTGTCGATCGCCCCACGCGACTGGGATTTGTTCGAGTTTTTGATTTGTTCCAACAAGCCCTTCAGGTCATCCTTGGTAACCTGCACCGGTTCCTGCATCTTCTTCAGGTTCTCGGCGGCCTTCTGGCGTGATTCCTCTATCTGCTTCAGCTTCACTATTCCTTCCTCGGTAGAAAGCAGTCGATAGCTTACCGTGATTGGAATGGTCAGACTTATGTTCTCATCATTCAGGTTCAGTTCATAACTGATGGCCTGCGAACGAAAGACCCCTTGCTTGGGGTCAAATGTCTGTTCGCCTTCGCCCTGCATTTGCCTGCGAGGTTTACCCTTCACCTTGTCATCGGTCACAAGCTGATAACGCTTTTTGATTTTCACGGCATCCGCTGTGGCCTGAACAATCTCATGGCTGACCTTTTCCCTTGCAGATCTGGCTTCCTCGTTTTCTTCACCACGGTTTCCAAAAGGTCCGCGGGGAAGCGGTGGAAACGGGCTGTTCTTTTTCTTGATGACCGAAACCTCGCGATTCTTTTCCCATTTGGTTTTGCCATCCGCGGGGAATTCCTCGAGCACCAGGGTTTGAAAGTCGCCCATCATGTAGGGAAGCGAAGTATGAAATTCGGGCTCCAGTCTTTCCCCACGGGCACCCATGGTTACCTTGCCCTTTACCGCGGAAATATTGTCCGCCCAAATGCTGCCAAAGCTCGGAATGGTGATAACCGGCCGGCCATCCCGGGTGGTTCTACGGGTATTCATGCTACCCTCATGAACCATGGTGATTTCCTGGTCGGTCACCGTTTGAACGGTGTAGATGGAAGTTCCCTCCCTGGTTTCCCGGGTATCACCAATGTTGGCAACAAGTTTGATTTCGTATACCAGAGTGTCACCCTTTTTTATTTGATATTGCAGTTTTGTCCCAGGTTGTGCGCCAACCGCCAGAATCAATGAAAGACCAAACACCAGCGCCAAGAGTCGTATATTTTGAAACATGTGATATCCCTTGAGAAAGCAAACAGACCCAAGACTTGACCTGCCCATCAGCCGGATATTGTATGGCTGAAAGATTACAGGAAAGTGAAAACCAAATCGTTCAAAACAAGAAACCACCGGGTGGCGATCCAGTGGCTTGGGCTAAAAGCAAACAGACCCGGGGGGGTTGGTCCCGGGTCTGCTGGGAGATTGCTACTCTTGAAGATTACTTGGCGGGTTTGGCCTCAATCTTCGCGGGAGCAGCGGAATCAGAGCAAGGGTTGTCGCAGCACAGACGCTTGCGGAAGATCTTGTCAAGGAGCTTTTCCTTGCAAGGATCGCAATCGTTCTTGCATACCTTGGTTTCCTTGCCACAGGCATCATCGCAGCACAGGCGCTTGCGGAAAATCTTGTCAAGGAGGTTTTCCTTGCAAGGATCGCAATCATTCTTGCCACACTTGCCATTGTCGCATGGGTCAACCTTAACCCTCTTGCATACAGTCACAGGCACGCATTCGGTTACCTTGTAAGGCACTTTCACATTCACCGTGTAAGGTACCATCTTGCAGACGGTTTCAGGAACCCTCTTGCATACGGTCACGGTTTCAGTGCGGCATACCTTGTAGGGAACTTTCTTCACGCACTTGTGGGTTTCCATCTCGGTGACGGTTACAGGAACCATCTTCTTCACCGTGTGGGGAACCATCTTGGTTACCGTGTAAGGAACCTTCTTCACAGCTTCCTCGGTCACAGTCTTGTAGACCGTGTAAGGAACCTTGCGAACCTGGGTTTCCCTTACCATCTTGGTGGAGGTGGTGGTGTAAGACTTGTCAAAGGTAGCGCCTTCCTTGAATACCCAGGGTTTGCCCTGGTCATTGCCGGAGTTTGCACCCTTGCCATCGGAAGACTTGCCATCAGCAGCCTTGCCGTTGCCATTCTTGGCATCGCCACCCTTGCCGCCATCAGCCTTGTCGAAACCAGGTTCGCCATGGCCAACGCCGTTGCCATCCACATAGGCGCCGCGAATGGTGCGGGCCACGGTGTAAGGAACTTTCTTCACAACGGTTTCAGGAACCATCCTGGTCACTGTGTAGGGAACTTTCTTCACAATGGTTTCAGGAACAATCTTGCATACCGTGTAGGGAACCTTCTTCACGGTGCAGACAGGAACCTTCTTGCACACCGTTACAGGAACCTTTTCACGAACGCATTCGCGAACATAGCTCTTGCAGGGAACCTGTTCACATACGGTGTGAACCTTGAACACCTTGCGGCAGCATTCCTTCGCGGGAACTTCCACACAAACCTTGCAAAGCTTGCCTGGCTTGTAAACATTCCTGCAGGTGCTGGGGTCAAACACACATTCACCCTGGGTGCGAACCCATTGGCTCTTGGTGGTGGCGGGAACGGTGTATTTTTCAACAACCCATTCGCCAACCCTGCGGGAAACGGTCTTGGTGGTTTCAACCGGCTTCCACACGGTCTTTACCACTTCCTTTTCCACGGTTTCCTGTACATTCTTGTACTCGGTGCACTTTACTTCCTTCACGCAATTCTCAACGACCTTGCGGTTCTGGGTGCACTTAACTTCCTTGTAGCAGGTTTCCTGAACAGGCTTGCAAACGGTGTATTTGCATTCCTTTTCATGCTGCTCGCAGATTTTCTTCTGGAGCTGGCAGGTCATCTTGTGGCAATGAACCTCGGTAACCGGCTTGCACACCGTGAAGCAGCATTCCTTTTCGCATTGAACAGGAACACGCTTGCATATGGTGTACTTGCAATCCTTGTAGTGGGTTTCACATACCGGCTTGCAAACGGTTGAGGTCACTTCCTTCATGCAAGTCTTCTTCACAGGCTTGCAAACGGTGTACTCGCAATCTTTGTAGGCGGTTTCCACCACATTGCGCTGTACCTTTTCCTCAACATTCTTGTAGACGGTTTCGTAGCATTTTTTGTAGCAGGTACGAACTTCGTCCTTGTAGCAGGTTTTGGTGACCTGCCTCATTTCGGTTTCCTGAACCGTGGTGTAGCTGGTCAACCAGCGTTTACCAAGGACATTGTCCAGCACAAGTCTGAAGTTTTCCCGAAGCTGGCCAGAGGCCGAGGAAAAACAGGTTTGAGCATCACAGGTGGGCGTGCCACACGAGTTGTACTTACCGGCGCCGCAACTTGATGCCGATGCAACCTGGCCGGCAAATAATGCCACCAAGGCTGCAAGCAGCGGCGCTACCATGCGCATCCTTCTCATCGTTACTCCTTTGAACCAGGGTAGGGCTTGCAAAATTGCAAGTCGGCCCCTGAAACATTCCCAAACTTGATCGCAATGCGGATACCGCCATCCAGGCAGGTAAAACCCTCCGCAAACGATCCAGCCGGGAACCAACGCTCCAGGTGCCGGGCGTCTCCATACGCCGGCTGTATCTCGTCGTTTTTATCGGTACTTTTTTTTGATGCGGTTCATTCACATTCCATGAACCCGCCATACTTCTCTCATTTTTGATTCGGCTGGTGACGGTCGTTCGTGGAGTAACTGCTAAGAAGGCTGGCGAAGGTGGTTAATCTTTAACACCTGTAGGAATGATGCGACGCAACCCCGGCATTTTGGAACCCCAAGGCCAAAAAATCGGCAAAGAATCGCGCTTATTTCATTGGGTAAAAAGAAAAAAGCCGGCGACTCCCTTGGGAATCACCGGCTCATCAACTGCTCTTGCTTGAATATTGGTTGTTTACACCGCCTGGGCCTGGCTGGTTGCAGCCTTGCGGTGAATGTTGGCGCATAGCTTCTGGCAGCGGTCCAAGTCCCGCAGCATTACTTCAGTAAGCACATGGACTGCCTGACTGTCCGTTGTCCATTCCAACTGTTGCTGACATGAGGACAAATGATCCAGCATATCCTTGAGCCACAATAAATTTGCCTGTCTCTGGCTCATAACCCCACCTCCACTTGCCTACTTGATTCAACCCGACCCTTTTATTGGCAATACCCATGCCATTGGTCGATAATTACTGAATTTTTTTGCGTAAATCCCTGAAAGGTTCTTAACCCATCTCTCAGGAGCTTTCCTTACGATAAATATTGCACGCTGATTATCTGGGCACGGCGCTTCTTGATCTTTTTTTTTCAAAATGGGATTTCCTGCAACCCTTTACCCCTTACAACCTGCACAGTTTTCCAACCCTGCTTTTTCGTTGGTTTTCACGCTGGTTTTGGCCATTGCAATATTTGCAACACTATTCCCTTGCATTGTAATTATTACCCTGCCCTCTTCAGCCAGCCATTCATGGACAACCTTCTTCCCCAATGGTATTGTTGGGGCTGTATTTGGAATTAAACCCACCCACGAGAATCCCTTCATGAACACAACCCTGCTTTTCTTAACTTTAAGCCTGGCACTTTCCCAAAGCGACAACACCTTCAAACTTGAACCCGGTTTCAAACCCCTTTTCAACGGCAAAGACCTTACCGGCTGGCACTACAAAGATGGACCCGCTTTTGATGGCAAAACCACTTCCAGCGATGGCCGTTACTCCGCCAAGGATGGTCATTTGGTGGTAAACCCCGGCAAAGGCCTTAACCAGCTTTGGACCACCAGCGAATTTCCCAAGGACTTTCACCTGAAGCTGGAATTCCGCGCCGCGGTTAACGCGGATAGTGGCATTTTCCTTCGCAAGCCCCAGCTTCAATGCAGGGATTATCTGGTGGCCGGTCCCTACAAGGATCTGAAAAAATACAAACCCCAGGATTGGAACGAGATCGAAGTGATCGTAAAGGGCAAAGTCGCAACCTGCACCTGCAATGGCGAAGAACTGAAATTTCCCAACGAACTTCCCATGACCGGCCCCATCGGTCTGGAGGCGGACCGCGGCCAGATGGAATACCGCCGCATTCGCATCAAGGAACTGCCATAAGCCGACCTAAAACCAGTATGCTTTAACCGCCAAAACCAACAACTCAGATTCCAAATACACAAGGAATAGCATCATGAAAAAGTGTTTCGCCAGTTTGGCAATATGGCTGGTGGTATTATCCGCGCAAACACCGGCTCAAACGGCAGACAAGGAAACCGAGGCTGCCGCGAAAAAACTCTTCAACCAGGAATTGATCGGCCTCGAACTGAAGCTGCAGGGCGAATATGTCGGCAAACACGCTGATAAAAATATTGGGATTCAGGTGGTTGCAAGGGGCGAAAAATCATTCCATGCCCTGGTTCTGGAAGGTGGGTTACCCGGGGATGGATGGGATGGCGGCCGTTACAGCCTGTTGGAAAGCGGGCCATTAGCAGGCACACGCGTGGAGTTTCGTTCCCCCAGCGATGAAGGCACTAGCGCCATCCTGGATGACAATGGCCTGATACTAAACCGCAACCAGCAGAAGATTCTTTTCAAACGGGTGGAACGCAAGAGCGCAACCCTGGGGCAGCAGCCTCCAGCAGGAGCCATCGTTCTGTTCGGTGGTTCGAACCCGAACATGGATGCTTTCGAGCAACGCAAGGATATCGAGGGCTTGACCGTGCCCATGATGTTCGAGGGGAACATGCTGGCGGGCGCGGTTACCAGGCGCAAGTTCAAAGACTACACCCTGCATGTGGAATTTATGACCGGCTGGGAACCGCAAAACATTCCCTGGCGCAGAGCCGATGCCGGTATCTACATGCTCTCGCGCTATGAGGTGGCCATCGGCGACAGCTTTGGTTTCGACTACGATCTTTCCGGTGCAACCAGCCCATTCCGGCCCAAGTTGATCGACGATAAAAGCAAGGCCTCCAAGTTCCCCGCCGCAAAGAACAACAATGCCCCGCGCGTTTGCGGAAGTGTATTCACCTACCCCAGCAAGGTTCCAAACCCGTGTCTTCCCCCGTTGGTTTGGCAGACTCTGGATATAGATTTCAAGGCACCCCGTTTCGACGCTAGTGGAAAAAAGACATCTAAGGCAGTCATCTCGGTTAAGTTGAACGGCCACCAGACGGTGGATAAGTTGGAGGTGAACGGCCCAACGCCGCACGGTTTCAAGGGCCCTGAAACCGCGGACGGCCCCATCTGGTTCGAAGCCTTCGGCCGGCGGGTGATCTACCGCAACATCTGGGTTGTGGAACGCCCGTAAGCCATTTCAACTCGCCTTGTTCACCTTGGTGTCTAGGAACTAAGAGTGATTCTTTTTAACTTTGGATAGTTCGGAGATTATTTTTTAAAGTGAGTGTGCTGTATGCCCACCAGAGAAGATTTATCGCTTGCCACTGGGACCTGCAATTTCCGCAATATCTTTGGACAACAGAAATTTGTTTCAGCGTTTGTTTGTGTTTTGATTTTTGGATATGCCTGCACACCATTAGTGAATGCACAACAAAAAACAGATGCCAACAGTTTGAAACCTGTGCGTATTGGCATTATTGGATTGGATAACTACCAGGCAGTTGCCTTTGCCCAATTATTTAACGATCCCAAGGCAACCGCGGAACTCAGCGGTTTGAAGGTTGTTGCAGCCGTGCCATTGGGAAGCAAGGATCTTGAAGGAAGTCTAGCCGATCTGGAAAAATGGAAAGTGCAGATCGCAAAATTTGGCGTCGAAATGGTCGACAGCATTGAAAAACTTCTGCCTCAGGTTGATGCCGTAATGGTTATGAGCCTCGATGGCCGCAAGCATCTTGAGCAGGCAGGTCAGGCTTTGGCCGCACGGAAGCCGGTATATATTGGACGGCCAATGGCCGCCAGCCTGGCGGATGTGCAGGAAATATTCAGGCTTTCCAAACACCATCAAACACCTTGCTGGTCCAGTTCGCAACACCGCTTCAGCCCGGGTTTCATTGGTATGCGAGAACACCCCGAGGTCGGAAAGGTTCTGGGTTGCGATGTTTATGGCGGATGCCCAACAGAACCCCATCACCCTGAGTTTGTGTGGCATGCACTTCATGGCATAGAGACCCTATTCACAATCATGGGACCGGGATGTGTTTCCGTCACACGAATAAGCAGCGACCACGCTGAAATTTTGACGGGCATCTGGTCCGATGGCAGGGTTGGTAGCTTCCGGGGAATTAAAAAGGGGGCGATCAAATACAGTGCGACAGTATTTGGTGAAAAGGGCGTATCCACCGCCGGCATCTATGGGCATGGTGTTCCGGTAAAAGGTGTTGCGCCAACCAACGATAAATACATGGGGTATGAGGGTATCGCAAGAGAGATAGGAACATTTTTCAAAGGTGGAAAAGTTCCGGTTACCCCTGCAGAAACCGTTGAAATCTTTGCATTCATGAAGGCAGCAGACCTCTGTAAGGAGCTTAAAAAAACAATAGTACGACTGGATGAGGTTACACCCGCACGATAGAAATTGTTGGATTCTAATTTTCAATCTGCTGCAACTGGGTTGATTAACCTATGTGGACTTTTTTAAACTTTGACCGAAAGCGGTCCAAAACCCGAAGCGTCATCCTGGTGCTAAATTGACTTTCCTAAAAAACGACAAGGTTTCGACAAGCCATTGGAATAAAAAATCAGCTTTTGTTTCAGATACCCATTTCGGCATTGCTTCTGTAAAATGCCAATCACGGGAATGCGGAAGATATTTCGGCATTTGCTGTGATGCCAACAATCAGGCCGTTCTGATGATGTTGGCAGGGTTCGTTTCGGAGAGGTGGCAGAGCGGCTGATTGCGTCGGTCTCGAAAACCGAAATACCCGCAAGGGTATCGGGGGTTCAAATCCCCCCCTCTCCGCTTAAATTCATCGGCTTTACCAACCGCCCAGTTGCTCGTTCAATTCCGACCAGCGGTCCTCCGCCTCGGTCAGCCTGGCTGTGACCTCGGCAATTTCCTTTTCCAGTTTTTCCATCTCGGCAATATCCTCGCATTTTTCCAGTCGGCTGTTCAGGCTTCGCTTCTGGCCATCAAGCTGGGAAATGGTCTTTTCCACAACTTTGATTTCCTTGGCGGGATCCTGGCTGATCTTCGGCGTGGCTTTCTGTTCTGCCGCCGCTGGCTTCAACACCGCCTGCGGAAGCTTGGCCTTCTGGCTGGCTAGCTCGCGCTCTCCCGCTTCGATCTCCTTGTTTACCTTGTAGACATAATCCTCGTACTTCCCGCTGTAATTCACCACCCGGCCATCTCGAACCTCGACAATACAGGTCGCCACCCTGCTGGTGAAATGCCTGTCGTGGCTGGTAAAGATCACCGTGCCCTCGTACTCCAGCAGTGCCTCGGCTAGCGATTCAATGGTATCCACATCCAGATGGTTGCCTGGTTCATCCAGCACCAGAATATTGTGCTCGCTTAACATCAAACCCGCCAGGCAAAGCCGCGCACGCTCGCCACCAGAAAGCACCGAGACCGGTTTTTCCACATTGGCACCGCGGAATAAAAACGCCCCGGCGATATCCAGTATTTCCTGGTCTTTCTTACCACGGGCGGCATGCTGGTGCAGGTATTCCAAAACGGTCTGCTTTTCCGGCAGGCTGGTATAAACATGCTGGGCATACACCCCGATGTTGCAGCCATGACCCCAGCGCACCTCGCCCGCCAAAGGCTTGAGGGAATTCACCAACGTGCGTAGGAAAGTGGTTTTACCTTGGCCGTTATCACCCACGATGGCGGCACGGGTGCCATGTTCTATTTCCACATCCACCTGCGATGCGATCTGCCTTTCTGGGTAACCAATGCCAAGATCCTTACAGCGCACCGCGGGGCCTTTTCGCGCCGGTATCTTCGGGGCACGGATTTTCGCAACCGGTTGGGCACTTTCAATCTTGGTCAGTTCCAACCTTTCCAACTGTTTGCTCTTGGATCGGGCCAGGGTGGCGGTGGCGGCACGGGCCTTGTTCTTGGCAATGAATTCCTCAAGATGTTTCATCTTTGCCAGCACGGCTTCATTGGCGCGTTCATCGTGCTCGCGTTTTTCCGCTTGAAACTGAAGATATGCCTCCACCTTGCCGGGAAAACTGGTCAGCTTGCCGCCGGTAAGATCCAGAGTGTGATCGCAGGTGGCGCCCAGAAAGGCTCGATCATGCGAAACAATCAAACAGGCGGACTTGTGATTTTGCAAAAAGTGCTCAAGCAGAATCTGGGTACGCAAATCGAGGAAGTTGGTGGGTTCATCCAAAAGCAGCAGGTTGGGTTCCTGCAACAGCAATGCGGCAAGCTTGACGCGGGTTTGCCAGCCACCCGAAAGCTTCTTGATGGGGCCATCCAGGTAGGATCCCTTTAGTTCAAACTCGCCGGCAACCTCGCCACATTTCCAAGCGGGCTGGCCGCTGTCACGCTGCAAAAACTCCAGCGCGGTTTCCCCTTCCAAAAATGGATCATGCTGGCGCAAATAGCCAATCCGCAAATTGGGGTGGCGCACAATCTCGCCACTATCCAGTTCTTCCTCCCCCAGAAGGATTTTCAACAGGGTACTTTTCCCCGCGCCATTTCGGCCGATAAAGCCTACCTTGTACTGATCGCTGATGGTGGCATCGGCCTCGTGAAGAAGCACCTGCTCGCCATAACTTTTGCATGCCTTTTTGATCTGCATTAACACGGCCATGAAGCACCAACCTTGAAAATCGAACCTGTTTGCCAAAGGAACTACCCGGTGCAGCACCTTTTCAGGTATGAACCATAATTATCTTGGATTTGCGAATTTTTTCAAAGGCACAAAAAGACTTGGGAAATTTATCTGGCCTGCAACGGGTATTTCTCTGGGTTTTGAATGATTTCCAGGCTTAGATCAATGTCTAAATCTGGCCAATAAAAATGCCCAAGGGTTGGTTCCTGTACATGCAGAATTTTTCCAATTGGAGCATCCTTAAACCAGGGGAAGTCCTTATGTGACAAAAAGTATTCATTCTGGCCGGAAAACAACCAAATACCGTGTCTGGATATATTGGTAACCTCAGCTTCCAAAATGTTTGTTCCAAGCTGTTTTGAGCTCATCAACATGTACCTCTATTAATTGCCCAATTTCTTTAAGTTGTAAACCAGAAAGCTGAACATTTCTTGCAAGAGTAATTTCCGGCTCTAACCAAAATTTTGCTTCACCGTCACCACAAGAAACATGTACATGCATTCTAGACTCTTCACGAGAAAAGAAAAAGAAACGATAACCCTTATCTCTTAGAATAGTGGGGCTCATTATTTACCTTTCAATAGTTCCTTTATCTCATCACTTCCCATAAAAGGGAAAAAGTCTGCGAAGTTCATCGCGGTTGGGGCGGCTGCCATATTCGCAAAGCTCGAAGGTTTCTGCAAATTTCACGGCCCTGCCTTTTTCCTCGCCGTACAATCGCACCAGCAATTCCCGGTGGCGGTTTGCCTCATCCCCCTGGCGGCGGGACCATCTTTCCTTCAACCAGGCCTTGCGGGCTTCCGGATTACTTGCGGGTGGAACCGTGCGCACATATTCCTCGCTACCGCTGGCGCCACCCTCGTAAGCCTGCGATGTCAGTTCATGGATTGCGGCCAGCTTTTTCTCAAACACATCATCCAGTGCCACCGCGACATCTGGAACAAACGGATATGGCTTGGTGAAACCATCGCTGGAATAAAGAAACACGGGGTTCTTCTTCATGAAGGGAATGTCCGGGCAGAAATAAGGCACGGTTACCATGAACGCCGCATCCTGAACCAAAATGCCAACATAGCGATGATCCGGATGATAATCCCAAGGCCGGTGAGAGATGACCACATCGGCCTGCCATTCCCGGATTAGCTTCGTGATCAGTTTTCGATTTTCCAGGGAAGGCAAAAGTTCACCATCATGAATATCCAGCACCTCGGTGGTAACGCCCAGAATTTTGGCAGCGGCCAGCACCTCGGCCTTGCGCCTTTGCGCCAGAGGGCCGCCCGCCATTTGCCAGTGCCCGATATCACCGTTGGTTACGGAAACCAGCTTCACCTGATGGCCCAGGCTGGCCCACATGGCGGCGGAACCACCCACCTTGTATTCGGCATCATCGGGGTGAGCCCCAAAGGCGATGATGCGCAGTTTTCCCTCTTGCCTGGGGGTTGTACCCTGCGCCCAACTTATGGAGTTGACCGCCAACAATATCAACAGAACCGCAATCATCCGCACCAGGGATATTCGCCTCATGTTTTTCCCCAAAGAATCTTGAATTGGTATGTAAGTTTCTGCTGAAATTCTAACCTTACCCTCAGTTCAGGTAACCAGAAAATTGCCAGCTAATCTGCCTTTGGAAGCATCGGTTGCCAATGAGGCCACATGGCTGCCCGCCCCATGTTCAGTTGGGTGATCTGGGTTTCTGTTTTTGTTTTCAAATCCATGATGAACAAATTGCGCACCCCGTCGCGCTTGGAACCATACATCAACATTGTTCCATCCGGGGAAGGCTGAGGATGATAATGCAATGTGCCCGGCTTGGATGTAGTCATTTGAAGGGTTCTGCCATCAAGGTCGGTCTGGCACAGTTCCACCCGATCTTCGATCTTGGAGGTATGAAAGATGGTTTTTCCATTCACAGACCAGACAGGAACATCACTGCTGCCCTGGTGAAAATCCTCGACATCCAGAAATAAAATCCACCCCTGATAGCCGCCCAGGTCTGCGATCTTTTTCAAACCGGTTCCATCCACTTGAACCACATACGGATTGCTGGCTCCATGTTTGCCGGAAAGAAAAAGAATCCATTTTCCATCCGGGGACCAGCGTGGCCCAAAGTTGAACGGGTTTCCAGTATCGATCTTCTTCTTTTCGGAACCATCGGCGTTGGCAATGTAAACCTGGTAGTTTTCGTGATAAGTAATTTTGCCGCCATCCGGTGAAGCGGAATACCCATAGGCAAACCCGCCACCAGAACCGGATACATCTTTTTTATTGGCACCCTTTAAATCCATAATGAACGGCCGGGAAACTCCTTGAATCAGAGGGGTAAAACCCAATCCTTTGCCATCTGGCAGAAAGAACAGGCCACCGTTGTAATGGCTGACTCTGTTTACGGCAGTCACATTAAAGCCGTTATTTTCATGGATATTCCACAAGTAGCCGTCAAGCCGCCATTTGCCAGCATCCATGCGGAAGGTTTTATTTTGCTCCTCCCATGTGGCGTTCTCTGAATCCTGCCAACCTTGGTTTAGAATGGCCAACCGGCCATTAGGCGACCAGCCTGCAAACTGGGTCCAGGTGTTTTCATCCACAACCAGAGCTGGCGCCAGTTCCTTTTTGTTGGTTCCATTTTGCGCAATCACCATCGCTCGCATGGTGCGCACATTGGCATGCCTGCCCCCGGGAAGATTGCATTGTAATTCCGTAAAACCAATCATGGGTTGGTTTTGTTCTTCTGCAAAAATCTGCCAGCCAAGACACAGCCAACCGCCCAATATTAAAACCATCCATCGATTAGCGGGATTAAATATCATGGGGTTTTCCTAGCTTCAAATGATTTCGAAAAAGTTGTGATTGCCACATAAAGCTTGAAAAACGCTTCTTTGATAAAAAAGCATTGTGGATGAATCAAGTGCAACCAATTTCAAAAACTAATTTATACCAAGAATTTGGCCATGCTTGCCGCTAGATTATTAGAAAAATCTATAGAGAGTGTAAAATTATAACTAACAACGCTCCTAAAGAAGAACCTATTCGCACCTTATGGTGTGATTGTTGGTGAAATACATAAAACACTCCCCATCACCCAACCCTCTTCCCCTACGGGAAGAGGGCAATGTGGTCCGCAGGTTCATGGCATCAGCTATCGCCCGCCCTATTGTTTTTGTTTTTAAAATGATAAATTCAAAAATCGTTCACCCGTGAAGCGGACTTGCCGCAACTACTGAAACAACCAATTTCCCTCTTCCCGTAGGGGAAGAGGGCGGGGTGATGGGCGAAATTTAAAAATTCCAATCAACCCAATATCACCCATGGATTCACATCCCCGGCTCCAATTGCGAACAGCTTGTAATTGAACGGGAACCAGATTTGATTTCATGGTTTCCGCGATCACCAAAAATTCCTCACACCACCCGGCTGGCAAAGTAAATCAGGCCAGCATTCACTGAGATATAAACAATACTCTGTGCGATGATGCAGGTGGTATCGAACTTTCTGGCCCAGCCGGGTTCATCTTTCTCGCACAAGGTTCTTGAAATGATGGTCGTGCAAATCGAAATGAACAGACTGCACATCGTCGCTATGTGAATCTTGTCGGATAGCGATATGGAATTACTGTTCCCCACCGTGTTATCCACGATCTGCATGTTTACCAGGCTGGCAAATAACATCCCCACAATCAGGCTGATTCTGCCGCTAAACACATCGTCACTTGCCGGATGCAGCAGGTACGAAAGCATGGTGATGGCAAACGCGACATACACACCCGCATGCAATTTGAAAAATAGGCTAAGGGCATCCCGTTCCAGATGAATTTCCATAACTACGCGTGAAAACTTATCGTCCAAGGCATCCCTTTGGGGGGACCCCAGCTTGGAAGGATACTGCATGGTATCCACACGCATTCGGGTCTTCACGATTTTCCATTCATCCAGTTCCAAGTCTGGGTATAAGCCGGAATCCTCGGTGTCCACTTCAAACACCATCTCCCGCGTGGGCCTGACAGATTCAATGATGATTTCCAGTTTGTGCCGATCGAAGGGAAAGTTCGAAGGATCCCACAGGGCGGCAACTTTGTTGGAATACTTGGCACTATCCCAGATTCCTTTTTCATGTTCGCGGATATCCCGGTTAAGCTGCTTAGTTTCAATGGAATTGAAAAACTCCATGAACTCGAAGGGGTTTTCTTTTTTGCCTTCGTAATTCACCCACACCCACATATCCGCATTGTAATGCTCGACACTGCTGCTCAGGCCAAACAGCTTGGTAATGTACATTCCCACCCTGGCAGTGCGAGGCGGATTGGCCTTTTCCGATTTTTGCGTACTATCCTGGCCAAGTGCGGTGGCGGTAACAAATATCATCAAGCCCAGAGTGCCAAATAAAAACCGCAGCATCTTCACCTCGCATCCGTGCCAAACAAAAACCATCAGGCCGGCAAATATACAATTTCCGATGATATTTTGCGATATCTTTGAGAAACTGATCATCATGGCATCTTCAGTTCCAGAGTTTCGCGAGGAACATTCCTTGCGATGATCTCAGAAATTTCAATCTCCACGCTTTCACCAGCAGATTTTGCCCTGGCACACTGGGGAGAAGCAGCCTTTCCCTTGGGATTATAGACAGCAAAAGTGGATTTCAGCTTGGGTGCCTTGCCATTCAGCATGGGGTAGCCAAAGGTCACCTTGCAACGGGGGATACCCGATTTGGGAATCTTGGAAGTCGCGTAGATTTCCACAAAAGCGGCATGCCTGTCCCAGAAGGTGAAATCTTCTCCTTCGAAACGCAAGCTGCCCACCTGGGTTTCCATGCCATCCTTATGGGACTTTACAAAACAACCAAACCAAGTGTGTGGTTTGCCATCGATCATTTCCTTTTCAACCTTGCGAATGCTGTAGGTATAGGTTCCCTTGGTCCATGGGTAAACCCGGCGCACACTGCAAAACTGGCCTTCATAGCCGGCGCTTTCACAAAGTCCGCCTTCCAACATACGCACATGGTTCAAGCTTATGGGGGTTGCCTTGTCGGAAGACCAGCGCGAGAAAATGGCGCCCTTGCCCGGATGCACCCGCTTGCGACTTTCCTTGTTTTCCCAGCCATTAATGTTGGTTTGAAGACCACCGTAGAAATCCATTCCATTCATGCGGGCTATCCCCACCGGGGCAATGTAAAGGTTGTACGCATCGGAAATATCCCTGTCGATGGTGACATCGATATCCAACCTTTCAAAATCGGGCGTTGGTGTTTCGAACTGCCACCAGATATCGGTCATATGCCATGGTAAAGGGGGCAGCTTGACCCCGGCCTTCTTTGCCATCTCTTCCGGTGAAGCCTGGTTGGTACTTATTTCCTCCGCGGCGAAGGCAATACCCACGGTCATGGCAAGAAAGCCAAGAAATCGAATCATGAAAAGCATCGTGGTTCTCCCCTCAATTTTTTTCTAGCGCTGGTTGGTGTGAAGCTGACCCTTGGAATCCTGACACCACGCGGTAAACCCCTTTTCATCCGCTAACTGAAGGGCCACTGGCATACCGGAAACAAAAAGGGCCGTAGCCCAGGCATCCGCATCCACGCACCTTGGCGCCAGCACCGAGACTTGCTGAAGATCATTCTCCACAGGCCTTCCGGTTGTCGGAGAAATGAAATGATTTACTTTGCGGCCCTCCAGTTTTTTAGCAGAACGATGAATCCCACTGGTGGCAAGCGCAGCATTCTTCAGGGCCAGAATGCGAAGGGGCTCACCCTGCTGAAGTGGGTTTTCAATGGCTACCGCCCATTCTCCCCGGGCAAGAAGTTCTCCACCCACCTCGATTAAATAATCCTTCGGAGAATTTTCAAATTCTTCATCCAAGATGGTTCCAAGGCGGTCGGCTGCGTAACCCTGCAAAATCGATCCAAGATCCAATTGAAGGTCAGGGTGCAGCTTGCGCAAGGTTTTCTCCCCGCTATCCACAACAAGCTTTTGCCAACCAGTGCGCTCCAACAACGAGGCGATTTCATCATTTGTTGGCGGCTTGGTGGGTTCACCGGCGGGGCCATAACCCCAGGCCTGCACCAGTGGCGCAACAGTAATGTCGTACCTTCCCCGGGTGGCCTTGCTGATCTCGATTGCCCTGGCCACCAGCGAGATCAATTCCGCGGGTTGCTCGGTTTCAAACGTTGTTTTGCTTGCGTTGAATTGGGCGGTGGCGGATTGTGGCTTCCAATGCGAAAGCAAGCCCTCGATTCGATCCAACTCTTTCTGCAATTTTGCCTGCAAACCTTCAGCGCTTGGAATCTCGACGCGCAACTTGACCGACCAGGTGGATCCAAAGGCTTTACCTTGAAACAGGGTGCTTTCCTGACGATCACTTTTATTGGCAATTTCAGCAATCAACCCAGTGCGATGCATATTCGCAAAGGTCGCAAGTACCCCCACCCCAAGCAGGGAGCAGGCTACCACATCTTTGGTTCCAAATCGGTCTGAAGATCCACCTGTGCGAAGGAAGTTAAGAATGGATCCCGTGGCGCAACCGAATCTGCAATAAGCCATTGGAACAAATAAAGACGCCAGCAACCCCACCACCGCAATAATGGCAGAGACCACCGCTGCACCTCGAAGAATCCAGGCATCGAATGGTTCCAGCCTGGCAAGATCAAACTCTACAAAGAAGATTCCCAGCACCAAGGCAACCAACAGTATAACGGTGGGGATGCCTCGCATCGGGCGTTGAAGGGCCGGTGCCATGGGAAGATGGAAGGTGCGAAACTTGCCCAGTAACTCTTGCGCTGCGCCATGGGGGCAAAGGTGCTGGCAATAAAGGTTCTTGCGGGATACCCATGGTATGAACAACGCGACGCAAGCCAGAAATACCAACGCAGGGGCCGTCTGCCAGGGTATGCCATGCCTGGCCCAGCCGGCAAACAGGGAAAGGGAAAGAAGATCTCCCAGCAAAATTCCGAACACCAGCATCAACAGGATCTGCCAGGCCATGCGAGCACGACGCATGGTTCGCAAGGGGCCAAAAGCCATCCAAAGGGCACCCAGAACCATACCCAATAAACCGAAGGTTCGAATCGTTTTGCGCCAGCTACCGCTATCAGCCCTGGCAAGCAATTCATCCGCAATCAATCGCTTGCGAATACCATCAGCCACCGCATAGCTGGTTTGAGTGGCACCAGAGACACCTTCAATACCTGCTTTTGCAAAATCCAGCTTGCGCCAATCCTCCAGCGTACGATTCGCCAACAGAGCCAGATAATCCGAATCCTCTTTGACCCGATCGACATACTCCGGCGTGTCGTAACTGTTCCAGAGTTTCACCTTCAGGACTTTCTGGCCATCAGGTGATATCGCCATCAGGGATTCCGTGGGACCACGGTAACCCCGAATGTTGTCGGCATAAGGCGCGGTTCGCAACACAAACCCCAAGGTTGCGCCATTTGCATCCCCAGCCCGAAACCAGCCCTGCCTGGGATCATCCGCCTTGAAAGTTACAGCCTTGGGGAACAGGGATTGCACCTCATTCAGGGAAAGCGATTGGGGAAACCTGCGTGAGACGGTTTTTTCAGTCAGCCGACGCTCCACTGCCTCCGTCATGGCAAGACTGGTTAAAGTGGAACCGCCCACAGCTTCGATTTTTGGGAAGGGTTCCGCATTGGGCTGCCAGCCTGTAAAACTTTTCCAGAAGGAATTCGAGGCGCGCACTGCATCCACATGCGAGATGGTATCCGCGCTGGAAAGAAGTTGAACGCCCAGCAGTTTACCCTGAAGATCCAAAGCTAAAAGCAAGTTACTTGGCCCGGCATAACCCACCAGTCCATCCATCTCCGGGGAAGTGGTAAGAACATGGCCAAGGGTGACGCCATCTTTGGCAATCACCCTGAAAGATCGAAGTTTATCTTTGTTGGCAACCAGATGCCGGGCATCTGGAAAGAACGATCGGACGGCATCCAGCGGAACATCTGTCGCGGTTGGAGAATGCCTGACAGCAATCATCAGCAGCCAGCCAGCGAAAAAAATCACCAGCAAACGAAACAGACGAAGCGCTGTCAGCCGGATCATTTCACTTCCAGCAACTGCACCGCGTCAGCGTGGATGTTTCCGTTGGCCCCATCGTTGGAAAGAATGATCTCCACGGTACCCGCTGGAAAATCAAACATACCCAGAGAATGGAAACCCTTGGGATCGGTGGTGGCTTCCCTTTGGTTCACACGCAGTTTCAAAGGGGCCTGCCCCTCCCTTTCGAGAATTACCAAAGCCTTGGTGGCACGATTTTCATGAGGAGCCCACGCCATGCGAAGCTCATACTTTCCTGCTTTGGGAACCTTCACGGGAAAGCGAGCCTCTGCTTTTTCACCCGGCGATGCGTAGCGATAGCCTTCGCCGACGAAAGGGGTCAGGCCGCCTGTTTCGCCCCATTTGCCTGTCAATTTTGCCTGGGTATCATCCACGACAATTCCAGGCAGGGATTTTAGTTCCACTATCTCACCCCTGGGTTTTCCATCGGTCTTGGGGATGAGCTTGCCCGTCACTTTATCCGTGCTTTTGCTGAAATAGGGTGCCACTGGGGCAATCTCCGGATCCCTGTAAAGCGGGGCATCCATGGAATCCCGGCGCATGGCCCCCGGTTGCCTGACCAGTTCGGTCAATGGTTCCAAATGGCTGGAATACACCTCACGTGGGGTGGCGTTGTTCTTCACGCACAAATAAGCTGCCTTGCCAACCACTTCACCCATCATGCCGCAGGTACGCATCACTCGCACGGTGCCCAAGGCCTCGTGATTCACACTGATGCAACGCCCCGCCATGAACAGGTTGGGAACATTTTTGGAATAAAAACATCGATAGGGAACCGGATAACCATTCTTACGATCAACCCCGGCGCCGAACTCGGCGCGGGAAATAAATGGATTGTCAGGAAACTTCTTGGCGAACTGCTCCTTGGGGTAATGCAGGTCGATATCCCAGGTAGTGGGGACAAAACCATCAGGAAACTCTCGCGCGCTGGTAATGTCTGCGCGGGAAAGGATGATATCACCGTCCAACAATCGGGATTCACGCGGGCCACCCACATGAGCCACCCATTTCAACTGTGCATTCGCATGGGCATCTTTATCCTTGCCATGCTTGATGGCGGAAAAGGCACCAAACACGGCTCGCAAATTCCAATCACGTATCAATTCCAGATCATTGACAGGATGCTTGTTGAAACCAGATTCCCAGAACCATTCCCCCTTCATGAAAGGCTTGCCATCAATTTCCGAGGAACTGCGAACATTCTTGGGAAAATCGGAAAGATCCAGGTCCAGTGCCCAGGGGGTCTTGGGCCAGGCCTGCGCGGAAGCTTCCTGCTGCCAGTACCACATATTGGACATGCCGAGATGTCCGGTTTCCAGCATGCGATATCTGGCGTTTGCCAGGGCCCCCACCACCCCATGACCGGTGCAATCGACAAAATATTTGGCTCGAAACCTGCGTTCGCGTCCAGTACGAACCTCAATCGATGTCACAGCCTTGATGGATGGAGATTCATATCCCTTGGAAACAAGCTTGGATTTCTCCTGTTCGGATTCCTTTGCAAGTTCCACACCCATGACAAAGTTACCAAGGAAAAGCTTGAGGTTCTTCTCCCTGCGGATCACCTGTTCCTTGCGTTCATCACCAAAGTCGACGCCATTGCCCGGGGAATCCGGCGAGTGGTCCGCGAACTCTTCGACAATTTCACCGAGGTGCGGATACTTGCCCCGAAGGGTTCCACCCATGGCCCATACACGAACCTCGCTGCTGCCATTTCCACCCAGAACAAAACGATCTTGAACCAGGGCAACCTTTAACGATTGCCTGGCAGCGGAAATTGCCGAAGCCATGCCAGCATAACCGCCCCCCACCACCACAAGATCAAACTCGCCGGCATCTTCCGGCTCGGCAGGTAAACCAGCCCAGCGCTTGCGGGCACTTGCCAGTTCTTTACCATGGGGCGGTGTGAAATCTTTCTGGTTGCTGAAAAGTATGGCATCGCAGCGGCCATCAAAACCCGTCAGGTCATGCAGGGCAACACGGGATTCGCCCGCTTTCATTTCCACCGTACCACCATCCTGCCAATGCCAATCAGCACCCACGGTTCCGAACTCGGCTGAAAGGGGTTTGTCGTTCACCAGAACCTGGAACCGGCCAGGGGTTCCCGGTGCCTTCCAAGGCGCCACCCAATCCTTGGTTCGAACCCAAACCCGGTAGCTGCCGCCTTGCCGAACAGTTACTTTGCCAACGGCGTCCTTCACAGGCCGGCCTAATCCGTGAGCCAAAAGATATGGCGAACCAACGATTTGGGTAAACGCGGTATCAATGGACCAGCCTCCCACCTCGGGGAAAGCCTCGGCTTCCATCAATATTGTTTCATCTGCCGCGGAAACCAAACCCATGGTGCAAGCAAGCAACCCGGTGAAAAGCGAATTCATGATTTTTCCTCCATCACGGTATTGTAATGAGAAGGAAGAGCAATTCGATAGACAGCAGTCAGAGAAATTCCAAGGTTGATAACTCCATGGTTGCGGAGTGAATCCGGAAAAATTATGATTCCATTACCTATCCCATGATGCTTTCATGCAAAAGGTATTGCCCATGGCCAAGAAGAAAACCCGTGATGATGAACCCAATGTAAAGCTGATTGTAATGTCAGCTTTTGCGATATTGCTGCTGTTGATAATAGTGGCGATCTGGTTTTTCAGTGGGAGCAGTGGTGGCGGTTTGGTGACAGGCAAAGTTACCCTGAATGATGAACCGGTGGAAGGTGCCCGGGTTTTATTTGAAATGACAGGGGAAAATGCAAGCGCCCCCCTGCCCGCCCAGACCAATGACCAAGGGGTTTATACCCTTTTTGGGTTTACGGACAAGTCAGTTCCTGTTGGAACTTACAAGGTCACGGTAACAAAAATGACCTTTAAGGATGGCAAAATTCCCGATGGGGAAGACCTGCTAAAGGCAGAGGCCAGGGGATTGCTAAAGAACAGCCTGCCAAAGGCTTACGAAAAATCCAGCACCACTCCGCTTACCAGGGAAATTAAGTCCGGCAAGAATGTCATTGACCTTGACCTAAAGAAATAATTGCCACCTTTTCTGGCTTAAATGCTGAAAATGAGCTAGAATCCAATCGCTTACTCATTTCTTTTTTTAGAGGTGTCCCATGTCCCATCTTCGCAAGGGTTTTACCCTGATTGAGCTATTGGTGGTTATAGCCATCATTGCGTTGCTTATTGGTCTTTTGCTGCCCGCGGTTCAAAAAGTGCGCGAAGCGGCTAGCCGTATGCGATGCTCTAACAACTTAAAGCAAATTGGCCTGGCTATGCATGCTTACCATGATGCGCGGGGAAATTTTCCCCAAGGTGGTGGCGACCCTACCAATGGGGTTGAAAACCCATCAAGAAGGATTTTCTATTTCAACTGGCCTTTTCACATCTATCCCTACATCGAACAGGAAGCCCTTTACAAACTGGCACCCACCGATGAATTTGTTGACATCAACACCGTCGCTGGCGGTGCGGGTATTCTTAGTAAATTGGATCAATCACCCATCAGCATTTATTATTGCCCAACAAGGAGAAGTGTTCGCCTTTACCATAACAGTGCTGTGACGGATTATGGTGGCAACGGTGGAACCACCAATTCGGACGGGGTCTTGGTTGTTAATAATAGCCCTACATACCAACGGGTAAACATTGGCAGTATTACCGATGGAACTTCCAACACCCTTTTATTGGGTGAAAAGCGCATCAACATTGAAAGCATGGAATCGGGCACGGATTTTTATGACAATGAATCCGCGGTAAGAGCCGGTGCGGATGGCGATTTGATTCGCAGGGCCCAGCCATCAGGTGGATCCTGGCTGGTACCCGCTGCAGATATCAACACCGTTTCCACGACAAATGGCGGCTACTTCGGTGGTGGTGGAATCATGCAGTTTGGTGGTTCCCATGCTGGAACCATGCCGTGCGTTCTGGCGGATGCCTCGGTTCGTTCCATCAAGTTTGGCTGCAACCCGACCGCATTCAAAAACCTTTGCGTACGCAACGATGGCCTGGTTGTGGATATGGGTTCGCTGGAATAGCCGTTCCTAGAAAAACACCGATGTTGTCAGGAAAAGTATTCCTGAAAGCATGATGGAAAGTGGCAGGGTTAAAAACCATGCCAGAAGTATTCTTTTGCAGGTGTCAAACTGCACACCCGAATTATTGGCGGCCATGGTGCCGGCGATGCCACTGGAAAGAACATGGGTGGTGCTGACAGGCAGTTTGAAATAAACCGCCGCCAAAATCGTGAGCGCTGCCACCAACTCCGCCATGGCACCCTGACCAAAGGTCAGATGGCTTTTGCCAATTTTTTCCGCCACCGTGATCACCACTCTTTGGTAGCCAATGGTGGTTCCTATTCCCAACGCCAGGGCAACACCCACAATTACCCATAAGGGAACAAATTCAATCGCTGAGCGAAGCGTGCGAACCTGTGGGGCAATTTTTAATTTCCAATCCTTGTCCAGTAAATCCGTTTTCTTCAAGGCCTCCACAAGTTGGTAAATATCTTTCCGAACTCCCCATCTCTCCGAGGGAGGAATCTCATCCAGGCCATACTTGCCCGCAACATCAGCAGCGACCTTTTCAAGTTTTGCCTGAATATCAGGGATGTTCTTGATTTTATCGCCCAGAGTATCTTGAATCTGCTGGATGGCATGAGTGCATTTGGCCCCTTTTTCTGGGTCAAAAATATCCATCGCGTAATGAAATGGAAGAAAACCTATCAGCACAAGAAGAATCAAACCCATTCCTTTTTGCCCATCATTGGAGCCATGCGCAAAGCTGACCCCACCACAGGTTCCAACCAGAAGCATGCGAACCCAAAAAGGCGGGGCAACCTCTTTTGGCATTTCCTTATATAGCCGCTCATCCCGAATCAGAAACTTCATGGCCCATAGGCCAATTGCCGAGCAGGAAAATCCTATAAGTGGAGAAATCACCAGACCCAGCAAGACTGTCAGTGCCTGGGACCAATTCACACCGGAAATTCCTTGGCCATTTAGCAGGCTGTTGACAAGCCCCACCCCGAGGATAGACCCTATAAGCGTGTGCGAAGTACTGACAGGAAGGCCGACATACCAGGTTCCAAGATTCCATACCAAACCACCTACCAGCAGTGACAGCACCATCACCAGCGACCTGCCACCCTGATTGTCTATAAGAAGGTCGACAGGTAAAAGATTGACAATGCTGAACGCCACGGCCGTTCCACCAGCCAGCACCCCGATGAAATTCATGAAGCCCGAATAAATCACCGCCGGGGTGGCTTTCATGGTTCGGGTGTAGATAACCGTGGTTACAGCGTTTGCGGTGTCATGAAAACCATTAACGAACTCAAACCCAAAGGCAATCACCATGGCCAGAACAAAAAAGCCCAGAGATATTGCGGGAAGCTGAATTGCCGCTTCAAAAAATCCCATCTAGACTCCAACCGGGAAAGAGGTTTGGATTGCCATGCGAGGATGGTATTCTAAAGTCAAATAATTAGCAACGGATCCAACATCTTCCCGAAAGAGAAAGATTCCCAACTGGATTATTTCATGAAAGACCTTTCCTCCACTCGCCGGGATTTTGTGGCAAGTTCCACGCTTGGAACCCTGGGAAGCATCTCGGTAAAAGAAGCCAACGGCAGCGAAAACGCGATTCAGCGGATTCATGTTCGAAAGGTATTGGAAACCGATGTTCTTGTGTGTGGTGGCGGCTGCGCTGGTACTGCCGCAGCTCTTGCATCCGCCAGACAGGGAACTAAAACCCTTCTCGTGGAGAAAGCCCCTTTTGCAGGTGGGATCATCACCAGTGTGGGGCTGCCCTATTTTGATGGCATTGCCAACATCAAAGATAACAGGATTGTGGTGCGCGGTATAGCGCTGGAATTACTTGCCAAAAGCGGGGTTTGCAAACTGGATGCCACCCATGTTTCCAAGCATAACCCAACCATTCCAAACACCTTCGAGTTCAAATTGCTACTGGATGGTCTTCTAAAAGAGCAGAAACAGCATTTGAAAGTGCTATTCAATTCTTTTGTTTGCGATGTGGAACGCACCGGAGACCGCATCCATTCTGTGTTTGTGGCAAACAAAGATGGCGTGGTGGAAATCCGGCCCAAGGTGGTGATTGACTGCACCGGTGATGCGGATGTGGCCGCATGGAGCGACGCCCCATTTGAACAGAATTCCGAGGTTCAACCACTGACCCTTCATTTTCGCATCGGTAATGTTCGCAAGGAGGCCAACCTTTCCAACAACTGCCGGACGGCGCTTGCCCGGGCGCAGGAAAGGGGGGAACTGCCGTTCTATTACGGACCGGGAGTGATGTTCCTTTTTGCCGAGGATGAGGTTTATGTGCATGGCATTCGTGTGCCGGCAAATCCTACCGATGCCAGCGACCTTAGCCGGGCCGAGATGCAGGGGCGCGCTGATGCCCATGCCATGTTTCGCGCGTGGAAAAAACAGGTGCAAGGCTTTGAGAACTCCTACTTTATCGAGGCTTATCCCTGGATTGGCGTGCGTGAATCTCGCAGGATCATCGGGCAGTATGTTTTAAAGGAAGAAGATCTGCTGAACAGCAAACCTTTTGAAGATTCCATTGCAACGGGATGCTGGTACCTAGATATTCACCCGAATAAAACCACCATGGGCAGCGCCAACGATTTCAAACCGGAGAAAGTCCAGCCCGCGCCCTACGATATTCCCTACAGGTGCCTGCTGCCCCAAAAGGTGGAAAACCTTTTGGTGGCGGGGCGTTGCCATAGCGCGACGCGAGGCGCCCATGCATCCACCCGGGTTACGGTAACCGCCATGGCCATGGGGGAAGCTGCGGGAACGGCTGGTTCTCTGGCAGTTGCCAAAAGTATAACTCCGCAACTTTTGCCCGGTCGCGAGGTAAGAGCCGCCCTCCAAAAAACTGGCGCCGGACCGTTTACCAAGTGAGTGATTAAAATTGAAAGCCTGCGCCACAGTTGAAGCTTTGCAACGCCTGGCGGACCGTGCTGTTCTGGTAATCCGGTCCCAGGTCGGGGTGGTTGGATGCATTGGATGTGAGCGTTGCTGGCACCCCGATGATGTGAGCAAAACCCGTCCAGAACCTTCCATGCTTAAACCGAAGTCCATAGGTGAACTGATTCTGAACTATCGATGCTGAAATAGGGACCATGTTCGATGGATTCACTGGCATGGTGTTGAACACATAACCAATGGATCCACTGAACCATTCGTTGAATTCATAATCCATGCCAGTATTCATAACCCAGAAATTCTGAAATCCCATGGAAAGGTTATTGTTCACCAATCCCTGAAAGTTCATGCTGCCTAGCACAGTATTACCATAATCCAGATAACCAGCTTCGATGGCCATTTTCAGTTTTTCATTGGGAGAAGCGCTGATTCCAAAGGAGATGCGGCCGGGTGAAGTAAATGCATCCATGCTCAGCTCACCCACCATGGGAGTCGCCCCGGGAACCGCATAAGTGGCCTGCCCGAAGTTCATTCCCCCAAAATAATTGGGTGAAGCATAGCTTGCACCCAGCCTGATGACCTCGGTAGCCTGATAAATCACACCCGCCTGATACCCTGCCCCAACCGCCTGTGCTGTGGGAACTTGAAGCACACCGGGTCCACTCGGAAGGTTCATGCCAATGTCAAGGATTTGCAGCTTGGGGCCCGCACCAATAAAAATAGAGTCCGTCACCCTGTAGCCGAGGTTTCCCACCACAGACTGGGTGGAGTAGGTGTAGGAATTGGTCATGGGATTGGTAAAGTCCGGTGCGTTGTAGCGATCCACAAATCGAGTTCGCCAGCCTCCGATTTCATAAGCCAGACCAAGTCCAAATCGGTCGCTAAGCGGCATTACCAAACCCAGGTTGTATGCCAGCGTGTAATACACGGCAGAACTGCTGGCATCGTTGATATCCTGCCAGCGATTATCAATAAAAATGGAAGTGATCTTGGAATCAAACTTGGCAAGACCTTGTGAAACCGTGGATGCAGGCTGCCTGACATGGGCAAGGCCAGTGTCACCAATCGCGGTTTCCGTTCCACCCCGGGCATCCGATTGATAACTGTGACCAACCTCGCTGACACCATCCAACTGTGCAAACGCCCTGTTCCATTCTCCGATGAAAAAAAACAGAACGCCCAAGGTGGCAAAATAGAACCACCCCGGCAACCAGAATTGCAATTTTCCGAACCCGGCTCCACTCATCAGAATCCACCCAAATTACCAGTATTATTGGTATCGTCATTATTGGGAGAAATCCTTGAGACCCTGAAAAAACAACCTCTTTTTTGTCAGTTTGGGAAAGCTGGCGAAGGAATCTTCGTCCCTAGCTTTTTTTGTTTCCACCAAACCATCGGACAACCACATAGAAAACCGGTGTGTAAATTATTCCAAAGAATGTGACGCCAACCATGCCGCTGAAAACAGCAACACCCAGGGCCACTCTCATTTCAGAACCGGCTCCCTTGGCCAGCGCCAGAGGCAACACACCCAGTATAAATGCGAAAGATGTCATGAGAATTGGACGAAAGCGAACCTTGCAAGCTTCCACGGTGGCCTGAAAACGATCCATGCCTTCTTCCTCGGACTTCTTGGCAAATTCCACAATAAGAATGGCATTCTTGGCTGCCAGGCCGACCAGCACCACCAAGCCTATCTGCGTAAAAATATTGTTATCCAAGCCAACCAACCACAACCCTGTCAGTGCCGCCAGTATGCACATGGGCACAATCATCAGGATGGAAATCGGCAGCGACCAATTTTCATATTGTGCGGCAAGAACCAGAAAAACAAACAGCACGGAAAGCGGAAATATCAGCTTGGTAAGCAAATCTTTGTCTGCCTCGACCTGTTGAAAAGTAAGCTCGGTCCATTCAAAGCCCATGGATTTTGGAAGCTGGCTTTTTACAATCGAATTCATTTGCAGTATCCCCTGCCCCGAACTGACACCCGGAGCAGTATCACCATTCACATCAATCGCGGAGTAGAGATTGTAATGCGTCACCATGGCTGGGCCTGTTATCTCCCGCACATTTACCAGGGTTGCCAGGGGAACCATTTCATTCAACTCATTGCGGACCTTGAGTTGGCCAATCTGAGCCGGCTTCAGCCGAAACTGTGAGTCCGCCTGAACATTCACCTGCCAGTTTCTGCCAAACAAAGTCAGGTCATTGACATAAGCAGAACCCAGATAGGCCTGGAGGGTGTCGTAGATATCATTGAGGTTTACGCCGATTTTTTGGGCCTTCACCCGATCCACATCGACATAAAGCTGGGGCTGATCATTACTGAAAGTGGTAAACAGCCCCTTTAGCCCGGGATTTGCATTACCCTGATCCATCAAATTCTGAGCGGCTCCCTCAAGATGCTCCAGGCCAGCGGCAGAACGATCCTGCAACTGCATCTTAAAACCACCAGTGGACCCCACACCATCCACAGGCGGAGCATTGAACACACCCACCACTGATTCCGGAACCTCGTCATAATACCTGGCCTGCAAGCGTGCCAAGGTTGCCCGGGCACCACAATCCGCACGATGCTTGCGTTCCTCGAAGGGCTTCAATATCACAAACATTCCACCCGTGTTGGACTGGTTGTTGTTGCTAAGCACCGAGTAGCCGGGCAAGGCAATCGTGTGTGCCACTGCTGGATCTTGTAATGCCATTTCGGAAAGCCTGGCAACTACCCTATCGGTGCGTTCCAAGCTGGCGCCAGATGGAAGTTGGGCATACACAACCAGGTATCCCTTGTCTTGCTCTGGAATAAATCCCTCGGGGATGGCCCTGAAGCCCACATAGGTCAGACCAATCAATCCCGCATAGACGATCATCATGATCAGGCTAAGACGCACCATGCCAGCCACAACCGCGCCATAACCTTTGGTAAGCCAATCAAACACCTTGTTGAACAAATCGAAAAACACAACGATGACACGATTAACCTGCTTCCGGAGCACCCATCCCACCGTGGCACCAACCACAAAGACATTCAGTCGAACCATGAGGTTCCATGCGAATTCCCCCTCATGGCCGATAAACGGAAAAAGCCTCTTCACCAGGAACACATAGGCCAGAATCCCGAAAAGCAGGGCGATACCCACACCAGGCAAGGCCTCGCGTCCTTCATGATGATGTGGATCGTGCGGTTTGATCAGGGTGACAGCCCGTGCCGGGGCCATGGTCATGGCATTAATCGCGGAAATGATGGTGGATGCAGCTATGGTGAGCGCAAATTGCTTGAAAAACTGACCGCTAATCCCCGCCATGAATGCGGTTGGAATAAATACCGCGCTAAGAACCAGCGTAACCGCAATGACCGAGCCGGTTATTTCCTCCATGGCCTTGATGGTGGCTTCCCGTGGTGCCAAACCCTTGCGCATCCAGCGTTCCACATTTTCCACCACAATAATGGCATCATCCACCACAATGCCGATGGCAAGCACCAATCCGAACAGCGAGAGATTGTTTATGGAAAAGCCCATCATCGCCATGACAGCCAAAGTACCGATCAGCGAGACCGGCACATCAATCATGGGAAGCAGCGTGGCACGCCAGTCCTGAAGGAAAATCAGAACCACCACAAACACCAGCACAAAGGCCTCAAGGAGAGTTTTGTAAACCTCGTGAACAGACTCCTCTATAAAAATTGTGGTATCGTAGACAATCTTGTAATCGATGAGGGGGATATTTTTTCCAGCCACTGTCTTAGAGGGGAAAGCGCCTTTTAATTCCCTCATTTTTTCCTTGATGGCTTGCGCGGTGCTAAGCGCATTGGATCCTGGTTGCTGGAAGATCGCAAGAGTGATGGAAGGTTCACCATCCAGGTAGCTGTTCACATCATAATTCTTCGCCCCCAGTTCAATACTCTTGCGGTTTTTGGAATCATCCGCCACTACGTCGCGAAGATAGGTGACCCCGCCTTTGTTGTCGGTACGAACCACGATATCGCCAAACTGTTTTTCCGATTCAAGCCTTCCAAGCGTGTTTATAGGCGTTTGAAAGTTCTGCCCTGGGGGCGCGGGTTGCTGGGCTATCTGCCCTGCGGCAACCTGACGGTTCTGGGTGGAAATGGCTTTGGTGACATCCGAGGCTATCATTCCCCGCGAGGCCAGTTTCTGCGGATCAAGCCAGACTCGCATGCTGTAGTCGCGGGGACCCAGAAACAAAACATCGCCCACGCCGGGGATTCTGCTCAGGGCATCCTTGATTTGTATGGTGGCGTAGTTGCTCAGATAAAGCTGGTCGTACACCGGGCGCTTTTCGCCCGTGGCAGGGTCATTTTCCTTTTCGGAGACCAGATTAACGCACAGCAGAATGTTAGGTGATTTCTTCTTGGTTTGCACACCCTGTTTCTTAACATCCTCGGGCAGCTTTGCCATCGCTATCGATACACGGTTTTGAACCAGCACCTGCGCCATATCCAGGTCGGTGCCAAGCTTGAAAGTCACATCGAGGGTCATCTGGCCATCGTTCGTGGAGCGCGATGTCATGTACAGCATGTTCTCCACACCATTGATTTCCTGTTCAATGGGGGTGGCAACCGTCTCCGCAACCACCTTTGCGTTGGCTCCGGGATAGCTGGCGGTCACCGAAATGGTTGGTGGGGCTATTTCGGGATATTGGGCTATGGGCAAACGCACCACGGCCACCAACCCCAGTATGATGATCACCACCGAGATCACGGTCGCCAAAACAGGTCTGTCTACAAAATACCTGGCAAACATGGTTGTTCCTTACCTTTTGCTTTCGGTGTTAACAGCGTGCTTTTTTGCCTCAACCTTGATTCCGTCACGCACTCTCTGAATACCGGAGACAACCACCCATTCGCCTTCCTTTAATCCCTCGGTCACCACCACGGTGCCATTCTCCTGCACTGTTCCTAGTTTCACATCCCGCTTTTCCACCATGCCTGTATCGTTAACCACAAACAGGTATCGGATTCCCTGGTCACTCTGGAGAATCTTTTCATTCACAAGCAAAGCCTTGTAAGGATCTGTGGATGCAATTCTTACCCGGGCTCGCATCCCCGGTTGTAAAAGATTCTTGTCATTGGGAATGGTGGCCCTTGCCAAAATGGTGCCTGTAGTGGGGTTCACCTTGTTGTCCCCAAAATCAAGCAATCCCTGGTGAGAAGGCTGGGTATCTCCATCCAAAAGCAGGCCGACTGGAATCCTAAGTTCTTTAAGCTCTTTTTTGCCCTCTTTTTCTCTGGAGGCCCTGCGAAGAAAATCGAGATATGTTCTCTCATCAATCGAGAAGTAGGCAAACATCGGGTTGGTGCTAACCAGGGTGGTTAGCAGGCTGTCTCCCTGACCGACATTGATCAAGTTGCCAGCGTTAACCAGCGTTTTGCCAATCTTTCCATCCATGGGCGCCTTGATGCTGGTAAATTCAAGATCCAGCTTGGCCCGATCAATCTCTGCCTGGGCTTTTTTGCCTGCGGCGGTGGCAGTCAGTTGCTTGGCGGTCCACACATCCAGTTCTTCCTTGCTGGAGGCCCCGGTTCTAAGCAGGTTGGCGGTTCGAAGGTATTCTTTCTTGGCCAGATCCAAATCCGCATCTGCAGATGCTTTCTGCGCCAGTGCGGCATCCAACGATGCCTTATAAGGGCGGGAATCTATCTCGTAAAGTAACTGGCCGGCTTTCACTTTGGTGCCATCTTCAAAAGCAACCTTCACCAGATGGCCATTCACCCGGGCGCGAATCTCCACGGTACTTTGGGCAGCAATGTTTCCCTCGAACTGGTTGTAATCGGTCACTTCTCTTGTAAGAGGCTGGGCTACCGTTACCACAATCGGGGGGGCCTTCACCTCGCCGAGTTCCTTGGGCAAACATCCCGTGAGCATGGCTGTCAGCAAAACACCCATCAAAGCACGGGTCATCATCAATGCAAATCGCATGGGGATTCTCCAAACTGGATTCATTATTTGAGTATTCTACAGTCAGTTGCCTGCTTTTACATTCCAAAGCACCATCCATTTTGAAGTGTTCATCGTTTGCTTTCCCGTATCGGGGAAGTTAGTCTGAAAGGCTTACAAAGTAGGAGTCCTTAAAAGATTTTGGTGCCACGATGAAAAACTGGTTACTTGCCATCCTTGGGTGTTTCTTAATCCATCAACAGGGTTATTCCCAAAACGAGAAGCCAAACATTCTCTTGATTGTGGCAGATGATTTGGGTTGGAAGGATGTTGGCTGGCATGGAGGCAAGTTTCAAACCCCGAACCTTGACAAGCTGGTCAAGGATGGGGTCGAGCTGGATCGGCATTATGTGCAGCCGGTTTGTTCTCCCACCCGAACCGCACTAATGTCTGGCAGGTTTACCAGTCGTTTTGGGCCCCACGTTCTCTCCCCCACAAACCTGCGCGCCTTTTTGCCCGGAACCGTCACCCTGGCAACCGCGCTGAAACAAGCGGGATATTCCACCCACATGGCTGGAAAATGGCACCTCGGTTCAAAACAAGAATGGGGGCCGCAAAACTATGGCTTTGATGAGAGCTATGGCTCGCTGAACGGGGCGGTGGACCCTTGGAATCATCAATACAGGGAAGGGCCCTATCGGGATACCTGGCACCGCAATGGCAAACGGGTGGACGAGGAAGGAAACGCCACCGAGCTGGTAGCATCACAGGTGGTGAAATGGATCGAGGCGAAAAAATCTCCCTGGTTTATTTATGTGCCTTTTCATGCGGTGCATATTCCCGTGGATGCGCCCGAAGAATACAAGCGCATCTACAAGGATGCGAAATTTGATGATGACCCCAAAAAGAATGAATCCCTGCAGAGGTTTGGTTCCTTTGTCACCCAATTGGATACCAAGGTGGGCCAGTTTGTGAGCGCGCTGGAGAAGACTTCCCAGCGAAACAACACACTTATTGTGTTTACCTCGGATAACGGTGGCTTGCATAGCGGCGGCAACGCCTATGTTAGCAAGGTGCCACCCACACCGGCACTTAGCAGCAATTTGCCACTGCGGGGCCAGAAGAACACCTTGTACGAGGGTGGCATTCGCGTGTGCGCCTTTGCAAACTGGCCGGGAACACTGAAGCCTTCCAAGATGGCGGCACCTTTGCACGCCTGTGATTGGATGCCCACGCTGACCAAGCTGGCTGGATGGAAGAAGCCCGACGGTTTCAAGCAGGATGGCATCGATGCCTGGCCCCTTCTGACAGGTATGAAAAAGGAAGCAGATCCCCGCACCGTGTATATCCCACATCCTTCCGGATCGGTCGTCATTCGGGATGGCTGGAAATTAATCAGCTACAAGAACAATGCCAGAAACAAGGCTGGGGTCGAACTCTATCACCTGACCAAGGACCCCTACGAAACAGAAAATGTCGCCCAGGCCCAGCTCGCCAAGGTGAAAGAACTGCAATCCGTGCTGGAGGATCTGCGCAAGGACGATATCACCAAACTTCCTGAAGACTTGGTGGGCCAAAAGAATTAACATGACTGCGATAAGGACTCTTTGACATGTTAGATGCATCAACCCGGGCTTGCGATTTTCCGTCCCTGGCGGGGATGATTTACCTCAACAGCGCGGCAGAAGGTATTCCGCCCCTGTGTGTGCGTGATGCTCTTTTGCAATATTATCAGGACAAGCAGTTGGGAATGGATGGCAGGTTACTGCATGAAGCCCAATGGAAAGCGGCGCGCGGATTGACTGCCTCGTTCTACGGTTTGACCAGCGAGGAAGTCGCCATCTGCTCTTGTTCGTCCGAGGCATACAATCTGGCTGCGATGGCATTGCAGCTTCGACCGGGTGATGAGATTATCATCAACGACCTGGAGTTCCCCGCGGGTGCAACACCCTGGCTTCAACAAAGTTCCCCCGCCACGGTGAAGGTTTGGCGCCATCGGGATGGTTTTCTTCATCTGGAAGACCTGGTTCCCCTGCTTCATTCAAAAACCCGCTTCATCAATGTCTCGCAGGTTAGTTTTCTGAATGGGTTTCGGATTCATACACCCAGCCTTGTCGAAGTGGTGCGCAAACATTCCAATGCGTTGATCGGGCTGGATGTCACCCAGGCGCTGGGAAGAATTCCGCTGGATCTTCATGGTGTGGACCTGATTGTCAGCAGCACCCACAAATGGATCCTGGCCAGCCATGGAGGTGGGTTGGTCGGTGTTCCCGCCAGCAAAAACACTAGTCTTACCGTTCCCGCAGGTGGTTGGTTCAATCTGCAGGATCCCTTCGGTGCTAACCGGTTCACCGAGGCCAGAAGCAAGCCGGGGGCGGACAGCTTTGCAGTGGGAATGCCAAACTACCCCGCAATTTATGCCATCCGCGCAGGCTTGGAATACATCCAAAAGATCGGTGTGGAGAAGATTGATCAGGCAACCAGACCACTGGTTCTACACTGTATGGAGGAACTGGCCAAACTGCCGATTGAATTCATCACACCCCAAAAGCCCGACCATGTGGCAGGCATCCTGGCGTTTCGCCATGCCAAGGCCGATCAGTTGCACCAACATCTGCGTTCCAAAAATATCCATGTCATGGGCAATGCCGGACGGTTGCGTGTTGCCATCCATGGCTACAACACGCATGAAGATGTGGAAGCCCTGATCCGCGAGCTTAAAACAGCCTTGGCCGGATAGAATTACGCCAGCAAGTCTTTCACCACATTGCCATGCACATCGGTCAGGCGGTACTCGCGGCCCTGATATTTGAAGGTTAGTTTTTCATGATCCAACCCCATCAGGTGCAAAACCGTGGCGTTCAGGTCATGAACATGCACGGGATTCTCCACTGGAGCAAAGCCAAAATCATCGGTCTTACCAAGGGTAATTCCACCCTTGATGCCACCGCCAGCCATCCAGAAACAGAAAGCATCCTTATGGTGGTCCCGCCCCGGGTTGACGGTTTTGCCATCCCCATCAATCCCCTGTCGGAGTGGGGTTCTGCCAAACTCCGCCCCCCAAATAACTAGGGTTTCGTCCAGCAAACCCCTTTGCTTCAGGTCGCGAACCAACGCCGCCATTGGCTGATCCACATCAGCCGCTTTCCTGGGAAGTGACCTTTCGAGGCTATTGTGATGATCCCAATCGGCATCATAAAGTTCCACCACGCGAACGCCACGCTCAATCATACGGCGGGCCAGCAGGCAGTTGTTGGCAAACGAAGGGGCACCCGGCTTGGCTCCGTAGGATGCCAGTGTTGCGGGGGTTTCACGGGAAATATCCATCAGATCGGGAACCGAAGACTGCATTCGGAACGCCATCTCATACTGGCTAATGCGTGTGGCAATTTCAGGGTCACCTGCTGTGGCTAACCGGCGGGAATTCAGTTGGTTGATGGATTGAAGAATCTGGGCGCGGTCTTCGCGAGTCTGCCCCTGCGGGTTGGACAAAAACAGCACCGGGTCACCCGAGGTTCGAAATTGAATTCCCTGGTTCACACTCGGCAAAAACCCACTGCTCCACAGCGTGGTGCCAGCACCGCCCAAAGGGCCGGAAAGCAAAACCACATAGGCGGGCAGGTTTTCGGTTTCGGATCCCAGGCCATAGTTCAGCCACGATCCAATCGAAGGCCTGCCACCCCTGCCAAAACCGGTATGCAAAAACATCTGTGCCGGGGCATGATTGATCTCCTCGGTGTGAACGGTTTTCACAATCGCAATCTCATCCGCCACGGTGCCGAGGTGCGGCAACAAGTTGGAAAGTTCCTGACCTGAGCGACCTTTTTTCTGGAATTGAAACCGGCTGCCTGCCAGCGTCATCTTACCACCAATGAAGGCAAATCGCCTGCCTTTCAACAAGGATTCCGGGCATTCCTGGCCATCCCGTTTCACAAGCTCTGGCTTGTTTTCAAACAAATCCAGATGCGACGGCGCTCCAATCATGTGTAGATAGATAACGCGTTTTGCCTTGGGGATGAAATGGGGCTGGGGTGTTGCAGAAGCGGCGTTGGCAGGTTTATCGGCTAGCAAGCCCGCCAATGCCGCCATGCCAAAACCGCTGCCATTGCGAAGGAAAAACCTGCGCCGGGCCATATCCATGTTTATGGTTTCAGGAAATGCCATGCCGTTATTCCTTGTTGATGAATTCATCGAGATTCATGATCACTGTGGCAATCGCCCAGGCGGCGTTGAATTCAGATTCTTGGGAAGGCGATTTCCTGCGGGATTCGTAAAGGTTGGCCAGCATGGTCACTTCCTGGGAATCCGGTTCCCGAACCAGACCTATCTTAAAGGCATGCTGCACCCGGCGGAACCCATCCTGCCCGCTGGTTTCATCAAGGATTCTTTTCGCAAAAGCCCGCGCTGCCTCCACATACACCGGGTCGTTCAGCAGGGTAAGCGCCTGAAGCGGAGTGTTGGAACGCATCCTCTTCACCCGGCAGGAAAACCTGCTGTTGGCATCAAAGTTCACAAAGCTCGGATACGGTGCCGACCTTTTCAATACCACATACAACCCCCGGCGAAATTTCTCATCACCCTCGCTTACGATGTAATCGTATCGCGCTCCTCCCACCTTCACCCAAAGTCCGTCTGGCTGATAAGGTTTGACAGGCGGGCCACCCAACCGCGTGTTTAACAACCCCGCCACTGCCAGCGCATTGTCCCGCACCAGTTCGGCATCCAGCCGGAAGCGTGGCCCACGCGCCAGCAAAAGATTGCGATCATCCTTCGCCAGCAGGTCAGCAGTCACCCGCGAAGATTGCCTGTAGGTGTTGGAAAGCACCATGGTGCGAATGGTATTTTTCATGGACCAACCCTGATCCATGAAATTGGTCGCCAGAAAGTCCAGTAATTCCGGGTGAGTGGGTCTTTCCCCCTGGGTACCAAAATCCTCAGGAGTGTTAACCAGCCCATTTCCAAAAATCTCGTCCCACCAACGATTGACAACTACTCTCGCAACTAATGGGTTTTCCCTGCTCACCAGCCATTTGGCCAAAGTAAGGCGGTTGGGCACTACCCCCGCCTGCCCCAATGGGTGCAAAGCGACTGGCGTGGAAGGATCAACTTTCTGCGCGGGGTTTCTGAAATCGCCACGGGTGAACATGCTAGTGGTTCTTGGCTTTGCCATTTCCACCATCACCTGTGAGGTGGCAGCGGTGGAAGCCGTGCTACTTTCCAGTTTGTTAATTTTCGCCTGAAGCGAAATACAAGTCGCATCCGACTGCGCCCGATAGTTGGTGACCTGTTCATGCTGCGTGGCATTCCTGCCAGCAAAGGGAATCTTTAAAATGTTTACCAAGTCAGGCGGGATAGCGGTTGGGTCTGCTTCACCCAAAATGGCATTCAGCCGCAGCCGACCAATCGTGCGGGCGGAACCATAGTTCTGAACCAGCGTAAATTGCAGTTCCATGCCTTTTTCTGAACCCAACGGCCGGTCGGTCTCAAACACCGCCCAGTGTGGTTCGTGAAATTTGGGATTGATAGCCCAGGCTGTGGTGGGGTTCTCGTCAATCGCCCCGGCAACATCAAAGTTCTTCTGCGAAAAATCCGCCTTCGCCTTCACCAGACGAACCTTTTCCCCCTTCACGCCATTTGAAACCTGATGCACTTCCAACGTGTTCAAGACAAAATTCGGTCTATTGGCATCGCCCCGTCCGGGCCCCTTGCCTGGAAGCGAATCATCGGTCAGGGCTTCCAGTTTGAAACCGCGGATGCCCTGTAGTTTGGTCTGCACGCGAATGGTATAGGTATCCTTGTCGGGGGCATCACCACTTAACAAAACCGAATGATCAGAAAGGATCTCATGGGTGGCACCACCCTGCGATTCAAAATCCCTTATGGGCAGCACCACGGTGCCAGAGCCTTTAGCAGCTTGCGACAGGACTTTTTTCTCCCAACTTTCATCAAAACCAGAAAGTGCTTTTTTCCGCTCCTGCAACTCTTTTTGTAGATCGGAAATATCTTTGGAATAGCTTTTTGTCATGTTCAGTTTGACGGAAGGTCCCTGAAAACGGATGGAACCCGGCACACGGGGGTTGGCTCTGTCCGCCTCCAGTTCCGTGTTGTTGAAGAACGCAAACAGGCCGTAGTAATCTTTCTGCGTGAATGGATCATATTTGTGATCGTGGCACTGGGCACATTCGAGTGTGGTTCCCAGCCATACCATTCCCAGGGTATTCACCCGGTCAAACACTTGGTTCACACGAGTTTCCTCGGGATCACTTCCCGCTTCCACATTGGTTGGGGCATTGCGGTTGAATCCCGTGGCTATCCTCTGGTCCAAGGTTGGGTTGGGCAGCAAATCTCCCGCCAACTGTTCGATGGAGAACTGGTCAAACGGCATATCGTTGTTCAGGGCACGCACCACCCAGTCGCGCCAGGCCCAAAGGTCCCGAAAATCATCCCTTTGGAAACCATGGGAATCGGCATAGCGGGCATAGTCCAGCCACGCCCTGGCCCACTTCACCCCGAATTGGTTTGATGCAAGCAGGCGATCCACCAGCTTTTCGTAGGCTTGGGGATCTTTGTCTTTTAAGAACGCTTCCGCTTCAGCGGGGGTGGGTGGCAAACCAACAAGGTCCAGATAAACCCTGCGAACCAGCGTAGCTCCATCCGCCGCGGGTGAAGGCTTCAAACCTTCTTTCTCAAGACGAGCCAGCACAAAATGGTCGATCTCATTTTTAGGCCAGGAAGGGTCGCGTAACTTAGGCAGAGCCGCTATTTTGGGTGCCTCGTAAGCCCAATGACGAGCATGCGTGTTTTTCCCCGGCCACTTCGCCCCACCCAAAATCCACTCCCTCAGCAAGGCAACTTCAGCAGGTTTCAGCGGTTCACCCCGCGGAGGCATTCTTTCCGCATCGGATTTGGGCAACATCACCCGGCGCAGCAACTCACTAGCGTTCGGATTGCTAGAGTCCACCAATTTGCCAGACGCACCCCCACGCTGGAAATGCTCCTGCGTATCGAGCCGGAGTTTTCCTTTCTGCCTGCTTTCACCATGGCATTCAAAGCAAGCCTTTTTCAAAACTTGCAATGCATCGGCAGACACATCCGCCAGTGCTGGCAGGCATAAACCAGCCTGAATCACAATTCCAAGGATCATTCCCAACAGGATTCGAACTTTTTGCCACCGCATGGGTTTGCTTTTCTTCCGGGCAGGGTTTTCTTGAAGCCAGTAAGGATCATAACAAATCCACTATCGGTTTGAATGGAAAACAGTGGCTACACCATCATCCCTTTTCATGGATTTTAGCGCCACCTGGGTTTATGATTACAACCTGTGGCAATAACTACTCCCCGGCGGGATCCACATGCCTTATTCGCAGGTTCTTCGGAATGAACGCTTTGTCTTTGCGGACCTACGGGAACTGCTTGCCAAATCCAGCGAATCCAAATCGGGCGACCTTCTTGCAGGCATCGCAGCAACCAGCGAAAGAGAACGCATCGCTGCCAAGATGGCGCTGGCTGATGTTCCCTTGCAGACTTTCCTTCAGCAACCGGTAATTGACCCGGAAATAGATGATGTAAGCAGGCTGATTCTGGATCATCACCCATCAGAAGCTTTTCGGCCTTTTGGCAGCATGACCATCGGGGAACTTCGGGAATGGATGCTGGAGCGCTTCTCCCAGCCCAACCCCTACGAGGAACTTAAAAACATCCTCACCCCCGAAATGGTATCCGCCCTGACACGGGTTCTTTACAACAAGGAACTGGTGGCGTTAGCCTCGAAGATTCGCAACATCACCCGCTGCCGCAACACCATGGGCCTCCCCGGCACTCTTGGGGTAAGAATCCAGCCAAATCACCCAACTGATAATTTAAAGGGAATCATCGCCTCTGCCATGGATGGAATCATGCTGGGCTCGGGTGATGCCGTGATAGGCGTGAACCCGGCGGTGGAATCGGTGGAAAGCGTGGCGGGCATCCTGAAAACCATCGACATGCTGATTACTGAACTGCAGATTCCCACCCAGGGTTGCTGCCTGGCCCATGTAACCACGCAGATGGAAGCCATGCGCCGCGGCGCACCGGTGGACCTTTTGTTTCAATCCATCGGTGGAACGCAAAAAACCAATGAAAGCTTCGGGATTTCGCTCTCCATGCTGAAGGAGGCCCGCGAACAAACACTGGAACAGCACTCCATGCGAAAAGTTCCATGGGCGGGTACCCAAGTTATGTATTTCGAAACCGGCCAGGGAAGCTCGCTTAGCGCGCAGGCTCATCATGGCGTGGATCAAACAACACTAGAGGCACGCGCTTATGGCGTGGCGAAGGCGTTCGATCCATTCCTTGTCAACAGCGTGGTTGGTTTCATAGGACCGGAATACCTTTTTGATGAAAGGCAGATCACCCGGGCCGGGCTGGAGGACCATTTCATGGGCAAGCTGCTGGGTTTGCCGATGGGTGTGGACATTTGCTTTACGAACCATGCCGAGGCGGATCACAACTCTCTGGATAACCTGTTATTATTGTTGGCAAACGCCGGGGTGAATTACATCATGGGGGTGCCCCAGGGCGATGATGTGATGCTGGGTTACCAAAGCACCAGTTATCACGATGCCGTCATGGTAAAAAGCATGCTGGGCCTAAAGGCCGCGCCTGAATTTCAGGGTTGGCTGGAACAACAGGGCATTTACAAAGGCAGCCAGTTGATGGACAACAACCTGCTATCAGAAAAAATGACAAGGCTTCTGGGGTGCATGGAATGACACTGTTTGATGACAGGCCGGCAACATCGGATGAGGCCACGCTTGCTCGCATGGGGTACGAGCAGGAACTTTCAAGGTCCTTCAGCCCGTTTGCAAATTATGCCCTTTCCTTTTCCATCATCTGTATTCTGTCAGGCGGTATCACTTCATTTCATATTGGGTATTGCGCCCTGGGTCCGGCTGCTATAGGGATTGGTTGGCCTTTCGCAGTACTTTTTTCACTGGCAGTGGCGGCCAGCATGGCACAGATTGCATCGGCATTTCCTACCGCTGGTGGTTTGTACCACTGGGGTGCCCTGCTGGGCGGACGCACCTTCGGTTGGGTCACCGCGTGGTTTAACCTGGCCGGTCTGGTTACCGCTCTGGCAGCCATCAATGTGGGCACCTGGAGGTTTCTTGTTAGCAGTTTTCTGGATGGCAATGACCCGGGTGACTTTGTGCAAATAGTGGCCGTGGGTGTGATCACCGCAACCCAATTGGGAATCAACCTCATGGGTGGCAGGGTGGTGGGTGGTGCCACCACCTTCAGTGGTTACTGGATTCTTGGGGTATCCATCCTTCTGATTGTTTTGCTGCTGGGGTTTGGCGGGCCGGTTCATCCAGGAAGGTTGTTTGAATTTCAAAACTTCAGCGGATTGCCCAAGGGTGAGAGCGCGGTATGGCCGATCACCGAATCCCTGAGTTGGTTGTTCATGCTTTCGCTTCTGCTGCCGGCATACACCATCACGGGTTTCGATGGTTCGGCCCATGCTTCCGAAGAGACGGTGGATGCGGCACGCACCGTACCAAAGGCTATCCTGCAAGCGGTGATAGTTTCGGGAATTGCCGGCTGGATTATGCTTTGCGCCGCGGTGCTAGCCATCGATGATACCCACCAGATAGCCTGTCAGGGCGAAAGGGCATTTGTGGCCATCCTTGAAGAATCCCTTCCTGACTGGATGCACGATCCCTGTTTTCTGATGATCTTTCTGGCGCAGTACTTGTGCGGCATGGCGACCGTTACTTCGGCATCCCGCATGACCTACGCTTTTGCAAGGGATGGCGGCCTTCCCTTTTCCGGATGGTTGCGGAAAGTTTCATCCCGCACCATGGTGCCTGTGAACAGCCTGGTGGTTGTCTGTGTGCTATCCGTTTTATTCACCGTGTACTCGCATGTGTATGCCACCATAACGGCTGCTTGCACCATCCTTTTGTACATTTCTTATGTGCTTCCAACCTGCGCCGGACTGGTGGCGCACGGTAGATGGTGGACCGTCATGGGGCCATGGCAACTGGGAATATGGTTCAAGCCGCTGGCTTTGCTGGGTGTGGTGGGTTCGGTGGGAGTTCTGGTGATTGGCATTCAACCTCCCAGTGAAAAGGCAGGTTATGTGGTGTTGGCATTCATGGCGTTTCTGCTGGTTTACTGGTTGGTGCATGCCAGAAAACATTTCCCCGGCCCACCTGTGGATTTGAAATCCATGCAGGAAGGCAAATAATGGACAAAAGCATCAGGGAAAATTTACAATCAATTACCCCGGCGCGCATTCTTGGGCCCCGTCACGGCACCGGTTTATCCACCAAAGCCATGCTGCAACTGCGCGCAGATCACGCCTTTGCTCGTGATGCGGTCTTTCAATCCGTGCTGCTCCAACGCGATTTCCGAAGCGAACGCATCGATCAACTCGGACTCTTCGAGGTATTCACCAAGGCCATCGACCGACAACAATACCTGTTGCATCCGGAACTGGGCAGGCAATTGCGCCCGCAAGACCGTGAACTTTTAAGGAAACAATGCCCGCCAAGGCCAAGACTGCAGATCGTTCTGGGGGATGGCCTTAGCGCCACCGCGCTGGTTCAGCAGGGCCCACCCCTGCTGGACGCCTTGTGGGAAATGGCCACCAAACAAAAACTGGCATTGGGCAGACCTTTTCTGGTGCATCAGGCTCGCGTGGGAATTCTGAATGAAATTGGCAACCTGCTGGAACCGGATGTGGTTGTACTTTTGATCGGCGAGCGACCGGGTTTGGGTACTGCGGAAAGTCTCTCCGCTTACATGGCGTACCGACCCAATCTTGGTGATACCGATGCCAGGCGAAACCTGATTTCCAATATCCACCCCCGCGGAGTTGGTATTGAAGAAGCCGCCATGCGCATTCTCGCACTGGTAGAATCCATGCTTGCCGGTAAAATCAGTGGAACTGCAATCAAGGAAAGACTGGCTCTTCCCGGAAGGTCATCCTGATTGGTTTTTCCGCAAGCTTCTGGTGGCCCGGCGGATAATGTAGGCAGTTTCCCGGGTGGGGGATTGCTTTTGCCAGTCGCGACAAATCTTGGTTACCCACTCCGGCTGGGTTTTGCTGGCATCGTTTAACCAGTTACCCACCGAATCACGCACATATTTGGAAGAATCCGACTTCAAGGGATTCAGTATCTGCAAGCCCATGGCGGGATTTTCCTTGAGTGCCTCGATATGGCTGCACCAAACACCCCGTGGACGCGTGGCCTCGCTGGCAAAACGGCGCACATTCGCATCGGCATCCGTAGCAAAACCCACCAGCAACTTCAGGGCTTCCTCCAGTTGATTGCTGATCCTGCCACGCAGGCCAAGCCAGGCGGTCTCGCGCACGCTCATGTTGCGGTCCGCCGCAAAGGCATATATCCGCCTCATGCTTTGATCCAGGCCAAGGCCTTCGCTGGTGCCAATCATGTAACAACACCAGGACCTTACAATATCCGAGCAATGATTTTGAAGTTTGGCCAGCGCCTGATCCAATTGCTTTGCACCCGGGAATGCCAGCGCCAGTGTTTTGCCGATCGCCTGCATCATGCGAGGTGCCGTCTTGGTTGGAAGTGAATCCAACGAATGCTGAAGGGGTTGCCTTAGGTGCGACCAGCCGTTGGAATCGGCAACCCGCAGCGCCAGGGATTTTTGATCCACGATCAGCCATTCCACAAGGTTCACGGTTTCCAGTACGCCCAGATTCAGAAGCTTTCGCACTTTGTCAGGCACGGTGGCAGTGGTTCTTGCCCCTTTGCGAAGAAGAATCTCCGGGGGAATGGCGGGGGTTGTAAAACCTGGCATTTCAACTTGCTTCCGGATTGGCTCTGTCATGCCTTACCCAGCGCACTTTCGCATCGGCGCCAATGGGACTTTTTTGAAGATGACTTTTCAAGGCGGTGACAAAAGTTTCCGGATCCTGCTCATCGCCCATGGCAAGGACAATATCCCAACCATCGATTTCACCACCTGCAAAGACCACCCGCGCACGCCCGGCCAGCCAGTCCAGCAGGGATTCCTCCAGTTTCACGGCATGGTGATCAGGCCCTGAACCAGAGATGAATATTTTCGCACCCAAGCCGATACTCCACACGAGGTTTGACAGTAAGAACCAGGTTATTACTTTACCACATGCACCTGCACACCACTTGGCATTTCCGCTCCTCGATAGACTTTATGTGTCTGGGCGGAAAAATCAGCCTCGGTGGCACTGTAGATATCACAGAATTTCTGGGGGTTGCGATCCACCAGCGGAAACCAGGTGGAATGCACCTGAATCATCAGACGATGCCCGGCACGAAATGTGTGGCAAACATCCGGCATGGTGAAACTTACCTTGGTGGGCTTGCCCGGTTCGAACGGTTCGGGCTTGGAAAAACTGTTGCGAAACTTGCCCCGGAATGGCTCGCCACGGATCAGCATCTGGTAGTTGCCCATGCGCACACCAGCGGGGTTGGGTTCGTAGTCCGGGTAATCCGCCGGGAAAACATCCACCACTTTTACCACCCAGTCGGCATCCGTGCCCGTGGTGCTAACCCAAAGGTCCACCTGCAACGGACCGGAAAGTGTATAGTCCGATTCCAGCACGGGGGTCTGGTAAACAAGCACATCCGGCCGGCGGGAAACATGCCTCTGATCGGCCACCATGTAGTCATAATCCATCTTGGTGGTAATCTTATCGATATGGGGAACCGGCTTTTGCGGGTCGGAAATATAGCTATCTTCACCTTTTGCCGGCTGGCTTTCCGCCAGTACTCCCTTTTCTTGAAACAAAAGCTTTACAGGCTTCGCTTCACGCGGCGGCCAGGCATCATACCTGCGCCAGACATTCGTGCCCGTTTCAAAAACCAGGGCCTCGGGCAGTTTCGGATCACTCTTCCCCTTCAAATGATATTCAAAGAATGGCAACTCCACTTTCTCGCGGTAGTATTCCGCGGTTTTGGAATTAAACCGGGCATGGCCCAGGGAGTCTCCCGCACCGCGCGACCAACCACCATGATCCCAAGGGCCCATCACCAAAATGTTATTGGCACCGGGGCTTTGTCTTTCGGTGGAATGATAGCAATGCATCGCGCCGAACAGGTTCTCGGCGTCAAACCATCCGCCCACGGTCATCACCGCCGGTTTGATATTTTTCAGATGGGGGCGCAGGTTCATCGCCTGCCACATCTCATCGTAGGTGCCATGCTTCATCATGTCGTTCCAGAAGGAAATGGAACCTTTCAGGAATTTCTGGTTGGCGTTCGCCAACGGTCCCATATCCAGGAAGAACTGGTAGCCGTCGGGGGTGTCGTGATCATGGGAAACCCTGCCGAACTTGCGGGTAGGCTCGGGTCGTTCCTTGCCAAACCCCGACATGAAATTGAACGCGTGCGCCAGGAACAAACAGCCATTGTGATGAAAATCATCACCCACAAACCAGTCAATCACCGGCGCCTGGGGGCTGCATGCCTTAAGCGCCGGGTGAGCGTCGATCATTCCGGCAGCGGTGTTAAAGCCAGGGTACGAAATGCCCGACTGCCCCACTTTGCCATTGTGGCCCTTCACATTTTTCAGCAACCATTCAATGGTGTCGTAGGTATCGGTACTTTCATCAAAATCGGTGGGGCCCTTGTTGGGGCGGTGCGGGCGCACATTCACGAACTCGCCCTCGGACATCCAGCGACCACGCACATCCTGGTAGACAAAGATATATCCAGCCTTCTGAAATAGAGAGGAAGGCCCAAGTTTTTCGCGGTAATTATCAATACCATACGGCGCAACGCTGTACGGGGTGCGGTTCAAAAGAATCGGGTAAGTGGTGGAATCATCCTTGGGCACATAGACCGAGGTGAAAAGCTTTTTGCCATCCCTCATGGGAATCTTGAATTCGTATTTGGTGTAGCTGGCCTTGGCATGATCGCGAAGCAGCTTCGCCTCATCGACAGGCGCAGCGACTGCCTGACCGACAATCAAGGACTGGAAGCTTAAAATCATTGAAAATAATGTAGTTTGCATGCTGGTATATCCGGGAATGCTTGGGAAAGAACTTATCATCCCCACACCTGACTTCAATAATCAAGTGATTTCCCAAAGTAAGCATCAAAGTGTGTAATCACCAATCCTTGATTTTTAAGGCAGCAGTGCCTATCACCCAACCTTCTTACCACTGGGAAAAGGGCCTTTCGCTTCCCGCTCCTGGCCGTGAATGGCTTTCTTTGAGCCTTATCAGTGTTGTTCGGTGTTCATCCGTGGCAATTAATGGCTTCCCTTCCTTAGCTGAATAGCCTTTTGCCTTCTTTGCTAAATCGAAATAAACTTTGGATAGAAATGCCTTCTTTTCCATTAAATTAACTTGTTTACAGGTTCTTTGGGTAAAACAAATCAACCACTGATGAACACCGATTAACACGGATGTTGAAAAATGAACAAGATTCAGGGCCTTCCCTTTGCACTTTTGGCAACATGGCGGTGAATTACCTTTTTTCCTGAAATGGTCCTCCACCCCAAGGGCTATGGGCTAACCCAAACCATTAACCCACTAGAAACTTTTTCACCAAAAGCCACACGACATCAAAACATAATTGCAACATCAGAAACAACAGGGCTTTAACCAAGCGTCTTTTCAATCTTTCCAGAAAGTGTTCCAGCCAACGAGGGGTTGCCACGGCCCAAATCAGCGCACACCCAAAAAAAAGGAATAATGCAGGGCCGACTTCCAGCACCAACACTCTGGCGATCCATTCCCGCAAATCGGCTGGTATGCGTTTTGGTGATTGCGAGAACATTAGCAGGCAGGAAAAGGGCAGCATCACCATGGCGGAGATATCAAGGGCAATCCTTCCGTAAACATCCCGGGGAAACAATTTTTCTATATTGTTCATTAACTTATTCAATCAGGATCCATGTTATCTGCCAACAGAATTGTTTGGATCGGGAATTCAAGTAATTTAGGCCCTTTCGCAGATTATTTTGGCCCTTGGTTAAACCGCGGCGGAAAGGGCATCAACGGCCACCAACGCATCCGCCACCATGGCGGCAGTCACCTCGAACGGTTCATTGTGAATAGTTTCGCCCATCTGGGTCGCCCTTTGTGCAACCAATTGAATCGCGGCGCAATCATTCACATTCACACCAATATCAGCCAGCCGGGTGGGCAGTCCAACGGTTCTTAGAAATCGGATGATATCCTGAAAAAAGGCGCGCGGCTTTCCTTCCAGCACAAGTTGCGCCAGTACCCCGATGGTGACTTTTTCGCCATGAAGAAAATCATGCGTGGCAGGCAGTATGGTAAGGCCGTTGTGGATGGCGTGCGCCGCGGCCAGCCCGGAGGATTCAAAGCCCAGGCCCGATAGCAGCGTGTTTGCCTCCACCACTCTTTCCAACGCGGGGGTTACAATCTTGCTTTTCACAGCCATGCACGCATCGGCTCCATCCGCAATGATGGTATCGAAGCAAGCCCGGGCAATGGTATAAGCTGCCTGTGTGCTGAGGCCGCCACGCATGTTGGTCTTTCGTGAAACCCGGCAGGCATCCGCCTCAAAGTAGGTGGAAAGAGCATCACCAATCCCGGCGGCAAGAAAACGCACCGGGGCGTTGGCCACCAGGCTGATATCCACAATCACCAGATCCGGGTTGCGCTTGTAGATGCGATATTCCAGAAATTTGCCCTGCTCATCATAAACCACGGAAAGGGCGCTGGTCGGGGCATCCGTGGAAACGATACTTGGAGCCAAGGCAAAGGGGATTCCAACCAGCACAGCGGCAGCGCGGGCAGTATCCAGCGATTTTCCACCTCCCGCCCCCACGATGCTTCGGGCACCCATGGCACGGGCACGGGCCGCCACGGCCTCGATCTCTTCGGGGGTGCATTCCCTGGTGAAATCATGGATGGCAAACTGCCAGCCCATTTGTTCCATGCTTTGTCGCCAGAAAGATTCCGCCTGTGCCCGCGCGGATTTCCCCGCCACTATCAGCACAGGGCCCTGCATGCCAACGGCATCCATCTGCTGGGCTAGCTGGCTGCTGGCGTGAATCCCCTGCACATATCGAAGTGGACTGCAAAACACTTGCATATCAGATGCTCCTTAAAGAATTTGGGCTGGCCTAAACCAGCCTGTTGGGTTTGTTCCAGGTGATTCGCCCCAGAAGCAAGTCCCCCTTGAAACCCTTCTTGTGCAGAATCTCGCCATCGGTCACCCAGGATTCCCGGGTTGAAACATTCAGGGTGTGAAAATTCCCCATCAGCGCGACATCATCCGGCCGATTCACGCCATCGCCCGTGATGGGCAGAACTATTTTCTCGGTGGACCGAACCAGGCACAGCTTTTGGGGATCCACCTGTGCGATGAAAAGCGGTGAGCGCCAGCGCATGACATTCGTGTTGCTGGCATCCTTGCGGGTATACACCAAATGCAAGCCATCCGAGTGCGCCAGCCAATGCTGCTGGGTGGTGGACATATCCAGGGGTGTGCCATCCTCCCATGCCCAGGGTTTCTTTTCGGACCAATCCAGCCCATCTTCCGAGGCGCACACATAGCCGCGGTTATCCTCGGCGCGAAGTGTCAGAAAATATTTCCCCTGGTAGGTTGTGGTCGATGGTTCCAGAAGGCCGCGACCCACACCATGCTTGATCTCCCGGCCCACCTTGCTGATGGAAAGCTTTTTCCCATCGAAAGAACAGATCACACCGGCGGCGCTGCGGGCGTTCTGGGTTTTGCCAAACGACATCACAAACAAGATGTTTCCGTCCGGCAGCACAACTCGCTGGCCACAGTTGTTGGTGTAAATGTTGGCACCCCGCGGATCATCCCATTCCAGCTTCATGCGGTCACCCCAGGCACCATCTCTGTACACCGAGTAAAGGGGATACCTGGCTGGCTGTTCCTTGTAGAAGCGACCCTGCTTGTAAAAGACCACATGACCCAAAGCCAGAACGCTTTTGGTAGGAGCATGATATTCCGGCACCACATCGCATACCCCCTCGGAGACACCTCCATCCCGAGGAATTCTTCCGAGGGATGGCACTGGCGCCGGTTCGGACCAGGTCTTCCCCATATCATTGGTTGTCATCCAATGCACCGGGCCAAAGTAATCCGAACCCGCGATTGTCTGAAGCGTAAAGAAGGCGGTGGGCTTGCCATTCATGGGAACCATACAACCACGCGGGTGAAACCATGTGGGGCCAGGGCCTGTACGCCCCTGGCGAAGTACCATCTTTTCGATGGATTGAACCAAACCCGCCTCAGCGGCAAGCAGTTGAGGTGCGACTGCCAGCATGGGAAGAGTACCCAGAAACTTTCTGCGCGGCACGATCATGGTTGGTTTCCTTAAAGTTGGTTGCCTTGCTTAAAGGCTATCGCGGATCCGTTTCATTTGCCATAATTCCTTGAAGTGAAATTCCCCTTCTATCCCCAGAGATTTGATGGCATGAGAAAGATCATTTTTGTGGCGCTGATTTCCATGATCCCCAGCTTGGGCCTGATTACCTACCCCGCCCTTGCGAACGATGGACCAAAGAGTTCCATCCTGAAGAGCCTGAAAAAAGGGCAGGTGGTCACGCTAAAGGAACATTCCACCAATTACAGCATCACGGTTTTTCCCGGTTTGAATTTCGGCAGCAAGGTGCAGGAGGTTGGCCCGGACTATGTGGTCATCGAGGATCCCGCCGAGGCAATGCTGCACTATATTCCCGTAACTTCCATCAAGGCAATCCCAGTGTTCAAGCCGGGCTTTGGCGGTAAGAACAGGGATTAGCGAGGCGGCTTAATTTCATGGAACCTTATGGCTCATACAGTCCCGATTTTTGACACCTACTGTTTTGTGGATTGGAGCGCCACCAGCAAGCCTTCACCGGCCAAACCATCGGCCGATGCCATCTGGGTGGGTATTCAATCGGGTAGGTCACCAGCCACCGCGCACTATTTTCGCACTCGGTGGAACGCTTTTGCTTTCCTTCGTTCGGCATTTTCCCACTTTATGAATGAAGGCCGAAAGGTGCTTGCGGGTTTCGATTTCCCCCTGGCTTATTCCCACCCCCTTGGTAAAGAATCCAAAGGCCTTCCTTGGGAAAACACCTGGAAATATCTCTCCAGCAAGATTACCGATGATGCCAGGAACGCAAACAACCGGTTTCAAGTCGCTTCATCCATCAATTGCAATCTGAAACTTGATTCCCCCGGCCCGTTTTGGGGTTGCCCGGCCAGTTGCGAAACTGTGCACCTCCGCAGAACCTCGCCTTCGTTTCCAATGAACAGTGTCAAGGCCATCCTACCAAGGCTTCGATCTGCGGAGTTGGCACTGCCTGGCACTCAGGAAGCTTGGAAACTTCTAGGCATAGGTAGTGCTGGCAGCCAAGCGCTTGCGGGAATTCCCTACCTGCAAAAACTTCGTTTGGAATTCCCAAAGAGGGTACAAGTCTGGCCCATGGAAACAGGCTTTGCTTCAAACCCCTTCAAGGATGCTTCGATTGTGATAGTGGAAGCTTGGCCTGGAATCATATCGCAAAAAGTCGCTCAACAATTGCAGGCAAACCCGGATTGGATTCGCGATCAGGTTCAGGTATTACAAATGTGCGCCTGGGCAAAGGCAGAAGATTTGGCTGGGAACCTGGCGGACTATTTTGAAAAACCGAAGTCCCTGAACCAGACAGAGGTGGAGCGCTGCCTGAAACTGGAAGGCTGGATACTGGGTGCGAAATAACCGATACTGGTGCCAAACGATTTCAGGAGATTGCCATGCGCAAGTTCGTGGGGATACTGTTTCTATTTTTGATGCTTGGCCTCAGGGCATGGGCCCAGGGAACCAGTGCGGATTTTGAACGGGCAGCATCGCTGGACAAACGCCTTCGGCCGCTCATCCAACTGGATGCCATCGAGCCACACTGGCTTTCCACACCCGGTAAGTTCTGGTTTGTCAGCAAAAACGCGCAGGGCGAAAGCAGCTTCCTATTGGTGGATGCAAACACCCGACAAAAGACACCGCTTTTCGACCATGAAAAACTGCAGGCACTGTTGGTCGCACAAAAAGTTCCGGAACCAATCGCCCGCCGTCTGTCTTTGGAGCAGCCAAAATTCGATGAACGCGAGGGGATGCTCAGCTTTTTTCTCCATGGAAGATCTTGGGAATTTCGGTTGGATCGCATCATCCTGTTCGAGGTAAAAAAGGAACCCAGTACCCTGGCACCCCTGCAAAGCCTTCCACGCCAAAGCGCGAATGGTGGCAATGAGATCCACCTTACTTTTGAAAACAAGCTTTCTGAAGAAGTGGAGATATTCTGGCTTTCCACCGATGGCAACCAAAAGTCCTATGGCAAAATAGCCGCCCATTCGCAAAGAGAGCAGCATACTTTCCAAAACCATGTCTGGCTGGTCAAAGATATGCGGGGAAAACTTCACAGTGCTTATTCCGCACCTGCACACAATGCCATCATCTCCATCCGGGGCCCTGCAACCCAGCCAGAAAAGCCCAAATCCAACACCCGCAACAGGCCCCAAGGCGGAAATATTTCACCCAATGGCCAGCTTCAGGTGATTATCCAGAGCCATAATCTTGTGTTGAAGAACCTGAAGACAAACCGTGAAACCAGAATGACCAGCAATGCCAACGAAAAAGATGGGTACCGCGGGCAAATTGTCTGGGCGCCGGATTCTTCGCGCTTTGTAGCCATGCGCACCAAGGCGGGCGATGGCCGGGTTATCCATCTGATTGAATCCACCCCCCGGGATCAGCTTCAACCAAAACTTGTTTCCCTTCCCTACGACAAGCCGGGAGACAACCTTGACCAGCATATTCCACATTTGTTCGATGCACAAATGGAGAAGGAAATTCCCATCAGCAATACGATGTTTCCCAACCCGTGGAGCATCACGAACCTGCGTTGGAAGTCCGATTCCAGCCGTTTTACCTTCCTTTACAATCAAAGGGGTCATCAGGTTTTAAGGCTTGTTGCGGTAAATGCCAGCAATGGCGAGGCCACCAGCCTGGCCGAGGAAACCAGCAAAACCTTTGTGGATTACAACCATAAAACCTATCTCCATTGGCTTAAGGATGATTTGGGGTTCCTTTGGATGTCTGAACGCGATGGCTTTAATCACCTTTACCTGATGGATGGCAATGGCTCCGGGGTTCGCAAGCAACTTACACGGGGTAACTGGATGGTTCGTAGCGTGGAACATGTGGATGAATCACAGGGTAATATTTTCCTGAGGCTTATGGGCTTGAATCAGGCACAGGATCCTTATTTCATGCATTTTGCCCGGGTGAATTGGACTAGCGGGGAATTGGTATCCCTGACTGATGCCCCTGGAACCCATCGGATGTTGCTTTCACCGGATGGAAAATTCCTGATTGCCACCTGGTCGCGTGTAAACCATGCCCCGGTGACTGAACTTCGTAGCGCGATTACGGGCCACAAAATATTGGACCTGCATAAGGTGGATGACTCGCGGCTGCGCGCATCGGACTGGAAGGCCCCTGAACCTTTCCAGGCCAAGGGGCGCGATGGCAAAACAGATATTTATGGAATTATTCTTCGACCTGGCAACTTTGTCGCTGGCAAAAAGTATCCGGTAGTGGAACAGATTTACGCAGGCCCACATGATTTTCATGTGCCGAAGGATTTTCGCATCTCCTCGCGGGCTCAGGCGATGGCAGAGCTGGGCTTTATTGTGGTGCAGATCGATGGCATGGGCACCAACTGGCGAGGCAAGGCGTTTCATGATGTCTGCTGGAAAAACCTGGCGGATGCGGGTTTTCCCGATCGAATTGCATGGATGAAAGCGGCGGCGCAAAAATTTCCCGAAATGGATCTCAGCCGTGTGGGAATCTACGGCGGGAGCGCCGGCGGGCAGAACGCCATGCGCGCTCTGATCGACCATGGGGATTTTTACAAGGCCGCAGCGGCAGATTGTGGCTGCCATGATAACCGTATGGATAAAGTTTGGTGGAATGAATTATGGATGGGCTGGCCTGTGGATGCCAGCTATGAAAAATCCTCGAACACCGTTCATGCTCCCCGAACAAAAGGTAAGTTGCTACTTACGGTTGGTGAACTGGACAGGAATGTGGACCCTGCCACCACCATGCAGGTGGCGGATGCGCTGATCAAGGCTGGCAAGGATTTTGAACTGATTGTGGTGCCGGGTGCCGGCCATGGTGCCGGGGAATCTGCCTATGCACACCGCCGCCGGCAGGATTTCTTTCTCAAACATCTGTGGGGAAACCAAAACCAGGGACAGTAGATGCAGGCTGATTATTTTTTAGCCCGCAACTGCAACATGGCCCTGCCCATGGCTTCGCCAATCAGGTAATAAGTTTCAGCGTTGGTATTCCAATGGTAACCCTGGCCAGTGGGGGATTGTTCCTGGGGTCGCCAAAAAGACCTGGTTGGCACAAAGGCGACATTACCACGAAAATCCGGATGATTCGCCGCGTCAGCCTGTGCCTTCATCAACGAAAGGGCACGGGGATGTTTTTCCTCGGGACCAGTCATCCCGGTTTCACCAATGACAAAAGGCATGTCGGGTGTGTTCAGATCCCTGCGCATATCCTTGATGAAATGGATCATGTTCTTTTCGTATTCCGCGTTGAATTTATCGTCGATTCGGTCATTCCAACCCTGATGCCAGGCAAAGCCGGCAATCTGGTAGGTACCATCCGAACCAGGAACAAGGTTGCGAACATCCGCCAGCGCAGCTTTCACCAACGCAAGTGTTTCCCGATAGTACCTTCCCACTAACTCTGGATTCTTCTCGATTTCTTCCTGGGGCTTTTTGCCCAGCGCGTAGGGAATCTTTCCCGCGCTGGGTGGGCGAAAATCCACGGCCAGGCTTTTGCCACCCCAGGCACATTTCACGAGCAAAACCGGCTGGTCGCTTGCATCCCCCACCACCCAGCCAAAGCCAAGCTCGGGGCCAATCCGATCGTTGCGGGCACCATACCCAACCGTCAGGGGGCCCTTGCGATCAAGGTAAGAAATAAAAACATCCTCGCGCTTTTTCCATCCACCGTCGGATGCTTTCAGGTGGGCAAAATTTTTCCGGGTGGCAGCATCATTCAAAAGATATTCAAGGCTACCTTTACCGCCATTGCGTTTGGGGTCCGCTGCAATGAAGCCCTGGCCTTCCATGTTGGATTGCCCGGCAAGAATGAATACCAGCACAGGTTTGCCTTTGGGCTGAAATGCCTGCAAGCTTAAACCTGTGAAAGCGAAAAAAATCAGCGCCAACCAGGATTTCATGATACATCCCCCCCAAAAAAGGATTAATAAACCTATCAACTGTTCTGACACAAGTGTCAGGCCAAAAGTTCTTTGATCACCTGGCCACCGAATTGAGATAGCTGTTTAAAACGGCCGCCATGAAAGTAAGTCAGCCTGGCATCATCCAACCCCAGTAATTTGAGAATAGTGACATGCAGATCACGCACATGGTGAACGCATTCCACCGCCTCGGCACCAAGTTCATCGGTTTCCCCGATGGTATGACCCGCATTCACACCGCCACCCGCAAGCCATACAGTCATGGCTTTGGGATTATGATCCCTGCCAAAGGCGGTACCCATGCGGACACCATTATCCGGCGAACGGCCAAATTCACCACACCAGATTACAAGGGTGTTTTCCAGCATACCCCTTCGTTTTAAATCGGCGATAAGCCCTGCTATGGGCTTATCCACCTGGCTTACCAAATTACCGTGAGCCTTCTCAATGTAATCATGGCTGTCCCAGGTGCCGGCATAAAGCTGCACAAACCGAACACCCTTCTCCACCAACCGCCGTGCGAGCAGACATTTTTTTCCAAAAGCATCCGTTTCTTTTTCTCCAACTCCATAAAGCTTCAGGGTATTCCTGTCTTCGTCCTTGATATCCAACAAGCCAGGCACCTCGGATTGCATGCGAAAAGCCAGTTCGTAATTTTGCATCCGCGCTGCCAGGGAATCCTTTTCAAAGGCCTTTTCCAAATGCTGCCGGTTCAGCTTTGCCAGTAAATCCAAATTGGCGCGCTGTTCGTCCCGTGTCACTCCAGTGGGAGGGAGCAGATCCAGAATGGGTGCTCCATTTGGGCGCAAGGGAGTTCCCTGGTAGTTGGCACTTAGAAAACCATTACCCCAGTTGGCAGCGCCACCCTGTGGAAAGCTTACCTCAGGTAAAACCACAAATCCGGGCAAGTTCGTGTTCTCGGTACCAAGGCCATAACTTACCCATGAACCCAGCGAGGGATCCCCGCCAAACCGATTGCCAGTATTCATCTGGTACATTGCGGTGGGATGGTTCACTGAATCCACCTGACAACCCCGATAAAAACAAATATCGTCCGCAACCTGGGCCAGATGACTCCAATTTCTGGCCATGGTAGCACCGCATTTACCCGCCTTGATGAATGAAAATGGTGAGGCAACATAATATCTCTTTCCGCCTGACATGGCGGATTGCATCTTGTCCGTTCTTTGAAATTCCTTCAGGTGAAGCTTGCCCAGGGTGGGTTTGGGATCAAAAGTGTCTATGTGACTGGGGCCGCCCTCCATCATCAGGAAAATGCAATTCCTCGCCCGTGCGGCCAGATGGGGCATACCAACCGGGTTTTTTCTACCATTTTCCCCTTCCGCAGAAAGCATGGCGCTAAATGCCACGCTTCCCAGGGATGCCCCAAGGGAATACATCACTTCGCGTCGGTTACGGCACCTTTCAGTTGACATGCAAAAACTCATTACTATTGAACAACACCAAACAAACTTCCATCAGCCCCCATTGGCGGGGAGTCACTTGTTCGGGAAAGAAATCCGGCTCATAATCACATGCTGAAAAAAGTGGTTCCTGGAATATAAATCGCACACCTGTGTTTTCTTCAACAGCCTCCCTTTGCACCGAGGCAATCTTTTTTTCACCCTGCCAAACCTTTCCCTGATGCCTGGCTGTCATTTCCCGCCAATGGCTCAGGCAGACTTCCATCTCCTTAAGACCGGGTTCCCTGCCATACACAAGTTGAATGGCCTTTGCCATAATCTGCTCGGCGGTTCCCCCTTCGCGGATTAGACGGCTTGAAAACATCATGGCCCTGTGGCGAGTATTCGCCGAATTAAACAACGCAAACGCCTGCGGAGTGATGGTCGAAGTTTCCCTGCTTTCCGAACAACTATCAGGCATTGGAACATCAAAAACATCCATGAAAGGATCTCGCAAACCCCTGAGTTTCAAGGTATAGATGGTTCTCCGATTCCGGTCCTCAGGGCGTGGGGATGCTTCCCACGCAGGGGCAAATGTCCCCATCACCTGCCTGGGCTGAAAAGCAACTTCCGAATGCATCTGTGGACGAACAGGCACTCCTCCCATGGCCGGATTCAATTCGCCTGAAACATGCAACATGGCATCCCGAATTTCCTCGGCGGCAAGGCGACGGCTACGATGCACAGCATAAAGTGCCCGACCGGGATCTTTTTCATTCAAGAGCTCAAGTTGGGGATGCCGCCCCGATCTGCGATACGCTTGGGACATCAAGATAGTTTTTTGCAGGTTCTTTACATCCGAATTGCTTGAGAGCGAAACCGCCAGCCATTCCAGAAGCTCCGGATGTGTGGGTTTTTTGCCGGTAGCACCGAAATTATTGGGGTTACCCGCCAATGGTGTTCCCATGGTCCATTGCCACACCCGGTTCGCCATCACCCGCCACACCAGGGAGTTGTCCTTACGAGCAAGCCATTTGGCCAGCGCAAGCCTGCGCCCCTCAACATCCCTGGTAATTCTGCTTTCACCCAGCACACTCAAAAATCCGGGATAAACAATCTGAGAAGGGCTGAAAGGATCGCCCCCCGCAAGAATACTGGTAGATTCAATCTCCCCTTGAACATTTTTGCCGGGCAATCGCACCGGGGCATTCACCGATTTAACGATTGGGGTCTTGCCGCTATACACCGAATGCACAAAGGGTTCATAACGATCATATTCCCACTTCAATCTTTCCAGACCTTTTCTGGCAATTCTTTCCATGCCAAGGTCGGTTGGGGATAAAAATTCATGCCGGGGTGGTTTCTCGCCCGCCTTCTCAGGATGATCTGCCAGCCATTTTTTCCTAGCCTCAGACTCCACCTTTTGGATGCGTTCCAGTTCCCCCTCAAGCCATTGTTTACGGGCATCAAGGTACTTCTTTTCCGAAAAGCCCGAGGTGTTCTCCTCCTTTAAAAACAAGGCAGGCCTTTCAGCCAGTTGTGTGGTGGCAAAAATCGCCTGCATACTGTAATAGTCCCGCGTGGGAATCGGGTCAAACTTGTGATCATGGCATCGAGCGCACTGCAGCATCTGGCCAAGAAAAACCTGTCCCACCAAATCGGTCACATCATCAAGAAATCGCTGGCGAGCCACCCGAGGCACTTCCATTCCTGTTAATTCCCAGGCGCCCATTCTTAAAAAACCTGTGGCCTGCAGGTTCTCTGAATTCTCGGAATCCATCTCATCACCCGCGATTTGCTCCATCAGAAACTGGTCGAAGGGCTTGTTGAAATGAAAACTGCGAATCACATAATCACGATAACGCCAGGCGTTTCCACGATCATAGTCATTGGCAAATCCGGCAGAGTCTGCATATCGTGTCACATCCAGCCAATGCCTTGCCATATGTTCGGCATGCCGGGGGCTTCGCAACAATTCATCCACAAGGTTTTCCCACGCACGATCATCATCAGATTTGTCTTCCAAAAATTGATTGATCTGGGCAATGGTGGGCGGAAGACCAGTCAAGTCGAAATACACTCTGCGCACCAGAGTTTTGCGGTCTGCCATGGGTGCGGCCTGCAAACCCGCGGCCCGCAACTTTTCCGCTATGAAAGCGTCCAGCGGGTTATGAATGGAATAACCCGCTGGAACGGTTGGCTTCTTCAATGGCTGGTAGGCCCAAAGGTCCGCGGCCTTGTAACCACGATTGGACCATTCCGGATTTAATCCACCACTGGTTTTAACCTTGAGGATGGAATCTGCCCGGGTGGACTGAATTCGCTGGATGGTTTTGTCATCCGGCCAGGGAGCACCTTTTTCAATCCACCAGCGAATGGAATCTATTTCTCCGGGGGAAAGTTTGTCTGATTCCTTGGGCGGCATGGCTTCAACATCGGAATGGTTCCTTGTGACAGCTTTGAAAAGCACACTTTCATCCGGCTTTGAAGCAATAATCGCCGGCTGGCCGCTGGAACCTCCCTTGCGAAGCCCGCCAGCAGACTTCATATTCAGACCGCCTTTGATTTTGCCAGATTCATCTCCATGGCATGAAAAACACCGCCCTTGAAAGAGCGGAAGCACCTTTAGAACAAAGTGTTCTTCCGATTCACCAGCGTTGGACGGGGATTGCGCCAAACCCACCAGGGCAATTAAAAGCGCAAATACCATGGCAGAGCCGGTTGCCATTATTCTCCCAGTATTTTCAACATGGTTTGGGCAACCAATTTATTGCCAGCCTCGTTTAAATGCACGCGGTCGGTGGTTAATATGCCCGCGGCTTTTTTGTCGGGGTTGTTGGATTTCAGATAATCCACAAAAGCCTTGCGAAGGTCGCACAGGTTCAGGTCCAGTTCTTTGGCCACCTTCCGGCTGATGGCGGCATAGTCATCTAATTTCGCATCCAGATTATTGGAACCGGCTGGCAGTTCACCGATCACCGTGGGGGTGCAAAGAATCACCTGTGCCCCGGCTGCCTTGCATTTGCCAATCACTTCCTTCAGGCCGGCTTCAAAAGCCTCGGGGGTGGTGCCTCGATTGGGATCCTTCTCGCCGTGCCAAACATCGTTAATGCCAATGTAGATGAAAACAACCGTTGGCTTTTTGGCAATGACATCTCTTTCGACACGCTTTTGCAAGTCGGGCACCTTGTTGCCACTGATGCCAGCGCCCACACATTCCACACCGAGATCTTTTTTCTTTTCCGCAAGGTGTTGGCGAATAACCTGGATGTAACCTTTGCCCGTGTTACCCCCCGCCGTGATGGAATCACCCAGAAAGACGATCTTGTCGTTCTTCTTAAGGACAACTGCCGCCGGGTCGGCAAAAACGAATACCGGCAATACCAAAGATGCGAGCAGGCTTTGGATGAACATCTTCACAAATTTCATGTCAATCTCCCTTTAAATCGTTTCCTTGCACCATGGAACAGCTTAATCGGCGAGGCAAGTAATCTACCAAAGAAAACCGTTACTATTGTTTTTTTGAGGCACCCTTCTTGGAAGCCTTGGGGTTATTTTTCTGGTTGGCACCGCCGGGCCCCCAATCTTCATTCTTCACGCTGGAACCTAAAAACACCGGCGCTTTCAATTCCATGTCCCAAGCATCCAGGGCTGCATTCATTCTTTTGGCAACCTCCGGTTTTTCGTTCGCAAGATCCCTGCTTTCGGCAATGTCATTTCCCAAGTCGTACAATTCCGCGGGTTTATTTTTCGCCCTGACTATCTTCCAGTTCGCCTCACGCATGGCGTGATTCTGACCCGCACCGTGGCGCCAGAATAATTGCTGGTGGGGTGATTCCTTGTTTTCACCCTTCAAATGGGGAATGAGATTGACCCCATCGTACACCTTGTCTGTGGGAATGGCCTTGCCCGCAACTCCCAGGGCCGTGGCAAAAATATCCAGTGAGATTACCGGCAATTCGTATCTGGTTGCGGCGGGAATTTTCCCAGGCCAACTAACCACAAAGGGCACCCGGATTCCACCCTCGTACACAGTCCCCTTGGCACCCCTTAACGGTGTGTTAATCGCCCCCGATTGCGTGGGGCCGCCATTATCTGAAAGAAAAAACACCAGTGTGCTTTCCGACTGTTTGCTGGACTGCAAACTATCCAACACCACACCAACGGCATCATCCAAAAGACTGATCTGAGCGGCAAGTTTTCGCCTCTGCACGTTTTGGATACTTGCAAACTGTTCCAGCTTTTGCGCGGTGGGCTCATGCGGGGTGTGCGGGGCGTTGAAGGCCAGATACAGAAACCAAGGCTTGTCCACTTGGGACTGCACAAAGGCGGCAGCCTGTTCCCCCAGTACCGTGGTAACATGGTTTTTCACATCCACTGCCTTTTCATTCTTCAGGATCGGCAAAGTGTACTGCCTTTCATTGGGAATCCAATCCAAGTAGCGGTGCCCGCCGCCGATGAAACCAAAAGTCTCATCGAAACCCCGCTGTGATGGAATATGCGCGGGAGATGAACCCAAATGCCATTTACCCACCCACGCAGTTTTGTAACCGGCTTCCTTCATGAACTGGGGAAGCAACCTCTCGCCAAGGGGCAGCCCCTCATTCTTATCTAACGGGTCATACACCGGGTTAAACTCATGGCCAAACCTCTGTTGATAACGCCCTGTTAACAAGCCCGCGCGGGTGGGTGAACAAAATGGGTGGGTGACATAACCATTGGTACAAATGACACCGCTTTTTGCCAACCTATCCATGTTAGGGGTGGGAATATCCTTGCAACCTTGAAAACCGACATCCGCATAGCCAAGATCATCCACAAGGATGATTAGCACATTTGGTGTGGACACATCCTTCCCGGCATATGTCGGTTGTGTAAAAATCCCCAAGAGTGCCACAAACATTGGGATAACAAAAGTGCTTTTCATGATTCGCCCACTCTGATTTTGATACGAAGTCAGGCTATTTACCCTGGCTATACCATTCCCCTAAAAGTTTACCATCGGAGGATTTGACACGGATATTTTCCAGAAGCATATCCCCAGGGCCATTGGATGGATCCAGGCGCAAGGCTATTAGCGGTTTCTCCACCGGAAATTTTACCTCATAGTTGTGCCAGGCATCATCATGCCTGGGTTGAATCACCACGGATCGATCGCGGAAAAAAGTTTTATCCGCATCGGTCATCCAGAAGACCTGACAGGTTCCCTTGCTGTTGGATTTCATGCGAAACTCCACCACAAATGGCCCGGTGCCCGGCTTGATATCATGGGTGAACACAAAGGGGTCTCCACCCCTGGATGTAATTTTCATGCGACCTTCCTGAACTTCAAGAAAGGTATCCTTGCTGGCATTCCAAGCCGTTTTCCCCGTTCCATTCACCTTTGGTTTCGCCTTCCAATTCGGGTTGATTTTCGGAATCACCGCCACGGTATCTACCAGGAAAGCATCCAGCTTGCCGGCAAGCTGGCGGACCACATCCGGATTCGAGGCTGCTAGGTTTTTCGTTTCGCCAATATCCTCACGCAGGTTGTACAGTTCGTGCAAATCGGAGTTATCCTCATTCTTGCCGTAAAAACGAATCAGCTTCCAATCACCCTGCCGAACCCAGGTGCCCGGCCAGAAGCCGGGTTTCTCCCTGTCCTGGTTTTCACCACCGTGGGGAAAGTGGACATAAGCGGTATCCCTTGCCTGCTTACCTTCCAGAATGGCAGCAGACTGGTTGATGCCATCCAGCTTGGGAAGTGCATTGGGTTTCATTCCTGTCAGCCCCACCAAAGTGGGAAACCAATCCACGCTGCTGAAAATACTTTCACACACCGATGCCTTGGTGTGCCCGGGCCAGCTAACCAGGCATGGAACCCTGGTGCCACCTTCGTAGTTGGAGGCCTTGCCGCTTTTCAAGGGAAGATTACTGGTAGCGGGAATATCCTCGTAACCCTTGGGGTCGGTACTGCGTGGTTCATAGGCATAACCCCCGTTATCGGAAGTGAACACAACAATGGTGTTGTTCGCCACGCCAGACTTTTCCAAGGCATCCAGCAATCTGCCCACCGCATCATCCATCCCCTTGATCATGGCGGCATAAAGCGGATTGTGCTGGGGGTTTTTCGGGTCGGCACTTTTACCAAATGCATCCACATCGGCCTTGCGGGCATTCCAGGGTCCATGCACCGAGTACAACCAGAAATTCACATAAAACGGCTTGCCCTTGGCCTCTTCGATGAATTTGCCTGCCTGGCCTGCCATCCAATAATCAATGTGTTCGCCATCCGCGCCTTTAAATTCGGGATCCTGCACAAATTTCCAGGGTACCAGATAACCACCGCCCGGGCCGGCGGCTCTGGGTGTGTGCGGAATATCCACATCAAAACCACGGTCTTTTGGCTCGTAGCCTTTGCCATGCCCAAGGTGCCATTTGCCAAAATGCGCTGTGGAGTAACCCGCCCCTTTGAACACCTGGGCCAGCGTGGTGTATTCCGTCTTCAGGCGAGTCAAGCTGTCGGCGTTCAGAACCTTTTGGTTGCCATTGCCGGGGGCAAGCCTCTTTTCCAACTGGACTGCGGGCAGATGACAGACCGGCGCGGTAATTCCCGTGCGTGCCGGGTAAACACCCGCCAGAATGCTTGACCTTGTGGGGGAACAAAGTGGACTGGCAGTGTAATAATTGGTGAAACGCACCGAACGGCTGGCAAGCCGGTCGATATTCGGGGTCTTGTGGTAGGTGCTGCCCTGGCAACCAAGGTCTTTCCAGCCCAGATCATCCGCCATGATAAATACCACATTCGGCTGCGCTGCAAAAACTGTTCCCGCCAACGCTGCGACCAGCATACAAGCCAGCTCTCTGATCCAAATTTTCATGCCAGTTCCCCCGTTACTTTTTGTTTTTATTCCTGTTTGGTGAATTCGCGGGCCATTTTGCAACATCTGCATAGAACCGATTTCCCGAGCCCGGACCTTTGTAATCGCCCAATTCTTCGCGGGCCTGCCTTGCCAACTGTTTTAATTGATCCATCTCGGCAGGGTGGGCAGCCGAAACATTGGTAGTTTCCCCAAGATCTTTTTCCAGATTAAACAACTGATCCTTTTCCAAGGCTTCGATATGGCTGGTTACAAACGGTGGCTGCCATGGCATTTCGCCGCCCTCGGGCCTGGCAAACACCAACTTCCATTCCTTGTGGCGCAAAGCGGTAAGCCTAGCCCCGTTATGATAAAAGAAAGTATTTCTAGGACTTTGGCTATCCCTGTTAGTTATAAATACAGAAAGATCCATTCCATCCAACTTCACTTTGGGCAACGATGCCTGGACAAAGGTAGATACTGTTGGAAGAAGATCCATGGTGCTTGCCATCTGGCTGCTTTCCACTCCTGCAGGGACCTGTCCGGGCCAGCGGATCAGGCAGGGCACTCGCCAGCCTCCCTCCCATGTTGCCATCTTGGCACCGCGCAGAGAACCAGCGCTGCCTCCATGGTCGCCAATCACCCGGTCGCGCCATGGACCATTGTCGCTTGTGAAGATCACCAGGGTTTTTTCATCCAAGCCCAGTTTTTTCAATTCTGCGAGTACTTCCCCCACGCCGGCATCCAGTTCTTCCACCGCATCTCCGTACAAACCTCGGGCAGATTTACCACGAAACTTTTCGCTTGCCCCCAATGGCACATGGGGCATGTGATAGGCAAGGTAAAGAAAAAATGGTTTTTCACGCGAAGCCCTAAGAAAATCCAACGCTTCGCGGGTGCTATCGCTGGTGAGTGTTTCCATATCCTTCAGAGTTTTGATCTGGCGTACGGTTTCCCCATTTTCCCTAAGGAAAGGAACCACCACACCGGGCTGAATGTTTCGGGTAGCGCCGTTGAAAGCCGGGGTGAAGTAACAATGATCAAAACCCTGTTCATAGGGACGGCTTCCGTTGCTCATCCCCAGATGCCACTTGCCTACGATACCCGTCTTGTAGCCGGCATCCTTCAAAACCTCTGCCAGGGTTACTTCGCGAGGGTGAAGGATGGTGTGACCATTCTTCAGGTTTCCAGGTTCCGCCACACGAATGGGGTAACACCCGGTCATCAAGGCAGCTCGGCTGACACCGCAAATCGGCTGGGCATAAAAACTTTTCAGCTTCAATCCTTCCCTGGCAAGGCCATCGAGGTTCGGCGTTCGAATATCCTTTGCACCATAGCAGCCCACATCGCCATATCCCAGATCATCCGCAAGAATGATTACCACATTTGGCCGGACTTCGCTGGCCAAGGCTGGCTGGCAAAAAAGGCAGAACCCAAGAACAGCCAGGATAATTCTCAAATGATCTCTCCGCGATGGCCCAATCAAAAAGCCTTTAAAACATGCAAACCGAATACCTAGAATGCCCCAGTCTTTACCCAGAATAACAACTAAACCAATAATTCTGAAATTCTTCATCGAATTTTTTGCCTTTTGAACCTTTGTGACCTAAGGTTCTAAAACTTCCAATCCAATCTGAACCTTCAACACAGTAAACCAAGGGTGGATTATGTATCTATCAGACTTGCAAGCTCGTAGAAATTTTCTGGGGACTTCAGCAGCAACTGCTCTCGGAATTGCTTCCACAAGACAGGCAACGGCCCAGACCACCTCCACCATAAGAATGCCCATAGCTCCCCGAAGGCAGTGGGATCAAAAAAACGGCTATTGTGGGGAATGTTGTGTCCAGCAGGCGGCGCTTTTTTTTGGCACCTATGTTTCCCAATATGTCTGTAGGGCCATTATTAACAGTAACCAACTAAGCCAGTTGCTGGTTGCTGTGAATGCACAAAAAGTTTTATCGGCATTAAAACTTACATCCACCGAATTCAATTACAATGGGTATGCTTCGCCGCAATTTCCAACCTATTTCGGCTGGGTAAAACAACATCTTAAAGCCCTGCATCCTGTGCTTATCACGGCATTTGTCAAAGGGTTAAGCGATCCAGATTACGACCATATCATGCTGGCAACGGGAGTCACCTCTTCAAACTTCACAACTTATAATTCCACCGACCAGCTTTACTTCAACGATTGCTTCAGCAGTCAGGTCTCCATTCGTACTGCATCCACCCTTAACGACATTCGATCCATGCTGGTCAACGGAACCAAATATTCCTTCTGCATCCCAACAAAAATTTGCTATGGCTGCGCGGTGCTCGGCATTCAGGATACTTCTGGTAAGGCGCTGCCTGTTAGTATTACACTTGGCACCTGGACGGAACCAAATGTCATCGCAGGGGTGGCACCATCCTCTTTAAGCGCTTCTGTAAGTGTCAGTGGCCTGACTCCAGGTAAAGCCTATTCCCTGTTCAGATATAACGATTACCGAACTGTTCCAACAAGCAATTACACTGGCAGCCGTTACTCTACCGTCAAAAATTTTGTTGCCAGCAGCAGCAGCGCCAGCTTTTCCGAAAGCATCATCTCTAATGGAGCGGCAATATTTCGCTGTGTTCCCACGGGAAGTTAAATCCAAACTTGTATTCCAGTTTCTTCCCTAGCCCTGGGGAAGTTTCGGTTTTTGAACAATCCCATCTTTGGAAATGGGATACTGGGCCTTTTGGGCTTCCATCTTGCTGATCAAACCCTGCATCATGCGCTGAAGGTGGGCCGGTTCCGATTTGGACAAATTATTTTGCTCGAAGGGATCCCTTCCCAGATGAAAAAGCTGATAGTGCGAATTTTCTGAAACCTCCGTGGGAAAGTAGTGATACACCACCTTCCATTCCCCGGAACGAAACACCGTGAAGTAATCGGTACGATGTGGCGCATGAGGGTAATGCATCAGAAAATCCTCATTTCGAGAATCATCCCGAGCCCCAGTAAGCAACTTGTCCAAAGGTAAACCATCCACCACATGGCCTGCGGGAATTTCCTTGCCCGTCATCTTCAGAATCGTGGGGAAAAGATCATAAACAGCAGCCTGCTGGCTTTGGATGGCACCCCGCGCGGTGGAAAGCTTCTTTTGATTTGGGTTTTCGGGGTTGGGCTTCGCCCAGGCAGCAATAAAAGGCACCCGCATGCCACCCTCGTAGTGCGAACCCTTTCGGCCACGCAACGGCGCCGCACAGGCAATCTCATGCTGGTGGCCATGTGGCGCATCCGAGCCATTGTCCCCCAGGAAGAAGATCAGCGTGTTTTCCGCTACGCCCAACTTTTCAAGCTGATCCAGCAGATCACCCAGCGATTTATCCATGCCCTCCACCAGGGTGGCAAAGGCCTGCGCATTGGGATTCTTGCCAGAGGCCTTGTAATTCCCCGCAAACCGCGGATCCGAGTTGAAAGGCGCATGCACGGCATAATGGGCCAGGTAAAGGAAGAAAGGCTTGTTCTCCTGTACCGCCGCAGCAACATGGTGGTTGGCTTCAAGGGTAAGGGCATCCGTCAGGAAAGTTTCGGTGCCGTGGTATTTCTCAAGATGGGGCACCGCATGGGAGGCCTTTTTGCCCTTATTATCATCTCCATTGCCGTAATTTTGCCTGCCATAATAACTGGCCGGCGCACCAATCGATGCCCCTGCCACATTCACTTCAAAGCCAATATTTTTGGGGTCGGCACCCTCAAAGGACCTGGGGCCGAAATGTCCCTTACCAACATGAATCGTGCGGTAGCCATTTTCACGCATCAAAGCTGGCAATGTAACATCCCCCTTTTTCAGCCCCTTCCAGTTCCAATCCCTGGGCCCGTTCGGACCTACATTGTTGCTATCCGGATTGATCCAGTTAGTGGTATGGTGCCTGGCCGCGTTCTGGCCGGACATGATGGAAATGCGCGTAGGGGAACACACACTCATGGCGCAAAAGTTATTGAAGCGGATGCCCCGTGATGCCAGCTTTTCCATGTTCGGGGTGCGGTAATATTCGTTCAGCGGATAGCGCTTCGCATTTCCCTGCGCATCGGTAAGAAATGGCACTGAGGTATCCATAACCCCCATGTCATCCACCAGAAAAATAACCACATTTGGCTTAGCCTCGGCGGCATGAACCATGCCAGACATCACCAGCACCGTAAAAACACCAAGCCACCTGAATATGCTTTTTGTCATGGAACATAACCTTTTATATGATTGCTTTTTATCGTCTCTATTTTTGCACCAAAGGCCCTTTGCAACCATAAATATTAACACCCTTAAGCCGCAGAGTTTCATGGAATACACCCATCAGATGGAATTTGATCTTTGGGAAAGCCAACTCTTTTGCCAAAGCCGCTGAACTGACTTGCCCGAAGAATAAAGCCAAGTTACACTCTAATAGTAAAGTTTACTGTTAAGAACACCCGCCTTTCCACCCGCCGAAAAGATACCTAGCCAAGCCAGGGAAAAGAGACCGGTACCTTATGCTGAAGCTGTTTGGCCCGAAATCCAAAATGTGTGATGGCGTAAGCCGCAGGGAATTCATGCGCATAGGTGGCATTGGCCTAGGTGGACTTAGCTTGCCGGCATTACTGCGCGCCCGGGAAGAAAAAATTCTGCAGCCCAAGGCACGCGCCAAGTCTATCATTCTTTTATTCAACACGGGTGGCATTCCCCACCACGAAACTTGGGATCCAAAACCAGATGCCCCCAAAGAAATCCGCGGGGCTTTCGGTGCCATTCCTTCGCGCACTCCGGGATTGATGGTTGGCGAACTGATGCCCAAGACCGCACAGCTTACCGAAAAAATCGCTGTCATTCGCACCATGGTTACCGGCGATAATTCACATTCCACCAGTGGCTACCAAATGCTGACCGGAGTTCCCCATATTCCGCTAAGCAAGGAAAACGCCGGGCCGGGCAAACCAAACGACTGGCCTTCCTTCAATGCGATGGTGAAGGCGCTTCGCCCCTCGGGCTCTGGACTGCCCAGCTCTATTATGCTTCCCCGCAAGCTGGCTAACTTTGATGGCCTGTACCCCTGGCCCGGGACGGATGCCGGCCTTCTCGGGCACAAGCATGACCCCTGGCTGATGGTTTGCGACCCTTCCGAACCAAATTTTACTGCGCCGGGCTGCGAGGTTCCCACCGACCTTCCTCCCATGCGTATTGACCAACGCCGTTCGCTTCTTTCCCAGATGGAAAGCCACCTGGGGAAAATCACGCAATCCGGCAGCCATGATTACTACCGCCAACAAGCGCTGGAATTGATCTCCGGTCAGAAAGCCCGTGAAAGTTTCAACTTGGAACAAGAATCCACACGCATTCGGGATCGTTACGGCAGAACCAAGTATGGCCAGAGTGTGTTGCTGGCACGCAGGTTGGTGGAATCTGGCGTTTCTTTGGTTCAAGTAAATTGGATTTCGCAGGATAAAAAGCTTCCCAACGGCGGTGGCTGGGATACCCACGAAAAGCACAACGAAAGCCTTAAGGGCTGGCTGATGCCTTCCATGGATCAAACCTATTCAGCCCTGATCGAAGATCTGGCACAGCGCGGTATGCTGGATGAAACGCTGGTTTGCTGGGTGGCAGAATTCGGTCATACCCCGCGCTTTAATGCCCGCGCAGGTCGGGATCACTGGGGCAAGGTCTTCTCCATTGCGCTTGCTGGTGGTGGAATTCGTGGTGGAGTTGTTTATGGGAAAACGGACGGTAGCGCCGCGGAACCCAAGGGCGATGTGGTAACACCGGCAGATTATCTTGCCACCCTGTTTCACTGCCTGGGTTACAACCCGGACACAATCGTACATGATGTGGAAAACCGACCTCTGCCTATTTCCCGCGGCCGTGTCTTGGAATCCATCCTTGTGTGATTTTAAAAATAACCAGCAAGCCGAGGCATGAACTAGGCATTTTTATCGGTTACCTCGTTAAAAGCCATCTACCCCAACTCTTTGCCGGATTACTTCCCGGACTTCTTCTTCGCCTTGCCGGCATCACTGGGCTGGGTGGCTTTTTTCCAATGCACGGCAACGTCGTTTTTCTGGGGTTCACCCGGGGTGCTGCGACCTTCCGCGATGTACTTTTCCAATAGCGAAGTCAGCTTGCCCACCACTTCCGGATGCTTGTCCTGAAGATTGGTTCTCTCGTTCACATCACGGGAAAGGTCAAATAATTGCAGGGCGGGCAGATCCATCTTGGCATTGCCAGGCTTTGGTTCACTCCAACCACCGGAATCCCTGCACAGGGCAAGCTTCCAATTACCCTGGCGAATCGCAAAAGAACCATTGATGGAATGATGCACAACCGCCTCGCGCAGTGGTGAATTGTCCTGCCCTGCCAGGGCGGCAAGGAAGCTGACACTATCTTCCCCGGCGTTGGCAGGAAGTTTCACACCCAGAATGTCGGCGCTGGTGGCCATCAGGTCAGTCAGGCATAAAAGCTGATTGGATTTGGAACCCGCCTTAACCTTTGAAGGCCAGCGCACAATAAACGGAATGCGATGTCCACCATCAAAGATATCCGCCTTGTGTCCCCGAAATTCAAAGCTGGGGTTGTGTCCCTTGGAAAGTAGCGAGGGTAAATCCGCCTGGGGCGAACAGCCATTGTCACTTGTCAAAACCACCAGCGTGTTGCCAGCAATCCCCTGTCGATCCAGCTCTGCCAAAATCAATCCAAGACTGTGATCCGTCTGCATGACAAAGTCGGCGTAATAGTTGAGGTTGCTTTTACCCTGCCATTCCTTGGTGGGGGCAACAGGTGTGTGCGGAGAAGCCAGGGGCAAATACAGGAAGAACGGTTTGCCTTTCTGCGCATCTGGCGCCCTGCCTTTGATGTAATCGATGGCGCGGGTGGTCAGTGTGGGCAACACATCCTCCACTTCAAAATCCGGTGCAGCGGGGCCCTTGCGGCACTTGCCTTGTTCCCTTCCCAAAAACAAGGGGAACTCTTTTTCCACCGTTGGCAGCTTGGTGACACGATCGTTCTCTATAAAGGTGTAAGGCACCATATCCAGCGAGGCACTGATACCAAAGTAATAATCAAAGCCAACGCTGTTGGGCCCATTTTTAATGGGCTTGGAATAATCCACATTGTTGACCTGGCTAGCGGGCTCGATATTTAATTCGGTCACCTGCCGGCCTTCCTTAAGAGCCCAATCCATACCCAGGTGCCATTTGCCAATGCAGGCGGTGAGGTAGCCCTGGTTTTTCAGCAACTGTGCCACGGTAAGTCTGCCGGGTTCTATCAGCCTGGGGCTAAGGCCACCAAGTACGCCGCTTTGCAGCTTGGTGCGCCAGTTGTAGCGGCCGGTCATAATGCCGTAGCGTGTAGGTGTGCAAACCGAGGAACTGGAATGCACATCGGTAAAGATCATTCCCTTGCTGGCAAGGGCATCCATGTGCGGGGTGGCGATCTTGCCCTGCGGGTTCAGGCATTTCACATCGCCATAACCAAGATCATCGCACAGCACATAGATAATGTTGGGCGCGCCATTTGGTGCTGCGCCAATTTGGGTGAAACTTGCAAGGAAACCGAAACACGCCAGCAATAACCTGTTCATGTTCAACCCCATGATGATGCTCCATCAGATCAGCGTGAACCCTTGTCATTCTTTTTGGGTGCCAGAGGCTTGCTGATCAGCATTTGCAACCTGGAGCGCGGACTAGTAAGCTTGCCAGCCAGAATGTCTTCCTCGGTGAACCGTGCCAAGAGCACCTCGCCATCGGTGGCGCGATTGCGATCGTAGGAAATGTAAATGGTACCGTTGGGTGCCTGAAAACCATCGGGGTAGGAAACGCCCTTGCGATCATCCAGAATCAGGCCACCCTTCCAGGTTTTGCCCTCATCCTCGGAAAGCCAGGCGGAAAGTTTTACCCTGCCCTGATGCGAATCGATGGCATCTCCATGCTTGACCATCAGAATACGGCCCGAGGCCAGTCTGCGCACATGAAACCTTGCGTTGGGCTGGCGAATACCGGGTGGTTCGCTTGGCGTGGCCCAGGTTTTCCCTCCATCGGTCGAGGTGGTCTGCATGATGCCCTTCGCCGTGCGAGCCAACATCCAAAGCGAACCATCCTTGCGTTCCACAATCATGTGTTCGTGCCAGTCCGGGTTGGGAAATACCGCTGCACCCCTGCGCTGCCAGGTGGTTCCCTTGTCGGTGGAGACAAACACATTCGCACCCCGCAGCGGGTCCAATTCCTTGTGCAAACCCTTGAAGGGGCCAAAGCCCTCGCGTTGATCCAGGGAAATGGGCAGCATCCATTCACCCGTGGAAAGCACCGTGGGTTTGTTCAGGGTGACACCATGCCAGATGCGCCTGGGAACTGACCACTCGGGCTTTTCCGCATCGGGGTTTTCACAAATGCTGGCCCAGACACCCGCCCTGCCATCAAACATATCCATCGATTGATCAAAGATAAGCCACAGCCTGCCGGTGGGATCAGTCCAAAGGTTGCCCACTAGAACACTGCGATCCACGGGAAGATCCTTGGAATGGGAATCCACCACCAGCCTGGGCTTGGACCAGGTGGCGCCATCATCATCACTGGTGGCCAGCACAAAAAAAGCCTTGGGGCTGTCACCACCCGCAACCCAGCAGGCCCAAAGCCTGCCTTTCGGCGTTCTCTCGATGCCAATCGTCATGCCGTAATCCAGCTTGTCGTAGTCGTATTTCGGCAGGGGAGAGGTATTCATTACGGGAGGAACAAGGGCGAGGTCGGATATGCGCCGTTTTTCCTCAAGCGACATTCTGGCTAATGCTCCCTCGGGTTTTTCCGATGCAACCAGTATGCCTACGCACATCATGCAGGCGAAGGTAGCACTAACTTTCTTCATAATTGCCATTTCCAAATATTATGATGGAACAAAACTAGCGAACCTACTTTTTCGGAAGGTACCCCAGCGAGACCAGGAAAGCATCTGCCTGTGCCAGGGTTTCCTGCATTTTCTTGGTGTTGAAGAAACCATGGCCTTCACCTTCGTAGCCTATCAGGTCGCATCGGTTACCCGCTTTCTTCATCAGGTCGGCAAATTTTTCCGCGGAAGCGTAAGGTACCGTGCTATCGGCCTTACCATGAAAGATGATCGTGGGTGGGGTACCTTTTTTCACATGATGCGCAGGCGAAATTTCTTCCGGCTTGCAACCAAACCTTTCGGGATTGGACTTGGAAATGAACCCCTCCAAGTTGACATCGGGTATGGATGCCAGCACCAGGGCTGGGTTGAACAAAACCAAAGCATTGGGAATGCTGGAAATTTTAAGATCCTGTCCGGTGGCTTCCAAGCCAGGCAATGTCGCCGTCGCAGCCGCCAAATGGCCACCCGCCGAACCACCACCCGCGGCAATCTTTTCCGGGTCGATACCCAGCTTGCCCGCATTGGCGCGAATCCAACGCACACACGCCTTGGCATCGCCCACGCATTCCACAGGCTTCACCATGTTCCTGCTGGATACCCGATAATCCGCCACCATGGCAACCATGCCGCGTTCCGCCAGATGCTGGCACTGGGGCACAAACTGCATGGGAGACCCACTGGTCCATCCACCGCCAAAGAAAAAGACAATCGCGGGAAGGGGCTTGGTTCCCTTGTTTTTTGGCTCGAAGATCCAGACTTTCAGTTCGGTATCGCCCACTTTGCGGTAAGTTTCAACACGGGCGCCCTCAATCACCGGGGGATAGGTTTTGGTGGCCGCTTTCTTCTGGGCGGAACTTTCGTTGACCGAAAGTAACCCTCCCGCCAAAATCCCCGCGGCAAAGATCATTCTTAATAGCTTGATCATTCTGTTTCCCTTATGGACTTTTGAACCTGGAATTCCTGAACCATCAGGGCTTTTGCCAGGGAATGGAACCACCACGCTGAATGTGATTTCGCAGCAAGGTGGAAAGCTCATTAAAAACCTTCGGTGCCTTGCTGGCGAGATTATTCTTTTCCTGCGGATCGGATTTTAGGTTGTAAAGCTCCAGCGCACTGAAGGGATCATTCTGCATGATTTTCCATTCACCACGGATCAGGGCTTCGTAAGTTTTCCCGCCGTAGGCTTTGCCACCTTCCCTGCGCGTGAAATAGAGTTCCCTTGGTGTATTCATGGTTCCACCCTTCAGGATGGGGACTAGGCTAACGGCATCCAACTTGCGGGTGGGTGAACCCCCGGCTAGCTCGACAAACGTGGGGAACAGATCGAAATTCAGACCCGCGTAATCGCTCTTTGAACCTGGCTTGACCAGCGCAGGCCATCGCACCATAAAGGGAATTCGCAAGCCGCCATCATAATGATCCTGTTTGCCACCACGCCAAGGCTCATTATTCTGACCATGCGGAATCGAGCCGCCATTATCCGCGCTGAAAACCACCAAGGTGTTCTGGTCCAACCCTGTTTCCTTCAGCACCTGTAACACGCTGCCTATGCGATCGTCGAGGTGTTCCACAAATGCCACATTGGTGGCGCGCTTTTCATTCAGATGTGGTTCCCTTGATCTGACCCGTTCCAACCATGGAGCCGGGGGCTCGATGGGAAAGTGTGGCGCATTATAAGCAAGGTAAAGAAAGAAGGGTTTCTCAGGGGCCTTGGAACGCTCGCGCAGATAATCCGATGCCCAGGCAGTAAATAAATCGGTCGCATGACCTTCAGCGCGAATTTCCTCACGGTTTCGGCGCAAGTAGTTATTGCCATGGCGCAGATGCTGGGTGTAACTATCCATCATGTCACCCAAAAATCCATGGAAGAAATCAAAACCACGGTCATTGGGAATATTGGGCGATTCCAAGCCAAGATGCCACTTGCCAACGATGCCGGTATGGTAGCCCGACTTTTTTAATTCATCTGCCAGGGTGGGAACCTTGGGATCGAAATAACCCCATGAATCTTCCGCCTTGGTGCGGATCACCCCTGGAACACCCACACGATCGGGATACAAACCGGTAAGCAACGCTGCGCGGGATGGCGAACAAACCGTGCAATTGGAGCGCATGGTGGTGAAAACCATGCCTTCCGCGCCAATGCGATCAATATTTGGAGTGCGCACATCGGAGGCATGGTAGGTGGAAACATCGCCATACCCGTGATCGTCGGTAAAAATGATCAGGAAATTCGGCCGGGCCTTTTTCACCTCGGCACCCTCCACCATCCCTAGAGGAATGAAAAGAAGAGGAAGAACCAAAGCTGCCACATTTTTCATCATGATAAACGGCCCTTCAACCAACCAACTCGTCTGGTTCTTCCAACACCTGTTTTAATAATGTCTCAAGTCCAATTTCATGAGCTAGTTTCGTGATCGCCCTTTTTTCTTCATCACTTCCAAAACGGAAAATTATTCGAAGATCCTTGCGGTTTTTATGGCTACCCCTGCTTATCCAAATAAGCTTGGAAGCAGCAGCATCTATTTTCGAAGCAACAGGTAAATTAATACCCTGAAACACTTCCACCCATACAGAACGACTCAATTCACCCTGGATAAGTTCCCGCGGATATATGTCAAGTTTTAGCGTTTCAATCTTGTCTAAAAGCTGAAACATACTCTTTTCATGAATTGCCGCGCGAACCTGACTGGGATGATACAAAAAATCGGAGGTTTCCAATCTTGCTAGGAATGGTTCCAAAACCGGCTTTATCGCCTGATTATCGATCACAAGATCGATATCCTGCGTCATGCGGGGCTCTCCATAGACCATGGAAGTAAACCCACCTGTCAAATGAAACCGTATGGAATGAGGGTTCAAAAGTGTTATGAACTTGCCAAGCGTATTCTTAAAGGCATCAACAGGAAACATTTGCAAGTTCCCTGTCAATCCATGCTGCCACCATCACATCTGAAGCATAAACCCGCCTGGCAACTTCCAACCTTAGTCGCTGTGGTGAAATGTCGCCCAGTTTCGTATGCAACTGACGGGCCATAATTTCTCTGGACCATTTGCACATGGCAATTGAACGCTGTACACGCTCTTGCGGGGTAAAGGAATTCATGCTGGATTGATAAAGGCTTTCAATCATTCTGATATTATCTATGCCAGTGGTAAATCCTACAAGTAAAACACAAAAAAAGCCTTTCTTTCTCACATTCGCAGACTTAAAGACTGATGGCTTGCTGGCCGGCTTGCGCCTTTTCCATAGGTACCAACCCCTTGATGGTTTTGGCATCCGGCCTGTCTTTGCCCACTTTGACAGCAAAAGTTCCATCGCTGTAAACCCGGGGTTGAAATTTGTTCCCCTGGGAACGAACCGTGTAAAGAACCTGACCGGTTTTTTCCTCGATCACCTGAACCACGGCATCAGTGCCCTTTTCAAACACAAGCTCCGGCAGCCAGCCTTTCACCTTGCGGCCATCGTTGGCATCCATGGCGATAGTGATCGGCCAACCCGCAAACTGTTGATTGGCGCCTTTTTTTGCATCGGAAAAACGTGGCCAGCACTCGAAGGTGATGGTGCGCTTTTTCTTATCAAACCGTACCAGGCCGTAACCGTCCGCCCGCTTTTTCTCATTGCTGATATCCTCGGGGTTGGCGTATGCCAGCATGGAAATTCTGTTGCCCAGTCCATCCTTGAAATCACCAGTCCATGGCAGGGGACTTCCCTTCACGGGGTTGGGGCCTGGCTTTTCATCCAACGGATGCCACCAACGGCCATAAATGGTATTTACAAGGGCGGGGCTGGTAAAGCCATAAGGGCCATCCCCAAAATCTTGAATGCCATGTTTCACCACCACGGCCAGATGCTGGTCGCCGCACAAATGCACCGCCCATGCCCGGCGGATGATCTCCAATGCGTGGTTGCGGGGCGTCTGGGGCCAGCCGTTGCAATCCAAGTCTGCCAGCAACCTTTCATTTCTTCCGCCATGCATGTGTACCGCTCCGCAAAACGCGGTTTGTGACAACACCGCCTTCATGCCGGCGCCTGTCCAATCCTCGGTCCAGTTTTGCAGGAATTTCTCCTGCCTTTCACCCAGCAACTGCAAACCGGGCAGATCAATCGTCTTGGGATCATAGCTCGGATCGTTAATATGATCGGGGCGCGGACCCATTTTCGGTATCTTACCCGCGGGGCCTGTCTTGAATTTCCGATCCTCAAGAATGGCGAAGTCCACACCACCCAAGGTCATGCTGGTGAAATAAACCCCTATGCCCCGATCCACCGGCGCCGGGTCCACGCAATCAGGCAAATGCCAGGATTGCTGGCGCTGCACCTGATTCACATATTCCACGGGGTAACGATAGCCCCCGTCGGCATCCCCGGGAATGGTCGACTTTTTGCCGTTTTCTCCCCAGACATTTCCATGGCCAACATCATGGTCATCTGGAATGCAAATGGTCGGCCTGTCTCGGATGATATCACGAAATTGCAAGCCAAACTCAATCCAGCCTGCGGTATGTTCAGTATGGCGGTAGGTTTGATCACCACCAAAAAAAAGCAGATCCGGGTTTTGGAACTTGAGGTTCTCAATAATCTCGGGTCTGGCGCCGATGGTGCGACTGGAATTGCAAGACATGTTGGCAACAACAATCTCCTGCTTGTCGATGGGATCCTTGCGAATCAATCCCTCGAAGGTTGCTTTATCGCCATGGCAAACCCGATAGGCAGCATCCCGGGTATTATCCCATTTTTCGACTCGAAAATGCGCATCCCAACCGGGGTAAAAAACTTCCGCCCTGGCAACTTCCTGCCACTTTCCCTCCTGAAGTATTTCCAGGCGAACCGCACGATCCTCGTCTGGTTTCAGGGGAAACAACTGAGCAGAAAGTTTCAACACGCCCCGATGATGGGTATACAACGCAAAGGCGATCACCTTTTCCCTGGCAACATCCATGGAGGGCGCTGGCGTGCCACCTCCCTTCCCCTTGGCCTTGGTTTGATTTTTCGGGGCATCCAACTGAGCCCACCATTTGCCCGTGGTCAGAGATTCAAGGTTGGGAAATTCCGTTCCAAAGGGCTTGGCAGGTTGCTGACCAACTGTTGCTCCCCCCAATATGGGAAGGCTTGCCAGTGTGACAGCCGAAGCCTTAAGGGCAGACCTGCGATTGATTTTTTTCATGTTTTCATCCGAAATAGCAAATCATTTGGCGAATACACCCGTTCAGGATACCTTTTGAAAATCTGCCATGCAGCAAGTAATTTGGCTGACAACCACATCTTTAAAAGTTTTGCGTTATAATTCAGGGCGTCTTTAATCCATTTGCAGCGAGGAAATTACTTTTTCATGAAGCGTATCTTCGGAATTCTCTTCATCATGGTGGGATTGATTATAGCTTTCCTGGCATTGAGTTTACTTTTGACAGCTTTTATCATGCCCGGAAACGCCATGGGCGAATTCATTGTTTTCTCCATAGCTGTCGGAGCTATCTCAGGTATTTTCATAGTATTGGGCATCCGTATATTGGGCATCCGTCTGATCAAGCCCTCCGGTACCGAAACCAATCCCATTCCACCGAATGCGTTCGGATCTTTTCTTCCCAATGTCGAGGAAGAAAGAACCATCGAAAATGAAATCTTCACCGTGCATTATCAACCCCCGCAAAAAAAGGGAAAACACACCAAGCCTTCGTGCCTGGCCATCAAGGTTTCATCTGTCTGTTTTACTTCCATCCAATTCAGCAAGAAAAACTGGGCTGATCGTTTGGGCAAACGCCTGGGCATTGCCTGCGAGGTGCAAACGGGTGATCAGGAATTTGATGATGCTGTTTACACAAGGGAAACGAACCCGGCATACTGCGGCAATTTCCTTTCCAATGCAGAGGTTCGTGGAGCCATTTTGGCGGTTCTGCTTTCCGGATATCAGAAAATTGAAATCAAGGAAGATTCAATCCACGCGACTTGGAACGGTTTTGATCCCTTAAAGGATGGTTCGGAAAACATTGCGGAGCTTACCGCCAGAGCGCTTCTCATTTTGCGCGGCAACCTCGCCATACCTGACATGGAAATAACCCAGTCCAGTCAGCCAAATAGCATGCCATGGAAAGTGTTCTTGTGGGGCTTCGCCATTCTTTGGGCCGCTACGGGTATCGCCATCTTTTTTTACAAGCCTGTTTATCCCTCCGAGTTATTTCGCCTGGCCCTGGCCACATTTTTTTTAACCTACCCTGGTTTTGCGGTAATTGCCGCCATGCTGCTGAAGGGCAAATCCAACTCGCATGATTCCTGGTTTGACCTGATATCCTTCGGGTTTATACTTTTTATTTCTGGCAGCTTTGGAATAATGGCAGGCGCAAACGCCCTGCTGGATAAAAGTATTCCCACCAAACGAATCCTGAAAGTGATCGGAACCAGAACCTCGGAAGGAGGCAAAAACAAGACAAAGAAACACTTCGTTCAGGTAAACTCCTTCAAGTACCCCGGAGAAATATTGGAATTCCCTGTCGAAGCCGCCTGGTTCCATCAAATCCTTGCCCATCGTTCCAAGATTCATCTTCTTTCCGGCAAGGGATACTTTGACATGGAATGGGAAATCTCCGTGGATATTGAGCCGTAATGAACAAAAATCCTTTGCAAAAACCTAATCAAGTTTCAAAATATTCTCTGATATGCAATGAAGGAACTAAACCATGCGCTCCATACTTTCAAAATTGATTCCGGGGATTCTTGTTTTTGGTGGGTTTATTGCGACCACGGAGGAAAAATCTTTCTCGGCTGACACCAAAAATGGCAAGGCCAACGATGGTGTTGTGAATAACTGGGATAAACCAAAAAACTTTGCCTCAGGAAAAATAAACAGTTATTGGATCTGGTTTGATGATGGAGAATGGCATTTTCGCACCACTGGAGGCGGAAAAGGTGCCCATCATTTTGCGGGTGAAATCGAAGTGATTGGCGGCCAATTCAATCAAATCAAAGGCTTGAAAGGCGAGAAGGGTGGTAAACTGGAAGACAAGTTTGCCTTCAATGGCAAGAAAACAAGCATCAAGTTCAATTTCAAAACCGATGAGGGTGTGGATGGCATCGATTTCACGGTGAACAACGCCGCGGACAAATTAAAATTCAACCTGTCGATGGACGGAAAATCCATTCCAGGAAACATTCGTATTGGCAAGGATGGCGACCACCCGCCTGATGGAACTTTTACTACCTCCGCACATCCCAAGGATCGACCCAACACCCCCAACAAGAAAAAAGACAAAGATAAAGACAAGAAAAAAGATAACGACAAAAAGAAAAATTAGAATTAGCCGAACTTTCAACTAAATGGCTTGCAACGGCAAGCTGCTGTTTTTACTTCTTTTGTTTTCCCTTGGCCTTGGGTGGGAATTTGCCTTCCTCATCCAACTGTTGTGGTAATGGCAGGTAGTCAAAATCCAAAATCATCTTTTCCACCAGCGCGGCACGAAGTTTCTTTTCCTCCCGCGCCACCTGCGGCTTGCCACTGAGATTGTTCAATTCCGAGGGATCCGCTTCCAAATCATAGAACTCATACACCGGCCGTGGAGTTGAAAAATAAGTGGCCCTCAGTCCTGCAGACAACCTACCAGCGGAATTTGCCTCCTGAATTTCCCGCCAGGCCCTTCCACCCGCGGAATCCACCGGTGAATATGGAATCCACGGAGTGCAGTTATAAATGAACTTGTAACGGTCACTGCGAATTGCACGGGAAAGATCATAACCCGCATTGGTCATATTCACAGTGACGGGCGCGGAACCATGAGGCCCACGCTCTACAAAAAGATATTTGCGCGGTGTGAAATTTTCGCCCTTTAAAAGTGGCAAAAAGCTGACGCCACTCATTTTGGAACCCTTGGAGACGCCGGCAGCCGCTAGCAAAGTGGGGGCCAGGTCTTCACCACTGATCAGGTTTTTGGAATCACCACCCGCCTTGACCACCCCGGGCCAGCGAACCAGAAAAGGCACATTTGATCCCGGATCATACAAGGAACCCTTGCCATGCGGCAGAGCGGCTCCATTATCGCCACAAAAAACAATCAGCGTGTTATCCAGCAAGCTGCGCTTTTTCAAAACCTCAAGAAGACCTGCCACGGTCTGGTCAACGCGATTCACCTCGGCACAATAATCGGCCAACTGCTCGCGCATACCGGGAAGATCGGGCCAGTGGGGCGGAAGTTGCAAGCTGGCAGGGTCCGGCCTGAAACTGGCGGGCGCATTCCAAGGATGATGAGGGTCACTAAAATTAGCCCACATGAAAAATGGTTTGCCTGGCGGGCGCTTATCCAGAAACTGGGCAAGCTGGTTGGCCACCTCGTTGTCGGCGCAGGTGTTCAGAAAATCAACCCGGTCTGCAAAAGTTTTCAATTGATGCTTTTGGAAAACCTCTGCCGCCACTGGGCCGCCTTTGGTGGCACCATCCAAATGAAAACTGCGCCCGCAGACACCCGTGTGATAACCGCCATGCTGGCGTAACAATTCCGGCAGGGTTATCTCATCCTTGGGCAAGGGTGCCGAGAACCTGGTCATGCGCGTTGCCACCGCCGAGCGACCCGTCATAAGCGTGGCGCGTGATGGAACGCATTGAGGCGCCCCGGTAAAGAAACGATGAAACTTCATGCCTTCCGCTGCCAGGCGATCCAGCGTGGGAGTTTTCACATTTGGGGAACCATAGGTGCTTAGGAATGGATAGCTATGGTCATCACTAAGCATGAATAGGATGTTGGGTTTGGGATTTTCCGCAAATGCCTGGCTGGCTTCCAGCACAACCCACTGAAACAGAAAAACAAATGCCAGCCATCGTGCCATGTAAGCCATGTTGAACCCCGAAGTGTGATGAAAACCATGGATTGAATCAGGCTAATATATCCCTTACCACTTTGCCATGAACATCGGTCAGGCGATAATCCCTGCCCTGAAAGCGATAGGTAAGCCTGGTATGGTCAATACCCAAAAGATGAAGCGCCGTGGCGTTCAGGTCATGAATATGCACCGGGTCCTTGACGATGTTGTAGCTGAAATCGTCTGTTTCTCCATGGACATGGCCACCCTTGATGCCGGCACCCGCCATCCAGATGCTGTAGCAACGGGGGTGGTTTTAATTAAGCTATGACCTCGGCAAAACTTTAGTTCCCTCATTATCTTCTATAGAGCCTAGTTCGGCAACTTGCATGAGAGGTAGAAAATCTTTGAGCTTTCGCAGCGACGAATGAATCTTCTTAAAGTGCTTGCGCTAGATAAAGGATTTCGGGTCGAAGAGGTCCATCCATGACAGTCTACCTTGCATGAAGAGAAAGATGACGCGCTTCCCCTTTGGCATCATGCGGGAATGCGCGCAGCAGGCGGATTTGAGACCACGCTGGAAATGTCGTGCAAGGCGAGCGCTCCGAAGCCGCAGCGCCGGAGCATTTGGCAGCGGGTGCGCGTATTCATATTTTAGTGAAATCAGTTGGTGGCTTTGGTGGCCATCGCTTCCACCTCGCTGATCTTGAAGCGCACGCTGACGATGGAGCAGCCGACGTCTTCCTTGCGGTAGTTCGCATACGTAGTGGCGACGATGGTGCCGTCGGGCAGCAAGTGAAGGCCGGGGTAAAAGCCGTCTTTGAAGGTCTTGAGCAAACTAATTCTGTACTGGCCGGGCATGCCTTGCTTGATGTCGTCGTAGGTGCCGACCCAGGCGATGAAGCCGGCTTTGTCCTTCGATTGCGGCGAGGCGTTGCGGAAGACGATTACGAGACGGCCATCGGGCAAACGAATGCCGTGATGGCGATCGCCGGTGAGACCCCAAGGCGCGTCCACGGCCTTACTCCATGTCTTACCCTCGTCGCGGCTGAACATGACGAGACTCGTGCCGCTGCGGCGATTTTCGCGCATGAGGCAGCAGAGTTCGTCGCCATCAGGTGAACGGAAGACATAAGGTTCGCAGGGATGTTTCCCATCGAGCTTCGTGCCGTCGCAGGCGATTGTGGGCGGCGACCAGTTGAAGCCGCCGTCAACGGTGATGGATTGCAGCACTTGCAGCATGCCTTCCTCGCCGCTACCGCGATGGAACATGCCGAGATACGAGCCGTCCTTCAGCCGCACGATGCTCGAAAAGGTCATGATATTGCGAAATGGATCGTCCTTGGTAATGCGTCCGCCGAGAGGCGGCAGCTCATGCCATGTCTTGCCGTCGTCCTCGCTCACGATGCGCGGCATGTAGCCTTCTTTACGGCCTTCGATGGGTTTGGGGTTCTCCTTGGCGGTCAAGGTGCGTGCGGCAAAGACCCACAGCCGCTCTTTGCCCTGCGGATCGGTGATGCGATAGATGCTGGGGCAGTTCTTGAAGTTGACGTAGTTCGGCGGCAGCGCGCCGTCCATGCGCGTCCACGTCAACCCCGCGTCCTCGCTGCGAGCGATTGGTCCCGCATGTCCGCCGTGGCCGATGTTCCAGACGCAAAACATCGTCTTGTTGTCCGCCAGCATCGCCGTCGTCGGATGCGCGTGATACTCGCCCGGTTTCGGGGAACCGCGTGCGATGACGATCTGGCGCTGAGTGTCCCCGGAGAGATCGATGTGCCTCAACGCCTCGCGGTGTTGCTGCCAAAGCGCCTTCTTTTCCGCAGGCGCAGATTCCCACGCGCGGTTCGCAGCCTTGGTGGCGTTCGCGACTTCGGGCTTGGCTTGGGCGAAGACAGTCGGCGGCAAGAAAAGAAGGAGGGCGAGAAGTGTTACGATGAAGTTCATGGCTATTTAACTCCCTCAAGTGATGCCTTGAGCGCTGCGAACCAAGCCGTGGCCATCTTGTCCATGCCGGTTTGATTGGGATGGACGCCATCCGGCAGCAGATCATCCGTCGTAATGGCGGCGTGCATGTCAACCAGCGTGATGCGTTTGCCAGCGGCCTTTTGCGCGGCGACGATGGCGGGCAGCGAGGCGTTGTAGGCATCCACTTTTTCGCAGCCTGCGCGAGGCACTTTCTGCGGAAGGATGGTAGCGACGATAAGATGAGCGGTACTGGTTTCACCGATGGTCCGGATGAGTTGATCGCGCGCAGGGGCATCAAAGCCGTTTGTACCGGACATGAGCAGGATGATGTCGGGTTGGTGTTTCTTGAGCACGTCCACGATGCCGGGAACTTTGATTTCTTTGACGCCGAGCGACGCGAGCACGTCCGGGAGTGTTGGCACGATGCCGCCTTTGAGGATGCCCGTGTTGCTGAAGCCGGCGAGGCCGTGGTGATGGGGATCAAATTGGGGATCGACCGTGCCATCGCGACCGTACGCAGCGTAGCTGAGTTCACCGACGAAATTGAACGTGATGCCGGTGGCGCGGAGTTTGTCTTGGAGCGGCTTGCGCCATCCACCGCTTTGCGGATGCGGGAGGCCGGTGGCTTTGCTGTCTTTCTGCGCGAGGTAAGAGCCGCGGGTGATACTGTCACCGAGCGGGAGGATGCGAAGGGGCCGAGCATTGGATTCAGCGGACTGCTTTGGCGCGGTGCGTGCTTCGAAAGCCTCGCGAGGCAGGATGTGGTGGTAGAGGCTGGTGCCGCCTAATCCGATGGCTGGATTGGCTCGGTTGATGTGCCGCCAAACGAGGTGCAACTGGCCTTTGACCCATCGCACGGCGGGATAGTCCACCCATAGCTTCGTGTCTGGGGAGCGGTAGATATCCGTCGAAGCGGACCAGGTTTTTCCACCATCCTGGCTGGTGCGGAAGGCGAGGGCAACGCGTTCGCCGCCGTGCCAACTGTCGCTGAGTTTCACGTCGGGATTGTGGATGAGCACGAGCGTGTCGGTGCCGGGAACACGCGTTAGCACGGGCGGCGCGACGGGATTCGGAACGGTGGACTGCACGGGCGCGCTCCATGTCGTGCCGTTGTCGTCCGAACGGCTCTCCCACAGCCAACCTGTGGTGGTGCGGCCCAGCATGAGCAGCTTCGCCGGCGCGTGCTCGACCAGGGCCGGTTCCCAGAAACCCCATTCGGGCTTCTTGAACGGATTGTCAGGCACATGCAGCACGTCGTTGCTTGGTGATCGTGACCACGACTTCCCGTGGTCGTCAGAATAAACCGTGTAAACGCCCAGCGGGCCGCCCTGCTTCTTCGCATCCGGTTTCAGGTTGCAGTGCAGCAGGGCAATGACGCGTCCGCTCGTCAGCACATAGAGTTTGTCCCACGGCCCCGTAGTGTAGTCGTGCGATTCATCGCTGATTTTCATCGGACCTGACCAAGTCTGGCCCTCGTCTGTCGAGCGGCGGAAGACCTTGAATGCATCCCGCCCATTGGCGAGCGAGGTGTGTGTCAGGCCGAGATCGCCATTCGCCATTCGTGCGAACGAGATTTGGAAGAGCGAACGCTTCGCATCGCTGAAGACGGTCTCGGGCTGGGACCAGGTCTTGCCGCCGTCGCGGGAGCGCATCTGGCGTATCTCGCCGCGATCCCAGTCGCCACTTTTCTGATGGGCTCCATACATCAGCAGCAGCGAGCCATCCCGCAGCTCGATCAACGACGCCTCGCCGTTACGGGCTGCCTCTTTCGAGTGCGGCACGATGACGTGGCTATTTGTCGGAACTGAAAGAGTTTCGGCGGATTGCAGGGCGGCCAGCGGCGCGAGCAGCAGGGCGGTGAGGACGGTGAGTGTGGGTTTCATGGTTCGGATGGAAGTGTGTTTAACGGCCCTCGCTTGGAGTTTCATTTATTCACCTTCTTCTGCGCCTGTTCGTTCTTGATCGCTTCATCACATGGGATGAACAGCGGCCTGCTCGCGTCGTAGGCGGGGTTGGACGTGAGGGGTTTCGTGACAATATATTTTATCCAGGTTTCCATGAGCGAATTCAGGTCGCTCACTTTCTCGGGATACTTCGCCGCGAGGTTCTCAAGCTCGCCGGGGTAAGTCTCCTGGTCGAAGAGGATTGCAAACAACTTCACCGCCGTCACATCGTATCTTGGCTGGCTTCCAGCACAACCCAATGAAACAGAAAAACAAACGCCAGCCATCGTGCCATATAAGCCATGTTGAACCCCGAAGTGTGATGAAAATCATGGATTGAATCAGGCTAATATATCCCTTACCACTTTGCCATGCACATCGGTAAGGCGATAATCCCTGCCCTGAAACCGATAGGTAAGCCTGGTATGATCCATCCCCAAAAGATGAAGCGCCGTGGCGTTCAGATCATGTATATGCACCGGGTCCTTGACGATGTTGTAGCTGAAATCGTCTGTTTCTCCATGGACATGGCCACCCTTGATGCCGGCACCCGCCATCCAGATGCTGTAGCAACGGGGGTGGTGATCGCGGCCGTAATTATCTCTGGTAAGGGTGCCCTGGGAATACACGGTGCGGCCAAATTCGCCACCCCAAATAACCAGGGTATCATCCAGCATGCCACGCTCCTTCAGGTCGAAAAGAAGTGCGGCTGTAGGCTGATCGGTATCATGGCACTGGCTTTTTATACCACTGGGCAGATTATTGTGCTGATCCCACCCACGATGATAAAGCTGGATAAAACGCACGCCCCTTTCAGCGAGCCTTCTGGCCAGAATGCAGTTGGCGGCATAGGTGCCGGGCTTTTTGGCCTCTGGTCCGTAGCGTTCCAATATTTTTGCAGGCTCTTTGGAAAAGTCTGCCAGTTCAGGCACTGCCGCCTGCATGCGAAACGCCATCTCATACTGGTCAATGCGTGACTGGGTTTCCGGATCCTGCACCTCATCGAACTTCAGGCGGTTCAGCGCGGCAACATCATCCAGCATGGCGCGCCTGCGCTCGGTGTTGATACCCGGCGGATTGGAAAGAAACAGAACCGGATCCTTGCCGGAACTGAAACGAACCCCCTGGTAGCGCGAGGGTAGAAAACCGGAACCCCACATGCGCTCGTGCAAGGGCTGGGCGTTCGTGGGTCCGCTAGGCCGCGAGATCATGGCCACAAACGCGGGTAGATCGGAATTCTCAGAACCCAGACCATAGGAAACCCATGCGCCGAAGGATGGCCTGCCCCCTATCTGGTGGCCGGTCTGCAGCATGGTCATGGCGGGGTCATGGTTGATGGCTTCGGTATTCAGGGTGCGCACGATGCAGATATCATCCGCAAATTGCGAGATATGCGGCAGCAACTCACTCATCCAGATTCCGGATTTGCCCCGCTGCTGGAACTTATATACCGATGGAGCCACTGGAAACCGCTTCTGGCCCGCGGTCATTCCGGTAAGACGCTGCTCTCCCCGGATGGAAGCTGGCAGATCCTTGTCAAAGTGCGCTTCCAAACCGGGTTTGTGATCCAACAATTCCAGTTGCGAAGGAGCGCCAGCCTGGGTTAACCAGATCACCCGGCGCGCCTTGGGAGAAAAGTTGGGAGACTGGTTTGCAGCAAACAGCCGGGGGTTCAATAGCGAGGCAAAAGCGGTAGCCCCGATGCAGCTACCCGCATTGCCAAGAAACTGACGACGGCAAACCTGGTTGTAAAAGTTTTGTGCGTTCACCGGTATCACTCCTTGGTAATTACTTCATCCAGGTTGAGCATTGTGCTGGCCAGACCGGTAAAGGCAGCCAACTCCGCAGGGTTCAAGGCAGCATCATTTTTAGCCTCGCCCACTGCGAGAAGCGCTTTCGCAGAGGCTGGATCTTTTTCAAAATCCATTCTGGATCGATCATAGGCCGATCGCAATATCGCCAACTCTGCCGGCTTGGGGGAACGAGCCACCAACGATCTGAACCCGAAGATGATTCGCGTATCCACCGATTGGCCACCCTCGCGCATCATGCGCTGGGCGAGCATTCGCGATGCTTCCACATAGGTTGGATCATTCATCAGGTTCAGCGCCTGAAGGGGGGTATTGGTACGCGGTCTGCGAAGCGTGCAGGATTCCCGGAAAGGCGCATCAAAAACCAGCATGGCCGGGTTGGGCACCGAACGCTTCCAGTAGGTATAAAGGCTGCGCCTGTGCAAATCATCCCCCTTGCCCGGCACATAAACATTGTAACCCGTGCCCGCAGTCACCTGTTCGTAAAGCCCCGGTGGATGGTAAGGCTTCACCGACGGACCACCAATCTTGTCCACCAGCAAACCACTGACGGCAAGCGCCTGATCCCGCACAAACTCGGCCTGGAGACGAAACCTTGGGCCACGGGCAAGCAATCTGTTTTCAGGGTCTCGCTCTTGCAGCATCGGGGTGATGCGTGATTGCTGGCGATAAGTGGCGCTGGTTACCATCAGCTTCATCAACTGTTTCACATTCCAGCCACTGCTTATGAATTCACCCGCCAGCCAGTCCAAAAGTTCAGGGTGGAAAGGGGATTCACCCTGCGCGCCAAAATCCTCGCTGGTGCGCACCAGACCCACGCCAAAAACCTGCTGCCAAAGCCGATTCACCGTGACACGGGCCGTAAGCGGGTTGCCCGGGCTGACCAGCCACCTTGCAAGGCCAAGCCTGTTGCGCGGTTGATCCGTACCCAGTGCCGGTAGCACCCCGGGGGTTGCGGCAGAAACCTTCTCGCCCGGTTTGTCATAGGCCCCACGCATGAGAACAAAGGTGGGTCTGGGCTCTTTCATTTCCTCCATCACCAGCGTGGTGGGAGTATCGTTATCCGCAGCGGTCAGTTGCTTTTTTAATTCCGCCAGGCGGTCATTGAGATTGCGAAACTCCGGCAGTTGCGAAAGCCTGAAGTCCGAAAGTTGTTTTTTCTCCGCCGCGCTACGGCTGGTTTCTTCTTTTTTAGCCACTGCAACCACCGCTACAGGAACCAGCAGATCAGCGTTCACTCCGGTCGCAAGCACCCGCCAGCGAGTTGGCCCGTTGGCGTTTTCAACACCCAGCTCCACTTCCAAATCCACTGTACCCGAAACCGCCAGAAGTGTTTCCATCTGCAATACCGCATTCATAGCACGATCAGCAACCACCGAAACCGCCACACGGGTTTTGCGATCGTTGTCCACCAGCTTTGCGGATTCCGTTGCAGCAATCGAGTTGCCGGAGGCAATGGCTCTTAATTTCGCGGGGGACTTTTTACCGCCTTTAACTCCGGGCACCACAACCTTCACTTCGCTCCACTGCATGCTGGCAGAGGAAGCCCGGGTGCCGCATTCAAACTGCAACGCGGTCCAATTACCTGCGGGAATACGCACACCCAGTTTGATGGTGTTGGCACGGGTTTCCTGTGGCCCCACCTCCACCGTAAAAGAATCCGCATCCAGCTTGGGCGGGGAATCGCCGCCGCTTGCCGAGGTAACCTGCAGCGGTTTCCATTCGGCGCCGCTCTGGACAATCCGCCCGGACCATTCGTTCAGGCCACTGGTTGCCTTGCTGGTAAGGCCTGCAAGCTGATCGTTTACTTCCTTTACCTGGTCATTCAATCTGTTGATTTTGGCTTGGATTTCGGGTGTGGGCAGTTTGATAAAGGGTGGCGCATTCTGGCGAATGGGGTTGCCGTAGGCGCCGATGCCCCGCTCTGGAATGTTGTTGAAGAAGGCCTTCAGGGAATAAAAATCCCTCTGGGTAAACGGGTCGTACTTGTGATCATGGCAGCGGGCGCAATTGAAAGTCTGGCCCAGCCAGATGGCTGCCATCGTCTCCACGCGGTCGGCCGTGTACTCGGCAAGAAACTCATCCGCTATCACGCCACCTTCCTCATTCAGCATGTGATTGCGATTGAAACCCGTGGCTATTTTCTGATCCATGCTGGCATTGGGAAGCAGATCTCCCGCAAGCTGTTCGATGGTGAACTGGTCAAAAGGCTTGTTCTCGTTAAAAGCCCGGATCACCCAATCCCGCCAGGGCCAAAGCTCGCGATCCCTGTCAACCTGGTAGCCATTCGAATCCGCAAAACGCGCGGCATCCAGCCAATCCACCGCCATACGCTCGCCATACCGTGGCGACTTCAAGAGACGGTCCACAACCTTCTCATAGGCTTTTTCCGATGTATCCGCAACATAGGCATCCACCTCGGCAACCGTTGGCGGCAAGCCTGTCAGATCCAGCGACAACCTGCGGATAAGGCTTTCCCTGGTGGCTTCCGGTGATGGAGCAATTCTTTCTTTCTCAAGCCTTGCAAGAATGAAACGATCGATCGGATTGCGTGTCCAGTTGGAATTCTTAACCTCGGGCACCTTCACCGGGGCTAGCGCTACAAAGGACCAATGCTGTTCATACTTTGCGCCCTGCTCGATCCATTTTTTTATGATCTGCTTTTCCAATGCGGTAAGGGTCTTGTTGGTTTTGGGAGGGGGCATGACCTCGCCTGAATCTTCACTGATGATTCGCAGCCAGGCTTCGCTTTTTTCTGCCGAACCGGGAACAATGGCCCGAACGCCTTTTAGCTCGGCGTTGGCACCCTCGAAGGAATCAAGCCTTCTGCCAGCCTTGCGGGCCTTGGGGTCAAAACCATGGCAGGAAAAACATTTGTCGGAAAGAATCGGCCGTACATCCCGGTTATAAGAGACATCCCCAGCGTAAACCCCCGTTGGCAGGCCCATACACCACAACAGCAACAAATATCGTTTCATTGGCGACCATCCACGAAAACCGGTTGTCCCTTATTTCAGGCAGGAATCTGATTGTACCGCCAATTGCGGTGGATTGCCATGGCTGGCTTCTTGTAAGCGGGAGGTGTGAATCTCTGGGGGGTTGTTGAAATTATTTGTCGCCCATCACCCCGCCCTCTTCCCGCCGGGAAGAGGGAAATTGAATGTCTCGAAAGTTGCACACAGTCCGCTTCATATGTGAGCGATTTTTGAATTCATAATTTTGTGAGTGGGGGGTGTGAACCCCCCGGTGAGCTTATTTGATTGCATTGACCAGGGGGATTGTTGAAATTATTTGTTTCGCCCATCACCCCGCCCTCTTCCCGCCGGGAAGAGGGAAATTGAATGTCTCGAAAGCTGCACACAGTCCGCTTCATGGGTAAACGATTATTGAATGAATAACTTTAAAAACAATATCCCGGGCGATGGATAATCCCGTAAAAACATTGGCCCACATGGCCCTCTTCCGGCGGAAGAGGGTTGGGTGATGGGGAATGTATTTATTTTTGTAGCATACCGGGGGGTTCACACCCCCCGCTCGATTGAACTTAAAACTCAACTAAGTTTTGCCATCAGGCAGAGTTACGGTCGCCAACAAAGTAATATAGTATCGCACCCACAACATTCAGAAAAAGGATGATCAAGATCCAGAATGCCTTCTCGGAATCCTTCAAGCGGGGGTTTTTAATGCATTGAACGAGCATATACAGCCAGAAAATGGTGGGGAACACCAAAAGAAATAATACGCCGAGTTCCTCGATCCCCAGATTCATGAATAACATGGAAACACCCTTATGGAGAATCCACTCCAAATAAAAGTACGGGAACTCAGGCCAGAACTTCCCGGATCACCCGGCCGTGCACATCGGTCAACTTGCGATCCAACCCATTGTAATAAAACTTCAACTCATCATAGTTCAGACCCAGGATGTGCAGCACCGTGGCATAAAACTCCCACACATTCGTCACCTTCTCCACCGACTTTCTGCCAAACTCATCCGTGGCGCCATAGCTGACTCCTGGCTTATGACTACAGGTAAAGGTTACTTGACTGCCAAGATAGTTTGGTAAAGAATAATTTATCAAAGCATCTCCAACGAGCAGAGATCTTTTCCTCCTAAAAAGGACTATAAGTTGGTAACAAACAACAACCGTTGGTGAATACGCAATCATCCGTGCTATCGTCGCATGCCAGACAGGAAATGATAATGAGTCAGTCCAGCAAGACTAAATCTTGTATTTTTTGTGGCGAAACTATTTTGGCAGTTGCAGTTAAATGCAAGCATTGCAATAGTATGCTGCCCGGCGCCGCCCCAACTGAAATTAATAACGAGTCAATCTTGGCAGATGTCGCAGCAAATTTATGGCGCGGCATAGAAGCTGTGGGGGGCAGGTTGTTAATCACAAACAAGAGGATTAAATTTACGCCACACAATTTTAACCTTCAGTCCATACCACTTGAGGTACCTTTTACGGATGTTGCTAATGCAGTTGCTGTTAATACTTTTTTCATAATTCCGAATGGAATGAAGGTTTATACAACAACCGGTGTAGTTTACCAGTTTGTTGTAAATGGCAGGAAAAAGATCGTAGGGTTAATAAATAATCAGGTGTTCAAAAAATAAAAATTTTTGAGCCCAATTAGGTAATGGTTTTGAAATAGCTGCATTTGTAATTGCATAACAAGGGTGAAAGTGAAAACTACCCCAAGTATATCGGCAAAGGTTGCAGCACGTTTTCAGGTTGGATTAATTTTTCCAAGGCACAGGGAACATGGCCTGCTGAGGGAATTCAAACCAGCAATTCCTTGATCACCCGGCCGTGCACATCGGTCAACTTGCGATCCAACCCATTGTAATAAAACTTCAACTCATCATAGTTCAGACCAAGGATGTGCAGCACCGTGGCATAAAACTCCCACACATTCGTCACCTTCTCCACCGACTTTCTGCCAAACTCATCCGTGGCGCCATAGCTGACTCCTGGCTTTACGCCGGCACCCATCATCCACACGGTGAAGGCATCCGGGTTATGGTCGCGGCCGGTGGTGTTCTGCTGGTGGGTTGGCATTCTGCCGAACTCCGTGGTCCAGAGCACCAGCGTATCCTCCAGCAAGCCGCGCTGTTTCAAATCATCCAACAGTGCGGCGGTGGGCTGATCAAAGATCGGGCAATGCCTTTCATAGTCCGACTTCAGCGTACGGTGGGCATCCCAGTTCAGAAGGCCATCCACGCCGCTGGCCCTGGAAGCACAATACAGGTTCACATAGCGAACACCGCGCTCAAGCAGCCTGCGTGCCAGGATGCAATTGCGGGCATAAGCTGCCTTCAGCTTGTTTTCACTTTCCGCGCCGTAGGCAGTGAGTGTGGTTTTAGTCTCGGAGGAAAGCTGCGAAACCTCCGGTGCGCTAAGCTGCATGCGTGCCGCAAGCTCATAGGCCTGAATTCTAGCCTTGAGGATCGTATCACCATCGTTGGCGCCGGCATGCTTCTCATTCATAAAGCGAAGCAAATCCCGGGTGGCCTTTTCCTCGTTTTCCGAGATGCCTTGGGGGGTGTTCAAGTTGCGGATGTTCAAATGCGCGGCCATCATAATGGCTTGGTGGCGTGCCGGCAAAAAACCATTGCTCCAATTCGCCTTGCCATTGGGCGGCTCGCCACGCACATCGGGCAGCGCCACATAACCCGGAAGATTGTCATTGGCGCTGCCCAGGGCATAGCTAACCCAGGCACCCGCCGCGGGGAAACCCTCGGTCACATGCCCGGTATTCATGAACACACAGCCCGGGCCATGGGTGTTTGTTTTGGATTGCATGGAATGAATGAAAGCCATGTTGTCCACATGTCGGGCCATGTTGGGCAGCAGCGAGGAAATACGCTTGCCACTTTTTCCTGCGGGTACAAAATCCCACGGAGGAGCCATCAGGTTGCCGTTCTTTCCCTGGAAAGACACTAGGTTTTCACCGCCTGGCAATGGCTGGCCCGAGCGTTTGAACAGCTCGGGCTTGTAATCCCATAGGTCTATGTGCGAGGCGGCACCCGGACAGAATATTTGCAACACCCGCTTGGCCTTGGGTGCAAAGTGTGTCTTGTCGGTGGTTCCCTGAAATGCATGGGCATCACCGGTTAACAGCGTGCCAAGACCAATCCCCGCCAGCCCGCTGAACACATTACCCAGAAAGCCCCTGCGGGCCATTTCCATCATTGGATGATCATGCAACATGAAACTATTCCCTAGCGAAGATTGATGAGTTCATTGGAATTAAGAATCACCCGCGCCATGGCTTTCAATCCGTGTTCCTTCACAAGCGTGCCTGCCCGGGCCAGCTCATCGGTTGTTGGCATTCTGCCGAAGGCCAGTTGAAACATTCTTTCCACCTGCCTGGAAGGCTGATCCGCGCCTGCCTCGCTTGTCACCCGCTCTGCCAGTGCCGTGGCCATGTCGACGGAAAAACGATGATTCAACAGGGTAAGCGCCTGAAGCGGGGTGGTGGTGCTGGCCCGCCTTGGTTCTGCAAATGCCGGATCCGGAATATCGAAATCCCCCAGAACATCCACGCGAGAGGCCCGGGCGTTATGGTGATAGACCGCCCTGCGATAGGTTTCCGGGCCATGAACATCCAATGGCACATAGGTGGCAACATTATCCTGCTGGTACTCATAAAGCTTGAAACCCGGGCCGCCCATCCTTAAGTCCAACTTGCCGGCAATGGCAAGCATGGTGTCGCGCACTTCCTCGGCGTGCAACCTCCTTGGGGGGAATCTCCAAAGGTACCGGCTGTCGCCATCCATGCGCGAGGCATCCTGGCGCCAGTCGGAACTTTGCGCATAGGTTTGCGATGTCATGATCAGACGGTGTATGGCCTTGATCTTCCAGCCTTCGTCCTGAAGCGTGGTGGCAAGCCAGTCTAAAAGTTCCGGGTGAGTGGGCCTGCCACCCATGAAGCCAAAGTCACTGGGGGTATCGACAATACCGGTTCCAAAATGGTAATGCCAAATCCGGTTGGCCAGAACCCGGGAAGTAAGAGGGTTATCCCTTGATGTGATCCAGTTTGCCAGCGCAAGCCTGCGGTCTGCTTCGCTCTTGGAAGGTTCCAGCCTGTACGAAGAACCATTCTGGCGCAATATCTCCAGACTTGCAGGGGCAACTTCATCGCCCTTTTTCTGGGGGCTTCCCCCCACATACACTTGGAAGGGGCCCGGCGCTGGCCTGCGGCTGCCCACCCACCATACATTCAGCGCAGGCACCGCCGCAATCTTTGCATTCACCACGGCCAGTGCTTTATTCAGGCTTGCAACTTTCTTCTGATGATCGTTCGTGGTTACCTTCGCCAGCAGCCTGGCAGTTTTGCGGACATCGGTGGGGGGAATTCTGTCATGGGAATCCGCCACCTTCCTCCAAGCCTGCCCATCCTGGGAAACCTCCAGAATGTAATCCCCCACAAAGGTTGTCAGCGGATAATCGGGGCCAAGCGCCTTGGTGCGGTCGCTGGAAAAATACACCCTGCGAATCTTCTCGGGTTTGGCAAAGGAGATGGTCAACTGGTTTCCAAAGGCCTGCCAGCGTTCGCCAAACTTGCCATCATTCACCAGATAAGCCCCATAGGCGCCGTTGAAATCCTTCGCTTCCCGCGAATTGCCAACCGCCACGCCACCATTCGACTTCAACGCCACATTTTTGGGATTTGCATCACTGTTGTAGACTTCAAACTCATCAATCTTGGGTTGCTTCTGGTTTGGATCCTTGGAATCTGTGCCTTCGAAGGTCAGGCGAATGTGACTGGCTTCCACCGGTTCAAAGGTTTCCTCGGTGCCATACCTGCTTAGGGATGGCCTTTTCCACTCTTTGGAAATTTCCGCTTCCCTATCCTGCGCAAGCTTCAGAAGACTGTCCTGTTCCTGTTTCAATTGCTGCTCTAAGTCTTTTTTTTCTTTCTCCAACAACTGGATTTTTTGAGTGCGTTCGGCGCGTTCCTGCGGGGTGGCAACCTCGCGCGGGCCATGCACCACACCGGAGAAGGTCGAAAACAGGGCGTAATAATCCTTTGCCAGCAGCGGATCAAATTTGTGATCATGGCAACGGGCGCAACCCATGGTAAGCCCCAGAAAACCCTCGCTGGTGGCGCGGATCATCTCATCCATCTGGTCGGCGCGAATTTGCGCCGCTGCCATGGCATCCTGGTTGCCCACATCGTCGTAGGGCCCCGCCACCAGAAACGCGCTGGCTATTTCAAGTTCTGGCTTGCCCGGCCCAAGCACATCCCCCGCGAGATGTTCCCTAATGATCTGATCGAAGGGTTTGTTTTCATTCACCGAACGAATGACATAGTCGCGCAACGGCCAGAGGTTGGTAATGATTTCGTTGCGTTCGTAACCCCGGCTTTCGCCAAAGCGAATCACATCCAGCCAGTGCCTGCCCCAATGCTCGCCATAACGGGGGCTATCAAGCAGACGATCCACCAGATTTGCGGTGGCAGCCTGCCTGTCTTTTGCACAATCGCGTTCAAACGCAGTCACTTCCTCGGGCGTGGGGGGCAACCCGGTAAGGTCGTAAGTCGCCCTGCGAATAAAATCCCTGGGTGCGGAAATTGGGTTGGGTCGAAGCCCCTTCTCGTGCAGCTTCGCCAGGATGAAGGCATCCACCGGGTTTTTTCCCCAACCCACTGGCGCTTCCTTCACAACGGGGGGCACTTCCTTCCTTACCGGTCGCAACGACCAGAAATTTCCATCCGCCTTCGACTTCTCCCTTAACACCACTTCCTTCGGCCACCTTGCCCCTTTATCAATCCATTCCTCAATCTTTTTTACCTCTTCAGGTGTTAACGCTGCCTTCTTTCGAGGCATCTGGGGCTTGTCGCCCTCTTTGGCTGGCACTATCTTCTGATACAACAGCGACTCTTTTGCTTTGCCCACTACTATCGCAGGACCTTCTTCCCCACCCTTCAGCGCTGATGCTAATGTCTCCAGGCTTAACCCACCCTTCGCATTCGATCCGTTATGGCACTCGATGCAACTCCTTACCAATATCGGAGCCACCTCCTCGTGAAAGAATTTCTCCTTTCCGCCATCCGCTACGGGCCCCATGGCGAACAGGATTCCAAGTATCAAATTCATCGTGGTAACCCGCTTACGGACTCAGGGAAAGTTGAACAAGAAAACAGCATGCATACCTCGGGAAATTCTTAAGGAGGGATTCTAAAATGTTAACCGGCCATACCCTGGCCAGCAATGGTTTCTTGCTGGCAACCACTTTTGCCCTAATCGAGTGTCTTGCGTTTCAGAAGTTCAGCCCCAACGGGGCGATCGTTTTTTATCCCGCCCTTACAGGGCTTGGAATAATTGGGATGGTTGCTATCTTCCCGGGGCGTTGCCCGCGGGCTGAAGCTATGCCGCGCCGTTGGCGCTCCGAAACAAAACCCCAACATGGTAGGTTGCATTCCAGCCCCAACGGGGCGTGCTATGAAAGCCCAGAGCAACGCCCTGGAGTAATTAGGGGTCGGAAAAATGAACTAAGCCCTGAAGGGGCGATTCAAGGATTCCAATTGCTTTGGTATAGGTGGAACAAACAGTTAAGATGGAGACATATCCAGTTTTCGTAACAATGCCCCAACATGGTAGGTTACGTTCCAGCCCCAACGGGGCGTGCTATGAAAGCCCAGGGCAACGCCCTGGGAATGCGTCGCGCATCCCAAAAAACCAAGCCCTGAAAGGGCGGTCTAACTTATGCCCCAATCCCTCTCACGACTCCACATTCATCTTATTTTCAGCACCAAATACCGCGAACCCCTAATCAACGACCCTGTGCGAAATGACCTTCATGCTTACATGGCCAGCGTGTTGAAAAACCTTGGGTGCGTTCCGGGACTCATTAATTCCGTTGAAGACCATGTTCATATTCTTTTGGAACTGGCTCGCACGGTATCGGTAAGTCAGACAGTGGAGGAAGTCAAGAAATCTTCTTCCAAATGGATCAAGACGCAGGGAAATGAATTTGCCGGATTCGCCTGGCAGGCGGGTTACGGGGCGTTTGCCGTCAGCGAATCCAATGTACCGTCTGTCCGGGAATATGTGGCCGAACAGCGGGAACATCACCAATGCAAATCGTTTCAGGAAGAATACCGTGCATTTTTGGGACGCCATGGTGTTCCGTTTGATGAACGGTATGTGTGGGATTAAATATTGCGGTAGCCCGCCCAAACAGGGCTAGGAAAATGGGGTGCGGTCTTCTTCCCGGGGCGCTACCCCGGGCTGTGGTTGGGCCGCACCGTTGGCGCTACCGAATACCAAAGCCCCATCATGGCGTCATGGGTTTCATCCCCAACGGGGTGTGGCTAATGATTTTGGTCCTGTTCGAGAAGAAGTTGGATATGGTGTCTCCAATACTAATGCGCTGGTAGGAAATTCTAAGAATCGTCCCGCAGTTGTACTAGTTTTTCTTGACAACCAAGACGGCTTAGATTGAACTAGGAATAGTCTTGCAATCGGGTAAAATACCATTTTTTATTTATTTTAACATTAAACTTGAAAGGTGCCCATGGCTGAAGAAAAAACAAACACGCAAAAGATCATGGAAGCGGTTGCCAACATCCCTGAACTTTCAAAAATCTGGTCCGAAGCCATCAAGGATCAAAATGACACATCTGTTTGGGAGGCTTGGAACGCAACAGTCAATTATTTTTTACCCAAGCATAGTAGCTCAAAACCCTATGAAATTTTAGATTTATTGGATGCTGAAAATCCTCCACCTGAAATTAAAAGCGCTTCTATTCAACCCCTTAAATGTATATCGGAAATATTAAACACTTTGGACGAAACAACTAGCCTAGGCGAGGAGGAACATGTGCTTAGTTATTCAGGAATGTGCCCTGAGGGTGCTTTAATCCAAGGTGAATATCATATTTACCTAACCTACACTTTGGATGGTTTTTGTTATCGAATGGATGAAGAAAACGCGGAAAAGGAATCTTGGATAAGTTCCACCCTTTTATCTGAAAATGAATTAGTCGATATTTGTTGGAATGCTGACCAGGAAGGAATTGAATTATATGCAACCTGGGTGCTTGGTTTTACAATTCATGAAGCTGGTGCCGATAATGATTTTATTTATACAATTCATGTTTCTGATGATGACCAATATTGCTATGTAGAAGAACCGGATAAATCTAGGGGAGATTACTATTTAACCGCCCGAGATGCATTCAATGGTTCCTCTTTAAAAATGGATAAAAATTGCATTTGGAAGGTCACAGAAGGACGATGGGATAAAGAGAGAATTTTATCTGAACTGGACTGGGAAGATTTTAATATCGAATGGCAATCGCAGGAAGAAGAGCAGGAAGAAGAGTAAGCGGAGGACCACATAGGGGTCATTCTACTTTGTTTTGCCATATGTTCCCGGCAGGGTTCGTGGTTAGGTCTTCCAGCGCCAACAGCGCTACGAAATAAAACCGCATTATGGCTGTTCTAGTTTACCCCGTTGGGGCTACCGCAATGGTCACGCACCGCTCTGTTGACTACGGATGTACCATCATGCAAGTATTCCCCGGATCACCTGGCCATGCACATCGGTAAGACGGCGATGGATGCCATTATGGTAATAAGTTAGCTTTTCGTGATGGATGCCAAGCAGGTTCAGAATCGTAGCGTGGAAGTCGTAGATGGTGACAGGGTTACTGACAACCTTGTAACCGACTTCATCGGTTTCACCCCAAACATTGCCAGCCTTGACACCGGCTCCCGCAAGCCAGCAGGTAAAGGCATGCTGGTGATGATCCCTACCCAGCGAGGCCGGGCCCCGGTTGCCCTGGCTGAACGGGGTTCTACCGAACTCTGTGGACCAGATCACCAAAGTGTCTTCCAGCATGCCCCGTTGTTTTAAGTCTTTCAAAAGTGCCGCGCAGGGTTGATCCAGCAGCAGGGCCTGCTTGAGGTGATTGTCGCGCACATCTTCGTGACCATCCCAATTGATGCGTGGAGAACCCAGCGCTCCGCCATTGTAAATTTGCACGAAACGCACCCCACGCTCGGAAAGCCTTCTGGCCAGCAGGAAGTTGCGGGCCGAGGCGCCAATCACCGGATCATCCAGGCCATACAGCTTGCGAACATGGGCGGGTTCATCGCGAAAATCGATAACCTCGGGAATGCTGGACTGCATGCGGGCGGAAAGCTCGTACGCCTTCAGCCGGGCACCCAGGGAACTGTCAAAGGGATCCGAATTGGCATAAGCCTGATTCCAGTTTGCTAGCAGCCTGAGGCCCGCCCGCCTGGAATCAGCGCTGATATTTTTAGGAGTATGGAGATTGGCAATGGGGTTTTCATCGCTTCCACGCATCATGGTGCCCTGATGCTCCGCGGGAAGGAAACCATTGCTCCAGTTCGCGGTTCCACCATTGACCAGGCCACGGGGGTCGGGCAGCACCACAAAGGTGGGAAGGTTTTCACTCAGGCTGCCAAGCCCATAGGAAATCCATCCCCCCAGGCTGGGAAAGCCCTGCAGGGTGAAACCCGTGTTCATCTGAAAACAGGCTGGCGAATGCGACGGACTTTTGGCAACCATCGACCTTATAAAACAGATGTCATCCACACAGTTGGAAAGGTGCGGGAAAAGATCACTTACCCAAGCCCCGGAATTTCCACGCTGGCGGAATGGGAACACGCTTTTTTTCAACAACCCGGGTGATGCAAAGAAAGTATCCAGCTCGCCCTTGTTCGTCAGCGAGGTGCCATCCAGTTTTTCCAACTGGGGTTTGTAATCAAAGGTATCCACCTGGCTGACACCACCAGGCGAGAACACATGAATCACCCGCTTGGCCCTTGCGGGAAAGTGCATTCCCCTGGTTGCCATGGCCCCCAGAGCACCATCCCTTTGCATCAACCAGGCAAAAGCCATGGCTGTCAGGCCACCGCTGGCACACCCCAGAAAGGAGCGCCTTTCAAGATTCCCAAACTGAACAGGGTTTTGAAAAGGCATGTGCATCCTAGTGGTTGTAAAGAAATTCGCTGGAGTTAAAGACCACCCAGCAAACCGTCGCCAGGCCATGCTGGCGGGCAACCTCCACCGCGCGGGCAGATTCACTTTCATTGGGCCTTCTGGAATATGCCATCTCGTAAAGCCTTTGAACCTGCAACTGCACATCCGGTTGCTGGTCTTCAAGTTTTTGCGCCAGTTTCATCGCCTGCCTGACCACAAACGAATCATTCATGAGGGCCAGCGCCTGCAGCGCCGTGGTGGTGGGGGTTCTTTTGGGTATGGTAACCGATGGCGAGGGACAATCCAAGGCATCTAGCAACGGGCTGCGACCTGTGATCACCTGCATGCGGTAAATACTTTTGCGGTTGTAGATCGGGTCATCCCTGTCAAACAGATGATAAAAGTAGGTGTTAAGCTGCGTGACCGTGTAGGGTTTAAAACTGGGGCCGCCCATTTCGCCGTTCAGGTTGCCCGCCAGCAAAAGCATCGCATCGCGGACCACTTCCCCTTCCAGCCTTAGCGATGGAAAACGCCAAAGTAGCCTGTTGTCTGCATCCACCCGGTACGCCTTTTGATAATCCGGCATGGTGGATACCTGTGGGATGCACGCCTGTTGATAGGTGGCGCTTCCCATGATCAACCGGTGCATATGCTTGATACTGTAACCGCTGCGCCTGAATTCGCCAGCGAGCCAGTCGAGAAGCTCTGGATGCGAAGGCCTGCCACCGTTGAAGCCAAAGTCACTGGGGGTATCCACCAGACCCACGCCAAAGTGATACTGCCAGATGCGATTTACCATCACCCGGGCTGTCAGCGGGTTATCCGGGTGCGCCAGCCACTTTGCAAATTGAAGCCTTCTTTCCCCTTCGGGCTGATCCTCTTTTTGAGAAAACGAAATCTGCGGAATTCGAGCCACCGACAATACATTGGCGGTTACCTTCTCGCCCGGTTGGCGGATGTCTCCACGGGTGAACATCACAGTGGGCTGGGGTTGTTCCCGGATTCCCACAAATCCCACCTCCACCGGATACTGTTTCTCCAGATGTTGACGCTGCTTTTCGAGTTGCTCCCGCAGGGCATCCCTTTCCCTCTTCAACTGATCAACACGGTTGGCATCGGCGGAACTGTCCTTCATTTGCTTTTGCAAGCCGGCGTCCTTCGACTCCATTGCGCTGATCTGTCGCCGAATTGGCTCGGTCTGTTTCTGCCATTCCTGTTCCTGGGCCGGTGAAAGAAGCCTGCGGACACCATGCACCTTGGCTTTCTGCGAATGATCGACTCCTTCGAAGACCGCTTTAATCTGGTAGTAGTCACGCTGTGGAATTGGATCAAACTTGTGATCATGACAACGGGCGCACTGTACGGTAAGGCCCAGAAACGCCATGCCGACCCCGCCTACGATTTCTTCCAGTTGTTCCTCACGGGATTGCAGTCGACCGAATTTGCTGGGGGTGACCCTTTGAACCGCATCCCAAGGACCCGCGACTAGAAAGCCAGTGGCCGCAATCGTTTCGCCAGTCACCTGTTCCTGAGCATCACCTGCAATCTGCTCGAGCACAAACTGGTTGTATGGCTTGTCGGCGTTAAGAGAGGCGATCACATAATCACGAAAGGTGTAGGCCTGCGGGCGCTGCATATCTTCCTCAAAGCCATCGCTTTCGGAAAAGCGTGCGACATCCAGCCAATGCCTAGCCCATCTCTCGCCATAGGAAGGAGACGACAGCAGTTTTTCCAGCCATCTTTCGCTGGCATCGGCGCTGGGATCTTCCACAAAGGCCTGCACATCTTCCAAACCGGGTGGCAAACCGGTTAAATCCAAACTCATTCTTCTAAGAAGCGTTCTTCGATCCGCAGGGGGAGATGGTCGGAGCCCCTTCTCTTGCAGCTTCGCCAGGATGAAGGCATCCACCGGGTTTTTTCCCCAACCCACTGGGGCTTCCTTCACAACGGGGGGCACTTCCTTCCTTACCGGTCGCAACGACCAGAAATTTCCATCCGCCTTCGACTTCTCTTTTAGTACCACTTCCTTCGGCCAGCTTGCTCCTTTATCAATCCATTCCTGGATCTTTTTTACCTCTTCAGGTGTTAACGCTGCCTTCTTTCGAGGCATCTGGGGCTTGAGGCCCTCTTTGGCTGGCACTATCTTTTGATACAACAGCGACTCTTTTGCTTTGCCCGCTACTATCGCAGGCCCTTCTTCTCCACCCTTCAGCGCTGATGCCAATGTCTCCAGGCTTAAACCACCTTTCGCATTCGATCCGTTATGGCACTCGATGCAACTCCTTACCAATACCGGCGCCACCTCCTCGTGAAAATTCTTCTCCACAGGACTACTGGAAATGGCGTATAAACAGGAAAGAATCACCGCATCAATCATCATCTATCACTGCCCATCTGCCGAAAGAGCCCATCAAAGCAAACGCAAAGCAAATTAAGGAAAGCTTGTTAAGATTAACCCACCCATAAAAAGGTGGCAAGGAACTATAACCCAGGTAATGAATTGGGTATTATTCCTTTTCTTTGATGAAAACTTCTCACAAATTTGAGTTTGAACAGGTTATTAATTGAGAATATAATAATCTTGAATTCATTACTTGCCCAGGAAATGAACATGCCCTTCAAAAGAAAGCCTGCTGGATTCACCCTCGTTGAATTGCTGGTTGTACTCGCAATCATTGCCATTCTTCTTGCGCTTTTAATGCCTGCCATTCAAAAGGTCAGGGAATCCGCCAATATTCTGCAATGCAAAAACAACCTTAAGCAGTTGGCATTGGCGGTTCGCAACTATGAAACCGTTAATAAATACATGCCTAAATACCATGACAGTAACCCTCAGAATTGTAGTTGGGCTATCGGCTTGTTGCCCTATATCGACAAAGAGGGCCTTGTGCCGATTTTAAACTCCAAAGGCAAAGCAGCCACAGGAACTTATGTTCCTGGCACCGGGGGTACGCCCGGCCGCTGGGAGCCGCCCAATACCACCAGTGTCATGACTGACCCCGGCAACCCAGGTAAATATGAACCCGTGTACTACAACGGCATATATCAAATGCAACTGGTTGGTTATGTGCCACCCACCTATCGTTTAGAACCACCAAATGCCACTTATATTGGTGGTACTCCGGGAACCCCGGGGTACTGGGATCCTCCTGGAAGCGGCCCTGAACCCCCCGGGCAATGGGATTCTCCCGCAGCGCAGGTGAATATGCCTATCCTTCGCTGCAAGTCTGATCCATCGGCACCCATGGGCTACAAATACAACGACTATTTCACCGTCACCAATTACCAAGCCAACTGGAATGTCTGGGGGGATGCCAGCGGCAATGCCAAAGTGCTCGAAGATTATGGCGGCACGGGCAAAAATGCCCCTCCCCAAAGGTCCTTAAATATTAGAGATGGATTATCCAACTCTATTTTATTTGGCGAAGGTTACGCCTATTGCGATACATTGGGTAGAACCGCTTTCTTTTCCTGGTCTTATGAGGCCTTGTATGGAAACACCTTTGGTCTTACTTACCGGATTGGCCCGGGAGGCTTTATTACCGACCGGGGAAAGGTACCCCAGAATTATCTTGAAGATGGAATGCCCAACACCTACAAGTTTCAGGTTAAGCCGGTACCAAAGCCTTACCGTGAGTGCCCAAAAGGTACCGAATGCTGCAACATGATTGTGGCACAAACTGGTCACTCTTATATGCCAGTGGCCTTTGCAGATGGCAGCGTGCACCTTATAGGGCAGGAAATTTCCCAAAAAACATGGAATTGCCTGATGCAACCCCGTGATGGGGAAACCCCGGGGCCATTCTAGAACATCCAATGTGAATCAATTCCATGTCCGACAAACCCAAAAAAATCGATGCTTTTATCGTTGCCAAGGCTGGCTCGAAAGTCGTATTTGTTAACCCCGATGAAATTAAAAAATTAGTAAGGCGTGGTCTAATAACCGGGGATGACCTTGTTTACAGAAAAAACTTAAAAGTCTGGACCCCAGCCAGAGATGTGAAAGGTCTTCGGAGCCTGATAAAACGCATTGAATCCGGTGAATTGCCATTATCCAAATCTGCCATTCAACCAGCTTTGGTGGATTCGGTTAAACATGCAACTCCTCAAGTACGGGAACCGCAAATTCCAAGCCCGCCAATTCAATCAAACCTGATCCTTGAAAACCCCATCACTCCTGTTGCAAGCCCCACTCAGGATAATTCCAAAAAGCTTCTTGAGCATTTGCTTTCAAAAAATATTCCAGCCTCAAAAAAAACATCCATAGAAGAAGATTCCGATCCTAAAGAGCTTTTTTCAAAAAGGAATTTGAAAATTGCGGGATTGATATGCGTTATTCTTCTGGCCATTTACTGCATGGTTCCAACTGGCTACCCTACCATACCCAAGAGAGACCTCATTTCAGGCAAAGTTTTCCTGGACAAAAAGCCTTTAACGGGTGGCGCAGTAATCATTGAGGCCGAGGGCAGGGAATTCAGCTCCGTCATCAACCCGATTGGAAACTTCACCATCAAAGATCCACCTAAAGGTTCGTTAAAGTTTAAACTCAACGGTCTGGAACCCATGCCCGGCAGCAAATCATCCAAGCCGGTTGCGAAGATTCCCAACGGCCCCAGTATTCCTGATAAATATCTTAACTATGGGAACGGTATCACTCTGAATTACAAGGGTGGTTTGGCAGTTCTTGATATCAGCATGCAATCCAAATAATCAATTCACCCCAACCATTATTCCCGCCAGAAGGTGGAGGCGGGTGTTTGGTAGCGTACATTCAAATGGGGTGTTTCCAACCTCTTTTGGTTGTCACCCAAAGAAGCCAGGCATGCTGCCAAAACACCAGAGGTCAGCAAGGTTCGCTCTATCGGGTATGGTGTTTTTCCAGTCAGGAATAGTTCCTCTGCCTTGCTCATAAGGGCGGCGGAATAACTCACATTGGGGTTGGGCGGCAGGTAGAAAAGTGTGCTCATGGGTTCTTGTTGGGACTTGACCCTGACGGAAAAGGTGAAATCACCCACCAACCCGTTCATCAACAGCATGGTGGCACGAGTGCCATCCGAGTACTCCAGCCTATAGGCGACCGGATTTTTCACCCATTCCACCACTTGCTTTCTTGAGGGCAAGCGATGGCTGTAGGTTGGCGCCTGCGCGAGGGTCTGCGAGCGGTTTATGCAGGCTTCAAATAACGCCGGGTTCCAACCACCTTTTTCCCACGATCCAGAATCAAATGCTTTCCAAACAGCTTCGCCCCGCAATGCCTGCACCGCCTTAACCCCGGTTTCACCACCCTTGCGCCGCTCCGCCATGCATTGAATCACTTCCAAGGCGTGAAAATCATAGCTGTCCACCCCGCCCATGGCCAGGCACATCATTTCCTCGATCTCGGCACCATCGGGCATCTCGATGGATGGCATCCGCCAGGTGACTGGCAAAGATGAACCCGCCAGAAATGGGAACTTCATACTGCGGGATATCTGGACCATTTCCTTTGCCCATTCCCACTTCCAGGAAAGATGCTTGTCGTTGAAGATGGGTGCGGTCTTGCTATCCTTGTTGAAAACATCGACCACTTGCTTAAAGAATTCGTAACGGGGATATTTCTTCTGGCCAAGTTCATTATCCGGGTAGTTGCCATGCTCGCCGATGATTAGGACTGCATCCACGGCCAGCTTGTTGGTACCACAGCGAAGCGCCTCGGCGATGGAGGGATAAATAGTGAAGTTGGATTCCCTGGCCCGGGATCTGCTTAGATCACTTTCCGGAAATTGATCCACATAGGCGGAAACAACATCGATGGGTGGTTTGTGCCATTTGCCACGAACGGGGTAGCCGCCCAAGAACCTTTCCCCCATGTGCCAGGCATGGGAACGAAAGCGCCATTCGGTGGTGATGATGGCGAGCTTTTTTCGGGGTTCGTTTTGCTTTGCGGCAAGGAATGGCGGCACTGTAAATCCAAAGGCCAGGGCGCCCAGATAATCTCTTCGATTCAGCATGGCCTAACCTACAATGTTTGGGTTTCAAAGCGGGTGGGGTAAAAGCATTCATTAAGCGTAACCAAGAAATGCTCCCCTAACAACCAAATGCCAACCAACGCCACTATTTGCTGGCAAAAGTGGTTTTATTGGATCAACATAAGGTTCCATCATTATTGCCAGGAGAGGAGTTGCCGATGTTCAGGGAATATCTTTTGCGGGTTTTCGCGCTGTTTCTTTTTTCCGGGGCATCGTTCGGCTCGGATTTGCGAATCTACTTTGTGGACATGGAAGGTGGCGCCGCCACCTTGATAGTGACCCCCGCAGGTGAATCCCTTCTGATTGATTGTGGCAACCCCGGTAAGCGTGATGCGGAACGCATACACAAAGTTGCCACCGAAAAGGCCGGCCTTAAATCCATCGACCACCTGTTTATCACCCATTGGCATCTGGATCATTATGGTGGCGCCCAAAGGTTGCGCGAACTGATGCCCATCGGACAGTTTTGGGATCGTGGCATTCCGGAAAACCTTCCGGAGGATGCAAAGAACTTTCCCATTTTGATTCAAGCCTACAAGGCCGCGGGGGGAGACAAGTCCAAAACCCTGAAGGCAGGGGATGATGTTCCATTGAAACAAAAAGAAGGCGCTCCAAAAGTTTCCCTGAAATGCGTTTGTGCCAGCGGTGAAGTGATGAAAGATAAGCCAGGTGCCCCCGAAAACCCCATCGCCAGCCAGCACCAACCAAAACCCAACGACCCATCGGATAATGCCAAGAGTCTGGGCTTTGTATTGAAGTTTGGCGATTGGACATTCCTGGACTTGGGCGATCTTACCTGGAATGTGGAATATAAACTGGTACACCCCACCGACAAACTCGGAAAGGTGGATGTGTACCAGACCACGCACCACGGCCTGGAAATAAGCAACAACCCGGTGGTGATTAACACCGTGCAACCGCGTGTGGCGATCTTCAATAATGGCCCCAAAAAAGGTGGTCACCCCAGCGTGACCAGCACCCTAAGGCGCGTTGATGGCTTGGAAGCCATCTTTCAAGCACACAGAAATGTGACCGCCAGTGCCGCGGAAAATACAGATCCCAAGCATATTGCCAACGATGGGGAAAACTGCAACGCGGAAACCGTGGTGCTGAAGGTAGCCCCGGATGCCAAGAGCTATTCGGTTCAGGCCGGCAGTCACAACCCCGTAAAAACTTTCAAGACCCGCCAACCTTAGGTCAGTTTGGGTTCAGTTCTCTTTCAAACGAAGGTCCCTCAAAAAGGGCGATCGTTGGGGTTTTACTTTACCAACTCCCCAACCAGGAGAATTGCACCGGGGTAGAATGCCCTGCCTTCAAAGCGTTCTGGTTTGTCCATTTTCTGGTCACGCTGGGAAAGAATCTTTGCCTTGTCCGGTTGGTCGGGATGAATCTCAATTCTTACTGAATGAACCGTATCTGGAAGATCGGTTCCAATCACCAGGGTTGCAAGCCGATGATAGGTGCAATAGGAATCAAACCTTGGAACAACACGGGCTGGTTTGTCATCCAGAGTAACAATCACCTGGCCGCAATCAGGACCAATGATGTCATAGATGGAACATCTGGTACCCTTGAATTTGAAGGTAATCACTTCACCCGGTTTGGCGGCCTTATGCAAGGTGGGCAGGCGATTGGCCCAGCGTTTTCCAAAATCGTCTCGGTTGGTGTCAACCGCCAAAAAGCCCTTGGACAGCTCCGCATTTTGAATAGGAATCAGCTTCGCGTTTTCGTAGTTCGATTCCATCATGGGTTTTGGCAAAACATGACCTTTGGGGTTTTTTGATGCCCCTTGTATACCGGGCCACGATCTGACTATTGCCTGCAAATACATCTCATGGCCGGTTTCCACATGCGGGTGCACTGAATCGGGTGCAAAAGCAACCTTGTCGCCCAGCTTCTTTTTTTCTTCCTCGGTTTTTGGAAGGGGAGCCTTCCAAAGAAGTCTGCCTTCCTTCGCAAGTCGGATAACTTCCAGACCAAAATGAATGGTGGGTATGCCGTAATGGTCCGCCACCTTTTCCATGGTGCTGGCAGAACGTTGATACTTGCCAGCCAGCATTTCGGGGGAAAGCGCCTCGGTAATGGTGTAGACAAAACAGATGTCACACTCAGGCAGTGTTTTCCATGTCTGGCGAACGATGCCTTCCATGCAACGGGTGATTTGCTCCGGTGCGGCTCCACCATCATTCACCGCAAATTCCACAAACAGCAGGTCTGGCTTTTTCTCCAGCACATCCTGTTGCAATCGAAACACACCCAAATCGGAACCAGTACCCCCGATGGCGGCATTGATTTCCGAAAACTTTGCCGAAGGAAATGTCCTCTGGAAGAAAGCCAGTGACTTTGGGCGCCAACCCGGTTGGGCTGTGATGGAACCTCCCAGATAAGCGACTTTCAATTCTGCACCTTTGGTGCTGGCCTTGTTGAAAAAATTTGGCAACCCAGAGCGCGGGCTGGATTCTTTAAGTAAAGGAACAGGTACAAGTTCCTGTGCCAACGCTTGCCCTGCGAAAATAATAGTTACCAAAACAAGCGGGATGATATTTGTTTTCATGACAACCTTTTGTGATAGAAACCTGGAGTGTGATCGCATATGAGCATGAATAATTGATTGGGTCAAAAGAAACCCCCACCTTTTTATGGGAAGCAAAATATAGGTATTTCCTTAACATCACCTTTTTGATAAACATTGTAATGACGGGTTCGAGAACTCAAGGATTTGGATTCATGACCACCGCAGCGTGGACCGAGGAAAGAATTCAGACAGCTTGTGCAGAGCTGGCCCATGCCACGCCTCAGGAAATCCTTCGTTGGTCCGTGAAACACTTTCATCCAAAGCTGACCATGGCGACAGCCTTCGGGGCAGAGGGTTGCTGCATCCTGCATATGCTTTACGAAATTGAACCCTCCGTGCGAGTTTTCAACCTCGACACCGGCTACCAGTTCAAGGAAACTCTTGAACTTCGCGAGCGCATTCGGGAAAAGTATGGCATTGAAGTGGAAATGGTCCGGCCGGAAAAAACTGTCGAAGAATATGAAGCCGAGCACGGCGGGCCGTTGTATCGCCATCGACCCGATCAGTGCTGTTACGATCGCAAAGTCCTTCCATTGCGAAGGGCCGTTGCCGGATACGAGGCCTGGCTAAGCGCCATCCGCGCAGACCAGACCAGCCATCGCGCATCCACACCAGTGGTCCAATGGGATGCCAAATTCAACCTGGTAAAAATTAGTCCTCTCCTGAAGTGGACCAAGAAAGATGTCTGGGATTACATCTTGAAAAACGATGTTCCTTATAACCCTCTGCATGATCAGGGTTATCCCAGTATTGGTTGCTGGCCATGCACGCAACCTGTTAAGGATGGCGATGATGAAAGGGCAGGCAGGTGGGCAGGTTCGGCCAAAAAGGAATGCGGATTGCATGTCATCGAACATCAGGAAGGCAGCGGAATCTAAATTCCCGGAGGCATCTACAACATGCGTTTAAGTGCAAAAGTGGAATATGCCTGTCTTGCCATGCTGGAACTTGCTCAAAGCCAAGAAAAGACCCAGCCCACTCGTATCAAGGAAATATCTGTCAACCATCACATTCCTGATCGGTTCCTGGTTCAAATATTGCTGCAATTAAAGACTGCCGGGCTTGTGAAGAGTGTGCGCGGTGCAGCCGGTGGTTACCGGCTTTCAAGGGATCCTTCCAGAATTTCCCTGGCAGATGTGATCCGTGCGGTGGATGACCGTGCGCTTTCAGGGCCGGAGGACACTCAGGCTTCCAAGACTCCGCTTGGACTGGCCCTTACAAGCGCCTGGCAAGATGTTTTCCGCGAGGAAATCCGCATGCTGGACGCACTTAGCCTGGCGGAATTGCTTCGCAGAGCCAACGCCGACCAATCCCTGATGTATCAAATCTAAGCCGGTCTGTTTGCAAGGGCATATTCTCCATTATTTCTTTACAATTCATAAAGGCCGGATTGCTTTTTATTCTTCTCTGAATCATCATGATTACAGTCTTTTTAATCATTCTTTTTGGAGTCTTTTCATGAAAACTTTCAAACCTAGACGAGGGTTCACCCTCATTGAGCTATTGGTGGTGATCGCGATCATTGCCATCCTGATTGGGCTGTTATTGCCCGCGGTTCAAAAAGTGCGCGAAGCAGCCGCCAAGGCCAAATGCACCAATAACCTCAAGCAGCTAGGCCTTGCCATGCACAGCTACCATGATGTGCACCGGATTTTTCCGAGAAATTACACCCGTATTGGCACGAATGCCTGGGAAGCCGTTAGCGTTAATTTTCTTTTGTTGCCTTACATTGAACAGTCTGCCCTGTATCAAAAACTGGCTCTCCCTGCCGACCCGGCGGTGGGAGATGCCGCAGCTTGGAATACCGATTGGGCCGCCGCAAACACCAAGCTAAGTGTCTTTTTATGCCCATCTTCGGAACCAGCACCTGATAGAACCGCGGGTGGGGTTTGGGGTGGTCCCGGTTGCAACTATGGCTGGTCCACAGGTAGCAGCGTGGAAACCGCCTGGGCTGGCAGCAGGTTTAACGGGATGATTTCCTACCAGTCCGACACCAAGATGGGTGATGTAATCGATGGGCTATCAAACACTCTGCTTGCAGCGGAATTACTAACCGGCACGGGACTAGGGGCAAACAATGGCACTGGTGTTTTTCCAAGAGATATCTTCTACACCAATAATGGTTTATTTAATGCCATAGTAAACAAGAACTTCCCGACGCAAGCAGAGTTGGACACGATTGGAAACTCGGCAAAGAGTTCCCCAACTGGTGCCAGGGGTTCCATGGGTGGCAACTGGGCTTGGTACTCTGCCGGCCAAACCACTCTGAACACAGCAACCACACCCAATTGGAAGCTTCCAAGTGCCGGGGGAGATTGCTGCCCGGGTGGTGCACACGATTGGGGCTTTGGTTTGATTCCTCCACGCAGCAGACACACCGGTGGCGTGAACGCGCTTTTTGGTGACGGAAGCCTGCGGTTTATCAGGGATTCTATCACCCTGATTACTTTCCAGTATTTGGGTAACAAGGCTGATGGCATGGTCATTGGCGATTATTAACAGCAAGGATCAACCGAAATGAAAAAGTTCACTTTAGCTCTACTGGCATGCTTATTGGTTTTCTTCAGCGGATGCGGCCAGCAACAAAACGAAAATATTGTGATTAAGGTCGATCCCCTGGCCAGCGTAAAAACCCTGCTGAAGGGATATGCGAACGGGCAACCCCTGCGAAGCGAAGTAACTTCGTTCCCAGATTATGTGGCGACTGTGAAAAAAGTGGATCCCGCCAAAGCGGAAATTCTGGAAAAAGGGTTCGCTGAAATTCAAAAGCCAGGAACAAACGTCCAAGCAAAGGCCAAGGAGTTACTGGCTAAATTTGAATAGCCTACACTTCGAGGCTGTTGTTCAGGGAAAGCTCGGCGATTTGCGGCCTTAAGCCAATAAATGTTTCGGCCAGCTTGGGATCAAACTGCGAACCAGCTCCCCTATGGATTTCCTCAATGGCCTCGCTAATACCCAGGCCTTTGCGGTAAGGCCGGTCCGAGGTCATTGCGTCAAAGGCATCTGCAACAGCAACAACCCGGGCGATTAGGGGAATGTTTTTTTCCTTGAGCCCATCTGGATAACCTTTCCCATCCCATTTTTCATGGTGGGATCGCACAATAGGAACTACTTCCTGAAGGTTAGGCACCAGGGAAATGATTGCCGCCCCCTTGGTGGTATGTTGTTTCATGATCTCGGTTTCCTCAGGGGTTAGCCTGCCTGGTTTCCTGAGGATGACATCATCAATACCAATCTTGCCGATATCATGCAAAGGGGTGCCGGTTCGAATTAGGTCTATTTCCTTTTCGGAAAGCCCGGCCTTTTCAGCCAACAATAAAGCCAAAAGGGTAACTCGCTGGGTATGGCCACCCGTGTACACATCGCGCAACTCCACCGCTTGGGCCAGCACAGTTACGGTGTTGAAGAATAGCTCACGCTGTTTTGCCAGTAACAGCGAGCACTCTATACCCGAGGAAACCTGAGCGCCAAGGGCATCTGCAAGCCTAAGATCATCCTTGGAAAATGGCTGTTGCAAAGGCCCGCGATCCAGATGCAGAATTCCCAAAACCCCGCGGGGAGTTCTAAGTAGCACACACATAACCGAGGACATCTTACCCTCGGCAATGCTACCCATCAGATTTACATCCTTTTGCGCATCATCCTTATATAGAATGGAACTCTTTTTCTTAAGGCATTGTTGCGCAAGAGTCTGACTGTAAACGGTTCTTTTGCCACCTGATTTCCAGCTTTTGGAGGTAGCGATATCACCATCATTAATCGCCTTGATTTCCAGCTCTTCTGTCTTTGGGTTGAGCAGCGCAATGGCTCCCCTCTGGGCTTCCAGCACTGCCACAGCATCTTGCAGAATTTGATGCAGCAACTCCTGTTCATTATCCGTGCTGGCCAGATAATGCCCCGCCTGCATCAGGGCAAACATCTTTTCCCCCGCATGGGGAGAACGAGAACCCAGTTCGGGAAGGCTCTTTAAAGCCTCGTCCCAGCCCAGGGCGTGCGTGGCATGAACGCTGAAATTCTCGACACCCTGCCCCAGAAAAAAATCCTGTTTGCTGGCAGGCTCGTCGAAAGACTCCACGCTTAGGCGAATCTCACCAAACTGCAGCACATCCCTGTGGCGAATAGGCCAGGAACCCTTGCCAAGCTTGACACCATTCAGGATGGTGCCATTGGTGCTGCCAATGTCCTGAACTTTCCAACCATCGCTGGAATGGACGAGCTCTGCATGGTTTCGGCTGACGGAAGTATCATCAATGGTTACTTCCAAGCCATCCACACGGCCAACTTTTCCCTTGCCCTTTACCTGCCAGGTTTTCCCCTTGAAAGTACCATCAAGGCCGCGCAGGGTGATTTTTGGTTCCACCATGAAAATTCCAGTTAGGCGATATCAAGGCAACAAAATTACTTTACCAGAAAGGGTGCCTGCCTTGCCAAGGGTGTTTTCTTCCAGCAGCATATGAGCCCGGGAAGCCTCCTTCAGGCCGAAGGTTGCCCCAATATGGGATCGAATCTTCCCCGAGGAAAGCCAGGTGCTGATATCATTGGCACAACGCCTTTGTTCCTCGGGCGTGGCGTTGAACATGGCAAATCCGGACATGCAAAGGCCTTTCACATAGAAGGGCCCCACGGGGAACAATGGCTGGGCAGTTCTTCCCGCCATTAACACGATTCTTCCGCGGGGTGCCATCAGGTCCACAATGCGGAAAAAATCGGGCTCCCTTTGTGTTTCATACCAAACCTGCAAACCCTGGCTGCCTGTGAATTCTTTTACAGCCTTTGGAATGTCATCCATCTTGTAATTAAGAACCAGATCCGCGCCCCAGCTTCTGCAAAGGTCTGCCTTCTGGGCTGAACTAACCGTGGTAACCACCTTGGCTCCAATGGCTTTCGCCATCTGTACCACCATGCTTCCAACCCCACCGGTTCCACCATTCACAAAAACAATCTCGCCTGCCTTTAGGTTGGCATTGCGAAACAAACCCAGATGGGCAGTGATGCCCACGAGTGCCGTGGCGGCAAGTTGCTGGTCATCCACACCATCGGGCGAGGGATACAACCAGTCTTCCTTCACGGAAAGAAATTCGGCACTGGTCCCCTGGCGACCCAGCAGGCCCTGATTGGAACCCCAGACCCTGTCCCCCACCTTGAAACGCGAGGCGCCTTCTCCCACCGACTCGATCACCCCGGCAAAGTCACAACCCGAAACAAAAGGCATGGGTAGGTTCATCGCCACCGTGCCTGCCCTTATGTACAGATCAATCGGGTTCAGCGCAGCGGCCTTTATCCGGACCAGATATTCACCTGCTCCTGCATGGGGCTTGGGCAAGTCACCATACTGAATCACATCCGGGGAACCTGTCTGATGAAGGAAAGCTGCTTTCATATGCGAATCCTTGGGAGGGAATGAACAATAATTATTCTATAACCCCTGCCCAAAACGGCGGTAATTCAACGCACAGGAAGCTTTCCCTGCTCGATCAACTCACGCCAGCGGCTAACCTCCATACCTCTTCCCTCGCGGTTGGCATTGCGTAAAAATTCAGGGTTTGAACCAGCTTCGGACCACCAGGCAAGCGTGGCATGGGCTGATTCCCTTAGCTGCCTGTCCTCCCCCAGTAATTGCTGAAGCAGGAACTCATAATCTTCGTGAGTGGGTGGATCGCCCCAAAGGAAAATCATTTCCATCCACGGTTTCAACTGCGATTTCGGAACCCCCTTCTGTTCCAGCAACTGGCTTAGCCCAACATCTTCCTCCGAAGAGTTTTCGTGCCCCTGTTTGCACAAGTTCCAAGTTCTAAGGGCAGATAATGATGCAAAACGGGTGAACGGCAAGCCACCTTCATTTTCGAAAAGGATATCCAAGAGGTCAGTGGCCTGTTCCAATGCCGCAAGACTAAAACATCCAAGCCAACGCCTAGCATCATTCGATCTGGGGGATTTCACCCATTCCAATATTCCCTTTGCAGGATCAATACCCGGCTTCAGGGCAAGGTACATTTCCGAGATGGCTGCCTGCCATGCACCGGGTGTATCCATGGCCTGCTGGTTCCATTTGATCTCACGGCTTAACACTCTATCGGCCTCTTTTTCTGAAACCCGGGATCTTTTTCCAGCCTTGTCCCACATCTGCCCTGATCGGGCCAGTAGTTCCAACTCCACCTCACCCATCATCCATTTACACCGCCCCTGGTCCACCACCAGCCTGCACCAGGGATTTTTATCCCCAATCGTTTCCATCACAAGGACAGTCCCAGGCTGCATTTCCAATTCCAACGGTGTTGCGGGGGTAACCAATGGTCTGCGAATTACAATCCTTGCGCTTTTTCTGGCAGCTTCCAGCCTTAGGCGCCCACTTGAAAAGGTGATATCCAAGTCCACCTTCCCTGCGGGGTGTATTGCCAATCGCACGGGCATGGGACGCATCACCCCTGTGGAACCGTGCACCCAACCTTGCAGACCTATCAACAAGTCCGGGGATATTTCCACCACTGCCTGTTGCATAGGCAAACAAGTGTGGTCGATGTTTGAAATCAGTGCATTACCCTGGGAAATGAATTTCCAGGCCGATTGTTCCCTTAGAAACAAGTGCGCGGGAGTATTTTCAAAGGGTTTTAAAAAACCCATCTCCACTTTAGTTGTCAGGTCTGCAGGCAATGGTAAAGGTCGTTGTGGTTTGGATGGTTTTTTTTCCTCCTGAATGACGGGTGGTGCCACTTTGGCAACCTGTTCTTCCTTCTTCTCCATCTTTGATTCCACAACCTCTGGATCGTTTGTTTTGCTTTTTTCTGGAACGGCCACAGGCACTGATTCCAAAGAGGTTGGCTCTGGCACGGGCTGGGATTTCTGGTCTTGGTAGGCAATGAATTTTACTTCTGGTTTGGGATTTTGGTACCTTGCCACGATCAAACCAAGGCACGCCACAAACACCAGCACTCCGCATGCGGCATAAAAATACTTACCCAGGCTTACCGCTTCCATGGTTTTGAGCAGCAGTTCCTTTCTTCGACTGGATGCCTGCCGGGCCACCGGAGACTTCCACCCGGATTCTGTTAATTCTCCTCCCATCGAATACATTTTTTGGTAAACATCCTGCCCGATCTTCAATTCTGTAAGACCCGTAAGAACTCGATGGCAGGTTGCCAAATGCGCCAGCAAATAGTCATCCTGTTCGATCAACTGTTCGATACTGGCTCTTTCCTGGTCTTGGAGTGTTCCATCCAAAAAACCAGCAATCAGGTTTTCGTCCGGCCAGGAAGAAACATCGTCAGGTAGGGACTGCAACTCAGGTTGATCCAATACCAACCGAATGCGCCTTAACGCAATCTGCCAGGATTCTTCCTCCCTGATCCTGGCCATCACCTGTCTGGCTTCCAGACCTTCCAGTTGGTCATCCACGTAATCCAAAAGCAGTTTGTAATTCACTTCCATGGCCTGAATTCTCCTGTACCTATCGATCTACCATCATTAGTGGGCTCAAAGACTGGGTTTCGTGCATTCCAAGAAAAATAATTTTCCGAAAAGTGCGGTTGCCCGAATCAGACGGAACGGTACAAGGATTTTCTAGGAGTCAGATTTCCACTGCATAAACTGGGGCAAAATATGAAGGCTGGAAAATACAAATGGTGTCTGGCGCTTGGGGTAATCTGGGCACTCTCACCCCATGCCAATGCACAACTTTCCTGCAAGGAGCCCACTCATGATCGGGGTATTGTTCGGGCAGGCACCCCTCTTAAGCATACATTTGTTCTTCAAAATCTGGGGGAGCAAACCATTCAGGTTTTGGAGGCCAGACCGGGATGCGGCTGCCTGAAACCTCCCATTGCCAATGCAAAGTTAGAACCAAAACAAAGCATGCAACTTCCCGTGGAAATCCACACCCTGACACAGCCGGAGGGGCCACATGCTTTTCCGCTGACCGTAAAGTACCTAATGGGATCGCAGGTAGAAGAATTGAAGCTAAGTGTTCAGGCACAAATCCAAGTGGAGGTGCAGGTCACACCCGCCGCTGCCGCCATCTTCACCGACCGCGCCCAGACGCACACCTTCACCATTCGAGATTCCAGAACCACGCCTTTAAAAATCATCTCCGCGGAATCTTCCATCCAGGAACTGGCCATCACCGTGGGTTCACTTTCGCAGGATGAAGCAGGGGCAAGCCTGCAACAAATCGTGGTTCAGATTCCTGAATCCCTGAAGGCAGGGAGGTATCAAGCTTGGATTTCACTGACATCGAACGACCCCGCTTACAGCGATATGAAGATTCCCATGACCATCGTCAAAAGGGAAAAGGGCCTGGTTCAGGCAGCACCTGCAAAATTATTTCTGGAAGGCAGCACCAGTACCCCGCTGCCATCACGAATCATTCGCCTGAGCAGCCAGGGGTCTGGAAATGTGCGCATTGAAAACATTGAAACCAACCACTCGGCTTTGCGTTGCACCTGGGCCCAGGGCCCCGGGGAAGACGCCACTATTCGCCTTTTGCTGGATGAGAAGAAACTGCCCGCCGGCCAAACCACTGCGGAGGTGCAGGTTAAAATCCGGGATGGTGCCCAACCAATTCTGATCCCGGTCAGCATCAACCTTCGGTAGCGGGTTGATTAATTACTAGGCTAGTGGTAAATGACTGCCAATGCCGCATAGCTGGTCATGTAAAGAGAGGACTAACCCGCACTTGGGATGAACTACCCCACAGCCAATTTCTTCAAGGAATTCACAGGCTGAATAATTGGTTGCAAGTTGCTCGTATCGGTCTACCCATTTTTTTCTCTGGGGTATTTTGTCTTCCTTGACAGGCCAGACACCAGGGCGTGGCATGATGTGGCCTTCCATTCCAATTCTCCAGGGTTTCGGACTTACACGAGCCCGAAAACAACGCTGGTTTAGACACATTTGTTGATAAATTGGGTCAGCGCCCACATAAGCGAAGAATTCCTGAACTATTTTATCCCGCGTGTCAAAAATATTATGCAGCGCAAGAATTCTCAATCCAGCAGGTGTTCGGTAGACTCGCAGATTCCAATCTATGTGGCTGGCTAGAAATGCGCGGATTCTTCCCAAAGCTTCTTTTTCGGGACCACCCTGAATTTTTAATATTAATCCCTGCAAGCCATACACCACAAAGTTTCCCATCAGCATGGAAATCAGAATTCCCAACGGAATTCCCAACGCCAGGCTGATGGATGTCAGCCGCAGGATACCTATCAAGAGGGCAAACAATATCAGGGTGGTTACCATCCACAGTAGCATACTTGGGTGCAGGTAGTAATCGATGTCCGCGAAAAGAACATCGGGAGTGTTGAGGCACCGGGCACCATAAAGATTGCGTGTGATAACCGTATCACCAACAGTGTTTACAATTTCTTCGCGAATGGGAACACCCTCGGCTCCGTTGTAAGCCACCTTGGGTTCTCTTCGACCAACTGTTTTGCCGGCTTGAAAATCTGCCATAGCTTCGTCGGCCCGGCTATTCGCCATTCCCTGCGCTTCCTGTTGGCTTGAGTCGGACCAGCCAAAACGTCGGATGGTCACCCTTTTTCCGGCTAAGGAAAACTTGACGCTGGCTTCAGCCCAGAAGCGTGGAACGATCATCGAAATCCTCCGACTCGAACGCTTTAGTTAGCCCACCACAAGGTTGACAAGTTTGCCTGGCACCACGATAGCCTTTTTAATCTGCTTGCCAGCGATGGATTCCTGAACCTTGGCATCCGCAAGAGCCAGTTCCTTCAGGGCTTCCTCGGTCATGCCGATGGGAACAGTCAGCCTCTGGCGAATCTTTCCATTCACCTGCACCGGAATCTCCACCGAGTCCTGCTTCAAAAACTCCTCAAGATGCAGCGGCCAGGGTTCGTAAGCCAGGGTGGTCTTGTGGCCAAGTGCCTCCCAGAGTTCCTCAGCCATGTGCGGTGCAAACGGAGCCAGCAGCAAAACTAATGGCTCCAGTGCCTCGCGAGGGCGAACTGCCATCGGGGTAAGGTGGTTGGTATATTCCATCATGGCAGCAATACAGGTATTGAAACGGTAGCCTTCCAACCCCTCGGTAACGCGCTTGATGGTGGTGTGAAGCCTGCCAAGTGTGTCACGATCGGCACTGACATTTTGAACTGCCTCATGAAGATTATTATGCTCGACGCGGTCGTCGATGAACAAACGCCATACACGGCCAAGGAATCGGTAGACTCCCTCCACGCCACGCATACTCCAGGGTTTGGTGGCTTCCAATGGCCCCATGAACATTTCGTAAAGGCGCAGGCTGTCTGCGCCGTATTCCTTAACCACATCATCGGGGTTGATGACATTTCCACGGCTTTTGGACATCTTGAAGGCGCGGGCATCCACACGAATGGCTGGGTTTTCCTTCAGGACAAAGCTATCACCCTTTTTCTCAACCTGATCCTCATCCAGCTTGGAAATCTCAATCGGGCTGCCGGTCTTCTTCTCGGTGGCAACTTTGCCATCAAAATCCACCTGGGCGGCGGAAACCAGCGCGCCATCCTTTCGGAAGGCTGTATATTCCATCTCCCCAAGAATCATGCCCTGGTTGATCAGTTTCTGGAAAGGCTCCGGGCATGGCAGCAGTCCGCGGTCAAATAGCACCTTGTGCCAGAATCTGGAATACAACAGGTGCAGCACCGCATGCTCGGCGCCACCAATGTAGAGATCCACGGGAAGCCAGGCGTTGGCCTTTGCGGATTCGCAGAATGCCTGTGGGTTTACCGGATCGATATAGCGCAGGTAGTACCAGCAAGATCCCGCCCATTGGGGCATGGTGTTGGTCTCGCGGATGAACTTGCGGCCGTTCTTTTCCACCATCAGCCATTCCCGGGCTTTACCCAGGGGAGGTTCCGGCTTACCGGAGGGCCGGAAATCGGAAAGTTCCGGAAGCTTCAATGGCAAATCCTCGGCGCCCAGGGGTTCTATGTTGCCCAGCAATTTTCCCTGGGCATCCACCTCGTGCATCAGCGGGAACGGTTCACCCCAATAGCGCTGCCGGCTGAACAACCAATCACGCAGCTTGAAGTTGATCTTGCCTTTTCCAAAGCCCTTTTCTTCCAGGTGACGAATGATTTGTTTTTTGAACTCGCCCGAGGCCATACCATCGAATGAAGCGCTGTTGCAAGCAACACCTTCCTCGGTGAAAGCCCGGGTAAGCGCATCCAGAGCACTGCCTGTCTTCTCAAGCCATTCCTTGGATGGTGTTACAACGGGGATGATGGGCAGACCAAACACTTTGGCAAATTCGAAGTCACGTTCATCATGGGCAGGTACCGCCATGATCGCCCCGGTGCCGTAACCTGCCAGCACATAATCAGCAGTCCAGATCGGTATGCGCCTCTGGTTCAGCGGATTGATGGCGTAGGCACCCGTGAACACGCCTGTCTTCTTCTTGGCGAGTTCAGTGCGCTCAAAATCACTCTTGCGGGAAGCCTCGGACTGGTAGTTTTTTACCGCATCCGCCTGCTCGGAACTGACGATACCCTGAAGAATGGGATGCTCCGGTGCAACCACCAAATAGGTTGCGCCATAAAGAGTATCAGGGCGGGTGGTGAACACCCGAATGGTGCCTTTGCCTGCTTCAACCTGGAAATCTACCTCGGCGCCTTCGCTTTTGCCTATCCAGTTGCGCTGCATTTCCTTGATGCTGTCGGGCCAATCCAAGGGCTCAAGATCATCGATAAGCCTTTGCGCATAACTGGTGATACGCAGCATCCATTGTTTAAGCGGCATGCGTACCACAGGATGATTGCCGCGCTCGCTGCGGCCGTCGATTACTTCCTCGTTGGCAAGCACGGTGCCAAGTGCCTCGCACCAGTTGACTGGGACCTCCGCTTGATATGCCAGACGGTGGCTGTCCTGGTAAACACGAACGGCCTTGTCGCCCTGCTTTTTGACTTCCTCGGGAATGGGCAGTTCCGCGATCGGCCTGCCTTTTTTGGTTTTCTCATCGTACCAAGTATCAAACAGAAGAAGAAAAATCCACTGAGTCCAGCGATAATAGCTGGGATCGGTGGTATCCACTTCACGATCCCAATCGTAACTGAAACCCAACGCCTGAATCTGCCTGCGGAAATTGTTGATGTTCTTTTCGGTGGTGATGCGCGGATGTGTGCCAGTTTCTATGGCAAACTGCTCGGCAGGCAGGCCATAGGCATCCCAACCCATGGGGTGAAGCACATCGAAGCCACGCATGCGCTTCCAACGCGCCAGAATATCCGTTGCGGTGTATCCCTCGGGGTGTCCCACATGCAAGCCCGCACCGCTTGGGTAGGGGAACATGTCCAAAATGTAATATTTGGACTTGGTCGGCAGCGGTGGTGTGCGGAAGGTTTTTTTCTTCAGCCAGTAGGACTGCCATTTGGGTTCAACAACTAACGGATTGTAGGTCGGCATGATCGGGTCAACTTCTCAAGAAATTTGCATCTCAGGAAAACATCCTTGAACAGATCATTATCTTATGGTTGCCAGCCAGTTGGGAAGCACCAAAGACCCGGAAATTCCCCCTTGGTGCAAGTATCATAACAATGTTTGCCAGATAACCTTTGGCCCAAAGTTATGCTGGCGATACGATAAATATGTACGTTCGTTGGATTTTGCCTGGAGCGATCATGAGAAAGTTTCTTATTCCCTGTCTTTGGTTGATTGTGGTGGTGCCCGTTGCCCTGGCGCAGGCACCGCAGGGAAAACTAATCGAGGATCATTGGGATGCCGCCTTTCTGGAAGGCGGACGCTGCGGGTACTTCCATTCCCAAATCCGGGAACTTCCTGGCAAGGATGGCGGAAAACTTTACGAATCCAAACTCGAAATGCGACTGATCCTGAAACGATACATGTCTGTGGTCAACATGCGCATGGACTCGGAGATGACCGAGGATGAACAGGGCAAGATTAAAAGTTTCAAGGTGATCCAGTTTCTGGACAAAGGCCAGGCCGTGCAGGAAGGCGAAGTGAAGGATGGAAAACTATGGATGAAACTTCCCGGCGTGAATGAACCCCGGCAAATGCCATGGAACGACTCGGTCATCGGCGTTTATAGACAAGAACGACTTCCTTCAATTCTCAAGGCAAAACCATCCGACAAATTCGAATACCTGAATTTTGAAGCAAGCCTGATGCAAGCCATCAAGATGAAGGCGGAATTACTTCCCGAGGAGGAAATCGAGGTGCTGGCGGTGGACCCCAAAGATCCTGCCAAGTTTACCCAAGGAAGAAAGAAACTGAAGAAACTCGAGGTAACACCTGACAAAATCAGCCTGTTTGGCAGCGCACTGCAACTACCCAAGATGGTTGCCTGGGTGGGGGATGACCTGGTTGCGGTTCGCTCCCGCATGGAAATGCCGGGTATCGGTTCGATTATTCTTTACCGTACCACCAAGGAAATCGCCACCAAGGAAGATGACAATGTCGCGGTGCTTCCTGACATTGGCCTGAACAACATGATCGAATTGGACAAACGTATTCCTAATGTCCATCATCTGGAAGAGGCAACCTACCACTTCAAGCTCGACAAGGAGGATGGTTTGCAGGCATTCCAAACCAGCGGCCGCCAGAAAGTCAAAAAACTGGACGATGGCGGATATGAACTGACCGTGCTTGGGAATGTGGCGGTTCAAGCGGATGAACCAGCGAAGGAGTTCTTGGAATCGAGTTACTTTTTGGAAAGCAACAACGCCGAGGTGAAGAAACTTGCCGAGAAAGCGGTGGGTGACGAGACAGATCCCCTGAAGAAGGCCCGAAAGATCGAGCGATTTGTGCATGAGAACATGAAAGGTTCCAGTTCGGTGGGTTTTGCCACCGCCGGTCAGATAGCCAAGGATCTTCAGGGTGATTGCAGACAGCATGCGATGCTGATGGCCGCCATGTGCAGGGCCGCTGGCATTCCATCCCGCACCGCGCTGGGTTTAGTGTATGTTGAGGAACCCAAAAGCCGTAAACCACAGTTTGGCTTCCATATGTGGACCGAGGTTTATGTCAGGGGTGGCTGGGTTGCCATGGATGCAACCCTGGGCCAGGGCCTGGTAGGCCCGGGGCACCTGAAAATCGCGGATCATAGCTGGCAGGATCAGCAAACGCTGGCACCATTGCTACCCGTGATCCGGGTGATGGGCAAATTGCAAATGAAGGTCGTTTCTGCGAAGGAATAATTGCTGAAACTAGGCGGCAGATTCCTTGCTGATTCCAAGGGATTGGAATAGCTTTCCCTCGGATTGTGGAAGATCCCATGGGCCTGTGCAATGGCTGGACTTGCCATCCCATTGGTGGGAACAGATGCTATCCATCACCATGTTGGAAATTTCCACGGCTCGGGCACCCGCCTGGCCGTCCACCCTTGGCTTGGATGAAGTTCTTACTGCGCGGACAAAATCCTGCAGTTCCCAGGTGAGCTGATCGCCGGTTGCTCGTGAGCAATCCACAGTCTTGGTTTCGACATGACGGGTAAACAATTCGACCTTGAACGAGTTCAGCGTGGCGGCATCCAGTTTTGACGGAGCGGCCTCCGCCAGGTAACGCAGGTTTTCGCCCGGTTGCATCAGCGTAAGTTTCTTAGTCATGAAGTCCACGCCCGCGTAGCCTTCTACGCCCCAAACATCCATCCGGCGCTTTGCCTCGGGGTGAGCCCTACTAGCGGCAAGGTCGCATACCGTTCCATTGGCAAAGGTTAGCCTGGCTTGGGCAATATCTTCGTGACCACCCAAAAGAGCCACACCGAACGCGCTCACGGAAGTAAGCTCGGCATTTACCAGCGAGCAAACCAGATCAATGTCATGAACCATCAAATCCAATACCACACCCGTATCCGAGGAACGCCCGGAGAAACCTCCCAGCCTTTCCGCACGAATGTACCTGGGTTTCATGGGAAGGTCGGAAAAAGCTTCAAAGGCAGGATTGAATCTTTCGATATGACCAACCTGAAGGATAGTACCATGGGTATTGGACAGACGGCACAACTCCTGCGCCTTGTCGGTCTCGATGCATAATGGTTTTTCCACCATGATGCTCTTGCCCAGGGTGATTAGCTCTTTGGCTATGTCGAAATGATACTTGGTGGGAACCGCAACCACGGCGGCATCAAACTTATTTATGATTTCACGATGTGAGGAATAAGCCTGGCTGGAGCAGCGCAATGCAACCGCCTCGGCCTGCTGGCGTGAGGCATCCACCACGCCCACAAGTTCCACGCCTTCCAACGAGGAAAGAATACGGGCGTGTTCCTTGCCGAGATGACCAACACCTATCACTGCAACTTTTAATCCAGCCATCTTTTCCCCTTCATCCCGCCCTGTTTCAGGCGGCAATATTGGCAGTCAGTGATTCCTTCGAACCCAACCTGGATGCGAGCTTGCGTGCAAGCTCCACATTCAACGGGTGACCACTTCGGTATGCCACCACATGACCGCAAAGTTCCACACCCAAAAGCGCCAAGTCGCCGACCATGTCCAGCACCTTATGGCGAGATGGCTCGTTGGCGTAGCGCAATTGGTTGTCAACCGGGCCACGGGGGCCAAACACCAGAAGATCCTGCGCGGTGGTGCGGGAACCCAATCCCTGCTTGCGAAGCTGCTCCACTTCCTCTTGCAGGACAAAAGTCCGGCAGCGCGATATCTCGCGAATAAACAGCGCAGGCTCCAGCATCTGGGTGTGCACCTGCTTCTGGATCGGTGAATTATTGCCATAATCCAGAAAATAAGTCAGCTTCAATCCGGTGCCATCGCATGGATGAAGCGCCAGAGTGCTGCCGTTGTTCTGGACTATCACGGGGCTATCCACGCCATAAATGGTTTTTCGGGAATTCTGGGTGACCTGCCCAGCCTTCTTTAGGGCATCCACAAAATCGCCCGCGGATCCATCCAAACCAGGAGGCTCCGGGGCGTTTAGTTCCACAACACAGTTGTCGATACGCATTCCACTAAGTGCGGCCAGAACATGCTCGACAAGCCCCACTTGATGGGGAGCATCCCCAAGGGTGGTTCTGCGGTTAGTGCCTGTCACATTACAGGCCAGGGCCCGAATATGTTTTTTTTCCGGTAAATCGGTCCTGAGAAACACAATGCCTGTGCCTGAGGGAGCCGGGCAAAAACGAAGGGTTACAAAGGCGCCTGTAAGAAAGCCCACACCCTCTACTTCCGCTGGCCTGGCAATGGTTCTTTCAAATCGGGAGGAGATTGGAATCACTGGCTTGTCATCCTTGACTGATAACGCATGGTAGGGTTTTCAGGAAGGGCCGTTCAGCATCCTGCCGGACGGCCCAAACCTTTTTCCAAATTACTTGCCAGTGCTGGTGGCAGAGGTGGGAGTAATGCCCGAGTTGGTTTGCGGGGCAGTACGGCTGTATGCCTGGTTCAAGGCATTTACCACATCCGCGCTGATATCAACACCCGGTGCAAAATAAAGGGGCATGCAAGCGCCAGCCTGCATCTTGCGCACAATGTTCATCGCGCTCCAGTATTCGGCGGATGTTGTGGGATCATTGTAATGCAGCACCATGTCGTAGCCATGGGCCACCGCAATACGCTGGCAGGCATCCTGCACTTCACGGTAGATCAACACAACCTGTTCATCCTGCTTCTTGCCAACCATGGCCTGTGCCTCGTTGGAAAGGTCTTCCAGTTCCCTCTTCAGGGCACGAGCTTGCTTTTCCAAGGCATCGCGCTGTTCGGGCTTTGCCTGTGCTTCCTTCGTAAGGGCTTCCAATTGAGCAGTCTTGGCCTTCGACTTGGCCTGCAAGGGGGTGAACAAATCCTTCATTTCGTTGTTCAGCGCCACAGCCTTCTGATAATTTTTGACCACATGGTTCAGGTTCAAAAGGGCGATCTTGTTCTTGTGATCGCCAGCGGTAACCACTGCCTTGGCCGCATTTTGCGCGCTAAGGTAGCTGGTGCTGACATATCCCGCCAAACCTAAGGCCAACAAACCGAATAAAACTGCTACTTTCCTGTTCACGATTCAACCTCCTTGGGTCCCTCGGAATGCTATTTTTCCTGAAACGGCTTCCATGCGAATCAGCGATAAATAGCCTTTATTTCCACGAGGAATCTGATTCCATGCATGGCTTCTAACGAAGTGAAAAAATCGGGTCAAGGCGAACTATTGGCTCTTTAGGCCGCAGCCACTCCGTATTGCCTGTTTTCACACCTTTTAGGTACAGTCTTGAGCATGGAATACTATCGGCTTACTTTCCCAAGGCTTTTTCAACGCATTCCAAGCGTGCTAATGGTGCTTTTTTGCCTGCTGGCAACCGCGTGTAATTCCCAGCCACCCGCACCCACCACCATTCAGGGAAGAATTTATTATCGAAAACAGCCTGTTTTGGGCGGGGGTACCATCGTTTTCACCCCGGACCACAACAGGGGTTATACAGGTAATATGGGAGCTGGCGAAATTCACTCCGATGGAACTTTTTCTGTCATGCCGCAGCCCGGTAAACCATCCATGCAATCCGGCTGGTATATTGTCACCCTTATGACTACCAGCCAGACTCTACCGGGAAAATACAGCGACCCTGCCAAGTCTGGCTTGTCGCGTGAAATTCGTTCGGGCGGCCCCAACCAATTGGATATCTACCTGGAGTAACCCATGAACCAGTTCCTGTTCGGCGTATGCAAAGCCGTGAAATCCACCTTTCCATTACCCGAACCCATCGTGGAAGCAGGCTCATTCCTGATCCCAGGCCAGGAAGATTACTCGAACTTGCGCAAACTTTTTCCACACCAGGAATATGTGGGTATCGACATGCGCCCTGGCGATGGTGTCGACATGGTTGGCAACATCGAAGACCTTCCCTTTGAAAATGAATCCGTGGGAACCTTTATCGCCCTGAATTTGTTCGAACATGTGCAGCGTTTCTGGGTTGGTTTCGATGAAATCTACCGGGTGCTGCGTCCGGGCGGGGCTTTGTTTGTTTCGTGCCCTTTCTTTCTGCATCGCCATGCCTTTCCGAACGATTATTGGCGCATGACTCCCGACGCGTTCTCTTTCCTTTTGGAAAAATACCCCCAAAAGCTGATCGGCCTGCAAGGCCCCGAAAGCAAACCGTTGCAAGTCTGGGCTGTGGCCTTCAAGGACCCTGCCCCCGTCATCACCCCGCAAATGCACCAATCCTTCCAGCAAGCCATGCAATTGTTCGCCCATCAACCCCGAAGCCCGTTGAAAAAACTTCGTCTGAAAATCGCCCGATGGATTTGCGGTCGTAGCCCGCTTGCCACCGCCCTGGATGTCAACCGCTGGCAATCTACTGTCATTGGCACACCTGCCAATATGGATCAAAAACCCATTCATCTTGAGAAACCGTTAACCACACCCGTATCCAATTTTATTTAAATGGTGGCTTCGCACCGGGGGTTTACACCCCCCGCTCTTATACAAGCCGTACAGATTTCGAGCCGGGGATGTGAATCCCCGGGTGGGGTATTTATTTGTTTCCCCCATCACCCCGCCCTCTTCCCCCTGGGAAGAGGGAAATTGGTATCCCTTGCCCGTGCGTACGGTCCCTTTTACGGGTAGACGCTTTTTGAATTTATATTTTTAAAACAAAACAAGATGCTGGACGATCACCAGTATTCAAACCTGTAACCACATGGCCCTCTTCCGGCGGAAGAGGGTTGGGTGATGGCGACTGCTTTTTTTAACTACTTACCGGGGGTTTACCCCCCCCCGCTCTAAATGTAATTTATTTATTGATTAATTTTTTGTGTTGTTTTTTCCAGAGGTAGGCTACCACGGAGGTCAGGCCTGCAAACTTAAAACTTGAATCGGTATATTTCTCAATCACATAAAAAGCGAAATAATAAGCCCGGCAAAAAGCCCAGATGGTAATAACCATCAACCATGCTAATTGCCAGTCTGGATACTTAAGCAAAATGGTGGTACCAGCTAGTAAACCTAGTCCAACAAAAAGGGCACCCTTTCAGGTATAACAGTCTCCAGTCTTTGATATCAGCCATGGAATCCAATCTTTGTCAGACTTTTCTTGAGATGTTCGCCAGGTATTTATCCAAGGCGGGAAATTCGCTGGCTTTACCACGCAGCCATTCGACTGCTTCCTCGAAGATGGATTTTTCCTGTTCCAGGGTAATTTCACCAATCATAACCCGGGTGCGCAAAAAGACAAAGTATGTGTCGATGGTATCGCAGGCGCAATAGTCGTTAATCTGCTGAAGTTTGCCCGCCTTGAACATGGGGTAAACATCATGGCCGGTGGTGCCCATTTTTCCGGGCAGGCCAAGCCTGCGAGCAAACAGGTTCAAGCCCCCCTCAACACGAACGGTACCCTGGTTGCCCAAAAATTCTTGGAGATCAATGTTGTTGGAACGATAGCGATTACGCTTGTCCGAGTTGAAATAACCGGGGGCTGCAATTCCCAATTCGAAGGCAGCCATCTCCAGCATGGGAAGATCGAATCCCCGCCCGTTGAAGGTGACCAGCTTGGCGCGATGAAATTTCTCCATGCCATTCCAGAACAGCTTCACCATTTCGTCGGAACGATATTTGGGAGAATCTAAAAACGAAAGGTTGATGGGCATGTAATCCGCATCCAGGCGAAGCGTGCAGATCGCCACGGGTTTCTGGAAGGTAACTGGAAGAAAGTCGGAACCCGATGGGCTTTTGGTGCGCGCCTCGGTCTGCGCACGTTCGATGGCTTCCTCGGGGGTAAGATCATCATCGGGGTATTTCACACGGGCCACCAGGCTGCCATCCGGAATGGTCTCGGTATCAAACACGATATAGGCGGTCTGGTCAGCTTCCTTGGAATGGTTTCTCTTGGATTTGATATCCCGTGCTATTTCGCTCGATGCATCCATGATGGCTTTCTAATGATGATTGCGATCCAAGAAACATCATCCCCTGCAATACGCTGGGGGTCAAGCATGGCTGTTACATGAAATGGTGAGTGATTTTGGTGCTAGGCTAGAATCTCGCGGATCACTTGGCCATGCACATCGGTCAGTCGGCGGTCGATGCCATTATGCCTGACAGTAAGCTTTTCATGATCAATGCCCAAGAGGTGAAGAATGGTGGCGTGCATATCATGGCCGGTAGTTTTATCGGCCAGGGCCTGATAGCCCCAATCGTCACTCTGGCCATAAGCCGTGCCGGCTTTGATCCCCGCACCCCAAAGCCAGGAAACAAAAGAACCACCGTTATGATCCCGGCCGGTGGAACCCTGCTGGAATGGAGTGCGCCCAAACTCCGTGGTCCAGACCACTAGCGTATCCTTATCTAACCCTCTGGCCTTCAGTTCCTGTAATAGTGCGGCAATCGGTCGATCCACACTTTGGGCGATTGGAGGAAGTTCGTTGGGAATGCTGCCATGATTATCCCAATTATTGGTGGCACCCTGCGGGCCACTCCACACCTGAACAAAACGCACGCCCCGCTCCACCAGTCGCGTGGCCAACAGACAACGCCGGCCGAAATCCTCGGTGGTCTTATCCTCCAGCCCAAACGCCTTGCGAATGGTTGCACTCTCGCGCATCACATCAAAGGCCTCAGGCGCTGCAAGCTGCATTTTGCCGGCAAGCTCGTAACTGGAAATGCGTGAGGCCAACCGTGAATCGCCCGGGTGCCTGTTGGCGTGGGATTGGTTCAACGCGCCAAGCAGACCCAGGCCATCGGAATCCAAAGTGGCGTTGGTAAAGGTGCCCTTTGGTGGAAAAAGATCTGGTATGGGCTGACTGGCTCCCGCCTGTATGACCGTACCCTGATGGATGGCCGGAAGAAAACCGGCGCTGAAGCAACCCTGCTGGTTGTAAGGCAGGCCACGCGCATCGGGCAGCACCACAAAGGTTGGAAGATTATCTTTTAAATTGCCAAGCGCGTAAGAAATCCATGAACCCATGCAAGGAAAACCGGGCAGGATAAAACCACTTGTCATCAGGTAGGCGCCCTGCCCATGCACATTCGTTTTGCTTTGCATGGCCATCAGGAAGGCCATCTGGTCCACAAGTTTGGCCTGCTCGGGAAACACCGAGCTAACCCATCTGCCGGATTGCCCATGTTGTTTAAATGCGAAAGGGGATTTCATCAATGCCCCGGGCATAGCGGTAAAGCCCTCTGGCTTCTGACTGGGGCCAAGCTTCTGGCCATGCAGTTTTTCCAACTGCGGCTTGTAGTCGAAAGTATCCATGGGGCTTGCGCCACCATTCATGAACAATTGGATAACCCGCCTGGCCCTGGCAAAGTGATGTAATCCACCGTTGAAGTCGTGTCGTGGCTTTTCAGCCGAACAGGCCTCGCGGGCCAGAAGTTGGGCCAACGCCAAACCTGCGAACCCACCTGCTATATCCCCAAGGAGGTTGCGCCTGTCCATTTGCCATCTTTGAACAAACCCTGGTTTCATGATCAACCCACAAACAGGAATTCGTTGGTGTTGAAAAGCACCCTGCACAACGCCGCCAATCCATGCTTGGTCACATACTCGCGGAATGCCTGCATTTCACTTATTGTCGGTTTTCTCAGAAGCACCCGCTGTGTTACTGCCGAAATACGATCCTCGATGGCGCTCATTTTTGATTCCACATCCCTGGCCAGCTCCGAACTAAAATGCAGGACAAACTTGTTGTTGTACAAGGCCAGTGCCTGCAGGGCAGAGGAAGAACTTTCACGACGGGGAGTCAGCAGGCCCAGATCAGGAAAATCCAACGCTTCCATAAAAGGGTCGGGTATGCCCCGCCAGACAAAACGGTAAATGCTGCGTCGATGTAGCGGCATGGAACCCCAGTCAAATACCTGATAATCCAGCGTGGGGGTGGATTGGACCGGCTTACCCTCCCTGAAATAGCGGATGCTTGGGCCACCCATCTTCCAATCCATTTTGCCGGCAATCGCAATCAAACCATCGCGATAAGTATCTGCATCCATCCGCTGGTTGTTCTGCCGCCAAAGAAGCCTGTTTTGGGCATCCAGTTCCACGCCTTTGGCATTGCCCGCGGAGGATTGTTTATACGCATGGCTGGTAAGGATCAGCCTGTGCAAATGTATAAGAGAACCACCATGGTCCCGAAGTTCACAGGCAAGCCAGTCGAGAAGTTCAGGGTGACTGGGGTTGCCGCCCATTTTTCCAAAGTCACTGGGGGTATCACAAATACCCTGCCCGAAGTGATAATGCCAGACCCGGTTGGCAACGCTGCGCCAGGTAAGGGGATTGTTCGCATCAGCAATCCAGTTCGCCAGGGCAACCCTGCGAGCAGACTCCGGTTCCGAATCAGACAAATCAAAGCGGGCTTTCAGCCAGTGAATGGCAGACAAGGCGCCGGGGTGCGCCTCCTTCAAGGGTTTGTCGAAATCGCCCCTGCGAAGCACCTCTACCTTTCTTGGCTTGGGTGTGTTCTGGGTGGAACCCTGATTCAACCCGGTAAGCACTTCGCTGGTGGCGCCAGCGGCATAAACCTTTGCCTGAGCCGGTAACTTTTTTAACTCGGCCCCTGAGTAATCCTTCAAGGCTTGCGAGGCAATTTCGATAATCTCTGCCTGGCTTCGCTGCGAGGCATATTTGCGCAGCGCAGCAGCCACTTCCGCTGGAAGGGCCGCCAGCGATGGGTTTGGTGCGTCGGTCACCGAAAGTCGGAACCTGCCTATCAGGTGCCTGCCACCATGTAGCTGCCTTAAGTGAATGGTCAGTTTGGATTCCGGGTTCCACGGAAGGGGTTGCTCAAATTCAAAAATCGCCTGATGGTCTTTGCCCACCTGGGGGTAGATACCCCAGGCGGTTTCCGGTTTGCCATCAATGGCGCGATCGATGCCCCACCCTTCCTGGTTGAAGTCCGCGGTGGCCTTGCTGAACTTTAATGGCTTTGGCGAGGGCTGGCCCGGGTTCAGAACCATTGCTTCGAATTCACTCAAATGCAGGTTGCCATTATCTTGCCTGCCCGGCCCCCGCTTTGGCAGAGAATCGTGTGCCAGCACTTCTAGCCGAAAGGCTGTCCACTTTTTTCCCGGCAGATTGGTCGTCAGCACATAAGTGTCCTTCTCGGGTGTGCTGTCACCGACCAGAAAAGATCCATCCTGTTGAAGTTTGAATGTACCTGCATCGGCCTTAACCTTCCCATCAAACTCAAGGGTTTGCCAAACAACAGGGTTTTGATGTTGCTCAACCCACTTCTGAACAACCGCTTGATACTCGGGCACTAAAAGAACCCCGGCATCCTTTCGCACGGCGGCATCGGCCAGAAGGGTCAACCTGCTTCGCTCTTTCGCAATCTTTGGGTCTTCATCAAACGAGATGTTTCCCTCAACGATTCCAGCGAACACTGCCTGTAGCGAGTAGTAGTCTTCCTGCGAGATGGGATCAAACTTGTGGGCATGGCAGCGGGCACAGTTGGCCGTGGTGCTGGTAAATGCTGCCATCGTCTGGTGAACAAGGTCATCACGATCCAGGTATTCAAAGGTCTTTGGAGCGGTGGAATAACTGCTGGCATCGAAAGTGCCGGCGCCCAGAAAACCCAGCGCTACTCGCTTGCTGGTATCGTCCGGGTAAAAGGCATCCGCCGCCAACTGCTCTTGAATGAAACGGCCCCAAGGTATGTCGTTGTTGAAAGCAGCAATCACATAATCGCGGTAACGCCAGGCCTCGGCACGGGGCAGGTCATGCTCGAAGCCATGGGTCTCTGCAAAATGGATGGTATCCAGCCAGTGGCGTGCCCATCTCTCGCCATAACGTGGCGAGGCCAGCAGCTTGTCCACCAACTTTTCATAACCATCGTCATCGGGGGAATTCACAAACGCCTCTGCCTCTTCCCATGTGGGGGGCACTCCGGTCACATCCAGGTACAGGCGCCTTGCCAACGTGCGCCTGTCCGTGAGTAGGGCAGGCTGTAAACCCTTGGCTGCAAGCTTGTGACGGATGAAGGCATCGATGGGATGGCTGGCGCCTTTGGGCACCAGCGGTTTTTCCAACTTCTTCAGCGACCACCATGCTTCCACGGGGCCTTTGTGTACCGCAACTTTGCGAGGGTCTTTGGCCCCGCCTAAAATCCATTCTTCCAGCAGCCTGATATCTGCTTCAGGCAGCCTGCCGGAGGGTGGCATTTTCAGCTTGCCGGTCTTCTGGTCGACAGCCTGAAAGAGCAGACTTTCCGCAGTTTTGCCGGGAATGATGGCAGGCCCATGGTCACCGCCCTGTTCCCAACCGCTGCGGGAATCCAGCGTCAGCCCGCCCTTCATTTTGCCACTGCCATGGGAATGGCATTCATAACAATGTTTCTTCAGGATGGGTTCAATGCGGGAAACAAAGTATTCATCCGCACGGGCATGGAACCACCCGCCCGGTACCATCAGGAACCACGGCAGCAGAAACACCAGTTGGCGCAACAAGGCTTTGAACATGAATTACCGCCAGGCAAAAGGCGCCTGAAATTGTCGGGCGCCCGGGGCAGGATTTACCTAACCAAGGCTAATTCCAAAGCTGGAACCTGTCCATGAAATTCAGCCCGGGCCCATGGCCTTCCCTAAAGATGCTACACTAACAAGTATGAACCACGAGGCTTCCCCACCCATCGACATTCTGGAACGTATGGAGAACGCTGTGCAAAAGGTACGCGATCGATTGCTTCGTTCCACCCTGGCGCTGGAGCTGGCGGGCATTCCCCATGCGGTGGTGGGTGGCAACGCCGTGGCGGCTCTGGTAAGCGAGGTGGATGAAGCCGCGGTTCGAAACACCCAGAATGTGGATATCCTGCTGCGGCGCGAGGATCTGGAACGGGCCAAGGTCGCTCTCGAAAACATGGGCTTTGTGTACCGCCATTCTTCCAGTATCGACATGTTTCTGGATGGTCCCAATTCCAAGGCACGCGATGCGGTTTACATCGTCTTTGCAAATGAGAAGGTTCGCCAGGATTATGATTTCCCCAGCCCGGATGTTACCGACAGCAAAACAACTGGTTCCATCCGGGTTTTAAATCTGGAAGCCCTGGTACGCATGAAACTGGTTTCCTATCGCCTGAAGGATATGGTCCACATTCAAGATTTCATCAGCGTGGGGCTGGTGGATGCCAGTTGGGTTCCAAAATTACCCAAGAGCTTGGGTGATCGACTGCAAGCCATACTTGATAACCCCGAGGGATGACTTTCACTTTCAACATGAGCACACGCTTTCCACCGGCGATCTTTTCGCGATGTAGAACCTACCGCTACACCCTGTGGCGGGAATGGGACCTTTTCAACAAAAACTATGCGATGTTCATCGGCCTGAATCCCTCTACCGCGGACGAGGTCAACAACGACCCCACCGTAAGGCGCTGTATCGACTACGCAAAACGCTGGGGGTATGGGGCCATGTGCATGATGAACGCCTTTTCCTTTCGCGCCACGGATCCCACAGTGATGAAGGCCCATCCTACCCCGGTGGGTCGCAAGAATGATCACTGGCTGAAAGAGATGGCCAGGGATGCCGGAATTATCATTGCCGCCTGGGGTCTGCACGGCCTGCACCAAAACAGGCAGGAAAAAGTTTTGAAGCTGATCCAACAGCCGATCCACTGCCTTACCATCACCAAGGATGGCATCCCCGGACACCCGCTGTATTTGAAGAAATCGCTGACTCCGGTTTTATTCCGGCAATAGCGCCAAGCCAACAATCCCGCTTTGCCCCTCCTCTTGCATCCTTCCTTGGGGTATAACAATGGTTTGAACTGTTCCAACGATTGGAAGATTTTTCATGAGCACAGAACCTGCCAAGCCATTATCCAAAGCCGCGTTATTCCTTGTTTTTGTTGTTGTCTTCATCGACCTGCTGGGTTTCGGCATCGTTCTACCACTGCTTCCGATTTATGGTGACACCTATGTTGCCAGCGTGCTTCCCAAGGATGCCTCCAAGGCGCTACAGGGGATCATTCTTGGCCTGTTGATGTCCACCTTCTCGGTCATGCAGTTTTTGTTCGCGCCCGCCTGGGGAAAACTGTCCGATCGCATCGGTCGCAAGCCGATTCTTCTTCTTGGCCTGTTCGGGTCTGTGGTGTTCTACGCGCTGTTTGGTTATGCCTCTGGTTTGTCTCACGAAACCGCGGCACCCCTGGCGCTGGCACTGTTGTTCGTTTCCCGACTGGGGGCCGGAATCGCGGGCGCCACCATCTCCACGGCGCAGGCGGTGATTGCGGATTGCACCCCGAAGGAAAGCCGTTCGCGTGGCATGGCACTCATCGGCGCGGCCTTTGGAATTGGTTTTACCTTCGGACCACTGATTGGATTTGCGGCGTTATCTTTCTTCCCTCAAAACGCCGGGGCAACAGGCTACATTGCGGCGGGACTTTCCCTGATCGCATTGCTGATAGGCATTTTCAAGATGCCTGAAACCAGAACTCCGGGGGGACACCAGGCGGCGCGAAAACTTTTCGACTTTGCAACCTTCCGCGAGGTGTTGTCCTCCAAAAACCTTGGACCGGTTATCATGGTGTTCTTCCTGGCAACCTTTGGCTTCGGCAGCTTCGAATCCACACTCGCCATGATGAACCAGAACCTACTCAAGTTTGAAAAGAACTGGAACTTCCTGATCTTTGCGTATGTCGGTTTCACGCTCGCCATCGCCAATGGGTTCTATCGACCACTGGCCAAACGGGTTTCCGAAGTGGTGTTCATGACCATCGGCATCTTGCTGATGGGTTCCGGCGTGGCCAGCCTGGCTGGCGTTACCTACCTTTCCGAACAAGGCTGGAGCCCCTCGTCCATTATGCCCATCATGCTTGCAACCCTTACTATATGCGTGGTTGGATTTGCGATTCTCACACCCTCGGCACAGGCGCTGGTTTCCCGTAGAGCCGACCCTGAACGACAGGGTGAAATTCTTGGGGTGAATCAGTCCTGCTCATCCCTGGCCCGCATCCTTGGACCGGTGGTTGGACTTACTCTCTACAAGATCAGCCCGATGCTGCCCTTCCTGTTTGGCGGATTCATCGTACTGGCCATGCTGCCCATCATGCCGCGCATCAGCCGTGGCACCGATGCCTGAGGCTTACTACGGCTTATTTCCGGTTTTGGAATTGGGGTTCTTCATCCAGTAGAAGCGGCCATCTTCAGCGCCGCCAAGAAAATCAGGAACGCCATCGACATCAAAATCCACAGTAGTGGGGCTGACATCATGCCCCTCAATATTCTGCTGGGCAAGAGTGCCAGCCTTCTCAAACTTCCAAACTCCGTCCTGAAAGCCCAGACCTTTGTACAAGTCTGCGTTCGATGAATTCAAAAGAATATCCAGTTTTCCATCACCATCCCAATCCACCAGCGCCAGCTTCCTGCGACCGCTACCGCCCGCGGTACGATCCGTGAATCGAAGTGGTTTGCCGCTTCTGTCACAAAGGCATCGTCTGGGTGGTAATAGCACCAGTTTACCATTCTTGCGAGTGCGTTCGAAAAACACGAAGTACCCCTCAGTATCCAGCATGCAAAGGTCAGGCAGGCCATCCCCATTCATGTCTTGAACCACGGGGGTGGTTCGCCATTGGGTCACTAGCTGCTTTCCAACCGGGTTCCACCAAGTCCATTTCGGCTTGGGAGTTTCACCCGTCCATTCCACCTCGATGGGTTGGGGTACTGCAAGTTTTGGCTCAGTGCGTGTGCCAGTGTTTTTTAGCCACTCCACCTTTCCCCAGATGGAATTGACAAGTATGTCGGGCAAGCCATCGCCATCCCAATCCGCCACATTCAGGGTGGTGTAGCCCCACTTGGCCTCTGCCGGGCCCTGAATACTACCGTTGGGCCCTGCCATGATGCGGAAAGTCTGATCCCCGGCTTTCAGCTTTTTGGGTGCCGCCCATTTCGGGCTGGCAATCTTGGGGCCACTCAGATTTTCAAAAAACTCGATATAGCCAGATGTGTTTCCAGAGATAATGTCCATATCTCCATCACCATCCCAATCAACACCAAAGGGCGTTGCCAGCGCGCCACACTTTAAAGTGTCCGCCTCTTGCTGGAAGTAGCGCGGAGTCGCAAACTCGGGCATGGAACCAGAGGGAGTTTTTCCCGAAACATTCTCAATAAATGCTACCCGTCCATCCTCATCGCCAACAATCAGGTCCAAGTCGCCATCTTTATCCCAATCGAAGGCAATGGGAACAATCATCTCAAGATCCATTTTCAAAGGCCTGCCATCGACAGCCTTCAGCCTTTCACCTTTCGCATACCTTGGCTGATTGCGAGTGCCAACATTCTTGAAATAGGTAAAGCCATCCAAAAATTCGCCACACAAAAGGTCCAGATCACCATCGCCATCGAAGTCTGCGAAGTTCGGCGACGGACATCCGAACACATCGATTGGTTTGCCATCCGCCTCAATCTTGACAGGCTTGTCGTACTCTGGTTTTTCTTGGTTGCCAAGGTTGCGATGCAGAATGACAAAGCCATGCAACGGCCCGTTGGTCCATTCGCCCCTGGTGTTCCAGGCATCATCCCAACCGTAATAGCTCCAATCCTCGATACCTGTAACCAAGTCCAGTTTTCCATCGCCATCGTAATCCACATAGCGCCATTGATTGTGACGCACCTTGGGCCCCTTGGGTTGTTTTCCGCCGGGCATATAAAAGTTGGAGCGCACCGGAAGAGCGGTCCGGTTCGCCAGACCCTGGGTCAAAAAGTCGCTGTATTCATACCCCGGTGAAAGCACTCGCACCCTGCCATCCACATAACTGGGCATGACATAATGCACCGTGTGACTCAGCCGTTTGGCGGGCTTGAAGACGGGCATTTTGTTTTTGGAAGTATCCCCCGAGGTGTTTTCGAAAAACCAGATACCATTGGATGGTTTGTCCGGGCACGAAACAATCAGATCGTAATCGCCATCGCCATCTGCATCCAAGGGCACAGGCCAGGCCCACAGGCCAACCCCAAGATCCACCACCAGACCAGGGTGGTTATAAGGCAGCTTCTGAAGCGCATCGGACTGCCCACACAACACCATCGCGCCAAGACACAGAAAACCATGAAGATGCACCATTGCTTGTTCCATCTTTAACAATTACCGGAATAGCCCGCCCCCGATTGTAATGATTCGTGAGAGTAAATCGCATTCCTTTTCTTGCAGGACAACACCTGAAGGAGTTATGATGGTTGAAACCCGCCAAGTTGAGCGTTCCCTATGTATTCATGGCTGTTAGTACCTTTGTTGTTGTGCGCCGGGGAGAAACCATCTTCCCCAAGCGTGGATTTTGAATCCGAGGTAATACCAACCCTTACCCGGCTTGGCTGCAATAGCGGTGCCTGTCATGGGACACCCTCTGGCAAAAATGGCTTCAAGCTTAGCCTGCGTGGCTATGATAGCGCCCTAGACCGTGATTCCCTTACCCGGGAAAATTCCTCCCGAAGAATCAACACCAACGAACCTGAACAAAGTCTTCTTTTGCTGAAGGGCATTGGCGCAGTTCCGCACGAGGGTGGCAAACTTATGGAAGTAAGTTCGCCCGAATATCAGCTATTGCTGCGTTGGCTGAAGCAGGGTGCCCCACTGACGCAAAACCCATCCACACTTCCGATTTTGATCACTCCGGATTCGGCGACCATGACCAGCTTTGCACAGCACCCGGATTTCAAGGTCTTCACTTTGGAAAAGAATGGTGTGAAAAAAGATGTCACCCATCTGGCCCGTTTTAGTGTCAGCGATGAAGAGCAAGCCAGGATCACCAGGGATGGAAAGTTAACCCTGCTGAAAAAAGGCGAGGCCATCGTGATTGCCGAGTATCGTTCACAGGTGGCAATCGCAAAGACCCTTTTTGCTGGCAACGCAAAGCCCAGCCTCGCCAGCGACCATGGCATCGACCGATTGGTGGAAAAGCGCCTGCGCGAGCTTGGGCTTGCCAATGCACCCGTGGCGGACGATGCGACCTTTTTAAGGCGCGCCACTCTTCAGATTATTGGAAAAGTCCCAACGCCCACCGAGGTTCGCAGCTTTTTAAAAAACACGAATCCCCAAAAACGAGCCGTATTGGTCGAAGATCTGCTGGAAAGGTCCGAGTTTGCAGACTGGTGGGCTCTAAAGTGGAGCGATCGCCTAGGTTGCAACCAGCGATTTGTCGGGAAGATTGGCGCGCACAAATACTATCAGTGGATTCACGCGGCAATGGCATCGAATGTTCCGGAAGATGAGTTCACACGGGATATTTTGACTTCGCTGGGTGGTAATTACTCGAACCCGCCTGCAGGCTTCTGGCGCAGATTGCGCGACCCGACCCTGCGCGCTGAAGAGACTTCGCAGCTTTTTTTGGGTGTGCGCATCAATTGTGCCAAGTGCCATAACCACCCCCAGGAACGCTGGACCCAGGAAGATTACCACGCCTTCAGCGCATTCTTCGCGAAGATGGCCTACAAGGATGGCCCCTTTTTCATCCAGCTTTATGACAAGGAAGAAACCATACTTTTGGATCGTTCCGGTTCGTGGAAAAACCCACGCACATCCAACACAGCCACGCCAAAATTTTTGGGCGGTGCCACTCCTTCCATTGCGCCATACGCTGATCCCCGCGAGGAATTTGCCCGCTGGGTGACTGCGCCGGATAACCCATTTTTTGCCAGGGCCGCTGTCAATCGAATCTGGTATCACCTGTTTGGCAGGGGTATTGTGGACCCGGTGGATGATCTCCGGATTACCAATCCACCCTCTCACCCGGAACTTCTGGAACATCTGGCGCAACAGTTCATCCGCATGGGTTACGATCGCAAAAAGATGATCCGATACATTGCCACCAGCAAGGTTTTTCAACTTGAAAGTAATCCGCAAAACCAAGATTTGGATGAAGAGCGATATCTGGCGCGCTACCCGATGCAGCGGCTTGGCGCGGAAGCCTTGTTGGATGCCCTGGCCAGTGCCACGCAATCTCCGGTCAAGTTTACCGGCTACCCCATGGGAACGGGCGCGGCATTATTACCCGATGGCGAATTCAAACAACCATTTCTGGAATCATTTGGCAGACCGCCTCGCGCCATGGCATGTGAATGCGAACGGGCATCCGATGTCAGCATGACCCAGGCCATTCACCTGATGAGTGCCAATTTGTTTCAGGATCTTATCTCTTCGCCCAATGGAAGGGTACAAAACCTAATTGCAGCAAAGGCTTCCAACCCACAGGTGATTGAGGAACTGTTCCTTGCATGCCTGGGACGGTTTCCGACAGATGCGGAAAGCAAGCAATCCTTAAAGTATCTGGAAAACCAATCAACCGAGAAACGCAAAGAATCCATCGAAGATCTGATGTTTGCCTTGGTGAATCACCGTGAGTTTTTGTTCAGACATTAAAAACACCCATTTTTCCTGATTTAACTGGTTCAATTAGCCGATTTATTGTTAAGATTTTACTAATTCTTCAATTCTTCATTTTCAGGGGTTCAACCATGTCTCTTTTTTCATTTCAACCATGGGATCGCCGAAAAGGCTTTACCCTGATTGAGCTTCTAGTAGTGATTGCAATCATTGCAATTTTAATTGGCTTGCTTTTGCCAGCGGTGCAAAAGGTGCGTGAAGCAGCAGCCAAGTCCACCTGTGCCAACAATATGAAGCAGTGGTCGTTGGCCCTGCATAACTATCATTCCACCTTCGCATCGTTTCCACCGGCCGGCAAGGCACCGGATGGCACCGGCCTGCCACATCGCATTGCATGGCCAATCATGCTATGGCCTTATGTGGAAATGGAAAATGCTTCTAAGCAATACAACTTCAACACTGGCTTTTGGCAACCAAACAATACCATTGTGAATACTCATACCGGAATTTGCTCCACCACAAACAAAGTATATTATTGTCCATCCGACAGAGTTGGTGCGCGTTGGGAAGGCGACCAGTATTGGCGTGCTCGCGCCAATTATGCCATCAATTGGGGCCCCATTCGCATGCCTGCACCGGCTGGTTCAAACCCTGCAGCATTTTCCCCATGGGGCTTCACCGATTTTGTGACTCGATCCAAGCCCAGGATTTCCACCCTTACTGCCATTTCCGATGGCACTTCCAACACACTTGCCTTTGCTGAAGTTAGGTCTTCCGCCAACGACAAGGATGCTGATTTCCGTGGCGACTTTATCAACGATGATAACCAATGCGGGCGTTTCATGACCTTGGATACCCCCAACAACGGAATTGATGAAATGACTGGGGGATGGTGTGTCAACAATGTGGCCAACCGAATGCCCTGCACCACCTCTGCCAATGGCAAGATCACTTCCCGCAGCAATCACACCGGCGGCGTGAATGTGGGTCTTTGTGATGGTTCCATCCGCTTTATCTCCAATGGCATTCCACTGGCAACCTGGCAGGCACTTAGCACCATGAACGGTGGCGAAGTATTCGACCCCAACTACTAACATTTATCTAAATTCCGGAGCCCTTCCCATGCGCATCCTTTGGATTCCATGCCTTCTTTGCTTGTTTGTAATTGCCTGTGCTGACCCCAACAAGACCCTGCCCATTACGGGCAATGTTACCTTGGATGGCACCCCGGTTGGGGATGGCAACGACGCCCTTATTCGTTTTGAACCCACAACCGCCAAAGGCAACACCGGGGAATCCTTTCTAAAGGATGGCAAATATCAGGTGAACCTGGTGGAGGGAAGTTACAAGGTGCTGGTCACTTGGAACAAGTCCACCGGAAAGAAGCAGAAAAGCGCCATCGCTGGTCCCGGTCAGGAAACAGCCCAAACGGTTTCTGTGATCCCTTCAAAATACAACTCGGAGACCACCCTTACTGCCGAGATTAATTCCGGCAAATTGACTCACAACTTTGATTTGAAAAAATAACGATACTGTTCTCAGGGATCATGTGTTAGGAAGATAGTTAGTCATTTGATTTAGACTTGATTCAAGCCCAATGAATTGCCCAAATTTATGAGTCAATCCACAGATTCATCCAACCCCAACATGGGAACCACCACGGGAAACATCCATGATTGGTTGCAAAAGTTAAAGTCAGGTCTTCCCGAATCGCGCAATGCTCTTCTGGAACACAGTCAAAACCGGCTAAGGCACATGGTGCGCAGGCAGTTTTGGCAGCAGCAGGATCTCCGCCGGTTGGAAGAAACCGATGACATTCTACAAAAGGCACTCTTACGCCTAAATAAGGCCATGGAAACCATCCATCCGGGTACTGTTGCCGAATTCTTCGGCCTGGCATCCCAGCAAATACGGTGGGTACTTCTTGACCTCGGTCAGAAAATGGGAAAATTGCGCGAAAACGATTCCTTCGAATTCCGCATGTTCAGCGACAAGTTTTTATTCGACCTGCCAAAGGACGATTCCGCCAGCCCTGGCAGCCTCCTTGAATGGGAACATTTTCACAAAACCATCCAATCACTTTCGGAGCTGGATAAATCCCTGTTTGATCTGCTGTATTACCAGGGCCTTACCCAGGATGAGGCCTCCGAAATTTTAAACATACCCATCCGAAGCTTGAAGCGCTACTGGCGCAACGCCAAGGTGAAGCTTTATCAAAAGCTGCATGGCGAAATGCCACCAGAATAAACCTTCAGAGCTATTTCTTTAGCACCCGAACCCGGTGGTTTTCGCTGTCGCCGATGAAAATGGTCCCATCGCTATCCACAAAAATGCCATGGGGTCTGGCCAGCTTGCACTTTAACGGATCGCCATCGGGGCCATCACCTTTTTTGCCATCACCAACCAATAGTTCAATGGTGCCCTTTTTCAAGTCGATCATTCGAATGGAATGGGATTCACAATCGGCTAGATAAATATTACCATCCGGCCCCACAGCAATCCCCTTGGGCCCTGAAAGATTCGCCTGTTTGGCAGGGCCACCATGCCCGGTGAAACCCGCTTTGCCGGTGCCGGCAATGTGGTAAATCTTCTTCGCCTTGGGATCAATACGGAAAACCTGGTTCCCTTCGCGTGTGGCAAGCCAGAGATTACCCTGCGGATCCAAATCAAGCGAACGGGGCCCATTGATCGGAGTTCCGTCCAAGGGGGCTCCATCAGGCGTTACGCCCGGTTTGCCAGTACCTGCAAAGGTGGAGATGATACCGGTTTTCATGTCGATTTTCCGAATGACATGATTGCCGATATCGCAGATATAAAGATCCCCTGCCTGATCAAACTGAATACTATGGGGGGATTTTAACTGGGCCTTATTGGCCTGGCCGCCATCACCGCTGTAGCCTGCCTTGCCTGTGCCAGCAATCGTGGAGATGATGCCAGTCTTCATGTCCACCTTGCGGATAGCATTGTTAACCATGTCCACAATGTAGAGGTCGCCTTTTTTGTCGAACCTTAATTCATGGGGAAGATTAAAGGTCGCATCCACAGCGGGGCCGCCATCGCCTGAATAGCCTTTTTTGCCATTCCCTGCAATGTTGGTGATTGTACCATCCTTGGAAACCTTGCGAACCCGCTGGCCGGTGTATTCGCAAAACCAGATATTGCCATCGGGCCCTCGAATCACGCCGAACGGATTGTCGATCTGTGCCTTGTTGGCAGGACCGCCATCGCCAGCAAATCCCTTTGCACCTGTGCCAGCAAAGGTGGAAACCTCACCTGCGTTTGCCATTCCAACCAATAACATCGCCCAAACTAACAGCATCATCCGCTTCATGTGCATTGCTCCAAGTATTGTTTATGAATGGCCATCATAACCATAGCCAAAAGCCAGTCCCATCCTTTTCATGGCAGGGAAAATGGAAAATAGAACCTAATCAAGCGTAAGCCCTTTGGCGGGATCAATGGTCGCCGGAATAACCCTGCCGTTGTAACCAACCCCCTTAGTGTTGGAGTTTTTGCCAATCAGCAATTTGCCATTGGGTAGTTCCTCGATCCCAACCGAGGCATCAAATTCCCATTTGCCAAGAATCTGAAAATTATCGTCTGTGCGAATCAAAACTTGTGGCTTGCCATAGCAACCAAACCACCAGCTACCATGGGCGTAAGCCGCCGTTTGAATGCCCATCAGGGTATAGCCACTTTTCAAAATATGTTTCTTGGTGAATTTGAAAGAGGGGTCGTATTCATAAAGATAATTCTCCTGCACCCCCGGTGGCAAACCACCAACCACGATGAATCTACCCTGATGAAAGGCAATGCCGCCCGCTCCATGAGTGACCTCTGGAACCGGGTGTTTTTTCAGCAACGCAAGGTCGTTGGCATCGTAGACATAAATCCAATTGTCAGCCCTGCCTGCAGGATCGTTGAATTTTCCAAGGTTTATCGCGACATAAATTTTACCATCGTGAAAGCACAAATCCCCCTGATGGTTGTCTGCCTTGACGCGCTTCAAAAGCTTCCCGTTTAAATCCGTTTTGGCAATGGCATCAGTCCAGCTCCAGAAAATAGAATCCTTCTGGTTGGTGGTAATGCCCTGGAGGTGCATGGGGTACGCACCCTCGCATGTGGTTGCCTTGAAAATGGCGGCATCTTGCACCCCTGTAAGGGTTATCACGTGGCAGAATAATCCAAAAAGATGATTCATGGTTGGTTAGCCTCTGGATAATGTGGAATTGTTAAGGCGGGGGACCAATCACTTCCGGCAAAGACCAAGGATATGGCGCAGCATATCACGAACCGAAATCATGCCAACTGGTTTTCCGTCCTTTAGAACCGGAATATGCCTGTAACTGCCACCATCCATCTTGTGCAGCACAAAGGCAAGCTTGTCACCTACCTTCACGGTTTCCGGATTGGCGGTCATGTAATCACTAACAGGACGATCGTGGTAGCCAGTGGGGTCATCCGAAACACGGGTAAGCAGGTCTCGCTCACTAAAGATGCCCGCAATCTCGCTGGCATCATTCACCACCAGGATTGCCCCGACATTCTGATCCAGCATGACCTGAATAGCCTGGGCCACCGTGGTACTGGCATGCAACAAAACCGCTGGAGAAGGCTTTAGGATACTTACCGGATCTTCAACCAGACTTTTTTCGATGCGATCCTGCGGAATGGGCACATCAAAAGAGGAAAGATCCAGCAGGCACCAAATGCAACTGTCCACGCCCGGGTAATTCTCATGGTTGCAATGTGGACAAATCATGCAGGTACTTTTCCAAAACAGCGGAAGCTATATTTATTCCATTATTCTACAACAAAGCAATCATCGCCGGCGAGGTCCGCCAGAATTTGCGTATCAGGGTTACCCATCCAGTGATTCTGGTGATGGCAATTATTCTCCACCGCGCGAAAAACACCTAGGCATTCGGGATTCTCGGGATTGGAACGGGAAGCAAGTATCGCGGCACGGTTTGGATCAATATCCAACTCATCATGAATCGATGGAAAGGGATCACTGCTGGAAACATTCAGCGTTTTCAGATTGGCCTGTTCAAAATAAAGGCCCTTCCTCAACCGGGGGCCATAAAGCAACGGTTTGCCATGCTCCAAATATAAAACCTGTTCCGTACGGCTGGAGTGATCCACCAAATCATCAAACACCATATCGTTAAACACCTTGCAGTTCTGCAGGATCTCCACGAATGCGAAACCTCGATGCGCGGAGGCACGGGTCAGCACCTGTTCCAGATGGTTGACATCGACATCGATCGACCTGGCGACAAATGTCGCGCCAGAGGCAATCATCATGTGACAGGCACTCCAGGATGGATCCTCGGTACCATCGGGATTGATCGGGGTAAGGGTTCCCTCGCGGGTGGTGGGGCTGGGTTGGCCCCTCGAAAGGCCCTGAATCTCGTTGTTGACAAAAAGAACCTTGATATCCACATTCCTTCGGGCGGCGTGCAGCAAGGCGGAAGTCGCGCTGCCAAAGCCCTCGCCATCGCCCATTACAACCCAGACAGTAAGCTCCGGCCTGCAAACCTTCAGACCCAATCCTACATTGATGGCCTGCCCCAAAAGTCCACGAAAGCCATAGGTATTAATGTAGTTCGGCATGCGGGCGGCGCAGCCTATCCCAGATAAAAAGACCTGATTTTCCCGTGGAACCGCCATCTGCGCCAGCACCTTCTTCACCTGAGAAAGCACAGCGTAGTCACCACAACCAGGGCACCAACGAATTTCCTGATCGGTATTGAAACCCGTGTGCTGATGATGGTTATTCTGCATGGGAGTTCTCCATCACCAGCTTGCATATCTGCCGAAACAGGGGCTGCACCTGAAAATTGCAACCATCCTCCCGGGTGATAGATTCACCATGGAACCGGAACCGCTCGCGAAGCAAAGAAAACAACCTGCCACGGTTCAGCTCTGCCACCACGATGGTTCCAAACCCGGCAAGCAGGTTCTCAAGGTTCACAGGCAGAGGGTTGAGACAATTCAGATGCAGGTGCGAAACCCGAAGGCCCTGCTTTTGCGCCAGCACCACCGCAGAATGAACTGGCAGAAAGGTTCCACCCCAACTGATGGCAAGCAAATCTCCCTGGTTGGGTCCTTCCAGCCTGGCAGGTCCAAGCCACGAAGCCATTCTTGCCAACCGTGCCTCGCGGTGCCGGTTCATTTCTGCATGATCCAGCGGATTGAAACTTACCTGCGCGGAACCAGGCCTGCGCTCATTGCCACCCAGTCGGTGTTCCTGTCCGGTTGTTCCGGGGGTGATCCAGGGGCGCGCAAGCATTTCATCACAGGCGTACGGCGATACTTTCTCATCGGATGCAAAACGGGAAAACTCTATCTCTGGTGTAATCTTTGGAATCTCCCAGCTTGCGCTTCCAAAAGCCGACCATTGATCCAGCAGCACGCACACCGGGGTTAAAAATCGCAGAGCCAGCCTGGCCGCCAGGAGCGTAGTTTCAAAAACATCCGCAGGTGATTTGGGAGAAAAACATACCAGCGGAGATTCCCCGTTTCGGCCATAGATTACCATTCCCAAATCTGCCTGCGCCATACGCTGAGGCAGGCCCAGCGAAATTCCGGCACGCTGCATGTTGAATATCAAAAGCGGAATTTCAGCGGCTATGGCCATGCTGACCATTTCCGAGGTGTGTCCAAAACCAACCCCTGCCACCGAGACGCATCCCAAACCACCTCCGTAGGAAACACCCAGGGCAGCCGCGCAAGCCGATGCATCATCCTCTGCCAGATGGCATGAAAATCCGCCACCAGCATACTTGGTTGCTATTGGCCCAACCTGAATGGGCGAGGGTCTGTTGGCCAAGCTTAAAAGCACAGGCCGCTGCAAGCTTTGGGTTAACTGTCTTAAGCCCAGCACCATCGCCTCGAGGCCAAGAATCATTCTTCGCTGCGTACCCCTTGGAAAAACCTGACCGCTGGCAACCGCGCTGGCAGGAAATTCCAGGGCGTTTTCAGCATGCAGTATTCCCGCCTTCAGAGCCTTGGTTGCCGCGTCCAGAATTGAGGCATTGGCCTTGTAACGCTTCTTGAGCCATTGAAAAGCCGGCTCCGGCCCAAGCCCCAGCTTTTGCAATAGCAGGCCCAGGGTAAAAAGATTGCGAAGCCTGTCCACCTCGCGGTAGGAAAGTATCGCGCCCTGCTCTCCCGCGCGGTTGGTATTGATGGCGCGATTTGTCAACTGGCTGATGGGCACACAAACGAGGTTGGGATTTTTACCCAGGTTACCCTGCAGCGGATTCTCGGAATAGCCGGCACATTGCAGTTCGTCATGTCCAAAGGAATCCGAGTTGATGACAAGGATGGTTTTCCTGCTTGCCAGATCCGCGGAAAGTTTCAACGCCGCAGGGTTCATGGCCAACACAAGGTGGTATTCATCATCCTCCACATGGTTTTCGCTGCCCACGAGGATAGTGCTGGAAAAAACCCCCGCCAGTGTATTTGGCATGGAGCGGATTTCCGCGGGATGCTCGGTCTGGCAATGCACCTGACAACCCATGCCCAGTGCGGAAAGCGAAAACAAATGACTAAGCATCGCAATGCCATCACGGGCATCACCAGAAAGGCGAATTCGAAGGGAAAGGCCAGCGGCGTTTTCAGCTTTCATTTCTGATGCCATCTGCCGACTCCGAAAATGGATCAGGCACCCTCGGCACATGGAGGGTACTGGGATGGATCTGGTGGCAAATTAAGTACCAGCGTGGGAAAATGCTCCGCAAGATAATGCACTATGCGCTTCACAGAAAGAATACCCACCGGACGGTTGTCATCATCCACCACAGGTAGATGACGGTATCCGCCCTCCAGCATCCTTTTGATGGCCAGGCTTATCGGATCCATCTGGGAAACCACCACGGGATGATGGGTCATCACCTGGTCTATCGGGGTATCAAAGGAAAGCCTGCGCGACAAAACCCTTCGGGTAAGGTCACGCTCGGAAAAAATTCCCAATAGATTGTCGCCCTTGCAGATAAGAACGCAGCCAACATTGCACCCGCGCATAAGCTCTATGGCGTCCATCACCTTGCTGGTGGGGGGCAAACGATGGTCACGGGTTGGCTTCAACCGAGCAACGCTTTCGACTTTCAGGTTTCTGGCAAGTTCCACGAATGGCCTCCCAGTCCCCAGCAAAATCCAGCGGGTAATCAACCCAAAAGATTTTGCATCTTCAGAACTTTCCAAAATCGGGAAAGTCATAAGATATCAGATACCTAATTCCCTTTTCCGGTCCGTGGACTTGGGCAGGGAAATAAATAACCATAGGACTGTAGTTATTTTGATGATTTGGTTACATCCGGCAAGATTAACAAAATAGGACAGGAAATTATCTCATGTCACAACATTCGAACGATTATCCCAAGGCATCCATTCCAACCATAGCACTCATCGATGAATCTGCCCTGCTAGCTGCGGCCCGTGCCTGCAATCGCAGCCTGGACTGGCTTGCAATTCGTGATTTTCTCATTGAGGAAAATATGGGCCGGCAGGGAGAAGCGGTGGTTTATGTTGGTCTTCCCCCAGCCAGCCATGCGGAATTCCAAGAGCAGCGAACCAAAAAGCTTCGTTTTTGCCACTGGCTGAAGACTCACGGCTTCCTGGTGGTAACTCGTGATGGTTCACCCAGCGGAGAAGGCTATTACAAGGCAAATGTTGATCTTTTAATGGCAGTCGACGGCATGGAAATGATCCATCAATACAAGCCCCAAGTTGTTGTGATTGTCACCAGCGACCCGGATTTTGGCCACATGGCCATCACTCTGCGCCGTAAAGGCATTCAGGTGGAACTGGGCGCCATCGAACAAAATGTTTCCTCGGATCTGCGTGGATCTGTCAACCATGTGATTGACCTGCGCCCACTATTCAACAAATTTGAAAATCTGCGCAACGATGCAGGTGCCCCGGCACCCGCTGGAGCCCCTGGCACCCTGACCGGAAAATATATCCCCGATGTCGAGGATGAACTGGAAGACCTTCGCCCCGTGGATGATGAAGACTTTGAATAACCATTGGTAACCTGAAACCTGAATTCAACTTGTTAAGAGGTACTTTTCATGGCTAGTGCAAATGTAATCACCCTGAACAACGATAACTGGCAGTCCGAAGTGGTAAACAGCAAAGTGCCGGTATTTGTGGATTTCTGGGCTTCGTGGTGCGGACCATGTCGCGCTCTTTCCCCGACCATTGACAAACTGGCAGACCAGTTTGTAGGCAAGGTGAAAGTTGGTAAACTTAACACCGATGAAAGCCAGGAAATCGCCATCCGCTACGGAATTTCTTCCATCCCTGCCATTTTGATCTTCAATGGCGGCGAAGAACCGGTGGATCGCACGGTTGGCGTTCGTCCGGAAGCCGAATTTGTTCGCATGATCAATCGCCAGCTTGGTCAGTAATTTTTCCAAGCCATCAAGTTCTTCATGGGCCCTGCCAACCGGCAGGGCTTTTTTTATTTGAATTTTTTGACAGGCGGAAACTTTTCCCCACAGCTTCCATGCAGACGCCTTAACATATTTTTTCCTACAAAAACAGATGTTTCAGGATTAGAATCAAGCCTTGTTATATTCATCCCACCGTGAACTTTTCGAATTCTTTTTGAACAGGTAATTTCCATGATTCGATCATTAGCACTCCTATTTTTTGCCATCGGTTTCTCCCAAGCCATGGGTCAGCAGTTTACCCTGCAGAAAGGAGACCGCATAAGTCTGCTGGGAAACACCTTGGCTGAACGCATGCAGCACCATGGCCACATGGAAACCATGCTGCACCACCGGTTGCCGGAACACGATCTTTCCATCCGCAACCTTGGTTTCTCCGGTGATGAGTTGACGTTAAGGTTGCGTTCCCAGGGATTTGGTTCCCCCGAAGACTGGCTGAACCACACTAAGGCGGATGTGGTGTTCGCGTTCTTCGGTTACAACGAAAGCTTTGCCGGCCAGCAAGGTTTGGAAAAGTTCGAAAAAGATCTGGATGGTTTTCTGAAGGGACTGGCTTCGCAGAAGTACAATGGCAAATCAGCCCCTCGCGTGGTGCTTTTCTCGCCCCTAGCCCACGAAAATCTGAAAGACCCCAATCTCCCGGATGGCAGCGCCAACAATTCCCGGCTTGGGATTTACACCAAAGCCATGGCAAAGGTCGCGAAGAATAACAACACCGTTTTTGTGGATTTATTCAGCCCCACCCGTGAAATCTATTCGGTATCCGAAAAGCCACTTACCATCAATGGCATCCATCTGAATGAATATGGCGACAAAATGCTGGCGGGCATCATCGAAAAAGCTCTATTTGGAAACACGCAGGAAAAAAAAGATGCCTCGAAGTTAGAGAAATTGCGCTCGGCGGTACTCGAGAAGAACTTTTACTGGTTCAACCGATATCGCACAGTGGATGGCTACTCCATTTATGGAGGTCGTGCCGACCTGAAGTTCGTCGCCGGACAGACCAACCGCGTGGTGATGCAACGCGAGATGGAAATCCTAGATCAGATGACCGCAAACCGCGACAAGAAGATATGGGCCACTGCCCAGGGCAAGGAATACCAGGTAAATGATGGCAACACCTCACCTTTCCTTGAGGTGGTCACCAACAAGCCGGGGCCATTGGAAGGCGGCAAGCACCTTTTTCTGGACGGCCAGGAAGCCATTTCCAAGATGACGGTCGGAAAAGACCTGGAGGTTTCACTTTTTGCATCTGAAAAGGAATTTCCCGACCTGGCCAAGCCGGTGCAAATGGCATTTGATTCCCGCGGTAGATTGTGGGTGGCGGTGATGCCATCCTATCCGCACTGGAAGCCAAAGGAGGAAATGAATGACAAGATTCTGATCCTTGAGGATACCAACGGTGATGGTAAGGCGGACAAGTGCAAGGTTTTTGCGGATCGTCTGCATGTTCCCACAGGCCTGGAATTTTACAACGGCGGGCTGTTGGTTGGCCATCAACCGGACCTGCTTTTTTTGAAAGACACCGATGGCGATGATGTGGCTGATATCCGGGAAAGGGTGCTCCATGGTATTGATTCGGCGGACACGCATCACGCGCTAAGTAGTTTCACGGTGGAACCAGGTGGCGGCCTTTACTTCCAGGAAGGCACCTTCCACCACACGCAGGTGGAAAGTCCCTATGGTCCGCCCCGCCGCTGCGCTAACGCTGGTGTGTTCCGCTATGACCCGCGCAGACAGCTATTTGATGTGTATGTGACTTATGGTTTCGCCAATCCCCACGGCCACGCGATTGATCGCTGGGGTCACGAGATTATCACCGATGGAACCGGTGCGGTGCCCTACGATGGCGCGCTGTTTTCCAGCAGGCTGGATTTCCCCGCCAAGCATGGTCGCCCACCCACAGTCTACCAGCAACGCACCCGCCCCTGTCCCGGCACCGAGATCATGACCAGCAATCACTTCCCGGAAGAATTCCGCAATAATTTCCTGGTTCCGAATGTGATCGGCTTTCAGGGCATCCTTCGCTACAAACTGGATGAAGAGGGTGGCAGCATTAAGGGAACCGAGCTGGAACCAATCCTTTCCTCCAGCGACATCAACTTCCGCCCTTCCGACATCGAGATAGGCCCGGATGGCGCTATCTGGTTTTTAGACTGGCAAAACCCCATCATTGGCCATATGCAACACAACCTGCGCGACCCCAGCCGCGACCGTGCCCATGGCCGTGTCTACCGGGTCACCCACAAGGGCCGCCCCCTTAGCAATTCGCCCAAGGTGTATAACCAGCCCATTGCCGATCTTCTTCATGTGTTGAAACACCCCGAAGACAGGGTGCGCTACCGTGCCCGCATGGAACTGGACACCCGCAAAACCTCTGAGGTGATCGCCGAGCTTGGCAAATGGGTCAAGTCGCTGGATACCAAGGATCCCAACCATGAACACCATCTAACAGAGGCGCTCTGGCTGCACCAAAGGCACAATGTGCCCAACAAAGAGCTTTTGCAAAGGGTTCTTACTTCGCCGGAACATAATGCCCGGGCCTGCGCCACCCGGGTGCTTCATCACTGGAGAGATCGTTTTTCTGATTCTCTGGAGATGGTAAAACGCCAGGCTGGGGATGAGCATCCCCGAGTCAGGCTGGAGGCTGTTCGCGCTGCCAGCTTCTATGACAAACCCGAAGCCATGGAAGTGATCTTCATCGCATCCGACAAGCCTTCGGACATTTACCTGGATTATGTGAAGACCGAAACCCTGCGAGTGCTGGATCCGATTTGGAAGGATGCAATCACGAAGGGTGAGCAGGTTCGTGTGGAAAGCGAAGCTGGCCAGCGATATCTGTTGCGAAGCCTGCCTCTGGAGAAACTTCTGCTCAGGGAGAAGACCAGGCCTGTGTGCCTGGAACTAATCTACCGCACCGGTGTGCGTGATGAAGCCCGGCGCGAGGCACTGCGAACGCTGGCTTCCATCGATCGCAAACCAGAAGTCAAAGTGCTTCTGGAATCGTTTGCCACCCTGGATTCACGGAAGGATCAGGTGGATGAAAGTGTCCTGTTTGACATGGTGCGCATGCTGGGAGGAAGAAGCCAGAGTGAGCTGGCAACTGTCCGGGCGGACATTGAAAAACTTGCCACCACCGCAAAAACTCCCATCTTGAGACAAATGGGATTCGTGGCACTAGCCAACATAGACCAGTCCCCGGAGAAAGCCTGGGCACTGGCCACCAAGGCGTTGCCCGCGCTAAGGGATCTGCTTGCCTCTGTGCCATTGATTCCGGATGCAGGATTGCGCTCTCAGTTTCACCCGCTGGTGGAACCTCTCCTGAAGGAACTGCCCGCACCGCTGGGCTCTTCCAAAGGCAAGGGAACCATGGGCAGGTTCGTGCGCATTGAACTACCTGGCAAACAGCGCACCCTGACCCTGGCAGAAGTGGAAGTGATGCGTGATGGCACCAATATTGCGCCCCAGGGCAAGGCAACTCAATCCTCCACATCCAACAACGCACCCGCATCTCGCGCCATCGATGGCAAAAAGAGCGGATCATTTGGAGATAACGGACAAACACACACTCAGGAAGGCACCGACAACCCCTGGTGGGAACTGGACCTCGGCGAGGAAACCATCCTAGAGGGCATTACCATCTACAATCGCACCGATGGAAACCTCGGCAGCAGGTTGAACAACTTTACCCTCAGGATTCTCGACAAAAACCGTAACGAGGTCTTCCTAAAGGAACGCAACCCAAGCCCCGCCGTGAAGGCAACCATCGAGTTCACCGGCAGTGACCCGGCCTCTTTGGTTCGTAGATCCGCCATGCTTGCGCTTGCTTCCATGCGCGGGTTTGAGAACCAGACCTTTTCCCAGCTTGCAAAGTTCGCGAAGGAAGGCAACGACCGTTCCTCCGCCATCCTGGCCATGCAGAGAATACCCAGGTCTTCCTGGGTAAAGGATGAGGCAGCGCCTCTTGTGCAATCGTTGCTCGAATCCATCCGAAAGGTTCCCGCCAGCGACCGCACCCAGCAAACCGTGCTGGATTCCATCGAGTTTACTGAATCCCTTGCGGCGCTGCTGAATGATGACCAGGCCCGAAAGGTTCGCGCGGAACTCGGCGAGCTGGGTGTGCGTGTGATCCGTCTGGGCACACTTCTGGAACGCATGAACTACGACAAGGAAACCCTGGTGGTAAAAGCGGGCAAACAGGTGGAGATCATCCTGGAGAACTCGGACCTGATGCCCCACAACCTGGTGATTGTGCAGCCCGGCAGCCTCGAGGAAGTGGGTATGCAGGCGGAAAACGAGGCCAACCAGCCTGATGCCGCAGCCCGGCAGTATGTGCCAAGGTCGGGCAAAGTTCTTGTGAAAAGCAAGTTGCTGCAACCCAGAGAGGTTGAACGCATCAGCTTTACCGCGCCCACCAAACCTGGCGTATACCCTTATGTTTGCACCTACCCGGGGCACTGGCGCAGGATGTACGGGGCACTGTTTGTGGTTGCAGATCTTGAAGCCTATCAGGCCAACCCTGATCAGTACCTGGCAGCCAACCCATTGGAAGTAAAGGACGACCTTCTTAAGGATCGCAGGCCGCGCACCGAGTGGAAGTTCGCTGATCTTTCATCTTCCATCAGCCAGCTTGGTCATGGCAGATCTTTTGGCACGGGCAGGCAAATGTTCAAGATTGCCTCCTGCGTTTCCTGCCACAAGATGGAAGGCCAGGGCCAGGAATTTGGCCCGGACCTGACCAAGCTGGACCCGAAGATGACCAAGGAAGATCTTCTAAGGCATATTTTGGAACCCTCCTTGAAAATCGATGAGAAGTTCCAAGTCTATATCTTCGAAACCAAGGCGGGCAGAACCATCACCGGCATGATTGTCGAGGACACCCCTCAGGCGGTGAAGATCATCGAAAACCCGCTGGCAAAGGCCGCACCGGTGGAATTGAAAAAGTCCGATATCGATTCCAAGAACAAGTCACCGGTTTCCCTGATGCCCAAGGGTTTACTGGATAAACTGACCCGTGACGAAATTCTGGATCTGCTTGCCTATGTGATTGCGAAGGGTGATTCCAAGCACCCTGCGTTTCAGGGCAACAAGGATGGCCACCCGGGTCATTAATCTTCCTTTTGCCTATTTTAACATCCGGAAACTTTTCGAGCCCTTGGGGAAACTCAAGGGCTTACTTTTTGTCCAATCGGACTTAAAGGAACAGTTACCCATCTTTTCCAAACTTCCGTCACCATCTCATTCAACCTTTCCTTTCCAGTAAGTCGATGATATGAGCGTCAGGAAGACATTATTCCATTAAGAGGAACGCCCCGGATGGAACCGACGGGCAACAATTCTGAAGAAAGCTTCACCGAGGGCCATTGCGTTCTTCGGGTGATGACAGGAAAGAATCAGGGAGCCCGAAGGGTCCTGAAGAATGCTGTCACGCTTCTGGGTTCCGAAAAAGGCTGTGATATCCGCCTGAGTTCTGCCGATGTGGAACTACTTCAATGCGTGATCGTGGAAACTCCGCAGGGTTATCTTGTTCGCAATCTGTACGACTGCCAGAAGGTGGTGGTGAATGGCGAACCAGTGGAGGTTTCACCACTGCACACCGGCGACGAGCTTTCCATAGGGCCATTTTCATTTTTGGTGGATTACGCCAAGCCAGCCCTCAGGGAACAGTCGACCGTCACCCCGGAAATTCAAATCGAGGAAGAGCGTCAGGCTCTGCGTATTCAGGCGGCGGCAGTCGCAGCCCAGCAGACCATGCTGATGGAAAAGGAATTACAGTTGCGGGATCAGGGCTTGGAGCTGACCCAAAAAGAAAAGCAACTAGCGGCAGGCCTGAAGGAAAAACACCTGAGGTTATTGCAGCTTCAACGCAGCTTGAAATCCAAGGCTTCCAATTTACAACAGCAGGAAAGTGCAATCCTTGGCCAGTTACAGCAAAAAGAAAAGCAACTGGATCAGGGAATCCTTGCAGCCTCATCCACCAAAGCACAATACGAGCAATTTCGCGCGCGGTTTAAATCACGCTGGAAGAAGGTGGCCCGCAGGGCGATTGAAACACAATCTCAGAAGGAAAAGCTGCTGGATGCCGGCCTGCTAAGGTTGAAACGGGACCGTGAAAAACACGAACGGGAAATCGAGGCCCATAACAACCTGCTTGGCCAACAACGGGCAGACTTGGAATTGGAAAAGCGGGAATTAAAGGCGGCGTGGGACAAACTGGAAACCGCAAGGCAGGAAGCGGTCCGCAAGCAGCAGGATGCGGAAATCACTCTGGCCCGCCGTGAGAAAGATATTTCCTCCAGGGAAAGCCAGGTTCATTCAGCAGAAAGAGAACTGCTTGCCGAACAGAAACGCTGGAACAACAATCTGGAAAAGCTGCATTTGGAATCGGAAGGGTTGGAAAAACGAATCAGTCTGTTACGCAAAAATATGGATACGCTGCCCGTTCCACTGGTAGCCCATGCACCGCCACAACCCCCGGCATTGCCACCCGCACCTGAAGACATCACCCAGTTCATGAAAAGGCTGGAACAGGTGGCAGGCACCCTTTACGACCAGCGCCTGCGACTTCTGGAAGCATGGGAAAATATCGAGCTCAAACGGCAGGAATTTCATGCGGAACAAACCCGCATCCTTGATGAACTGGAAGCCACGGGCAAGACACTGGACCAACGTGAAAAACAATTGTCAGCCAATGAATTCACCCTGCAGTTGAAATTCGACCAGCTTCGGGAAAAGGCCCAAAAGGTTTCCACCTTGCGAAGCACATTTGAGGCACGGGCCAGCGAGATGGAATCACAGCGGGTGCTGTTGGAATCGGAAAGATCACTGTTGAATTCGCAGTGGAAGCAGCGGCGCGAATCCCTCGAAAAAATGTTTTCACTGCTGCAGCAATCCAGAAGAACCCTCTCCAAGCGCAGGCTTTCCGAGCAAAACTATTTGCAAAAGCAGCAAAGCCAGATCGAGAATGTCCGTCAGGGTGCGGCATCGTTGTGGCAGCAATGCCAAACCAAGCTCGAAGAGCTTGAAACCCAGCGTGAATCTCTGGCTATCCAGGAACTTGCGTTGGGCAGGCTCTCCCTGGAAATCATGGCCAAGTCCTCCGATGCACCAGGCACCGAGCGCAAGCTGGAAAAGCTGCGAAAATCGATCGAGGATCGCTATAAATCAGAGCATCAGCAAATATTGGATGCCAGGCTAGAGCTGGCCCGCAACGCCAGCCAGATTGAAACACGCTGGAAGGAATTCTACAGTACCCAGGCGGAGTTGCATTTGCGTGCCGAGGACTCCATCCAGATGCAAAACCAGTTGGATGAGGCCCGCTTGGATTTTGGCAGACAAAAAATCAGTCTGGATGAAACCATCGGCCTGTTGAAGAATCGCGGCCAGGAACAGGAAAAGAAACTTCAATCCCTGCAGCAGGAATTGGAAAAACTTCATTCCGTTCTGATAGAGGAAACACAAGCCAGCGAGTTTGTTCCAAACCTGACGCTTCGCGCCGCTTGATAAAAGTATCACTTCAAGGTGCGTCTATGCATGGTTACTGGTAATGCTGTCAGGCCAGAAGCGGCTGAACCACATTTCCTGAAACATCAGTCAGCCTGTAATCCCTGCCACTATGCCGATAGGTGAGTTTCTCGTGGTCAAAGCCCATCAAATGCAGGATGGTGGCATGAAAATCATGCACATGAACACCATCGCGGGCAACGCGAACTCCGTGTTCATCCGTTTCACCGTGAACCATGCCTTTTTTAACACCTGCCCCCGCCAGCCAGGAACTGAATGCCCAGTTGTGATGCTCGCGCCCGGGGTTATTCGCGGTATTATTGAATGGAGTGCGACCAAATTCGGTCGTCCATACCACCAAGGTATCCTCCAAGAGGCCCGTCCGTTTCAGGTCTTTCAACAAACCGGCAATAGGTTGATCCACATTCTTCGCAAGTGGAATATGGGATTTCATGTCGCCATGGGAGTCCCAGTTGCCAGAAGAGCCAACATCAATCAGTTCGACAAAGCGCACGCCGCGCTCCACCAGCCTGCGTGCCGCCAGGCACTGCCAGCCAAAGCCTTTCGTCTGGCCACGCTGCAAGCCATAAAGAGCCAGCGTGGAATCAGTTTCCCTGCTGAAATCGAAAGCCTCGGGAACCTGCATCTGCATGCCAAACGCTGTCTCGAATGTTTTCAGGCGGGCGGCAAGAGTATTATCACCGGCACGGCCGGCCATATGCATCCGGTTTAGGGCAGCCATGGCGGAAAGTTCTCGTTCCTGCTGGCTGATTGGAATGCGTGGCGCAACATTCGCAACTGGCTGAGCGCCAGGCACCACCAGCGTTCCCTGATGCTCAGCTGGAAGAAAATCAGATGCCCATACCTGAGAACCGGCATAAGGAGTAAAAGGTGCCAGCACCAAAAAGGAGGGAAGGTTTTTGTTCTCCGTCCCTAATCCATAACTGATCCACGAACCAATGCTGGGCCGGGCAAAAGTGTAAGAACCGGTATGCATGGCAAGCGTGGCGTTGTAGTGATTGGAATGCGAGGTATGCATGGAGCGTATCAATGCCAGGTCATCCACACAGGAAGCCATATGGGGGAATAAAGAACTGACCTCGGTACCGCATTGGCCATGCTTTTTAAATTCCCAATCGGGTCGTTTCAGGAAAATGCGCTCATATCCGGGTCTGTTTTGAATTTCCGGATGGTTCAGCTTCACCTCTTTGCCATGATCTCTTGTCAGGAGTGGTTTGGGGTCCCAGGTGTCCACATGGGAAACACCACCACTCATGAATAGGAAGATGACCTTTTTTGCCTTGGCTTGGAACTGAGGCTTGCGTGTTGAACCACCTTCCGATTCCGCCAGCAATTGGGAAACCAACGCCGGAAACAGCGTAGTGCCCGTAACGAAAGAACGAATTGCCTGTCTTCGGTTAGTCCACATACATCAGCTCATTGGAACCAAAAAGAACACGGACCCACCCAGTCCATGCTTCAAGGTTTCTAGCCTCGGCTGGCTTGGCCTGCAAAGACTGCATGGTGGCCGCAAGAAATTCCCGCATCAGTGAGATCTCTTCCTGGGTGGCTGGCCTGGCGAATAGCCTGTTTGTTGCCAAATCAAGCCGGGCTTCATCGTTGTTTGCGGATGCAAGCAATCGCGTCGCCATGGCTTTGGCCTGTCCATGAACAAAGGGGTCGTTCAGAAAATACAGTGCCTGAGTGGGAACCGTGGATTGCGTTCTTAGGGGCGTGCTTGCATTGGGGTCGGCGCCATCAAACAAAGAAAGGAACGGATGCCTTTGGGTTCTTTGAACCATCTGGTAAACGCTGCGTTTGTTGTTGTCGTAAACGGCCTTGAAAGGATTATGTTGTGTAAACTTCCAGTTGGATTCCGAAGGAAAGGGATGCGGGCCACCGGGGGTGCGGTCCAGGCTTTCACTGACTGCAAGCATGGTATCGCGCATTTCCTCGGCAGTGAGCCTTCTTCGTGGAAAATCCCGTGCCTGATAGGAGTCACTGCGCATGATCAGCCTGTGAAGCGTTTTCATGGACCATCCATTATTTGCGAACTGTGCAGCAAGGTATTCCAGCAATTCAGGTTGGGAAGGTTGGTCACCACGCGAACCAAAGTCGTTTAAAGTGGGCACAATTCCAGTGATAAAATGTCCCGCCCATATGCGATTGGCCATGACTCGGGCCAGCAGAGGGCTGGCACTGCCCTGAGTAAGCCATTGCGCCATTTCCATTCTGCCACTTCCCTGGTTTACCGGAACCATAGCACCGCCAAAAATATCGGGCATTTTTCTTGGAACCTCATCACCAAGATCTTTTGGTTCCCCCTTTTTTTGAATGCGGGCATTAGCAGCCTTATCTTCCAAGGTTGCCAAGGCAACCTCTACCACGGGCATTCTTGCTTTGGCAGCATCTCTTTCCTTGGTGGCGGCAGATAGATTTTTCAGCAAAGACTTTTGTTCTGTCAGGCCACGGCCGATTCCTGGTCTGCGTTCCAGCTTCCATGCCACACCATCTCCGCCGGCATCCGCCTTGGTGATTTTGCCATGAACCCTGATAGTCAGATTTGCAGGGCTTTCCCAAGCTATGGCGACACCACCCTTGGGGCCTGGATGTACCGCCACGCTGCGTGCGGGCAAGGTTACTGTTTGAAATTTCAGAACCTCTTTGCGGGTATTGAACATCACCCCTGGCCAAAGGGAACCACCCCGCCAAACCATAAGGCCCGACTGCTTTTCAGCATCCTTCTCATATTCAGTAAACAATCTCGGTCCGGGAACCACATCATATAGGTGCCAGACACTCTTGTTACCATGGCGATCGCCATGCTGCATTCCATTTCCACCGTTAAAGGGGTCTTCCAGAAAATCCGCCGTGAGGTTCCATTCCTTTTTGGCACCACCCTCTTCTTGGATGATCCATTCCACCAGTGTGGAATCACCTCCCATGTTGGCTTTGGGAAGAACCGTCAACTGAAGCATTTCGCCCTGCTCCACTTTTAGCAAGTCTGGTGAACCCTTTTGCCCAACCACAAAAGGCTGGCTATCCACAGGCTTCAGATCACCGGAAGCCAGCAAAGTGGGAGTGGACTTTTCAAATAACTTGGAATGGCTGGCCAAGGCCCCCTCAGCAGCCTTAACGGCGGCCTCGAAAGTCGTCATCTCTTTTTCCCAGGCCGCATGGCGAGCCAGAGTTTCCGCGGAGGCAATCGGTACCATATCGCGTGGCTGGGGTTTGGACTCACAACCCGTAAAAGGAAAACGGGTGCTTTGAAGAATGCCATAAAGCCCGTAGTAATCCCGCGTGGAAATCGGATCATACTTGTGATCGTGACAACGGGCACAACCCAGCGAAAGTCCCAGGAAGGTCTTCCCCATCGTGTCCAGGGTATCCTCGTAAGTGAGGTGCATTTCCTTTTGAATCTCGTGGCCAAACCTACGGGCAACTGCGAGGAAACCCGTGGCTATGATCTTGTCGTTTGCGGTATTGGCAGGTTCCTTCGCAGCCATAATATCGCCGGCGATCTGCTGGCGAACAAACTCATCGTAGGGCATATCCTGTTGAATGGCATTGATGACCCAGTTGCGGTACCGCCAGGCATGGGCCAGTGGGACATCGGAATTTTCTCCCGCGGAATCTGCGTAACGCACCACATCCAGCCAATGCCTGCCCCACTTTTCCCCATACCCGGGTGAAGCCAGCAGTCGCTCTACCAACCGGTCAAAATCACCCTGACTGTTGTCCGCCAAGTATTGCTGAACTTCCGCAGGGGTGGGTGGCAGACCTGTCAGGTCATATGTTGCCCTGCGAATCAGGGTTCGTTTATCTGCCCGGTTGAAGTTCTGCTGATTACTTTTTAGCTGGCTGGGAATGGAGTTGGCTTGGCCAAGGGGCTGAAACGACCACCACGATTTAGCCTGAGCCTCGGTCATGCCGCCGATTTTGCCTGCAAGCTTTCGAGGATCGGGCGCGCCCATCTTCAACCATTGAACCAAAATGGAAATATCCGCATCGTTGAGCTTACTACCCCTGCTTTTCGGAGGCATGACAAGACTTTTGTCTTCATGACGAATCGCCTTGATCAGGAGCGATTGTTCCGGCTTACCGGGAATAATTGCCGGGCCGTTATCGCCACCTTTTTCCCAGCCTGCACGGGTATCAAGCGCCAAGCCGCCCTTGGTCTTTTCCCCGGAATGACATTCATAGCAATGTTTAACGAGGAGCGGCCTTACTTTGGATTCAAAGAAAGAATCATCTGCCCATAGAAACTGCTGGGAGTACCCAACGAACAAAAGCAAACCCAGATATTTGTGCATGACCAAACCTGAAAGCCTAAAAGACCATCTTGGTAGGATATTTGATCATAAACAAAATCAGCAGAAAAACCATCCCCACAGGGATGATTTCTAAGAGAAGAATGCTGTGGAGGGTGTATTATCTGGCCATCAGGCCAACGATGTCCGTTACTTTGTTTGCGCCTATGGCTGCCAGCGCGGAAGGAAGCTCATCAACCACTCGTTGGGCCGCGGTGGGATCATAAAAATTTACAGTGCCCATCTGCACCGCGGAGGCACCAGCAAGCAGGAATTCCATCACATCATCAATATTGGCGATGCCACCAATGCCAATAATGGGAATGCGAACTTTTTTCGCAACCTGCCATACCACTCGCAATGCCAGTGGCTTGATCGCAGGGCCGCTTAGCCCGCCAGTTCCATTACCAAGCCTGAAACTCTTTCGCTTCCAATCAATGGCAATGCCCAGAAATGTATTCACCAAAGAAACCGCATCAGCGCCCGCTTCTGCCGCCGCCTGGGCCACGGAGGGTACATCCGTCACATTCGGGGTAAGCTTTGCGATGATGGGTAAAGAGCAAACCTCTCGAACCCCGCGAATAACTCGGGCTGTCTTTTCCGGGTCAATGGCAAAATCCACCCCCCCTGAAACATTCGGGCAAGAAAGGTTTAATTCCAGGGCAGCAAGCCCCTTCTCTCTTTCAATGCGGCTGGCCATCTCAAGAAATTCCGGCTCGGTCTTGCCAGCTATATTCCCTATGATTTTGGTGGGCAGGTTCCGCAGGTAGGGAAGGTGGTTGGTCAGAAAATATTCCAAGCCATCGTTATCCAACCCAATGGCATTCAAAAGCCCGGCCGTGGTCTCGCAGGTGCGTGGAGGTGGGTTCCCGGCACGGGGATTCTGTGTGACTGTCTTGGGAACTACGCCGCCCAGTTTCTTGAAATCTACCAACGATTCCATCTCGCGGGCGTAGCCAAAGGTGCCCGAAGCAACAAGGATTGGGTTATCAAGTGCCAGCCTGCCAAGATGTACCGACAGATCCGCCATGGAAGATCAATGTTCCTCGAGGTAGGTATATCCTTCGAGGCCATGCTGGTAGAAATCCAGCATCTCACGGGATTCCGCAATGGTGATGGTTCCCAACCGAACAGCCTTCTCCAGATCTTTACGGAGGCGGTCAGTCAGCTCATCGGCCTTGTATTGCACATAAGCCAGAACCTCGCGAACGGTATCACCCTTGATGAACTCATCGATATGAAGCTGGCCGTTGGCATCCACACTGACATGCACGGCGTTGGTATCACCAAACAAGTTGTGAAGGTCACCTAGGATTTCCTGGTAAGCCCCGAGCAAGAACGCACCCAGATAATAAGGCTGACCGTTGAACTCATGGAGCTGCAGGGTGTTTCTTACATCGCGCAAGTCGATAAACTGATCCACCTTGCCATCCGAATCACAGGTAATGTCACCCAGAACACCCTTGCGGTTCGGCGCCTCATTCAACCTGTGAATGGGCATGATAGGGAACAACTGCTTGATGGCCCAGCTATCCGGCATGGACTGGAAAACCGAGAAGTTGCAGAAATATGTGTCGGAAAGAAGGGATTCCAAACCCTGAAGTTCCTCGGGGGTGTAATCCAGTTCGCGTACCATGCGCAGAATCTTGGAGCAAACCGACCAGAACAATCTTTCAATGAGCGCTCTTTGCTCAATGGTGATGGAACCCAGGTTGAACATATTCACGGCATCGTCAACCGCCTGATGCGCATCGTGATAGCTTTCCTGCAGGTTTCTTTTCTTCAAATCCTGATAGATGGCAAACAGATCCGCCACCTGCTGTGGAGCGTCCTCGGGTAACTGTGGAGGCACCGAGTACCTGTCAAGGTTTGACACACCCACCACATCGAATACCAAAAGTGAATGATAGGCCACTACCGCGCGACCAGATTCACTGATGATGGTTGGATGCGGAACCCCTGCTTCATCACAAACGCTCTTGATGCGGAAGACCACATCGTTGGCATATTCCTGCAGGGTATAGTTGATGCTGGATTCAAAATCGGTCTGGGATCCATCGTAATCGATGCCCAAACCACCGCCGACATCGATATAGCGGACATTGGCGCCAACACGATGCAATTCGGTGTAGACGCGGCCCACCTCGGTAAGCGCGCCCTTGATGCTGCGAATATTCGTAATCTGGCTGCCCAGATGGAAGTGCACCAATTGCAGGCAGTCCACCATGCCCCGCTGCTTGAGGTATTCGACTGCCTCCAGCACCTCGGTAAGAGTAAGCCCAAACTTGGAACGGTAACCCGCGCTGGATCTCCAGCGGCCTGCGCCCCGGGCGGCCAGCTTGGCGCGTACCCCAATAACTGGTCGTACCCCGGTGATTTCCGCCTGCTTGACGATCAGTTCCAGCTCGGTGAATTTTTCCACCACAGGAATGATGTTCTTGCCCAGCTTTCGGGCAAGCATGGTCATGTGGATGAATTCCTCATCCTTGAATCCGTTGCAAATGATCGGGGTGTCGCCACCATTAGTAAGGGCAAGCACCGCCAGAAGCTCTGGCTTGGAACCTGCCTCAAGGCCAAAGTTGTATGGTTTGCCAAAATCAAGGATTTCCTCGACAACCTGCTTCTGCTGGTTCACCTTGATGGGATAAACACAGGCATAGTTTCCCAAGTATTCGTTTTCTTCGATGGCCTTCTGGAAGGCGGAGTGAATCTCGGCCACGCGGTGGCGAAGAATATCGGTAAAACGAACCAAGATGGGAAGCTGAATGCCACGGGCTTGCAGCTGATCAATCAGATCCTTAAGGTCTATGGTGGCGTTTGGATCCTTGGTGGGCAGAACAGTTACATTGCCTTGTTCGTTGATGCCAAAGTAACCTTTGCCCCATTCATGAACCCGATAGGTTTCCCAGGCATCGGAAAGTTTCCAACGATCAAGAATATCCGGTTCGGTACTGTTTGCCATCTAAGTGGAAGCCTCCGTATGTCGCCAGCCTTGGATGCTGATTTTGGATTCCTAAATCTTTGAATCATTATTGTAAGCAAAGATAATGCATAGGTAAGTGATCCCATCCTATTTCGTCAATGCTTTTTTCCTGATTTACCTGTTCTTTCACGATCGCCGGTTCGTATTGCACAGATTGGCGAAATCGGATAATTAGCGAAGGTTGCATTTGTGAGGCCCAAGGAGCGGGCCAAGTCTCAACACATGGAGGTTATCATGGGGGCGGCAAAACACCTGGATCTTCCCATGCCTTCCGAAGAGGAAAGGCAGTATGTGGGCGCGGGAAACTTCAAGGAAATCGGTGATGATTTTCTAAAACTTTTCACCCGCTTGGGACACTTGAAGCCAACCGACGATGTCTTGGATGTGGGTTGTGGCATAGGCAGGATGGCCCTTGCCATGGTGAATTTCCTGGAACCCACCAGCAGGTACGAGGGTTTCGACATAGTCAAACATGGAATCGAATGGTGCCAGCGCAACATCACCAACCGCTGGCCCAATTTTCAGTTCAAGCATTCCGACATTTACAACAAATGCTACAACGAGGGCGGCAGACAGGTTTCCCGCAGGTATAGCTTCCCTTACGAGGAGAACAGCTTTGACTTTGCGTTCCTTACCTCGGTATTCACGCACATGCTGCCCCGAGACATGGAAAACTATCTGGGCGAGATCCATCGGGTGCTGCGCCCGGGCGGAAAGGCCTTTATCACCTTCTTTGTACTGAACCAGGAAGTGGAAGGGTTAATTTCTCAGGGGAAAGGTGCCTTCAAACTTCAACATCGTCGAGGGCCGTGCAGAATTGAATACCCGCATTGCCCGGAGCAAGTGGTTGGGTACGAGGAAAAATATCTTCACAAATTGTTCCGGGAGAGTGGCTTTGCCGAACCACTGACCATCCATCGTGGCATGTGGTGTGGTCGGGAAAAGGGCGAAACCTCGCATGATCTGGTGATTGCGACCAAGCAGGGTGAGCCTACCAAGGGTCAAGTCTGGCGCCGGAAGGTTGCATCCTGGATGCCTTGGTAATCGCGGGGGAACATAAAGCCATGGCAACGGAAAACAGCATTCTGGGAAAAGCCTGGCGGGCATTTCGCCAAAGAGGACCGTTCTCTGTTATGAAATCCGTTGCAAGAAGGCTTCGGAAATCTACGCTTGGGAAACTTGTGTTTGGGCCCACAGGCCCATGGTCGAAATGGCTTCAGCAATTTCAACCGGACAAGACCATGCTGGAAGCCTTTCGCATGGCACAATGGCCCGTCAACAAGCCAAAGTTTTCCATCCTCATGCCGGTGTTCAACACCAAGCCGGAATGGCTGGAGCAGGCCGTCCGCTCGGTCATGGCGCAAACTTATGGGGAATGGGAACTCTGGTGCGTGGATGATGGATCAACCGATGCGCAGGTTCCATTCCTGCTTCAAAAACTTGCCCACGAAGATTCCCGCGTTCATGCCATCATTACTGGGAAGAATGAAGGAGTGTCTGCTGCCACCAACACCGGTTTAAAGCTGGCATCCGGCACGCATGTTCTCTTCATGGATCATGACGATTTTCTGCAATCACACGCCCTGCACCGCTTTGCCATAGCCATCCTTTCCACAGATGCTGACTTGCTTTATGCCGACGAAGCTCTGACTAGTGAAGACCTTGATCATGTTCATCAGATCAAAGCCTGCCCAGCGTTCTCCCATGATTTCTATCTGAATCACCCATACTTTGTTCACCCGGTCTGTTCCAAAATCGGCCTGGCACGATCCACCGGTGGTTTGAATCCCTCCATGAAAGTCAGCCATGATGTGGACATGGTTTATCGCATGCTGGAGAAAGCATCCACGGTAGCCCATATTCCGGATGTTCTTTACCGATGGCGCCTGCATTCCCAAAGTACCTCGCATACCGCAAAGCTGCATGTGATCACACAATCCACCCAGAAGTCGTTGGAAGCCCACCTAAAACGCCTTGGAATTCAGGCGCAGGTGCATCCCTCAGTAGCTCACCATAACTTCTTCAGATTGGATCACCAGGTTTCCAAAGGTTCTAAAGTGGCCATCCTCATTCCCACGAAGAATCGGGCTGACCTTCTCAGGGGTTGCCTGGAGAGCCTGAGGAAAACCGTACCCTCGGAACTGGCGGATGTTTTCATCATCGACCATAACTCCGATGACCCCGATACACTGGCTTTATTCCAAGACGAAACCTATCATTTTGGCCTGATGCCCTACGAAGGACCGTTCAACTTTGCCCGCATGATGAACTTGGGGGTAAAGTCCCTTGCTCCGGGCAAGTACAGTCATTATTTATTCTTGAACAACGACACGGTGGCGGCCCATTCCGGTTGGCTGGAATCCATGCTTGGCCTGGCATGCAAAAAAGGCATTGGTGGCGTGGGTGCGCATCTGCTTTACCCAGATCATACGCTGCAACATTCTGGAGTTATCTTCGGCCTTGCAGGGCCCGCCGACCATTCCCACAAGTTTCATCCCCATGGTTCCATGGGCTGGAATGGCAGCTTGTATTGCGACAGAGATTATTCGGCTGTAACCGCCGCTTGCTTGCTGGTTGACGCCAAGGCCTTTGAGGAGATTCGCGGCTTTGACGAATCCCTGGCCATCGGCTTCAACGATACAGACCTTTGCCTGCGCATGCGTGAAAAAGGGTATCGCCTTGTGCAAACACCGCACGCAATACTGTTTCATCTGGAATCTCAATCACGACTTGCGGATCGATCCCACCCAGCGGATACCGAAAAATTCCTTCGCAAGTACAAGGCATGGATAGACCAGGGAGATCCCTACTATTCGCCTTATCTGGATCATGAAGGGTTTACTCACCTACCCAGACCGGGCGCCAAATGTCCCCTGGAAGTTCAGACACGGTTGGAAAGTACCCCATGGGCAGCCAGCATTCGCACGCAAAGGAAGGATGCGGCCTGACACGCCGCTGATGGGAGAAATTAATGGCGGGTCTGCTGAAAACGATCTATGGAAAACTGAAATCGCAAAAATGGCTGGAACCCTTGAAGCCAGCCTGGCGGAACTTTCGCCGATGGATCATCGCCCGAACCACCCCATTGCCCAAACCACCCGTGGAAGGTTCCAAACCTCTTCAGGCCGAGCCTTTAGACTTGTACTTTGAAAGGAAACTGGAGAGTTTTCTTGCCCGACCTTCCGCTCGCATCCGCTTTCCACAATGCCAGAATCCCCAGGTTAGCATTGTCATCCTGACATTCAACAAACCTGCCCTGCTGCTGGAATGTCTGCAAAGTGTCGCCAATCACACGCAAGGTCGATACGAGGTTATCCTTGCTGACAATGCATCTACCGATGGTACAGGCCTTCTGTTGGATCGGATTGATGGTGTAACCATCCTTCGCAACAGGGAAAACCTGGATTTCATTCGTGGAAACAATGCCGCCTGTAAGCATGCCAAGGGTGAATACATACTGTTTTTGAACCATGATACAGCAGTCACTCCGGGATGGAGCGAAGAGCTTTCCCAGATTCTGGATACCCGACCGGATGTTGGCGCGGTAGGGTCCCGACTGATTCACATGGATGGCAGACTGCAGGAATCCGGATGCCTTGTTCGCAGGGATGGATCCACCTGGGGTTATGGAAGAAGCAACCCCAACCCAAATGACCCTGCATTTATGTATGTGCGCGAGGTGGATTTTATTTCTGGCGCTGGCCTGATGGTTCGCAGGGAACTTTTTGAAAAGCTTGGCGGCTTTGATGAGAGATACAACCCGGCCTACTTTGAGGATGCCGACCTTTGCATGGGTATCAAGCGACTCGGCTACAAGGTCTTGGTAGTTCCCCACAGCACCATCCTGCATCGTGAAAACGGCCACATTTCCGGCAGAGCCCACAGGCTTTGCCAGGCAAACTATCCGAAGTTCCGCGAGAAATTTTCCAACGAGCTGAATGCCCTGAGCGAAGAGGAAAGCATTTTGGATGCCCGTGACCGCAGAACCGGAAGAAACATCCTGGTGATGGATGATTATGTTCCTGATCCATCCCGGGGTGCAGGAATGCCACGCACTAGAAAGATGCTTCTGGACCTTGCCTGCCTGGGCCACAAGGTAACATACATCCCCCTTACGGATGCAAGCACCCACGAGGCCACGGTAAAAGAACTGCAACAGCAGGGCATAGAAATCTTCCATGGGGCTTTTGATCTGGCAGCACTGCTGGAAGAACGCACAGGATTTTACGATACTGTCATCGTCTGCAAGCCGCACCACGCCGAGCCCATGCTTTGGCGCATGCTCAAACATTTTCCGAAGGCCCACCTCATCTATGACACCGAGGCCATCATCTTCCAAAGGGAGATGGACCGGGCGCTTATTGAGGGAAGAACCCTGGATAAGGATCATTTTGCAGACCTGAAAAGGCGCGAATTTGCCATCATGAACCAGGCGGATAGCGTGATCGCTGTCAGCGAAGCGGATAGAAACACAGCCAGGCAGGGAACCCGAAAGCCTGTCCATGTGTATGGTTTCCCCATGGAGATTCAGAAGAACCCCCGTGGATTTTTCCATCGAATTAACCTGCTGTTTGTTGGTGGTCTGACCGAGGCCCATATTCCGAATGTGGATGCGCTGGAAATCTTCCTTAAGGAAAGCTGGCCAGGCATTCACGAGCAACTTCCCGAATGTGAAATGCTAGTGGTGGGAGCCAACCCATGCCAGCGAATTCGAGATGCTGCTGGCAAAGGGGTTCGTTTGCTCGGCCGGGTGGAAGATTTACAAGAAGTATATGCAAGCGCAAGAGTGGTAATCTGCCCGATGCGATTCGGCGCCGGGGTTCCCCTCAAGCTGGCGGAAGCGATGGCCCATGGCGTGCCCGCCATTGCCAGCCCTGTGGCTGCCCGGGGGTTTGGGCTGGAAGATGGCAGCGTGGTCGCCATCGCCGAGGATTCCCAGGCGTTTATCCGCCAGGTATTGTCCTTGTACAACCAACCGCAAGAATGGGGAGAAAGGCAAAACGCCGGCCTTCAATTCGCCCAAAAGCACTTCAGCCCGGAACAGGTAAGAAACCAGTTAAAGATATTACTGGAATCGTTCCAAGGCAGAAGCAAACGGTCAGCGGCCTGAAGTCTGAATGTATTAAGTTTGCAGCCGATTCATCATGCGCCGCCCAGCTTCTTCCAGGGACAATAACACACTGGCCTTGTGCCTTCCTGCTTCACCCAGTGCCCTGGCCTCGTCAGGATTTTGCCACAGGCGGCGCATAAAAGTTGCGGCAGCAACCTCATCCGGCTGAGCCCAGTGATTTCCCCTTCGATAGGGTGGGTAATCCCGATCCAGTTCCACTCTTTTGTAAGGCACCAGAAGGGCTGTCTTCTCATCCATGAAATCCATGTTGCCGGAATAAGCGGTGGCGATCACGGGCTTGCCAAGTAGCATCGCCTCTGCCATGGTCAGGCCAAAGCCCTCGCTGCGGTGAAGCGACACATACACATCACAAAGGTTCATCAAGGCCAGAAGTTTTTCCCTGGGCATATCCTCCTGAATAAGGATGATGCGAGGATCGTTAGCCTCGGCACGAATGCGATTCATATCTGCTGGATATTTTTCCGCACGAGTGATCTTGAGAACCAGCCAGGCATCTTCCTGATTGGGAAAAGCCATCTTGAAAGCGCGAATCAAACCCAGAGGGTTCTTGCGCTCCATGATGCTTGCCAGATCAAAGATAAACAGGAAGAAAAAGCCCACCCGGGCCAGGCCAAAATGATTTCGGTCCAAGGGGGTGAATTCTGAAAGCGTGACTGCAGGCAGCATGGAAACAACAGGCACCGCAACCACCCTTGCCAGGGCATGCTGAATAAAAGTGGTGGGGGCCCAAATTTCATGGGCCACGCTTGCCAGCTCACGCCAATGCAGGGGAACTTCTTCCAATTCCCAATACCAAACTGCCTTCGTGGAATGACCCATCGGTACATGCACGCCTGCTCGATCCGCCCAGTTTGCAAAATATGGTTCAGGGGACATCACCACGATGCTTTTATCCGACTTCACCAGAGAACGATATTTCATCTCACGAGGCGGGTCTTTTGGGCTGGCACTGATCTGCCGTTGGCCAACCGGTATGCCACAGGCCTCCAACGATTTCACGACAGCTCTCGCTGCAACTTCCAGACCAGAGGGATACCCAAAATGCCCCACTACTTGAACTCTAGCAGCCTGATTTATCTCTGGCCATTCGGGGCGAGGCAAGTTGTTGGATGAATATCCCGGCAGGCAATATTCCAAGGCAAGCCAATCCAACAGACCATTCCAGGAGGTGTCGTCCTGAAGGGCCTTGGGAAAGTGCTGCTGCCAGGAAGGTTGGTTCAGGTAGCTAATCCCCATCTGAAAACCATGCAAGTCCTTCGCCCGAATGCTTTCATGAAAACCAACAACATCTTCCAAAGTAACGGAACCATCCCCAACTGCGTGAAGAATCAGAAAGCCAAGGTATGGCTGGCAGCCATCGTTGGTGATTCCCAAAGGGTAAAGCGTCCTGTCTTCCGGGACATTTTCATAACGGGCGACAATCTTTTGGAAGCCGGATTCGATTTGCACGGAATTTAGTTGGGGTGCCTGTCGCACGCCCAATCGTTTCAGCCAGGCCTGCCAGTCTGTGGTATACACTCTGGGCCAATGAAGAATATCATCCTGATTTAGGATGGTTGCAAAGGCCCTGCGAAATACTCGCCGAAGCGCTCGCGCTGCCAAGCGCAACTTTCCCGTGATTGCGTTTATGATTCCCACGCCAGGATTTCCTGAACCAACATCTTTGCCAGCAACTGTAAGGCTATCAGACATTAACGGAACCATTCAGACAAGCCTAGAAATCCACATGGGCCCGAATGCCAAAAGCCTGAATGTTACCAGTGCCATTTGGCACATCAACCTCGCGGAATGTGTAAATGTAGTTGCCCATAAGGCGCATGTTGGCGTTCCAATACCAGTTGATACCAGTGGAGATGGAATTCAAAGTACCTGCCTGCAACGCGCCACTGTTGAAGTTCAAGTAATCCAGCCGAAGGCCAATTTCCCAGGCACCCCAGCCATTGGACTGGTTCGGATCCTGCTTCTCCCTGCATATGAAAGGGCTGTTCGGAATTACACGATCCAAGCTCATCGTTTTGGTATCTAACGGATGATGGTCACCCGTGGTGAGGAAGCATAGGGCTTCCAGATAATATCCATCCAGGTAAATGTTACCCAGAGGTGTAAGCGTGGTTGGTTGGGTCGCGCCGGGCACCGGCATACCACCATTGGAAACATTGTTCACCCAGGATGCCAGATATTCGCCACCAAAGGTGAAGCGCTTCCAGGCGGCATGGGCATTGAAATTCAGGTAGTTGACAAGATCCTGTGAATAAAGCTCCGGAGTATTGATCAGGAATGGAACCTGATAAGCAGACCCAGCCCTTACCAGTGGACGGGCGAAGTAATACATGTATCCGGGATCCTTGGGGATGGTACGAACACTGCCCGCGGCACTTAGCGTTGCCCAGGCTTGATCCTCCGGCCTGAGAACAGGTTGCCAGTTCATGCGGGCACTGAATGCGCCATCTCCATCGCCCACGCCAAAGGCACCGGTTCTTGTGCCCGTGCGGAAGAATCCCACCCAGGTTTGAAGGTGATCTTCAAAATAATTCCTGGTAGCACTGATGCCAGTACTGAACTGGAAGAAGTCATTAAAGGCATCAAAGATGTAGGGTCGCTCCATGAATGGCAAAAAGTTACCACTCATCGAATTGCTAAAGGTAAGAAGTTCCCGCTGGTGACCGACCTTGATGGAGCCAAGCACCGGAACCTGATTCATGGCAATCCATGCATCGGTAAGGTACAGCGGTTCCGCCGGGTTGGGGGTAAGGGTGAAGAAATCCGAACCCGAGGAAAGATCAACCTCGAACAGGTATTCAAACTGGGTGTAAACAGTACCACCCGCACGCAACCTGGCACGCCTTAGCTCGGAACCATCCAGTAATGGATTGGTCAGGGTGGGTTGCATGGCAGAGGGCAACTGGTACCACGAATTATCGAAGTCGATCCTGCCACCAATGTTGATCACAAAGGCGTTGTCATCGGAGCGGACCTCGAAACCTTTGTTCCAGTACGCCTGAAGCCTGTACTCCTCGGGGTCTTTCGCCTTGTAGGGAAAAAGCCTTCCCCGAAGATCAAGGGGTGGATTTTCCACGCGGCCATCCGTGATGGATGGGTCTGGGGGGACATTCGCGGGAAGATCCGCGTGCAGGATGGCACGCAATTCCTCGTTGCGCAATTCAAGGCGCTTGATCCGTTCCTCGAGGCTAAGTTCCCCTGTTTCCCTTTGGGAGGGTACAGCGGGTGGGTCGCGGGCATCCCTGCCTTCCTGCGCCATGGAATCTGAAAGCAGATCCATGTTGATGAACAGGGTGGAAGCCAGCAACCAGGCCCGGGGCCCGGCACGGATTTTCATCATAAATTAATTTTGCCATTCCTCCTTTTCATATACCCAAGGTGGGTTTGCTATCAAAAATCCATCTGGGTTCGCACACCAAAGGCACTGAAGTTGCCATCGCCATTCGATTGCCCTGTGGTTCTCAGGTTATAGGTGTAATCAGTCATCACCTTCATGTTGGGGTTCCAGTACCAGTTCAGACCCCAGGTAAGAACTTGATAGTTGCCACCAGACTGGGCAACAGGCACAAAGCTTTGCAAAAAGAGTGGGTTATTAAATCCCACATTGTCGTAGCGGAACTTGACTTCCCAGGCACCCGGGCCACGGGTGATATCGCCATCCTCGCTACGCCGAAACTGAAATGGCCTACAAGGCTTAACACGAGCCCAACCCGGATTGGAAGTATTTACATCATGATGATCGCCAGGGGTAAGAAAACACATCGCATGGAAGTAAAACCCATCAAAGGTATTGTTACCGATGCTCTGAGCCACCCGACCGGCACCCGCAGTTGGTGTGACATAGCCGGGAAGTGTATTCAAGTAGGCTTCACCAAGAAACACAGACAAATACTCTCCACCAAAAGTGAGCGGCCCAAACGCGCCTTGAGCACTTATACCAAGCACAGACTCACCATTTTCACAATAAAGCGTCGGGGTACTGATAATCCTTGGTACCTGAAAACCACCGCCTGCACGAATAGTGGGCCTGTTAAAGAAACGCGTGTTAGGCATTAAGGCTGTGCCACCATTTGGAAGAATCTGGGTGGTATAAGGAATGGTTCTTATGGAACCCGCTGCACTTACCAAAAACCATCTCTGGTTTTCCTGATCAAGAATTGGGAAATAACAAAGGCGCTGATCGAAGGCATACCGGCCATCACCCACACCAAACGCGCCGGTTCTGGTTCCCGTACGGAAGAAACCCATCCAGAAATTCACATGCTTGTCAAAATAAGTGTTGGTAAGAGAAACACCGTTTGAAAATTGAAACGCATCTTCAAAGGCATCAAACACCAGTGGCCGCTCCATAAATGTTTGAAACCGATGACTTGTAGCATTGGAAAATGTCATGTATTCCTTCTGGTGACCAATCTTGACCTGACCAAGGATTGGTATTTCAGTTATTGCCAACCAAGCTTCTGCAATGAATAAAGGAGCCTGTGGGTCTGCCTGAACCGTTCGGAAGTCCGTACCACCGGAAACATCAAAATCCAGACTATATTCAAATTGTTTATAGGCAGAACCTTCCGCACGAATTCTGGCCCGGCGGAGGTCGGAACCATCATTCAATCGAATATCCATACTTTCCTGAATATTATCTCCCACGGAATACCAACCATTGTCAAATTGAACCGAGGTCATGAGGTGAAAGGTAAAGTCTTTGTTTTCGCTTTCCGCCTTAAGACCATCTTTCCAAGTCCATTTGAAAAGGTTGGATAATTTAGAATCGGCAGGCTTTGCATCAGCGCCTGTGGCAGCCTCGGCACCCAAGGTTGGCAAAGCTAAAATATCTGCAGGTGTATTAGTTAGCGAAGTAGTTTTAGTAAGTTCTTTTTCCGCCGGAGTAATATTTGGCAACCCGTTCTTTTGCTCCAGCAGTTTGCGAAGATCGTCGTTTTGCTTTTCAAGGCGATCCAAGCGCTGCTTTAGCGATTCTGCTTCATCCTGTGCAAAAACATTTGAAAATGTAAAAGCACAAACAAAACCAATCATTGAAATGAGAACAAAAGCCCTTCCAAGGGAAATAAATTTTCCCATGGCCCCCCCGAGCTATAAAGCATCAAACCTCTGCCGGACCCCCATCCAGCTAAATTTGATCGGGGATATTTAACAGGAATCAATCTTCCTACAACGGTAATTATTTCAAACTTGAGTCTAATTTTTTTGACTCAAGTTTCAATTAGGGAAGTTATGTTAATTTGGTAAAGAAGGCTAAAACTCGAACTGGGTGCGGATGCCAAAGCTGCTGAAATTCCCACTCCCAGTGGGATCACCCAAGGTTCGAATTGTGTACGCATAATCTGCCATCATCAACATATTCGCATTCCAATACCAATTCAGGCCAAAGGTAAAAGCATCGAGGCTACCCCCGGTTCGAAATGGCTTGATGAACGGCTGAGCAAAAATAGAGTTTTCTAAATTCGTATGATCATAGCGAAACTTGACTTCCCAGGCACCCGGCCCACGAGTGATGTCACCATCTTCACTTCTGCGAAATTGGAAAGGGCGCACCGGACGAATTCTTGAAAAGCCGGGGTTCTCCGGCAACACGCTTCGATGATCACCCGGCGTAAGAAAGCAGAGCGATTCCACATAAAAACCATCGTTATACATGTTACCCACTGATTGGGCAGGTTTACCATTGGTGCTTACATAACCCGGCAGGGTATTGATATATGCATCTCTTATGGTGTTTCCTAAATACTCTGCACCCACCGTAAAAGGCCCGATGGCGCCATGGGTACCAAGCCCAAACGCCGCTTCTCCCTCGTTACTGAAAATCGTAGGTGTACTTAGAATTCTGGGTACCTGAAAACCACCACCTGCCCTAACCAGAGGTCTATTAAACAAAGTCACATTGGGAACTCGAAAGGCTGTTCCATCTGCGGCAGTTACAGAAGAGGTTGGAAGATCACGCACGGTGCCATGTGCTTGGAGAATCCACCATTTTTTATCGTCCAGTTCCAGTACGGGAAAATAACTGATGCGCTGGTCAAAGGCCATCCTTCCACCACCCACACCAAACGCCCCTGTTCGGGTTCCAGGCCGAAACAATCCGAACCAAGTATGCAACTTCTTATCCAAGTAGGATTTACTGAGGGTAACGCCATCATCAAACTGGTTTCCATCTTCAAAGGCATCAAAGATCAATGGGCGTTCCATGAACGGGTGATATCTATCACTGGTACCGTTTGAGAAAGTCAGAAATTCTTTTTGATGACCAATCCGCAAGGTACCCAATAAAGGAATGTCCTTCATGGCAAGCCAGGCATCGGTGATGAAGAGTGGTGCCTGAGGATCTGCAGTCAGGGTGCGGAAATCTGTACCGCCCGAGAAGTCCACTTCCAAGCGGTATTCAAATTGGCTGAGCATCGTGCCGTAGGCATTCAGGCGCAATCTGCGCAGGTCTGCACCATCCAAAAGTGGATTATCAAGGGTTTTTTGAATGTTATTGGATAGGGAATACCAGCCGTTATCGAATTGCAACATTGGCCCAAAATTGAAGGTGAATGACTTGTCTTCAGATTCGACCCAAAAACCATCCTTGAAAGAAGCCTTCATGGCCAGCGGGTTTTTTGCCGTGCCGGGAGTTGCTTCCACACCAAAGACAGGCAGGTAAAGGGTTTCCTTAACAGGTTTTGGGTTAGAAGTAGTTTTTAGAAGTTCTTCTTCCGATTTGCCCGGGTCGATGCCCAGTCGATCCTTGAGAAGGTTTCGAAGTTCCTCGTTTTGCTTTTCAAGTTTTTCAAGCCTGTCCTGCAGTGATGGCGCATCCTGTGCATTTGCGGAAAGGGAAATCACCAGCGCCAGGCAAATGGCGGCAAGAAATGTTTTCCATAATGATTGGAGCAGCAAACGCATCAAATCCTCGAATGCAACGAAGCATCGCCACCCCCTTTGGCCGTACTGTTTTTGGGTAATAACCAAGCCCCCCGGCCCAGTTACCACCACATTTAGGCTGATAAGAAATACGTCAAAACAGGTCAACCAAAGCTTGGGAATGCTTGAGAAGAATTCAGGTTTGGAGGGCAAACCTTAAGAAATGCTGAAGAATCAAATAGCCTAATTTGCCCGATTGACCTTAATTAAACGAAAAGAGCCCGCCCGAAGGCAGACCCTTTTCCAAATGTAAAATCCTTTTAGCGGTTGACAGTGGTGGAAGCCAGCACGCCACCCGTAAAGTTTTGCGGGAAGGCGAAGAAGGCATCGACCAGATTGAGGTTACCATTGAAGATGGAAACCTGCGGACCACCACCAGGACCAGCGGCTGCAATAAGGAAGTTTTGAGCCACTGAGGTGTTTCCTGTCTGGTTGACAGGTCCGAGAGCAGCACCCACGCGAACACCGCCATAGAAGAACTGGCCAAACGGTTCAAACTTGGTAACAGCGCCATTACCAAAGAAGATGCCCGCTGTTGCGATTGTACCAGAACCAGTTCCGGTATAGATGTCTGCAATACCATCAGAATCCAAGTCGCCTGCGCCTACAAACACACCGCAGGTTAAAGAAGGGCTGAAGGCAAAGAATTCATTTACCTTGTTCCAAACCAAAGGCTCAGCAACACTATTTTGCCAAACAGCAACATGTGGCGCTCCACCTTGGCCAGCACCCGTAATAATTTCATCAAACTGGCCTGTTGCAACATCACCTGCAGCAACATTCACGCCTTTGTTAAAGCTTGGATCGTAGGCAAAGAAGTCCGCAATTCTTGTCGTTGGGTTGGATGCGTAGTTTGAATTGCCAGCGAAAGCCGCCACACGAGGGCCACCACCAGCCCCGGCACCGACAATAATGTCATCAAAAGTATCACCATTTAAGTTGCCGGTGGACAAAGTCAACCCGCCCGTGAAGTTCGGCTCAAAGGCAAAGAATCCTGATTGAACCGTGGCATAGCTGAGGGCAGGATTAATCGACCATACAATCACATGGGGTCCACCACCCGGACCTGCAGCGGTTACCAAGTCTGGCTGGCCATCACCATTGATATCCCCGATGGCGGTTCTCACACCACCTGTGAAGGTTGGCGCATAAGCGAAGAACGAGAAACCACTTCCATCATCAAAGTTGATTTTAACAACCGGTCCACCACCCGCATCGGTGGAGACAGCAAAGAGCTTTCTGGGGAAGTTGGAAACCTGGGACTGTGAAGAACTTGCCGCTGTGATCTTGGTTACCTGAAGAACAACATCATTTCCGCCCGTAAAACTTGTTCCGGTTGGAAGGATATTACCTTTGTAGGTGACCTGAACGGTTGCAATTCTTCCATCAGGCATGGTTATGGACTTAGTTCCACCTTCAGGTAAATTCGTGAATGTTCCAACAACCGCATCGGTACCATCGTTGGAAATAATGCCAAACAAATCACCCACAGCTATGCTGTTGGCATCATTAGTGAAGTTCGGATTCAAAACTCCAGAAACCCCATTTTTGGTAAGGGTAACTGTTCCTGTTACATTGACCCTGTCGAAAAGGTTAAATGCCTGGGATCTGATGCTTACGTTGTAATTTCCCTGAATGGTGAGATCGCCCACCATATTTAGCGTTCCAACAGGTGAGGTTAAATTACCAGGTGCCAGGCTGCCACCGGGCAAAACATTTACCGTTCCCAAGGTTCCATTAGAACCACCCAACATGCCGTTATTAGCAATATTAGTTATAGTGGCGGCGTTGATCTTTCCACCTTCGTAGAGCACCGCGCCATTTTCAATCGTAGTGACCAAGCCAGCGGTGTTTGCGGAGCTATCCGTGCTAATGGTGACATTGCCGGTGCCCTGTTTCTTCAAATTCACCTGGGGTGGAATATTGATGATATTCCCCTGAGGAAAACCAACATAATTAGATACAAGGGCTCTTGCATTAGCACCACTTCCAGTTCCAAAAAGATCGGTAATTGCTATTTGGGGTGGACTTGTATACCCAGCACCAGCACTGGTTAAATTAATTGAAACAATTGTTCCACCGGTGGAAACAACAGCTCCGGATCCAGAACCGCCAACCACATTTAACAAAAATAAATTAATAGCAGAATAACCAAAACCGGGATTTGTAAGATTTAGTCCTGTTATAGCTCCGTTAGGATCAACACTGGAAACCGTAGCCCTACCAGAAGAAGGTACATTTCCACCTAATACTGGCTGTAATTGAACCGAATCTCCCACTTGATAATTACTGCCGCCCAAAATAGTTTGGAAATTATTTGACAGCCCCATGGTAACCGTTGCACGAGCACCAGCACCACCACCACCAATGATAGAAACGATTGGATTTTGATAATTACTGCCACCCGATAGCAATTCAATTCCTGAAAAAATTGCCTGAGTTAATGACTGAACAACCACTTCACCATTCAAAAATACATCGCCACCCCCTGTTCCGGCACCCAAAATATTATTTACCGGAATATAACTCGGTGGAGCGGTTGGCTGCTGATAAGGTGCAAGGGTGCTATCATTCGCGTATCTTTGAATCTGAGTTCTTCCATTAATTGTTAAATCAAATTTATTGTTCGTTAATGCTCCCAAGCTGGTATAGCCTATTCCTTCAGTGGTAGCTTCGGTATCAGCGATCAAGGTGGTCGGCCCGGGTCCAAGATCAAAATTTGTGCTATTGGTAATACTAAATATGCCACCTATTCTGCGTTCCCCCGCACCGCGCAAATTTAAACCTGCTGAACTATTAAATTGATCTGTCTTGCTATTTCCTAATTGAACAAAACCACTGTTTCCAAAATAATTCACACCCTTGAAAGTATTTAAGTTGCCCAACACAGCAAAATTATTAACGTCGGCAGTTACCTGAACTTCTTTACTAACATTAAAATTCCCCTGAATTGAAACCGTTCCCAGCAATTCAAGATTGCTGGAAGAATTCCCGGCAGCAATGTTGCCAAAGTAGAAAGTTTCACCCTCCACATTTCCATAAAAATTCACATCATTGGCTGCCAAAACCGAAAAAGTTTCAAAATTAGAGCCCTGGTATGAAATAATGTTAATGTTAGCCCCAATATTCCCACCAAAAACACTCGGGCCGCCCGCGTTAATGCTCACTACATTGTTGTTGTTAAAAATTTGCCCCAAGCCAATATTACCCGTGGTTAAAGGATATTTTGGCTGTGGCAATTGAAATGTACTGGTAGGATAACCAACTAAGTTAGCAATATTCACATCTTCATTAGAAGTGAAAAAGAAAGTCGATGGAACACTAGAAAAATAAGTATTTATGGATGCATTAGAGGTAATATTAACCTTATTTAAAAGTAAATCAGAATTAACCGTGTGAACTTCTGCGCCCAAATTCACAGAACCAGTAATAGTTTCTGAATTCAATCCACCTTTAAACAAAATATAATTACCCTGATCCGGATCTGTGGTTAGAAAACCGTTCACCCCCAAAGTTAAATCACCCCTGTTCTTAAATATAATGGGACTTTCATTCAAAAGAATATATCGCCCTAATATCGTATTTTGGGGCAAAGCATTTATGTCGCTCCGGAAAATAAAGCTGTAGGGATTTGTTTCGGTAATCAGATTTCGCAATAACATGCCACCATTAAAAGTAACCGTAGTGGCAGTATCACGAACCCTTATGGATCCAAAAATTTCGTTATTAAAAGGAAGGTTTGATGCCAACAAACCAACTTGGCCAATTGTTGTTTCATAAGAATTGATAATATCTAACTGACCTGAATCGCCCCTGGCCTGATAAATATTTATATACGATCCTTGTGCATCACCAGCATCCAATTCCAAATTAAAAGTATTCGAATAAATCCTGCCCAATGAGATGAAGTTGGATGTTTGCCCCTGGGACTGATAATTGGTTCGAATGACGCTGGGCCCATTTAGGGTAATGCCTATATCCAGATTTCCATTAGGTGTAGATATGGATTTAGAACCAATATTAATTCCGGTTCCCTTGGATTCAAGTAAAGCATATATCTGCGTTTGAGAAGATGGCTCAACTGTTAAGCCACCCCAAAAGCCCATATAATCGAATGAGTCACCAAAGATAATTCCACCCGTATTATTGAGGGAAGTATTGTTTATAACATAGGTATCAGCCAAAAAAGCTAATCGATAATTATTGGAACTCGAAGAAACATTACAAGAAATAGAACTTGCATAAAGTTTGTCATAAAAAGTTATTTGGGATCCCGCTGAAATCGTATTGAAGAATATATCCGGCTGGTAACTAAAACCGGTTACAGGATTTTGGACTCCCACTTGTCCAAAGAACGAAACTCCCCCATCATTATTATTTATATTAATTTTTGCCGCATCCACAGGATTACTAAATATTGTAATACCGGAATTAGCTAACTCCAGTAGTCCAATATCAGTTCCAATTGAGCCAAATACCACGATATTACCGCCCGAAACAGTATTTCCAAGATTATTAACGGGATTGGAAAACCTAGATGCATTAAAAATGATATTACTTGCCAAACCGCCCGAAATTCCCCCTAGAGACTGTACATTAATATTACAGGCATCGCCTGTTCCAAGTTGAAGTGTAACACCATCCCCAATGTAACAATTGGCGGCTAGAGTTATTGTTCCAGGTGTTAAAGGAACTTGGTTATTTACAGTGTCGGTTCTAATTAAGCTGCCCAAAGTTATCTTGTTTCCACTAACAAAATTGACAGGACCCAAAACTTTTAAGGAATTCAACCCCTGGTTTGCTGAATTTAACTCTCCAGTTGCAGGCAAGCCTGTATTCAGATCCAAACTTTCCACCAAATCAAAACCTTGAATTAAAACGGTTGAGTTACCGGTGGTGCCTGTTTCCACATTTTGGTTTACACCAACTATATTAAAAATGTCGGTATCCAAACTAGGATTAAGACTTGGACCACCATTAAACGAAAAATACACATTATTCACATTACTGTTTATTTTGTTTACATTAATCAAGTTAACATTGGATAGATTAAATTTATCATTGCCACCGTTCAACTGCACCTTGAAACCTGTAAACTGGCCTAAACCAACATAATTCGAATCTTCCACTTTAATATCAATGGAATTATTGATGACATTCGAGCCATAGGCAAAACCTGATAGTCCATAATTTAAGTCACTGATATTGAGAACATTTTCAAGCGTTGCAGTAGCCGTAGGAGCATTTCCGGCGGGAGGATTAGCAATTGTTACAACTGGCACTGAGCTATAGCCGAATCCACCATTGGTCAAGTGAATTGCATCAACTCTGCCTGTGGCACTGATGGTTGCCAGGGTTCCAGATGTACCTAGCAAAGATAAGTTACTAAGATCTAAATATCCTCCACCACCAGAAACCAGAGTAATTCCGTTTACAGATCCTCCAACCACAGAAACAGTGGCAAGTGCGCTTGAATTGATTCCATCAGAAATGGAAACCAGTTGACCATTCTGATAACCTGTTCCCCCGCTTATTATATTTAAATTACTGTTAATACTTAAAGTTGTATAAGCAGTAGCACTAATAACAGGAGTACCACCAAAAGTAACTGAAGGGTTTATCTGATATTGATTAGAACCCGCACTAGTTAAAAAGAGGCCAAATACACTTGAACCGGCCTTCATTTGAGCAGTAACATCACTAATATTATCATCGCCCAGAACATTTAAAACATGATTATTATCTACGAAGACCACCGTTCCGCTTGATTTTTCAATGTAGGTAATTACCACATCGTTACCATCACCACCCTTAGTTTCCAATTTATATTTTGCCCCGCCGGCATAAAAAAATCCATTTTCAGGGATAACTTGAGGTATAGTTGCCGTAGGTGTTAAAAAACCACTGAAAGATCCGCTAAAAGCACCACCACCCAAAAGTTCTATGATGGTAAATCTTGTTCCAGGGATAATAGAAGTATCCCTATATATTGGGTAAAGTAGCGGATTGTTTACTAGAGTGAATGTGGAATTTGCATAAACGTTATCGTAGGAAATTCCCTGAGTATTTCCGAGCAAGTCTACGTAATAAACAGCTTTATTCGCAGGATTTATTTTTTCAAAAATCACAGGTTTTTGAAAAGTCAGTGAACCAACATCATAATAAACATTTTGTTGTGTTGTTTGATTTTTAAGCGTAAAGTTTCCAGGAATCAACTCTCCCTGAATACGCACTGGCCCATCTACAGTCCCAGTTCCAGCAACTTGAGTTCCTTCCCTAAAAATGGCTCCGCCGGCAAAGGAAACCAAGTCTGACTTGTTATCCCCTAATATTACTTTTCCAGAATTTAAAAAATCAGCAATATTTGGCCCAAAATAATTGGTTTGGCTTACAAAATGTATTCCGTATTGCCCATTATTTGTCGTAATATTCACTGGTTTAATCTGTGTTCCGATATTACCATTAAATGTATATTTTCCAGTGCCATTGCTAGCATCATTCAGTGTGCCTGAAGAATTATTTTGAAGTCTTATTTCGCCAACTAAAAGATTGCCGAACAATGTAAAGTTATTGCAATCAATAATGGTTAGGATTCCCAAATTATTCTGACCCTGAACCCCACCCTGGATTTCAATATCACCAATGTCCACAATTCCTGAACCCGCTAAAAGGCTCAGGTTTGAAAAGAAACCATTGGAGTTTTGCAAGGTTACTCCGCCATTTAATTTAATTCCAGTATTAGCGGAATCATTACCAAGCGCTTGAATTAAAAAGGTTCTATTTTTGGTCCCAGAAGTAGCTTCGACAATATTTACCATTCCGTCAAATTCAATTTTGGTATTGGCTATAACATCCGCAAATAAATAAGTCTGGCTAGCCGGTGTGGTTGAAATAATAGAACCATTTACAGTTCTTAAAACAGAATTATTGGATGGGGTAAATACTGTGGAAGGTATATTAAGTGTTCCAACTGTGAGAGAACCAGCATTTTGAAAAGTAGCATCAAAGGAGACGATATTTTGATTTCCACATAGATAAAGATCATATTTACCACCATTAACGCTTTGGGCTTTAAAATCTCCGAAGTTAATTAAATTACCGACCTGAAATATCAAGTTGTTTTGCCCAGCTCCCCCATTAAAAATTGGCAACGCATCTTTATTAATATAAAATTGAGCGCCATTGGAAATACTTGAACCTAGATCGTTGATTGTAAAATCAAGCAAAGTTTTAACATTTCCATAAAGGCTTGCGCGGCTATTAGAATTATTTATGTTACTATTAAAAAAAGCATTACCACAAGATGTGTCACCGAAAATCGAAAACAAATCATAATCAGTAACACTTAAATTTCCTGCACCAATAGCCACATTTCCTAAAATATCCACTCTAGAATCTGTATCTATCGTTAGGTTATTATTTATACCTGTGAAAGAATTAGGACCGTTAGGGTTATTAGAATTTATATTAACTGGAGTAGTGGTTGTTAAACCCTGTAGCGTTAAATTTGCCCCCAAATCCAAGTTTGCTTCCAAATCAAGACGAGTTGAGGCCATAAAGGTAAATCCACCACCATTACTATTTTTAATATTAATATCTGTTAAAGAATTTTTGATATCAAGGTTTGATGTATGAGCAGATATTTTTGCGCCAATACCAGTAACGCTAGTATTATTAATAACATCAAATCCATCGATAAATACATAATTGTTTTTAGAAGAAATAATTCCTTCCACATTTAATGTGTTGTTTAAATCCTGAGCATTCTGATTTTTACCATAAAATTCAATTAAAAAAGGAGTATTTCCTGGCATGGTGCTAAAATCTAAATCAGTAGCACTAAGAATATCTCTACCACCTGCATTAAAAGGATCTTGTAAATATACCTTTAAACCTCTATAAGCATTTAAATTTTGAGTTAGGTCAATAGCAATAGTGCCATTGGCAGCCTTAAAATTTAAAACTTGCCCTGTAAGACCAACAGCGTTAGCTTCAGTTACAGTCAAAATATTATTAAATAACCCAATTTTTAAGTCATTGTTTGCATAGTTATTATTAAGATCAAGTTGATCTGATATTTCGATATATCCTCCGTTATAGGCAATTAGTGTTGGATTGGTTCTTGTTTCCAATAATTCAACGGATAAATAATTTGATTTACTTTTCTTAAAATTACTTTTTGTAAATAAATTCTTAATCCAAGAACGTATCATTTGGAAACTCCTGATCCCTTAAGGCTGCCGGGTATGTGGGGTATTCCACCACCCAGCCTGTCTCCTGACAGACCATGCCTTGGAAGTTAGATCGACCTAAATCCTCCATAGAATGATGAATCAGGAATATTTTGAAGAAACGATTTTCAGGGGATTTGTAAAAAATATGAAATTTAGGAATAATCGGTATCAATAGAAAAGCCATGCAGGATTAACCTGCATGGCTATGAATTTGAAATTTTTTCCTAAAGTATAGTGGTATTCGCAAAAACCCCTAAAGTCATTTCAGGGTTTAAAGCAAAGAATGAATCCACCAAACCAAAGGAATTATTGTAAATATTCACTTGAGGGCCACCACCTGGGCCTGCCGCAGCCATCAGGTAATTGGTTCCACCCGAAGTTGCGCTAGAGGATGAAATACCCACGGTTACTCCGCCTTGGAAGTTTCCAAATGGGTTCAGGTAATAAAAACCGCCCGTACCAAACGCCACGGCTACAGTGGCTTTGGTTCCGGTTCCGGTGCCAACGAAAATGTCATCCAATATTTGGCCACTGGAATTTGTGCCGTTCGAAAACCTGCCACCTGCAACAAAAATTCCACCGGTGAAAGTTGTGTCAAACACAAAGAAGTTTTGGATTAATTGCGGGTTGAATTGGTTTGGTGTGGTCTGAACCAATTGGAATACACTTACATTCGGCCCGCCACCATATCCAGCACCTGTCACAATTTCATCAACTCCGTCACCAGTTCTATCAGCCGCCGCAACGGTCACACCACCACGGAAAACATCGCTATAGGCAAAGAAATTGGTTAGGACTTGATTTTGATTAATCGCAAAAGCCTGGGCACCTGCAAAAGCTGTCACCCGGGGACCACCACCTGGGCCAGCACCCACGATAATATCCCCATAGGCATCCCCATTCAAATTCCCAACACCCAAATACAAACCACCCGTGAAGGCAGATTCAAAGGCGAAGAAACTTGCAACTTGAATCGGGGCTCCAGATGATATGTCCCACACTTTGATATGGGGGCCACCACCAATACCCACACCCGTTACCAAGTCGGTATAGCCATCGCCATTCACATCACCCATCGCAATTCGAACACCACCGGTGAAAGATGGGGAATAGGCAAAAAATGAAACCGTGTTTCCATTAGGGTAATTTAATGTGACCATGGGGCCACCACCAGCGTTGGCCGCAGTGGCAAATACCTGCGGAATTCCTGGTACCACTGGAGTGGGTGGTATCACTGTACTGGTAACAGTAAGGGTAACATCATTACCAGTACCCCCAGCATAAGATATCTTGAATGTATATACTCCCGAAGTAAAGGTAGTGCCTTCTGGCAAACCTTTGAAAGACCCGGTTATTGGGTCGGATCCATCATTGTTAATGATAGTTATGATATTTCCCTGAATAAGGTTTGGGCCTGTGGTCAAGGAAAGAGTTGCGGCATTTAAAGTAACAGACCCAATCACATCAAGGCTATTATTTGCAATTGAAGCGTTTGTACCCAGTATGGCGCTAAAAGTGGCCAAAGAATTTAAAGCCGTGCTTCCAGAAGAAAGAACTCCAGTGGGATCTCCAGGGGAAACTATTCCAGAGTAGCCCACTAAAGAACCGATGGAACCAATACCAGAGACTGAACCACCATATACCGATGTGGTTGAGATACTGGAGAAATTATCCAAGACCGTTACCAACCCATTATTAATATCCAGGGAACCCTTGAAAGAACTTCCCGTATTATTCAACAAACGCAAACCGCCAATGCCATTTTTAATAATTTTTTCATTCGCCTGAACATCTTCCCTTCCGCTTAAAACACTATCTTGGGCAATATCCAAGGTGACAATTCCAATATTATTACCACCCACAATAAAATTACTTGCAAGATTAAAACTTTTTCCGGAGATGATAGTACCCTGAGCGGTGACCCCACTACCCCCGGTTTCGGTTAAGCCATTGCTGAAAAGAAAAGAGGCTGTATTAATTTTTCCAAAAGTAGTTGATCCTGAATGAGCCAGGTTTGTTATTCCATTGATTTGATTTTTCAGCCCATACAAAAAGGCATTGTAATTGTTCGTCGTGAGGGTTGTTATAAAGTCCCCCGCCAAGGTCAAATTACCATTTAAAGTAATATTATTTACGCTGTCAAAAATAGTAAGGGTTGTGGCATTTACCGTGGAATTAAAAGTGACTCCGGCTGAAGAGAAAATATTAATAGCATTCAAACTTACAATGGATCCCAAAGCACCATTAAAACTAAACACGGAGGCGTTATTTCCGATAAGGGATATGGATTTGTTACCTGATTTGTTACTGTCTAATGTTTGTAGAAATTGCACATTTCCGCCATTATTTACAATCGAAATATCACTTTGCATTTCTACAGGGTTTTTAATGAGAATGTTACCACTTTCTGAAATGATATCTGCCGATACAATAATTTTTGAGGCGCCGCCATTCCCCAAAACAATTCCACTTGTATTTGTTTTCAGATAAGAACCATTGCTTATTATAAGTATTCCTGAATTGTTAATATTAATCAGGGCGTCATTGATACAATTTACCGGTCCACTCAATGTTACAGAACCGTTGGAAGTGCTGGTTGTTACATTCAAACCCGCAAGTTGGCCATATGTTTGACTGCCTTTAAATTCAACCGCATTGCTGGCCGATGAAACTGTAAAGGAATCGGCGGTAACACTTCCATTCACAGTCAACCTATTGGTTGAATTAACAAGAATCGCCAAAGGTGCCACTGAAGATCCGATATTCCCGCCAAAAAACGTGTCACCTATCCCCGCTGCAGTTTGCAGATTGGCAACGCCATCCAAGGTTGAGGAAAAAACGATGTCTTTCCCTAATCCAACCACTCCAAGCAAATTGGAGTTAAAGGAGATATCTTGATAGAGGGTAACACCTGAAGAAAACGCAATTTTACCATCGTTTGTGTTAAAATCTATTTGACCGATAATTCCAGGTGTTCCAAGGTTTACCAAACCGGAGCCTATCTGAGAAAAGGAACCGTCAAGATTTACATCCCCGTTAATTGTTAATATTGAGGAATTTTTGATATTAACCCCGCCCTGGCCATTCGATATCAAAACAGGGTTACTTGCCCCCGAAGAACCTATGGTAACATTTCCATTAGGGCCTGTGGTTGTTATATCCAGACTGTTCAGATTGCTGGAGCCATTTAATGAAAGCACTCCCTTACTTGTAAATGGACCATCTATGGTCCCTGAAATGGATTTTGCAATCACATCGGTACCAAATTGAACTACGGAAGGATTGGAATTAATAAGCGCGTTACCAAGATTGATGGAACCCAGGGGAACCGCCAGAGACCCCACCTGCTGGTTGAAGTTAACAGGCCCGGTAGTCACTAAATCAAGATTTTCCATTCCAGAAACAGACCCTGAAACTGTTCCATTCAGCGAAATACTCCCAAGACCTATCCCAGTATCTAAAACTGTTGAACTTTCCAGCAAAAGATTTGAAGCCAGTGTAATCGGTCCTCCTATGGTAGTGATGGCATTACCATTGGTTCGAATGTTGCCAGCCGCTCCTGACCTAAAATAAGCTTCACCTGAGCCTATGGTGACCATTCCGCCTGAGTTTATTAAGATATTGCTGGTGTTTAGGCCATCGGCTACCAACCGTGCCTCCCCGGAACCTGTGGAAAAAACCCCCCCTGAGGATCCAACCTGAATAGAATCAAAATTTTGATTTGGATTAATTGTTTTTGTGAAATCTGTTGTAAAAAAACCATTTCCTTTTGTGGAAACCTTCCCAGAGATATTCAACAGATCTCCGCCACTCGATCCACCGCCGGAAAAAGAAACCACATCCATATTAAAATTAAAATCATTTTGATTGCTAGCAGAGAGAACGTTTCCATCCAATGTTCCCAATGTAATCCTGTCATCCCCCAAAGAACCTCTGACAATGATGGAATTAAAATTAACAAGATTGATGGCATCCAGTTCAGCGGTTGATGGATTTAGGAAAATGGTATTCGGAACCGTCGAATTAAAAGTTGTTCCCACCGAGCCCGTAAATTGAATGGTTGTATTTGATGGGTCAACCTGAGAAATACTAAAAGTATTCGCTTCCGAGGCTAAAGCCTTAGACTGAAGTATTAGAAATCCGTTTATTGAGTCATAGGAAATATCAACAACTTGTGCTGGAGTTATTCTATCTTCCAAGCACAATAATTTAGGATTTATATTTTTCCCTGGAAATACCGTTGATTGTTTTTTCTTAGACTTGAAGGCATTAAACCAGGCTTTGAACATTTTATACCCCTTTTCCTTCCATCATCCCAGGAAGGTCATATTGAGTCCTGATGCATCATTCGCTTTTGCAAACGGACTGCAAACAAATGGATGCACAAAGGCCCTCACTATGTATCTAAACCCCACAAGGGTAAGGTGCAAAAGAAGCCTCAATAGAGTTGCTTAAAAAATGTTTTTTTCACCTGTTCAATCGTGAAAAACACCCTTCAAGGCAAACAAGATTTCATCCGTAACTTTCGTAAAAAGGAAAAGACCCCAAAAGGCTGAAGCTATTTGAGGTCTTTTTGAAAAAAGTTTCAAAATTAATTAAAGTGTGGTGTTTAAAAAGACTCCACCATTGAAAAGTGGGTTGATGGCAAACATGGCATCTGTTGTTTGTAAATTAAGATTCAATGCCCTGACTTCCGGCGCACCGGTAGGGCCGGCAGCAACCCCAAACACCTGAGTTCCATCTGCTTTCATCATTACCCCCGGCCTTGCACCTCCTGTAAATGCAGTTGTGAAAGGCGCGGTTGTCACGGTGGTTGGTGCATTTCCTGTGGCTCCCGGAGAATAAAAAGCTGTTAAGAGTGTTGGTGTTCCCCTACCGGTGCCCACCAAGATATCTGCAATTGAATCCCCATTCACATAGCCTGCTGCAACGAAAATACCCGTAGTTATCGCTGGGTTGAAAGCGAAGAAATTGTCAATCATGATGGAAGCTGCGTTAAAAGACCTTATATTCGGTCCCCCTCCAATACCAGCCCCGGTAATAATATCATCCACCCCGTCCGCATCCCGGTCACCAGCGGCAACAACCACCCCACCTCTAAAATTAGGATCATAGGCAAAGAAATCCAAATTAGGAGGAGCAAGGAAATTATTGATCAGATATCCATTTGTACCATAATAAGTCTTCACCCTTGGGCCACCACCGACACCCGCACCAATAATGATATCAGCGTAACCATCACCATTAATATTGCCGGAGGCCAGATAAGTTCCCCCAGTAAAGGTTGGCTCGAAAGCAAAGAAACTCGCGACACATACTGGCAGGCCTCCTCGCAAATCAAAAACCTTGATATGTGGACCACCTCCTATACCTGTTCCCGTTATCAGGTCGTCAAATCCATCACCATTAATATCACCAATTGCTACACGGACTCCTCCTGTATAGGAAGGGCTATAGGCGTAGAAAAGCCGACTAGACCCGTTTTGATAATTAATCTGTACCACCGGAGCTCCGCCAGAATCCGTTCCCACCGCAAAAAACTTATTGAACCCCGGCGCTGGGGCGGGAGGATTATTGCTTACAATGGTAAGAGTCACATCATTACCATCACCACCCACATATGAAATTGCAAACGTGTAGGTACCCACCTTAAACGATTGGCCTTCCGGTAAACCATTAAATGTTCCTGAGACTGGCCCAACACCAGTTTTGTTAATCAATGTGATTTGCTGGCCAACCCCAAGATTTGCAGAAGGTACGATATTTAAAGCAGCACTTCCAAGGTTAACAAGCCCCGAAGACCTAACTTGACCATACCGTCCGACAGAAGTAGCACCGATATTGGCAATAAAATTCATTTTTGAATCAAGTGCCAAATCTCCCAACACACCCAAGGTACCATATGGCGCACCAGGCGTAATTTTCCCATTAGTTCCGATAACTTGATAAACCTGTCCACCGCCAAGAAGGGTACCACCATCGATATTGATTTTTGCCTTGTTATAGTAAGCACTTATTTGCAATGAACCTGAAGTAACAGTGATTGTATTAGCATAAGATGGTGAATCACCCGTTAAAACCAATGTGCCAGATCCCTCTTGAAACAAGGCTGAACCACTCAAAGCACCACTTATTTTATTGGTTGTGGCACCCAAATTTAAATACAAGGGTGATGTCACCCGAGTGCTTCTTTTGGATTCAAAAGATCCCGAGAATGTAACTCTGCCTCCCATATCAAGGGATCCAGCCTGACTGAAAACCGCGGAACCACTAAAAATAGTGGAATTTGAAAATGACACCAAACCACTGTTGTTAAACCCAACCAGGCCACCAATCGAGTTATCTAATCCTGTAAATATTAAATTGTATATCTTGTTTGATATATTCAACTGGTTTTGGATATTTGCGGAACCAATAAAATTGATGTTTCCAGAGGAATTGCTGATGCTAAGCACAGAAGATATTAACCTGCCACCAAATTGGGTGGCAAAAAAGTTTTGATTCTGAATGGAATTTAGAATGGTGACAAAACTTAATGGACTTGTAACACCTGAATCACCAGCAAAAAGTATGCTTCCGGTTGACTCCACCTCAACACCACCCGGACCATTGACAGAATTTCCAAAGATTATTGAGGATGCCGATTGGGAACTTCTTAATGCCTTTAAAGACGATGTACCGGACAAATTCACAGGTCCTGAAAACGTTATATCACCCACTTGGGCCAAAATGTCCCCACCCATCACAACATTTCCTGACCCGGTTTGTTGAAAGGATCCGCTAGTTAAATTAAAGTCAGCAGAGTTACCTAGGATTAACTTTCCGGTGTTATTCAGAATTATATTGCCAGTAGTATTGACCTCTTTCTGAATTACAATGTCTCCATTTGGGTTGGTGGTAGTAATATTTAAGCTGTTAGCAGAAGTACCACTAAATGTCATCTTGCCTGACAGAATTACCGGACCAGTGGAATTATCAACCAAAAGAGATGAAGCTAAAATATCGCCAATTATGGATATTTTGCTAGCTCCGTTAAAAATCAAGTCACCTACTGGATTAAACCCAATCTGCTTTGCAATAAGAATTTCACCTCCCAAAGCATTGATTGTCATGCCATAATCACCATCAATCAATTGGTTGAAAGTGATATTTCCGCCATTGGAATTAAATACCGTGTCTGTTAAAAGGTTGACTTTTCCGCTAAAAAGCATGTCGTAACCACTTTGGGAAGCAAAAGTAAATGGGATGATTGGTGTCGCCTTAACACCCAAAAATACCTGACCTGCCCCAATCTGATTAAATGATCCACCAACCGAGATATTCGTTGTAAGGTAAAGCGGCCCGGCATTGTTGATATTCACAGGGGTTGGATCCATCTGAAGAACTGCTATCGCATTTGCCCCACTTCCAAAAATATCCCCAGCCGCATTTGAAATTGTCACCGAGGGAGTGCTTAAATAACCATTTCCCTGATTTGTCAAAACTATAGAGTTTACCTCCCCAAAAGCATCAACAATTGCACCCAAACCACTTCCGCCAGATATGGGCAGACCTGCCAAATTGGTAAACCCGGAGCCTCCGTTCACAATCCTCAGGGCAGTAATGGAACCATTTACAAGGTTGGTAGCATCCACGATGGCAACAGCTGTGGTTGTGCCACCCGTAATTCGTACGGTATCACCAACAAAGTATCCGACCCCGCCATAATTAATGTTTTGAATATTTTTTATACTAAGAAAAGATTTTGCTGAAGCATTCGAGCCGCCTCCACCAGAAATACTTACATTAGGGCTGATGGTATAACCATTACCTCCTGCTGTTATAGAAATTTCTGACAGTTTGCCGGTGGAAAGTTCCGTGGTGGTTAAACCGCCAAGAGTAATGCTGGAACCCGATTGAGTGTTTTTCAAACTAAGCCCAATTATTTGCGGATTAGTTTTGGAAACCGAATAATCCAAGGTTCCTGAATAATTTTGGTCAGCACTGATTGAAATTTGATTGGTCACCGATGCATTCAAAGAAGCTGCGTTAATTACCGTTGATCCCGGGCCTGTGGATAATGAATTCAGGGTGTAACCTGACGCATTAATTGCTCCCAAGGCAATCGTTGATCCCACGGAACCATTAAATGTTAAATCTCCTATGGATAATATTTGCAAATCATTTGATGCTGGGGTTGCTCCATCAACATTACCCAAAAATATATTTCCCGGAACTGTATTTCCGGTATTTAGCACTAGGCTGTTTTTCAAAACCAGATCACTGGTAAACCTAATATCCTGGCCATTGGTCCTGATTTCAATTGAACCGGTTTCTACCCTGCCAGAAGAAGTGCTCAAAATTGCCGTAGCTGTCGCAGTGGAACCCGCACCAACAATTCCGCCCGTAAATGTGACAACTGGCTGACTTGTATAGCCACTTCCCTGGGATACAAGATTGATTGCATCCACAAAACCAGTACCATTCACCACTGCCCCGCCACCACTACCCCCAACAACAGCCAGATTGTTCAAGTTTGTGTAGCCATTACCTATACCGGTCAAAGAAACGCTTTGTATGGTGCCTGAAATAGCGGTTGCTGTTCCAGAAGCGCTTATATTCGTTCCCTCTGAAAAAAATACGGGGAAAGATCCATTTACATATGTACCCCCATTGATCAGGTTTACCGAAGAAATGGAAAGCGTGGAAGTGGCAATTGCTCCGGTTCCACCGCCACCGGTAATATTGATAGCAGGATTAGTAACATAATTTGTTCCGGGATAATTAATAGTAATCCCCTGAATCAATGCGCTTTGGGTAAAAGATCCGTCCAGATTAATATTGCCGTTAAGCTGGAGGATTCCGGAATTGCTTATATTCAATGAACCCGAGGACCCTGACAAACTTGAAATATTTCCAAAAATAATGTTTCCAGGACCGGTGGCTCCGGCATATGTCACCAAATTCATACCTCCTGCGCCGGTGTAAACCTGATCAGCAGGAATATTTACATTACCTGATATTTTTCCCACTAAAGATCCGGCAGAGAAACTTGTATTGGGCACAACCATGTTCAAACCGGATGGGTTTCTGGAATTAATCTGGGCCTGATCCAACGTGGCTGGTTCAGTGGAAATCAGGGATACCGGAGTATAGAAGCCAACATTAGCATTAAAATCAATGGAACCCGTGGAAATCAGCCTTAGATTTGCAGAACCATCAACAGTATTGTTAAAAACAATTCCTTGTCCAGAACCCGTTACAATGGTGGTATTTTGATCCAGTTGAACCGGTGTGTTAAACACAACGGGGTTTGATGACCCTTGGTCTGCCACGAATCGTATTTGGCTTGAATTGCCAAAAATAACTTTCGAATTTCCAGCCAAGCCAACTGCGTTAGTTCCTGAAGAACCGGGACCCGGAACAATAGTAACCGCTTCACCAGGAATAAAACCGGCTCCGCCGAAAGTTATGGTTATACCGGAAATACTATTATTTGAACCCAATTGGGATACAATTCCTGTTGCAGCCAAAGTACTGCCAGCACTTGTTATGATAACGGTATCATTAATTGCATACCCCACACCCGCCTCACCGGAAGGGAATGAAACTGCCGTCAAAGCACCGGAACCTGAAACATTATTTTCTGAAAATTGAGCGCCTAAAAAAATGCTTTTGCTGTCATCAATATTGCCTATATTTCCGCCTATCAGAAGTATTCCTGAGTGGGTTACATCAACTTTCGTGCCTGTGGAGGCAAAAGTAATATTCCCAAGCAATTTGACGTCACCGGACCCTCCAATAGTTTTTAGTTGCAATCCGGATGTACTCAAATAATTTTGATTACCGCTTATTTGAATGCTGCCATCCACATCAGATAGAGTGGTCAGGGAATTGGCGTTTATTCCATTGTTAATGGTAAGAGCCGATGGATTCAAGGAATCAATAATTACGTTTCCCATCGGTGTAATTGCGCCAATGGCTCCATTGAAAACTATGGTTCCACCGGTTTGCAAAGTTAGGTTTTGGCTTGGGGCGATCGAGGCTCCATCAAGGGAAGAATTAAAATTAATGCTCCCCGTATTTAATGAACCTGTATTGATTGTGGTATCCGCAGAAAGCACGACACCAGAATTGAAATTCACAACTCCACCATTTGTAACTAATGCAGATCCGGAAAGATATATATTTCCCGACAGGGATGAGTTATTTCCTGAAGTAAGGTTTATAGCGCCGGTTCCCGTTTGAATTAATGCTCCGCTTAATATATTTAAATCACTCGTATTTTGAGCATTTGCAGTCAATGAGATATTACCGCTTGATGAATAGATGGCTCCCAGTGGATCAATCGTTATCCTTCCCAGATTTAAATTTGATGTTTGTGAATTACTGGTAAGGAAAGTACCCTGGCCTTTTGTGGTTACCTCGCCACTGATAGTAAGGGAATCGAATATACTGCCGGAGGCAACGGTTGCGGAATCCACAAGAATTCCAAAATCCGCGGAGGTCTTCAGCGGGGCTGAACCGCTATTGAGATTTCCAATAGTGAATTCATCTTGCCCCAACCCACCCAGCAAATTCAAGTTGGAAAGAAGGTTTGAACCGTAATCAATCGAAAAGCTGGTAGAGGAAATCTGGCTGACAGTCAGATTAGCCGGACTAAGGTTTGTCAAATTAAGGGTATTTGCTGTTCCTGTCGAATCAGTTCCCAAGGCATCCACCAAAACTACAGATCCAGAAGATGCATTTGAAATGGCAACTTGGTTGGCATCAGGCCCCGTGTTATTAGATGTCAATTGAATTTGTAACGCGCCATTAACCCAGGAAACATTCCCCTGAATTAAAACTGGATTAATTCTTGTTTCCAGAGGAAGCAACTGAGGTTTGAAAAATCCATCTGCCAATTTTGAGCGGGAGTTTTTTTTGCTTTTGGATTTGAAAAACAGCATGGCAAAAGCCTCTATGAAACAAAGCTTTCAGAAAAAAGCCCGGAAAAACATTTTTCCGGCTATCACCTGAAATCTAATGTCTAAATGTTTCACAGGAGGCAAAGAGCGCTTTATATTTTTTTTATTTTACCTAAACACCCATTATTAATTCATATTACCCAAACAACCAACATTAGCATATTAACCGGAATTTACCTAAGTTAACCTACGAGACCGAGAATTCCTTCTCGGCTTCGTAGGTTCTATAATAACATAAACCTATGATATGGAAGTGTTTACAAAAACACCACCCGTAAAGCTCAGGTCAAACACAAAGAGACTATCGATAACATTCAAGTTGTTGTTGTAGAAGGAAACCTGAGGGCCACCACCCGGACCTGCAGCTACCGCAAGGTATTCAAAAGGCTGTTGTGGGTTTTGTGGATTCGGTGCGCTTGCCACACCAACCCTTGCACCACCCCTGAATTGACCAAAAGGATATAGCAGAGAGGCCTGACCATTCGATCGGGTTACATTTACCATCGCCGGAACATTCGGATCCGCATTGGTTCCTGTAAAGATATCATCAATACCATCCCCGCTAATATCACCCGCACCAACATACACACCACTTCGGATGGATGGATCAAATGCCATGTATTCCATCAAAGGAGTTGGCAGATTGGTATTGCTAAGGGTGAACACACGGACATGGGGGCCACCACCAGGACCGGCCCCGGTAATAATCTCGTCAACGCTGCCCGCTGGGCCAAATACATTGCCGGAGGCAACTGTCACACCACCGGTAAAGGTAGGCGCATAGACAAAGTAGTCAGCTAATTGCGCATTTTGGTTCACATAGCTGGTTTGGCTGCCGGAGAAGGCTATCACGCGTGGACCACCACCTGGACCAGCCGAAACAATCAAGTCGTCGATACCGTTACCTGAAGATGAAACATCCCCGTTCAGGTTACCAGCGGCAACATAAACACCACCGGTAAACCAAGGTTCAAAAGCAAAGAAGTTGGAAACCATGGTGACACCAGTATTGGTGACGTTAAAGACCCTGATATTAGGTCCACCACCAGAACCCGCACCGCAGATAACTTCATTGGTGCCATCACCGTTGAGGTCACCCATGGTGACACGCACACCACCCTTGTAATTTATGCTGTAGGCAAAGAAGCTGTAGGCAGTGCCGTCCGAGAAATTAACCCTTACGATTGGCCCACCGCCAGCATCAGCACCCGCTGCAAACAACAACCTTGGATTAGCCGGTGAAGGAGTGGGTGTGGGGGTGGGGGTGGGTGTGGGGGTCGGGGTTGGTGTGGGAGTCGGGGTTGGTGTGGGAGTCGGCGTGGGCGTTGGGGTAACCGACATTACAGTAAGGGTCACATCATTACTACCGGTACCACCGACATAAGAAATCCTAAAAGTAACACCACCGGCAACAACCGTGGAAGCTTCGGGCAGGTTTCCAAATGTTCCAGAAACACTTGCCAATCCAGTATTATTCACAATTGTGTAAACTTGGCCAACCTTCAAGGATGCACTGCTTGTCGTAATAGACAAAGCTGCGTTACCCAAGGCTATGGAAGCTGCCGACAACTGGTCAAACTGGCCGATATTATTACCAAACAATTCAACCGCAAAAGTGGAGGCATTGGATAGCAAGGCGTTGTTGGAAGTTAAAATTCCAGGGCTGTTACCGGGCGCCAGAGTTCCTCCATTCGAGGTAATGTTTCCGACAACTCCAATGCCAGCCAGATTTCCAGCATTTTGGATGACATTGGATTTGCTGAAATTTGAATTAACAGTCAAAGTTCCGCCAGAAACAATCAGATTACCGGTATAGGCGGGCGAATCTTTACCCAAACTCAATTTCCCGCTGCCCGTAAGCTCTAACGATGAACTGCCAATCAAGGAACCGCTCATCGCCGAGCTACCGGAACCCGAAAGATTCAAAATGACATTTCCATCAATATTGGTTGGCTTGGAAACATTAACCACCCCGGGGGAATTAAAGGTTCCATTCAAGGAAAGGCTTGATGGCGAAGTCACGGAAAACCCATTTGCAAAAGTATTGGTGCTACCCGTGGCACCGATTTTAAGGCTTCCAAGGTTGTTAAAGCTTACCGAATTCGGGTTTGCGAACAAATTATTCAAACCAAGCAACTGCAGGTTATAACCCTGGGCAGCGGTAACCAGGTTACCTGTCAGATCAAGGTTGCCATTGAAAATGATATTTTTGTTGGATTGCGTTCCATTCAGGTTGATCTGATTGGCAGTAACATTGCCATTAAATGTCACACCCGCATTGGAATTGGCAATCGTTATATTTCCACGAGTGGTCGCCGTTCCCACCTGGCCTGTAAAAGATACCAATCCACCTGCATCACGAACAACAAGATCGCCAAGCAGGTTATTGATGGAATCCACGGTAATCGTAGAGCCAGCGATAGTCCCGGAATCCAACGTAAGGGTGTATCCATTCATCAGGATATCCTTGGTGGAAATAGCACCCAGGGATCCATTACCGGTGTCGATTTCACTTGAGGTGGTAATCGTGACATTTCCAAAGCTTGCGGCGGTGCCCGTGGTAAGGACCTTGCCTGCAATGGTCACATCATTGGTGCTAACACCCGAGACAAAGGTGATTTGGTCGGTGGCATCATTTCCAAAGGTAGTGGTGCCTGTGTTGTTGAACTTGGTGCTGGATAACCCCTTGATGGTGTTTACAGAACCCATGAACGCTATTCCATAGGATTTTGCGTAAGTCGTAAGGCCGGTAAGGCTTGCATTACCCAGGAAATTTACCTGGCCATTATTGCTGTTCAGCGTGTTGTCCATAAGGATCAGCGGTTGCAAGCTTGAACTTGGCCCTTCCACAATCGTGTTAATCTCGATTAAGCCGCCACCAGAAGGCCCAGCGCTGGAAATCGTGGAGGATCCTGTCACCTGGTTTAAGCTGACATTGCCCAGGAGCATGGTGTCCCCTGTGGTTAAAAGGGAGCCTGCCAGGCTGATGGATGGAGTCGTTGCGGTGACTCCATTGTTGAAGGTCGTTTTGCCATTGAATGTGACAATACCCGTGTTCAAGAAGTTCGCGGCATTGTTAATCTGGTTTCCGGTGACAGTGTCTGTGCTGTTAAAATTAATGTTGTAACTGCCCACGGAAGTGATCAACGATCCCAAGTTTACATTTTTCGCGAAGGAAACAGGCCCGGATGCGTTCAAGCCTTGCAATGTAAGGTCATATGCCGATCCATTCACCGGAGCATAAAACTTCAGCGCACCAGAACCAGAGCCAATTTGCGCATTGTTTGTCAGGGTAACGGTCTTGGTGGACGAACCAAGGTTCATATCGCCCTGAATGGTGTTAAGGGCACCGGCAACTTCTATATTGGCAGCACTTACAGTCAGTCCGTTGGCGAAAGTGGTGCTGGAGGAGGAAGAACCGTTTCCGAATCTCACAGTTCCGTTGTTTCCAAAACCCGAAATCCCCGTCAGAAGGTTATTGGTGCCATTGAAATTCACATCAAAGGCATTAGAGCTTGCAAGCACTGAATCTATGGTCACATTGTCGTTGAAATCAACTTTTCCTGTTCCGCCGCCAAACTGCAGGCTCAACTGGTAAGAGGAAGTTCCATCCGTCAATGCGCCACCAAAAACAATCGGGCCAGAACCAGATGCAACCGAGGAATTCGCGACCATCGTTACCTGGGTATCTGAATCACCAAATATAAGGGTTGGTGGTGGCGGTGGGGCTATCACCACCCCCGGTACAATGGAATACCCGGAGCCTGGATTGATGGGCGTAAAACCTGTAACTACTCCTGAAGAGTTGATAATCGCTATGGCGGTGGCTTGAACGCCGCCAACAATATCTGGTGGTGTGATGGTAACCGTCGGGGCCAACTTGTAGCCAGCACCGGGGTTGGTTACGGAAATCGCACTTACCCCACCACTCAATAGCGTCGCAGAACCTGTGGCCTGGGTTAGGATCTGGCCACTGCCGGTGGTTACACTTCCACCAAGGTTCACCTGGCTTGGGGCGGTGGCAACCATTCCACCGGAGAATTTCATGCTATCGGTTGAAGAATCACCCAATTGCAGGGAACCGGTGTTGTTGAATACAACTGGCCCGCTGATATTGGTTCCTCCAATCAAATATAAGTTGTAACCAATTGGTCCCGAAACAACGTCTGATGAAATATCCATCCCTGCCGCGGTTACCAAGCCGTTGAATTTGATATCCGAGCCATTGGTGGAATTCACCACTTGGACATTATTTTGGACATTGATAGGCCCGATGAAATTGGCACCATTACTGTTGTTAATCTTAAGCGAGTTCAGCTTGCTTAGCCCGCCTGTGCTGTTATTCAAAGTGATAATACCGGCAGTTCCGCTATTTAGCTCCAGGGATTGAACACCGTTGCTAAGACCATTAATCGTGGAATTAAAGGTAATGTTCGCTCCAATTGGGTTGGAGGAACTGTTGGTAGTATCCACGGAGTTGTAAGGAACCACAGTTACCGTTGGCGTCGAGGTATAACCAGTTCCACCATTGGTAACGGTGATGGATGCAATTCCAGGTTGGCTGATATTAATGGTCGGCGTGCTGGTATAGCCAGATCCCTGATTGGTAAGGTTGATTTGGACAATCTTACCCGCATTTGCCCCGGTTCCAAGAACCGCGGTCGCGGTCGCGCCAGTTCCACCACCACCTGTTATGGTCACCACTGGATTTACCAGGGATGAATAACCCGTGCCCATTTCAGTAACTGAAATGCCTGCCAGACCTGGTGATGAAACATTAATACTTGGCGCACTTGTGTAGCCAACACCAGGGTTCGTGATGTTGTAGCTAACAATTTGTCCAGCGTTGGGGCCGGTTCCAAGAACCGCGGTCGCGGTGGCGCCACTTCCACCACCACCAGTTATGGTCACCGAGGGTACACTGGAATATGCGGTTCCGTTATTAACAGGAACTATGGTGGCAATACCAGGAGCACCAACAATCACATTAGGAACCGAGATAAACCCAGAACCACTGCTAATCACATTGTAACTGGTAACACCACCAGCAGAGACATTTGCCGTAACAACTGCACCGGATCCACCACCACCATTAATAATTACAGGAGGTTGGGCACCATAGTTACTTCCAGTAGCTGTTGGGCTTACACTTAGAATGCCGGGAAGCCCCAGAGTTGCTGTGGGGGCAATGGTGTAGCCATTTCCGAAATTGGTGATGTTAATTGCGGTAACCACCCCGCCAACCACCGTAGCGGTGGCGGTTGCTCCCGTTCCATCGCCACCAGATAGGGTTACCTGGGGAGCCACTGAATATCCACTTCCACCGTTGGCCACGGGAATAGTTGCTATGCCGGGGGCTGAAAGGGTAATCGTCGGCGCAAATGAGTATCCAGTGCCAGCACTTACCTGGGAGAAACCAATAACCTTGCCAGCATCAACTCCGGTTCCCAAAACAGCGTTAAACTGGGCACCTGAACCACCTCCACCAGTTATGGTTACTTGGGGTGGTACAGAATAATTGCTTCCGCTTGGCAAACCACCGGGTGTTGTAATACTTAAAACACCGGTGGGAGCAGGATCTACAGTTACATTAATTGGCCCGGTATAACCTGAACCAAAGCTCGTTACGGTGTAGCTAACCACCTTGCCAGCATCCACGCCGGTACCCAGGTTCGCCACGGCAGTGGCACCAGTACCACTTCCACTAAGGGTTACATTAGGCGCGGTGGTATACCCTGCACCCGTAGACACAGGATTAATGCTAAACAACGGCGGTGGATCAATAACCACCGAAGGTGCTACCGTGTAACCTGAGCCACCATTAACAATAAAACCAATCACCTTGCCTGCATCGGCACCTGTTCCCAAAACTGCGGTTGCTGTTGCAGCGGTGGTAAAGGTACCACCAACCAAAGTTACAGTGGGTGCTGTGGAATAACCCGAACCGCTTGGAAGGCCACCAGGCGTGAGAATGCTCAATGCTCCGGGACTTGCGATCGTAACCAGAGGATTTGATGTGTAACCAGAACCAGGGTTGGTAATGGTATAACCGGTAACCACCCCACCGGATATATTGGCGGTGGCAGTTGCTTGTACTCCACCCGGCTGATTGGGCGCACCAATGGTAACCGCCGGTGGCAAAGAATAACCAGAACCACCCGTTGCCACATTAATCGCCGCTAAGCCAGGGGCCGAAAAAGTTATTGTGGGTAAAGTGCTATAACCAGATCCCCTATTGGTAATGGTGATGCCCGTGACGGTATCTCCAGTCAGCGTTGCGACCGCAGTTGCCTGAGTTCCACCAGTAATATCCGGCGGGGAGATGGTAACCGTTGGGGCCGAAGCGTAGCCAGAACCACCACTTCCAAGAGTAATGGTATCGATACCGGGCGCAGACAAACTTACCACTGGCGCCGAGGTATAACCACTTCCGGCGTTGGTAAGCACAAAGCTGGTAACTTTGTCACCTGTTAATACCGCTGTAGCTGCAGCTCCGGTTCCACCACCACCAGAAAAGAACACCGTGGGTGCCGTTTGATAGCCAGAACCAATGTTCACTGGCGTTACGTTCAGCAAGCCAGGCTGGCTGATGGTAATATTCGGAATATTCAGGTTTGCTATGATGGTGCCGTTATAACCACCAAAATTCGAACTGATGGTGTAAGTATTCCCCTGAATATAACCAGACCCGCCATTCAGTACGGTAACACTGGTAATGGCCCCTAACGCATCTGTGGTGGCGGAGGCGGTTGCTACCGCTCCATTACCACCGGTAATGGTGACAGGAAGTGCTGTTTGGTTGGCTAAATACCCAGTACCACCAACAATTGGGGAATTAATAGTAACAGTAGCGTTTGTATAACCTGTTCCACGATTTGTAATCGTTATACCGGTAACGACTCCTCCCGAAATATTCGCTATGGCGGTTGCCCCGGTTCCATCGCCATTGATGGTAACTGTTGGAATCGAGGTATAACCAGAGCCGCCGTTTGGCACCGAAATTGCCGTTACAAACCCAGTTGACACCGTTGCGGTTGCAGTGGCTGTCGTGGTGGGAACTGTATATGTCTGAGTCAGCAAACCTGTGCTGTATCCAATACCCGAATTTACGTTGTAACTAACCACCTTGCCGGCATCCACACCGGAACCAAGAATTGCCGTTGCGGTTGCTGCGGTGGAAAAACCACTTCCACCGGTAATATTTACGGTAGGTGCACTAACGTAGGCCGAACCGGTCGGAAGGTTGGATGGTGTGGAAATCTTGGCCACGCCGGGGTTGCTGATAACAACCGTTGCGGTATCCACCAATGCCAGAATGCTGGAAGTGGAAGTTTTCGCTCCAGTTAAGGGATTGGTGTAAGTAATGCTATAGCTATTGCCGTTGATGTACCCAGTGCCGCCTAATCCGGTCACGGTAACACTGGTGATATTTCCATTGATATCGGTGTTGGCAATGCCATCAGCCGCAATACCATTCGTGCCGGTAATGGTGATTGGCATATTGGTTCGGCTGGCAGGATACACCCCAGGAGGGGTAACGTTTATTGTTGCATTGGTATAACCAGAACCGGTATTGGTAACCACATAGTTCACAATCTGCCCAGTCTGTGAACCAGAACCCAAAACGGCAATTGCAGTAGCACCAGTTCCATCGCCGCTAATTGTCACAACAGGCGGGGTGTTGTAACCACTCCCTGTAATACCGGTTGTAAGAGAAATAATCTTACCTGCATCAACTCCCGTCCCCAACACCGCACTTGCAGTGGCCGTTGTTCCACTGGTAATCGTACTGATGGGCGAAGTTATAGTAACGGTTGGTGCCGTAGCATACCCCGAGCCTGCATTGGTAATCTTGTAACCCACTACCTGACCGGCAAATGCGCCATTACCAAGAATGGCTACTGCGGTAGCTTGTGTTCCACTGCCACCAGGCGCCGAAATTGTAACAATAGGTGCGGAAAAATAACTGCTACCGGAAAGAATTGGTGTTATCGATGCAACTGTGCCAGCGCTTGCCCCAGTACCCAATACGGCACTTCCGGTGGCACCGGTATAGGTATTACTGATTAATGAAGTACTGTAATTCTGACCGGAAGTTGTCAAGTTATAGCTGATAACTTGGTTTGCAGTAGCACCAGTACCAATGGTTGCGGTTGCCAAGGCACCCGAACCGCCACCGCCATTCACGGTAACAGATGGGGCCACCGAGTATCCTGAACCACTTGCCAAACCGCCGGGTACATCAATCGATTGAAGACCGGGGTTGGAAACACTCACAATAATCGGGTCTAATTCCACCTTAACAGAAGCGGTTCCACTACTTTCGACATACACGGTCGGGGTGGAAGTATAGCCCTGCCCCTGATTGGTGATTGTGTAACTTACCACTTGGCCAGCAGTAGCGCCAGCACCTAAAACCGCGGTGGCAGTTGCGCCTGTTCCGCCGCCACCGGTAATTATTACCCTAGGTGGGGTGATATAACCAGCACCTCTACCACTGTTGACGCTACCAGAGGGAGTAATAGCTGTTACTTTGTTATTTGCATCAATGGATGCAACTGCCGAGGCAAAGGAACCTGCACGAGATAGTGTTATAGTAGGACTCGAGGTATAACCACTTCCGGGACTAGTTATAGTAAGTCCAGTGACCAATCCACCATTAATTGTTGCAGTAGCCGCGGCTCCGGAGCCACCACCACCCGTGAATATGACTGTGGGGGCCACAGTATAACCACTACCAGGATCCGTAATATCGTATCCTATAACCTGACCAAAGGTTGCATTAGTAGAATCGGTATCAATTATCGCCACAGCGGTGGCATTACCACCGTTGACAGCATAACTTTGCGTAGTATTGTAACCGGAACCCAAACTGGAAATTGAAATTCTAGAGATGCTTCCAGAAGCATCTGTAAACGCCGTTCCGCTTGCAACATTAATAACCCCCTGCCCAGTTAAGCTGATGGGGAAAGAAGAGTTTGGCACATAACCAGTACCGCCGTAGGTGGCATCTGGCAGATAGGCATTCTTAACCCCAGTTGAGGTATAATTAGTTCCTAAATTGGTGACGGTATAACTGGTTACTTTTCCTGCGTTTGCGCCTGTACCGAGGTTGCCAGTGGCTGTTGCACCTGAGCCACCACCACCAGATATGGTCACCGTAGGGGCTACGGAATATCCACTGCCTAAATTAGTGGGAGAGATACTTAGAATGCCCGGTTCATCAACGGTTACCGTAGGGGCACTACCGGAATATCCAAAACCAGGGTTTGTTATCGTATAGCTAATAACCTGACCGTTTACAACATTGGGAGTTGCAGTTGCCTGAGAACCATTTCCCCCATTGATGGTGACAGAAGGAGCGCTTGTGCCCGTCAAATAACCACTACCTGGGTTTGTGGGAGTAAGGCTTTCAATGCCAGGGCCACCCAATGAAATTGTTGGTGCAGATGTATATCCCAAACCTGGGCTTTGAACATCAATCCGGATAACCCTACCTTGATTTACAGTGCCAAAAGCCCCTAAAACAGCCGTGGCAGATCCAACAATCGTGGGGTTACCACCATTTATTTGTACTTTTGGTCCAACGAACGCAACACCAGACAAACCAGAGCCAGAACCGGAAGTTCCTGTCTGCTGTACAGCACCATTAACAAAATTTAAACCTCTAAAACTTTCACCAAAAATAACCCTGCTGCCACCTGTTAAAGACCTAGTTTGTACCGTTACACTTCCTCCAGTAAACCCACCACCAATGCTCAAATTGTAGGTTACACCTTCCACATAACCAGACCCACCTTGGTTAAGTGATGCGCCCGTAAAAACACCTGTGGTGGCATCTGTTGTAACAGTAATCGTTCCCCCTAAACCAGTAATGGCTTGTACTTGACCACCACTTCCAGAAACACCACCTAAAGCGACAATATTTAAAATAGAACCACCAGTGAAACCTCTTGCAAGACCCAAATTCGTAATTCTAACATCAATAATATTTCCCGATGCATTAGTGGTTGCCAAGCCAATTGCTGGGACATTTCCAGCACCTGCACCCGTAATACTTACAGGAAACTCTGTGTTCGCTGGGTAACCACTACCAGCATTTTCTATTACCACATCCCCTAAAACACCTAATGTTGTGCCAAAGGCAGTGGGCAGAATAGTAAGTTGAAACGGTGCTTGATTAGCACCTGCAGGACCACCGGTTAGTGCAGTTCCTGAAATTGCAGTTATTACACTGCCTAACTGAATAATATCACCGATTGCTGGTACCGTATTATTGCCTAAGCTTTGGGAAATGGTTATGGTATCGCCAACGCGATAGCCTGAACCACCAGTCAATGACACACTTTCAACACCTGTAAAGTAACCTGTTCCAGATTTATCAACAGGTATTGTGTAAATTTGCCCTACAACGCCTTGTGTAGTTCCATTCCCCAATACCGCATGGGCAGTTGCCTGTTGACCCACATTGGCAGTTGCTGTAGCCGCTGTTCCCACGGTAGCGGCACCGGTTGCCAGATTACCCACATTGGCCGTGGCACTGGCAAGTGTACCCAATTGCAAAAAGCCTGTAGCCTGCTGGCCAAGGTTTGCAACCGCGGTTGCCTGAGTTCCCTGACTTATGGTTGCACTTGCAGTGGTACCTGCCGTGGCTGTGGCAGTTGCTGTGGCACCACCAATAGTGGCCGTTCCAGAGGCCTGTGTGCCATAAACCGCGGAAGCAGTTGCGTTGGAACCCAAGGTTGCAACACCCTGGGCGGTGGTTCCCAATGTGATGGCACCCGCGGTGGCTTGGGTACCCAGGGTAACCGTGGCTGTGGCTTGATTTCCCAAAGTTGAAGTGGCTGTGGCTGTGGTGCCATTTACCGCTACAGCGGTGGCTTGCACACCCATATTGGCGATTGCAGTAGCCCCGCTACCACCACCGCCAGTAAGTACAATACCCGGTGCGGTCTGGAAACCGGCACCCGGATCAACCACCGGCACGGTTAGCACCTGGCCGGTTGTGGAGTTAATGGTGGGGGTGCCCAGTACGGGCATGGTCACATTTTCTGCGAGAACCACTTTGCCATCAAAGGTGATGGCGTTTCCAGAAGTCCTTACCGAGCCGTTTAAATTAATGTTGGCAGTGGAACCAGTACGGAAAGTTACCTTGTAGGGGAATGTGGTAAGCGATTGATCCGCAATGGAAATATTACCGGTACCTGACGCGTTACCATAAATTACAGTTCCAGCCGTGGAGAAGTTGCCAATCACACTGTTGGTTACAACAATATCGTTGGCGCTGAAGCTGTTGTTGATGGCCATGCTCTTGGAAAGGGTGTTCGGCTGCAAGGTAATGGTACCGGATGCCGAGGAAACAAAGCCCGCCAGATTGAAGGCATCGGAAGTAAGCGTGATGGGATTCGCGCCACTAACGCTGATTGCCTGGGAATTGATACCCGCGGAACTGTTGATAACCACACCGTTAAGTGCCTGACCACCGCCCACATCCTGGGCAAAATTAACAATGCCTGTATTACCAGCGGTAATATTCAAATTAGCGGCACCGAAAATAGAACCGTTAAAGGTTACATTTGCCCCGCCAACACCCGGCGCCGAAATCAGCGCATTGGTGGTATCAATCTGCATATTCCTGGAATTGAGATTTACGGAACCGGTAAAATTAATTCCTTTGTTCAGTGTCACAAAGGAAACAGAGGAACCGGCCGAAGGATTCAAAACGATTGGATTCAAGCCAGTTGCATTAAAACTTTGGGTACCGTTGGTGCGGTATAAATCGCCGGTAAGTGTGATGGAACCCAGGCCAGAATTATTAACGGCGGTAATAGTGGTGGCACCTGATGTGGCAGGAGCAACACCCGGGGCAACACCAAACTGGGAAGAAGATCCGATACCTGAAATAGTTACCTGATTGCCTTCAATGGAAAGGGCGCCCAAAACCCCTGAAAGGCCCGCACCAATCAACCCGGTGATGGTCACATTACCGCTCTGGAGGCTACCAGCGGCATCCAAGGTAACCGTTTTCTGGCCAACCGCGTTCAGGGTGCCATTCAGGGTTATGGCACCGGTATTATCCACAGTGTTTGCAGAAGTATCGATCACAACATTGGCACTGACCGAAACCGGACCATTCAAGGTTACACTATTTCCAGTGGAGCTGGAGGTAACTATGCTACCGCCCATGGAAATGCCACCATTACCCGTGATAGCCACGGTATTGATGCCATTAGCATTGCCAAAAGATCCATTGATGCCACCAATCTGGTTGATGGTAACCTTGCCCGATTGGGCATTGATGGTCACATCCTTATTGGTGGAAAGGTTGTTGCTGGTGATAACATTCGTGGAGACATTTCCACCGTTGGTTGAAATATTAAGATCGGATTGATCAAGCTCCAAAACACTGGTACTGAAAGTAACAGCGCCACCCTGGGTGATGAAACTGGTTATGGGAGAAGCCGCGCCCGAAAGAAGAAATGATCTAGCCGCGACACCTGAATAAACTTGGGAACCGGAAGAATTATAATTATTGCCACGAAAATTAATCCTGTTATTGGGCGAGGCAATATCATTGGTAAAACTAGAGATATTTACTGTACCATTAACACCGGCTTGCGATGCATTACCGATGTTGTTGAGTTCAATCAAACCACCAAAAGCTACAAAACTCGAAAGAGCATTATTGAGAATATCTCCACCAACAAAAATATCCCCAATGATGGAAGGATTGCTGCCTCCTTTGGCAGCATCTAAAATTAAACTTTGCTGGGTTGGGCTCGAAATTGTGGAATTTGAAGAGAAAACTATGTTACCAGAATTGCCTGTATTAGTACCAAATGTGGAAATCCGGTTGTAGGTGTTTAAACCAGTGACAGTATTATGCTGACCAAGTTCAACGGGACCACTTAAGTAAACTTGGCCACCCAAGCCTGTTAAACTAGGCGAGCGGCCACCGGTCGCACTGATGTCACCTTTTACGGTAATCTTGCTTGAAGCCGTTACTGAAATAATACCCGCATTAAGATTTCCATTTATATCATCGAGCAACGAGTTGCTTCCTCCGCTTGCAGAAATATCCTCATTAAAAACAATGTTATTACCCACCAAAGTGATGTTTCCGGCATCTGTTTGATTGGCAACACCGGCATTATCTTCGCTGTAGCCCTGTGTGCTTAAAATTCCAAAAGTAATATCCCCACTTGCGGTAACTTTCACGTCACCACTTTTGGAAGGCCCAAAAATATTGTCGCTAACTGTGGATAGATTAAATCCAGACGCATCAAACGTCGTGCAATTTACATCTATACCACCTTGAATATTTCCAAAACCAACAATCTGGAACAGATTAGCCGTCAAAACCCTAAGTTTTCCATTTGAAGTGAAAAGGTCTGTGGAATTTAAAAATATATTACCGGCAGAACCTGCACTTAGAGTTAATTGACTGTCTCCAGTAATAGGTGAATTGCCGAAATCTATATTGGCACCATTGGTATTTCCACCATTCGTAAATATTCCGGTTTCGTTCGAAACTAAAACTCCGCCATTAACTGTGACGGATCCACCGGAAGTATTAATTTGCGCGGGGTTATTAAAACCCAGAAAAATACCAACGCCTTTTAGGTTAACGGTACCACCATTTACGGTGGTGATAGTTCCCCCATCCAGAAAAATGCCTGATGAACCGGTGCCATTTGGAGGTTGTACATTATATGTTCCAACATCAATAATAACATTTCCATTTCCTTGGGTAAAAACAGGGCTGTTAATAATAACATCACATTCAACTCCATTATTGGGTTGGACGTTATTACTTGTGGTTGTAATGCCAATATTAGGAGTATTTATAATGTTTCTTAAATCAAAATTACCAAAATTAAATATAGTTTCAGCATTGTTAATTCCACTATTTGTTGGGCCATTTGGTAATGGCTGAATGCCAATATTAATTAAACCGCCATTAAAAAAATTTGGATTGTTTAAATTTATTTCCCAAGATGTACCACCAGTGGGGTTAACATATGGGAATATAGCAGATGACACAGTTGTAGTGCCAAAATTTCCTGGATTAGCATCATTAAAAAGTTTACCGTCGGTGTATGTACCTGAAGAAGAAATTTTCAGAATTTGACCAGTAATACTAATAGAAGTGTTAATTGTTCCAATATTTGCAGGATTAGGGACATTTTGAGTCAAAATAATACTTAGCTCATTATTTTGATACAGAAAATTATAAGCTGGCGTGATTCTATCTTCCAATCTTAAAACCTCAAATTCTCGAAAGAATTTAGGCTTTTGGATAAAGCGCTTCTTTTTATTTTTCATAATAAAAGGCGAGCAAGAAAGGATTTTTTCCAAAAAGGAAGACTTAGGCATGATAAACCTCAAGGAGGATTAGAAGTACATATTGTCAAATATTGCCATGTATCGCAAATTACCCAAATTACGCAATATCAACAATAAAATACAGGATGATGAATAATAGACGCAACAAAACTTTATTCATAACAACACATTTTAACAGTCGCACATCCCTAAGATCGTGAAAATCGGAAAAATTCATTTATTTTTACAATAGTTGTCATCCTGTTGATAAACATCCATTTGTGAAGGTGTTTATTTACCGATCCGCTTATCCGGGATTTTCGGATTCTAAGGCTTAGATAAAAATCAGAGCATAGATTATTAGTGATTTTTGGTTTTTCCGTTTTTTGCTTACTATTATGTTAATTCTTGCGTATGATGATAAGTCCACTTCCTTTTTATTTAATTTTATTTGCAAATCTGTGAAGGGGATTACCCATGATCTTCCGTCGCCAGTCCAGCTTCAAAAAGAATGTGTTCCGCGCTTTACCAAGGCTTGAGATCTTGGAAGCCCGCTTGGTTCCAGCGGGAGAATTTTCCCTGCACAGCCTGCCTGGGGCGACCAAGGTTATTTATCTGGATTTTGACGGACACACCACAACCGGTACCCGGTGGAACCAAACATATGGTGCGAGCATTATCACAACGCCTTATACTATCGATGGAGATACGTCAGCAAATTTTTCTTCTCAAGAATTAATGAACATACGCGAAATTTGGGAAAGAGTTGCTGAAGATTTCAAGCCATTTAATGTAGATGTAACAACAGAAGACCCCGGAATAGCAGCATTAACCAAATCTAGTACTTCTGACAGCACCTTTGGAACTCGTGTTTGTGTTGGAGGAGATACTTTTAGGTCATTCGGCGTAGTGGGTGTTGCTTACCTTCAATCTTTTTACAATATGGTTGATCGAACAGTTGATACCCCAGTATTTGCATTTACCAATGAATGGGCAAAACTTGGTTACCCGGCAGGTTATGCTTCTGGAACAGCAGAAACCATCTCCCATGAAGTTGGCCACGCTTTGGGTCTTGATCATGATGGACGAGGCAATCAGGAATACTATGGCGGGCATGGATCTGGAGTTACTGGTTGGGGCCCCATCATGGGTAACCCAGATAAAAACCTGACTCAATGGAGCAAAGGTGAATATAACGGATCTACCAACACTGAAGATGATTTGGCAATAATCACCAATCTGGCCACAAATGGTTTTGGTTATAGAAACGACGATTATGGAAGCAGTATTGCGAACGCTTCCAACCTGAATGTACTGAATTTTACTTCCATAAGCACCACAGGAATTATTGAACGCAATACAGATTTGGATTTCTTCCGATTTACTCTTTCTGCACCTGGAAACATTAATATAAACATAAATCCTGTAGATAAAGGTCCAAATCTAGACATTGAGGCAAAGCTATATAATTCTAGCGGGACTGTTTTAGATACTCAAAATCCATCATCTTCCCTAAATGCGACTTTCAACATGCAACTTTCCGCCGGAACCTATTACCTATCCATTGATGGCGTTGGAATGGGTGATCCATTTACCAACCCTCTTAACGCAGGTTACACCGGTTACGGAAGCTTGGGTTTCTATTCAATCACCGGCACCATACCTGGCTCAAGCCAACCTATTATAACTGGCCCCAGCGGAGGACCGGGAGATCCCAATAGCATTAAATCCATTCCTGAGAACTCCACCAGCGTATTTACATTCATTGCCAATAAACCTGTCACTTGGTCTCTTGCCGGCGGGGTTGACCAAACAAAATTTATTATTAACTCAACCACAGGGGCTCTATCATTCGCCAGTAATCCGGATTTTGAGAACCCGGCTGATAGCGATAGAAACAACTCCTATACCGTAATTGTCAAAGCAACCGATTCAAATGGACTTTCCTCCCAGCAAAATTTAACGGTCTCTGTCACAGATGTCTCAGATACTCCACCAGCCATAACTGGGCCAAGCGGGTCTCCCGGGGCAGGCACTTCTAATGCCATCATTAATGAGAATTCAACCAGCGTTTTCACTTTCAGGGCAAATAGACCTGTAACTTGGTCCCTTGCTGGGGGAACTGACCAAGGTCGATTTTCTATAAATGCCTCCACAGGTGCACTGTCTTTTATTGCTGCCCCGGATTTTGAAAACCCCACAGATAACGACCGAAATAACTCTTATAACGTTATCATTAAAGCCACTGATTCCCAAGGAATGTCCAGCATTCAATCCTTAACGGTAAATATAAGGGATATTAGTGAAAATCCGACTAACCCTGGAAACTATCTAGGATCGAAGATTACTTCGGCCATACCCATTGGCTTGGATAATGGCTTTATCTCGGGCTTCCGTGTGGCGTTTAACAACTCCATGCTTCCATCCTCTTTCACCAGTTCTGATATTTTTTTTACCACGCCATTAGGAAACCAAATAATTGCACAAAACCCAATTGTTATCCCTAATTCTGCCAACAAGGAATTTACTTTTTCCCTGTCCACCGTGGCAACCGGGGCAGGCACTTATAATCTTAAAATCGGCCCTGACATTTTGGACTCTTTAGGATTTAAGATGAATCAAGATGGGGATTTGTTTTTAGGTGAAAACCCAGATGATTCGTTCAAGGCTGCCATTGTTAACAAAACTTCGAGCATTAATATTGAAAACACCAGTTTGAAAGACCTTCTGGATAACAATTCGACATCATCACAAATTACTATCAATCAAGACATAATCATAAAAGATTTAAATATAAGCCTTAATTTGTATCATTTAAACCGCTCTGACCTTGTTATTAGGATCAAATCACCCTGGGGACAAATTGTAACTCTTGTTAACCAGAGGGGCGGATCTGGAGATCATTTCTCAAATACTATCTTTGATGACTCGGGTACACTAAGCATTTCAAGCCTTTCTTCTTCAGGAAATGGAAGTGGCACCTATCGCCCAGAAAGCCTTCTTAGTATTTTCAATGGGAAAAATGCTCGTGGGGTTTGGACCCTTACTATCGAAGACAGAGTCAGAGGAAACGCGGGTACTCTTAATTCCTGGAAACTGAATTTTCTTACCGACTCTGTAATATCCAGTTCTTCGATTGCTAACTCTGCTGGTGGAACAGTTTCCTCTTCGGTTTCCAACGCCAAAATAGTTTCTTCCATCCAACAAAGTTCTGTTGCTTTAACCCAGCCGGCTTCTTTTCAAAGTGCATCCTTTAAAACCATAAGCCCAATTGGTTCCTCGCAAACCACCAATCTGCTCAATGCGGTTGCTCAAGCTAATATCGCACCATCTGCGCAGTCTAATGCAGCAAGCCAACCAACTCGCACCGATGCGTTGTTCAGCACTGGCAACCCGTTTTCTCTTTTTAATTTTTAAACCTTACCAAGCACCTTCGCCAATGCCAGCCGGGCTTCGGGGAAGGGTTCCAAAGTTTTTAGGATGACAGGCAGCATACTATTCAGGGGGGCATCATCCGCAGGGGTGGGCTCCCCTTTTTCCTTGCTGGAATTCTTCAACCAATCCAGCGGCTTTTCATTGAATGCAGTAATCTGGGCTCGAAGCACCGCCTGGCCATGTGCCTGCTGAAGCTTCTGAAACCACTGACGAATGCGTTTCGGGCAGCCGGATTTTTTCAGTTGCAACTTCCAGAAATGAAACCTTTTTTCCTCCACCCCGGCAGCACTGGCGGCAATTTCCGGCATGCCACCCGCCTGCACAAACGCAAGCATCTCACGCATTTCCGAATCGGTTGGTGGTTTCATGGCTATTCACTCTTGGCTTCCAAAACACCCAGAAGAACCACATTCACACCATGAGCAGTTCCCTGCCCTGTCGTGGGTTCATGGCTTCTCCCACAAATTCAAAACCAGCGGTAAGTCTGGTGGTTGCATGTTTCAATTTTGGCATGGCATTGGAACTTGCACCTGCAAGCCCCGGCTTTCGTTTTAACACCCAATCTCTGGAACGCATACGAGAAGCTATTAGCCCCGGGTGCGTGGTGGTGCTGATCGCCCGGAATCCCTGCGAGCGCCAAAGCGAGGCTACTGTATTGGATAATGCCTGGCCGATGCCCACACCTTGAAAATCGGGCAGACAAACCGTGCGATGTTCCCTGCGGGTGGGCGGCCCCTTCCCTACAAACGGCAGCCAGGCAGAAAAAGCCACCGGCCTGCCATTCCAGTTGGCCTGAAAACAAACCGCACTGCCTGCGATGGAATTGCTTAAATAGTGATGCCCAGCGAACAAACGCCAAGCCGATGATCGCACCCGAAAGATTTGCAGTTGGATGTCGGGCCGCCGCCGAAGGCACCTCCATTCAAACTGCATGGTTTCCGGGCGATAGGTCCAGTCGGGCTGCAGCCAATCCACAATATCGTGATGGCAGGAAACAGCGACAAAGCGCAGGTTTTTCTGGCGCACCATCTTCGCAAGCGCGGCAGAACCAATCTGGGCCACCGTGCGATCTACCACTGAGGTGAATTCATCGAACACCAGTGGGTCTTCCGGCGATTGGATTTTTCGCGCCAGCGCAAGGGCTAGTTCCACACGAAACTGCTGACCTGTGGAAAGCGCACCAAACGGGCGCAGCCAGGATGGTGGCGAACTAAAACCCACCGAGGTCAGCAGATTGGCAATTTCCAAGATCGATATCCCAGCAGGGAAGGCATCAAGCAGTGATTTGCAACCATCAAATTCCGGCCGACCATGGATAGTATTCCCCCAAATGGATTTGGCCAGAGTACTTTTACCGGAACCTGACGCGCCAAAGATCAAGCCAATGTTCCATGGCTTTTCATCCAAAGGCAGGTGATGTGTGGTGGAAAGTTCGGACCGGGTTTGGGGAGCCAGATCAAACATGCCCCGTACCTGTGCCACACGAGGAGTTTCCAAAATATCGCAACCAAGCTGTACCTGAACTTCCATGGCAATCCTTTCAGGAAATCAATGATTTGCAATTCAACCCGCGGGATTGCAGATCCGATAACAACTCGGATTGCTGTTCCTCGGTTTCACAAGTGACCAAAACCAGAAACTGCCTGGGCAGTGATTCCAATTTTTCGCCATTGGTTTTCAAGGCTTTGTTTGTCTCTTTCGCCGCCTGACCGATGGTGTTCCATAATTCATGAACCGCTTCGGAAGAAGTGGTTGCAAGCTGCCTTAGCTGATCCAGGGTGTTGGCATCCTGCCTGGCAAGACATGCGAGGGGATCCAATGTCAGCAGCAGTGCGTTGGCCTCTGCCGGCGTGACATCCAGTATTTCCACGATCACTTCCTGATCGTCCAGAAGTTCCCTGCGAAGATGACCATCGATCAATTGCAATTTGCCATCGGGAAGTTCAAAGGCAAGCAGGCTGCGCGCAAAACCTATTTCATGCAGGATGCCTTTGAGGGCGGACCGCTGGAAATCGGTGTGGATGCGCGGGTTCAACGGGTGGGCGACCAAGTCGCATGCAAGCACCCTACGGTGTTCGCGAATACGTATGCGGGTGGTGTTGTTCATGAAGGCAGGGTACGAAACAACTGCGCGTCGGGTGCAGGGGGAAATTTGTGGGAAGGGAGGGGTTTGTTATTTGAATATGGAAATAAATCTATGCATGATCATGGTAGAACATATGAAACTTATTTGAGATTAGATATGCCCAACAAATCATGGTTTCATGTTGTGTTAACCTTTTATGGAAACTGGTTACCTGGCGACCCACGCGGATTTCGAACCAAGAAACACAAAAAACACATTGAGGGTGATTATAAAAATCCACCCCCCAAGGATCTTTACAAAGGTTTGTATGAAGCCAGCCTGGATTCATTGAAACAGCCAAAGATGTTGCTTTTACCTTCTCAACAAATCATAGTTGGAAAAGCTTTTTTGGAAACTTTTCAAGCCATGCATATTCCAATTCTGGCGATCGCGGTTTCCCGTACCCATTTGCATATGCAAGCTGAATTTGAAACCAAGCAGGTTCGAAACATCTGTGGAAAGGGAAAAAAGAATAGCTGGCATCGCCTTTGCGAACATAACTGGAAAGGAAAATTATGGGCAAAGGGAGGCAAATATCTGCCTATCAAAGATTATTCGCATCATAAAAACACCCACAATTACCTATTAAAACATGCCTCCGAAAACGCCTGGGTCTGGAAATGGAATAAAACTGGCGGCTGTGTTATCCACATTCCCTCTTAAATGCAAAAAGCCCTAGGGTCGCGACCCTAGGGCTTGTGACCGATGATCCCGATTATTAATAATCATCCGCGTTGACGACTTCGCCGTCCATGCGGTTGGCCAGTTTGCGGATAGAATCCGCAGAGATAGAGACCTTGATGGAACGCACGCTGCCATCGCAAAGGCTGAACTGGCACACGCCGGGGTGGGCGCTGCCAAACCGGTTGGTCACCTGCTCGGTGTTGAATTTAGCCAAAAGCACAGTGGTACCTGCGCCCGCGGGAGTAGAAGAACCCACCTGCCTGCGCGCACCCGTTTTATCACCATTGTAAATTGAGCTGTCGTAATTGATCAGGCCAAACTGGTCAGGTGGCACATGCTTTTCACCCACCAGCAAGGTGTTGGAAAGTCCATCGGTAATATCGCTAATCTTCATGTAGCGAGTGCCTTTGTTGGTTTCCCAATCATTATCGATGATGCCAACGCCGTTGCAGGCAGCCTTGGTCTGAGTGGGGCTGGGTGCCCACCAGTATTCCGCTGTGGAACCCGGGTCACCCGCGTTGATGGCATAATCGCCCAAAGCGCCTGGAACATGGGCGGTGCCGTAAGTTGCAGAATCAGGTATGTCGCCCGACTTGCTCAATCCAGCGGAGGAAGGCGACCTTCGGCCGGGGCAAATATATGCCTTCACGGTGGTTTCACGACCGACCTTGTTTGCGGGATCATAAAAAGCCTTGGTAAAATCCCAAAGCCTGTGAGTGGCATCGCCCTCCATAAATGGAAGAATAAAGACCGCCCAAGTAGCACGGGGGTCGTTTCTGCTGGGGGGAAAATAGCTGTAAGTGCCATGGTAATTTTGAAACGCCAGGCCGATCTGTTTGAGGTTGTTGGAACAGCTCATGCGGGCGGCAGCCTCGCGAACCTTTTGCACGGCCGGCAAAAGTAAGCCAATAAGAATGGCGATGATCGCAATCACCACCAGTAGTTCAATCAGGGTGAAACCCCTGCGCCAAGAATGCTTCATTGAAATAACTCCATAAAGAAATGAAAGAAGATGGATTGAGGGTAATAAAAAAGCCCACGGATTGCAATCCGTGGGCCAGGGAGTTGTTAAGGTATTTACACCTTGATGATGTCTTTAACGGTCATGCCGGAAGGAATCATCGGTAACACATGTTCCTGGAATGGTGTCATCACATCCAGAACATAGGGCCCCTTGCTTTCAATCATCTCGATAAGGGCGCTATCCAAGTCGGCCGGGTCGGAAATACGCTTTGCGCCAACTCGGAAACCCTTGGCGATGGTCACAAAATCGGGGTATGGCGCCTCGTTGAAGCCGGCACCCAGATAGGTGTGGGCACGGTTGCCTTCAAAGAAGCGGTCTTCCCACTGCACCACCATTCCCAAGTGCTGGTTGTTAAGCAGTAGAACCTTCACGGGAATCTTTTCGGTGAAGCAGGTGGCAAGTTCCTGAATGTTCATCAGGAAGCTGCCATCACCATCAATGTCGATAACCGTCTTCAGGGGGTGGGCCACTTGGGCGCCCATGGCCGAGGGAAGGCCAAATCCCATGCTGCCCAGACCACCACTGGTCACCCAGGTGCGTGGCTTATTGAACTTGAAGAACTGTGCCGCAAACATCTGGTGCTGACCCACGCCGGTGGAGACGATGGTATCGTCCAGCATGTTGCGTTCTTTCAGGATCTGATAAAGACGTCTGATGGCATATTGCGGAATGATGGCATCTTCACGAGGTTCGCAGCGCAGCGGTTCCTCTTCACGCCATTTTTCCACCTGACGAATCCACTCCTGATGCCCTGCGGTAAGCGGGGGCGCGCTGGAAGGCCTGGAATCGATCATGCGATTCAGGTCCTGCAATGCCTGGCAAATGTCGCCATGGATCGGCAGATGTGCCTTCTTGTTCTTGTTCAATTCGGAAGGATCAATGTCGATGTGTACAATCTTGCCATGCTTGGCAAACTCGCTTACCTTGCCGGTCACACGGTCATCAAAGCGAACGCCCAATGCCAAAAGCAAGTCTGCCTCATTGATGGCGTAGTTGCTGTAAACGGTGCCGTGCATACCCAGCATATCCAGGGAAAGGAAATGCTCGGCTGGGAATCCGCCAAGGCCAAGCAGAGTCATGGCAACGGGGATTCCTGTCTTCTCGGCAAAGGCGCGAAGATGTTCGGATGCATTGCTGCTTACGATACCACCACCTGCGTAGATGATGGGGCGCTTGGATTGCCTTAGCATTTCCAGCACTTTTTCAAGTTCTTCGCGGGTTGCCTTGCGTTCTGGCTTGTAGCCTGCGAGGTTCATCGGAGGATCATAATCGGGTACGATCATCCTGGTTTGAACATCTTTTGGCACATCCACAATGATTGGACCAGGGCGGCCCGTGGTTGCAATGTGGAAGGCTTCCTTCATAACGCGGGTGATATCTTCGGTTCGCTGGATCAGGTAATGATGCTTAGTGACAGCGCGGCAAACTTCAACAATCGGGGTTTCCTGAAAAGCATCGGTTCCAATCACAGGGGTGGAAACCTGGCCGGTGATGCACATGATGGGGGTGGAATCCAACTTGGCATCCGCAAGCGAGGTTACAAAGTTGGTTGCGCCAGGGCCGGAGGTGGACATGCACACACCCATCTTGCCGGTGGTGCGGGCATAACCCTCTGCAGCAAATGCGCCACCCTGTTCATGGCGGGGCAGAATAGTCCTAAGTTTGTTGGTTACCTTGGTAAGCGATTGATGCAGCGGCATGCTGGCACCACCCGGATACGCAAAGATGGTATCCACGCCATGGTTGATCAGGCACTGAACCAATATATCCGCACCAGACTGAGGTATTCCCTTGGCATTGCTCATGGTAACAACCTTTCAAAAAAGGCTCCTAATTAGAGCTTTTATCTTATCAGGTAACAATATTTATGTAAGGGGAGCAGGAAGAGAAGCTCCTCTAATTATTATAGTAGGGACGCTACATCCGGAATATGGGGGATAAAATTACACAAATTCCACATTTACCGGGTTGGGAATGATTCCCGCCCTGTGCCCCTCTGCCAAAAGCAGCTTTACCGCCTGCCGGCCTCTATCCCCATAATCTACTGTCCAATCGTTCACATACATTCCCACAAACTTGTCCGCAAGAGCATGATCCAAGTCTCTACCATACTTCAGGGCGTATTCCAGGGCTTCCTTGCGATGTTGCAAACCGTAGTGAATGCTCTCGCGGATCAGCCTGCTGACATTCTGGATGATGGCGGGTCCAAGATCCTTCCGGACCACATTACCCCCCAGAGGTAGTGGCAGGCCGGTCTTGTCGTTCCACCATACACCAAGATCCACCACCAAATGCAGGCCCTGATTTTGGAAAGTTAGTTGCCCCTCATGGATAATAAGGCCGGCATCCACCCTGCCGTTGGCTACGGCATCCAGAATCTGGTCAAAAGGGATCACTTCGTAGGAAAAGCCCTTGCCCAAAAGCAGGCTCAGGGAAAGGAACGCCGTGGTCATGGTTCCGGGTACTGCAATTTTCAAAGATTTTAGCTCTTCGATCTTGAATGGCTTTCTAGCAACCACCATGGGGCCGTAACGGTCCCCCATGCTGCACCCCGAGGAAAGCAGGGCGTACCTATCCGTAAGGTGTGCGAATGCATGCAGGCTGACAGCGGAGATTTCCAGTTCGCCCTTAAGGCAGCGGCGGTTCAAAGTCTCTATATCTTGCAATTCATGGCGGAATGCCAGATCGCCGGTTTCGATCTTGTCGTGCGCCAGGGCATAGAACATGAATGCATCATCGGGGTCGGGGCTGTGGCCCACGGTAAGAAGTCGCTTGGTCATGAATCGCTCCGCACAATTAGGATCCACTCTTAGTATAAGAAGCAAAACAGTGCGCCGACCATAAACCTAGCGCTGGCCCACTTTTGCATTGCGACCAAACAACCTGCCGTTTTCTTCCTTACGCCATTGAATCCGCATATTGTCGTCGGTGGTAAGGCCAATGAACATGAAGCACATCTCATTGGTGGTCTGCTCACCAAAGCGGACCCAGGATGGCGGACTGCTGGGGTTGTTGGGATTTGTCGCGGAGTTATCAAAAACGGCCTCAATATCAATCCGCGTGCCGGCCTTCAGCCTCTTGGGTTGGTTCAGGAAATAAATCTCCTGCCAGTTGTAATCCCAATCGTCAATGCGGATGACCTCGTGCTTTTCGCCACCCGGTTCGGTGATGTGCATGACAAACTTCCTGCCCAAAAGATGCATGTGGGGATCCACCGAATGCATCAGGGCATCCTTTGCCAGCCAGACAGTATTCTTCACCGTGAAGTCGGCCTTGTTGGGTGGGATCAAGAGGAAGTTACCCGGGACAATAAGGGGTTGAACAAATCGGTTGACAGGCTGCCTGGCAAAGTAAAGGCCCACCCGGGTGCGATCGCGTTCCTCCTTGCCCGTGCGATGGTAGTGAATCTGCAAGATGAAATCGGAACCCTTGGGAAGAATGTAAGCCGTATCGTTGGGTAAAAACTTGGGTGAAATACCCGGGGCCCAGCCGCCCATCTCGCCGCTGGGGGCAAATCCAACTCCCATGGAAACTGTATAGCCGGGGCCGCTATCGCCCGATTTATCCTTCGGGTTTGCCTTCCAATCGGCTGAAAGCTTCCTGCCCCTGCCCTCAAAGTCCAGAAAATGCAAGGTGTGATGCACCACCCTGCGGTTACCCGGCCTTAGCTCGTAGGCAACCACATATTTATCCTCGGGAAGATTAGTTGGCAAAGCAAAGCAGCGAAACAGATCCTTGCCCTCCGGGCCAATGACCATATCCTGCGGCAATTCCAAGATCAGGTCCGGTTCCCCCAGTTGCCAGCCTTCGGCGAATTGTTTTGGCAGCGGCGCCTGTGCAAAATCACCCTCGGCGCAACCATCCTTTACCCATTGGCGGATCTTTTGTATCTCTTCTTCTTCCAGCTTACGCTCCCCGCGGAAATGATACCCACCGCTGGGCAGCCAGGGTGGCATCTGTTTCTTTTCCACCACCTCCACCAGAAGATCCCTCCAGCGCAGGGCCTGCTGGTAACTGGTAAGAGAAAAAGGTGCGACTTCACCGGGCCGATGGCATGCCTGGCATTTTTCCTGGAGGATTGGCGCAATATCCCGATGATAGGTAACCTTGGAATCGGCGGCCTTTTTCTGGGGCCGCTCGATCGGGCAGCCAACCGCATCGGTGCGGGTTACCTGGATGGGTTTTTGCGCCAGCATCGCATCCATCGCAGCCACCAGATCGCTGCTTTTGGGTGCGGGATTGCGCCGCATCCGCGCGGTCCAGGAATCGTCAATCCTGCCGGAGTACAGGGTTTTTCCCTGCTTATCCAAAAGGAACACCTCCGGGGTGGTCTTCGCGCCCAGGCTATCCGCCAGCACAAATTTGGAATCGTGCAGTATCGGGAATTTCAACCCATACTCGGCCGCTCGTTTTTGCAGTTCCGCGCGATCTTGTTGGTCTGCCATCACCCCGACAAATTGCAAACCTTTGGGCTTGTATTGCTTCTCCAACCGGACCAACTGCGCTGAATACTCCGCGCTAATCGGACAATCAAACTGCAAAAACATCACCACGGTTCCCTTTTCCCCGGCGAGTTTGCCAAGGGCAGACCGTTCTCCCGAAAGCGTGGGCAGTTCCAGTTCCAGGGGGTTTGCACCCATGATCAGCAGTGTGGCAATCCATGGCAGCATGATGGTTCCTCGTGAGGATGTGTGCATGAAAACAACACACCTGTTGAAGGCATCTTACAGGAAATGCATCAGGATTTAGGGGAGGGTTCTTTTTCCGGCTTGGGCTTGGAGATGGGGATAATCTTGCGGGCATTGGTCACCCGCACACCCCCAGTGGGAATATCCAACCCAACCTCAAGGATGGCCCGCGTTGCACCTTCAGGAATTTCCACAGCCTCGACCGAAGCCAGGAAAGGTTCTGCTTTCTGAGTTCAGCAATCTGCCTTGAACTGATAGACCTTGGTGCGGGAATCAAATGGCTCATCACCCTGGTAAGTGACCGCCAAAGACATCTCACCCAGGTAAAGGCCTTCGGGGCCGGTCAGGAATCGCTCGCTGGGTCCACGAGTGCGAAACGCTTTGAACTGCACTGTGGGCGCAAAGGCAGGATCCCAGCTTTCCGGGGTGATGATATCCACGCGGATGACATCACCATCGCGCAGCACTGGCGCTTGGGAACAACCCACCACAACCAAAGCTATGAGAAGCATTCTTTTCATAAGCATATTGTACCAAAAAAGTAGCCCACAGGTTTTAGCCTGTGGGCCGGAAAAATACTCCATCGCCTACGGAACCTGTGGGTCGTTGGTCAAATCTCCGCCCTGTGGGGTTTCCGAGAAGTAGAAATTCTGGTCCGAGATGTTGGAATTAAAAGTTACCACGCTTCCATCCGCCATGCACATGTTGATGCTGGAGCCCATGCCCTGAAGCTTCAACGGGTGCACTTCATCCCAACGCTTGTTGAATTCCGGTGCCTTGTGACACTGGCAGTTCCAAGGCTGGGTCTGGAGGTTTGGATCTGTAGTCCAGCTGGCGTTTGCGGCAATCAGGTTCACATAGCCGTAGCGTGACCAATAGCTACTGGAATAGGTGGAACCATTGATGGTAGCCATATTGGCAGGATTCGAATAACTAGTTACCACGGGTGGCACACCGTAAGCCCATAGAGAAGCACCTTCCAAGGGCAGGCCAGTTGGCCGCTTGGAAACAGAATATTTCTCACCGAACACTGTGGTGTGGGATAGTCCATCCTGAATACTGGTGAACTTCATGCCACTGTCGCCAAAAACCTGCCAGTTGGCAGCGTAGCTGGAAAGCCCCCATCGAGTTCCAGATGTGGCATTTGCCTGGGTAGCCCAGGTCGGCCAGGGGTTGGTGGGGCTACCGGTTGCCCAAGCTGGCACTGTATTTGGCAATGTGATCACACCGTTGTTCATGCTCCAGGTGGGATCCAGCGGATTGTTAAACTGCTTGATGGCCGTGCCGCGCGCGGCATCCTTGCCCAGCCTGAACAGGGCTTCCTGTTCAAGGTAGGGAAGCAAATTGAAAAAGAAGGAATTCTGGTTGGCGATGGGGGCGCCTGGCTGGCCAATGGCACCAAACATGGCCGGGGTAATCTGGTACTGGTCATGGCAGTTGTGCAGGGCCAGACCCAGTTGCTTGAGGTTGTTCTTGGATTGCGTTCGGGCGGAAGCCTCGCGCACCTTCTGCACCGCGGGCAAAAGCAAACCAATAAGAATGGCAATGATCGCAATCACCACCAAAAGTTCAATCAGGGTAAAGGCCTTGCGCTTGGCAGCCTTAAAAATATCGATCATGGAAAACTCCATTACATGGTTCTTGCGTATAAACAAATATTGAAAAATACGGATTGGCAGAGGGTCTTCGCAGGAGCTCATCCTGAGCAGTTCACGAAGCGCCGGTCACGCCGGTCGGATGGTTATCGAATTCAGGAAAAGCCTTGACCAAACGAAGTGGGATCACAGGCCATTGGCTTGGCTTTGAAGAAATTGCAGAGGTAGGAAAACAACTTTCGCATTTCGCGCTAATATCTCTAAACAATTATCACTTTTATATTAGTGCAAGGATGCCGATAATCAACAAAATAATGCGGCTAATAAGGCTAGGAAGTTAGCTTTTTAAACTTATGGATGAATCGCAGGAAGACTTTTTCTAATTTGCCGGGTTCCCTGCATTCCCGCTGCATCCTTAGGTTTAATTCCAACCTGGAGATGCCTGGACCTTTGCCAGACCGACCCAGCAGCATGGTAAACTCGCAACCCTCGGTGGGGTAAAACGCAACCTCTTGCAAGCGGGTATAACCCAAAAGATAAAGATCATGCATTAACAAACGAAACGAGCTTGGCACAAAACACCAGGCATGCAAATCCAAAAACTGACCCTTTTCCCGAATGGCACGAATAGCACTGGTTGCTTCCTGCGCCGTATGAATGTGAGCAAATTGCCCGGTGCTGAAGCTATGCCAGTCGTTCTGGCCGCCCCGCGAAACCACCTGCATGAAATACTCGGCGGCGGTGCCTTCGCTATGAATCCGATTTTTGCCGGCATGGCTGTCTACCACTCGGGCCAAACCCGTCAGCGGGCGGAAATGATCAAAACAATAACGCTTGTCGGGCACCACCAGTGCCAGCACACCGTTGTCATTCAATACGGTTTCACAATCATTTAAAAAGGCAATCAGGTCGGGAGTATGCTCGATCACATGGCAGGCCACAATCCAATCGTAATGATTTTTTTTACCAGTCAGGTCTGCATAGGTCTGGCCGCTCCACAGGTAATCCACTTCTTCGATGGGATGATCCGATTTGTACCCTTGGAACTTTTCCAGCAGCTTTTCCCTGGGTTCGCAATCCACGATTTCCACTTTATACCCAGCCGACTTGGGCAAAACCGGATACGGGCCTGGGCCGATTTCCAGACCCGATCCTTTTGCGTTAATCCAAGGTAAAATCCTGTCGCGTCTCGTCATTCGCCAGTTCCCATTAAAAATTCTTCACCGGCGACTCTAACCAAAGTGCTTGCAAAAACGCAATCTGGAAACAAAAAGGCCCCAGGTTCCAGACCCGGGGCCATCAAGAAAACCTTGGAAGAAATAATCACGACGATACAAACAAACCACCCGTAAACTGCGGGTTTAACACAAACAGACTGTCGGTCTGGCTCAGGCTGTTATTCACCACACTGTAAACGTTGGTAACCGGACCACCACCAGGCCCTGCAGCCGCCACCGCATAATTCTGGTTATCCGTCTGGGCTACTCCCGCTCGAATCGCCCCCGTAAAACCGGGGAACGGGTTGGCCAATATCGTGGTGGGATTGCCGGAACCGGTCTGGTTCAACACCACTCCAAATTTGCTGTTGGTCGACCCGATGATGATATCCGATGTGGCTCCAGCATCCAGGTCTTGCAAGGCTATGCTGAGGCCACCCACGGAAGTACTGTCATTGAACGCAAAGAAGTTGTCCACCACGGTCGGGCTGTTGCCCATGCCGTTCACATCGAACGACCGAATGTTAAATCCGCCATTGCTCGCAGGGGCTGTGACCACTTCCTGACCGGCATTCCCATCCCGGAATCCCGCGGCCACCACCACCCCACCCGTGAACGCCGGGCTGTAGGCAAAGAAATCGTTCAGCGTGGACCCAGTTACCAGGCCAGTCGCACTGCCAGCATACACCTGCACCCGTGAACCACCCGTCGCACCCGCTCCCACGATCACATCGTCGAAACCATCCGCGTTGGTGTCTCCAGCGGCAACATACACGCCACCGGTAAAGTTCGGCGCTCCAAAGGCAAAGAAGTTAGTTTGCAGGGTAACCGCACCTGTGAAAAAATCCACCGCAAATACCTTCACATTCGGCCCACCGCCAGCACCAGCGCCGGTCACTATATCCAAGTTTCCATCGCCATTCACATCGGCCGCCGCTACACACACCCCACCCGTAAAGGCGACATCATATGCAAAGAAACTGGTGTAGGTGCCATCAGGGAAAGTCAGGGTCACCTGCGGGCCACCACCCGCATCCGCTCCCACCACCATGAACTTGTTCAGCACAGGCTGACCTGAAACCATCGGCTGTAATGGGGTTGTTTGCACACCCAGCACCGTCAGCACCGCATCATTCCCGTTTATACCATCGGCACCCTTGTAACTGATGCTGAAGAAGACCGTATTGCCATTCGTGTCCTTCGCGCTCACGGTGGATCCCTCGGGCAGATTCGCGAAGGTGCCCACAATCGCGTTGCCACTGCCGGCCACCGTGTTGTTGATGATGGTTAGCTGGTTGCCCGCTTGCAAACCGCTGGAAACACTGGTCAGATTCAATACCGCATTACCCAGTTTGATTGCGGATCCGGTTTCCAAGTTGCTGGCTATCGTGGCACCCGTGATTGCCACATTGTAATTGGTGGCTGCGCCAAGGGTGATCGCCCCGGTGGTAAGCTTGCCGCTAGGGGTCACATTACCAATCGTGGTGTTCAATGCGCCGATGGTGCCACCCGCGCCGCTAATGGTGCCGTTGGTGAGGGAGGTTGCGGCCGCAATCTTACCGGTAACATTCAGGGTACCGTTGGTGACATTGATGCTGTCACCAGTGGTTGTTGCAGAGGAATCGCCAGACAACGTCAGGGTGCCTACACCTAGAAGTTCAAACGCTCCGGATACACCACCATTGATTACGATCTGTTTTGCAAACGTGCTGGTTGCAGAAGTTGAGTTCAGAATCAACTGAGTTCCATTTAGGATCTGAATTCCACCAGTATTACCGGCTTCGCCGATATTAAATGCGCCACCCGAAACGATGGTTCCACCCAACGTTACCCCGCTGGTTGCGTCACCAGTAATGGTTGCGCCATTGGTCAGCGAAGTGTTACCTGAAAAACTGGTAATGCCAGTATTTTTAAATTCTGGTAAACCCGAAAGTACCGTGGTGCCAATAAAAGCAACACTGTAAGCCTTGGCAGCGGTTGTAAGGCTCTTGCTGATGACCGTATTGCCTAAAAAATCCACACCCGAGGTGGTGTCGGAAATAGTCACGCTTGCAGAGTTCAAATTGTAGAAAACTGAATTAGCTGAATTCACCACGGTCAAGCTTGCAAGAGGTGTTAATCCACCAATCGCAGTGGAACTGCTAGCGACAATATTCCCAGTAGTTTCCAAGGTCAGGTTTTGCGCACCATTGGTATTACCTAAGTTTATATTCCCAGCTTGACCGCCTGCCTTCATCGAAACTGGACCTGCCAAACTAACAGAAACACTATTCAAAGAAATCAGACCATTGGTGGTGGTTAAATTATTGGCCAGGTTCAAATTACCAGCACTATTACCTGTATCAGTGATATCCGTTGCAGCGCTGATATTCGCACCACTTGCAAAGCTGACGGTATTGACGGGGTTGAGAATTTTAAAAATAACTGAGGCCGCGGAGGTTATGGTAGCATCCTTGGAAAAATTAATCGAATTGGTTTGCGCACCAGCTGCAATGATCACCACATCACCATTAGCGGCAGTTGTGGTCAAAGCTTTATTAACAGATACCGTTCCAGTACCACCCGAGCCAATCACGATATCACCTGATGTGGTGGAAACCGTGCCGTTGATGGTCAGGTTACCTGTGCCGGTGGCACTGTAACCCTGAGTAAAATCTGCACCCAGAAGAATATGAGCGCCACCACCAGCGGAAACATTGCCATTAATGACGATGTCGCCGGAAGTGATTGTATCAATCTCGATGTACGAACTACCAGTTGTAATAGCACCAGAGATGGTAATATTACCTGTACCACTAGTTACAGTAATGTCATCAGATATCGTGCTGATCCCAGCAATACTGATGCTACCTGCTCCAGAACTTTCTACATAGACTTCAAATCCATTCGAAATGATATTGCCGGTGACCGTTATGTCGCCATCTACGCTATTCAAGTACATATCAGCATTAGCATTTGTTATTTCAATACCCTTAGAGAAATTGATGGTGCCCGTTCCTGAAGCATCCACAGCCAAAGCAAAACCAGCGCTACCGGTTGCTTTCACCGCATCGGCAAAGTTGATGGACTTTGCGAAATCTGTCGAGGAAAAACCAATACTGATAGATGCCGCAGTAACCGTTCCGTTTGCGGTAAAGCTGGTTTTCCCGGATGCATTCAGCTCATCCAACAAACCGGAAGCGCCCACTGCACCACCGATAGTGATGTCACCGTTAAGCGCCGTAAGGGTCAGGTCGTCGGTGGTTGCATCACCATCAACTTTACCCGTGATAGCGATGGTACCTGTTAGGGTTGTTCTAATTTCTGGAAGTATATCATTCCAAGCCACCAAATTACCTGTAACCAAAGCATTAGCGCCGTTCTGCACATCCACCAAATCTGTAATCTTTGTGGCCTTGGCAGAAGAAGTGGCTTCCGAGGTGAAACCACCCGGCCCAGTGGTGGTTACCGTGTTGTCAAACATCACATCGCCCGCGGTGGACTTCGCATTCACACTGGCCGCGGAAATCGCCCCGCTGACGGAAATGTTCCCAGCAGCATTTAAGCTTACAGAACCCGTAGTGGTAACCGCCGCAATACTTATTGCGGATGCTGTTGCATTCGTTGTGGTTATGGAAAGATTACCGCTTGTTGCAAGGAAGGAATTGGCAAGCGTTACTGTTCCTGATCCAGCGTTGATCGTCAGATTGTTCGCCGCTGGCGTTATAATTCCGGCCGATACATTTCCCGAGGTGCTGTTGATGGACACATCGCCACCCAGGTTCAACGCACTGCCAAAGCTGATGTTGCCCGAACCCGTGGTGATATCACCTGAGCTGGTCAGGTTTACCGAGGAAATGTTCACCGCTCCACCATTGGTGGTGATATCACCCGCCGCTGCTATCGTCATGCTGGAGGTTCCAGCAGAAGCGTTCAGGGTTACACCGCCGGTTCCCTTGGACTTGATCACGCCATTTACATTTAGCACATCCGCATCATTGCTGCCCTGGGTCAGATTGATGGATACCAACTGATCTGCCCCACCCGGCGCATTGCTAAGATCAATTCCCGCGGCACCTACCGTTACGGAATTGAAATTTACCGTGTCATCAAAACCCAGTACCGATATACCAGCGAAGCCAGTAAGACCACCGGTGCCCGTGTTCACCACAATGCTGTTATTGTTCACCGTCAAACCGGTACCACCGCCGGTATTGTTCTGGCTGCCAACCGTGTTGATGGTAATCTGGGACCCATTTACCGAAGTGTTCAGGTCGCTGATGTCTTCAAAATCCGCAAGCTGAATAACAACCTGATTGTTCAACACCGAGATAGTCGCCGGAACAATCCTGTCTTCCAATCCCAGAAGCTCCAGACGGCGGCTGATGGCCCTCTTGGTTCCCTTGCTTTCCTTTTTACCACCGAAAAACTTCCTGAATATGCTCGACATGGGAATCTCCTGAGTTAGATGCACAGTTTCAAATATGCCACGGAATCGACGGATTTATCAAAAACGCTAATACTTTTAGAATTATCTTCCACTTACCATGGCATTACCACCTTCTTATATTATCCATTTTCAGCACCTTTTCTATATTGCCATGGTTTACCGACTCTTTTTATCGACTTGAAATCTTGCCCCTGCACCCAACGCACGCACCCTGCCTACACTTCAGCCATGCATCCTTCCCAACTTTTGGCCTGTGCCTTTGATCCGGCGCGCATCCTGCAATTGCAGGGGTTTTCACCTGACCCATGGCAGTGTGAACTATTGCTTTCAGCGCCCGCGTACACCCTTTTGAACTGTTCGCGCCAGGTGGGAAAATCCACCGTGGTTGCAGCGCTGGCACTGCACCAAGCGCTTTTCTTCCCCAATGCCCTGGTGCTGTTACTTTCCCCTTCGCTAAGGCAATCATCCGAGATCTTCCGCAAGCTGGTTTCCCAGTACGAACCATTCCGCGCTGCGGTGCCCTGCAAGCGGCAGACAAAATCCCTGCTGGAACTGCATAACGGCGCACGCGTGCTTTCTTTGCCCGGCAAAGAGCAGTTCCTGCGTTCGTTTGGCGGGGTGACACTTCTTATTTTGGATGAAGCAGCACGCATACCCGATGCGCTGTACCATTCGGTACGGCCCATGCTTGCTGTCAGCGGTGGTAACCTGATCGCACTTTCCACACCGTTCGGCAAACGGGGCTGGTTTCACGATGCCTGGATCGGCAAGGAACCCTGGCGCCGCATTGAAATACCCTGGAACCTGTGCCCCCGCATAAGCCCCGCGTTTATCCATTCAGAAATCGCATCCATGGGGCAGGCCTGGGTGAACCAGGAATATTGCTGCTCGTTCCATCAGGGTAAGGGGTTGGTGTTCGCCGACTTTGAACTGGCCATTCATGATCTGCCATTTTCCAACCGGGGAAAGCTGGTGGGTGGAATCGACTTCGGCTGGAACAACCCCTTCGCGGCCATTTGGGGTCATCTGGATCAGGACGATGTGCTTTGGATTTTCGGCGAAGTGTATGAAAGGCAAACACTGGTGGATGATCTGGCCCAAAGGCTGCCCAAAGGCACAACTTGGTATGCGGATCCTTCCGGCCCGGCGGAAATTGCCGCTCTTCGCCGCAAAGGACTCAACATAAGGCCCGGCAACAACAGCCTGCGCACCGGAATTGCGCTGGTTAGCTCGCGTATTCGCACCGGCAAGCTTCGCATCCTTCGTTCTGGCTGCCCCAACCTGATTCGCGAATCCGCCCTGTACCGCTACGAAGTTGAGGGGTCGGAAAAACCAGTGGACCGCGACAACCATGCTCTGGCGGCGTTGCGCTATCTGGTGGCCAGCCTCGAACCGCCCGCCAAGCCTGCCACCACACCTGCACCCGCAAACACCACTCTGCTACATTTCCCCAACCCATGGAGGAGAATCACATGAGAAAGCTTCTTGCCCAGCTATGGAAACGCTGGTTCCGTGCCACGCCAACCCGCTGGAAATACTGGGGCACACCCGGCGCCGGTGGATCTTTTTTACCGGCACCTGCCAACCCCACCGACCACGAACTGCTTACCGAACTGAAGGGCACGGTTTATGCCTGCGCGATGCTGAATGCTTCGGTTTGCGCATCGTACCCGCCCCGCCTTTACTATCGCGGTAGCCGGCCACCCTTCCCCACCCGCGCAGCCACCGGCAAGAACATCACCGGTATCCATGAGGTATTGGAGCATCCGCTTCTAGAACTGCTTCGGCAGGTGAACCCCGTGCATAACGCCCACGACCTTTGGGAACTGACCGCGTTCGACCAGGAGATTTTCGGCACCTCGTACTGGCTGGTGGAAGAGGACCCCAAAACCGGCCTGCCCGCGCAAATATGGCCGTTGCCGGCACACAGGGTGCGACCCAGGCGCGAAGCGGAATCCCGCAACCCCGTGGACTACTACGAACTGCGCCGGCACCAGCGCACCGAAAAATTGAAACCCGAACGGGTGGTTCATTTTCGCCTGCCCGACCCGAGGGACCCGTACGGCCCCGGGCTTTCCCCACTGCGGGCGTGCTTTGAATCGGCGCAGTTGCAATCCATCTTCCTGGCCACCAAACGCAGCCTGTGGGAAAATTGCGCCACGCCGGGGGTTATCCTCAGCCCGGAATTTCCACTGGGGGAGGAAGAACGCGAGCGCCTGGAAATCCAGTGGAACAACCGTTTTCGCCATTCCGGCAATGGCAGGGTACTGGTCGCGGAACAGGGGATGAAAGTTCAAACATTGAAAGCATCGCTGGCGGATGCGGCGGCCCTTGCCGAGGCGGGCGCCACCCGCGATGACATTGCCAACGCCTTCGGGGTGCCCCTGGCTTTCCTGACCCGCGAAACCAATCTGGCAAACCTGCAGGCCGCCGAGCATCAGCATCTTTCCAAGGCCATACGCCCACGCCTGCGCCGCCGGGATGAAAAACTGAACGAACAACTGATTCCTTGGTACGACACCACCGGCAAACTTTTCCTGGCCACGCCCGACCCCGTGCAGATCGATCGCGAGTTCACCCTGAAGCAGGAGGAACTCGACCTGCGCTACGGCGTACGCACCCCGGAGGAAATCCGCCAACGGCGATAAGACTTCCGAGCGGGGGGTGTGAACCCCCCGGTGGTTTTTTAAACGATAACGAATAGAACCGGGGGGTTGACACCCCCCGCTCAGGAAAAATTCTTATTTACCTAATCTCAAATTCCTAGGAAGATCACAGATCTTCTTTTTAGAAAGGATTTCACCTGCCCAATCACTGGCTCTTAACCTGGACCACCTACGGCACCTGGCTACCCGGCGATGCAAGGGGGTTTGTCTCTGGTATTCGCGACGAAAACGGTCAGCGGCATCATCACAACCAACCGCAACAACCCTATCCCGCGGATATTCCAGCTTTGGAAAATTATTCCCGAAGCCAGATGAAGGGGCCCATGATTTTGCTTACCACCGCCCAGGCAAAGTTGCTGCATCCCCAGTTTCTTGAAACCGCCAGTCACCAAAATTATGCGCTTCATGCCGTTGCCATCATGGCAAACCATATTCATCTGGTCTGTAGCGCCATGGATGAACACAAGGCCTCCACTCTTTTAAAGTACTTCAAAAGTTATGGTTCGAGATGCCTGAACAACGCCTTTGGTGAAAGACGCTGGTGGACAGTTTCCGGTTCTGTCAGGCGTTTACCCGACACACGGGCGTTGGAAAACGCCATTGGGTATGTGATGCGCCAACATAAGCCACTATTGGTGTGGAGAAACGAAGAACCCGATTGAAAACATTTCTTCTCTGAGCGGGGGGTGTGAACCCCCCGGTGGTTTTTTACACGATAACGAATAGAACCGGGGGGTTCATACCCCCCGCTCGGAAAACAATCTTCACACCCCCGCTCATGTCAAAATTAAACCAAATAATTCCCTGCTGACCTGCACCTGATGGCGAACCCTTGTTAATGTACACTTGTACAGTAAAGGAGATCGCCCCATGTCACAGCTTTCCACCCATTGCATCCATTGCGAGCTTCAGCCCGCCGCTTTGCCTTCCTCGCTTTGTGTTCGCTGCAAATCTTTCTCAGGCATTCGCAGACTCTACCTGCGCAGGCGGGGATGGACTCAGCGCTGGGAAACACATCTGCTGAAACTCACCCGGCGGGCACAGCAGCAATTGCCTCTTTTCCCTCATTAAACATTACCCACCAAGGATGAACAACATGAGCAAGCAACCTGATTGCATGGAAGAAGATGTGGACCCTTTCTGGAATACCCGGCCTGTGGTGGATGAACTTTCTCTGCGCGAGCCGGACATGGACCTGCTGGCCACGGTACGCTGCCCCATTTGCCATTTCCCCCTGATAGCGGCAATGGGCAACCGTGGCCCCAGATTTTACTGCGGCTGCGAAGATCGCCAATCCAACTAACCGGAGAACCACCATGCAGATGACCCGAGGCCCGTTCAATCTACCCATGACATCGCCCCAGGCATTTCGGCTGGAGGCGATCTTGAAATCGCTGCCACGCGATTCCTTCCACACCTTGCGACGGCGATCCTTTGCCGGCACGCTGGTCGAACAGGGAAATCGCAGTGACATTTCGTGGATCAGCGAGGAATCGATCGACCGCGAGGGTGATGTGGTATTGGCGGCCGGCATGGATGACACGCAGTTTGCAGCCAACCCGGTGGTGACCTGGAACCATGAATATGAAATCCCGCCTGTGGGCCTTTCTGCCTGGCGCAGGCCGGCCAGGGAAGGAAAGCATCGAGGCATACGCGCCAAGACCATCTACCCGCAAAAGCCCGCGAGTTTTCCCGACAGGCTGGAATGGATGCCCGAGACCGTGTTCGCCATGGTGGCCAGCGGCTTGGTGGCAGGCAAGTCGATAGGTTTTGTGCCACTGGTCGCAAGGGAACCCACCGCCGCCGAAATCCGCGGGAACCCCGCTCTTCAAAACGCGCGCAGCATCATCGAGAAATGGCTGCTTTTGGAATACGCCTGCTGTTCGTTCCCCATGCAACCCAACGCGCTGGTCGAGGAGGTAACCACCGCTTGATCATCCGCCCCACCCGGGGCCATCCCCTTTTTCATTCCCCCAACCCAAGGAAGCATCATGGATACCACTGAAACGCTTGAAGCACCCGCAAAAAACGATTCCGCCATCGAGCAAAGCCTGGCGCATTTCGCACACACGCAGACTCTGTCGCGCAAGAACGCCGCCGCACTGCTGTTTGGCAACGAAGGTGCCGATCCCCATGGAAAATCCTTCGGCGACTGGCTGATGTGTGTTCGCAAGAACGACTGGCGCACGCTGGAACGAAAATACCAGTCGCACCCCACTGAGGGAAAAAGCGCGCTGAACACCGTGGTGGGAAGCCAGGGTGGATATCTGGTACCCGGCGAATTCCTCGACCGCTTGCAAGCACTGGCCAGCGAAGACGCAGTGGTGCGGCCCCGGGCCACCATCATTCCCATGGAATCGCGATCCGTGCAGGTGCCCTGCCTCGATGTGAACAGCACTCCCGCAGCGGGGGACAGCGCCTTTCTGGGCGGCATTGTCGCGCGGTGGACCGAGGAGGGCGGCACCATCAACGAAACTGAGCCACTGTTCCGCCAGGTGGAACTTACGGCACGGGAACTTTCAGGCTACAGCAGGGTAAGCAATTCACTGGTGGCAGACAGTGCGATCGGGCTGGAGCAACTTCTGCTGACGCTGTTTGGAAGGGCCATAGCCTGGCACGAGGACCATGCGTTTTTGCGGGGCGACGGCGTGGGCAAGCCGTTGGGAATCCTAAACTCGGGCGCGCTGGTTTCTGTCAGCCGTTCTGCCTCCAATGCCTTTGCGCTGGCGGATGCATCCGCCATGCTGGCAAGGTTGTTGCCCGGTTGGTCCACCGCCACCACGGTTTGGGCCATGCACCCCACCGTGGCAGGGAAGCTATTCCAGATGACTGCCTCCGGCGCGGGCAGTTCCAACATTTACCTCGACAACGCGCGCACCAAACCGGCGATGGTGCTGTTTGGAATCCCCGTTGTGGTGACCGAGAAGCTGCCAGCGCTGAACATTGCCGGTGATGTGGTGCTGGCGGATTTACGCCATTACCTGGTTGGCGACCGCAGGCAGGTGGAAATCGCCTATTCGGAGCATGTTGCGTTCACCTCGAACCAGGGGGCGTGGCGGTTTGTCGCACGGGTGGACGGCCAGCCCTGGCTGCGCGCGCCCATCACCCTGGCGGATGCCTCTTCCACACTTTCACCCTTCATCACCCTGGCCCAGGGCTAGGAAAGGAGTTTCTCATGAGCAGTCTTGCAAGCGAACGATGTGGCGTGCTGGGGGTTTTGGTGCCTGCCGACCGTGCCAACGCCACCACCAACGGCAGCGCCATCGACCTGTCCAAGTTTCAGCGGGTGCTTTTCATTTTGCAGTTGGGAAGCATCGACACCACGGTTGATTTCAAGCTTCAGGAATCCGCCACCACGGGTGGAACCTTCACCGACATTGCCGGAAAAAGCATCACCCAGTTGACCGCGACCGATGACAACAAGCAGGCCATCATCGAGCTGGAAAGCCCGGAGATGGGTGCCGGTAAACGCTACGCCCGCTGCGTGTTCACCAGTGGCGCGGGCACGGCGTGCCTTAGCTCGGTGGTGGTGCTGGGTGTGGATCCACGGTTTGGCCCCGCCACCGACGATGACCTGGCGACTGTCGCGCAGGTTGTAAGCTAGCGCCCTGTTTTCCCCCGGTTCCTCCCGGAGATTATGCCATGTCGAACCTGCTTAACAGCACACGGGCCAAGCTGGCCATCGCACAGGGAAGCTTTTCCACGCTGGAAAACTCCCAGATAGACACACTTTGCACCGCTGTAAGCGTGGCAACCCGCAGATACCTGGGGCGTGACCCGGAACTTTTCAACCACGACGAGATCGTGGATGCCTCCGGTGGACAGGCCCTGATATTGCGGAACTTTCCCGTGACAGCGGTCACGCGTGTCAGCCTGCGCAACGGCTCGGTGGATGTGGGCGGTTACCATGTGGACAACTCGCGGGGCGTTCTATGGCGCACGAACGGATTGTGGGCCGGGGGAAGAAAACATTACCGGGTTCTGTACACGGCGGGTTACAACCCGCTGCCTGAAGACCTGATCGAAGCCTGCGCGCAGTGGGTGGCGGCGCTGTTCTGGCAGGCCAAGGACAACCCTGCCCAGGCTTATCAGGGTCCGCCACCCGGTGTGAAATCCCTGATGGATCGCTTCAAGTATCCAAGCGTATGAAAGGCGCGTGAAATGAATGTGCCCAACACCACCTTTGATTTTTACCTTTCGCCCCACTCCCCGCCCGCGGATCAGCCGGACCTTGCGGGAATACCCTGCAACCTGCAGGGGGACTTTGAACAGGGTGGCGATGCCGAGGCAAACCTGCGCTGGACCCACCGCCTTACCTGCGATGCCTCGGTTCCCGTGAGGGACTCTTTTCCGAACCCGCCCGTCAACCGTGTCTACATTCCCAACCGGGATCACACCCGTTTTGATGTGATTTATGTGGAGACAGTAAGGCGCGGCAGGGCCGGGTCCTTCAAGAGGGTTTACCTGGAACGCAGGGAGGCAAAATGGCCCACGGTGGAATTGTGATATGCGCACCCCCAACACCAGTTGCGACATTTACATCACCGCGACCCCGGGCATCGACGCGCCGGATATCAGCAATGTTCCTTGCTGGATCGGCGGGCAGTTTGATACCGGCGCCGGGCTGGCGGGCAGCCGCAGGTATAGCGCCATGCTGGAGGCACCGCTGGATTGCGGCCTGCGCGACAACTACAACGGCGGCGCTTCCATCACCATCTTCACCCCGGATGTGAACGGTGAGGGCTTCTTCGTCGTGTTTGTGGAACGCGACCGCACCCATGGCGCCGCAAACTTCCTGCGCGCCTTTCTTTCCAAGCGGGGCACCGAACAACCCGTCAACCCAGTGACCTGATTCAACCCCATCCCCAGGAGCAACAACATGATGCAGACCATTCTGGTTTTTCTTTTCCTGTTTCATTCGCCGGGAGAATCGGTGGTGGGAGGCCGGACATCTCCCGATGGCACCGAGGCCATCGCCTGCGACCTGCCCGATGCCGAGCACATGAAGAACACCGGTGGCTCGGATGGCGCCGGCTTGTGTGTGTTCACCTCGGTGGAGCATTCCGGCCGGTGGCAGAACGAAACCTCGACACTTGGCTTCCAGGAACGGATGCGAAGTGAACCCGGTGGTGGCTACCCGGGCAAGCTCGACCGCATGATGAAAAAATACTGCCCGCAATGTCGGTACCTGCAGTACACGGGGAATGACCCCTCGCTTCTGCGGGCGGCGCTGCGCTCGGGCAGAATGCCCGCGGTCACCTATGGTTTCAGCCCGCGCTACAACTCGCGAATTGCCCACATGGTGAATCTGGTGCATTTCTCGGAACGGTGGGCCTGCGTGCTGGATAACAATTTTCCCGGCTCGCAGAAGTATGAATGGATGAACCCCACGGAATTCCAGCGCCGCTGGATCATGGGTGGGGGCGGCTGGGCGGTTTTTTTGCTTTCCCCTCCACCGCCACCGATCCCCTGCTCTTTCAACAGCATCCACCAGAAATGCAGGGATGGCAAATGCAATCCGGCCCCGCTGATTCCTCCCGAAGAACCATTACAGGCCACCGAAGAGGTGATTGAAAACTTCGGCATCGAAACCCAACAACTGGCACACGCCGAAAAGTGCTGGCTGAACGGCAGGTCCATCTCCATCGATGAGGGCCGACGCATTCTGGGTGATGAAAACACTCTGCCCGATGACCTGAATCTTTTGCGACTTACGGTGATAGGGAGTCCGAACGACCGCAAACAGATATTGGAGGATCTGCAACAACACCCCGCGCTGTCGCCTTGGAAGAACCGGCTGGTGGTGCAGGCGTATTCGCCGGAACACTGGGCGGTGCGTGATGCGGGTTTTATTTTGGAAGGATGCCCAAGAATCATCCTGCAGGCGGCGCCCGACGAGGCGGGCCGTGGCAGGGTTCTGCATTCACAGGGGGATTACCAGGATGGAGCCGCTAGCCTGGCAGGCGCCCTTCGCAAGGCGGACCCGAATTACAACGGTCTGCGCGATGCGGATTTTCGCAAGTTTGCCGGCATCACAGTGCCCGCATGGGCCGACCCCTGGATCATGCTAGCCATAGCCCTGATGGGCGGCCTTGCGGGAAGGTTTTCCATGCCGTTGCTTGGCCTGGCGGCACAGGTGCTTCAGAGAATGTTTGGCAAGGGCCGCCAGCCACCCAACCTCGATGAACTTCTGGATTCCCTTCTTAAGCGCATGGACGAGAAAGGAAGAAAATGAAAGCCATTTCCCTGCATCAACCCTGGGCTCATGCCATAGCCACTGGCACCCAACGCTTCGATATCCGGAGCTGGCGCACCGGGCATCGTGGTGAATTACTGGTACACGCCGCGCAAACCAGACTGTCAGACCTGCGCAACCTGTGGTTGAGGAGACCCTGGCGCGACTGGCTTGCCGGTTGGGGTTTTGAAAAACCGCTGGATGTGCCCATCTCGGCATTGATTGGCATGGTTCGATTGAAGCACTGTGTGCCCCTGGAAGAATTCGAGTTTGCGGCGGATGAAAAACCCGCATCCTTGCCTGAAAGGGGATGGGTCTGGGAATTCGAACAAGCCAGACTGTTTCCCAACCCGAGACTTTACCCCGGAAGACTGGGCGTGTTCGATGTGAAATAAAAGGATCGCCCCCGACCCGGAAAAACAATAAAGCCCATGGAGACATCTCCGTGGGCTTTATTGTTATGAATATGCAACGCGGTTTAGCTGTTCTTCAAAGAGTTAAACAGCATACCGCTAAGCAACTTGGGATAGAAGTAGGTTGATTTCGGGGGCATCTTTTCCAGGTTGCCCGCGATCTTCTCGACATGATCCATGCCGGCGGGTGGCACCAGCACACCAAGGTA